>Ga0066798_10000006_pt1 | contig 189821 bp, 161 predicted proteins | sample PersoiDNA2013203_FD_70961 | JGI IMG/M metagenome (GOLD analysis project Ga0066798, IMG submission 70961) | Permafrost soil microbial communities from the Arctic, to analyse light accelerated degradation of dissolved organic matter (DOM) -... | ecosystem: Environmental > Terrestrial > Soil >... | reverse complement strand
CTGTCGACACCTGAGCACGCCACAGCAATTTTTACGGGCTGCATTGTTCCCGGCGAGCAGCTGAGTATCAGCAAGATGCCGGCTGGACAGTTCACTGCGACCGGGTGACAGCGCCCAAAAAAAAAGGGCGACATCTGCATGTCGCCCGGGAAGGGGGTTACTGCTACTCTCAGATACTACTCACACTGCGACATTGCCGACCGCGCAAGTCCCGGCTCCCCGGGACGATTGCGGTCCTTGCATCGGTCCTGCTTACTTCGCTGCGACGGTCAGTTCGCTCTTGACTTCCTTGACACCGGCGACAGCCGATGCTGCCTGGATGGCCTTGGTGCCTTCGTCGGTGCTGGCAACGGTGCCTTTCAGGACGACGACGCCAGCATTGCTGGTGACGGCGATTTCTTTCTGGTCAGCCAGCGCAGCCGATACTTTCGCGGTCAGCGCGGTATCGCCCGAGGCGGCGGCTGCACCTGCCATGGCCGCATCCTGCTGTGGCTCGGCGGCGATAGCGAAGGAAGCTACGCTCAGCGAAGCGGCGGCCAGCAGGGATGCGATCAGGTTCGATTTCGTCATGGTTACTCTCCAATGTAATTTAAGGGAACGCCTTGTGACGTTGATGAGGTAATAGCGAATACCGTGCCAGCTTCAAGTTTTTATTAAAAATCAATGGGTTATGAAACTGGTTGGTGAACTATTGGCGAGAAGAAATGAAATTCAGGCAAGTTCTGACGCCTATAGGCGACATCTTTCAACGAGTAGAGGCTAAGTCTTTGATTTATATAGAAAATTTTTGTAACGCTGCGGCGACAAACGGTGCTTGGGCGGCATTTCAGCGCTGAATGAGATGCGACTGAGCAATTTCTAAAGGTTTTCGACACTTCCGAAGAGGGGGGGGGCTTGCCCGACGGGCCGGGCACGCCGGCGCGCTGTCCGGCGAAAACAGACTGCGGAGAAGGACATGCCGGTATCGCAGCGGCACGGGCGAGCGCAGCAAGACGTGTGGGGGCGGGGAAGAGCTGGATGGCAGTTCAGGCAGGCCAGTGCAGGCCTGTGCAGGCCCGTGCAGGCCAGTGCCGGTCGTCCAGACTGCGACGGGCAAAAAAAACGGGTGACATTTGCATGTCACCCGGGGAAGGGGAGGTACTACTGCTACTCTCAGATGCTACTTCTACTACAAACTACAAAACAACAGCCTCGGCTCCCCGAGGCTGCGGGGGATCGGTATTGCGATGTCGCCAGCCTTTATTTGGCAGCGACCGTCAGTTCACTTTTCACTTCCTTGACGCCGGCAACGGCGGAAGCGGCCTGGATGGCCTTGGTGCCTTCATCGGTGCTGGCCACGGTGCCGGTCAGCACGACCACGCCACCCTGGCTCGATACGCCGATCTGTTTCTGGTCAGCCAGCGCAGCCTTGACCTTGGCGGTCAGCGCGGTATCGCCCGAAGCGGCGGCTGCACCTGCCATGGCGGCATCCTGCTGCGGCTCGGCGGCACCGGCGATGGATGCCAGGCTCAGCGAAGCGGCGGCCAGCAGGGAAGCGATCAGAGTCGATTTCGTCATGGTTTATCTCCATTCAATATTAAAGAACGCCTAATGACGTTGAAGGAGTTAGAGCAAGAGCCGTGCCAGCGATATTTAGTCACGTAAAATCAATGACTTACAGATTTGGTGCTGGTTAAATTCCCGTTAAGTAATGAAAATGGGCCAGATCTGTCGCCTGAGAGCGACAGGTTCTGGCCCTAAAACATCAAGTCATTGATTTTTAACGGTTTATTCCTGTCGCTCTTCAGCGACAGTATTATTGTCGACGCGGAACTGGCTGGCGTTCAGGTCGTATTTCTGCAGCAGCCGGTAGAACTCCGTGCGGTTGCGTTCAGCCAGACGGGCAGCGTCGGATACGTTGCCGTCAGTGAGTTTCAGCAGTTGCACGAGATAGTTGCGCTCGAACCGCTGCTTCGCTTCCGTGTAGCTGAGCACCTCCAGGGTCGGCACGCGCAGGGCGCGTTGCACCAGCGACAGGGGTACCAGCGGCGCCGTCGCCAGCGCGCAGACGTGCTCCACCACGTTATATAGCTGGCGCACGTTGCCGGGCCAGGAGGCACGTGTCAGCGCCTCCAGCGCGTCCGGCGCGAAGCCGTTGACGGTCTTCTCGTATTTCTTCGCCAGCATCTGCAGGAAGGTGGTCGACAGCAGGCCGATATCCTCGCGCCGCTGCGACAGCGCCGGCAAGGTCAGGGTGATGACGTTCAGGCGGTAGTACAGGTCTTCGCGGAACTGGCCTTCCAGCATGGCCGCATCCAGGTCGCGGTGGGTGGCCGACAGGATGCGCACGTCAACCGGCTTGCCCGTGTCGGAGCCCAGCTGGCGCACCACCCTTTCCTGCAGCACGCGCAGCAGCTTCACCTGCAGCAGCAGCGGCATGTCGCCGATTTCATCGAGGAACAGCGTGCCGCCGTCGGCCGCCTGCACCAGGCCTTCGCGGCTCGTCACGGCGCCCGTGAAGGCGCCCTTGACGTGGCCGAACAGTTCCGATTCCAGCAGGGGTTCGGGAATGGCGCCGCAGTTGACGGCGATGAACGGCGCCTTGGCACGCCGGCTGGCACGGTGGATGGCGCGCGCCAGCAATTCCTTGCCGGTGCCGCTTTCGCCCCGTATCAGCACGCTGGCGTCGGAGGCGGCCACCAGCCTGGCCTCGGCCAGCAGCTCGGCCATCGACTGGCTGCGGCTGATGATCTCGGCGCGCCAGCTGTCGTCGCCGGTGGCACGCGTGGCGCTGGGCGCCGTCAGGGCCAGGGCCTGGCCGATGCGTTCGAGCAGTACCTTGGCGTCGAAGGGTTTGGTCAGGTAGGCGTAGGCGCCCAGCGACGTCGCCTCGACGGCGTCGGGAATGGTGCCGTGCGCCGTCAGCAGGATCACGGGCAGGGCCGGATACTGGCTGCGGATCTGCTGGAACAGGGCCATGCCGTCCCGTTCGGGCAGTCGGATGTCGCTGATGACGAGGGACGGCAGTTGCATCGACATCCGCGCCAGCGCCGCCTCGGCGCTGCCGACGGCGGTGACGCGATAGCCGTTCGCCGTCAGCCGCATCGACAACAGGCGCAGCAGGTCCGGGTCGTCGTCGACCAGCAGCAGGTGGGCTCCGTTCGCCATCAGCGGCTCCCCGCGGCCGAGCTGCCGCTGGTGGGCCGCACCGGCAGGCCCCGTTCGATGGCCTTCAGCGCCTCCAGCGTTTCGCTCAACTGGTCGGATTTGCGCTGCGTCTCGCGTAGCTGGATGGCCAGGCGGTCGGCCGTGTCGGACAGCCGGCGCGCTTCCGCGCAGTGGCTCGACAGCAGTTGCGCCAGCGGCTTCAGGCCTTCCGCTTCCGGTTCCGTGGAGCTGGCCACGCTGTCGAAGATGGACTGGGCCCGGGCCAGGTCGCCGCCGCCGCGCGTGAGCATCAGGATCAGACCCGTCTGCAAGGTGATCTTCGGCGTGCGCTGCTGCAGCGTGATGCCGGACAGTTCCTTCAGCAGCTCGCCCTGCGTCATGCGGCGCAGCGACTGGTGATAGGCGAGCAGCGGGGCTACTTCGTCGCGCGGCACCACCGGGGCCACGGCCACCGGCAGCGGCGCTACGCGGGGCGTGACGGGATAGTGAATGGCGGCCGGCGGTTGCGCGCAACCGGCCAGCAGCAGCACCAGCGAAAGGCACAGAGGCAGGCCGGGCGCGTTCGATTTAATGTTCATAGGGCAGTTCGATGCGGAAGTGGGCCCCCCGCGAGGAGGGCATGAGTTGCAGGCTGCCGCCGTGCGCGTTGATATATTCGCGCACGATGGACAGGCCGATGCCATTGCCGCGGCGGGCGCCCGGCGGCTGGCGTTCGCCCTGATAGAAGGGCTCGAAGACTCTTTCGGCGTCATGCGGGGCCACGCCCGGGCCCTGGTCGATGCAGTCGAGCCGCAGCAGCCTGCCTTGCGGCCCCGCCACGCTGTCGAGCACGAAGGCGATGGTGCCGCCGGCGGGGCTGAAGCGCAGCGCGTTCGACAGCAGGTTGCTGACGACGATGGCCAGCTGATCGCCGTCGATGTCGATCGGCGGCGCCGTGCCGTCCACCGTCACCGTCAGGGCTTGCGCCTGCCATTGCAGGCGCTGGCTGTCGATCACCCGCGCCAGCAATTCGCGCATTTCCGTGCGCACACGGCGCAGGTGCTGCGCGTCGAAACTGGCAGCATTGTAGCGCAGCAGGTCCTCGATCTGGCCCTGCAGCGACACGGTATTCTGGCGCAGGATGACGGCGATCTCGCGCTGGTTCGGCGCCAGCGGGCCGGCCACCTCGTCTTCCAGCAGGGCCACGCCTTCGACCAGCGCGGCCAGCGGTGTTTTCAGTTCATGCGAAATATGGCGCAGGAAGCGCGATTTGTCTTCCTCCAGGTGCGACAGGCGCTGGCGCAGCCAGTCGAGGTGGCGACCCAGGCGGCGCAGGTCGGCCGGGCCGTCGATGGCGATGGGCACGTCGTAGCGGTTGTCGCCCAATTGGGCGATGGCGTTCTCGATCTGGCGCAGCGGACGCGCCAGCCAGATACCGAAAGCCAGTGCCAACACGGCGGCCAGCCCGATCGACAGCGCGGCCTGGCCTTTCAGGATGGTGCGGCGTTCCTCGAGCTCGGTCAGGATGGCGGCGTTGCGGCGGTCCACTTCTTCCTTGACCCGCTGTTCCAGTTCGTCGTTGACTGCGGGCAGCTGCGACAGGGCCGCGTCGAGCCGCAACTGGCGCGCGTTGCGCCGCTCGCGCGGCATCTCCAGTGCCTGCCAGGCCGCCTGGCCGTTGCGGCGCCAGTCCGCGAACGCGGTCGGTTCGCCCGCCGGCAGCTCCACGGCGATGGCGTCGAGCGAGGCCAGGGCGTCGCGCCACGCTTCGGCGAAACGTTCCCGAAAGGCCGGGTCGTCCAGCACCAGGAACTGGCGCGCGCTGCGCTCCATGGCCACGCTGCGTTCGGCCAGGCGCTGGGCATTGGCCGTCAGCGCGATGGCGTCCTTGCTGGTCTCCCGGCTTTGCGCGGCCAGGCGCTCGAGTGTCAGCAGCGCCTGCACCGACGTGGCGGTCAGCAGGGCGGCAATGAGCAGGAAAGCCCCCAGCAGCAACTGGCGGAATGACGGTTTCAAAAACATAGGGAAGGGCGGGCGGATCGGGCGGCAAAAGTTGTAATGTTAACCGATCAATAATAAGGAGGGTGGTTTCCTTTGCGCTGTTTCGCCACGGCGGCGGGATGTTCCAGCCGCTTGCCGTGGCTGGAACGCTTCCGCCGGGAAACTACCAAAATTCCGATTAGTTACAAAAAAAGAAAAGTTGCGACAATTTGGCGACCAATATCGATCCGCATCACGCTACACTTGTCGAAATGCCCGGATCAAACACGCTGGCGCCCTGTGCGAGGGTTGCTTCACCGTCGTTACCGGGGCGCGCCCGGCAATTGCGCCGGGAATCGGCGCGCCACCATTTTTCCAAAACGCAACGCTGAGTGATTCCCCTAGGGAATAATGTTGTTCGTCGGTGTAGCGCTCGCTTATAATTTCGGTCAATGCATGCCATGGATTTTATTTTCACGGCGCACGGGAAAATCGTTCGGGAATAATTCAATGAGCACGGCGGGTGTCAGTTTTTCAGTAATCGGGCACGCCGCGTGGGCCCCCGGTTTGTCGGCAAGGGAGACCTGGGTCGATTGGGCGCAGGCGCCATGGCCGATCGGGCCGCAGGGCGAACCGGGCGTGGTGGCGATGCCGGCCATGCAGCGGCGCCGCCTCGGTCAGCTGGGCAAGATGGCGCTGGAAGTCGGCTACGAATGCCTCGGTACCGCAACGGACGTGCCCACCGTGTTCTGCTCGCGCCATGGCGAAACGTCGCGCGCCGTCGCGTTATTGGGCGACCTGGTGCGGGGCGAGCCCCTGTCGCCGACGGCCTTCGGCATGTCGGTCCATAACGCCACCACCGGCATGTTCTCGATCGCGCGCGCCGACCGGGCCAACCACGTGGCGCTGGCCGCCGGCACCAGTACGCTGGAGCACGCGGTGATCGACGCCTGCGGCCTGCTGGCCGACGGGGCGCCGCGGGTCTTGCTGATCGCCTGCGACACCCCGCTGCCGGAAGTGTTCGCGGACTTCGCCGACCGCGTCGAACAGCCGCACGCCTTTGCCTGGCTGATGGCGCCCGGCGCCGGCCTGCGCCTGGACTGGGAAGCGGCGCCAGGGGAGGAAGTGGCCGGCGGCGCGCCGGGCAGCCTGGACGTGCTGCGCTTCTTCCTGGCCGAACAGGCCAGCCTGGAAAGGGTGGCGGAACGGCGCCGCTGGCGGTGGACCCGTGCTCTCTGATGCCGCCGGCCGGTACTGGCGCGTGGGCGCCACCGGCCTCAGTTTCGCGCTGTTCGGCGTCGGCGGCCTGCTGCTCAGGGTGGCCGTGTTTCCCCTGCTGCGCGTGCTGGTATGGGGCGGCGAACGCCGCGTGACGGCGGCCCGCACCATCATCCGGCTGGCGTTTCGCACCTACGTCGACCTGATGCGCGCGCTCGGCGTGCTGCGCTACGACGTGACGGGCCTGAAAAAGCTGGACCGCAAGGGCCTGTTGATCCTGGCGAACCATCCGACCCTGATCGACACGGTGTTCCTGATGGCCTTCGTGAAGAACGCGGACTGCATCGTCAAGGGCGACTTGTGGAACAACCCGTTTACCAGCGGTCCCGTGCGTGCCGCGGGGTATATCAGCAACAGTGGCAGTGACCTGGTCGGCGCGTGCATCGCCTCGCTGGAGCGTGGCAACAACCTGATCATCTTCCCCGAGGGGACGCGCACCGGCGCCGATGGCGCCATCGCGATGAAACGGGGCGCGGCCAATATCGCCGTGCGCGGCCGGCGCGACATCACGCCCGTCGTGATCCGCTGCGAGCCGGCCACGTTGGGGAAGGGCGAGAAGTGGTGGCGCGTGCCGCCGCGGCGGGTGCGGTTCACGCTGGCGGTGCAGGACGACGTGGCGATCGGCCGGTTCATCGAAGGCGATGTCAGCGACGTGCTGGCGGCGCGCCGCCTGACCGATTTTTTGCAAGATTATTTTACGGGGAAGTTAGCGAAGCCATGCTTGAACAAGAAGTGAAACAACTGATCATCGACGTGCTCCAGCTGGAGGACATCACGCCTGCCGACATCGACGCCGAAGCACCGCTGTTCGTCGAAGGTCTCGGCCTCGATTCGATCGATGCGCTGGAACTGGGAGTGGCGCTGCAGAAGAAGTACGGCATTTCCCTGTCCGCCGAATCGGAAGACACCCGCAAACACTTTGCCTCCGTGCGCGCCCTGGCCGCGATGGTCGAGGCCAACCGGAAGTTTTAAGGAGTACGACATGATTGACCTGAACGACATGAGCCGCGCCGAAGTGCAGGCCTGGGTCACCGACCTGCTGGCCGAGATGTTCGAGCTGGACAAGACCGGCCTGACGGCCGATTCGAACCTGTACGAGGACCTCGACATCGACAGCATCGACGCTGTCGACCTCGCGGTCAAGCTGAAACAACTGACAGGCAAGCGCCTGCAGCCGGAAGTGTTCAAGACCATCCGCACCATCGGCGACGTCGTCGACGCGCTGGCCGGCATGACGGAGACGGCGGCCTGATTCGATGTTCTTGAATGTTGTCTCCGCTGTCCTGACGGTGCTGTACCCGCTTGCCATCTGGTTCGGCCATGACCTGGTCGAGCCACGCTGGCTGGCGCTGCTGCTGTTGCTGGCCGTGGCCGCGCGCGTGCCCGCCTTGCGCCTGTCGCGGCCGGCCCGCTGGTCCGTGGCCGGCGCGCTGCTGCTGGTGGCCTGCGCCGTGTGGGGCAATATGCTGCTGCCGCTGAAACTGTATCCGGTGCTGGTCAGCCTGGCGTTGCTGGCGGCCTTCAGTGCCAGCCTGTTCACGCCCATGTCGGCCATCGAACGCATGGCGCGCCTGCGCGGCGGCGACTTCCCGCCCGTGGCCCAGGCCTATATGCGCACCGTGACGCAAGTGTGGTGCGGCTTCTTCATTGTCAACGGCCTGATCGCGCTGGGCACGGCGCTGTGGGCGACGGCAGCCACGTGGTCGCTGTACACGGGCGTCATTTCGTATGTGCTGATGGGTATCCTGTTCGGCGGCGAATACCTGGTCAGGCTGCGCTTCAAGCGGATTCACCATGTCTGATCGACTGGAACACCTGGCCTGCGCCCTGGCGGCGCGGGCGCCCGATGCCGTCGCCGGCTGGCGCGACGGCCATGCCGTCACCAACGCAGACCTGCTGGCGCGCGTGCAGGCGTGGCACGGACTGCTGCACGCCACCGAGGGACGCGACTTCGCCCTGTACCTGGAAGACAGCCTGGAATTCGGAGCCGCCCTGCTGGGCGCCTGGCAGGCCGGCAAGACCGTCTGGCTGTCGGCCGACACGCTGGCCGCCACCTGCGCCACCTTGCGCGGCCAGGTCGACGGCTTCCTGGGCGACTTCCCGGCCGACTGCCTGCCGTTGAAGGCAGGCCAGGGCACCGCCACCGCGCCGTGGCGCGAGCTCGATCCCGAAATGCCAGCGCTGGTGGTGTACACCTCCGGCAGCACCGGCGCGCCGCAGGCGATTCCCAAGCGGCTGCGCCAGATGGCCAGCGAGACGGCCACGCTCGACGTGCTGTTCGGCGCCGCCGCCGGGACCAGCACGGCCGTGCTGGCGACGGTGTCGCACCAGCATATTTACGGCCTGCTGTTCAAGGTGCTGTGGCCCCTGTGCGCCGCCCGCCCGATCCACGCCGTCAGCATCGCCTACCCTGAAACGCTGGCCGCCGCACTGGCCGCCGCGCCCTGCGTGCTGGTGGCCAGCCCGGCCCACCTGAAGCGCCTGCCCGAACACCTGGACTGGCGCGGTGCCCATGACACCTTGCGCGCCGTGTTCTCGTCCGGCGGCCCGCTGCCGGCCGAGACGGCGCTGGGCTGCGGCACCCTGCTGGGCAAGGTGCCCGTGGAAGTCTATGGCAGCTCGGAAACGGGCGGCATCGCCTGGCGCCAGCGCTCGGCCGGCAGCGACGAAGCGTGGACGCCGTTCCCCACCTTGTCCTGGCGGCTCGACGACGGCGCCCTGGCGGTGCGTTCGCCGCACCTGCCGGACGACGGCTGGCTGGTTCTGTCGGACCGGGCCATCGCCGTCAACCACGGTCGCTTCACCTTGCTGGGGCGGCTAGACCGCATCGTCAAGGTCGAGGAAAAACGCATTTCGCTGGACGCGATGGAAGCGGCCCTGCTGGCCACCGCGCTGGCGGCCGAGGCGCGCGTCGTCGTGGCCGATCCGGCACCGGGCCAGCGCCAGACCCTGGCCGCGTTTGCCGTGTTGACCCCGGCCGGTGCGCGGCTGCTGGAAGAGGAGGGCAAGCTGGCCCTGAACACGCGCCTGCGCGCCGCACTGGCGGACGTGGTCGACAAGGTGGCGCTGCCGCGCCGCTGGCGCTACCTGGAACGCATGCCCGTCAATGCCCAGGGCAAGACCACCCTGGCGGCGTTGCTGGCCTTGCTGAACGACGGCCCGGCGCCCCGTTTCCCCCACGTGCGCGAACTGGAGCGCAGCGACAGCCACGCCGTGCTGGAAGTGTCGGCGCCTGCCAACCTGGTGTATTTCGATGGCCACTTCACGCAGGCGCCGATCCTGCCGGGCGTGGCGCAGGTCGAATGGGCGGTGCACTACGGCCGCAGCTTCTTCCCGCTGCCGCCGGCCTTCCGCTCGATGCTGGCGCTGAAGTTCCAGCACGTGATCCAGCCTGACGCCCCCGTGCGCCTGGAGCTGCAGTTCGACGCGGCCAAAAGCCAGCTGGCCTTTGCCTACCGTTCCGAGTCGGGTCAGCATGCCAGCGGTCGCATCCTGTTCGGAGCCGCCGGTGAGTAATCGTTCCGCCAACTTCAGGCCCTGCATCGTGATCCCCGTGTACAACCACGAAGGGGCCATCGGCGGCGTCGTCGCGCGCCTGCTGGCGCACGGCGTGCCTTGCATCCTGGTCGACGATGGCAGCACGCCGGCGTGTGCCCAGGTGCTCGACACGCTCGCGCGGCAGCATCCGGACGCCGTCACGCTGGTGCGCCTGCCCGTCAACCAGGGCAAGGGCGCGGCCGTGATGGCGGGCATGGGCGCGGCGACGGATGCGGGCTTTACCCACGCGCTGCAGATCGACGCGGACGGCCAGCACGAGACGGGTGACGTGCCGGGCTTCCTGGCCGCCGCCGCCGCGCGGCCCGACGCCATCATCTGCGGCCATCCCGTCTACGACGCTTCGGTGCCGAAGGCGCGCCTGTACGGCCGCTACGCCACGCATATCTGGGTCTGGATCAATACCCTGTCCCTCGACATCCGCGATTCGATGTGCGGCTTCCGGGTTTATCCGCTGGCCGTCATCGACGCGCTGGCCGCGCGCCGGCGCCTGGGCCAGCGCATGAACTTCGATACCGACATCCTGGTGCGCCTGCATTGGGACGGCGTCGCCATTGTCAACCGCCCCACGCCCGTGCGCTATCCGGAAGACGGCGTGTCGCACTTCCGCGTCTGGCGCGACAACGTGCAGATCTCGGCGATGCACACGCAGCTGTTCTTCGGCATGCTGCTGCGCTTGCCGCGCCTGCTGGCGCGCAAATGGAGCCGCGCGTGACCGCCGCGTCGACACCGCGCCATTGGGCCGCCATCAACGAAGTAAGCTTCGTGGCCGGCATGCGCCTGCTGTTCTGGATCTGCCGGACCTTCGGGCGCTGGCCCTTCCGCATCGCCCTGTACCCGGTACTGGGCTGGTACCTGGCGACCCAGCCGCGCCCCCGCCGTGCATCGCGAGAGTACCTGCGCCGCGTGGCCGCCGTGACGGGGCGCCCGGCCCCTGGCGTGCTGGCCCATTTCGCCAGCTTCGCCGAGAACATCCTGGACAAGCTGCTGCTGTGGGGCGGTCTGTTCCGCACCGATAACGTGCGCTTCTTCGGCGACGAACTGGTCGAGCAGGCCGTGGCGGCCGGGCAGGGCGGGGTGCTGGTCTGTTCGCACCTGGGCAATGTGGAACTGACGCGGGTGCTGTCGCGCCAGCGCCAGGATATCCGCACCACGGTGCTGGTACACACCAAGCACGCCCAGGCCTTCAACCGCATGATGGGGCGCCTGAATCCCGAGAGCCAGATGAACCTGATGCAGGTGACGGAGATGACACCCGCCACGGCGATGCTGCTGTCCGAGCGCGTCGCGCGGGGCGAATTCGTCGTCATCGCGGGCGACCGCGTGCCCGTCTCGCACAATCCCCGCGTGGCGATGGCCGGCTTCCTCGGCGACGAGGCGGCCTTCCCCGTCGGCCCCTACGTCCTCGCCGGCATCCTGCGCTGCCCCGTCTACACGCTGTTTACGATCCAGCGCGACGGCGTGCCGGAAGTACATTTCGAGCAGTTGGCCCAAAAGGTCGGCATGCACCGCAAGACGCGCGACGCCGAAATGGCCGCGCTGGCCAAGGCCTATGCGCGCCGGCTGGAACACTTCTGCCTGCAGGCTCCGCTGCAGTGGTTTAATTTCTACGACTTCTGGCAGGCGCCGGAAGCGCCCAACCTGGATGAATATGATGCACCCCGCGCTGCACCTTCCAACGATGTCCCCCGCTGACCTGCCCATCGCCCGCCGCGCCGTCCGCTTCGACCGCGCGCGCCTGTGCATCGAGGATATCGTCGATATCGCCAACGGCCGCGCCGTCGCGGCCCTGTCCGACGATCCCGAGTTCCGTGCCGCCATCGCGCGCGGCGCCGACTTCCTCGACCGCCTGCTGCGCGAGGACGGCAATGTCTATGGCGTGACGACCGGCTACGGCGACTCCTGCACCGTGGCGGTACCGCCCGAGCTGGTGGCCGAGCTGCCGCACCACCTGTACACCTACCACGGCTGCGGCCTGGGCCAGCACTTCACGCCGGAGCAGACCCGCGCCATCCTGGCCGCCCGCCTGGCGTCGCTGTCGAAAGGCTACTCGGGCGTCAGTGTCGAGCTGCTGCTGCAGATCACCCGCCTGCTCGACGCCGGCCTGCTGCCCCTGATTCCTTCGGAAGGCTCGGTCGGCGCCAGCGGCGACCTGACGCCGCTGTCCTACCTGGCCGCCGTGCTGTGCGGCGAGCGCGAAGTGTGGCGCGACGGCGCCATCGTGCCGGCGGCCGACGCCCTGCGCGAGGCCGGCATCACGCCGCTGCGGCTGCGCCCGAAGGAGGGCCTGGCCATCATGAACGGCACGGCCGTCATGACGGCACTGGCCTGCATGGCCCATGACCGCGCCGAATACCTGATGCGCGTGGCCACCCGCATCACGGCGCTGGCGTCGTTCGCGATGGACGGCAACGCCCACCACTTCGACGAAGTGCTGTTCTCGGTCAAGCCACACGCCGGCATGCAGCAGGTGGCGGCGTGGTTGCGCAGCGACCTGCCGACCGACCAGTGGGAACGCAACGGCAAGCGCCTGCAGGACCGCTACTCGATCCGCTGCGCGCCGCACGTCATCGGCGTGCTGGCCGACGCGCTGCCGTTCTTCCGCGAAGCCATCGAGAATGAACTGAACAGCGCGAACGACAACCCGCTGATCGACGGCGACAACGAACGCGTCCTGCACGGCGGCCACTTCTACGGCGGCCATATCGCCTTCGCGATGGACGGCATGAAGAACGCCGTGGCCAACGTGGCCGATCTGCTGGACCGCCAGATGGCGCTGCTCGTCGACGCCCGCTACAACCACGGCCTGCCGGCCAACCTGTCCGGCAGCACGGGGCCGCGCGCGGCCATCAACCACGGCCTGAAGGCGCTGCAGATCAGTGCGTCGGCCTGGACCGCCGAGGCCCTGAAGCTGACCATGCCCGCTTCCGTCTTCTCCCGTTCGACGGAATGCCATAACCAGGACAAGGTCAGCATGGGCACCATCGCCGCGCGCGACTGCCTGCGCGTGCTGGAACTGACCGAGCAGGTCGTCGCGGCCCTGTTGATCACGGTGCGCCAGGGCGTCTGGCTGCGCTGCCGCGTCAGCCCGGAGATGGCGCCGCAGCCGCAACTGGCCTCCATGATGGACCAGCTGGCGCGCGATATCGCCGTCATCGACGAGGACCGCCGCCTGGAGCCGGAACTGCGCCTGCTGCTCGAGCGCATCCGCGGCAAGGCCTGGGACCTGTATGCGTAAACAAAAGGAGAGCCGCTGGTTCGCCGAGGTCGACGTGGACGTGCAGTTCTTCGACCTGGACCCGATGGAAATCGTCTGGCACGGCAACTACGTCAAGTACCTGGAAGTGGTGCGTTGCGCGCTGCTCGACAAGATCGGCTACAACTACCCGCAGATGAAGGCTTCCGGCTACGCCTGGCCCATCGTCGACATGCACCTGCGCTACGTGGGCTCGGCGACCTTCGGCCAGAAGATCCGCCTGCGCGCCGATATCGTCGAGTGGGAGAACTGCCTGAAGATCGATTACCTGATCACGGACGCCGGCACGGGCAAGCGACTGAACCGCGCCACCACGACGATGGTCGCGGTGGACATGGCGACCAGGGAGATGTGCTACGTGTCGCCGCCCGTGCTGCTGGAAAAACTGGGGATTGCATGAAAAAACTGATGAAGACGATGCTGTTGGCCGCCGTGGCCGGGCTGGCAGGAGTGGCGGGAGCGGGCCAGGCCGCCGTGCCGGTGGCGAAGATCCAGGCCATGCTGGCCAAGCCGAAGGTGATGTGCGGCCGCTTCGACCAGAGCAAGCAGCTGGCCGGCATGAAGAAGCCCCTGGCCGCCAACGGCCGCTTCTGCGTGGTGCAGGACAAGGGCGTGCTGTGGCGCACCCTGCAACCCTTCCCGAACACCTTGCGCCTCACAAAAGACGAAATCGTCCACTACCAGGGCGACCGTGTCGCGATGCGGCTCGATGCCAAATCCGAACCCACCGTGCGGATGATCAACCGCGTGCTGTTTTCCTTGCTGGCCGGCGACCTGGCGCAGCTCGAAACGCTGTTCGACGTCGACGGCACCGTCGGCGCCGACCGCTGGGACGTCACCTTGAAGGCGAAGGAACCGGCGCTGGCCAAGGCCATCGGCACGATCCGCCTGGACGGCGGCAAGTACGTCGACAATATCGTCATCAGCGAAGCGAGCGGCGACCGGACCAGCATCGTGTTTTCCAGCATCCAGAACGGCGAGGCAGCCTTGCAGCCGGATGAGGCGAAGCTGTTTTGAGCGCGGCCGTGACGAGGAGCCGGGCCTTCGCGGCACTGTGGCTGGTGGCCGTCTGCCTGCTGCTGGGGCATAACGGCTACCTGTGGCTGGTCAAGCGCATCGCGCCGGACACGGACATCATGGCCCTGCTGCCCGTGCAGGAACGCGACCCGATCCTGCAGCAGTCGTTCACGCAGATGGTGGACGCGGCGCAGCAGCGCGTCATCGTGCTGGCCGGCGCCGCCGAGTGGGACGATGCCAGGCGCGCCGCCGATGCCTACAGTGCCGTGCTGGCCAAGCGCCCCGACCTGTTCACCGCCACCGCCGCCGGGGAGCAGGTGCAGGCCGAATGGCTCTCGTTGTTCCAGCGTCACCGATTGACCCTGCTGACGGCAGGCCAGGAAGGGCAGCTGCGCCAGGAAGGCACGCCGTTCTGGCTGCAAGCCGCGCTGGCGAAACTGTATGCGCCGTTCGGCGGCCCGAAGCTGGGTGCGTGGCAGGACGATCCCTTCGGCCTGTTTGCCGGCTGGGCCCAGGAACGCGCCCAGGAAACCCCGGTGCGCCCGCGTGACGGTCACCTGTCCGTGTCGAACGGCCAGCGCCAGTACGTGCTGCTGCCGTTGACCTTGAAGGTGCCGGCCCTGTCGATGACGGCCCAGGAAACCGTGCTGCCGCTTCTGCAGGAAGCCGGCGCCGCCGCGCGTAAAACCGCGCCGGACGTCGAATTGATCCAGGCCGGCGTCATCCTGCACGCGGCCCACGCCAGCGCGCAGGCCAGTGGCGAGGCGTCCACCATCGGCATCGGTTCGCTGGCCGGCATCATCCTGCTGATGTGGCTGGCCTTCCGTTCGTTCAAGCCGATCGCCCTGATCCTGCTGTCCATCGGCATCGGCTGCCTGGGTGCGTTGTCCGTGTGCTGGCTGCTGTTCGGCCAGGTGCACCTGATGACGCTCGTCTTCGGCGCCAGCCTGATCGGCGTGGCCCAGGACTACGGCATCTACTTCCTGTGCAACCGCCTGAGTGCCGATGAGCGGCTCGATTCGCACGCGCTGCTCAAGCGCCTGCTGCCTGGGCTGTCGCTGACGCTGCTGGCCGCCGTCATCGGCTACGGCGGGCTCGCGCTGACGCCTTTCCCCGGCCTGCGCCAGATGGCCGTGTTCTCCGCGCTGGGCCTCGTGTTCGCGTGGCTGACGGTGATCTGCTGGTTCCCCCTGCTGATCGGCGGTCGCACCTTGAAAAGCGGCAGGTTGGTCAGCGTGTACGGCGCGGCCCTGCAACGGTGGCCGCTGCTGCGCCAGGGCACGGCGACGTATGCGCTGGCGCTGGCGACGATGCTGGCCATCGGCGTGGGCATCGGCCAGCTGGGCGCCAACGACGATATCCGCCTGCTGCAGAATCCACCGAAGCACCTGATCGACGACCAGATCAAGCTGTCGAAGCTGCTCGACGCGCCCACGCCGGTGCAGTTCTTCCTGGTGCGTGGCGACTCGCCCGAGGCCGTGCTGCAGCGCGAGGAAGCGCTGAAGCGCCGGCTCGACCCCCTGATCGCCGCCGGCCGCATTTCCGGTTACCAGGCGATGTCGAACTGGGTGCCGTCGGCCCGCACGCAGCAGGAACGGCGTACGCTGATCGAAGCGAAGCTGCTGCAGGACGGCGGCCCGCTGGCCGGCCTGGCCGAACAGGCGGGCGAGGACACGGCCTGGATCGATGCCGTGCGTGCCAACCTGCGCGCCGCCGGCAAGCCGCTGACCCTGGACGCCTTCCTGGCCGCCCCAGCCAGCGAGCCGTGGCGCCACCTGTGGATCGGCAGCAGCCATGGCGAATACGCCAGCATCGTCGCGCTGCGCGGCCTGCAGAATGCCACCGTGCCCGCGCTGCGCGCCTTGCCCGGCGCCCTGCAGGGCGTGCAGTGGGTCGACAAGGTCGAGGAGATTTCGTCCGTGCTGGGCCGCTACCGCCAGAACATGGCGTGGGTGGTGCTGGGCGCGTATGCCGTCGTGTTCGTGCTGATGCTGCCCCGTTACGGCCGGCGTACGTGGCGCGTGCTGGCGCCGACGGCGCTGGCCAGCCTGATCACCCTGGCGCTGCTGGGCTATACGGGCCAGAACCTGCAGCTGTTCCATGTGCTGGCGCTGATGCTGCTGCTGGGCGTGGGCGTCGATTACGGCATCTTCATGCAGGAGCACCCGGACCGGCGCGACAGCACGCCGTGGCTGGCCGTCGGCATGTCGGCCGCGAACACGATTCTTTCCTTCGGCCTGCTCGGCCTGAGCCACACCCCCGCGCTGCAGGCTTTCGGCCTGACGATGCTGCTGGGGACCCTGCTGGTCTGGCTGATCGTGCCCTGTTTTGGTTCAACTACTTTGAAAGCGAATGATGTCCCCGCAGATGCCTTTGGAAACCGCTGAAATCCTCGTGGTCGGTGCCGGACCGGCCGGCTCCGTCGCCGCCGCGCTGCTGCGCCAGCAGGGCCGCCAGGTGCTCGCCATCGAGCGCGAGCAGTTCCCCCGTTTCTCGATCGGCGAAAGCCTGCTGCCGCAGAGCATGGCCTACCTGGAGCAGGCCGGCATGCTGCAAGCCGTCGTCGAGGCGGGCTTCCAATACAAGAACGGCGCTGCTTTCATGCGCGACGGCCGTTACACGGACTTCGACTTCCGCGACAAGCATTCGGAAGGGTGGGGCACCACCTACCAGGTGCAACGCGCCGATTTCGACCACCTGCTGGCCAAGGAGGCGCAGAAGGCGGGCGCCGAGGTGCGCTTCCGCCATGAAGTGCTGCATATCGAACTGGGTCGGCCGGGCGGGCGCTCGCTGGTGACCGTGAAGGACCCGGACGGCCTGCAGTACCAGGTCGACGCCGGCTTCATCCTCGACGCCAGCGGTTTCGGCCGCGTGCTGCCACGCCTGCTGAACCTGGAGACGCCGTCGAACTTCCCCGTGCGCGGCGCCATCTTCACGCACGTGGCCGACGGCATCGCCGGCGGGTTCGACCGCAACAAGATCCGCGTGACGGTCCATCCGAAGCACTGCAACGTATGGTTCTGGACCATCCCGTTCGCTGGCGGGCGCTGCTCGCTGGGCGTGGTAGCCGAAACGGCGTTCCTCGACCAGTACCAGGGCACGCCGACCGAGCGCCTGCAGGCCATCGTGGCCGAGGAGCCGTCGCTGAGCGCGCTGCTGGCCAATGCCACGTGGGACACGCCGGCGCGCCAGATCACGGGCTACTCGGCCAATGTCGACAAGCTGTGGGGTGAAGGCTATGCGCTGCTGGGCAACGCGGGCGAATTCCTCGACCCCGTGTTCTCGTCGGGCGTGACGATCGCCTTCAAGTCCGCCAGCCTGGCCGCCGCCGCGCTGCAGCGCCAGTTCGCCGGTGAGCAGGTCGACTGGCAGGCCGACTACGGTATCCCGCTGCGCCGGGGCGTCGACACCTTCCGCGCCTTCGTCGAATCGTGGTACGCGGGCGGCTTCCAGAACATCATCTTCCATGAGCGCCAGCAGCCGGAAATCCGGCGCATGATCTCGGCCATCCTGGCCGGCTATGCCTGGGACCAGAGCAATCCCTATGTGAAGGAAACGTCGCGCCGCCTGGCCGCGCTGGAGGCCGCGTGCGCGCTGGTCTGATCGCGGCAGTCGTTGCCGCCGCCATGCTGGCCGGCTGCGCCACCACGCCGCCGCCGGCCGCGCGCCTGGGCCTGAAACTGGCCCCGGCCGCGCTGGGAGAATCGATCAGTGTGCAGCAGCACCTGAAGGTGGAACGGGCCGGCCGCATCGACGAGATGGACGTGGCCCTGCAGGTCGAGCCGGACGCCATCGACGTGGTCGGCCTGGCCGTGGGCCAGCGCGTGCTGTCGCTGCATTACGACGGCAAGGAAATGAAGGAATGGCGTCACTTCATGCTGCCCAGCCAGGTCAAGGCGGACGACGTGCTGGAGGACATGCAGCTGACCCTATGGCCCGCCGATGCCGTGGCCGCGGCCCTGCCGGCCGGCTGGCGCATCGAGGAACAGGGGCTGCGCCGCACGTTGTACCTGAACGACGAAGCCATCATGCGCATCGACTACAGCGGCAAGCCACGCTGGAGCGGCACGGTGGTGCTGGAAAACCTGCGTTACCATTACCGGCTGACGATCCAGTTCGCCCCCACCGGCGAGTAAGCGAACAATACAGCAGAGCAGAAACACGATGACTTACTACCTGAACGAATGCGGCATCGTCTGCGCCCTGGGCGCCAGCCGCGCCGAAGTGGCCGCCGCGCTGTTCGCCGGCCGCTCCGGCGTCGCGCCGACGACGCGCTACTCGCCCGGCCGCGAGCTGCCGTTGGGCTGGGTGGACGCCGAGCTGCCTTCGGTGGCCCACCTGGCGCCGGCCCGACGCAGCCGCAACAACGCGCTGGTGCTGGCGGCACTGGCGCAGATCCGCCCGGCCGTCGATGCGGCCGTGGCGCGCTACGGCGCGCACCGGGTCGGCGTCGTCATCGGTACCAGCACCTCCGGCATCGCCGAAACGGAGGCCGCGCTGGCCCACCACGCCACGGCCGGCGCGCTGCCACCCGACTTCCACTACAGCCAGCAGGAGATGGGTTCGCCCGCCGCGCTGCTGGCCGAGGAACTGGGTCTCGGCGGCCCGGCCTATGCCCATTCGAGCGCATGTTCGTCCAGCGCCAAGGCCATGGCCAGCGCCGCGCGCCTGATCAAGATGGGTCTGGTGGACGCCGTCCTCACGGGCGGCGCGGACTCCCTGTGCGCCTTCACGGTGGCGGGCTTTTCGGCCCTGGAATCGGTCAGCGCGGAACGCTGCAATCCGATGAGCGCGAACCGCCACGGCATCAATATCGGCGAAGGCGCGGCCCTGTTCCTGATGACGAAGGAGCCGGCGGCAGTGGCACTGCACGGCTGGGGCGAATCGTCCGACGGATACCACATGTCGGCGCCCGATCCGGCCGGCAGCGGCGCGCGCATCGCCATGGAGCAGGCCCTGGCCCGCGCCGGCATCGGCGCCGCCGACATCGACTATATCAATATGCATGGCACGGCGACGCCGCAGAACGACGCGATGGAGTCGCGCGTCATCGCTGGCCTGTTCGGCTGCGAGGTACCGGTCAGCTCGACCAAGCCCATGACGGGCCATACGCTGGGTGCGGCGGCCGCCGTGGAAGCGGCCCTGTGCTGGCTGGCGATGCAGGACCAGAACGCCGCCGGCGTGCTGCCGCCGCACCTGTGGGATGGCGAGCGCGATGGGGCGCTGCCGGCGCTGAACCTGGTGCCGCCGGGCGCCACGCTTGGCCACCCGCCGCGCTGGGTGATGAGCAATTCCTTCGCCTTCGGCGGCTCCAACGCCGTGCTGGTGCTGGGGAGGGCGGCATGAGTTTTCCTCCGGTGGCGGAGCTGCTGCCCCATTCCGGCCAGATGGTGCTGCTGGACCGGGTGCTGTCGGCCGACGACGACGACCTGTGCGCCGAAGTGGTGATCCGCGCGGACAGCCAGTTCTGCGACGGCGCCGCCGTCGGCGCCTGGGTCGGCATCGAATACATGGCCCAGGCCATCGCGGCCCACGCGGGCTGGCTGGCGCTGCAGCGGGGCGCCCCGGTGCGCATCGGGTTCCTGCTGGGGTCGCGCAAGTACACGGCCAACCGACCGGCCTTCGACGTCGGCGCCGTGCTGCACGTGCATGCGCACCGCACCTTGCAGGGCGATAACGGCCTGGCAGCCTTCGAATGCAGGATCGATGCGCCGGCCGACGGCGAGGCCCCGCAGACCCTGGCCACGGCCACGGTGACGGTGTTCCAGCCGGCCAATGTTAATGAGTTTCTTTCAGGTGGAAGTGCAGTATGAATCAGATTAAGACCGAGACTGGTAAGACCGGCAGCGTGCTGGTGACGGGTTCGTCGCGCGGCATCGGCAAGGCCATCGCGCTACGCCTGGCGCGCGATGGTTATGACGTGGTGCTGCATTGCCGCAGCCAGCGCGAGGAAGCCGACGCCGTGGCCGCGCAGGTGCGCGGGCTGGGCGTGGCGGCGCGCGTGCTGCAGTTCGACATCGGCGACCGCGCCGCCACGGCGGCCGCGCTGGAGGCGGATGTCGCGGAGCACGGCTGCTACTACGGTGTCGTCTGCAATGCCGGCGTCGCGCGCGACAATGCCTTCCCCGCCATGCCGGCCGAGGACTGGGACCTGGTGCTGCGCACCAACCTCGATGGCTTCTACAATGTGCTCAATCCCCTCGTGATGCCGCTGGTCCAGCGCCGCAAACCGGGCCGCATCGTCACGCTGGCATCCGTGTCGGGCCTGATCGGCAACCGGGGCCAGGTCAACTACAGCGCCGCCAAGGCCGGCATCATCGGCGCCACCAAGGCACTGGCGCTGGAACTGGCCAAGCGCGCCATTACCGTCAATTGCGTCGCACCTGGCCTGATCGAGACGGACATGACGAGCGACGTGCCGATGGACGAAGCGCTGAAGATGATTCCCGCGCGCCGCGTCGGCAAGCCCGAGGAAGTGGCGGCAGCTGTCGCCTTCCTGATGCACGCCGATGCTGCCTACATCACGCGGCAGGTGATTTCCGTGAACGGCGGCCTGGCATGAGCCGGCGCGTCGTCGTGACCGGCATGGCCGGCATCAGCCCGATCGGCAACGACTGGAATACCATCCGCGCGCGCCTGGGCGAGTACCGCAACGCCGTCGTGCGGATGGAAGGCTGGGCCGACTATGAAGGCCTGAACACCAACCTGGCCGCGCCGGCGGCGCCGTTCGAACTGAACGCGCGCTACAGCCGCAAGGCCACCCGCAGCATGGGCCGGGTCGCGCTGATGGCCACGCGCGCCAGCGAACTGGCCTTGCAGGATGCCGGCCTGCTGGACCATCCGCTGCTGACCAGCGGCCGGATGGGCGTGTCCTTCGGCTCCTCGGCCGGTACCCCCAGCGCCATCGGCGACTTCGGCCGCATGATGGACGACCGCACCACGCGCGGCATCAATGCCACCACCTATATCAAGATGATGGCGCATACGGCGCCCGTCAATATCGGCGTGTTCTTCGGCCTGACGGGGCGGGTCATCACCACGTCCAGTGCCTGCACCTCGGGCAGCCAGGGCATCGGCTACGCCTATGAGGCGATCCGCGCCGGCAAGCAGACGGCGATGCTGGCCGGCGGCGCCGAGGAACTGTGCGCCACCGAGGCGGCCGTGTTCGACACGCTGTTCGCCACCAGCACGAAAAACGATGCCGCCGGCACCACGCCGCGCCCCTTCGACGCCAACCGCGACGGCCTGGTGATCGGCGAAGGCGCCGGCGCGCTGGTGCTGGAGGAACGCGAGCATGCGCTGGCGCGCGGCGCCGTCATCCACGCCGAGCTCGTGGGCTTCGGCACCAACAGCGACGGCTGCCACGTGACGCAGCCGAATGCCGAGACGATGAAGGGCGCCATGCTGCTGGCGCTGGAAGACGCCGGCCTGTTTCCCGCCGACATCGGCTACATCAACGCGCACGGCACGGCCACGCAACAAGGCGACATCGCCGAGACGCAGGCGACCCTGCAGGTGTTTGGCCAGGAAGTGCCGATCAGTTCCCTGAAAAGCTATATGGGCCACACCCTGGGCGCCTGCGGCGCGCTGGAGGCGTGGATCAGCATCGAGATGATGCGCGAGGGCTGGTTCGCACCCACGGTCAATCTGGAGCAGGTCGACCCGGCCTGCGCGCCGCTCGACTACATCGCGGGCAGCGGCCGCGCGCTGCAGTGCGAGTACATCATGTCGAACAATTTCGCCTTTGGCGGCATCAACACCTCCCTCATTTTCAAACGCCACGCACTTTAACGATAAAGGAAAAAAAATGAAAAAAGCACTGCTGACGATGATCCTGGCCGGTACCACGCTGGCCGCCGCCTTGCCCGCTTCCGCGGAAAACAAGGTCCTGATGCTGCCGATCGCCGGCGCCATGGCCGCCAACGACGCGCAGGCCCGCCTGGGCGACAACATCAAGTTCTACTTCGGCGACCAGAAGACGCCGAAGGTGCTGTCCAAGATCGGCACCGACAAGACCAGCCAGCGCACCAACGGCTTCGGCAAGGGCGCCGAGAAGTCGTGCAACTGGGTCTTCCTGTCCGCCATGCTGGCGCTGAAGAAGAAGGCCGAGGAGATGGGCGCGAATGCCGTCATCAATATCGTCAGCAACTACAACAACGAAGAGAAGTCCAGCCAGACCGAGTTCGAGTGCCAGGACGGCGCCATCATGAGCGGCGTCGCGCTGAAGGGCGACTTCGTCAAGATCGCCCAGTAAGGCGGTTTCTCCGTGGCGGCGGCGCGGATCTGGCTGGCACGGCTGGCCGACGAGGCGGCCCTGGCACGGTATGCGCTCTGGTTGACGCCCCAGGAAGCGGCGCGCGCCACGGGATTCGCCCGCCCACAGCGGCGGCGCCAGTTCCTGACCGGGCGGGCCTTGTTGCGAATCGGCCTGGGCGACATGCTGGGCATCGCGCCCGAAGCCATCGCGCTCGACGCCGTGCCGGGCCGCGCGCCGGCGCTGCTGGCGCCCCAGGGCGGCGTGGCCGGCATCAGCGTCTCGCACAGCGGCGCCTGGGTGGCCTGCGCAGCCAGCGTCGACACGGCGCTGGGTCTGGATATCGAGACGCGCGGTCCGACGCGCGACGTGATGGCGCTGGCCGGGCAGGCTTTCGATACGGCGGCCCGCGCGCGCCTGGCGGCACTGGCACCGGCAGAGCGGCCGGACCTGTTTTATGCGATGTGGAGCGAGCTGGAAGCGCGCATCAAGCTGGGGTTGGAAGGGCAGGGTGGCAGCTGCATCGCCTTGCCGCATGAAGAATTGTCGGTCGTGCTGTGCAGCGGCGCGCCGCTGGCGGCGCCGCCGGTGCTGGACCTTCGGGTGCTGTAGCTTATTGCCACAGCCAGTTCCACAGCCCGGGCAGTTGCGGGCGGCTGGTGCCGTCGCGCACGGCGCTGGCCAGGGCGGCCCGCTCCAGCGCGGCGCGCTCGTCGTAAAACGGTTTCGCGCTGGTGGGCATGTTCAGTTCGCGCGCCACGTCGACGAGGATGTCGAGGTATTCGCCCAGGTGGCCGGCCGTGTAGCCGTTGACGTCGTGGAAGGTGACGACGACGGGGGTGGCACCGTCGACGACGGGCATGGCACCGGCCAGCCAGCGCTCGCGCGTGTTCGTCAGCATCTTGAGCATGTTGGCGCGCTTGTGCCAGCTGGCGTGGAAGCCGTAGATCTTGCCGTCGTTGGCATTCAGGTCGGTCAGCAGCATGGCCAGGCCATGGCGGTGGTAGCTGGCCAGGGTGCCCGCGTCGTAGGCCCAGAACGGCGGGCGCACCAGGAGCGGCGCGGTGCCCGTCAGCTGGTGCAGGTCGCCGATGCCGCGCCGGAGGGTTGCCTCCAGTTCGTCCTGAGCCATGAAGCGGTGGTTCGCATGGGTCAGCGTGGCCGAATGCAGGGCGACGACGTGGCCTTCCTCGTGCTCGCGCTGGATCAGGCCCCGGCCCGTCTCGGTGCCGCCGCCGTGCCAGTGGCGCGTCTGCGTGAAGAAGATGGCCTTGATGTCGGGCTGCACGGCATTGCGGGCCAAGGTGTCCAGCACCTGCACGGTGGGATTGCCGCTGCCGGCTGCGCTGGGACCGTCGTCGAAGGACAGGATGAAGCGGATCGGCGCCGGCTCCGCGCGGGCGGCGCTGGCGGCAAGTGCGAGCAGCAGGGTGGTAGCAAGGTAGCGGAACACGGCGAAGGCGGGCGGCGTGCGCCCCATGGATTGACGGATGAAACTCAACAGGGCTGAAATTATAAGCGCGCCAGAGGCGCAGCAGTCCACCTGAAAGGAAGTATTTTGTATGAAAACTGAGCGAGAATTGTCGCAGCCTGTCGAGCCCCATGTGCCGGAAACGGAATTCGGCAAGTGGTTCCTGCGTACGAACACGTGGACCGTGCACGTGCTGGAACGGGCGCTGGCCGACCTCGATCGCCTGATGCCCGACAGCCGGCGCCAGTTCGACGTGGTGGCCGACGTCGGCTGCGGCTACGGCCGCTCGCTGGGCAAGCTGCAGCAGCGCTTCGTGCCGAAGCGGCTGATCGGCATGGATATCGACCCGGAGATGCTCGAAGCGTCCGCCGCCGAGGTGGCGGGACTGGGCATCGCGGCCGACTTCATCTGCTGCTCCAGCTCGAACATCAAGCTGCCGGACAATTCCGTCGACCTGCTGTTCTGCCACCAGACCTTCCACCACCTGATCGACCAGGAACGGGCCATCGAGGAGTTCTTCCGCGTGCTGAAGCCGGGTGGCGTGCTGCTGTTCGCAGAATCGACCCGGCGCTACATCCACTCATGGATCATCCGCCTGCTGTTCCGCCACCCGATGGACGTGCAGAAGACGGCGCCGGAATACCTGGCCCTGGTGCGCAAGGCGGGCTTCCACGTGCCGGACAGCGCCGTCTCCTATCCCTTCCTGTGGTGGAGCCGCGAGGACCTGGGCATGCTGGAGACGGTCCTGCGCATCAAGCCGCCCGCCGTTCGCGAGGAAACGCTGATCAACCTGGTGGCGCGCAAGCCGTAAGCGCCCCCCTCCGGAGCGCGCCGCCCCGGCGCGCTTCAATCCTTCCTCACTCGTCCAGCTGCCAGACATACTGCATCCGCGTCCATGACTGGTAAGGCACGCCGTCCACGGTGCCGGGCTGGAAGCGGCACAGCGACAGCCCCGCCTGGGCCGCCCGATCCAGTTCGCGCGTGCCGCTCGACTTCTCCACCTTCGATTCCACCACCTTGCCATCGGTGCCGATCAAGAGCGCCAGGGTCACGGTACCCGTGTCGCCGTTGCGCTGCGCATTGCGCGGATACTCCGGCCGCGTGCAGGCCTTGGCGTCGGCCACGGCTTCCTTGCGCACCGGCGCCGCCTTCGGAACCGGCTCGGCTACCTGGGCCGTGCCCGTGCCGCCGCCCGTGCCGGCCGGCGGCGCCACCGTATCCGTGGTGGAGCGGGTCGTCAGCACCGGCTCGCCCGTCGGCTGCTGGAAGTCCGGCAGGTCCACCGGCGGCACGGCGATGGAAGGTGGCGCCTCCATGCTTGGCTCGGGCAGCGGTTCCGGTAGCGGCTTCGGCTCGGGGATCGGCGCAGGCAGGATGTCGATCGCGCCGGGTATGACGCGTGTCAGGCTGACCGTGCTGTTTTGCAGCGCGATGCCCGCTGCAAGCACGTGCAGCAGCACGACGACGGCGATGCCGGTAGGGTTTCTGCGGTGTCCGTTGGCGATGAAGTCCATGGTGATCTCCGGTGGGTGATGGAAGTCCGAATTGCTAGCTTGTGGAAGTATACTATTCCATGTTCTAGCAATCAGTGAAGGAGTTTCTTTGCCATGTGCTCCCGTGCTATGCTTCTTTCCATGAGTAGCTCGATTGCCAGGAGATGGAAATGAAGAAGAAGGCGGAACGCATCCGTGTGATGCTGGCCGACGATCACCCGATCGTCATGGCGGGGTTCGCGATGTCGCTGGCGTCACCGGAATTCGACGTGGTGGCGCAGGCGCGCACGCCGGAGGAGGCCATCGCGCAGTTCGGCGAGCAGCGGCCGGACGTGCTGATCCTCGACATCCGCTTCGGCGAACAGCTGACGGGCCTGGACGTGGCGCGCCGGCTGCTGGCCGACATCCCGGAAGCACGCATCGTCTTCCTGACCCAGTTCGACCAGGACAGCCTGATCAAGGAGTGCTACCGCATCGGCGGGCGCGCCTTCATCACCAAGGATTGCGATCCGGAGGAACTGGCGGCGGCCGTGCGGCGCGCCCACGCGGGCGAGCTGTATTTCATGGCACCCATCGCCGAGCGCCTGGCCAGCCTCTCCGTGCTGGGCGACGTGTCGCCGCAGGCGCTGCTGGACGAGCGCTCGCTGGAAATCTTCACATTGATGGCCGAGGGCCTGACGAACGCGGAAATCGCCGAACGGCTGGACGTGTCGAGCAAGACCATCAGCAATGCCAGCCAGGCCGTCAAGGAAAAGCTGGGCATCCACCGGCCGGCCGACATCACCCGGCTGGCGGTGCGCCATGGCCTGATCCAGCCTTGAACGCACCGCGCTGGAGCACGCGTCATCGCCTGCTGGCGATCACCATCGCGCCCCTGGTGGCGATGTGCCTGACGCTGTTGTGGACCAACTACCAGTCGCGCCAGGACGAAGTGCGGGCCGAACTGGCCGAGCGGGGCCAGTTGCTGGCGCGGGTGCTGGCCGACGGCAGCGAACGGGCCATCGCGTCCGGGCGCTATGAAGACCTGCAGCGCACCATCCGCGACGTGCTGCAGTCGGATGCGGCGATCTGGCAGGTGGCCCTGTTCGACACAAGGCGCCGCCCGCTGCTGCGGGTGCAGGGCCATGCCCCAGGCGGGCCGGAGACGCGCTATTACGAGGCGGCCGTGCTCAAGCACCTGATCTGGGTCGGCACTCCGGCGGGCGAGGCCGGCACCGGCAGGTCGGTCGAGAAGGTCGGCTACCTGCAGGTGCGCATGGCGCCGGCGGCCCTGCTGCGGAAGCAGGCGCGCCGCTTCCAGCTCGAACTGCTGTGGGCAAGCCTGGGTTTGCTGCTGTGCGGCGCTTGCGCCTTCCGGCTGTCGCAAGGCTTCGACACGTCGCTGCAGCAGTCGATGCAGGCGCTGCGCGATGCCGATGCGGAAAAGCGGCGCCTGCTGCGGCGGGTGAACACGGCCGTGGAGGAGGAGCGCCGCAGCATCGCGCTGGAGATCCACGACGAACTCAATGCCGTGCTGGTGGCGGCGCGGCTGGAATCGCAGCGTATCGCCGCGCTGGCGCGCGAGGTCGAACCGCAGGGCACCGGCGCGGAGATTGCCCGCCGCGCGCAGACCGTCACGCAACTGACCCTGGGCCTGTATAACAGCGGCCGCGCGCTGGTGCGCCGGTTGCGCCCGGAAGTGCTGGACATGCTGGGCCTGCAGGGCGCCGTCGAGGAAATGGTGCGCCAGTTCGACACCAGCCATCCGGACTGCCGTTTCGACTGCCGCGTGGCGGGCGATTTCTCGGGCATCGGGCCGGAAACTGCGATCACCACCTACCGCATCATCCAGGAGGCGCTGGCCAATATCGTCAAGCACGCCCGCGCCACGCATGCGTCGGTGCTGCTGCAACGGCAGGACGAGGCGCTGCGCATCGACGTGGGCGACGACGGCATCGGCTTTCATGCCGCCAGTCGCCACGACGGCATCGGCGTGGCCGGCATGCGCGAACGGGTGCATGCGCTGGAGGGCAGCTTCACCATCGCCGGCAACGACGACGGCGGCGGCACACGCATCGTCATCGTGCTGCCGCTGCCGCCCGCGGGGTAGCGAAGGTAGCGGAACACTAGTGAAGCACTCGCGAATTGCGCCTGGCGGTATCGCAAGCCGATACCGTGCGTGGCGGCATTGTTCGTGCGCCGGTTGTGCTGTATGTTGTCGATTCTCTCAACTCGAAACACCACCACCATGAGCCAGGCGAGCCAGTTTTCGCTGCTGACGCAGCGCCGTTTCGCGCCCTTCTTCTGGACCCAGTTCCTGGGGGCCTTCAACGACAACCTGTTCAAGACGGCGCTGATCGTCGTGCTGACCTTCGACGCCGCCAGCTGGACCAGCATGTCGCCGTCGCTGATCACGAACCTGGTGCCGGGCCTGTTCATCCTGCCTTACGTGCTGTTTTCCGCCACGGCCGGCCAGATCGCCGAGAAGTTCGAGAAGGCCGGCCTGGTGCGCTTCATCAAATGGGTGGAAATCGCCATCATGGGCGTGGCGGCGCTGGGCTGGATGACGCAGACCCTGTGGCTCCTGATCCTGGCCGTCTTCGCCATGGGCACCCACTCCACCTTGTTCGGCCCCGTCAAGTATGCCTACCTGCCGCAGCAGCTGCGGCCCGAGGAGCTCACCGGCGGCAACGGCGTCGTCGAGATGGGCACCTTCGTCGGCATCCTGCTTGGCCAGGTGTTCGGCGACGTCATCGTCATGCACAAGGGCCTGGGCATTGCCTTCGTTGCGGCGGGCACGGTGGGCTTCGCCGTGCTGGGACTGGTGGCCAGCTACCGCATTCCCGTCACGCCGGCGCCGGCGCCGGACCTGGTGGTCAACTGGAACCCGTTCACGGAAACGGTGCGCAACCTGAAGCACTCGGCGGGCAACCGCAGCGTGTTCCTGTCGATGCTGGGCAATTCCTGGTTCTGGTTCTATGGCGCCATGATCCTGGCCCAGTTCCCCGTCTATGCGATGACCTACCTGCATGGCGACCATAGCGTCTTCGTGCTGCTGCTGACGGTATTCTCGCTGGGGATCGGCGTCGGCTCGCTGCTGTGCGAGCGCCTGTCCGGCCACAAGGTGGAGATCGGCCTGGTGCCGTTCGGCTCCATCGGCCTGTCGCTGTTCGGCATCGACCTGTATTTCGCCAGCCTGGGATATCGCGGTACGGCCACGGTGGACGCCTTCGGCATGCTGGCGCAGGCCGGCAGCTGGCGCATCGTGTTCGACGTCGTCATGATCGGCGTCTTCGGCGGCCTGTTCATCGTGCCCTTGTTCGCACTGATCCAGCTGCGCTGCGACCCGCGCCACCTGTCCCGCACCATCGCCGGCATGAACATCCTTAATGCACTGTTCATGGTGGCGGCCGCCGGCGTCGCCATCCTGCTGCTGGGCCAGGGCTTCACGATTCCCGAGCTGTTCCTGGCCACGGCCATCATGAACGCCATCGTCGCCATCTATATCTTCTCGCTGGTGCCGGAGTTCCTGATGCGCTTCCTGGCCTGGCTGCTGATCCACACGGTGCACAAGGTCAAGGTGATCGCGCAGGGCCGCATCCCGGAGGAGGGCGCCGCCATCCTGGTGTGCAACCACGTCAGTTATGTCGACGCCATCGTCATCATGGCGGCCAGCCCGCGTCCGATCCGCTTTGTCATGGATCACCGCATCTTCAAGACGCCGCTGCTGGGCTTTATCTTCCGCACCGCCAAGGCCATTCCCATTGCCTCGTCGAAGGAAGACCCGTGGCTTTTGGAGAAGGCCTATGTCGACATCGCCCACGCGCTGCACGACGGTGAGCTGGTCTGCATCTTCCCCGAGGGGCGGCTGACGACGACGGGCGAGATCAATGAATTCAAGGGCGGCATCGCCAAGATCGTCGAGCGTTCGCATGTGCCTGTAATTCCGATGGCGCTGCGCGGCCTGTGGGGCCACCTGCTCAGCCGCAGCGGCGACAACCTGCTCGAGCGAGCCTTCCGCAAGGGCCTGCGATCGCGGCTGGCGCTGGCCGTGGGCACACCGGTGGCGCCCACGGAAGTCACGCCCGAGTTGCTGCAGCGGGAGGTGGCGGCGCTGCGGGGCGACTGGAAATAAGACGTTGGCTCTTGTACAACTCGTTACAATATAGGAACACGGGAAAAGTTTTCCTTCTTAAAATAGACACTTTGCGCAACGATTGAAAGACCACGCACGATGAACCGACTCTGGACGACCGGAATTTCCGTAGCAACCCTGGCCGTGCTGGCCGCCTGCGGTGGCAGTGACGACGATCCGGTGGGCACTTCCACCGGCGCCACGCCGACGGCTTCGGCCCGGCTACTGAGCACCGACTTTACGCAAGGCACGGACGGCTGGGTCGGCGAAACCAGCGACTACACCACGAGCACGGCACCAACCGACGTCGTGTTCGAGCAGCGCGAAACGGACAGCCTGAACCTGGGTTATACCAAGCCCAGCAAGGCCCAGTTCATCAGCGGCCGCAACAACAGCGACGACGCGTTCCTGTACATGAAGAAGCAGCTGCCGGGCTTCGTCGCCAACACCAGCTACACGGTGACCTACACCGTCAACCTGCTGAGCAATGCACCGACCGGCTGCATGGGTGTCGGCGGGGCGCCGGGCGAGTCGGTCTGGGTGGTGGCGGGCGGTTCGGCCACGGAACCGAAAGCCGTCAACGACGGCACGAACGTCAAATTCAACCTGGACAAGGGCAACCAGGCTGCGGCCGGTGCCACCTCCGTCGTCCTGGGCAACCTGGCCAACGGCAAGGCCTGCGAAGGCGAGCGCAGCTACGCCGCCAAGGTGTACCGCAACGTCGCCGGCCCGGCCATCAAGGCCGATGCCGAAGGCAAGCTGTGGATCTACCTGGGCATCGACTCCGGCTTCGAAGCCACGTCCAGCATCTACCTGCAAAGCGTGACGATGACTTTCACCCCCGTCACGCCGACGACGACCTGACCGTTAGCAAGTCGCATTCCACGCCTTCCCGCCTCCCGGCCGGAAGGCGTTTTTGTTGCCGTAAAACCGGGGACAGCCCCCTGTTTTGCGGCAATACCGTCGCTGAATCCGGTGCCAGACAGACCGACATGCGGAAGCAAAAGTTGCTCATAAACCGGTGTCTGACACCGGTTTATGAGCAACTTTTCTGCGGTGCAAAATTTCCTCGAAGCCATGTTGCTGACCGCACGGTCAGTAAGTGCAGAAGTTTCTAATTTGTATTAGAATGATCGTTCATTCTATTGGCACGACCCTCAAATCAGAAAGTGACCGTATGAACCACACGCTCTCGAGCCCGCCGCTGCGGTCGGCTGGCATCCTTTTCCTCGCATGCGCGGCGGCACTGACCGCCGGCTGCGACTCCAACAAAGCGGCCGCCGGTGCCGGTGCCGCGGGCGCCAACCGTCCGCCGCCGCAGGTCGGCATCTATACGGTGACGCCGCAGGCGCTGCCGGTGATTACCGAGCTGCCCGGTCGCACGTCCGCCTACCAGGTTGCCGAGGTGCGCCCCCAGGTGGGCGGCATCGTGCAGAAGCGCCTGTTCACGGAAGGCGCCGACGTCAAGGCCGGCACGCCCCTGTACCAGATCGATTCGGCCACCTACCAGGCCACCTACAGCGCGGCCAAGGCTGCGCTCGCGCGCGCCAAGGCCAACCTGTTGACGTCCGGCCCGAAAGTGGTCCGCTACAAGGAACTGGTCGAGATCGAAGGCGTCAGCCGCCAGGATTATGAAGATGCCATCGCCGCCAACGCGCAGGCCAAGGCGGACGTGGAATCGGCCCAGGCCTCGCTGGAAACGGCCCGCATCAATGTCGACTACACCCGCGTCACCGCGCCGATCTCCGGCCGTATCGGCCGCTCCACCGTGACCCCGGGCGCGCTCGTGACGGCCGGCCAGGCGGCGGCGATGACGACCGTGCAGCAGCTCGACCCGATCTATGTCGACGTGACCCAGTCCAGCGAAGAGATGCTGCGCCTGAAGCGCCAGCTCGAATCGGGTGGCGTGAAGCAGGCCAACGGCCAGGCCAAGGTGACGTTGAAGCTGGCCGACGGCAGCACCTACGCCCAGCCGGGCAAGCTGCAGTTCGCCGACGCCAGCGTCGACCCGTCCACCGGCAACGTGACACTGCGCGCGCTGTTCCCGAACCCGAAACAGGATCTGCTGCCGGGCATGTTCGTGCGCGCCGTGGTCGAAAACGGCGTCGACGAGAAAGCCATCGCCGTGCCCCAGCAGGGCGTGACGCGCAATCCGAAAGGCGAGGCGACGGCCCTGGTGCTGAACGCGCAGGGCATCGTCGAGCAGCGCATCCTGACCACGTCCGGCACGCTGGGCGACAAGTGGCTCGTCACGTCCGGCCTGGCCGGTGGCGACCGCGTCATCGTCGAAGGCGTGCAGAAGGTGAAGCCGGGCGCGCCCGCCACCGTGGCACCGCCGGTCGCTGCCACCGCCGCCGCCAAACCCGCCGTACCGGCCGCGCATTAAGCTGCGGTCCACCAGGAGAACCATTTCATGGCACGATTTTTCATTGACCGGCCCATCTTCGCGTGGGTGGTCGCCATCGTCATCATGCTCGGGGGCATACTCTCGATCATGCGGCTGCCGATCGCGCAGTACCCCAGCATCGCGCCGCCATCCATTTCGATCAGCGGCTCCTATCCGGGCGCCTCGGCGAAGACGGTGGAAGACGCCGTCACCCAGGTGATCGAACAGAAGATGAAGGGCATCGACGGCCTGCGCTACATGTCGTCGTCGTCCGATTCGACGGGTGGCATCAGCATCACGCTGACCTTCAAGAGCGGCACCAATCCCGATATCGCCCAGGTGCAGGTGCAGAACAAGCTGCAGCTGGCCACGCCGCTGCTGCCGACGGCCGTCACCCAGCAGGGCCTGGTGGTGTCGAAAGCGACCAAGAACTTCCTGATGGTGCTGGGCTTCATCTCCGAAGACAACAGCATGAACAACGCCGACCTGGGCGACTACGTGGCGGCCAACGTGGTCGACCCGCTGTCGCGTATCGCCGGCGTCGGCGACGTCACCCTGTTCGGTTCCCAATACGCCATGCGCATCTGGCTGGACCCGGCCAAGCTGCAAAGCTACCAGCTCACGCCTGCGGACGTGACCACCGCCGTGCAGGCGCAGAATGCCGAAGTGTCGGCCGGTGAACTGGGCGGCGCGCCCGCCATGCCGGGCCAGCAGCTCAACGCCACCGTGACGGCGCAAAGCCGCCTGCAGACGGCCGAGCAGTTCGGCGCGATCCTGTTGAAGACGATGGAAAACGGCGCCACCGTGCACCTGCGCGACGTCGCCAAGATGGAACTGGGCCGCGAGAACTACAACACCGTGGCGCGCCTGAACGGCAAGCCCGCCACCGGTATCGCCATCAAGCTGGCCACCGGCGCCAATGCCCTCGATACGGCCGAAGCCGTGAAGGCGCGCGTCGAGGAGATGGGCAAGCAGTTCCCGAAAGGGATGAAGTCCATCGTGGCCTTCGACACCACCCCCTTCGTCAAGCTCTCCATCGAGGAAGTCGTCAAGACCCTGGCCGAAGCCATCGTGCTGGTGTTCCTCGTGATGTACCTGTTCCTGCAGAACTTCCGCGCCACCCTGATTCCCACCATGGCCGTGCCGGTCGTACTGCTGGGGACCTTCGCCATCCTGTCCACGCTGGGCTATTCGATCAACACCCTGACGATGTTCGCGATGGTGCTGGCCATTGGCCTCCTGGTCGACGATGCCATCGTTGTCGTCGAAAACGTGGAGCGCGTGATGACGGAAGAGGGCCTGTCGCCGAAGGAGGCAACCAAGAAATCGATGGGCCAGATCTCCGGCGCCCTGGTCGGTATCGCCATGGTGCTGTCGGCAGTGTTCGTGCCGATGGCCTTCTTTGGCGGCTCCACCGGCGTCATCTACCGCCAGTTCTCGATCACGATCGTCTCGGCGATGGTGCTGTCCGTCGTCGTGGCGATGGTGTTCACGCCGGCCCTGTGCGCGACGTTCCTGAAGCCGGTCGAAAAAGGCCACCACATGACGAACCGGGGCTTCTTCGGCTGGTTCAACCGTAATTTCGAGGCCGGTACCAACAAGTACCAGGGCTGGGTCGGCAACATGATCCGCCGCAGCGGCCGTTCGATGATCGTCTACGCCGTGCTGCTGGCCGTGATGGCGGTCGTCTTCATGCGCCTGCCGACGTCCTTCCTGCCGGAAGAAGACCAGGGCGTGCTGTTCTCGCAGATCCAGCTGCCTACCGGTGCCACGCAGGAACGCACCTTGAAGACCATCGAGAAGGTCGAGCAGCACTTCCTGAACAACGAGAAGGCCAACGTCGCTTCCGTGTTCGCCGTGGCCGGCTTCTCCTTCGGCGGCAACGGCCAGAACACGGGTATCGCCTTCGTGCGCCTGAAGGACTGGTCTGAACGGGGTGGCGCGGAAAACCGCGTCGGTGCCATCGTCGGCCGCGCCATGGGTGCGTTCTCGCAGCTGCGTGACGCCATGGTGTTCGCCTTTGCGCCCCCGGCCGTGCTGGAACTGGGTAATGCTTCGGGCTTCGACCTGCAACTGCAGGACCAGGGCGGTGTCGGTCACGATGCCTTGATGGCGGCCCGTAACCAGTTGCTCGGCATGGCCTCGCAGAACAAGGCCCTGGTGGGCGTGCGCCCGAACGGCCAGGAAGACACGCCGCAGTACAAGATCACCGTCGACCAGCAGAAGGCCACCGCGTTGGGCCTGACCGTGGCCGACGTGAACAAGGTGCTGTCCGTGGGCTGGGGCTCGGCCTACGTGAACGACTTCGTCGACCGCGGCCGCGTGAAGAAGGTCTTCATGCAGGGCCAGCCCGATTCGCGCATGGCGCCGGAAGACCTGAACAAGTGGTTCGTCCGCAATGCGGCCGGTGACATGGTGCCGTTCTCCGCCTTCGCCCACGGCGAGTGGATCTACGCTTCGCCGCGCCTGGAGCGCTATAACGGGTTGTCCTCCGTCAACCTGCAGGGCAGTCCTGCGCCGGGCGTGTCATCCGGCGTGGCGATGGCCGAAGTGGAAAAGATGGTGGCGCAGCTGCCGGCCGGTATCGGCTTCGAATGGACCGGCCTGTCGGTGGAAGAGCGCGAATCGGGCTCGCAGACGCCGGCGCTGTACTCGATCTCGATCCTGATCGTGTTCCTGTGCCTGGCCGCGCTGTATGAAAGCTGGTCGGTGCCGTTCTCGGTGCTGCTGGTGGTGCCGCTGGGCGTCATCGGTACCGTGCTGGCCACGTGGGGCTTCCACCTGTCGAACGACGTCTACTTCCAGGTGGGCCTGTTGACGGTGGTGGGCCTGTCGGCCAAGAACGCCATCCTGATCGTGGAATTCGCCAAGGAGCTGCAGGAAGCCGGCAAGGACGTGCGCGAAGCAACCCTGGAAGCGGTCAAGCTGCGCCTGCGTCCGATCCTGATGACGTCGATCGCCTTCGGCCTGGGCGTGCTGCCGCTGGCCATCGCGAGCGGCGCCGGTTCGGGCAGCCAGAACGCCATCGGCGTGGGCGTGCTGGGCGGGATGCTGACGGCGACCTTCCTCGGCATCTTCTTCGTGCCCGTGTTCTTCGTGCTGGTGCGCAGCAAATTCGCCAGCAAGGCCGCCGGCAAGTCGCCCCAGGCGCCCGGCGCCGACGGCGTAATCGTTAAGGAAGCCCATTGATATGACCAAGACCCTCATCACCGCGGCCGTGGCCGCGCTGCTGGCCGGCTGCAGCCTGGCGCCCGTCTACGAGCGTCCGCAGGCACCGGTCACGCCGGCCTGGCCGCAAGGCGACGCCTACCAGCCCACCGCGCAGGCGGCGGACGCACGCCAGGCGGGCGACATCGCATGGCGCGAATTCATCGCCGACGAGAAGCTGCGCCAGCTGGTCGAGCTGGCGCTGAACAACAACCGCGACCTGCGCGTGTCGATCCTGAACATCGAGCGGGCCCGCGCCCAATATGGCGTCACCCGTTCGGCGCAACTGCCGGCCGTGAACGCGTCGGTGGGCCAGACGGCCACCCGCGTGGCGGACAACCAGAGCCCGAACGGCGAAGGCTACATCAACCGCCAGTACTCGGCGGGCCTGGGCATCACGTCCTTCGAGCTCGACTTCTTCGGCCGTGTGAAGAACCTGTCCGAGGCGGGGCTGCAGCAGTACCTGGGCACGCAGGAAGCGCGCCGCGCCCAGCAGATCGCGCTGGTGGCCGAAGTGGCCAACGCGTGGCTGACCCTGGCCGCGGACCAGGAACGCCTGCGCCTGGCCCAGGACACGCTGAAGAGCCAGCAGATCAGCTTCGAGCTGTCCAAGCGCCGCTTCCAGGCGGGCGCCACGTCCGGGCTGGACATGTACGAAGCCCAGCAGAGCGTGGAAACGGCGCGCAGCGACATGGCGATTTATACGGCGCAAGTCGCGGCCGACCAGAACGCGCTGACCCTGCTGGCCGGCGCGCCGGTCGGGCCGGAACTGCTGCCGCAAGGCTCGCTGACCCAGGTCACGCAGCTGACCGACCTGCCGGCCGGCGTGCCGTCGACGGTGCTGCAACGCCGTCCGGACGTGCTGTCCGCCGAGCGCTCGCTACAGGCGGCCAACGCCAATATCGGCGTGGCGCGCGCCGCCTTCTTCCCCAGCATCTCGCTGACGGCATCGGCCGGCAGCGCGAGCAGCGACCTGTCAGGCCTGTTCAAGGCAGGTTCCGGCGTGTGGAGCTTCGTGCCGCAACTGACGCTGCCGATCTTTAACGGCGGCGCCAACCGGGCCAACCTCGACATCGCCAAGGCCGACCGCGATATCGCCGTGGCGCAGTACGAGAAGGCGATCCAGTCGGCCTTCCGCGAAGTGGCCGATGCGCTGGCCCAGCGCGGCACGCTGGACGAGCGCGTCGCCTCGCAGGCGGCCCTGGCCGAAGCGTCGGCCCGCAGCTACCGCATCTACGAAGCGCGCTACCAGAAGGGCGCCGACACCTACCAGACGTCGTTGACGGCGCAGCGCAACCTGTACACGGCGCAGCAGGGCCTGATCAGTGCGCGGCTGGCGAAGGCTTCCAACCAGGTCACGCTTTATAAAGTCCTGGGCGGCGGCTGGCAGTAATCGACGGTCTGAACGGGTCCATGGCGGCGTTGCAGCCCCTTGCCGTGCTTGAGCACTGCCTGCGGGGCTGCGCCTTGCCCTGAACCCGTTGAGACCGTCGACGGAAGGCCTGAACGGGTCCATGGCGGCGTTGCAGCCCCTTGCCGTGCTTGAGCACTGTCTGCGGGGCTGCGCCTTGCCCTGAACCCGTTGAGACCGTCGATAGAGGGCCTGAACGGGTCCATGGCGGCGTTGCAGCCGCTTGCCGTGCTTGAGCACTGCCTGCGGGGCTGCGCCTTGCCCTGAACCGGTTGAGACCGTCGACGGAGGGGCTAAACGGGTTTATGGCGGCGTTGCAGCCCCTTGCCGTAAGACCGTTGGAACCGTCGTTAATATATGAGGAACGGCGACTGGTCTACGTCAACAACGGCGGCCACCATTCCAGGCTGTTATGCACGCCGTTGGCGCCGCGCGGCGTGAAGCCGCAGCGGTGGAACAGCCGGTAGGCCTGGCTGCTCAGCAGCAGGTCGATCCGGACCGGCACGCGCATGCGCACGGCCTGGGCCTGCAGGCTGCGCAGCAGGCCCAGGCCGATGCCGCGGTTGCGGTATTCGGGCAGCAGGCTGATGTCGAGGATGCGGATGTCCTCGTTGCCGTAGTTGACGTAAAGGCTGCCGATGGGGCGGTCCCGTTCGAAGATGACGGCGATGTCGCCATGCGGGTACTGGGTGCGCAGCTGCGCCTGGCGTGCCCGGAACTGCAGGGCGACCAGCAGCGCTTCGGTGCGGGCGTCGCAGCCGTCCATGCGCTGGTCCGCGCCACGGGTGCTGGCGTACAGCTGTTCCATGAAGCGCTGGTCGGCCGGTTCGGCGGGCCGCATTTCGATGGTGCGGGAGGTCCTGGAAGCCATGTACTTTCCTGAAAAAGAAAACAGGTTGGCAATGCGGGGACTGCGGTAGAAATAATAGCATCGACCGAACGGGCAGGTGCTGTCCGTTTGACAAAGAATCGTGGCCAGCGGCCAGACCGGATGAAGACTATGACCATCACAGAAAAACGCCATCAGGACCCGGAACGCGCCGCCAGCCGGCGCCGCCAGGTGCTGGACGCCGCCGCCGCCTGCTTCGGGCGCAGCGGCTTCCACGGCGCCAGCATGGCCGAGATCTCGAAGGCGGCCGGCATGAGCGCCGGCCATATCTACAATTACTTCGACGGCAAGGATGCCATCATCGCCGCCTTCGTCGAGGAAAACGTCGAGCGCGTGTCGGCGCTGCTGCGCGATCTCGAAACGCGCGGCGACCCGCTGCAGGCATTGCTGGACGACGTGCCGAAAAGCGTGCGCGAGCACATCGACCGGGAAACCTGGAAGCTGCCGCTGGAGATCACGGCCGAGGCCTCGCGCAATCCCACCATCGCCGCCGTCGTGCACGATGCGGACCGCCGCACGCGCGCGCAGTTCCGCCCGATCCTGAAGGCCGGGCGCGAGCTGCATGGGCTGCCGGTGGACGACGCCACCCTCGAAGGCCGGCTGGACGCTATCATCTCCGTGTTCCAGGGCCTGCCCGTACGCGCGCAGCACAACCCGGATATCGACAGCGAAGCGCTGATCGCCGCATGCACGGTGGCGATGAAGGCGCTGCTGTTTACCTGACACCCACCTACGGAGCATCATGAGCACGAACTTCATCTTCTCTCCGCACCAGGCGGCCAGCCTGGCCGTCGCCGGCGTCGACGCCCGCTTTCCCGTGCGCCGCGTCTACTGCGTCGGCCGCAACTACGCCGGCCATGCCCGTGAAATGGGCTCGGACCCGAATCGTGAACCGCCGTTCTTCTTCTGCAAACCGGGCGACGCCGACGCCGTCGTGGCGGTGGCGCCGGGCACCACGGCCGAGCTGCCGTTCCCGCCCGCGACGGCCAACTTCCACTTCGAGTGCGAGCTGGTGGTCGCCATCGGCAAGGGCGGCGCGAACATCGCCGTCGACGACGCGGCCAGCCACGTCTTCGGTTATGCGGTCGGCTTCGACATGACGCGCCGCGACCTGCAAGGCAAGATGAAGGACGCCGGCCGCCCATGGGAAATCGGCAAGGCCTTCGACTTCTCTGCCCCCGTAAGCCAGCTGCACCGGGCCGCCGACGTTGCCGACATCGGCAAGGCCGCCATCGGCCTGGAGGTCGACGGCGTAACGAAGCAGGAAGGCCACGTGAGCGACATGATCTGGTCGATCAGCGAGACCATCGCCAACCTGTCGACGCTGTTTACGCTGCAGCCGGGCGACCTGATTTTCACGGGCACGCCCGAAGGCGTCGGCGCCGTCCAGCGCGGGGAGACGATAGTCGGGCATGTCGACGGGCTGACCGGCCTGTCGGTCCGGTACGTGTAAGCGTCACAGGCGGGCGGCAATGGCCTGGAGTCCGGCCAGCGCCCCCGCCGCCAGGCCCACATCGCGCGCCCCCGCCACCTGCCACTCGCGCGGATTGATCCGCACCAGCCGCCCGCCGCCCTGCACGACCTGCTGGCTGAAGTGCCGCACCGACGGCACGGCCGTCCCGGCCCCCAACTCGATGACGACGGGCCGGCGTACCTTGCGCAGCCAATCCTCCAATCGCGCCGCCTGCAACGCGCTGCGTCCCTCGATCCAGTCCCAATCCCCGAACATCAGGATATTCGGCCGTGCCAGGCCGCCGCAGCGCGGACAGGCGGGCGCCGCACCCCGCAGGCGGCACGCCGCGGCATCGACATCCGGATCGAAGCCGTCGGCCGCCCAGACCTCGTCGCAGCAGGGCGCCAGGCATTGCAGGTGATGGATCGAACCATGGCACTCGTAGACTCTTTCGGGATCGAAGCCGGCACGCTGGAACTGGCCGTCGACATTGCTGGTGAAGACGTGGCAGCCATGCGGCATCGCGTCGCCCCAGCCGCGCAGCAGCGCGAAGCCGGGATGCGGCACGGTCTCCCGGTACAGTGCCAGCCGGTGTCCATAGAAGCCCCAGGCCAGCGCCGGGTCGGTGCGGAAGGTGGCGGGCGATGCCACCTCCGTAAAGGCCAGCCGCGCGCGGCCGAGGGCAGGGTAGGCGCGCCAGAAGCCGGCGTCGCCGCGGAAGTCGGGCAGGCCGGAATCGACGCCCATGCCGGCGCCGGCCGCCACGACCAGCCCATCGGCCTGGCGGATCAGGTCGGCGGCCTGCTCGAGCAAGGCGGGATCGAGAATACTGTCAGGTGCATGCATGGACCGATTCTAGCGCGGCACCGTGGGATGGGCGCGGGAGACGAAGACGGGGCGGCGCGCCGATGGCGCCCAGAGAAGAACGAGCCTGCTTTTGTGCAAAAGACCATAGCAAAAACTCAAACCCGTCTGCTATAATCCGCAACTCGTCGGGGCGTAGCGCAGCCTGGTAGCGTACTTGCATGGGGTGCAAGGGGTCGGAGGTTCGAATCCTCTCGCCCCGACCAAAGTTTCAACGAAAAAGCCAACCTTCGGGTTGGCTTTTTTGTTTCTGGGGCGATCGATCCGGCGCGGCAGGTCAGCAAGACGCTCGCTCCGCCGGTGCGGGCCGGGCAGTGAACATGACCGGCACGACGCCCTGCCGCAGCTCGATACCGCTGCGGCTGGCGGTCCTACTTTGGCGTCGCCAGACCTTTGGTCAGCAGCTCCGCCACCGTTCCATTCAAGTCACCGCCATTCTCCGCAGCCAGCGCCTGCAACTGCTTGACCAGCTCGCTATTGAGCTTGACGGCGAATGGCACCAGGCCCAGCGCCTGGTCGCGCTTGCGCTGCTCGCGCTTGTCGATGGCCGGGGTGGCCGTGCTGCCGAAGGCGGCGGTGCCTGGCGCGACCATCTTGCCCATCAGTTTCTTGGCATCGTTCTTTGCCAGGTCAGCTTTTTTCATATGTTTGTCCCTTAAAACGCTGCATTGTACGCGCCAAGGACGGATCTGCATGCGCCGGGATAGGGCAGCGCGCTTGTCGCAAAATTGTAAGCGCCGTCATCCGCGCAAGCGCCGGCACGTTGTGCGGGAAGGTGGCGTGGCATGAAAGCCACTCCCGTGCGCCATAAGGCGTGCAGTTTTGATAATATGAGTTGTTTCCCCATCGAGTAAAGGTTCGAATCATGGCGGAACGCGGCAAGACCAGGGCGCGGGCTGACGGCCTCACGGCGGCGCGCGTGGACGAGGCAATTCGGATTGCGGACACGGACGGTGTCAATCCCGCGCTGGAATACATGCAGGCAGCGGGGATACCGCGCCGTACGGCCTTGCGCGTACTGTGCTCGCCTTTGCTGCACCGGCGCCGTGAGCGGCGTGGCAATCCGCGCTAGCGGGGCTGCGTCCGGGAAGGCCTGCCGGCGTGGCAGCTGGCAAACAATACACTCGTATCGTGACGGGGAAGTGACGCCCTGTGACACCCCAGTGACCCAGTGACATCCCTTGCGTTCAACCTGCCGGGAGTTTTCATGAACAAGTCCGTCTCCAAGTCCGTCATTCTCACGCCGTTCTTTGCTTGCGCCATCCTGGGCGCCGGCGCCGCCCTGGCCCACCATGGGTGGAGCGAATACGATGCGGCCAAGCCGCTGAACCTGTCCGGCACGATCGTCGAGAGCGGCTACACGCAGCCGCACGGTTATGTGATGCTGCAGTCGGCCGACAAGCGCTGGCACGTGGTGCTGGCACCGCCGTCGCGCATGGAGAGCCGCGGCCTGACGAAGGAAGCACTGGCGTCCGGCGCCAAGGTTACCGTGTACGGCTATCCTCACCGCAGCAAGCTCGATGAGCTGCGCGCGGAGCGCATCACCATCGGCGAGAAGACGACGGAGCTGCGCTGATGCCGGCCGCCGCCAGGGCGCTGCCCTGGGCGGACTGGCTGGCCGCGACGCCCGTTGCGCAGGCCATGCGCGATGGCGTGTGGCTCTATCCCATTGTCGAGATCTTCCATATCACGGGCTTTGCCGTGCTGGTTGGCGCCGTGGCGTTGTTCGACCTGCGCCTGCTGGGCTGCGCACGGGCCCTGCCGCTGCGGCCCCTGGCAGCGCACCTGTTGCCATGGGCCGTGGCCAGCCTGCTGCTGATCGTGCCGGCCGGGCTGCTGATGTTCGCTACCCAGCCGCGCGACTTCCTGTCCAACCAGACGTTCCTCCTGAAGATGGCGCTGCTGCTCGCGGCCGGGGTGAACGCGGCCTTGTTCCACCTGGGCCCGTGGCGCCACGTGACGGCCTGGGAGGTCGATGTCGCCACACCCTTGAACGCGCGGCTGCATGCGCTGCTGTCGCTGCTGCTTTGGGTCGGCATTATCGCCTGCGGGCGGCTGCTGGCCTATACCTGAACGTTCCACTCCTACTCCCGCCATGAAAATTGCCTGCATTTCCGACATCCACGGCAACCTGCACGCGCTCGACGCGGTGCTGGCCGATATCGCCCGCCGCGGGGCCGACGTCATCGTCAACCTGGGCGACATCCTGTCCGGCCCCCTGCAGCCGCGCGCCACGGCCGAGCGCCTGATGGCGCTGGACCTGCCCACGGTGGCGGGCAATCACGAGCGGCAGATCCTGGCGGACGATCCGGCCCGGATGGGCAACTCCGACCGCTTCGCCCGCGACGCCATCACGCCGGCCCAGCGCGACTGGATGCGCGCGCTGCCGGGCACCTTGCGGCTGGTGGACGACGTGCTGCTGGTGCACGGCACGCCGGACTCGGATGTCGTGTGCTGGCTCGACAGCGTGTCGCCCGCCGGCCGGCACGCGGCCAGCCACGCCGAGGTGCACGAGCGCGCCGGCACGGCCCAGGCCAGCCTGATCCTGTGTGGCCACACCCATGTCCCCCGCAGCATGCAGCTGGACGACGGGCGCCTGGTCGTCAATCCCGGCAGCGTGGGCCTGCAGGCGTATTACGACGATCATCCGTTCCGCCACAAGATGGAGAACGGCACGCCGCACGCGCGTTACGCCATCGTCGAGCGGGCAGGGCACACGTGGACCGTCGAGCATCGCGCGGTGCCGTACGACTGGCACGCTGCCGCCGCGTTGGCCGAGCGGCATGGGCGGCCGGAATGGGGCCATGCCTTGCGGACGGGACGCATGCCGTGACCGGCCTTCAGGCCCGGTGGCTGATCTCGACGACGATGCCGCCCGGCGCGCGCACCCAGAACTGCAGGCAGCCGAAAGCGACGGCCGGCGGCGGCGCGTCGAAGCCGGCGCCCGCCAGGCGCGCGTGTGCCGCATGGACGGCCTCGTCCGAAGGCTGCAGGAAGCCGATATGAAAGCCCTCGGGATAATGCGGCGCCGCTGCCGCCGTCAGCACCAGCACGAAGCCATCCGCGTCCTGCAGCACGGCCATCTCGTTGGCGCCCCGCCTGGCCAGCTGCACGAAGCCGCAGCCCCGCACGAAGAAGTCCGCCGCCGCGGCCACGTCCGGCACGGCCAGGTCGACATGATTGAGCCGCATGGCCGCCTCAGCTCAGGCGTGACGCCGTGCCGTTGCGCGGCGTCGCGTGCTCATGGAACAAGTCGGCCAGGTAGTCGCACAGCTCGTGCTCGGCCACGTCATGCGGCACGATGAAGTCCGCCGGCCGGCGCTTGCCCTCCGCACCGAAGTACCAGGCCTGCCAGGCGCCCCGCGTGCCGGTGACGGCGATCAGCGCGCCGAAGATCTTGAACCGCTGCTCAGTCATTGTCGCCTCCAGCGAAATCAGCTAAACCGTTCAGTCCAACCGCCCGGTCCAATCAGTGTAGCAGCAAGATTCACCCCAGTACTTCCTTGCAGATGGCCAGCCAGGCCCGCGCCGCATGTGACAGGTAACGCCCGTTCCACACGTGCGCCACCTGCCAATGCAGCTCCGGCTCGACGATGCGCACCGCGTGCAGCGTGTCACCGGCCAGCCGGTCGACGAACGGTTCCGGCAGCAGCGCCACGCCGATGCCGCTGGAAGCCATCTCCACCAGCCAGTCCCACTGGCCGCTTTGCGCCGCCACCTTCGGCGTGAAGCCCGCGTCGGCGAAGGCGCGGCGCAGGCTGCGCGTCAGCGCGAAGTCGTCCGTCAGCAGTACCAGCGGCAAATCCTTCAGAGCCGCCAGCGCGATGGTGGCGCGGCGCGGCTGGAAGGTGCCCCGTGCCGCCAGCGCCCGGATCGGCCATGATGCCACGGGCAAGGTCGCCACGGGCAGGCCGGCGGCCGCCGGCAACACCGTCATGCCCAATTCCAGCTCGCCCGCCGCCACCAGCCTCTCGACCGTCTGGCCGGGCTCCTCGCGCAGCACCAGGGCGATGTCCGGATGGCGCTCGCGAAACAGCTTCAGCACGGGCGTGAACAGCACGTTGATCATGGGTGGAATGCCGATCACCAGGGTGCCCCGCTCGTTGGCCTGGAGTGCGCGCACCTCGGCCGCCAGGGTGCGCATCGTCGCCAGCATTTCCTGGCCGCGGTCGTAGACCACCTGGCCCGTGTCCGTCAGGCTCAGGCGCCGGCCGTCGCGCACCAGCAGCGGCGTGCCGAGCTCCTGTTCCAGCTGGTGAACCATCTTGCTGATGGTCGACTGCGTGACGTGCAGCAGCTCGGCTGCCTGCGTGAAGCTGGACAGGCGGGCCGTTTCGACAAAGTAGCGCAGCGAGCGGATATCCATGAAGTTTGCGAATGCTTTCTGGGAAAGGAAGTCATATTCTGCATGAAGTGCCGATTCTATACTGGCGCCACCGCAGAACGAAAAAACCGAGGCCCGCCATGAACGCATCCCGCTACACACCCCGCATCCGCCGTGCCGAGCTACTGGACAGGGTCATGCCCGCCGCGGACGCGGCCCGCCTGTTCGAGCCCGGCATGACGGTGGGCATGAGCGGCTTCACCCGCGCCGGCGATGCCAAGGCGCTGCCGCGCGCATTGGTGGAACGCTCGCGCGGCGAGCCGCTGGGCCTGACCCTGATCACCGGCGCATCACTTGGCAACGACAGCGACGGCCTGATGGCCGAGGCGGGCGTGCTGGCGCGGCGCCTGCCGTTCCAGGCCGATGCCAGCCTGCGGCGCAAGATCAACACGGGCGAGGTGATGTTCATCGACCAGCACCTGTCCGACACGGCCGAACAACTGCGCAGCGGCAGCCTGCCGGCCATCGATATCGCCGTCATCGAGGCAACGGCGATCCGCGCGGACGGCAGCATCGTGCCGACCATGGCGGTCGGGAACAGCGCCAGCTTCGTCCAGCATGCGCGCGCCGTCATCGTCGAACTGAACCTGGCGGCGCCGCTGGCGCTGGAAGGCCTGCATGACATCTACCTGCCGCGCGCGCGGCCCGAGCGGGCGCCGATTCCGGTGATGGCGCCGGGCCAGCGCGTCGGCGGCACGGCCATCGCCGTCGATCCGGCCAGGATTGCCGCCATCGTCATCACGGACAGCCCGGACAGTCCGTCGAACGTGCTGCCGCCGGACGAGGGCACGGCGGCCATCGCGCGCCACGTGGTGGCCTTCCTGGAAGGCGAGGTGGCGGCCGGTCGCATGGGCCCGCAACTGCTGCCGCTGCAGGCCGGCATCGGCACCATCGCCAACGCCGTGCTGCACGGGCTGGCGCAGTCGTCCTTCAAGGGCCTGACGATGTACTCGGAAGTGCTGCAGGATTCGGCCATCGCGCTGCTCGACTCCGGCCACCTGGCACTGGCATCGGCGTCCTCGATCACGCTGTCGGCCGACATGCACGATCACTTCGTCCACAATATCGAACGCTATCGCGACCGTATCGTGCTGCGCCCGCAGGAGATCAGCAACCATCCCGAGATCGTGCGGCGTCTGGGCATCATCGGCCTGAACACGGCGCTGGAATTCGACATCTACGGCAACGTCAACTCCACCCACGTGGGCGGCACCCATATGATGAACGGCATCGGCGGCTCGGGCGACTTCGCCCGCAACGGCGAGCTGGCCATTTTCGTCAGCAAGTCCGACGCCAAGGGCGGCGCCATTTCCAGCGTCGTGCCAATGGTGGCGCACGTGGACCACACGGAACACGATGTCGACGTGCTCGTCACCGAATGGGGGCTGGCCGACCTGCGCGGCCTGGCACCGCGCGAGCGCGCGCCGCTGGTCATCGAGCGCTGCGCCCACCCCGATTACCGCGCCGCGCTGCACGACTATTTCGCGCGCGCGGTGCTCCGCGGCGGCCAGACGCCGCATGTGCTGGAGGAAGCGCTGGCATGGCACGAGCGCTACCGGCAGACCGGTTCGATGCGCTGAAGCGGCTGGCAATCGGCAAGCGTCGCGGCCCATTGCCGGGCGCCCGACGATTCAGGCCTGTCTCGAAGCGGGCCAATATCTATATGGCTCGCTTTCACATCATCAGTGACAAACGGATAGTGTTGGAAACCCTCGACACGTAACGCGGCGTCGCCGCTTTTTGCTGTTTTCATCGCGTTCTCCGTGGCATCATCGGTTCGGCTCGGGTGCCGCGCACCCTCATGCCCCGCTACCATCGAGGATGTCACGATGATCGCCACACCCGAAGACACCACGCCGGCGCCGCGCTCCCGGCTTCATGCCATCGACATGGAACCGGTGCACCTGGCCGCCGCGGTGGCGGCGCCGATTACCTTCGACTTCGAGGCCAACTTCTCGGCCGACCTGGTGCTGGGCGGCGCGACGCGCAATGACGTCACCCAGACCGTTGCGGGCCATACGCTGCACGTGACCACCCTCGACACGCCCTTGCTGGTGATGCCCGAGGGAACGCTCACCGGTGTGCCCGACGACCCCGTCATGCACGGCAATCTGCTCTCGATCGACTGGACCGAGGATGGCACCACCATGCCCCAGGCGATCCACATGGAACTCGATGGCGGCAAGACCTTCGACCTGGTCTCGTTCGCCATGATCGACCTGAGCGGGATGGCCTCGCTGCGCATCACGACGAACCGGGGCCACTTCGACATGGCCGTGGCGACCGACATCAGGGGGTACCTGCATGTGCCCGACAGTCCCGTGCTGAAGGGCGTCAGCTATATCAGCTTCGGCGCCACCAGCGGCGATGCTTTCGTCATCGAGCTGGACGACATCGTCGTCGCCAACGTCACCGCGCCGCCCGTGTTCGTCGGCGCCACCACGTCGATCGCGGCGGCCCAGAACGGCAGCGGCGTCAACGTCGCCGGCCTGCTGCACGTCAGCGATGCCAGCGGCGGCGAAACGCTGACGTGGAGCCAGGCCGTGGCACCGGCGCACGGCTCGCTGCTCCTGCTCGGCGCCACGGCCACTTCCGGCGGCGCCGACATCGCGCCCGCCGGCACGCTGACCTACGTGCCGGCTGCCGGCTTCGCCGGTGTCGACAGCTTCACCGTGCAGGTGTCGGACGGCGCGGCCACGACCACCCGCACCATCACCGTCGACGTCACGCCCGGGCAGCCCGGCGTCCCCGACCTGCAGGCGGCCGCCGACACGGGCGCGAGCCCGCTCGACAATCTGACGGCGGCGAGCACCTTGACCTTCAGCGGCACCAGCGCCGTCGGCGACAGCACCAGCACCGTGCGCGTCTTCGTCGACGTCAACGGCAACGGCACCTACAACGCCGGCGAGGCCACCGGCACGGCCACCGTCGCCAACGGCAGCTGGACCGTCGCCGGCATCGATACGTCCGCTCTGGGCGACGGTGCCTACGCCGTGCATGCCGTCGTCACGTCCGCCACTGGCGGCCTGGCCAGCGCGACCAGCGCACCCGTGGGCGTGACGATCGACCGGGCCGCGCCGACGACGTCCAGCAAGCTGGCGACCTTGGGCAACGATACGGGCAGCCTGGCCGACGACCTCGTCACCAGCATCGGCGCGCAGAACCTGCAGGGCGTGCTGACCGGCGTCACGGCGCCCGGCGATACCGTCGAGGTGTCGCTGAACAACGGCGTCGACTGGCAGGCGGCCACCCACGCCGCCGGCACCGCGACCTGGTCGCTGGCCGGGCAGACGCTGACCGGCAGCGGCACGCTGCAGGTGCGTGTGGTGGACGCGGCCGGTAACGCGGGATCGGCGACCGGACACGCGTACGTGATCGACGCCACGCTGCCCACGGCCTCGGTGCCGGCGCTGACGCAGCTGGTGGCGCCGACGGGAACCAGCTTCGACTTCACCGTCACCTACGCCGACACGGGCGGCGCGGGCCTCGACGCGGCCACCTTCGGCACGGGCAACGCGGCCGTGCGCGACACCCACGGCAATGCGCTGGCCATCACCGGCTTCGCCGTCGCCGGCAATGCCGTCACCTACACGGTGCAGGCCCCCGGCGGCAACTGGGATGCGGGCGACGCCGGCACCTACACCATTGCGCTCAATGCCGGTTCCGTGCACGACTTGGCCGGCAATGCCGTCGCCGCCGACCCCTCGGCCGGTACCGTCAACGTGACGTACGCCAGCGCGCCGGCGGTCACGCAGCTGGCGCTGTCGGCCGACAGCGGCATCGCCGCCGGTGACTTCATCACGAACGTGGCCGGCCAGACCATCCTGGCCACCTTGAGCCGCGGGTTGACGGCGGGCGAGACGGTGTGGGGCTCGGTCGACAACGGCGCCCATTGGGTCGACATCACCGGCTCGGTCAGCGGCACCGCCATCGCCTGGGCCGGCGTCACGCTGGCGGGCAGCGATACCATCGTCATCAAGGCGCGCGACGCGGCCAGCCAGGACGGCGCCGTGGCCAGCCATGCCTACGTGCTCGATACCGCCCCGCCGGCTCGTGCCGTCGCCGGGGCGGCCTTGCAGGACGATACGGGCGCCAGTGCCAGCGACTTCATCACGGCCACGGCGGTGCAGGACATTGGCGGCACGCTCGATGGCCCGCTGGGCGCGGGCGAATTCGTCGAGGTCTCGTTCGACAACGGCAGCCACTGGAGCCAGGCATCGTCCAGCGTTGGCAGCAGCAACTGGTCGGTGGAAAACCAGGCGCTGGCCGGCAGCGGCACGCTGCGGGTGCGCGTGGGCGATGCGGCCGGCAACCACGGGCCGTCGTTCGCGCAGGCCTATGTCATCGACGGCGCGGCGCCCACGGCGGCCACGCCCGTGCGCGCCAACCTGATCGATCCGGCGGGCGCCACGTTCACATTCACCGTCGCGTATGCCGACGGCGGCGGGGCCGGCCTGGACCCCGCCACCTTCGGCACGGACGACGTCCTCGTCACGGGCCCGGCAGGCGCGCTGGCCGTGACGGGGCATGCGGTGGCCAACGGCACCGGGACGAGGACCGTGACCTATACGGTGGCCGCGCCGGGCGGCGCCTGGGATGCGGCGGAACTGGGCGACTACACCATCGCCATCGCCGGCGGCGCCGTGCGCGACAGGGCCGGCAATGCCGTGCCGGCCAACGGCGCTGCCCACACTTTCCACGTGGGCGTGCGGCCCATGGCCACCATCGCCGTCGGCGACAGCACGCTGGCGCCGGGCGAGACGGCCCTGGTGACGATCGCCTTCGCGCGACCCGTGGCGGATCTGGATGCCGCCGACCTGACGGCGCAGAACGGCACCCTGTCGGGCCTGGTCAGCAGCGATGGCGGCCTGACGTGGACGGCGACGCTGACGCCGGCCGCCGGCGTGTGGGCGGCGTCCAATACCGTCGCACTCGACCTGCGCCTGGTGCACAGCGCCGACGGCACGCCGGGTACCGACATCGTGCGCTCCAACGCCTATGCCGTGCAGACGGGCGCCATTCCGCAGCCGGGCCAGCCGGGCAATGCATTCATGGACGGGGTGCCCGTGCTGATCGAGCAGCAGCACGATGCCGCCACCGGCCTGACGGTCAACGTCATCACGGTGCCCACGGTGACGGGCAACCGGGCCGACGACCCGGGCACGCCCAATCCCGCGCTGGCCGATATCGTGCTGGAGGCCAGCGGCGGCGGGCGCGGCGCCACCGTGACGGCCAGCCTGCCGGCGGGCAGCAGCCTGTGGGCGAGCGGACCAACCAGCCTGCTGGCAACGGACGTCGCCCTGGCCGACCTGGTGGCGCGGATCGAACAGTACACGGCGGCCGGCTCGGCCACCCGGCAGGCCATGACGGATGGCGGCAAGGCCTTCCTGGCGGACCTGCAGCCGGGCGTGCTGCTGCAGACGGCGACCGTGGCGCCGGCGGCGGGTGGGGGAGCTGGCGATGCGCCAACGACACTGCTGGTGCGGGGCGACGACGGCACCAAGGGCACCGCCACGGGCATCGTGCTCGATGCGCGCGCGCTGGCGCAAGGCAGCACCGTCATGCTCGACGACGTGGCCTTTGCCGTCGTCGTCGGCGCGGCGACCGTGCGCGGCGGCGAAGGCGCCAACCATGTGCTGGGCGACGCCGAAAGCCAGCACATCGACGTGGGCGCAGGCAACGACCGGCTCGATGGCGGCGCCGGGCACGACGTGCTGGCCGGCGGCGGCGGTGCCGACACCGTCATCGGCGGCGCGGGCGACGATATCGTGCAGGGCGGGCGGGACGACGTCGGCGGCTGGCGCTTCACACTTGGCGCCGACGGCAAGCTGACGGCGCAGCACAGCTTCCTGCCCGGGCTCGCGGGGCAGCAGGAAACCGTGCAGCGTGCTGAGCTGGACGGGGCGGCCGCCGGCCTGGGCTTCCTGGCCGCGTCGAACGCGACCCTGACCGATATCGCCCTGCTGTACCACGGCGCCTTCGGCCGTGCGCCCGACCTGGGCGGACTGGATTTCTACCTGGGGCAGGGTGCCACCGTGGCGTCGATGGCGCGCAACTTCCTCGCCTCGGGCGAATGGGGCGGGCAGGACCAAGGGCCGGGCGATAATGCCCTGTTCGTGACGGAGCTGTACCAGCGCGTGCTGGGCCGCGCTGCCGACAGCGCCGGCCTGCAGCACTGGACGGCGGCGCTGGACGGTGCCGGTCTGTCGCGCGAGGCGGTGCTGACCGCGTTCGCGCTGAGCAGCGAGGCGCGTGCCCGTTACGCCGACGGCATCGTCGTCGCGGCCGGCGACGTGACGGGGGCGGGCGGCTGGTTCGCCGGCAGCGGCGACGACCGCCTTGCCGGCGGCGCGGGCAACGACACGATCAAAGGCGGCGACGGCTTCGATACCGTCATCTACGGGGACACGGCGGCGACGATGCGCCTGTTCCTGAACGAAGCGGGCGAGATCCTGCTCGCGAGCGGGGGCGGCACGGACCGCATCCAGGGCATCGAGGCCGCCGCGTTCACCGATGCCACGCTGGACCTGGGCTTCACCAGCGCGGATGCGGCCACGCTGGCCAGCGTGGGCCTGCTGTACCAGGCCGTGCTGGACCGGGCCGGGGATCTCGGCGGCGTCGCGTGGTGGGCCGGCCAGGGCCTGGCACCGGCGCAACTGGCGGACGCCTTTGCCGGGTCGGCCGAGTTCCAGGCCCGTTATGGTGAACTGGACAACGCCGCTTTCGTCGACGCCTTGTATGCCAACTCCGGCTTGGCCGCCACGGCCGCAGGCGGCAGCGCGGCCTGGGTCGACTACCTGGCGCAGCACAGCCGCGCCGACGTGGTGGGGGCGTGGGTGGAACAGGAGGCCGTGCGCGATGCGCAATTTGCAACATCGGGTCTATGGCTGGTATGAGGGGCAGCTCTTCCATTGGGAATAGCTATTGATGCGATTGGATCAATTAGCTTTGCCAATGTTCGGTGAGACCGTAAAATTGCCACACGTTCACACCACACAGGAGCAAGCCCCATGAGCCAGCAGCCCATCACGACCGCGTCCGGCATCCCCGTCGCCGACAACCAGAATTCAGCCAGCGCCGGCTCCCGTGGGCCCCTGCTGCTGCAGGACTTCCACCTGATCGAGAAACTGCAGCACTTCAACCGCGAGCGCATTCCGGAGCGCGTGGTCCACGCCAAGGGTTCCGGCGCCTACGGCAAGTTCACCGTGACGCACGACATCAGCCGCTACACGAAGGCCAAGCTGTTCTCGGCCATCGGCAAGGAAACCGAGACCTTCCTGCGCTTTTCGACCGTGGGCGGCGAGAAGGGCAGCGCCGACACGGAACGCGATCCGCGCGGCTTCGCCGTGCGCTTCTACACGGAAGAAGGCAACTGGGACCTGGTCGGCAACAACACGCCCGTGTTCTTCATCAAGGACGGCATCAAGTTCCCGGACTTCATCCACACGCAGAAGCGCCTGGCCCAGTCGAACCTGAAGTCGCCCACGGCGATGTTCGATTTCTGGAGCCGCGCCCCGGAGTCGCTGCACCAGGTGACGACGCTGTTCTCCAGCCGCGGCACGCCGGACGGCTACCGCCACATGGACGGTTTCGGCAGCCACACCTTCAGCCTGATCAACGATGCCGGCGAGCGTGTGTACGTCAAATGGCACTTCAAGACGCAGCAGGGCATCAAGAACCTGACGGCGCCCGAGGCCGTGCGCCTGGCCGGCAGCGATCCTGATTACGCCCAGCGCGACCTGTTCAACGCGATCGCCGCCGGCGACTTCCCCCGCTGGACCGTGTTCGTGCAGACCGCCACGGACAGCCAGCTGGCCGAGTGGGAAGCGCGCACCGGCTGGAACCCCTTCGACCTGACCAAGGTCTGGCCGCACGGCGACTTCCCGATGCAGCAGGTGGGCGTGCTGGAACTGAACCGCAATCCGCTGAACTACCACGCGGAAGTGGAGCAGGCCGCGCTGTCGCCGGCCAACGTGGTGCCGGGCATGGGCTACTCGCCGGACAAGATGCTGCAGGCGCGCCTGTTCGCCTACCACGACGCCCAGCTGTACCGGGTCGGCACCAACCACCAGCACCTGCCGGTGAACGCGCCACGCTGCCCGTTCCACAACCAGCAGCGCGATGGCGCGATGGCGCTGGCCAACGGCGGCGCCGAGCAGAATTACGCGACGGTGGAAGCGGCTGGCACCAATCCGCAAGGCCTGGGGCATGGCGAACCGGCGCTGGCTCTGAATGGTCCGGCGGCCCGCTACGATGCGCGCGGCGTCGAAGACAACTACACCCAGGCCGGCAACCTGTTCCGCCTGTTGGCCGCGGACGAGCAGCAAAACCTGTTCGACAACCTGGCCGGCCCGCTGTCGCAGGTGCCCGACGAGATCGTGCTGCGCCAGCTGGCGCACTTCGACGGGGCCGATCCGGCGTACGGCGCAGGCGTGCGCGCTGCGTTGAAGGCACGGGGCCGCAATATCGATTGAGCCGGCACCCGTCGCCAGCATCCTGACGGCAAGCCAAGCGGCTTGCCGTTTTTGCCCTGACGGCAAGCCAAGCGGCTTGCCGTTTTTGCGTTAACCCCGCAAAGCGAGGACAATAGCGCCATCCGTTTTCATGAGACGACCGAACAATGACAATCAAGATCAGCCAGAATTTCGATTCGGGCGCCATCGAGGTGGTAAGCCTCGCCGACCCCGCCAATATCGAACTGAAACTGCGCAGCGACTCGCACGCCGACATCCACCAGTGGTTCCATTTCCGCGTGCAGGGCGCGCGCGGCCAGGCGCTGGCGCTGCGCTTCATCAATGCCGGCCAGGCGACCTACGCCAAGGGCTTCGAGGACTACAACGCCGCCGCCAGCTATGACGGCGAGAACTGGTTCCGTGTACCGACGTCCTTCGACGGCCAGGTCATGACGATCCGGCATACCCCGGACCTGGACAGCGTGTACTACGCCTACTTCGAGCCGTATTCGTGGGAACGCCACCTGCGCCTGCTGGGCGAGGTGGCGGAGAACCCTATCGCCCGCGTGCTGGACCTGGGGTCCACCGTGGAAGGGCGCGACATGAACCTCGTCGTCGTCGGCAATCCGCAGGCCGAGAAGAAGATCTGGTTCATCGCGCGCCAGCACCCGGGCGAGTCGATGGCCGAGTGGTTCATCGAAGGCCTGATCGACGCGCTGCTGGACGACGCCAACCCGGTCGCCCGCAAGCTGCTGCAGCGCTGCGTGTTCTACATCGTGCCGAACATGAATCCGGACGGCTCGGTGCGGGGCAACCTGCGCACCAACGCGGCCGGCGCCAACCTCAATCGCGAATGGATGACGCCGACCCTGGAGCGCTCGCCGGAAGTGCTGTGCGTGAAGGAGAAGCTGCACGCGACGGGTGTCGACATGTTCTTCGACATCCACGGCGACGAAGCGCTGCCATACAACTTCGTGGCCGGTAACGAGATGCTGGAAAACTTCACGCCCGAGCAAAGCGCGGCGCAGCAGGCCTTCATCGACCGCTACAAGGATGCCAGCCCGGACTTCCAGGACAAGGTAGGCTATGCCGCCAGCAAGTACCGCGAGGACATGCTGACCCTGGCGTCGAAATACGTCGGCCATCATTTCGGCTGCCTGTCGCTGACCCTGGAAATGCCGTTCAAGGACAATGCCGACTTGCCGGTGCCGCACGTGGGCTGGAACGGCGCGCGCAGCGCGGCGCTGGGCGCGGCGATCCTGCAGCCGATCCTGCTGTCGCTGAAGGACTGAGATGGGCGTCGAGATCGAACGCAAGTTCCTCGTCGCGAACGACGGCTGGCGCAGCCAGGGCCAGCCCGTGCTGATCCGCCAGGGCTACCTGTCCTCGCATCCGGAGCGGGTGGTACGCGTGCGTATCTACGGCGACGAGGCCTTCATGACGATCAAGTCGAAAGCCGTCGGCCTGGCACGGGGCGAGTGGGAATACCCGCTGCCGCTGGCCGATGCCCGCGAATTCCTCGACCGCCTGTGCGAGCAGCCCATCATCGAGAAATACCGGCGCCGCATCGAGCACGCCGGCTTCACATGGGAAGTCGACGAGTTCCTCGGCGTGAATGCGGGCCTGGTGGTGGCGGAAATCGAACTGCCGTCCGAGCAGCAGGCCTTCGACAAGCCGGACTGGGTGGGCTCTGACGTCACGGACGATGCGCGCTACCTGAACTCGAACCTGATCCGGCAGCCGTATTCGAGCTGGTGAGGAAGCAGCCCGCTTTACAACCCGCCGTTGTGCGGGCTTTTTTCTTACGTTATTGTCAATTCCCGTAGGACACGTCCCACTCGATGAAGACCGGTACGCCGATGCATGAATGCTGCCGGCATCAGTAACCTTGTCTCCGAGGCCGACAAAAAAGGAGACTATCATGCGCGTTTCACCCGTTACCGCCGCATCCGCCACGGCAGCGTTCCTGATCACCATCATCGCAGGTGCCGGCCAGGCCCGCATGGCGGTGGAATCGCTGCGCGACGAACCACAGGCCAGCAGGACGATGCAACAGCACCAGACCCAGGACCGGCATGACGCCACCGGCAGTGCTACCACCGGGATGGGCGTGACGCCGGCGGACGAAGGCCAGCACAGTCCCCTGCAGCCGCAGCAGTAACGCTGTTTCGCATACAAAAAAACCTCGCCGCGGCGAGGTTTTTTTATTGGGTGCTGCCGGTCAGTGGAAGTGCTCGGTACCGGCCGGTGCATCCTCCGGCATCTCCGCATGCACCAGTTCTCCGGACGGGTCGGCGAACAGGGGCGCGCCGCAGTCGTCGCAGTACTCGGCAACGTAACGCTCGCCCAGCTTCTTGATGACGGACACGCCGGCCGCGTTCAGGTGCTCGACGATTTCCTCGACGGGCGTGCGTGGCTGCAGCAGGTTGGCCAGGCCGCCGGCCAGCGGGCCTTCCGGCGGCGTACCTTCCTCGTCTTCCTGGCCGTACAGGGGCCACACGACGCCGTAGATCACGTCGGCATCGGCGCGGCGCGTGAAGGCCACGCGGTACTCGTCGATCTGGCCGTCGGCCGCTTCCTCGCCGAAGCCGGCGATGACGGCACGCAGCTCGGCCGGTTCGCAGGCCAGCGTGTGCGTCAGGTAGTGCACGGCGGCGCGGATCGACACGGGGCGGATCAGCTTGTCCGCTTCGCGGCAGGCCATGTAATACGCTTCCGGCAGCAGCAGCTCGATGCCGCAGCCGGGCAGCAGGCGCGCCACGGTGGGCTCGGCCTGGGTGCGCCATGCCTCCAGCGCGGTGCGGCGTTCGTCGGCCTGGTGCAGGTGCGCACCGGCCATCTGCCAGCGGAACAGGGGGCCGCCATGGGGCGCCACGACGGCCGCCATCAGGTAGCGGGTATCGGCCAGGAACGGTGCCGTTTCCGGTGGCTTCACGTCCGACTTGACGGCCACGCCCTTGATGGCGGCCTGCGCCAGCTTGTTCATCTTGGCGTAGGTCTCGGCATGGGTGCGCGGCAGCTGGTCGATCGAGAACAGGTTCGACGCCATCGCCAGCTTCGTACCGTCGGCCAGCAGGTGAGCCGAGAAGTGGGCCGACAGGGTGTTCAGGACATCGGCGGGAATCGGGCCGGATGCGATGTTGTAGCGGGTCCAGGCCAGGATCGGCGCGGCCACCAGCAGCACGTCGTACTGCACGGTATCGCCGTCCGTCTCGACGGTGATGGTGGCCGATTCGCTGACCGCTTCCACGCTGTCCATCAGCACGTCGTACCCGTTCAGGTCGACGGAGAACAGGCTGTTCAGGGCGGCATCGACGGTGTCCTGGTGACCCGTCTTCAACAGTTTGTGCAGCTGGGTATCGAGCGCACGTTCCCAGCTGCGCTCCTCGAGGCGGCTGGCTGCCTGGCCGACGGCCTGGGCAAGTGTGGAAAGGCGCTGGCTGTCGGCGGACAATTTGGTGGATGAATCTTTGGATGGGCGACGCATAGCGCTAGGAATCTCGGTCAGTGTAAAAAACTTATCAGCCGTATTGTAGTTGATTCGCAAAGGTTGGGCGTTGAAATGAAAAAGGCGGCCCGCGCCCCTCGGGCTGCTCCCGGCGGCGTTCCCGCGCGCGCGCCGTCGAATAATTTTCCTTGCCTCCCAATTGGTTCCCGCTGCGCGGCACCGGCATCTATACCGAGGTCAAGTGCGTTCCAGCGCACAGGTGGATAGTTGACGATACAGAGGAAGAAAGGGGGAACACCATGGCAGCCAACTCTCCATTCGAAAGCAAGTCCACCGGCCCGCGGCAGCGGGGCGGCGGGCCAGGGTCCGGCGCATGCCGGGGTATCATGCTGGCGCTGACGATGTTCGGCACGATGGCGTTGCCGGCGGCCGCGGCCCAGGAGCCGGCACCAAGCGATATGGCCGCCGCGCCATTGCGGGCCGGCATCCGTCAGGTCGATCCCGGCAGTATCGACCTGACGCTCGACCGGGGCAGCGTGGTCAAGCCGCAGCCGGCACTGGCCATTCCCGGCGCCGCGCTGGAGACGGCCTGCCTGGAAAAGAGTTTCCCGGTGTCGGTCAGCGGCGCCGGCGGCGTGACGTGGCACGTTTGCGTCACGGACATGGGCAAAAAGGCCTTGTGGGTGGGCCCGGTGTACATGAAGCGCAGCCCGACCAGCCCGTGGGTCACGGTGCTGTACCAGGCCGGCCTCGCGGACATCTTCGTGCCCTACCACGGCGGCATCTTCCGACCCTACGACCTGCGCTTCACCAGTGCCCTGTCGGTCGTGACGCAGCAAGACGCCGGCAATAACGGCTCGCCCATCAGCCTGGCCAAGGGCAAGCCGCCCACTGTCGTGGCCGAGGTGCGCGAGCGCGGCATCGCCTGGCTGTGCAAGCGGGGCAGCATCAACGAGTCGCGCCGGGGCGAGGAATTCGTCGTGTGGGGCGTGTCCGATGCCGGAAACTACGACAACATCATCCAGTTCAGTTTCCGCGACGACGGCAGCATGGCCTTCCGTGCCGGCCACACGGGATACAACGCCGCCAACCGCTTGACGGAAGCCCATATGCATACCAGCCTGTGGCGGGTCGACATGGACCTGAACGGGGCCGCCGGCGATTCCGCTCAGGTGCAGATTCACCGCGAACCCGTCAGTCAGGACCTGCGCCAGGCCGCCGACACGGAGATGCCGTACAACGGCGGTCGCGAAGGTTCCCTGCGCTGGAATCCCCTGCAGCGCACCACCGTGCTGGTCGAGGACAATGCCACCAACCCGGGCGGCACCCACCGCATGGCTTACGAGTTCGTCCACCTCAGTTCCGGCACGGCACGCCACTACGCACCGGGCGAGCAATGGAGCCAGTACGATTTCCATGTGACGCGCTTCCATCCCAACGAGCTTGACTGGATCACCAGCGGCGTCAACCCGAGCGGCTATCTGCCCGCGCATCTGGCCGACCATGAGTCGGTGCAGAACCAGGACATCGTCGTGTGGATGCAGACCTCCGCCCACCACCAGCCGACGGACGAGGACAACAGCGCCGATGGCGGGCGCGGGGTCACGCTGGTGCACTGGAGCGGCTTCAATATCGAGCCGCATAACCTGTTCGCCGCCAATCCGCTGGGCGGACCGCCCGCCTGCGGAGAATAAAAAAACGCCGGCGAGCCGGCGTTTTTGGGCGGAGCAGGGGACGCTTACGCGGCCAGCAGCTGGCGCAGCACGAATGGCAGGATACCGCCGTGCTTGTAGTAGTCCACTTCGATCGGCGTGTCGATGCGCAGCAGGACCTTGACGTCCTGCTGGGTGCCGTCTTCGCGCTTGATCACCAGGGTGACGATCTGCTGTGGCTTGATGTCGCCTTCCAGGCCCACCAGGTCATAGGTTTCCTTGCCCGTGATGCCCAGCGATTCGACGCTGTCGTTGCCGATGAACTGCAGCGGCAGCACGCCCATGCCGACCAGGTTGGAACGGTGGATACGCTCGAACGAACGCACCAGCACGGCCTTCACGCCCAGCAGCTGGGTGCCCTTGGCGGCCCAGTCGCGCGAGGAGCCGGTGCCGTACTCTTCGCCGCCGAAGATCATCGTCGGCGTGCCTTCGGCCACGTACTTCATGGCTGCGTCGTAGATCGACAGCTGTTCGCCCGACGGCTGGTGGATTGTGATGCCGCCTTCGACAGCCGAACCGTCCGGCTTGGCTGGGATCATCTTGTTCTTGATACGCACGTTGGCGAAGGTGCCGCGCATCATGATCTCGTGGTTGCCGCGGCGCGAGCCGTAGGAGTTGAAGTCGGCCTTCAGCACGCCGTTGTCCTTCAGCCATTTACCGGCAGGACCGTCTTCCTTGATCGAACCGGCCGGCGAGATGTGGTCGGTGGTGATCGAGTCGCCGAACACGCCCAGGGCGCGCGCGTTGCTGATGCCCGTGGCGGCGGCCTTCGGCGTCATCTCGAAGCCTTCGAAGAACGGTGGCTCGGCGATGTAGGTCGAATCCGGCCAGTTGTAGACCTGGCCTTCGGTCGACGACACGGCTTCCCACAGCTTGCCCGGGTTGCCCTTGACCTGCGCGTAGTTCTCCTTGAAGACCTTGGAGTTCATCGCGAACTTCATCAGCGCGTTGATCTCGTCCGAGGTCGGCCAGATGTCGCCCAGGTAGACGTCGCGGCCGTTCGTGCCCTTGCCGACCGGTTCGGTCATCAGGTCGCGCGTGATGTTGCCGGCGATGGCGTAGGCCACGACCAGCGGTGGCGAGGCCAGGAAGTTCGAACGGATGTTCGGGTGAATCCGCGCTTCGAAGTTACGGTTACCGGACAGCACGGCCGAGGCCACGATGTCGTTGGTCTGGATGGCCGCGTTCAGTTCCGGGGTCAGGTCGCCCGCGTTGCCGATGCAGGTGGTGCAGCCGTAGGCCGTCACGCCGAAGCCCAGCTTTTCCAGGTAAGGCAGCAGGCCGGCGGCGGTCAGGTATTCCGTCACGACGCGCGAGCCGGGAGCCAGCGAGGACTTGATGTGCGGTGCCACCGTCAGGCCCGCTTCGACGGCTTTCTTGGCCAGCAGGCCCGCGGCCAGCAGCACGCTCGGGTTCGACGTGTTGGTGCAGGAGGTGATGGCGGCGATCAGGATGTCGCCGTTCTTGACCTGCACGTTGTTGGTCGTCTCGTAGGTCTTGGTCAGGTCGGCCGGGTCCTTGTTGAAGCCGTTCTGCGACGTCGGCTTGGAGAACAGGTCGGTGAAGGTGGCCTTGACGTTGCCGATTTCGATACGGTCCTGCGGACGCTTCGGGCCGGCCAGCGACGGGGTCACCGAGGCCAGGTCCAGGTGCAGTTCGCGGGTGAAGTCCAGCTCGCCCGCTTTCGGGATGCCGTACATGCCCTGGGCCTTGAAGTAGGCCTGGAAGGCGGCGATCTCTTCCTTCGTGCGGCCGGTGCCTTCGAAGTAGTCGATGGTCTTGTCGTCGACCGGGAAGAAGCCCATCGTGGCGCCGTATTCCGGTGCCATGTTGGCGATCGTGGCGCGGTCCGTCACGGTCAGCGATTCGGTGCCTTCGCCGAAGAATTCGACGAACTTGCCGACGACCTTCTCTTTACGCAGCATTTCCGTGATGGTCAGCACCAGGTCGGTCGCGGTGCAGCCTTCGCGCAGCTTGCCCGTCAGGTTCACGCCGATGACGTCCGGGGTCAGGAAGTACACGGGCTGGCCCAGCATGCCGGCTTCCGCCTCGATGCCGCCCACGCCCCAGCCGACCACGCCGATGCCGTTGATCATGGTGGTGTGCGAGTCGGTACCGACCAGCGAGTCAGGGTAGTACACGCCGCCGTTGTTGTGCACGCCGCGTGCCAGGTATTCCAGGTTGACCTGGTGGACGATGCCGAAGCCCGGTGGCACGACGCCGAAGGTGTCGAAGGCCTGCATGCCCCACTTCATGAACTGGTAGCGCTCGTTGTTGCGCGAGAATTCCAGCTTCATGTTCAGGTCCAGCGCCTTCGGCTCGCGGAAGTGATCGATCGTCACGGAGTGGTCGACCACCAGGTCGACCGGCACCAGCGGCTCGATCTTCTTCGGGTTGGCGCCCATCTTGTAGGCGACGTTGCGCATCGCGGCCAGGTCGGCCAGCAGTGGCACGCCGGTGAAGTCCTGCAGCACGACGCGGGCGACGACGAAGGGAATCTCGTCCGTACGCTCGGCGGTGGCGCCCCAGTTGGCCACCTGTTTCACGTGCTCTTCGGTGACTTTCTTGCCGTCGCAGTTACGCAGCACGGACTCCAGCACCACGCGGATCGACACCGGCAGGCGGGAGATTTTGGCGCCCAGGGCCTGTTCCAGCGCGGGCAGCGAGTACAGCTTGCCCTTTGTCTTGCCCGAAATCGGGAAATCCTTGAGCGTGTTAAATGTGTTGTGGGGCATAACCTCTCCTTCAGGTGGGTATCTTCGGCACGCCCGGACCGTCGCCGCGGGAGTGCCGTCATTTTGAAACTACGGTAGTGCTAAATATCTGCGGACGTTTGCAAAAGCGCCGCTCACGCCTGCGGCGCCGGGGCAGCGGCGGCGGCCTGCGTATTGCCGGCCGGTGCCACTTGCGGCTGCGGCGCGGCTTCGGGCTGCGCGGCCGGCACGATGGCCGGTTTCAGCTGCTCGTCGTTGCGGCATTCGTTGGCCAGCTGGCGGTTCAGCTTCGAATCGAGCAGCATGCCCTTGGCGGGAATGCCGATCCAGATCAGGCCGTAGGTCTTGTTCTCGAAGCGCTGTGCGCCCGTCGTCGTGGCCACGCGCGTCAGGCGGTGCAGGCGCTTCTTCCAGCGCAGCGCGATATGGCTTTCGTCCTCGGCGTTCTGGTACAGGGTGACCTTGTTGCCCAGCTCGCAATTGAAGTCCGTCACGTTCGAGCCCAATACGTCGGGTTCGTCCGCTTCCGGATCGGCTTCCTTCGGCGCTGGCGCGGCCTTGGCGGCCTTGCCCTTGCTGGCCTTGGCCTTCGGCTTGGCGGCGGCTTTCTTGCTTTCCGTCTTCTTGACGGGGTCGGCCGCGAGCGCGGCAGGGGCGGCGCACGCCAGGCCCAGGGCCAGGGTGGCGGCAATCAGTCGGGAGATGGACATTACTTGGTATCCGTTGCGGTGGGTTTCGGGTCCAGCAGCGCGGCAGCCGATTCCGGCAGCGGCAGGCCGGCCAGCCGGGCGCGCTGCAATACCGTCCAATAGTAGCGGTAGCTGGCGCGGTCGTGCAAGCGGCCGTGCTGGTTGATGGGACCCCATTGGACTTTCTCGGCCTCGTGCAGGATGGCCGCCGCCTCGTTCATTTCGGACAGGCGCGGCGTGAAGGCCTTGACGATGGGCTTGATCTGGCTGGGGTGGATGCTCCACATGCGCGTGAAGCCGAACTCGGAGGCGGCGCGCTGGGCGTCCGTCGCCACCACGGCCGAATCCTTGATCTCGGTGGTCACGTTATGCGACGGCACCTTGCCGTAGGCATGGCAGGCCGCCGCGATTTCCAGCTTGGCGCGCACCACCAGCGGGTTGCTGAACTGGTTCGGCGTGCGCATCGCGTTGGCGGGAATGGCGCCGTAGTGGCTGGAGACGAAATCCATGATGCCGAAGGACAGGCACTCGACCTGGGGCAGGGCGGCGATGGCGAACACGCCGCGCAGGGCGCCGTGCGTCTCGATCAGCACGTGCACGGGCAGGTTCTGGCGGCCGGCCTTGTGGGCGTGGACATTGATGGTCTCGATGGCGCGCATCACGTCCTGCACGCTGTCCGGCTTGGGCAGCACGATATAGGCGACGCTGTGGGCGGCCGTGCCGACGATGATCTCGATATCGCGCGCGAAATGCGGGCTGGCGACATCGTGCACGCGGGCGCCGATGCGCTTGTGTTTGTTGCCGGCGTCGTTCAGCAGCTCGGCCACGAGGCGCGCGTGGGCTTCCTCGTTGCCGGCCGCGGCGCCGTCCTCGCAGTCGAAGGTGATGTCGAATACGGGGCCAAGCTCTTGTTGCAGGGCCATCGATTTGCGCATCAGCTTTTCCGAGCCGGCGTAATGATCGCAGGCTGGCAGAAGCAGTGGCTGGCGTTCGCCCTGGAATAAAACCTCGGATGGGTGCATCGTTGCGTTGCTTGTCTTGGGTAATGCCTGGCTTGAAGAAGAGACCGCCGCGCGGCCCGGGGGCAGCGCGGCGGATGTCGTGGCGTGATGGGTCACGCCGGCGGACGGCTTACGGCAGCAGGTGCTTGACGCCTTCGCGCTCTTCCGTCAGTTCCTTCAGGGTCAGGTTGATGCGCTCTTGCGAGAATGCATCGATTTCCAGGCCCTGGACGATCTTGTATTCGCCGTTTTCCGTCGTGACGGGGAAGCCGAACATGGTGCCTTCAGGAATGCCGTAGGAGCCGTCCGAAGGAACACCCATCGTGGTCCACTTGCCGTTGGTGCCCAGCACCCAGTCGCGCACGTGGTCGATGGCCGCGTTCGCAGCCGAGGCTGCCGACGACAGGCCGCGCGCTTCGATGATGGCGGCGCCGCGCTTGCCGACGGTCGGCAGGAACACGTTGGCATTCCATTCCTGGTCGTTGATCAGGTCCTTGACGGACTGGCCGTCGACGGTGGCGAAGCGGTAGTCGGCGTACATCGTCGGCGAGTGGTTGCCCCACACGGTCAGCTTCTCGATGTCCTTGACGGCCTTGCCGGTCTTGGCGGCAACCTGCGACAGGGCGCGGTTGTGGTCCAGGCGCAGCATGGCGGTGAAGTTCTTCGCCGGCAGCGACGGTGCCGATTTCATGGCGATGTAGGCATTGGTGTTGGCCGGGTTGCCCACCACCAGGACCTTGACGTTGCGCGAGGCGACGGCGTCCAGCGCCTTGCCCTGCACCGTGAAGATCTGTGCGTTCGCTTCCAGCAGGTCCTTGCGTTCCATGCCTGGGCCGCGTGGGCGGGCGCCGACCAGCAGGGCCACGTCGGCATCCTTGAAGGCGGTCAGCGGGTCGCTGTGGGCGGTCATGCCGGCCAGCAGCGGGAAGGCGCAGTCGTCGATTTCCATCATGACGCCCTTGAGCGCTTTTTGCGCTTTTTCGTCAGCGATTTCAAGCAGTTGCAGAATGACTGGCTGGTCCTTGCCGAGCATGTCGCCGTTGGCGATGCGGAACAGCAGGGAATAGCCGATCTGGCCGGCGGCGCCGGTAACGGCAACACGCATTGGGGTTTTAGCCATGATGAATCTCCAAAGTGGAATAAAAAATGAAGCTGACCTGCGTGGCAGAGTGCGGCGGGCAGCAGGCGTTGCCGCCGGCACTGCCGTCGGCGCAACGGCTGCTGTTTTGCCGACGCATTCGCTTGACGCCTGCGTCGGCGCTTTTCCTTAACGCATTCGACACTTCGGTGCAAAACTGCCGCACCAAAAATGCAATGATACCAAATTAGCCCCCTGTTGATGCCCAAGCTTGGAGGGAATTTGCCGGCCGCGGGTTCCATGTAGTTTCCACATGGTTTCCAGTACGGTGCGCCGCGCGCGCGTGACGGGGACTAATATCGACGGCGAGTGTAGGCCTCATGCCCCGGTCTGTCAATGCTATCTTATGTCTTATATAAGACATATAACTTAGAGGGTTTATTACTGGACGGGCAGGGGCTTTTGTGGTGAAATCGTGGTCTATGAACCCCGTCACGCCCAACCAGACCAGCCCAGGCAGCACTGCAAGTGCGCCGGCGGCACCGGCAGCGGGCACGGCGGCCGTCCCGGCAAATGTCGCCGCGCCCGCACCGACCTTCTCCCCGCTGTACCAGCAGATCAAGGCCCTGATCACGCAGAGCCTGCAGTCGGGCGAGTGGAAGCCGGGCGAGATGATCCCCAGCGAAGTGGAGCTGGCCAACCGCTACAAGGTCAGCCAGGGCACCGTGCGCAAGGCGATCGACGAGCTGGCGGCGGACAACCTGGTCATGCGCCGCCAGGGCAAGGGCACTTTCGTGTCAACCCACCACGAGGCACGCGCGCACATCCGTTTCCTGCGCCTGCGCCCGGACGAAGGCGTGCCCCATTACCCGGAAAGCCGCTTCCTGGAAGTCAAGCGCCTGCGGGCCCCGGCCGACGTGGCGCGGCTGCTGGAACTCAAATCCGGTGACGCCATCATCTATATCAAGCGAGTCCAATCCTTCGACGGCATTCCCACCATCATCGAGGAGCAATGGCTGCCGGGCCAGCTGTTCAAGGGCCTGACCGCCGAGCGCCTGTCCGAGTACAAGGGACCCATGTACGGCCTGTTCGAGTCCGAATTCGGCACGCGCATGATCCGCGCGGACGAGAAGGTGCGCGCCGTCGTGGCCGGACCGGACGAGGCGGCGCTGCTGCAGGTCGAGCCGGGCACGCCCCTGCTGTCGGCCGAGCGGGTGTCGTTTACCTACGGCGACAAGCCGGTCGAGCTGCGTCGCGGCCTTTACCTGACCACGCGCCACCATTATCAAAACGACCTGAACTAGCCGTTAGCATGACCCGTTGTCGGATGGAGCGGCGCAACATAATTTTCGTTATATGTAACAATAGATATTGGTCGATGCTTCGAAATAGGCGAAAATCGCGGTCTCAGGACTGCAAGAACACTAAAACGCACCGCAGCATCCGACGTAGCCATTTATTAAATAGCAAAAGTAAAAGGGAGGTTTGTCATGTCTGAAGCCGTAAGGGAAGCACCGCGCAAGCAGCGGCGGGAGTTCCGTAACATCCATGTCACGGAATTAGCCAATTACCGCCAGCCGCTGTCGGCCATCGTGTCGATCATGCACCGGGTCAGCGGCTTCCTGATGTTTCTCCTGCTGCCGTTCATTCTGTACCTGCTGCAGGAAAGCATCCGTTCCGAAATCTCCTTTGCCCACTTCCAGGGCATCGCGTCGCATCCGGTCGCGAAACTGGTCATCCTGGCCCTGGTCTGGGGTTACATGCACCACTTCTGCGCCGGTATCCGTCACCTGGTGATGGATACCCACATCGGCCTGGACAAGGATTCGGCCCGCCAGAGTTCCGTGGTCGTGCTGGTGATCACGTGGGTCGTGGTCATCGTCGTCGCCCTGAAACTGTTCGGAGTATTTTAAACAATGAAAAACAATATCGGTTCGAAGCGCCTCGTCGTGGGCGCAGGCTACGGCCTGGGTGAATTCCTGGCGCAGCGCGCCACGGCCGTGGTGATGGTGGTCTACACCGTCGTGCTGCTGGTCTCTTTCCTGACCGGCAATAACTTCTCGTACGAAGGCTGGGCCGGCCTGTTCGCCCAGACGTGGTTCAAGCTGTTCACGCTTGCCACCCTGATCGGCCTGTTCTATCACGCCTGGGTTGGCGTGGTCAGCATCTACCAGGATTATGTGAAGAACATCGCCGTTCGCTTTATCCTGCATACCGCCTCGGCCATGTGGCTGGTGGCTTGCGCCGTCTGGTCGGTGCAGATTCTCTGGAGTGTGTAAATCGTGGCAGCTATTAAATCTGCAATTCCTTCCCGCCGCTTCGACGCGGTGATCGTCGGCGCCGGCGGTTCCGGCATGCGCGCCTCCCTGCAACTGGCGGAAGCCGGCCTGAACGTGGCCGTGCTGTCGAAAGTCTTCCCGACCCGTTCCCACACCGTGGCAGCGCAGGGCGGCATCGGCGCCTCGCTGGGCAATATGGCCGAAGACAACTGGTTCTGGCATATGTTCGACACCGTCAAGGGCGGCGACTACCTGGGCGACCAGGATGCCATCGAATTCATGTGCCGCGAAGCACCGAAGGTGGTGTACGAGCTGGAACACTTCGGCATGCCGTTTGACCGTAACCCGGACGGCACCATCTACCAGCGCCCGTTCGGCGGCCACACGGCCAACTTCGGCGAAAAGGCCGTGCAGCGCGCCTGCGCCGCGGCCGACCGTACCGGTCACGCCCTGCTGCACACGCTGTACCAGCGCAACGTGCGCGCCCGTACCCACTTCTTCGTCGAATGGATGGCGCTCGACATCATCCGTGACGCCGAAGGCGACGTCGTCGGCGTGGTCGCCCTGGAAATGGAAACGGGCGAATGCATGATCCTGGAAGCGAAGACCACCATCTTCGCCACGGGCGGTGCCGGCCGTATCTTCGCCGCATCGACCAATGCCTTCATCAACACCGGTGACGGCATGGGCATGGCGGCACGTGCCGGCCTGCCGCTGCAGGACATGGAATTCTGGCAATTCCACCCGACCGGCGTGGCCGGCGCGGGCGTCTTGATCACCGAAGGCGTGCGCGGCGAAGGCGGCATCCTGATCAACTCCGAAGGCGAGCGTTTCATGGAACGCTACGCACCGACCCTGAAGGACCTGGCGCCGCGCGACTTCGTGTCCCGCTCGATGGACCAGGAGATCAAGGAAGGCCGCGGCTGCGGTCCGAACAAGGACCACGTCATGCTGGACCTGCGCCACATCGGCAAGGACACCATCGAGAAGCGCCTGCCGTCGATCCTGGAAATCGGCCACAAGTTCGCCAACGTCGACGCCACCAAGGAACCGATTCCCGTCGTGCCGACGATTCACTACCAGATGGGCGGCATCCCGACGAACATCCACGGCCAGGTCGTCACCCCGGCCGGCGACGGCACCCAGAAGGTCGTCAACGGCCTGTACGCGATCGGCGAATGCGCCTGCGTGTCGGTGCACGGCGCCAACCGCCTGGGCACGAACTCGCTGCTGGACCTGGTGGTGTTCGGCCGCGCGGCCGGCAACCACGTCGTCGCATCGAACCTGAAGCAGAAGGAAAACAAGCCGCTGCCGAAAGACGCGGCCGACTTCGCGATGGACCGCCTGAACCGCCTGGAAACCTCGACGGGCAGCGAAAAAGTGCAGGGCGTCGCCAACGACATCCGCGCCACGATGCAGAAATACTGCGGCGTGTTCCGTACCGACGAGCTGCTTACGCAGGGCAAGAAAGAGATCATGGTGCTCGACGAGCGTCGCAAGCACGTCTCGTTCAAGGACAAGTCGAAGGTGTTCAATACCGCCCGCGTCGAAGCGCTGGAGCTGGACAACCTGATCGAAACGGCCAAGGCCACGATCACCTCGGCAGTCGCCCGCAAGGAATCGCGCGGTGCCCACGCACACAGCGACTTCCCGAACCGCGACGACGAAAACTGGATGAAGCACACCCTGTGGTTCTCGCAGGATAACCGCCTGGAATACAAGGCAGTTGTCACCAAGCCGCTGACGGTGGAAACCTTCAAGCCAAAAGCACGTACATTCTAAGCAAGGGCCTCACGAACATGGCACGCACTCTCAAATTCAAGATTTACCGCTACGATCCGGACAAGGACGCCAAGCCGTACATGCAAGACCTGACGGTCGAGCTGAAGGACACCGACAAGATGCTGCTGGACGCCCTGCAGCGCATCAAGTCCGACGTTGACGATTCGCTGGCGCTGCGCCGCTCCTGCCGCGAAGGCGTGTGCGGTTCGGACGCGATGAACATCAACGGCAAGAACGGCCTGGCCTGCACCACCAACCTGAACGAGCTGTCCGAGCCGATCGTGCTGCGTCCGCTGCCGGGCCTGCCCGTCATCCGCGACCTGATCGTCGACATGACGCAGTTCTTCAAGCAGTACGACTCGATCAAGCCGTTCCTGATCAACGACTCGATCCCGCCTGAAAAGGAACGCCTGCAGTCGCCGGCCGAACGCGAGGAACTCGATGGCCTGTACGAGTGCATCCTGTGCGCGTGCTGCTCGACCTCCTGCCCGTCGTTCTGGTGGAATCCGGACAAGTTCGTCGGCCCTGCCGGCCTGCTGCAAGCCTACCGCTTCATCGCCGACTCGCGCGACGAAGCCACCGGCGCCCGCCTGGACAACCTGGAAGACCCGTATCGCCTGTTCCGCTGCCACTCGATCATGAATTGCGTGGACGTGTGCCCGAAAGGCCTGAACCCGAACAAGGCGATCGGCAAGATCAAGGAACTGATGGTGCGTCGCGCCATTTGATATGACAGACGAGAAGTCGCGTGACAACACGCGTGCGCATCAGGCGGACGCCGCCAACCGGTCCCGCCTGCGCTGGCGGGCCCGGCGCGGCCTGCTGGAAAACGACATCATCCTGACCCGTTTTCTCGATGCGCACGAAACGGAATTGACCGACGAGGAAGTGGACGCATTCACGCGGCTCCTCGACTTGTCGGACAATGCGCTGATGGATCTGGTTCTGGCGCGCAGCGAGCCGGAAGGCGAGATCGACTCGCCCCACGTGCATGCACTGCTGGCCCGCCTGCGCCGCGCCTGATTTTTTTTAATGCCGCATCCTCTCCTGGAAGGAAGAGCCCATGAACACCTCTGATAACAAAGCCACTCTGTCGTTCTCCGACGGCAGCACCCCGATCGAATTCCCGATCTACAAGGGTACCGTCGGTCCGGACGTCATCGACATTCGCAAGCTGTACGGCGCCACCGGCAAGTTCACGTACGACCCCGGCTTCATGTCCACCGCGGCATGCAACTCGTCGATCACCTACATCGACGGCGACAAGGGCGAGCTGCAGTACCGCGGCTACCCGATCGAACAGCTGGCCGTCAACGCCGACTTCATGGAAACCTGCTACCTGCTGCTGAACGGCGAACTGCCGACCGGCGTGGAAAAGGACCAGTTCGTCGAGACCGTCACCAAGCACACGATGGTGCACGAGCAGATGCAGTTCTTCTTCCGTGGCTTCCGCCGCGACGCGCACCCGATGTCGGTCCTGGTCGGCACCGTCGGCGCGCTGGCCTCGTTCTACCACGACTCGCTCGACATCAACGACGCCAAGCAGCGCGAGATCTCCGCGATCCGCCTGATCGCCAAGATGCCGACCCTGGTCGCGATGGCGTACAAGTACTCGATCGGCCAGCCGTTCATGTACCCGCGCAACGACCTGTCGTACAGCGCCAACTTCATGCGCATGATGTTCGGTAACCCATGCGAAGAGTACAAGGTCAACGACGTGCTGGTGCGCGCGCTGGACCGCATCCTGATCCTGCACGCCGATCACGAGCAGAACGCGTCGACGTCGACCGTGCGCCTGGCCGGTTCGTCGGGCGCCAACCCGTTCGCCTGTATCGCTGCCGGTATCGCCTGCCTGTGGGGCCCTGCCCACGGCGGCGCCAACGAAGCGGCCCTGACGATGCTGAAGGAAATCGGCACCGTGGAAAACATCCCGGCCTTCATCGCCCAGGTCAAGGACAAGAACTCCGGCGTCAAGCTGATGGGCTTCGGTCACCGCGTGTACAAGAACTTCGACCCGCGCGCCAAGCTGATGCGCGAAACCTGCCACGAAGTGCTGGAAGAGCTGGGCCTGCAGGACGACCCGCTGTTCAAGCTGGCGATGGAACTGGAAAAGATCGCGCTGAACGACGAATACTTCGTCTCGCGCAAGCTGTACCCGAACGTCGACTTCTACTCGGGCATCGTGCAATCGGCACTGGGCATCCCCGTGTCGCTGTTCACCGGTATCTTCGCCATGGCCCGCACCATCGGCTGGATCGCCCAGTGGAACGAAATGATCGCCGATCCGGAACAGAAGATCGGCCGTCCACGCCAGCTGTTCGTCGGCGCCACCGTGCGCGACGTGCCGCCGCTGGCCGAGCGCAAGTAAGGGCAAATAAGCGCAAATAAGCGCAAGTAAGCTCGCCGTAGTGCAGTGACATCAAAGCGGACCTTCGGGTCCGCTTTTTTTTTGTTTGGGGCCGTCGGGGGACGGTTGTCGCTCGGATGCCGGAAGGGCGCGCGACCATGTTTCTGGCGATGGTGCGATCAAGGAATGATGGGCGTTGATCCTGGTTGCGCGATACACCGGGGGCGGCGGGCCACATGCAGTCGCAAATTTGCTGAAATTGAGTCAATAGATATTGACGTAGGGCAATTTAACGAGCATGATGGCCTTCAGTTGCCGAATCTGACGATTTGAGCAGACGAATCCTTCCCCAGCCCCTGGAAATAATGATGAAACTGACGAATATTGCCATCCGTACCTTGCTCCGCATGACGCTTGGAACCCTGATCATCCTCCTCGTCCTGTTCGGGGTGGGTGGCCACTGGCTGACCAATTTCTCCGTCCAAGCACTTGAGTCAAGCAGCACCACCGACCTGACGGCGCAGGCCACCGTGGACAAGATCCGCCTGCGCATGGAAACCAACCGCAGCCAGGTGCTGCAGGCCCTGCAGCACAACCCGGCGACGCAGTATGCCGCCATGCACGATCATCCGCTGAGCGTCCACGACGGCATCATCGGCAAGAACAGCGCCGAGATCGCGGACCTGTGGCAGTCCTACCGCGCCGCCGTGCAGGACCCGGTGGAAGTCGAGCTGGCCGACCGCTGGTATGAAGTGAGCGGCCGCCTTGGCATGGACAGCACCGGCGCGGCGGCACGTGCCATCGTGGGCAACGGCTGGGATGACGCGCAAAAGATCCTGATTTCCACCATCAATCCGACCTATCGCGCCGCCGACAAGGAAGCCGTGGCGCTGGCGACGTACCTGAGCGGCCGTGCCGTCACGCACCGCGCCGCCGTCGATGCCCAGATCCGCTCGGCCATGCTGTTCGGTTCGGTAGCGATGGCCTTTGCCGTGATCGTGGCGTGGGGTGCCGGCCGGTATATCACGCGCACCATTGGCGATTCGCTGCAGCAGGCCGTCGAGGCAGCGCAGCGCGCCGCAGCGGGCGACCTGACGATGGACTTGACCGCCACGTCGGGCAACGAATTCGGCCGCCTGCTGCGCGCACTGGGCAATATGACGGAAAAGCTGCGCGATGTGATCGGCGCCGTCAATACTGGCGCGGAGGAAATCGCCTCGGCCTCCGGCCAGATTGCCGGCGGCAACCGCGATCTGTCGCACCGGACCGAAAAGCAGGCGGCGGCGCTGGAAGAGACCGCCTCCGCGATGGAAGAGTTGACCGCCGCCGTGCAGCAGAACAGCCAGCATGCCCGCCAGGCCAGCGCGCTGGCGGCGCAGGCGACAGGGGTGGCTGAAAAAGGCGGCCTGGTCGTCAATTCCGTGATCGACACGATGGCATCGATCGATGCGTCGGCGCGCCGCATCGCCGACATCACCAGCGTGATCGATGGCATTGCTTTCCAGACCAATATCCTGGCATTGAACGCGGCCGTCGAGGCGGCGCGTGCCGGCGAACAGGGCCGGGGCTTTGCCGTGGTGGCAACCGAAGTGCGGGCCCTGGCCCAGCGCTCGGCAGCGGCAGCCAAGGAAATCAAGGAGCTGATCGGCGCCTCCATCAGCCAGGTGGACGCAGGCGGCATCCTGGTGGCGCAGGCCGGCCAGACCATGACGGATATCGTGCAGAACGTGCGGCACGTCAGCCAGATCATCGGCGAGATCGAGGCGGCCGGCACGGAACAGGAAGCAGGCATCCTGCAGATGCACCAGACGCTGGCCGAGATCGATGCGTCGACCCAGCAGAACGCCGCACTGGTAGAGGAGGCGTTTGCCGCATCGGCGGCGCTGCACGAACAGGCCGAGCAACTTGCCGAACGCGCTTCCGCATTCCAGCTGGGTACGGTGCCGGCACGGGGCGCAAGCAATCCCGCAGCACGCCTCGCCTTGCCTGCCGCCTCGACCGGCTCGACGCGGTCCAGCGCGGCGTCGCGCCTGGCCACCGCGTAAAACGAAGCATTGATGCAAGACGAACCGGCCATGGACGCCTCTCGCGCCGTGGCCGGTTCCGCCTTGGATCGCGCTTCGACGCTGTCCAGGACAATTCATTTGGGAAACAAGGTCGCGACGAAATGACACGGACAATCTAGAATAGTCGATGGGCCTTATCTGCCGGCCCCCTAACGGCGCCCCATGCAAACACTCTCCCACCACGAAACACCCCACGGTCACGACGGTCACCACTTTGTACGATTCTACGATGACGAGGAATTGCTGGCCGACGAGATCGCCCAGCATCTGCTGGCCGCCCTGACGCAGCAAGGTTCGGCCATCGTCATCGCCACGCCCGCACGCGTGGCAGCCATACTGCCGCGGCTGCGGGCGGCGTCGGCGGTGGCACCGGATTTGTTGGCCCGGCTGGTCGTGCGTGACGCAGCCGACACGCTGGCCGCGATCACCACCGACGGCTGGCCCGACGACGACCGCTTCGACGCCGTCGTCGGCACGCTGGTGCGCGAGACCGGGAGCACGGGGGCGCCCCTTCATGCCTATGGCGAAATGGTGGCCCTGCTGTGCGCGGAAGGGCGCTTCGAGGCGGCCGTGCGGCTGGAGCAGTTGTGGAACACGCTGGCGGAGCGGACCACGTTTTCCCTGTTCTGCGCCTACCCGTGGACGCTGTTTCCCACGGTGGAACTGGCCAACAGCTTTGCCGCCATCTGCCAGGCCCATACGCATGCGTGTTCGCAGAAGCAGCCGGCGGCCGGCACCGTGTCGCGTCCTGACCAGTTCCGGCTGCTCGACCTGGAGCGCAAGGCCCTGGCGCTGGATGGCGAAGTGCGCCGGCGCCGCGATGCCGAGCGGATGGCCGCGTCCAGCGAGGCCGACCTGGCCGATTTCCTCGACAACGCGGCCGAAGGCATCCACCGGGTCGGTGCCGACGGCACCATCCTGTGGGCCAACAAGGCCGAACTGGCCCTGCTGGGCTACCGGTGGGAGGAATACGTCGGCCGGCATATCGGCGAGTTCCACGCCGATCCCCACGTCATCGACCACATCCTGGCTACCCTGCAGAAGGGCGAGACGATCTACGACCAGCCGGCCCGCCTGCGCTGCAAGGACGGCAGCATCCGCCACGTGCTGATCCACTCGAACGCCTGCTTCGAGAACGGCGAGCTGCGCTACACCCGCTGCTTCACGCGCGACGCCACCGAGCGGCACGAGCGCGACGCGCTGCTGGCCACGCTGACGGAAGCGAACCGCAACAAGGACCAGTTCCTCGCCATGCTGGGCCACGAACTGCGCAACCCGCTGTCGCCCATCCTGCTGGCGCTGGAAATGATGGAACTGCGTGGCGACAAGGCGACGACGGAGCGCCAGCTGATCCGGCGCCAGGTCGACCACCTGGTGCGCCTGGTCGACGACCTGCTCGACATCGCCCGCGTCACGCAGGGCAAGGTCGTGCTGCGCCGCGCGCGGGTGCCCGTCTCCGAGGTGATCGACAAGGCGGTCGAGCTGGCCGCCGCCGAGATCGCGGCCCACTCGCACCAGCTGACCTTGACGGTCGATCCCGCGCTGGTGGTGTGCGGCGACGCCGTGCGGCTGGCCCAGGTACTGGCCAACCTGTTGATCAACGCGGCCCGCTACACGCCGCGCCAGGGCCGCATCCGGCTGCACGCGGCGCGCGATGCGGCGGGGCAGGTCCGTATCGGCGTGACCGACAACGGCCGCGGCATGGCGGCGGCCGAGCTGCGCCAGGCCTTCGATTTGTTCTACCAGGGCGCGCGCGGCATCGACCGGGCCGAAGGGGGCCTGGGCGTGGGACTTGCGCTGGCGCGCCGCCTGGTCGAGCTGCACGAGGGCCGGATCGACGCCTTCAGTGCCGGCCCCGGCATGGGCTGCGAAGTGGTCGTGCGCCTGCCCGCCTTCGATGCCGCCGCTCCCCGGCCGCCGGCTGCCGCCGCGAACGACGCACCTGCCCCTGGTGGCGGCCTGACCATCCTGCTGGTGGACGACAACGAGGATGCCGTGCGCATGCTGGGCATGCTGCTGACCCAGCACGGCCACAGGGTCGACGTCTGCTTCGACCCGCACACGGCGCTGGCCCGGGTCGATACGCTGCGGCCGGACGTGGCCGTGCTCGATATCGGCCTGCCCCTGATGAGCGGCCACGAACTGGCGCAACGCCTGCGCGTGCTGCCGGGCGGCGAGCGCTGCCGGCTTATCGCCCTGAGCGGCTACGGCCAGCCGGAGGATCTGGCGCACAGTCGCGCGGCCGGCTTCGAAGCCCACCTCGTCAAGCCCGTCATGCCGGAACGGCTGCTGGCCCTGCTGGCGCACAAGCAGGCGGCCCGTTAGCGCCATCAGGCCGGCCCCAGCCTGGCCGGTGCCGGCACCGGCGTCGTCCTCGAGTTCCGACGGACACGCCTTCTTCAATGTCCCCATGCATGGCCTTCCGCGAGGCAGGCTGGGGCAGGGTGCCGGAAAAATCCGGGCACGCTGGCCAGCACTATCGACCTGTCAAAAGCGACAGTTATCGCCTTCCAAATTGTTCTTGGCAAAGACTTTTTGATAGCGTACTATTTCCAAAGCTTGCATAATTAATATTCCCAAAAGGGGTATCGACTGCGGGCGTGCATTTGCGTTGAAGGTTCAGAGGATTTGGGTCGGGTCGAAAAACCCGGTATTGCGTCAAAGTCGCGATTTGCGTCGTTCAGCCACCCGATTTCTATTGCAGCGCCGACCCTTTTACGCACATTTGGAACGTCGATGGTTTGTCCATCGGTAAGACGCCGGATACAAAAACTCCGTTAGGGATTTCAATGCATTCTGCTTCACCGGAACGAAGAACGCTGTATATCCTGTTCATGGTTCTTCTTTCGGAAGGGGCGATCGTGCTGTTCTGGTTATCGACCGAGCAGTTGCACTTTATCCGTTTCCTGGGCTTTGCAGCGGGACTGGCAGGAACCGCACTGGCGTGGCTGCTGGCTGTGGCCGTGGCCGCCGGGTATGTGTGGAGCGCCGCAAAAATCGTCGATGTCAGATATCACCTGTTTCGTCCCAGTGCACTGAAGTACGTCGCCATTATCGCGGCCGTCATGGCAGCGATACTGGAGGAAGTGATATTTCGCAAACTGCTGATGGACTATATGCAGTCGCGCGGGTATGGTGCAGTTTTGCAAATCCTTGCATCCGGGCTTGCTTTCGGTGCAGTGCACCTGTTGTGGGGCTTCAAGAACTTTGCTGCCGGTATAAATGCCGTATGGTCCACAACCGTCCTCGGCTGCGCTCTCGGTATCGTCTATATCGCGGGTGGCAGAAGCCTGGCGCCATGCGTGACCGCCCATTTCTTCATCACAGCGTTTATCGAGCCGGGGCTCATCCTGGCAGCCGTGAAGGATAGGTTGGGATATCTTCACGAAAAAGTGTAAGCGCTGCATGTGGGCATAAGGTCCCCGAGACCATTATCGCGGCTGGTGCTCGCGCTTATTGACGCTTATTGACCGCTCGTTGTCCGCTCATTCACGATATTCAAGGGATGGTGCCCATCGCTGGGAATCGCAGCGGGTACGTATTCTCCACCTCTTGCCGCAAAATTACTCGCATGTGCCGGCGTGGTTAACTGGCCGGCGCGGCTGTCATCGAATATACCGGTCTCGCCGGAATCGGCTGGCGCGCCTGTTCAGACTGTCCCAGTAAGCAGTTTATTCGGCTGCACCTTCCACCGGAACTCCCCCCGTTTCGCGAGATTGCCCATCTTGCACTGCTCTCTTCGAGCCTCCGCTGTTTCGACATACCGGTTCGCGCAGGATTGCCCGCGCTTGCGCGCTTGCCGCCAATGGGCGTCTGCCGGTGATGGCTCGCCTTGTCAACCGGGATATTAAAAAAACGACATTATAAGAAAAATAATTCCCTATAGTTGAAAATGTAGCTTAGACTCTACAAAGAGATCTGGCAAACATTGTTGCTTATGTCAGCGTGGTGGCGTTCGGCCGTAGTGTTTATTGTGCTCGAGACAGTCGGGTAAGGGCTTCGCTCGGCCTTGAATAATCGAAGAACGCTTTGCACCGGATTCGTTTGAATCGGATGAATTGAAGGCAGCGGCGCCGTTTGCCGCTCTGCCAGCGCGTTTGCAGCACTGCGCGACTCGCGGCAGGGCTGGCTGTTGCTGTATTTCGCTGCTTGCTCAAGGCCGCAGAGTGTATCGGCGCGGTCGGGCAACGCTTGCAGTGTGCTGAAGTTGACACTAGAGGGATATGTAGATGATTCAGGCAAATCTGATTGCGATCGAATTGAAGGAATACTTCCGCAGCCCGGCAGCGGCATTCTGGACATTCGTTTACCCGTTCGTGACTTTTACGCTTCTGATGCTTGTGTTTGGCAGTACCACCGTGGACAGCGGTAATGGCGTGCCGATGGCGTATGGCCCATTCTTGATCAGCGGTATGTTGGCGATCAATATTTTTTCGACTAGCCTGTTTGGCTTCGCCATTCCGCTCGTCGAGGCACGGCAGCGCGGCGCCCTGAAGATGTACCAAATCTTTCCGGTGTGGCGCTTCTCGTATATCCTGGCTGTCGTTATTTCGCGCATTTCCATCGCAGTAATCTACAATGCCCTGTTCATCGTGCTTGCCACGACCATGTTCAGCGTGGACCTGGGTCTGGATGCCGCCAGCTGGATAAACTTACTGGTGTATCTGTTCTTCAGTTCGGCTGCCTTCGTCGCATTCGGCTTCCTGCTGGCATCCCTGTTCAAGAACGCAGCTGCGGCGAATGCCGTGACGAATGTGCTGTTCTTTCCCATCCTGTTTTTCTCCAATCTCTTCATGCCGGCCGAGGTATTCCCCGAGTTTATCCGGAATTTCGTTTCCTACTCGCCGGTAACCGTGGCCGGGGCCGCATTCCGTCAAATCATCGTGGAACACAATGGGCTGTGGTCGCAAGGACCAGCTCTGCTGACATTGACCGGGATCTTTGTCGTCAGTATCGCATTGTCCGTCAAGACGTTCAGCTGGCGCCCCGAATAGATTTCACGGAACATTGATGCCATGATTGCTTCCCAGGAAAATTCTACGGGATCGGTGAGATGTTTTTCACAATCCGAATATGTATCGCCCAGCGTGTTCGAACAGGATATCCGTCTTCTCTCCGCTCAATGGATATGGGTGGATCACGTATCGAGTTTCCAGCAGATCGGCAGTTACCATACGCACCAGGTATGCAACGAGTCCGTATTGCTGGTGCGCACAGAAACCGGCTTCAAGGCGCACATCAATGTGTGCCGGCACCGCGGGTCGATTATTTGTACCGAAAAGAGCGGCATCAGTGAGCGTTTCGTCTGTCCCTATCACGGCTGGTCTTATTCGCTCCAAGGACAGCTGTTGTCATCCCATGGAAACTGTCCAGGGAAAAGCGGGACCGTCTCCTTGCGCCCGGTGGCGGTACGCGTCTATGAGGGGCTGATCTTTATTGCGCTGGATGCGCCGCAGGCATGTCAGTTTTCGGTTCTGGAAAATATACTCGACCCCCTCATTCCATGGCATGGCCTGGAGGAGGCCAAAACGGCGGCCGAACAAACCTATCTGTTCCGCGCGAACTGGAAGCTGGTTGTCGAGAATTTCCTTGAGTGCTATCACTGCTTCCAGAATCACCCCGAATTGTGCTCGGTTTATTCCCACACGAAATTCACAGGGTCCAACGACCCCAAGCTGGGACGGGAGTTCCTGCTGGACTCCGCACAGTGGGAAAAGCGGACTCGTGCGCTCGGCTATCCGGTCGGCGGCGTCAATTCGATGGACGTCACGTCGCCCCAATACTGTGTCGCGTTCAGGATGCCGATACAGACCGGTTTCCAGTCCCTTTCGCGCGATGGCGCCCCGCTGGCGCCGCTGATGGGCCGTTTCGCCGAATTCGATGGCGGCGAAACGTTCGGCTATGTCGGACCGCTGCTTCACTTCAGCCTGGCGAACGATCACGCCATGCTGATCCAGATCTTGCCGCTGAGCCCGGTGGAGACGCAGGTAAAGCTGACCTGGCTGGTTGACGATGCGGCAATCGAAGGAAGGGATTACGACCCTGCCGAGCTTGTATGGCTTTGGGATGCCACGGTACGACAGGACAGAACCGCGGTGGAGCGCGCCCATGTGGGGATGCAATCCCGCTGGTTCACGCCCGGGTATTACGCTGATCTCGAAGTCGAGTCGGCACGTTTCGCAACATGGTATCGCGCTTACAACGCCTCGCTATCGTCATCTTCGGTTCAACGATAATCCATCACGAGAAATACCATGACAGCAGAGCTGCAGAGCAAATTACATTCACTGCGATTGGATCGGCAGCAGCGTCCCGAGCACGAACACCGCCGTCGGCCGTGGCTTGGGACGGTTCTCGCGGTCGTCGCCGCCAGCGCCGTGTCCGCGGCAGTTGCCTGGCATTACCGCCCAAACCCGACGGCATCCGCCGGCGCGTCCCCGGCGCCGTCGGCATCGGCTCCCGCATCCGTTACGCCCGTGCCGGCGGTGTCGACACCGCAGACCCTGGTCGCGTCTGGCTACGTCGTTGCACGGCGGCGTGCAACGGTTGCCGCCGAAGTCACCGCCCGTCTGGTGGACGTGCGCGTCGATGAGGGGCAGCGCGTCGAAAAAGGCCAGTTGCTCGCACTGCTGGATGATGTGCCCATCGTGGCGGACCTGCAGACAGCGCAATCGAAGGTCAGTTCCGCGAAAGAAGCGATCAGCATCGTCCAGAGCGATTTGACGGAGGCTGCTCGTATCCTCGCCCGCAGCCAGGATCTGGTCGGGAAGGGATTCATCAGCAAGGCGGATCTGACCCGGGATGAAGCGCGCCTGAAGAACCTGGATGCCCAACTCAGGAAATCCAGGGCTGACCTGGTCACCGCGCTGGCCCAGGCGACGGGGGTGCAAAAACAGGTGGCCAAGTACAGGATCCACGCGCCGTTTTCCGGCATCGTCATCGACAAGAGTGCCCAGGCGGGGGAGATCGTGTCGCCTGTCTCGGCTGGCGGAGGCTTCACGCGTACGGGTATCTGCACGATCGTCGATATGGAAAGCCTGGAGATTCACGCCGACGTGAACGAGGCGTTCATCGGCCGGGTGCATGTCGGCCAGGCCGTCGAGGCGGTATTGGATGCCTATCCGGATGTCACGCTCCGGGCCCACGTTGTCGCGATTATCCCGACCGCCAACCGGGACAAGGCAACCGTTCGCGTACGGATCGGTTTCGATGCCTACGACGCACGCATCCTGCCCGACATGGGCGCAAAAGTGAAACTCGCGGATCGCACCTAGGAAGGTTTTCAGCATGACGGATTTATTCCATTTGAACGGTATCCGGAAAATTCATACCAAGGGCCGGGAAAGCGTCCGGATTTTCGACGATCTGCACCTGAGAATTCCGGAGGGCGACTTTTCGGCTGTCATGGGGCCGTCCGGATCCGGAAAGACCACCTTGCTGAACTTATTGGGCGGCATCGATCAGCCGACAAGCGGCGAGCTGTTCTTCCGAAAGGAACAGCTGGACCGGTTCAGCGAGCGCAATTTGACGAGCTGGCGGGCGCGGAACGTCGGGTTCATTTTTCAGTCGTACAACTTGATCCCGGTGTTGAACGCCGCCCAGAACATCGAACTGCCGCTTCTGTTGACGAAGCTGTCGGCCAGGGAACGCCAGCGAAATGTCGAAACCGCCATGGACATCGTCGGCCTCGGCCATCGTGCCCGCCATTACCCGAAGGAGTTGTCCGGCGGCCAGCAACAGCGTGTTGCCATTGCGCGCGCCCTGGTGGCCGACCCGAATATCCTGCTGTGCGACGAGCCGACCGGGGATCTCGATCGGACTACGGCTGACGAGATCCTGCAAATCCTCCAGCTGCTGAACCGGCAGATGGGCAAGGCGATCGTCATGGTCACGCACGATCCTGCGGCGGCGGCCTACGCAAAACGCGTCTTGCAACTGGACAAAGGACAGTTTGTCGGGCAGGCAGGCCATGCATGACCTGACCCTCGCCCGGAAAAACCTGTTGAACAAGCGCTTCCGATTCGTCCTGATGCTCTTCGTGATTGCCATCGCCTTCGTGTTGTACGGCGTGCTGGCCAGCGTGCAGGACGTTTTCGAACACAGTGCGGGCGCCGCCGATACCGACCGTATGGTGGTCTCCAACAAGGTCAACTTTACCCAGCCTTTGCCGATTTCGTATTTCGACAAGATCGCGGCGGTCGATGGCGTCGCGCACATCACTCACGCAACGTGGTTCGGCGGATTCTATCGGGAGCCGCGCAATTTTCTCGTAAGTTTTGCGGTGGACCCGGAAACCTATCTGAAGGTCTATCCCGAAATCACGCTATCTCCGGAAGGGCGGGCAGCCTTTCTGCGCGAACGCACGGCCCTGATTGTCGGCAGCAAGACCGCTGAAAAATACGGATGGAAGGTCGGCCAGCAGATCAGCCTGATGAGTAATATTTTCACCAAGAAGAGCGGGTCGCGCAGCTGGAAATTCATCATTGCCGACATCTATACGAACAGCAAGCAGGATGGCGATCGGCAGTCCGTTTTCTTTCACTATGATTATCTGAACGAAACCCGCTCGCAGGGCGACGACAAGATCGGTTCGGTCGCGTTCACGGTGAAAGAGGGCGTGCCGGTCGACGCCATCACGCTGACCATCGACCGCATGTTCGCGAACGCTGGCGATGAAACCTCCACCGTCAGCGAGCAGGAATTCGCGCGGGCCTTTCTTGCCCAGTTCGGCAATATCGGGCTGATTGTGACGCTCGTCGTCGGCGTCGCATTCCTGACCATCCTCTTAATCGTGGGTAACACGATGGCCGTCTCCGTGCATGAGCGGATACGACAGATCGGTATTCTCAAGACACTCGGATTCCCCTATCGCCGCATTATCGGCATCGCTGCCAGCGAACCGCTCATGCTGTCCATCCTGGGCGCCCTGGCCGGCTTGGGGATTGCGTCGGAAATCGTTTCGTTCTTGCGCGAAAGCGGCGGCTTCGGTGAAATCCGGATGTCGATCATCGTCTGGGCCACAGGCCTGGCGTGCGCGCTGGGGCTGGCCGCGATCACTTCCGTCATACCTGTCAGGACGGCCCTGAACGTCAAGATCGTCAATGCACTGGGAAGGGTGTGAGTCATGTCGAGTGTGTTTCGTCAGGTTTGGGCAGTTACAAAAATCCACTTGGCCAGCTTGAAGTCGAGAGTGTGGACCTCCGCCTCCACGGTCGTGGCCATTGCCGCCGTCGTGTTCGTACTGCTCGGCGCGCTCGCCCTGGATAACGGCCTGCAAAAGACGCTCAATAACAGCGGCGCCGAGGATTTGGCCGTCATCCTGCGTGCGGGGGCCGAAACGGAGCTCAACAGCTCGCTCACCGGGGAGCAGCTGGCGCTCATCGCCAACTCTCCGGGCATCGCGCAGCACGGCGGAAAACCGGCCATGTCTCCGGAGCTGTATATCGTCGTCGACGGTGTAAGGAAATCGACGAACACCAAATCGAATATCTCCCTGCGCGGCATTGCGCCGGACGCACTCGAAACCCGGGCCAGGCAGGGGATTCGCCTGGTCGAGGGGCGGATGTTCTCTACCGGAAGCAACGAAATCATCGTTGGACGTGGCATTGCACGCGATTTCAGCGGTTTTGCAATGGGCCAGAAGATCCGTCTGCGCGGGGTGGACTGGATCATCGTCGGCGTCTTCGAATCGAACGGCAGCGTGTTCGAATCCGAGTTATGGGGCGATTTGCGCGTGGTGCAGAACCTCTTCAATCGCCACAACACCGTCCAGAGTGTACGGGTCCGTCTCGCCGATCCACACGGCATTGCCCGCCTGATTGCCTACAACAAGGCGGAGCCACGCCTTAACCTCGACATCATGACGGAACGAGAATATTACGCCGACCAGGCACGCGGCATCAGCGACGTCATCACCTATATCGGCAAGCCGCTCGCCGCCATGATGGCGCTCGGCGCCCTGGCGGGCGCACTCAACGCAATGTACTCATCGGTGGCGGCCAGGACGAACGAAATCGTTACCTTGCGCATCATTGGATTCCGGCCGCTCTCGACCTTCATCGGCACCTTGGCCGAGTCCTTCATGTTGGCATGTATCGGGGCACTGTTGGGTACGGCGTTGGCCTACACCGCCTTCAACAATGCGAGCGCTTCGACCATGGGCGCCAGTTTCACTCAAATTGTGTTTGACATGCAATTGTCGGGACGTCAGTTGATTGAGGGCACTATATGGGCGGCATTCCTGGGTTTTTCGGGCGGCATCTTTCCCGCTATTCGCGCAGCGCGCCAGTCAATATCGGCCGGCCCGGTAAGTTGATGGTTTTTGCATTTGCCGTGCCGACCACAGACCGATAGCGGCGCAGGTAGGGCGGGGCGCATGGCGAATTCATTCGATTGCAGTGCGGTTTCGCCGGGCCGGTTCGATTCCGTACGCGAATAATGCCTGTATTAGTGAAGACATGCGATTCAAGCGCGGCATTCTGCGTCGCTAATTCGTTGTTTTATCGATTAAGTCGGACCGGAAGTGTTGATCCTGTTCCTCGATGCTGATATGGGGAAGAGGGGTGCGCGCTCGCGCCATGTATTAATTCAGGACATATGTCTCTTTAATGCAGCAAGTCTCAAAATTCATTTTTACATCGTTGCGTTCCAAATATGGCTGTGTGATAATTTGATTAAATTAGCAAAAAGTTATTGATGCTGTTGGTCGATTTTTGCTGATGAGTAGATTAAATCGCGGGATGGCTGATTCGATTTCAAGCTTCCCTTTTACATGAATCATTTATGGAGTAATAAATGGAAAATAGCATGAACGAAGTTACGGCAAATAAAGCGGATGCCGATGAAAGCGTTGAAGACATGTTCTCGACGTACATCTCGAGCGAGCCTGGCGTGCGCCTGCCGTTCACCGGTCCTTCGCTGTCGGTAGGTCGTACTTCTACCTTCGCATGCTCGACCTGCGGCGCCATTGACATCATGTAATTAATTGCATCAGATACCTATCAAGAAATTGGTAGGTATTAATGTCGACTATTTGCCCTTCGACTCGTCCGCAATTATTTCGCTGGATGAGTGGGGAATGCATGAGGTCCGCGCGTTTTCATCGTGCAGTGCCATCCCGGTCGTGATGCCGCCGGCACCGCGTGTTCGCCGCCGCCGATATTACGTGTTTCCCTGTCGCGTTGCATGAATCCGCAGATGAACGGCCTTCGAACAGTTCAGGTATTGCGTATCAAAATTACTGCCAATTTGTAAATCGTATGATTGCTATCTCTTGCGCGCTGTCCCGCTTCGACTATTTACCTCCGGAAGGCAAATGGCATGACGTGGACAGAATGCCTACGGTAGCCGAAGCATCTGGAAGTCTGCGTCTGGTTTCCCGTACTTAGTGATGAACGCTGTTCATTGATGAGCCGAATTCAAATTACCTTTACGCCGCCCCATGAATCCGAACCAAAACCTACAACTACATCCTTCCGCCAATTTAATCGGCCTCAGCGACGGGAGAGTCCAGATCAGCATGCCTGATGGCGATAACGTGACCTTCCAATCCAAGAATTATCCTTTCATGGAGTTCTTGCAGGCGCTGCGTCAAGGAACCGGGCAGCTGGATCTGGACGGGGCGGGCGCGCTGTTTGCTGACCAGAACAACACGCACGAGAAGATCATCCGCGCGCTGACGGAGCGGGGCATGCTGATCGCCATGGAGGAGTCGCAACAGATCAACGGGACGCTGATGGCCGTCTATGACTTCGTCACCCGCAGGGCCATCAGCGCCGGAGACGTCAAGACGCCCGCCGCCGGCACCTTGAAGGTCGACGTCGTGGGCAAGGGCGTGATCGCCGATGCGGCGCGCAAGTCTCTCGCGAAAATCGATTTGCTGGCGTCGGACGATGCGGGCCAAAGTGGGGAAAACCTGACATTGGTCTGCGCCGACTTCGATAATTTCCCTTTGTTCGAGCAGGAGAACCGGCGCTGCGTCGCTGACGGCAAGCCGTTCTCGTTCATCTGGAAGAGCGGTTCGCGCATCCTGGTGGGGCCATTCGTACGGCCGCGCCAGACCGCATGCTTCCACTGCTACAAGGAACGACGCGAGTCGAATATCCAGTTCATCGAGGAGTTCGAGGCCGCGGTGACGCAGAGCGAAAGCGAAGCTGGGGAGCTGGACGACGGCATCGGCATTCTGGGCGGGCTGGTCGAATTCATCGTCGCCAGGCACATCACCTTCGCACGCAATAAAGTGACGAGCCTGGTGAAGCCGGGCGAGATCTACAGTTTTCATCTGGTCACCGGGGCCAGCAAGAACCATCCGGTGGTCAAACTTCCGCGCTGCGGCGTGTGCGGCCGCGGTCGCGAAGATGCGCTCGCCCGTGCGGTCCGGGACCTGCTATGAGCCAATCCGATACCATCCGTCGTTCGGTGACCGAGGACGTTAAACCTGATAATTCCTTGGGAGAGTTGCTCGATCGCGTGCTCGATGGCGAAACCGGGATCGTCCGGTTCGTCAGCCTGACCGATCTGCAGGCCGACGAACCTCCATTGTTCGTCGGTATGGCTGAAATGGTCGACACGAGGAAGTTGTCGCCGCGCCGCCTGAGCTCGGGGTCCTGGCAGACCAAGGCGCGGGAGGCCAAACACGAAACGGGATTGGAAGGCGCTTCGGGCACGATCCACTCGTCCGGTGCCGGATTGACGCGCGAGGTCGCGCTGTGGGCCACGGTGGGCGAGGCATGCGAGCGCTACGCGCTGAACTATCACTTGCCCGAAGATGACGTGTTTGCCCGCTTTACCGACTTGCCCGGCGACGTCGTCGATCCCTCCAGCCTCATCCTGTTTTCCGATGAACAGTATGCCACCCCGTCGTTTCCTTTCCATCGGCACGACCCGACGGTGCCGCGCTACTGGGGCGTCGGCGTCAGTCTCGTCACCGGACGGGGTGTTCATTTCCCCGCCGAGCTGTATACCGGCGCCTATTCGGCTCCCCATTTCCAGCCGCTGGATGGCACGTACTCGACCGGGTGTGCGGCAGGGCCCACCTACAAGCATGCCCTGTTCTCAGGCCTGTGCGAAGTGATCGAGCGCGACGCCTTCATGTTCTACTGGCTCACCGGCATCAAGCCGCCGAGCCTGTCGGTGGAAGGGCTGCGTGAATTCCTGTCGCCCGAGCTTCTGCAATTGCTTGATTTTCCGCATATCAAGGTCTCCTTGCGGTGGCTGAAGACGGACTTGGGTCTGCCATCGGTGGGATGCTTTATCACGTCGACCTCCGCGCGCGGTTTCGCCTGCGGCGCCTCGTGCCATCCGGACTGGCGCAAGGCCGTTGAAAAGGCCGTGATCGAGGCGTTCCACACGCTGAACTGGACCGTGGATCTCGATCGATGGATGAAGACGCCCAGGGAAGCGAAGGACATCCGTGACTTCCCCCATCACGTTCAACATTATCTCGATCCGGCAAATCACAAGAATGTTGCGTTCCTGGCGGCCGACGACGCTGTCGATCAAACCCGTGCATTCCTCAAGGAATACAGCGGCCGCCAGAAGACCTATCAGGAGGCAATCGCGCATGTGCACGCGAAAGGATACGAGGCCCTGGCAATCGACCGCACCTATGAAGACATGGAAAGCGTATCGTTGTTCGTGGTGCATGTGGTCGTTCCCGGGCTGCAACCGCTCCACGTGGGACTGGGCCTTGAGCATCGCGACACCCGCAGGCTGAAAACCATCGCTGCTCGTCTGGAGCTGCCGATGCCCGAGCAACTGAATCTCGCCCCGCATCCGTTCCCTTGACCGGCAGCCGCAAGCGACCTACCCGTACCGTAATAACACTTCGCAGGCATCAAACATGACAATGCTGGATCGAAAAAAATACCTCACCAGGATCTCCTATGATCTTGAGGATCTCTCCCTGATGGAGACATTTCATGAGTCCACCAAATTCTTTGCCGATACCGTAAACGTCGATCTGCCACGGATCATCGCTTACATGACCGAGCAGAGGGCGATGCTGGAGACGTCGAGAAACAGGAAGTCGTATCGCTATTCGCCCAAGATTACCTTGCCGCCGGCCCGTGACAGCGCGCTTGGGCTGGAAGTCTGTCTGGCGCGGCGCCGCAGCGCTGCCCGGTTTTCCAATGAGGCGATCAGCCTCGAGACCTTGTCGAGCATTCTGCAAAGTGCGATCGGCCCGACCCAGGAGCAGATGCTGTCGGCCGACCACGGTTACAGCCTCAAGAAACGGCCCTACGCGTCGGGCGGGGGATTGTATCCGGTGGAGATCTACGCGATTCTGCTGAACGTGGCGGGACTGCCCGTGCATGTCACCCACTACGATCCGTTCAGCCATTCGCTCGACATCATCGACACGATCGAACGCGAGGCCGTCCTCGGGGTCTGCAACGATGTGGGGGAGCGCCTGGGGTCGTCCGGGGTGATCTTCGTGCTGACGGCCGTGTTGGAACGCACGACGGTCAAGTACGGCCAACGGGGTTATCGATTCGCGCTGCTGGAAGCGGGTCAGGTTGCACAGAACCTGACGCTGTGCGCGGTTTCCCAGCGCGTCGGAACGCTGCCCTGGGGCGGATACCTCGACGACGATGTTGCCGACCTGCTGAAGATCGATAACGTCGGCGAGACTGTCCTGCACTGCCTGGCCATCGGAGGCATCTGATGGCAAGCGACCATATCGTGTCCCGCCGGGATGCCATCGATGAGGCCCTGCGCGGCGATCCGAATCGCTCTGCACTGCGATTCGAGCACATGCTGCTGTCGGTCCTGTTGGGCGATCAGGCAGCGGCGGACCTGGCCTTCAAGTCGATGCGCGCGCGCCTGATTCCCGGCGCGGCCGAGCGGCGCGTGAAAAAGATCCTGCAGGGCGAAGTGGCCTTGTCGATGCATGAGGGGCTGTATTTCGTCGGCGAGGTTACGCCGGCGCATTTGCAGGCCTGCCTGTCGGCTTGCGCATTCCTGCAGTCGCAATCGCTTCCGCTGAATAATCTGCTGATCCTCGACTGCAGCGGCGGGTCCGAATTCGCCGCGGCGTTCCCCGTCTTCGATGGGGTGGCCTATATCTGCCTGTCCGGTGCCGATGCGGGTGAGTTCGCGTTGGCCGCGGTGCACGAATTTGCCCATGCCAGCTTAATGTCCGGTAATCGGTTCCTGGATGAAGGCGTGGCGCATTACTTCGAGTTGCAGTTTCAAAATCGCCCGGTGGCGATCCAGGCCGGTGGTGCGAAGCAGGCGGAGCCATCTCGCAACAGCGTGCGGATCTGGCTCGCCTACGATGCCCGTGACGATCCGTTTTTCGAGTTGATGTCGCCCGGACATAACAAAGCGGTCCACCTCCAGGCTGCCCAATTTTTCTCGGCTGTGCGCGCGCAATTGGGTGCCGACGGGACTGCCTCGCTGTTCAAGGAATTATCCGATTTGGGCAGCGGCGCCGACGCGGCGGCGACCATCGAGCGGATGACCGGCTTGTCGATCGAAGTACTGGAAGCGCGTGCCGGCCTGGGTGCAGCGGCGCGGCCGCCAGCCGGTACTGCCCAGGATGGATCGACGCTGGCCACGGCCTTTGTCGCCGGCGACATGGTTGTCCTGGGCCGGGCCTACGAATCCGTGTTGGGAGAAAACGCCTGCGTACAACCGCAGGACCCGGCGCGCGCGGAGCAGGAACTGCTTGCGCTTGGCGCGGTAGCGGCCAACAAGGCGTTCAAGCGCTCGCTGACCCGGTATGAAACCGCGTTCCTGAAAAGCCGGTTTTTCCAGTATCGCGAAACCCAGGGCAAGAACGCACGCCTGTATCTGTTTCGGGCGTTGATGAGCATCGCCGCAATGCCCTCGGAGGGCAGCATGCTCGATGCGATCATCCTGCTCGATGAAGCGAAAACCGATCTCGAGATGGCGATGGTTCGCTATCCCAACGATGCACTTGTCCTTGCCTGCCTGGGCCGTCTCGAGTGGTATTCGCCGAAGGAAGTATTAGGTGGGCGGGTTCGTGCGCTGGAACTTTTCAAGCGCATTGCCGCCATTCCCGACTATGCGGCGATCATTCAGCCGACGATCGATCATTGCGAGCACGAACAATTAAGCGAGCCATCATGACCGGGTCCGTAGACAAGTTTTGCCCACCGCTCTCCATCAACAATCTCGATATCGTCGGCGATCACGGCTTCCGGCTGCAGATCGACAGCATAACCCTGGCGCGCGGCGACGTGCTGGGCGTCGTCGGCGCAAACGGGAGCGGCAAGACAACGTTCATCGAGGGCGTCCTGGGCCTGCGCCGCCGGACGTCGGAAGCCGTCAACCTGTTCGGGAAAGCATGGTCGAACACCGTCAAACGCAATGACGACCTGCGTCGGGTCGGTGTCCAGCTGCAGACCGCCGCCTATCCCGCGAACTTCAAGGTGCGCGAGATCGTCAGCCTTCATCGGGACATGTATCGGCGAGCCGATCCCGTCGTCCTGGCGCAGCTGGGGATGGACGAGTTGATGAAATACTCGTACGGAAAATTGTCTCGCGGGCAAAAGCAACGGGTCGATTTGTGCGTTGCGCTTGCCCACGCACCCGACCTGCTGTTTCTCGACGAGCCCAGCACGGGCCTGGATCAGGGGTATCAATCGGCGTTCAACAAACTGCTGAAACGGCGCGCCGAAGACAAGAATTTCACCACCGTCATCTGTTCGCATGACGGTGAAGAGGTATCGAACTGCAATCGCATCGTCTGGTTGAAGAACGGCTCGGTCCATAAATTGATCGGCGATCAGGGGCATAAGGGCGATCTGGCGGCGGTGGTTTCGCGCAAGTTGAGAGCCCGTGTCAATGACGACAAGTTCGATGCGGTGGTCCGTGAATGCGCGAACAGCGACCTGGTGCTCCATCACGCGCGCGAGGATTCAAGCACCGTGGTCGCTTTTGGACATGACGGTCTGGAGGATTTCGCCTCGGTCCTGAAGACCAGTGGCCTGATCGAGAAATGGGACATCTACGACGCGGACGGCCGTGATTTTCTGCGTGTCGTCTCACTCGAGTCCGAACGGAAAAGCGCATGAAACGGTCGTGCATCCGGCTGTTTTTCATCGGCGGGCGAACGTCGACCGTGTCCCTGAATACGTCCTGCAAAGTATCCAATCGAAGGAAGGAATCGCCGCAATGAATATTCCCATTAATATTTCCACTACCTTGCGCAGTTTCGTTGATAACCAGGAAACGGTGACAGTGAACGCGGCCACGCCGGGCGAGGCCCTGGCGGAACTGGCGCGATGCTATCCCTTGCTTGCGGCCAAAATCCTGACGCCGGACGGGCGCCCGCGCTCCTTCCTGCGCGTATTTCTCAACAAGAAGGACATTCGCCACCTGGGCAGTGAGCCGGTCGCGCTCGCCGCAGGCGACTCGATCAGCCTGGTTCCGGCCATCGCGGGAGGCTGAGCATGGCGCAATCCGCAGGCAAGCAGGATGTCCTTTCGGCGTCCGAATGGCAGCGTTATGCCCGGCAGATCATCCTGCCCGAACTGGGCATAGCAGGGCAGCAAAGGCTGAAGCAATCGAAAGTCCTCGTGATCGGCGCTGGCGGGCTGGGTTCGCCGGTTTCCTTGTACCTGAGCGCGGCCGGGGTGGGCGTCATCGGCCTGGCCGATTTCGACAGCATCGACGTCTCCAATCTGCACCGCCAGATTCTCTATACGGAACAGGATGTCGGGCGCCCCAAGGTCGAGGTGGCGGCGCAGCGTCTGCGCGACGTGAATCCGCATATCGAGATCGTGACCATCAGCGCGCGCCTCACGGCCGAGAACGCCCGCGCGATCATCAGGGATTTCGATCTGGTGGTCGACGGCACCGACAACTTCGCCACGCGCTACCTGGTCAATGACGCCTGCGTTCTGGAGAAGAAGCCATATGTCTACGCGTCGATCCTGAAATTCGAAGGCTTGTTGTCGGTGTTCGCTGCGGCCGACGGACCGTGTTATCGCTGTATGTATCCGGAAAGCCCGCCGGCGGGCCTGGCACCGTCTTGTTCGGAAGGGGGCGTCCTGGGCGTCCTTCCGGGAATCATGGGAACCCTCCAGGGGCTGGAGGCAATCAAGCTGCTGTTAAAGATCGGTACGCCGATGGTGGGACGGGTCTTGCAGTTCGATGCCTTGTCGATGTCCTTCAGGGAGTTCGAGATCGATCGCGATCCTGACTGCGCTGCCTGCGGCGCCGCTGGCGCCGGAAGAACCCTGGGCGACATGGCAGGCCTGTGCGGCATGCCCGCTGGCGCTGCCGGACCGGAAGGGCACTTCGTCGGCACCGTGACGGCCGCCGACCTGGCGGCCGCGCTGGCACGGCAAGAGGGGTGGCTTCTGCTCGACGTGCGCGACGCCAACGAGCGTCATGCGGCCAGTATTCCTGGCGATATCCATATTCCCCTGTCCGAACTGGATTCCCGTCTCGACGAATTGCCGAGGGGCTCGCGCATTGTTTGTTACTGCCTCTCCGGCGTGCGGTCGAAAAAAGCGGCCTTGCTGTTGGCGGCCAGGGACTATCAATCGGTGAGCAGCCTGGCTGGCGGAATCATTGCGTGGAAATCGATGAAAGGTGGGGCATAAATTGGTCAAAGTTGATTTGAATGCGGTGACGCGGAAGGTGTTTGTCGACGGCACCCACCGTACCCGTTCACCCGAAGAAACGCTGGAAGCTTATTCCCGGTTCATGCCGATGATGGGCATTACCCGATTGGCGAATATTACCGGGCTCGACCGGATTGGCCTGCCCGTTATCGTGGCGGTGCGGCCGAATTCGCGCGCGCTGTCCACCTCGCAAGGCAAGGGCGACACGATTGCTGCCGCCAAGGCGTCGGCCTTGATGGAATCGATTGAAACCTGGCATGCGGAGCGGATCGGCAGCCCGCTTTTATATGAATCGCACGCGGCCTTGTCCAAGCGAGCGCTCACCGCTGACATCACGCGGCTGCCCCAACGCAACGATGCGACCCTGTCGCCAGGACGTCCGATAACCTGGATCGAAGGCTACGATGTCGCGACCGGCGAGTCGATCTGGGTACCCTATGCGTCGGTGATGCTGAACTTTGTCTTCCAGACCGGCCACGTATCGCAGTTCGAGAGCGGCAGCAACGGCCTGGCCTCCGGGAACCACCATTGCGAAGCCGTGTGTCATGCCTTATGCGAAGTCATCGAGCGCGACGCAATGAGCTTGTGGGAACTGCTGCCCGAAAGCGAACGCAATGCGCGGCAAATCGACTTGAATACCGTCACCTCGCCGACGCTGCGCAGGACGCTGGATTTGCTGCATCGGCATGACATCGTTGTCGGAATCTGGGATATCAGCAGCGACGTCAATGTGCCGGTATTCTACGCCGTGATCGTGGAGGATCCGGACTCGCCGAACTGGCGCGCCGTGTCCACCAGCGCCGGATATGGCGCGCATCTGGACCCGGACATCGCCCTGTCGCGGGCGTTGAACGAAGCCATTCAAAGCCGCCTGACGACGATTTCCGGCAGCCGTGACGATCTGTTCCCCGCAGACTATGTGCGCGCGTCCAACAAGAGCGATCACGCCACGGCGATCGACATCATCCGCCATCCGGCACCGACGCGACCCATGCCGCTCGACGGCCCCGCCGTGTCGGACCATTTCGAAGCCGATTTGCGCACCTTGCTGTCCTGCCTGGCAAATGTCGGCATCGAGCGGGTCATCGTCGTCGATCTCACGATTCCCGAGGTCGGCATTCCGGTGGTAAAAGTCGTGGTGCCGGGACTGGAAGGGCATCCCACGCCGCTTTCGAGGCATGGCTTGCGAGCCGAGGCGTTTCTTAAGGATCGGTCAAAATGACAGCTATCGTATTCGTTGGTCCAAGTCTGGACATTGCTGTTGCGAAGCAGCATCTCGACGCAATCTTCCTCCCGCCGGCAAAAATGGGCGACGTATTCCGGGCCGCAAGCCGCAAGCCGGCAGCAATCGGCATCATCGATGGTCTGTTCGAGCAAACGCCGGCCGTATGGCACAAGGAGGTGCTCTACGCGATGAAGCAGGGCATCGCTGTCTTCGGTGGCGCCAGCATGGGGGCGCTGCGCGCATCCGAGTTGCATGCTTTCGGGATGCGCGGCGTCGGGCGGATCTTCGCCGATTTCGCCAGCGGTGTTCTGGAAGACGACGACGAAGTCGCGGTCGTCCATGCCACCAGCGGCGAATCCTATGACTGTCAATCCGAGGCGATGGTCAATATTCGTTACGGTCTCGAAGCGGCGGTGCACGCCAACATTCTGATGCCCGAGGAATGCTCGCGTTTGATCCGCTTTGCGAAAATGCAGTTTTATCCGGACCGTTCATGGTATGCGGTCCTGGAGCAGGCGCGGCGCATCGAGGTGCCCCAAGGTCGTCTGGACGCATTGTCGGCTTACCTGGAGGAGTTCCAGCCCAACCAGAAACGCGACGACGCGATTGCGGTATTGCAGGCGATGGATCGGTGGCAGGCGAGCGGGCAAGCCCAGTCGGTCGTCAACTTCGACTTTGAACATACCACTTACTGGGAACGGGTGGAGACCTACTTCTCGGCGGCGCCATCCGACGGCCCGACGGCCGATACCTCTGTATCACGCATCTGCAACCATGTCCGGAGCGTCGACCCCGACCGCGAACAACTCCTCGAACGCGCTCTGCTGCTGTCGCTGATTTCCAAGGAGGCCTCGAATGCCGGGGTCCCGGACCCGGACCGCCAGGCTGCCCTGGTCAGATTCCGCTCCCGGCGTTCCCTGCATACACCCGACCAGTTGGCCGCATGGATGGCGGCAAATGCGGTCTCCAAGCAGGAATGCCTGCGCATGGCCCGCCTGGAGTACCTGATTCCGGAGGTGGCGAAACGCCGGGTCAAGCAGGTGGACCAGCATATGCTGATGGCGCTTAAATTGACCGATCGATATGCAGGGGTCGTCGAGCATATTGCCAAAAAATGGAACGCCTTTCACGCCAGCGAGACGCGCTCCCTGATTTCCTCCGAATCGGAAACCATCAGGGCCGCCCTGGATTGGTATGAGGCGCGGTTCGGCGCCAATATCGTCGGGGATCTGAAGCAACATGCGCTGGAGTGGGGTTTCGAGACGCCGCGCGAATTCATCGAGGAGCTGCTCGCCGAGTATCACTACGCGGCGTTCCCGGCCGCGGGCGCATCGGAACGAAAGGCGTAACGGCGATGGACGATGCCAGCCTCTGGGACGGGCGGAGCTCGCTGCTGTATGCCCAGTATTGCGACAAGCACGATACGTATTCCGTGACAAGCAGCCATCTGGTCGACCTGGTCGCGCAACACTGTGCGAACCCGTCGCGAATCGTCGATCTGGCATGCGGCACCGGGGTCACGTCCCTGGCGCTCAAGGCGAAGTTCGGCGGCAAGGTCACGATTATCGGTATCGACCGCGCCGAAGGCATGCTCGACATTGCACGCGCCGATCCGGCCCTCGCGGATGTGCGCTTTGTCCATGCCAAGGCGGAGCTGATGAACGAGCATGTCGAGCCCGGCGTCGATGCCGTGCTGTCCAATTCCGCATTCTGGTTGATGAATATGCCGGCGGTCCTGCGCAACGCGGCGTCGGTATTGAGGCCGGGAGGCGTTTTCGCATTCAGTTGTCCCGGTTATCTGCTGTCGGGGCCTGGCGGCCAGGCGCCTCTGGGCGATATGCCCGAACTGATGCTGTCGTTGGCCGCAACCGCCAGATCGCTCAAGCCTTCTGCATCGACCGGGTGGGACGGATCGGAAAATTATTCCTTGAGCGAAGCTGCGATTGGACGCATGGCGCATGCGGCAGGATTCGCGCTTGCCGACAGAGAGGCCCTGCTGACGTCGGAAACCAATCAGGCGACTTATGATGCAATGCAAATTCCGGCGATCCTGGCACGCTATCTCCCCATGGTCACGGCGGAAAAGCGGGCGCACGTGCTGCGCACGGTCTTCGAAGCATTGGTACCGCTGAAGGAGAATTCCGTGGAGTGGTACTCCTATATCCTGAGTAAAAATTAACCGTTCATTTCTGGAAATACAAAACAATGAAGAGTTTTTCGTCCTTCGAGATCGTCCGCGCTGTTGCGGCCGGCATTCTCGTGTATGGCTGCGGCATTTTCCCTGCAATGGCGCAGGAGCCGGCATTCAAGATCGAGGCAAATAATATCGACGTGAAGAAGGGACGGCTGCTGGTGGCTGTCTGCCTTGAAAAGGAATTCCTCCGTGGTAAATGTACGTATTCGACCGTCGTCGACGCCACGTCGGATCCCCAGCAGGTGTTGATCCCCAAACTGCCGCCGGGCATTTATGCGGTGAAGGTAGGTCACGACAAGAACAGTAACACCAAGATCGACACGAACTTCTTCGGCGCACCGAGCGAACCGATCGGGTTTTCGAAAAACAAGGTTGGCAAATATGGCCCGCCCGATTTCAAGGATGTTTCGGTGGAATACAAGGGGGTTCCCGTCGAGCTGTCGATCGATCTTCGATAGGCACCGCACGCCGGCGCGACCGCACGCCGGAGAAGGGCGGCAGCGAAGCTGCCGCGCCGCGGCGCGGCCGGCCGCTCAATGCGCCGTCAGCCACTCGGCCAGTGCGGGCCGCGCCATGGGCCGGCTGATGTAGTTCCCCTGCATGCTGCTGCAGCCGTTGGCGGCCAGGAAGTCATGCTGGTCCTGCGTTTCCACGCCCGTGGCGACGACGGGGATGTTGAGGTTGTGGCCGATGTCGAGCATGGTCTTGGCCAGCATGCCGTCGCTGGGCGTGCCACCGATTTCCTGCACGCGCCGGCGCGTCATCTTCAACTGGCTGACGGGCAGCTGGCGCAGGCAGGACAGGTTGTTCAGGCCGGCCCCGAACTCGTCGACCGACAGGCCGATGCCCAGTTCCTGCAGCCCGTTGGCCAGGCGCTGCGCCTGTTCCGGATCGTGCATCAGCTGTTCCTCATGCAGCTCCAGCGACAGGCTGGACGGATTGACGCCATGGTGGGCCACCCGCCGGCCCAGGTGCAGCAGGTAGTCGCGCTGGGTGAACTCGCGGCTGCACGCATTGACGGAAATCGGCAGGTCCGGGTAGCCCAGGTCTGCCAGGTAGCGCAAGGTGCCGCACACTTCCTCCAGCACGCGCCGTCCCAGCGGCACGATCAGGCCGTTTTCCTCGGCCTCGGGCAGGAAGTCGGCCGGCAGCAGCTCGCCCCGTTCCGGATGGCGCCACCGCAGCAGCGCCTCCAGCCCCAGGATCTTGCCCGTCTCGACACAGACATTGGGCTGGAACAGCAGGTACAGGTCGTCGCGGTCGAGCGCCTCGCGCAGCGCCTGCTCCATATGGCGGCGCGCTGCCGTCGTGTTGGCCATCGCAGGCGAATAGAAGTGCACTGCGTCCGGGCCGCCGTGCTTGCTCTGGTACATGGCCGCATCGGCCGCCTGCAGCAGGTCGTGGGCGTTGCGGCCGTCGCTGGGGTAGACCGCCACGCCCATGCTGGCGCCGACGGACAGGATGCGCCCGTCGATGTCCATCTCGCCCGCCATCGCGCGCCGCACCCGGTCGATCATGCGCAAGGTGAAGCGCAGGTTGGGCTGGCCGGACAGCAGCAGCACGAATTCGTCGCCGCCCAGGCGCGCCACCGTATCCGATTCGCGCAGTGCCGATTGCAGCCGGCGGGCTACCTGCTTGAGCACCATGTCGCCGGCCGCATGGCCCATCGTGTCGTTGATTTCCTTGAACTTGTTCAGGTCCATCATCGCCACGGCCACCAGCTCGTGGTTGCGCTGGGCCACGCCGATGGCCTGTTCCAGCCGGTCGCGCAGCAGCACGCGGTTGGCCAGGCCCGTCAGCGCGTCGTGGGTGACGAGGTGTTCCAGCTGGGCCGTGCGCTGCTTGGTGGCCGTGATGTCCTCGATGATGCCGATGAAGTGGGAGACGCGGCGGCCGGCGTCGCGCACGGGCGTGACGGACAGGTGGTTCCAGAACAGCTCGCCGTTCTTGCGCTGGTTGCGAAACACCACCGAGGCCGGCTGGTGGGCGCGCACCGACTCGCCCAGCTGGGCACGCTGGTCCTCGTCCAGCCCGGGGGCGGCCATGAAGCGCGAGTCGCGGCCCATCACTTCGGCGGCCGGGTAGCCGCTGATGCGCTCGAAGGCGGGATTGACGTATTCGATGGGATTGTCCAGGCCGTCATGGCGGGTAATGACGATGCCGTTGCTGGCCGCCGTCAGGGCCCGTTCGAACAGTTCCAGCTTGTCCCGCTGGCGCTGGTGCTGCGACAGGTCCATGCCCATGCCGCAGGTGTAGGCGACGTCGCCATGCAGCAGGCGCGACGTGCAGAAGGCATACAGCTTCGATTCGCCGTCCGCCGAGCGCAGGCGCGCTTCCAGCTGGATGCGGCCGTCGCCTTCCAGCGCCGTGCAGAAGGCGTGGGCCACCCGGGGCCGGTCGGCGGGATCGAACACTTCCAGCATGTGGAGCTTGCGCAGCCGTTCGCCGGACAGGCCGGTGACGCGCTCCACCTCCTCGTTCCACAGCACGAAGTAACCCGACTCGTCGAGGACGCAAAACGTCCCGGCCAGCAGTTCCATGACATTGCGCAGCGGCAAGCCGCCGACGTCGATGGCCGGTTCCAACCCGCTTTCCCCCATACCTTTCCCCCGAATCGCTGTATTCTCGTTTGTTGTTCGGCAATCTGGCGCTGATGATTATTGCTGACCTATTACTACTGAGTCTGCTGCTTGCCGGCGGGGTAGGTGACGGTTGCTGCCGGCTGGCATGCCGTCTGGTGAAACATGCTGCCAGTGTGATCGAAAAAACAAAATCTTGCCGCGCGCTTGACGACGCGGCGTCGGGCACGGCTGAGCGGCGAACTCAGCTTTCGCGCCCGTCTTCGTCCAGCAGGGCCTGGATTTCGGCACGCTCGTGCGGCGTCACGTGACCGCCGCGCAACGCCGCCAGCACGAGGGCCTTGCCGGAGCCGGCGAAGGCCTTGTGGATCAGTTCCTTCAGCAGGCTGGTCTGGATCGAATCCTGGGGCTGGGCCGGCGCGTAGACGTGGGCGCGGGCGCTGGCGTCGCGCGTCAGCAGGCCCTTGCCGTGCATCACCTGCAGCAGGCGCAGCGCATTGGCGTAGGTGGTTTCCGGACGGCTGACCTGTGCGGCTTCGTGCACCTGCCTGGCGGTGGCCGGCCCGAGCGCATACAGCAGACGCAGCATTTCCAGCTCGGCTGGGGTGGGTTTCGGTGGGGCGGGGGTGCTCATGGAAGTAGAATAGGTGACCTAGACATGGAAGTCTAGCAAACCCGCGGCACGGCACGGACGCCAACCGCGGTGGAGAGACCCCATCCATTTTTCCGCACAAAGGTTGTTCCACCTCAAGCCGCCGTGCTATGCTAAACAACCATTGTTGAAATTTCGGAGAAGTTGTTGCCGCTTTGTATAAAAAACAATGTGCTGCAGCAGCGATAAATTTTCGGCTTCCAGACAGGTGTACAGTCCTTCCCCCACAACTTGATGTGCGATCCGCTAACCGGTCAGGCCGTGTCGCGGAAGGTTAGATTAACCCGCTAATTCCTCGCGAAGCGCGAAGAAAGGTGAGCAAGAATGATGCAACAACTCACGTCCAACTCCTACCTGTTCGGTGGGAATGCGCCGTACGTAGAAGAGCTCTACGAAGCGTACCTGGAAAATCCTGGCTCGGTGCCGGACAACTGGCGCGCGTATTTCGACGCCATGCAGCACGTCCCGGCCGTCGACGGCTCGAACAAACCCGACGTTGCGCACGCATCGGTCATCGCCTCGTTCGCCGAGCGCGCCAAGGCCGGTCCGATCCGCACCGTGGTCGCCTCGGGCGATCCGGAAATGGGCCGCAAGCGCGTCGCCGCCACGCAGCTGATCGCCGCCTACCGCTACCTGGGTTCGCGCTGGGCCAACCTGGACCCGCTGCAGCGCCAGGAACGTCCCGCCATCCCTGAGCTGGACCCTGCGTCCTATGGCTTCACCGATGCGGACATGGACACCGTGTTCAACATCAGCAACACCTACTTTGGCCCGGAAAACGCGTCCCTGCGCGACCTGACCAACTTCCTGCGCGACACGTACACCCGCTCCATCGGCGCGGAATTCATGTACATCTCCGACCCGGCCGAAAAGCGCTGGCTGCAGGAACGCCTGGAATCGATCCGCTCGACGCCGAACTTCACGGCCGAGAAGAAAAAGCACATCCTGGAACGCCTGACGGCGGCCGAAGGCCTGGAACGCTACCTGCACACCAAATACGTCGGCCAGAAGCGCTTCTCGCTCGAAGGCGGCGAGACCTTCATCGCGTCGATCGACGAGATCATCCAGCGCGCCGGTGAAAAGGGCGTGCAGGAAATCGTCATCGGCATGGCCCACCGCGGCCGCCTGAACGTCCTGGTCAACACCCTGGGCAAGGCACCGAAGGACCTGTTCGAAGAATTCGAAGGCAAGCACGGCGACGACCTGCCGGCCGGCGACGTCAAGTACCACCAGGGCTTCTCGTCCGACATCTCCACCGCAGGCGGCCCGGTCCACCTGTCGCTGGCGTTCAACCCGTCGCACCTGGAAATCGTCAACCCGGTCGTCGAAGGCTCCGTCAAGGCGCGCATGGACCGCCGTGGCGACGTCCATGGCGCGCAGGTGCTGCCGATCCTGGTGCACGGCGATGCCGCATTCGCCGGCCAGGGCGTCGTGATGGAAACGCTGAACCTGGCGCAGACCCGCGGCTACGGCACGGGCGGCACGGTGCACATCGTCATCAACAACCAGATCGGTTTCACCACGTCGGACCCGCGCGATGCCCGTTCGACGATCTACTGCTCCGACGTCGTCAAGATGATCGAGGCGCCGGTGCTGCACGTGAACGCCGACGATCCGGAAGCCTGCGTACTGGCTTCGCAGATCGCGCTGGACTACCGCGCCCAGTTCCAGAAGGACATCGTCGTCGACATCATCTGCTACCGCAAGCTGGGTCACAACGAGCAGGATACCCCGGCGCTGACGCAGCCGCTGATGTACAAGAAGATCGCGCAGCACCCCGGCACGCGCCGCCTGTACGCCGACAAGCTGGCGGCCCAGGGCGTGATCCCGGCCGACGGCGGCGACCAGATGCAGGCCGCCTACCGCGCCGCCATGGACGCAGGCAAGCACACGGTCGATCCGGTCATCTCGAATTTCAAGAACAAGTTCGCCGTCGACTGGCTGCCGTTCCTGAACCGCAAGTGGACCGACGCGGCCGATACCGCCGTGCCGCTGACGGAACTGAAGCGCCTGGCCACCCGCATCACCACCGTGCCGGAAGGCTTCAAGGTGCACTCGCTGGTCGAGAAGGTGCTGGGCGACCGCGCCAACATGGGCAAGGGTGAGCTGAACCTGGACTGGGGCATGGGCGAACACCTGGCCTACGCCTCGCTGGTGTCGTCCGGCTATGCCGTGCGCCTGACCGGCCAGGACGCCGGCCGTGGCACGTTCACGCACCGCCACGCCGTGCTGCACGACCAGAACCGCGAGCGTTGGGATGCCGGCACCTACGTGCCGCTGCAGAACGTCTCCGAAGGCCAGGCACCGTTCACCGTCATCGACTCCGTGCTGTCGGAAGAAGCGGTGCTGGGCTTCGAATACGGTTACTCGACCGCCGAGCCGAACACCTTGACGATCTGGGAAGCCCAGTTCGGCGACTTCGTCAACGGTGCCCAGGTCGTCATCGACCAGTTCATCAGCTCCGGCGAAGTGAAGTGGGGCCGCGCCTCGGGCCTGGTCATGCTGCTGCCGCACGGTTACGAAGGCCAGGGTCCGGAACACTCGTCGGCCCGTCCCGAGCGTTTCCTGCAGCTGTGCGCCGACAACAATATGCAAGTGGTGCAGCCGACCACCGCGTCGCAGATCTTCCACCTGCTGCGCCGCCAGATGGTGCGCCAGTTCCGCAAGCCGCTCGTCGTCATGACGCCGAAGTCGCTGCTGCGTAACAAGGATGCCGGCTCGCCCCTGTCCGACCTGGCCAAGGGTGCGTTCCAGACCGTCATCGGCGAGATCGACGAGAAGATCGACGCGAAGAAGGTCAAGCGCGTGATCGCCTGCTCGGGCAAGGTCTACTTCGACCTGGCCAATGCCCGCAAGACGCGTGGCCAGACCGACACGGCCATCATCCGCGTCGAGCAGCTGTATCCGTTCCCGCACAAGGCCTTCGCCGCCGAACTGAAGAAGTTCCCGGCCGCCACCGAAGTGGTGTGGGCGCAGGACGAGCCGCAGAACCAGGGTCCATGGTTCCAGATCCAGCACAACATCTTCGAGTCGATGGAAGCGGGCCAGCGCCTGGCGTATGCCGGCCGTCCCGCCTCCGCGTCGCCGGCTGTCGGTTACTACGACAAGCACTACGCCCAGCAGAAAGAACTGCTGGAGACGGCGTTCTCGAAGCTGAAGGGCTTCATCCTGACCAAGTAATCAGCTTTAGGACCACCGCGCGGCATGGCCACGAGCCCGCCGCGCGGCTACCCGCGCATAATCGAATTCACGGAGTAATACATGGCACAAATCGAAGTCAAAGTTCCCCAACTGTCGGAATCCGTCGCTGAAGCGACCCTGCTGTCCTGGCACAAGAAAGTCGGCGAGTCCGTCACGCGCGACGAAAACATGATCGACATCGAAACCGACAAGGTCGTCCTGGAACTGCCGGCTCCGGATTCCGGCGTGATCGTGCAGATCATCGCTGCCGACGGCGCCACCGTCGTCGCCGGCGAAGTGATCGCCATCATCGACACCGCTGCCACCGCGATGGCTTCGCCGCTGCCAGTGACCGCGGCCCCTGTCCAGGCCGAAGCGCCTGCCACGCCGGAACCGGCCGCTGCCGCCGCGCCTGCCGCCGGCGGTTCGAAGGGCGACGTGGCCATGCCGGCCGCCGCCAAGATCCTGTCCGAAAAAGGCCTGTCCGCGACCGACGTCGCCGGTTCCGGCAAGGACGGCCGCGTGACCAAGGGCGATGCCCTGGCCGCTTCCGCTCCCGCCAAGGCTGCAACGCCCGCCGCCAAGCCGGCCGCCGCCGCCAAGCCTGCCCTGCAGCAGGTGAACGCGCCGACCACCGCGAAACTGGGCGACCGTCCGGAAGAGCGCGTGCCGATGAGCCGCCTGCGCGCCCGTATCGCCGAGCGCCTGGTCGAATCGCAGTCCACCAATGCCATCCTGACCACCTTCAACGAGGTGAACATGAAGCCGGTGATGGACCTGCGTAACAAGTACAAGGACAAGTTCGAGAAAGAGCACGGCGTCAAGCTGGGCTTCATGTCCTTCTTCGTCAAGGCCGCCGTTGCCGCACTGAAGAAGTACCCGATCATCAACGCTTCCGTCGACGGTACCGACATCGTCTACCACGGCTACTTCGACATCGGTATCGCCGTCGGTTCGCCACGCGGCCTGGTGGTGCCGATCCTGCGCGACGCCGACCAGATGAGCATTGCCGACATCGAGAAGAAGATCGGCGAATTCGGCCAGAAAGCCAAGGAAGGCAAGCTGACCCTGGACGACCTGACCGGCGGCACGTTCTCGATCTCGAACGGCGGCACCTTCGGCTCGATGCTGTCGACCCCGATCATCAACCCGCCGCAGTCGGCCATCCTGGGCGTGCACGCGACCAAGGACCGCGCCGTCGTGGAAAACGGCGAGATCGTCATCCGCCCGATGAACTACCTGGCGATGTCGTACGACCACCGCATCATCGACGGCCGTGAAGCCGTGCTGGGCCTGGTGGCGATGAAGGAAGCGCTGGAAGATCCTGCGCGCCTGCTGCTGGACCTGTAATCGCATAGCGGTAAATCCCCGGCGCCGCCGGCTCTTGCCGGCGGCGCCGCACGAACACCTGGGGCGGTCCCACAGGGACAGTCCCCCGACCTCGGGAGCAAACGGCCATGAATGTCTCCGATGAAATCAGGCGCCTGCACGAGCTGCACCAGGCCGGCGCCTTGAGCGATGAGGAATTCGCCCGCGCCAAGGCGCGGCTGCTGGACGCGGCACCGCACGGCCCGTCGGCCGGCAACGGCGACCTGGCCACCGAGTTCTCGCGGCTGCGACGTTCGCGCACGGACCGCTGGATCGGCGGCGTGTGCGGCGGCATCGGCCAGGTGTCGGGCATCGAGGCGTGGATCTGGCGCCTCGTGTTCGCGCTGTTTACGGTGTCGTTCGGGTTCGGGCTGGTGATTTACATCCTGTTGTGGATATTCGTCCCGGAAGAAGATCTCCCGGGAGGCGAACTGATTGGAAAATGATAATGAGCAATAAACAATTCGACGTGGTGGTGATCGGTGCCGGTCCTGGCGGCTATATCGCGGCAATCCGCGCGGCGCAGCTGGGCTTCTCCGTGGCGTGTATCGACGAGTGGGCCAACGAAAAGGGCGGCCCCGCGCCTGGCGGCACCTGCACCAACGTCGGCTGCATTCCGTCGAAGGCACTGCTGCAGTCGTCGGAGCACTTCGAGCACGCCGGCCATGCGTTCAAGGACCACGGCATCGACGTCGCCGGCCTGTCCCTGAACCTGCCACAAATGCTCAAGCGCAAGAACACCGTCGTCAAGCAGAACAACGACGGCATCCTGTTCCTGTTCAAGAAGAACAAGGTCACCTTCTTCCACGGCCGCGCGGCCTTCGGCGGCGCCGCTGGCGCGGAAGGCTACCCGATCGAGATCACGGGTCCGACCACGGAATCGATCAACGCCAAGCAGGTCATCGTGGCGACCGGTTCGAACGCGCGCGCGCTGCCTGGCGCACCGTTCGACGAGAAGCTGATCCTGTCGAACACGGGCGCGCTGGCCATCGAAGGCGTCCCGGCCAAGCTGGGCGTCATCGGCGCCGGCGTGATCGGCCTGGAAATGGGCTCCGTATGGCGCCGCCTGGGTTCGGAAGTGACGGTCCTGGAAGGCCTGCCGACCTTCCTGGGCACCGTCGACGAGCAGATCGCCAAGGAAGCGCTGAAGCTGTTCACGAAGCAGGGCCTGGGCATCAACCTGGGCGTGAAGATCGACAGCGTCACCACGGGCGAGAACAACGTCACTGTCAAGTACACGGACGCCAAGGGCGGCGCGCAGGAAGCGACGTTCGACAAGCTGATCGTCTCGATCGGCCGCACCCCGAACACGAACGGCCTGAACGCCGAGAAGGCCGGCCTGGCGCTGGACGAGCGCGGCTTCATCGCCGTCGACGGCGACTGCAAGACCAACCTGCCGAACGTGTGGGCCATCGGCGACGTCGTGCGCGGCCCGATGCTGGCGCACAAGGCGGAAGAAGAAGGCGTTGCCGTGGCCGAGCGTATCGCCGGCCAGCACGGTCACACCAACTTCGACACGATTCCATGGGTGATCTACACGTCGCCGGAAATCGCGTGGGTCGGCAAGACCGAGCAGCAGCTGAAAGCGGCCGGCACGGCCTACAAGGCGGGCACCTTCCCGTTCCTGGCCAACGGCCGCGCCCGCGCGCTGGGCGACACGTCGGGCATGGTCAAGTTCCTGGCCGATGCCACCACCGACGAGATCCTGGGCGTGCACATCATCGGCCCGATGGCTTCCGAGCTGATCTCCGAGGCCGTCGTGGCGATGGAGTTCAAGGCCTCGGCCGAAGACATCGCCCGTATCTGCCACGCCCACCCTTCGCTGTCGGAAGCGACCAAGGAAGCGGCACTGGCGATCGACAAGCGCACCTTGAACTTCTAAGCATCGCGTAGCGTCCCAGCCGGGCCGGCCTTATGCCGGCCCGGCCTTTTTGTACCGAGCGAAACCACCGATGAACGTCCACGAGTTTTACCAGCATGCGCTGGAACAGCGCAACTTCAAGCCCGACGAGGCGCAGCGCCGCGCCGTCGACCGTCTCCAGCAGTGCTATGACGACTGGGTGGACTACAAGGCCCAGCGCTCGAACAGCTTCAAGCGGCTGATCAACCGGCCCGATGTGCCGCGCGGCGTCTACATGTGGGGCGGGGTGGGGCGCGGCAAGTCCTTCCTGATGGATTCGTTCTACTCGGTGGTGCCGGTGGTGCGCAAGACGCGCCTGCACTTCCACGAATTCATGCGCGCCGTGCACCTGCAGCTCGATGAGCTGATGGGCATCGCCGACCCGCTCGACGAAGTGGCCAAGCGCATTGCCAAGAAATACCGCCTGATCTGCTTCGACGAGTTCCACGTCTCCGACGTGGCCGACGCGATGATCCTGTATAACCTGATGAAGGCGCTGTACGACAACGGCGTGTCCTTCATCATGACGTCGAACTACGAGCCGTCCACCCTGTATCCGGACGGCCTGCACCGCGACCGAATCCTGCCCACCATCGCGCTGCTGAAGGAGCGCATGGACGTGCTCAACGTCGACGCCGGCGTGGATTACCGGGGCCGCGCGCTGGAGCAGGTCAACGCCTACTACATGCCTCTGAACACGGCCACCGACGAGAAGCTGCGCGAAGCCTACGCCAGGCTGTCGGCCACGCAGGACGAGGACCCGCACATCCAGATCGAGAACCGCGACATCCGCGCGCTGCGCCGGGCCGGTACCGTCATCTGGTTCGATTTCAAGACCCTGTGCGGCGGCCCCAGGTCGCAGAACGACTACCTCGAAATCGCCAGCCGTTTCCATACCGTGATATTGTCCGGGGTGCCGATGATGTCGGCCGGGCAGTCGTCCGAAGCGCGCCGTTTCACGTGGCTGATCGACGTGTTCTACGACCAGGGCGTGAAGCTGATCATGTCGGCCGAAGTGGAGCCGGAGGAGCTGTACACGAGCGGCGCGCTGGCCAACGAATTCCACCGCACCGTGTCGCGCATCGTCGAGATGCAGTCGCGCGAGTACATGGACAAGGCCCAGCGCGGCGCTGCCGCGTCGCTGACCTGAAACGAGACCGGAAACCCGGACCGAAAGCGGAACCTTAGCATGGCAATGTATCTGAAAATTTCCCTGATCGCCGGCGCGGCCCTGCTGTCGGCCGGCCTCTTCGCGCAGCCGGTGGCGCCGTTGCAGACCGTGCAGCAGGCCGACGCCAACCTGGCGCGCGTAACGCAGGAGCGCGAGATCGCCGAGCGCGAATTCGCCGAGCAGGAAGCGGTCTGCTACGAGAAGTTCTTCGTCAATAACTGCCTGGACAAGGCCAAGGAAAAGCGCCGGCTGCGCCTTTCCGAGCTGCGCACGATGGAAGTGGACGCCAACCACTTCAAGCGCAAGCACGCCGTCGAGGAGCGCGACCGCGAACTGGAAGAGCGCGCCCGCAAGGACGCCGAGACGGCCGCCGCCCACGCGGCCAACCCGCCCGTGCCGAAGACCGTGGCACCCGAGCGCACGCGCCCGGCACCGAAGCAGACGCCGGCCGAACGCCAGGCCCAGCACGAGGCGCGCGTCCGTGCGCGCGAAGCGCAGGAAGCAGCCGAAGCGGGCGAGCGCGCCAAGAAGGTGGAGCAGTACCAGCAGAAGCAGGTCGACGCCAAGGCGCGCCAGGAAGAAATCGCGCAGAAGAAGGCCGAACGCGCCGCCAAGCGTGCCAAGCGCGCGGCCGATGCTGCCGCCAAGGCCGCTGCCGATGCGGACAAGGCGAAGCAGAAGGCCGCGGCGAAATAAGGCTGACGGTTTCCTGGGACACCAGCCGGCCGCGCGCCGGCTTTTTTGCGCGCCTGGCGGGCGTGCTGTCGCCGCCGTTTCCGGTAAGCTGGCGCCGCCGCGGCCATCCGGTGCCGCGCCGATTGGAGCCCCATGCGCTATGTCGATTTCACCTCCTGGCACGCCGGCCTGACCACCATCCTTGGCCTGGCCCTGATCACCCTGATCGGCGTGGGCATCCGCGTGCTGATGATGCAGACCATCCAGCAGCGCCGCGAGCGCATGAACCGGCAGATCAACGAGCGCCTGAAGACGCTGATCGCGGCGTATAAAACGCTGGGCGGCTCGTTCACGGGCCAGCTGACGGTCGATCCCACCCACCTGCGCGACGTCAAGGCCGTCGACGACGGCGCGGCGCCGCGCAGCTCCGAGCGGTCGCGCCGCATCCGCGACGCGGTGGAGGCGGCGCTGGCCGACATCCTGCTGCTCGGCACGGCGGAGCACTGCCGCCTGGCGGGCCAGGCCGCCAGCGACCTGGCCGCCGGGCGCCCCATCCACACCGCCGAACTGGTCACGTCGCTGCGCGACTTCATCCGCAAGGCCCTGGACCTGGACCCGATCCCCGCCGACGTCGCCATTCCGCTGCAAGGTCCGACCCGGGCGCAAGGCAGTGGTGGACGGGGCAAGGAGGGCGGTGGCGCGAAGGGGGGCGGCGGTGGTGACGGTGGTGGAGCAGGGGGCACGGGCCTGCATGCCGACGCCGGCCATCGGGATGGCGAGCATCCCGCCTAGTACTATCTGCCCGCTGCCGTGACGGGAATCTCCGCCGGCTCGGTGGCACGCGCCACCAGCCGCACGATCGCCATCGAACAATTGTCGCCGTTGCCCTGGGCCCGCTCCCTGGCCTTGTCGATCAGCAGCTCGGCGGCGGCGCGGGGTGTGCGGCGGGAGACGGCGGCGGCCAGTTCCGTATCGGTGAAGTAGGGCCACAGGCCGTCCGTGCACAGCAGGAAAGCGTCGCCCGCGCGCAGGTCTTCCTGCGTGCCGACCGCCACGAACGGCGCCTTCAGCGGACTGCCGACGGCATTGGCCAGCAGGCGCGAGGCGCGGTGTCGGCGAGCCGCTTCCGGCGGTACCTTGTCGACGTCGATCAGGTGTTGTATATAGTCGGTGTCGCCCGTGCGGCCGCGCAAGGCGCCGTTGTCGAAACGATACAGGCGCGAGTCGCCCACCGTGGCCCAGACGGCCTGGCGCTGCGGTGTCAGCAACAGCAGCACGAGGGTCGAGCGGGCCTCGGCGTTGGCCGGGTTCATCAAGAGCACGTCGTGGGTTTCCTGGGCGATCTCACGCAGCAGGGCCGTCAGGCGCGCCAGGCTGGGCGCGTCGCCCACCTTGTAGTCGTCGAACGATTGTTTGGCCGTGTGCAGGGACTGGTCGGCGCCGAGGGCATTGTCGGCGCCACCGTCGGCCACGATGGCCAGCACATAGCCGGGCGCCTTCGGCGCCGTGAACAGGGCCACTCTGTCGTGCTGTCGCGGCCGGTTGCCGACATGCTGGGCCGTGCCGGCCTCAATCTTGTAATCGCTCATAAATGCCGGATGGCTTCTTTCTCATGCATACCTGGGTTAAACTATGCACTGGTTCGCAGTTTAGTTGCAAGTACGAATTGTTGCTTTGCAGATTGAGAGTTACAAACCCTTGCATACCCTTGCAACTTCTTCAATATTTGCTGGAACCGTTGGCAAAACATGGCGCTGCGGCGCGGACCTTACTTGTAGCGAATCCCCATGAAGAACGAAGACGAGATCCGGCGCCGCATTGTCGAGCTGGATGTGGAACACCGCGACCTGGACGCCGTGATCGAGATGCTGACCTTGGACGGGCATCACGACCAGCTGCAATTGCGGCGCCTGAAGAAACGCAAACTGCAACTGAAAGATTACATCACGCTGCTGAAGATGCAGCTGGTGCCCGATGTACCGGCGTAAAGCGCCCACCTTCCCCCGACTATTTTGACCGATCAAGATTCCACGCCTGCCGACCCGGCCGGCGACATTGCCGTTCCCGCTGACGTCGTCGGCAAGCACGACGCCGAAGTGGAGCGCCTGTTCGGCACCGGCGGCCCGCTGGGCCCGGCGGTGGGCGGCTTTCGTCCCCGCAAATCGCAAACGGAGATGGCCAAGGCCATCGCCCATGCCATCGCCGGGCAGGAGACCCTGATCGCCGAGGCCGGCACGGGCACGGGCAAGACCTTTGCCTACCTGGTGCCGGCGCTGCTGTGGGGCGGCAAGACCATCGTCTCGACGGGCACGAAGAACCTGCAGGACCAGTTGTTCTCGCGCGATATTCCCACCGTGCGCAAGGCGCTGCAGGCGCCCGTGTCGGTGGCGCTGCTGAAGGGCCGGGCCAATTACCTGTGCCATTATCACCTGGAGCGCACCTTGGCCAACGGGCGCATGACGTCGCGCGAGGACGTGGGCTACCTGCGCGAGATTTCCCGTTTCCTGAAGATGACGCAGACGGGCGACAAGGCCGAACTGGCGCGGGTGCCGGAAAACGCGCCCGTGTGGAACCTGGTGACGTCCACGCGCGAGAACTGCGTGGGCCAGGAATGCCAATACTATGAAGACTGCTTCGTCATGAAGGCGCGCCGCGAAGCGCAGCAGGCCGACGTCGTCGTCGTCAACCACCACCTGTTCTTCGCCGACGTGGCGCTGAAGGACACCGGCGTGGCCGAGCTGCTGCCGTCGGCCAACACCATCATCTTCGACGAGGCGCACCAGCTGCCGGACACGGCCACCCTGTTCTTCGGCGAGAGCGTGTCGACGTCGCAGGTGCTGGAATTGTGCCGTGACGTGCTGGCCGAGGGCCTGTCGCATGCCCGCGACGGCGCCAACTGGGGCGCCGTCGTCTCCGTGGTGGAAAAGGCCGCGCGCGACCTGCGCCTGACCTTTCCGCAGGACATCGTGCGGCTGTCGCTGCCGCAGATCGCGCCGTCGTCGGAATTCTTCCCGGCGCTGGCCAAGCTGAAGGAAGAGCTGGACGGCATGCTGGAAGTGCTGGAAGGCCAGGCCCAGCGCGCCGAGACCCTGGAACAGTGCCGCACGCGCGGGCTGGAACTGGCGCAGGCCTTCAAGGACTGGCAGTACGACCCGAAGGCCAAGGTGCCGCCGGGCCAGGAAGCAGTGTACTGGGTGGAAGCCTTCGCCAGCTCGCTGCAGCTGCACAAGACGCCGCTGTCGATCGCCCAGATCTTCAACAACCAGCGCGAGGGCGTGCCGCGCAGCTGGATCTTCACGTCCGCCACCCTGGCCGTGAAGAACGACTTCAAGCACTTCGCCCACCAGCTGGGCCTGTACGACGAACCGGCCAAGTCCTGGCCCAGCCCGTTCAACTACGCCGAGCAGGGCATCCTGTACGTGCCGCAGGGCCTGCCGGACCCGAATTCGATGGGCTACACGGATGCCGTGCTCGATTGCGCGCTGCCCGTCATCGAGGCGGCCGGCGGGCGCACCTTCCTGCTGTGCACCACCTTGCGCGCCGTCAAGCGGGCCGCCGAACGCCTGCGCGACGAGTTCGAAAAACGGGGCCTGAAATTCCCCCTGTTCGTACAGGGCGACCGTGGCCGCACGGAGCTGCTGGACCAGTTCCGCAAGGCCGGCAACGGCGTGCTGATCGGCAGCCAGAGCTTCTGGGAAGGCGTCGACGTGCGCGGCGAGGCGCTGTCGCTGGTGATCATCGACAAGCTGCCGTTCGCGCCGCCGGACGACCCGGTGCTGGCGGCCCGCATCGAGGTGATGGAAAAGAAGGGCATGAACGGCTTCGTCCATCACACCTTGCCCGAGGCCATCATCAACCTGAAGCAGGGCGCCGGCCGCCTGATCCGCGACGAGGGCGACCGCGGCGTGCTGATGCTGTGCGACCCCCGCGTCATCTCCAAGCCCTACGGCCGCCGCATCTGGCAAAGCCTGCCGCCGTTCAAGCGCACGCGCGAGCAGGCCGAAGTCATCGAGTTCTTCCACAGTGGGGCCGGCAAGCCGGCCTGACGTATCGGCCTGAAATTTGGCTTGAAACGCCGGCCGGTGCGCGGCGTCACGCCGGCACTTCCATTCTTCCTTTTCGTCCTGACTGCGCAGTCGCATGACTGCGCATGCGCAGCTCGTCCGCCGTTTGCGCCAGCGCAAAGCCCCCTCTGACCAGCTTGTTACAGTTGGCTTGCATTCGTTATAAAAAAGACCATACAAAACACCTGGGCAGGGGAGAGACAGGAGAGGATGACATGACGATCCGCTATGGCTGTTTCTTCAGCTACGCCCATGGCCAGCACGCGTATATGAGCAAGTTCAAGAACGACCTGATCGACGCGCTGCGCTGCTATCTCGAACCGCATTTCGATACGGAGCGGGAACTGTTCGTCGACAGCGAACAGCTCGGTGGTGGCGACGACCTGGACCGCAAGATCGCGCGGGCGCTGTGCGAAAGCGTCTGCATGATCGTGATCTACACGCCGAAGTACGAGGCCCATCCCTACACGCGGCGCGAATTCGCCGCGATGCAGCTGATCGAGGCCGAACGGCGGCAGTGGTACGACCTGCCCAGCCACCTGACGATCCCCGTGATCATGACGCGCCACCCGCTGTGCCTGCCGCCGCAGATCACGGACCCTGGCATGTACGTGGATTTCTCGCGCTACACGCTGGCCACGGGCGACCTGAAGACCAACCCGGACTTCCTGCCCGACATCGACAAGATGGTGCAGCGCATCGTGGCCCATTACCACTGCCTGAAATATGCCATCCCGGCCGGACACGACTGCGGTGACTTCCAGCTGCCGCCGGTGCCGCCGGAATGGCGCGCGGCGCCGCCGCCGCATTTTCCGCGCTGATGGCAAGGCCCCGTGTCGCCATTCGATTCCTGCCACAGCATCCCTCCAGCTAACAATAAAGGTCCGCCATGGAAACGCATCGCCTGTCTCTGCCACCGCTCGACGAACCCGGAGAGGTCGTCACCTTTCATTCGCACAAGGGAGGGGCCGGGCGCACGATGGCGTTGGCCAACCTGGCCGTCATGCTGGCACGCCGCAACAATGCCTCCGTGCCGACCTTGATGGTGGACTGGGACATGGAAGCGCCGGGCCTGCACCACTACTTCCGCGCCAGCGCGGAAGGGCCGGGGTTGCTGGAGTTGTTCGAAGCCTGCCGCGACCAGCTGCTGCGGCGCAGCCGGCTCATCACGGCGCATGACGACGAATACCTGGCCCAGCAGGTGCTCGATGCGGTCGGCTGGGAGCAGTACATCGTGCGCGCCGATAACAGCCGGCCCCTGTACCTGCTGCGCGCCGGCCGGCTCGACGACGGCTATGCCGAGCGCCTGGCGCAGCTGGACTGGGAGGCCCTGTTCGCCGGCTGTCCGGCGCTGTTCCGGGTGTTCGCCGCCAACCTGACGCGGCGCTTCCGCCACGTGCTGGTCGATTCGCGCGCGGGCCGCACGGCCACCGCCAGCATCTGCACGACCTTGCTGCCCACCAAGCTGGTGCTCGTGTTCACGCCGAACCGGCAGCACCTGGAAGGCCTGGAAGCGCTGATCCAGCGGGCCACGGCCTGGCGCCGAAGCCACGAGGACGAGCAGCGCCCGCTGCTGATCTACCCGCTTCCCTCGCGTATCGAGATGGACGACGCCGTGCAGCGCGCGCTGTGGCGACGCGGCGACCCCGAGCGCAATATCCCCGGCTACCAGCCCGTGTTCGAGCGGGCCCTGTCCCAGGCCTATGGTCACTCCGGCATGTCGCTGGAAAGCTATTTCGACGAAGTGCAGGTGCAGCAGGCGCGCAGCCTGGCCTCGGGCGAGCAGCTGCCCGTCGCGCTGCACGAGGAGGACGACCGCTTCTCCGTCACGCGCACCTTCGAATCCTTCCTGGGCTGGTTCCTGGGCGGCCATTGCCCGTGGCTGTCGCGCGAGGAAATCCCCCTCCTGACGGCAGTGGCGCGGGGCCGGGCGGCGATGGAGCGGGCCCCGCGCGAGGCCGGCCGCAGCCGTGGCACGGCGCTGCCGCTGGCACGCGACCTGGCCAGCCTGGGCGCGCTGTACCGGCGCGAGGGCGACCTGGAACGGGCCGCCGCCTGCGTCGAGGAGAGCCTGTCGCTGCATGTGCTGATGCTGGGCGAAGAACATCCGGACACCCTGGACAGCCGCGCCGCGCTGGCCGAGCTGTGGTTCGAACAGGGCAAGTTCGAGGAGGCGCGGCTGCAGCAGCAGGCCGTGCTGGAAGGGCGCGAGCGGCTGTTCGGCGCCGGTGCCATGGCCACCCTGGAAGCGTCGATGGCGCTGGCCGCCACCTTGGCCCAGCTGGGCCAGTTTCCCGAAGCGCTGGCGCTGCAGGACGTGGTGGTCGATTCGCGCCAGCGCGAACTGGGCGACGAGCACCTGGTCACGGTGGAAAGCCTGGCGGTGCGGGCCGATATCCTGTGCCACGCGGAGGAACTGGAAGAAGCCACCGAGCTGCTGGAACACGTGATGGCCCTACGCACACGCTTGCTGGGGTCGGAACATGCCGATACGGTGCGCACCCGCAAGGCGCTGGCGCACACGCGCAGTCGCCTGCAGGGCAGCGGGGGCGGGCCCCAGGAGCCGGCGGGCAGCCTGCGCCATGGCCTGGAGCCGCGCCGCCCCGTGGTGGGCGTGGAACAGCAGCGGGGCAAGTATGCCGTCGGCTACCGCGCGTCCCGGCGGCAGCGCCCGACCGAGCGCGACGAACTGGCGGCGGAAAACGAAATGTCGGAGCCGCGCATCGGCATGCGTTGAAAGCGCCACAATTTTTGGCAGGAGGGCGCGTCGGCATGCGCTCGTACGTCGTTGCTTCAGGTAAAATCTTTGTATGAGAATCCTGATCAGTAACGACGACGGTTACCTGGCGCCGGGCATCAACGCGCTGGCCGAGGCGCTGGCCCAGATCGCCGACATTGTCGTGGTGGCGCCCGACAGCAACCGTTCGGGCGCGTCGAACTCGCTGTCGCTGGACCGGCCCCTGTCGGTGCAGCAGGCCGCCAGTGGTTTCTATTTTGTTAACGGCACGCCGACGGACTGCGTCCACATTGCCCTGACGGGCCTGATGGACACCCCTCCCGACCTGGTGGTGTCCGGCATCAACCATGGCCCGAACATGGGCGACGACACCTTGTATTCCGGCACCGTCGCCGCCGCCACCGAAGGCTACCTGTTCGGCATTCCCGCCATCGCCTTCTCGCAGGGCACCTATGGCTGGAGCCACGTGGAGGACGCGGCCCGGGCCGCGCGCGACATCGTGCAGCGCTATGCCGAGGCGCTGCAAAAGCCGTATCTGCTCAACGTCAATATCCCGAACCTGCCGTACGAGGCGCTGGGCCAGCCCCTGGCGACGCGGCTGGGGCGGCGCCACCAGGCCGAGCCCGTCATCAAGGCACTCGATCCCCGTGGCCGCGAGATCTTCTGGATCGGTCCGCCCGGCGCCTGCAAGGATGCGGGCGAGGGCACGGATTTCCATGCCGTGGCCGGCGGGCGCATCTCGATGACGCCGCTGCAGATCGACCTGACCCACAAGCAGCAACTTCACCTCCTGGCAAAGGCCCTCGGATGAGCGACAAGCCCCGCACCTTCCCCTTGCCCCTGTCGTCCGTGACGGACAAGGGCCAGAAAAAGCAGCCGGTCTTCTCCGCCGTCGCCACGCCGCAGACGGCCACGCGCAATGCCGCGCACAGCGCCGCCCACGGCACCGCGCCGCGTCCAGTGCAGGCGGTGGCGGCGCCTGCCAGGGTGCTGAGCAATCCCGTGCCCGTGGCGCCGCCGCGCCAGTATGCGCTGGTGTCCGATGCCGTGCGGCGGGCCATGGCGGCCCGGGTGGCCAAGCAGGGCGTGCGCGACAACGTCGTGCTGGCCGCGCTGGAGACGGTGCCGCGCCATATGTTCATGGAAGAAGGGCTGGCGGCGCAGGCGTATATCGACGCCTCGCTGCCGATCGGCCACCAGCAGACCATTTCGCAGCCCTACATCGTGGCGCGCATGATCGAGGTGCTGCGCGGCGGCGGGACGTTGACGCGGGTGCTCGAAATCGGCACCGGCTGCGGCTACCAGGCGGCCGTGCTGGCCTGCATCGCGCAGGAGGTCTATTCGGTGGAGCGGATCAAGGCCCTGCACGAGCTGGCCAAGGCCAACCTGCGCCCCCTGCGGGTGCCGAATCTGCGCCTGCATTACGGAGATGGTATGCTTGGGCTGCCGCAGGCAGCGCCGTTCGACGGCATCATCCTGGCCGCGGCCGGCCTGCAGGTGCCCCGCGCGCTGCTGGAGCAACTGACGGTCGGTGGCCGGCTGGTAGCGCCTGTCGGTGATCGCACCCAGCACCTGGAGCTGGTCACGCGCGTCGGCAAGCATGAGTGGGACCGCCGCATCCTGGAAGACTGCCACTTCGTGCCGCTGCGCGCGGGCGTCGTGTAAGGTTGCGCCTGGCAGCGCCGGCGCGGGCCGGCGCATGCGCGCGTGTGACGCTTCCCCTGCCGCCGGCAACGCGGCGCCGCCGCTTGCGGCAAAGCCAACGCTTGTCAGAAAGTCAGCGGCGCTGTCATCGGCAGGGCCGCCGGCCGCGTTACTCGGCAGGTGTGCCCGCGCGCCGTGACGTGTCGCCTGGGCCGCGATCGCAGTATGAACAGTACCGGCGTGCAGTACAAGCATGCGGCACGAGCGTGAGTACCGGCTTTGCCGCGCCGCCGGCATGCCCGATAATGCCCGCCTGGGACCCGCACCGGTTCCGGGCGATGTCATCAGCCGATGGGAAAAGCATGCGCCCGCTGCGCCAGCGTGGTGGCGCCCGACCCGGAGGGTAGAGAATGGATAAGAAAATTAGATGAGTATGACAAAGAAAAGTTCCCCGCTATTACGTTCGTCGCTGTTGCGTTCGACCCTGCTGGTGCTGCCGCTCGCGGTGCTGGGCGCCTGCACCTCGACACCGAACAAGGCCCCCGTGATCGAACGTCCCATCGTGCGCCACACGCCTGCACCCGCCCCCGCGCCCGTGCAGGAAACCAAGGACCGCGACGGCACCTACACGGTACGCAAGGGCGACACCCTGCTGCGCATCGCGCTGGACCATGGCCAGAACTACCGCGACCTGGTGGCCTGGAACAACCTGGCCAATCCGAACGACATCAAGGTCGACCAGGTGCTGCGCGTGGCGCCGCCGGAAGACGCGCCGGGCGTGCGCACGGCCGCCGTCGTGATGCCGCCGGAAACGAAGATCATCACGCCACCGCCGCCGAAGAAGACGGAACCGAAAGGCGACAAGCGTCCCTACACGGACGGCACGATGGCCGACCTGCAGAAGGTCGACAAGGATGGCGACGGCAAGCCGGACGCCCCGGCCAGCAAGCCGGTGCAGGTGGCCAGCATCAAGCCGTCCACGCCGCCGGCGGCCAGCACCTCGTCGCTCAGCGCCGAAGACCGCGAAGTGGCGTGGGCCTGGCCGTCCGACGGCAAGGTCGTGGCCGGCTTCGACGAAGGCAAGAACAAGGGCATCGACATCGCCGGCCGTCCCGGCCAGCAGGTGCTTGCGGCAGGTGCAGGAAAGGTGATGTATGCCGGCAGCGGCATTCGCGGATATGGTAATCTCGTCATCGTAAAACACAGTAACGGTCTGTTGTCCGCGTATGCCCACAACCGCGCCATCCTCGTCAAGGAAGGCCAGACGGTCAACCGAGGCCAGGCCATCGCCGAGATGGGCGATTCCGATTCCGACAGCGTCAAGCTGCACTTCGAGATCAGGCAGCAGGGCAAGCCGGTCGACCCATCGAAATTCCTGCCTAACCGCTAGGGAACGCCATGACAAGCTCGCCGCGCCATCATCTGGAAGAAGATTCACCGGACGATTTTCCGGCAGAGCAGATGGACGGCGGCCTGGCGGACGGGCTCGATGGTGGGCTGGACGGCAGCATCGACCGCGAACTCGATGGCGAGCCCGCCGTCGCCGAAGCGGCCACCGTGCTGGAAACGGTGGACGAGCTGAAGAAGGTTCTGGCCGCCGAACTGTCCACCGACACCACCCAGCATTACCTGAACCAGATCGGCACGCGGGCGCTGCTGACGGCGCCCCAGGAAGTGCACTACGCAACGCTGGCCAAGGCGGGCGACTTCGCCGCGCGCCAGAAGATGATCGAGCATAACCTGCGCCTGGTCGTGTCGATCGCCAAGCATTACATCAACCGGGGCGTGGTGTTGCTCGACATGATCGAGGAAGGCAACATCGGCCTGATGCGGGCCATCGACAAGTTCGAGCCGGAGCGGGGTTTCCGATTCTCCACCTACGCCACGTGGTGGATTCGCCAGAGCATCGAGCGGGCCATCATGAACCAGGCCCGCACGGTGCGCCTGCCGGTGCACATGGTGCGCGAGCTGAACCAGATCCTGCGCGGCAAATACCACCTGGAAGCAAAACACCACAACGGCAAGGACGCCACGGCCGAGGATATCGCCGAACTGGTGGGCCGCCCCGTCGAGGAAGTGCAGGACATCCTGGCCCTGTCCGAACACGCCACCTCGCTCGACGCGCCGCTGGACAACGACCCCCAGTCCTCGCTGATGGACATGCTGCCCGGCGACGCCGAGGACAGCCCGGACGCCCGGGCCGAGCACCATGAAATGACGCAGCTGGTGCGCGACTGGCTGACCAAGCTGCCGGACAAGCAGCGCATCGTCATCATGCGCCGCTTCGGCCTTGACAACGACGACCCCGCCACCCTGGAAACCCTGGCCGAGGAAATGGGCGTCACGCGCGAACGGGTGCGGCAGATCCAGCAGGAAGCCCTCGTCAAGCTCAAGCGCGCCATGGCCGCGCGTGGCGTGATGCGCGACTCGCTGCTGTAAGCCCGCGCAACGACCGGGCACGATCCGATCCATCCTGCGCCGGCGGCAGCGCCCCGCCCGGCATCGCCGTGGCCGCCCCTTCGGGTTTTTCGTCCGCCATCTCTGATATCATATCGCCCTCCCGAATTGCCACTGCCGTTCGCGCTGCGCCGGCTGCCACTTGATCACATTACTCATGCAAGACAACATCATCGATATCAAATCGCTCGACATGGACGCGCGTGGCGTCGGCCATCTGGACAACGAAGACGGTACACCGGGCAAGGTGGTGTTCGTCGAGGGGGCGCTGCCCGGTGAGCGGGTCGGCTTCGAGACGTTCAAGAAGAAAAAGAACTGGGAAGCGGCGCGCATGACGACGCTGCACCGCGAGTCGTCCTTGCGGGTGCAGCCCAAGTGCGTGCACTTCGACTATTGCGGCGGCTGCTCGATGCAGCACCTGGAGCCGTCCGCGCAGGTGGCCATCAAGCAGCGCGCGCTGGAAGACAATCTGTGGCACATGTCACGCGTCAAGCCCGAGCTGATGATGCGTCCGATGTACGGCCCCATCTGGGGCTACCGTTACCGCGCGCGCCTGTCGGCCCGCTGGGTCGCCAAGAAGGGCACGGTGCTGGTCGGCTTCCACGAGAAGAAGTCGGTCTATGTGGCCGATATCCAGAGCTGCCAGATCCTGCCGCCGCACGTGTCGGACATGCTGATGCCGCTGCGCGCGCTGATCGGTTCCCTGTCGCTGTTCGACAAGGTGCCGCAGATCGAGCTGGCCATCGGCGAGGACCTGACGGTACTCGTGATGCGCAATATGGACGCGCTGACGCCTGACGACGAAGTCAAGGTCAAGGCCTTCGCCGACCAGTACAGGATCCAGTGGTGGCTGCAGCCGAAGGGCCCGGACACGGCCTACCCGTTCTATCCGCTCGACAAGCAGCTGCACTACCTGCTGCCCGAGTTCAATGTGCGCATGCCGTTCAAGCCGACCGACTTCACGCAGGTGAACCACCGCATCAACCGCGTGCTGGTGCACAAGGCCCTGCGCCTGCTGGAAGTGCAGCCGACCGACCGCGTGGCCGACCTCTTCTGCGGCCTGGGTAACTTCACCCTGCCGCTGGCGACGCAGGCCCGCGAAGTGGTCGGTATCGAAGGCAGCACGGCCCTGACCGAGCGCGCGCTGGAGAACGCCCGCGTCAACGGCCTGGATGCGAAGACCTCGTTCTCGACCCGCAACCTGTTCGAAGTGACGATGGCCGACCTGGTCGCGCTGGGCAAGTTCGACCGCATGCTGATCGACCCGCCCCGCGATGGCGCCATGGCCCTGTCGCTGGCGCTGGCCGAGCTGAAGGAAAACCATCCGGAGCTGATGCCGAGCCGGATCGTCTACGTGTCGTGCAGCCCGTCCACCCTGGCGCGCGACGCTGGCGTGCTGGTACACCGGGCCGGCTACGTGATGAAGCAGGCGGGCGTGGTCAATATGTTCCCCCACACCTCGCACGTGGAGTCGATGGCGGTGTTCGACCTGGCGTAAGCCTGGCCGGCGGGCGGCGCCAAGGCGGTGCGCCAAGGCGGTTGCTTGACATCCATTGCATGCTTTGCAACACTGGATGTCCACCGATGGAGACCCCATGCGCGCCCGCCCACTGCTGCCGACCCTTCTTGCCTTCGTCACCCTGTCCCTGGCGCTGCCGGCCGGGGCCCAGACCACCGTCGAATCGTTTGCGCCGCAAGGCGTGGTGAAAGGCGTACGCCAGGTGCAGGCGCGCTTTTCAAGCCAGGTGGTGGCCTTCGGCGACCTGCGCACCGAGGACCCGTTCGACATCGATTGCGCCCAGCCGGGCAAGGGCCGCTGGGTCGACGGCAGCAACTGGAGCTATGACTTCGAGCGCGACCTGCCGGCCGGCGTGGCCTGCCGCTTCAGGTTGAAGCCGGCGCTGCGCGACCTGGCCGGCGCCGCCCTGCAGGGCGAACGCACCTATACCTTCTCCACCGGCGGCCCGGCCGTCATCGACACCCTGCCGTATGAAGGCGGCCAGGTCGACGAAGGCCAGATCTTCGTCCTTGGCCTGGATGCGCCCGCGCGCGAAGCCACCATCGCCGCCCACGCCTGGTGCCGCGCCGCCGGCATCAACGAAAAAATCCCCGTGCGCGTGCTGGCCGGCGCGGAACGCGAACAGGTGCTGGCCAACCGCAAGAACTTCCTGCAGCGCCACCTGCACGCGTATTACCTTGCACGCGGCGTGGCGTGGAAGGGCACGGTGCAGGTGAAGAACAGCGCCAAGGACAAGCTGCCGGTGGCGGTGCTGCAATGCGCGCGCACCTTGCCGGCCAAGGCTGAAGTCACCGTGGTGTGGGGCGCCGGCATCATGAGCGATACCGGCATCGCCACCACCGAAGACCAGCCGCTGGCCTGGCGCACGCGGCCCGACTTCGCGGCCACCCTGTCCTGCGACCGGCTGCGGCGCAAGGGCCCGTGCATGCCCATCACGCCGCTGCGCCTGTCGTTCTCGGCGCCCGTGCCCGTCGCGCTGGCCAAGGGCATCACCTTGAGCGGGCCCGGCGGAAAGAGCTATCCCGCCTCGTTCGACACCGACCTGGCGAAGACGAACACCTTCACGGACGTGCAGTTCCCTGGCCCGTTTCCCGCCAACGCCGCCTTGCAGCTGCAGCTGCCGGCGGGGCTGAAGGACGATGCCGGCCGCACCCTCGTCAACGCCGCCCGCTTTCCGCTGACGGTACGCACGGGCGAGCAACCGCCGTTGATCAAGTTCCCGGCCCGCTTCGGCATCATCGAGGCCAAGGGCGACCGGCTGTTGCCCGTCACCGTGCGCAACGTCGCGGCGGCCGGCGCGCCGCCCGTGCAAGGCCGGACCCTGCGCGTCACGGGCGAAATGAATATCGTCGGCTGGCTGCGCACCATGAATGGCGGCGGCCACGACGACTGGGAGCCGGGCGAGCAGACCACGCGATCGCTGGGCCAGCAACTGCTGCGCGGCCGTGGCGAAGCCTTCACGATGCCCAAGCCGGGCGGGCGCAAGGCCTTCGAAGTGGTCGGCATCCCGCTGCGCAAGCCGGGCTTCTACGTCGTCGAGCTGGCCAGCCCGAAGCTGGGTGCCGGCGTCACGGCCAACGGCGGCACGGCCTATGTCAGCAGCGCCGCCCTGGTGACGAACATGGTGGCCCACTTCAAGCACGGCGCCAGCTCGTCGCTGGTGTGGGTGACGTCGCTCGACCAGGGCCGGCCCGTGCCGCGTGCCAAGGTGGCCGTATGGGGCTGCACCGGCAAGCTGCTGTGGCAGGGCGCGACGGACGGCCAGGGCGTGGCCCGCATCGACGCCGAGCTGCCCGAGGCGCGCTGCAGCTACGAAGACCGCTATTTCGTCACCGCCAGGAGCGGCGACGACTTCACGTTCACGTTGTCGAACTGGCGCCAGGGCATCGAGACGTGGCGCTTCAACGTGCCGACCGAGGACGTGCGCAGCGCCAACATCATCGCCACCACCGTGTTCGACCGCACCCTGCTGCGCGCCGGCGAGACGGTGCACATGAAGCACTTCCTGCGCCGGCGCACGGCGCAGGGCTTCGAGCTGGTCACGCCGGGTCAGGCGGCACGCGTGCCGCCCGGCGGCGGCAACCTGCCGGCCGGTTTGCAGGCCGACTTGCAGGCGGCGCCGCCCCGCATCTTCGTGCTGCACGAGGGCAGCGACGACCGCTTCGAGCTGCCGATCAGCTGGAGTGCGAACGGCAGCGCGGCGCATGACTGGACCGTGCCGAAGGAGGCCAAGCAGGGCTGGTACCAGGTCATGCTGGGCGGCCAGGAAGCAGGGCGCTTCCGCGTCGAGCAGTTCCGCGTGCCGACCATGAAGGCGCTGCTGCAAGGCCCGCGCGCGCCGGCCGTGCAGGCGGCCGCCGTGCCGCTCGACCTGCAGCTGTCCTACCTCTCCGGCGGCGGCGCGGGCGGCGCCCAGGTGCGCCTGGCCACCGTGGTCGAACCGAAGGCGGTCGACTTTCCCGACTACGCCGACTTCAGCTTCGCCGCCGGCGACGTCAAGGTGGGCGTTGAGCGTCCCGGCGCCACCTTCGACGAAGACGATGCCACCTTCGACGAAGAGGAGGAGGCCGGCGAAACGGAACACGCGCCCGCGCGCACCCGCAACGTCACGCTGGACCGGTCCGGCGGCGCGCGCGTCACGGTGGACGGGCTGCCGCAGTCGAACCAGCCACGCGAGCTGCTGGCCGAAATGAGCTGGCAAGATGCCAACGGCGAGACGCTGACGTCTTCCACCCGCATTCCCCTGTGGCCGTCGAAGCACGTGATCGGCATCCAGCCGGACGGCTGGGTGATGAGTAAAAAGACGATGAAATTCACCGTCGCCGTGCTGGACGTGGCGGGCAATCCCGTGTCCGGTGCCGACGTGACGGCCGACTTCTTCAAGCGCGAGACGTATTCGCACCGGCGCCGGCTGATCGGCGGCTTCTATTCGTACGAGAACAGCAGCGAGGTGAAGGCGCTGGGCCAGGCCTGCACGGGCCGCACCGACGCCAAGGGCCTGCTGATATGCGCCGTGCCGGCACCCGAAGGCGGCAACCTGATCGTGCGTGCCGCCACCCGCGATGCGGCCGGCCATGCCGCCGTCACGCAGCGCGAGATGTGGGTGGCCGACCGCGAGGACTGGTGGTTCCACGCCGCCGACAACGACCGCATCGACCTGCTGCCCCAGCAGAAGCGCTACGAGCCGGGCCAGGACGCCACCTTCCAGCTGCGCATGCCGTTCCGCGCCGCCACCGCCCTGATCACGGTGGAACGCGAAGGCATCCTCGACACCTATGTGCGCGAGCTGTCCGGCACCGAGCCCGTGTTCTCGATCCCGATGAAGAAGGCCTATGCGCCCAATGTCTACGTGTCGGCGCTGGTCGTGCGCGGGCGCGTGGCGGGCCTGGCGCCGACGGCCCTGGTCGACCTGGGCAAGCCGGCCTATAAACTGGGTATCACCCCCATCAAGGTGGGCTGGGCCGCGAACGAACTGAAAGTCGACGTGGCAGCAGACAAGGCCGTGTACAAGGTGCGCGAGAAGGCCGCGGTTACGGTGAAGGTGACGCGCGCGGACGGCAGCGTGCCGCCGGCCGGCACCGAGATCGCGCTGGCCGCCGTCGACGTGGGCCTGCTGGAACTGATGCCGAACGCCAGCTGGGAACTGCTGGAGACGATGATGCGCCAGCGCAGCCTGCAGGTGCAGACGGCGACGGCGCAGATGCAGGTGGTGGGCAAGCGCCACTACGGCCGCAAGGCCGTGCCCAGCGGCGGTGGCGGCGGCAAGGGGGCGGGGCGCGAGTTGTTCGACACGCTGCTGTTCTGGCAGGCCAGCGTCAAGCTCGACGCACGCGGCCTGGCCCGGGTCGAGGTGCCGCTGAACGACGCGTTGACGGCTTTCCGCATCGTTGCCATCGCCAGCGGCGGTGCAGGCCTGTTCGGCACCGGCCGCACGGAAATCACCAGTTCGCAGGACCTGATGCTGCTGTCCGGCCTGCCGCCGCTGGTACGCGAAGGCGACCGGCTGCGCGCCGGCTTCACGGTGCGCAACGCTTCGCAGGCGGCGATCCAGGGCGAGCTGCGCGCCACCATGGGCGACAAGGCACTGCCGGCCCAGCGGGTCAGCCTGGCCCCGGGTCAGGCCCAGGAAGTTGGCTGGGACGTTGCCGTGCCCGTCGGCGTGACGGAGCTGGCATGGGAGGTCAGCGCCGTCGCCGGCGCGGCCACGGACAAGCTTCGCGTGCGCCAGCAGGTCAAGCCGGCCGTGCCCGTGACGACCTTGCAGGCCACCCTGGTGCAGCTGGACGGGCCGCAATCGATGACGGTGCAGGCGCCGGCGGATGCGGTGCCGGGCCGGGGCGGCATCCGCACGCTGTTTACATCGCAGCTGGGCGGCGAGCTGCCCGGCGTGCGCGACTACATGCTGGCCTACCCGTACATCTGCCTGGAGCAGAGCGCCTCGCGCGCCGTGGCGCTGGGCGATAAGGCCCGCTGGGCAGCGCTGGCGGAGCAGCTGCCGGCCTATCTGGACGGCGACGGGCTGGCCAAGTACTTCACCATGATGGAACAGGGCAGCGACGTGCTGACGGCCTACCTGCTGTCCGTCAGCGACGAAGCGGGCTTCGAGCTGCCGTCGGTGCAGAAGGAGCGCATGGAAGCGGCGCTGGAGGCGTTCGTCGAAGGGCGCATCGTGCGCGGCTCGCCGCTGGCGACGGCCGACCTGGCGGTGCGCAAGGTGGCGGCGCTGGAGGCGCTGTCGCGTGCCGGCCGGGTGCGGCCCGAGATGCTGGAGTCGTTCACCATCGCGCCGAACCTGTGGCCCACTTCCGCCGTCATCGACTGGTACCTGATCCTGCACCGCACGAGCGACCTGCCGGAGCAGGCCAGGCGCAAGCAGGAGGCGGAGCAGATCCTGAAAGCGCGCCTGAACCTGCAGGGCACGACGATGACCTTCTCGACCGAGCGCAAGGACAACTGGTGGTGGCTGATGGCGTCGGCCGACGCCAATGCCAACCGCTTGCTGCTGGCGATGCTGGACAATCCCGGCTGGCACAAGGACATGGGGCGACTGGCCCGCGGCGCGCTGGGCCGGCACAGGAAGGGCCACTGGGATACGACGGTGGCCAATGCCTGGGGCGTGCTGGCGCTGAACAAGTTCTCGCGCCAGTTCGAGGCCGTGACCGTGACGGGCAGCGCGACGGCGGCCCTGGGCAGCCAGCACAAGGCGGTCGACCTGAAGACCGACACGAAATCTGCGGCCGTGATGCTGCCGTGGACGGCCGGTGCCGCGTCGCTGGAACTGCGCCACGCCGGCACCGGCAAGCCGTGGGCGACCGTGCAAAGCCTGGCCGCGGTGCCGCTGAAGACGCCGCTGTCGAGCGGCTACGGCATCAGGAAGACCGTCACGCCGGTCGAGCAGCGCACGCCCGGCACGTGGTCGAAGGGCGACGTGTACCGCGTCCGGCTCGACCTGGAAGCGCAGAGCGACATGACGTGGGTGGTGGTGGACGACCCGATTCCCGCCAGCGCCACCGTGCTCGGCTCCGGCCTGGGCGGCGATTCGCGCATCCTGGCCAAGGGCGAGAAAACCAGCGGCTGGACGTGGCCGGCCTTCCAGGAACGCACGTTCGACGCCTTCCGTTCGTATTACGAGTTCGTCCCGAAGGGCAAGTGGAGCGTCGAGTACACGGTGCGCATCAACAACGCCGGCACCTTCAACCTGCCGCCGACGCGGGTCGAAGCCATGTACAGCCCCGAGATGTTCGGCATGCTGCCGAACGCGCCGGTGACGGTCAAGTGAAGCAGCTGGCGCCTTCGCTGCTGCCGCTGCTGCTGCTGCTGCTGCTGGTGGCCGGTACCGCACACGGGACCGGACTGCCGACGCCAGCGCAGGTGCAGGCCGCCTACCGCCCCAGCGATGCCGTGCTGCTGGACCGCCACGGCGTGCCCTTGCAGGCGCTGCGCATCGACCGCCAGGTGCGGCGCCAGCCCTGGGTGGCGCTGGCCGACATCTCGCCGGCGCTGCCGCTGGCACTATTGCAGGCGGAAGACCAGCGTTTCATGGAGCACGGCGGCGTCGACCTGCGTGCGATGGGGCAGGCCGCGTGGGACAACCTGTTCCGCCGCCGTCCGCGCGGCGCGTCGACCATCACGATGCAGCTGGCCGGGCTGCTCGATCCGGCCCTGCACGCCGGCGCGGGCGGACGCACGCTGGGCCAGAAGTGGGACCAGGTGCAGGCCGCGCGCGCGCTGGATGCCGCGTGGACCAAGCCGCAGGTCCTGGAAGCCTACCTGAACCTGGTGTCGTTCCGCGGTGAGTTGCAGGGCGTCGGCAGCGCCGCCCAGTCCCTGTTCGGCAAGGCGCCGTCGGGCCTGAACGTGGCCGAATCGACCATCCTGGCCGCGCTCGTGCGCGCGCCGTCGGCCGACGTGGCCCTGGTGACACGCCGCGCCTGCGCGCTGGCGGCCGAGCTGCATGCGGCCACGCCGTGCCGGGACATCGGCATGACGGCGCGCCTGGCCTTTGCGCGGCAGGTGACGGCCGCGCCCCTGCCGCCGGCGCGCCAGGCTGCCCGCCAATTGCTGCGTGGCGCGGGCGAACAGGTACGCAGCACCCTGGACGGCGCGCTGCAGCGCCACGCCCAGGCCGTGCTGCGCCAGCGCCTGATCGCGCTGCGGGGGCGCAATGTCAACGACGGCGCCGTGGTCGTGCTGGACAACGCCTCCGGCGAGATCCTGGCCTGGGTCGGCAACGCCGGCGGCAGCGAGGTCGATGGCGTGACGGCGCGGCGCCAGGCCGGCTCCACCCTGAAACCCTTCCTGTACGCGCTGGCGCTGGAGCGGCGCCTGATTACCGCCGCCTCGCCGCTGGACGATTCGCCGCTGGCCATCGCCACGACCGCCGGCCTGTACGCGCCGCAGAACTACGAGCACGACTTCAAGGGCCTGGCCAGCACGCGCACCAGCCTGGCCGCTTCGCTCAATGTGCCGGCCGTGCGCACCCTGCTGCTGGCCGGGCAGGAGCGCTTCCACGAACGGCTGCTGGCGCTGGGCCTGCGCAGCCTGACGGAGCCGGCCGACTACTACGGGCCGTCGCTGGCCCTGGGCTCGGCCGAGGTGACGTTGCTGGAGCTGGCCAATGCCTACCGGGCGCTGGCCAACGGCGGCGTGGCGGGCGAGGCGGTGCTGCGCGCGGATGGTGGACGACAAGCGGCCGGCCCGGCGCACCGCGTGTTCGATGCCGGCGCCGCCTTTATCGTCGGCGACATCCTGGCCGATCCGGCCGCCCGCAGCGTCACTTTCGGCCTGAAGAACGAACTGGCCGCCACCTACTGGGCCGCCGTCAAGACGGGCACCAGCAAGGACATGCGCGACAACTGGTGCATCGGCTGGACGCAGCGCTACACCGTCGGTGTCTGGGTCGGCAATTTCGATGGCGGCGCCATGTGGGACGTTTCTGGCGTGACGGGCGCGGCCCCCGTGTGGCGTGACGTGATGGACTACCTGCAGCGCGGCCAGCCCGGCACGGCGCCACGCCCGCCCGGCAATGTGCTGCGGCGCCAGGTGACGTTCCAGCCGGCGCTGGAGCCGCCCCGCGCCGAATGGTTCATCCGGGGCACGGAAACGGCCCAGGTGATTCTGCCGGGCGGGGAAGGGCAGGCGCCCGGCATCGTCTATCCGGTCGACGGCAGCATCCTGGCCGTCGATCCCGACATCCCGGCGGCGCGCCAGCGGGTCTTCTTCCTGGCCCGCGCCGCGCGCGGCCTGACGTGGAAGCTCGACGGCGAAGTGTATGGTGGCGTGGACGCGTCGGAAGGATGGCAGCCGGTGCCCGGGGCGCACCGGCTGGAGCTGGTGGATGCGGGCGGGAAGGCGGTGGGGAGTACGCAATTCGTCGTGCGGGGGCAGTAAACAAAAAAAAGCCGGCGCAAGCCGGCTTTTTTATGGAACAGGACAGCTTATTCGCGGCTGCCGCCGACGAAGCCCAGGATCTGCAGCAGGCTGGTGAAGATGTTGTACACGTTCAGGTAGACCGACAGCGTGGCGCTGATGTAGTTGGTCTCGCCGCCGTTGGCGATGCGCTGCACGTCATACAGCAGGAAGGCCGAGAAGATACCGATGGCCAGCACGGAGATCGTCAGGGTCAGCGCCGGGATCTGGAAGAAGATGTTCGCCAGCGATGCCAGGATGATCACGACCAGGCCGGCCATGGCCCACTTGCCCACTGCCGAGAAGTCACGCTTCGACACGGTGGCGATACTGGCCAGCACGGCGAAGACGGCACCGGTGCCGCCGAAGGCCAGCATGATCAGGGTGCCGCCGTTGCTGAAGCCCAGGGTGCGGGTCAGCAGCGGTGTCAGCATCAGGCCCATGAAGAACGTGAAGCCCAGCAGCAGGGCGACGCCGACGCCGCTGTCCTTGTTCTTCTCGATGGCCCAGATAAAGCCGAAGGCCACGCCCAGGAACAGGATCGCGCCCATGAAGCCGCGTGGCATCGGTACGCCGAACATGACGCCGATGGCCGCGCCCAGCACGGTCGGGATCATCGACAGTGCCAGCAGCCAGTAGGTATTGCGCAGCACGCTGTTGCGGGTGACCTGGCGGCTGCCCGACAGGTCGTAGGTCTTTTGCAGCTTCGTTTCGTAATTGCGGTCCATATTGCACTCCTTAGTGGATCGGTACGGTGTACCCTTGCCAAAGCATAGCACGCACGCCAGGGCGCAGTGCCGGGAAAACGGGCTCGCGCCCGCCGGGATGGTCTGTTGTGGTCAATCCTGGCCGATCGTGTGCTGCCGGCATGCCCACCGTGCTTCCCAGCCGGTGAAACTCGCATGCCACGACGATGCGCCGGGGTTGCCGCGCGGTTCTTGCCGCTTGTGACGCCATCTTCCGCCCCTATATGCATAGTATATGGGGTGTTGTATGGTAAAATCAAAGGTTGATCGAGAAATCAATTTTGTTTTAAACCTTTCTTTTTATTGGAGTTTTTTAAAATGGCAATCGAACGCACCCTGTCGATCATCAAACCGGACGCAGTCAAGAAGAACGTTATCGGCCAGATTCTGAGCCGTTTCGAAGGCGCCGGCCTGCAGATCGTGGCTGCCCGCATGACCCAGCTGTCCCGCGCTGAAGCCGAAGGCTTCTACGCCGTGCACGCTGCTCGTCCGTTCTTCAAGGACCTGGTCGACTTCATGATTTCCGGTCCAGTCTTCGTCAGCGTCCTGGAAGGCGAAGGCGCCATCCTGAAAAACCGCGACCTGATGGGCGCCACCGATCCGAAGAAGGCCGACAAGGGCACCATCCGCGCCGACTTCGCCGACTCGATCGACGCCAACGCCGTTCACGGTTCGGACGCTGCCGAGACCGCCGCTGTGGAAATCGCTTACTACTTCCCAGCACTGAACGTGTACTCCCGTTAATTCGCTTCCGCGATAACGGCGCATTGCGGGCGAAGGGGACGGCATGTCCCCCATGCCTGCTGTAAAGTTGTACCGCTCTTGCCCCGGACATCCTCCGGGGCGAAGGCGTTTTGAAAATTGTATTGAAACAGGCTTATGGAAACGACACTCACCAACCTGCTGGACCTGGATCCCGCGCAACTGATCGACTACTGTGCTCAGTTGGGTGAGAAACCGTTCCGTGCCAAACAGCTGCAGCGGTGGATCCACCAGTTCGGCGCGGCTGACTTCGACAGCATGACGGACCTGGCCAAGTCGCTGCGCGAGAAACTGAAGACGCGCGCCCACGTCACGGCGCCGGCCGTCATCAGCGACCACACGTCCACCGACGGCACCCGCAAATGGCTGGTCGACGTCGGCAACGGCAATGCCGTGGAAACCGTGTTCATTCCGGAAGAAAACCGCGGCACCCTGTGCATCTCGACCCAGGCCGGTTGCGCCGTCAACTGCCGCTTCTGCTCGACGGGCAAGCAGGGCTTCAACCGCAACCTGACGGTGGCCGAGATCATCGGCCAGCTGTGGATGGCCGAGTTCGAGCTGCGCCGCACCAAGGGCATCGAGCCGGGCCCGAAGGGCGAGCGCCAGATCACCAACGTCGTCATGATGGGCATGGGCGAGCCGCTGCTGAACTACGAGCCGACCGCCACGGCCCTGAAGCTGATGCTGGACGACAATGCCTATGGCCTGTCGCGCCGCCGCGTCACCCTGTCCACCTCGGGTGTCGTGCCGATGATCGACAAGCTGTCGCAGGACGTGCCGGTTGCCCTGGCCGTGTCGTTGCACGCGTCGAACGACGAGCTGCGCAACGGCCTGGTGCCGTTGAACAAGAAATACCCGCTGGCCGAACTGCTGGCCGCGTGCAAGCGCTACCTGGAATTCGCCCCGCGCGACTTCATCACTTTCGAATACTGCATGCTGGACGGCTTCAACGACAGCGACGAGCATGCCCGCGAACTGGTGGCGCTGGTGAACCACCCCGTCACGGGCATCAACTGCAAGTTCAACCTGATTCCGTTCAATCCGTTCCCGGAATCCGGCCTGACGCGCTCGAAGAATCCCCGCATCAAGGCCTTCGCCGAGGTGCTGATGAACGCGGGCATCGTCACGACGATCCGCAAGACGCGCGGCGACGACATCGACGCCGCCTGCGGCCAGCTGGCCGGCGAGGTGCAGGACCGCACCCGCGTGCAGGCGCGGATGGAGAAGATGGCGGAATACCAGCAAAAATTCGGTGCCGACTTCGGCAAGATCGTGGAGATCCGTTCCTGATGTTCCAGCTCCCCCAGCGCGGCATGACATCGCTGGCAGCCCTCGGCCTGGCCGGGCTGCTGGCGGCGTGCGCGGGCACGGGGGACGCGGGTGGCAGTGGCACGCCGGAGCTGGCGACGCTGTCGGACACGACGCCGGCGCAAAAGCGCGCCCAGATCCGCATGCAGCTGGCCATCGGCTACTATGAGCAGAAGCTGTGGCCCGTGGCGCTGGACGAAATCAAGAAGGCCATCGCCGCCGATCCCGGCTATGCCGATGCCTACGGCGTACGGGCGCTGATCTACATGGCCATGGGCGAGACCACCCTGGCCGACGACAATTTCCGCCGCGCGTTGCAACTGGCGCCGGGCAATCCCGAGGTGGCCAACAACTACGGTTCCTTCCTGTGCCAGAACGGCCGGGTCGCCGAATCGTTCAAGTATTTCGATACGGCCCTGGCCAGCCGGCAGTACGCTTCGCCGGCCAAGGCACTGAACAATGCCGGCAGCTGCGCGCTGAAGGCGAAGGACTACGGCACGGCCGAGAAATACCTGCTGCAGGCCCTGCAGGTGACGCCGGACCAGCCGACCACCAATGCCAGCCTGGCGCGGGTCTACCATGAACGGGGCGACGACGTGCGCGCCAATTTCTTCATTACCCGGCTGAGCAAGCTGGCCAGGGCAGACAGCCTGCCAGCCGATGTGTTATGGCTGGCGATCAAGGTGCAGCACAAGCTGGGCGACCAAGGGGCCGAGCAGGGTTGGGTGACGCAATTGCGCCGCCACCATGCCACCTCGCCCGAGTATGCTGCGTATCAACGTGGGGCGTTCGATGAGTGAGACAGGGGTAACAATGGATTCAGAATGGCAGGAACAGCCTAAAAACCAGAATGCTCAGGCGCCCGGAGCACAGCTGGCGGCGCAGCGTCAGGCGATGGGCCTGACGATCGACCAGATCGCGGACCAGCTGAAGCTGGCCCCGCGCCAGGTGGTGGCGCTGGAGCAGGGCGATTTCGCCGCGTTGCCGAACATGGCCGTCACGCGCGGTTTCGTGCGTGCCTACGCCAAGGTCGTGCGGCTGGACCCGGCACCGCTGGTGGCCCAGATCGAAGTGGCACCGGCCGTCTCGCCGAGCGCCGACCACGGCCCGGTGCGGCGCGAAAAGATTTCGACCACCTTCAGCGAATCGCGTTTTCCGTCGCTGACGGCGCGCCAGTCCAAGCCGGGCCGCTGGCTGGCCGGCGGCGCCATCGTGCTGGTGCTGGCGGCCGTGGCCGCCGCCTGGCAGTCCGGCGTGATTTCGCCCGACCTGTTCAGCCGTTCCGGTGGCACCACCGCCGAGACGACCTTGCCGGCGCAGCCGGGCACGGCGACGACGGCCTTGCCGGCACCGACCGTGCCGCTGGTGCAGCCGACCACGCCCGCAGCAGGGACAACGACCACGACGCCGGCCACCGCGCCCGTCGCCGACCCGGCCACGCCCCTGGTGACGGCGCCGGCGACCCCGGCCGTGGCGCAGCAGCCTGCCGCCACCGCGCCGGCCGCCGTGCCCGCGCCTGCACCGGCGACGCCCGCAGCCACCGTCCCGGCCACGCCGGCCGCCGGCGCCAACGCGCTGGTGCTGCAGGTGAACGAGGATTCGTGGATCGAGATCCGCCGTCCCGGTGCCAAGCCGCTGATTTCGCGCCTCGTCAAGGCCGGCAGCACGGAGACCTTCGAGATCGACCGCCAGTCCACGCTGGTGGTGGGTAAGCCCGATGCCGTGCGCGCGACCCTGCGGGGCCAGCCGCTGGACCTGCCGAAGATCCCGAACGGTACCATCGCCCGCGTCACCGTGAAGTAATGCTCGCAAATACCCGATAACGCCGCCGATCCAGCCCGAACCTTTATCCAGTCCGCCAAACCTGCAATGAGCATGTCTTCCCTGATTACCCCGGCCGCGTTCGCGCAGGCCATCCCATCCGGTCCCACCCCGCGCCGCGCCAGCCACGGCGTGCTGGTGGCGCATGGCGCCCGCAAGGTATGGGTCGGCGGCGACAATCCCGTCGTCGTGCAGTCGATGACCAATACCGACACGGCCGATGCCGTCGGCACGGCCATCCAGATCAAGGAGCTGGCCCGCGCCGGTTCCGAGCTGGTGCGCCTGACGGTGGACCGGCCCGAGGCCGCCGCCGCCGTGCCGTACATCCGCGAGCAGCTGGACCGGATGGACATCGACGTGCCTCTGGTGGGCGACTTCCACTACAACGGCCACACCCTGCTGACCGATTATCCGGACTGCGCGGCGGCCCTGTCGAAGTACCGCATCAATCCGGGCAACGTGGGCAAGGGCGCCAAGCGCGACACCCAGTTCGCCCAGATGATCGAAGTGGCGATCCGCCACGACAAGCCGGTGCGCATCGGCGTCAACTGGGGCTCGCTGGACCAGGCCCTGCTGGCCCGCATCATGGACGAGAACGCGGGCCGCGCGCAGCCGTGGAGCGCCCAGGCCGTGATGTACGAAGCGCTGATCACGTCGGCCATCGAGAACGCCGTGCGGGCCGAGGAAATCGGCCTTTCCAAGGACAAGATCATCCTGTCCTGTAAAGTGTCGGGCGTGCAGGACCTGATCGCCGTCTACCGCGCGCTGGCGCAGCGCTGCGACTACCCGCTGCACCTGGGCCTGACGGAAGCGGGCATGGGCAGCAAGGGCATCGTCGCCTCGACCGCCGCGCTGTCCGTGCTGCTGCAGGAAGGCATCGGCGACACCATCCGCATTTCGCTGACCCCGGAACCGGGCGGCGATCGTACCAGGGAAGTCGTGGTGGGCCAGGAGATCCTGCAGACCATGGGGCTGCGCAAGTTCGCGCCGATGGTCATCGCCTGCCCGGGCTGCGGCCGCACCACGTCGACGACGTTCCAGGAACTGGCCGACGATATCCAGACTTTCCTGCGCGAGCAGATGCCGGAATGGAAAAAGACCCACCCGGGCGTGGAAGCGATGAACGTGGCCGTGATGGGCTGCATCGTCAACGGCCCGGGCGAATCGAAGCACGCCAATATCGGCATCAGCCTGCCCGGCACGGGCGAGTCGCCCGCCGCCCCCGTGTTCGTCGACGGCCAGAAGGTCGCCACCCTGCGCGGCGACGCCATCGTGCAGGAGTTCCAGCAGATCGTGCTGGATTACGTGCAGAAGAACTATTCACCAGTTAGCGCTTAAAACAAACTATCCATGTCCGAGAACAAGAAACCTGAAAAGATCGTCGCGATCAAGGGGATGAACGACATCCTGCCGGCCGACGCCCACCTGTGGGAGATCTTCGAGAACACCGCCCAGTCGATCCTGCAAAGCTACGGCTACCAGAACATCCGCACGCCCATCGTCGAAGAGACGCGCCTGTTCGCGCGCGCCATCGGCGCCGTCACGGACATCGTCGAAAAAGAGATGTACTCGTTCACCGATTCGATGAACGGCGACCAGCTGACCCTGCGTCCGGAAGGCACGGCCGGCGTCGTGCGCGCCGTGCTGGAACATAACCTGGTCTACGAAGGACCGAAGCGCCTGTGGTACAAGGGCCAGATGTTCCGCCACGAGCGTCCGCAGCGCGGCCGCTACCGCCAGTTCCACCAGTTCGGCGCCGAAGCCGTCGGCTTCGCCGGCCCGGACATCGACGCGGAACTGATCATGCTGTGCCGCCGCCTGTGGGACGACCTGGGCCTGGAAAACATCCGCCTGGAACTGAACTCCATCGGCGACGCGGACGAGCGCGCGCGCCACCGCGTCGACCTGATCGCCTACCTGGAGCAGCACGAAGCGATCCTGGACGCGGAAGCCAAGCGCCGCCTGCATACCAATCCGCTGCGCATCCTGGACACGAAGAATCCGGCCATGCAGGAGATGGTCAACGGCGCGCCGAAGCTGCTGGACTACCTGGGCGAAGCCTCGCGCGCCCACTTCGACGGCGTACGCAAGATCCTCGACCGTAACAACGTGCCGTACACCGTCAATACGCGCCTGGTGCGCGGCATCGACTACTACAACCGCACCGTGTTCGAATGGGTCACGGACGAACTGGGCGCGCAGGGCACCGTGTGCGCCGGTGGCCGTTACGACCCCCTGATCGAAATGTTCGGCGGCAAACCGACCCCCGGCGTCGGCTTCGCCATGGGCATCGAGCGCCTGATCGAACTGATGAAGTCCGCCGGCGAGACGGCAGCGCCGAACCAGTGCGACGTCTACCTGGTGCACCAGGGCGAGGAAGCCCAGATCCAGGCCTTCATCCTGGGCGAGCGCCTGCGCGACGCCGGCCTGGACGTGATCCTGCACTGCGCCACGCCGACGGGCGCGGGCAGCTTCAAGAGCCAGATGAAGAAGGCCGACGGCAGCGGCGCCGCCTTTGCCGTCATCATCGGCGAAGACGAAGTGGCCAACAGCACGGCCAGCGTCAAGGCCATGCGCGGCGCCGAAGGCGACCAGCAGCAGGTCTCCGTGCCGTTCGACGCGGTGGTCGACCACCTGGTGGACGCCATCACCTGCGGCGACGACTGCGACCACGACCACCATCACCACCACTAATTCAACCATCCAACCCGCACGACGTTGCGAGAAGTGAGACAAGCATGGCATACGATCTCGAAGAACAAGAACAACTGGCCACCCTGAAGGCCTGGTGGGCGAAGTACGGCAATGCCGCGACCTGGGTCGTCATCGCCGGCCTGGCCGCCTACTCCGGCTGGACCGGCTGGAACTACTACCAGCGCACCCAGTCGGCCGAAGCGTCGGCCCTGTTCGATGAAATGCAGGGCGCCGTCGGCAAGGACAACGCCAAGGTGCAGCGCGCCGCCGCCGACATCGAAAGCCGCTACGGCAGCACGGTGTACGCGCAGATGGGCGCGCTGACGGCCGCCAAGAGCGCCTTCGAGGCCAAGGACATCAAGGCCGCCAAGGCCAACCTGCAGTGGGTGATCGAGCACGGCAACGAGGAATACAAGGCGCTGGCGCGCGTGCGCCTGGCCGGCGTGCTGCTCGACGAGAAAGCCTACGACGAGGCGCTGAAGGTGCTGGGTGGCGAAGTGCCGCCCCAGTTCGCCGCCAGCATCAACGACCGCAAGGGCGATATCCTGGCCGCGCAGAACAAGCTGGCAGAAGCCCGCACGGCCTACCAGGCCGCGCTGTCGGCCATCGACAAGAAAAGCCCGGCGCGCCAGCTGATCGAACTGAAGCTCGAAGCGGTGGGCGGTACCGTGCCCGAAGAGAAACCGGCCGCCGCCTGAGGCGCGACCGAACCCGCGTCGGCCTCCGAACCTGCGTCAACGTCCGCCCGCGCCTTCGAAGCGCGCGGGCCGCAAGCCCCACCCCAAGAGGAGCAAGTAAAAACTTATGCGTATCACCGGAAAAGTAATCGGCGTGAGCCTGCTGGCCATGACCGCGGGTTGCGGTACCCTCGGCTCCCTGAATCCGTTCAAGGAAAAAGAAAAGAACCCGCCCGCGAAGCTGGTCGACATCAAGTCGCCGATCCCGGCGCGCATCGTGTGGAAGCATTCGGCCGGCAAGGCGGGCCTGTACGTGTTCTCGCCGGCCCTGGCCGACAACAGCGTGTTCGTGGCCGACAACGACGGCAACGTCGAGCGCCTTGATGCCGCCACCGGCAAGTCGCAGTGGCGCATCAAGGCCGGCACCGACCTGACCGCGGGCGTCGGCTCGAACGGCAAGGTGGTGGCGGTGGGCGGCACCAAGGGCCAGGTACTGGCCTTCGACGCCGCCAACGGCAGCCAGTTGTGGAAGGTGCAGGCCTCGTCGGAAGTACTGTCGGCACCGGCCGTCAGCGACGAGCTGGTGATCGTGCGCAGCATGGACAACAAGATCACGGCCTACGACATCAAGACGGGTGAACGCAAATGGTTCATCCAGCGCACGACGCCGCCGCTGACCCTGCGTAATGCGCCGGGCCTGGTGGTGGCCGCGCCGAACGTCTATATCGCCCAGCCGGCCGGACGCCTGCTGGCGCTGGCCCTGTCGAACGGCGTGCCGCGCTTCGAGGTGCCGGTGGCCGAGCCGCGCGGTACGACGGAACTGGAACGCGTGTCCGACATCGGCGGCAATCCGGTGGTGCTGGGCAGCGACATCTGCGCCGTCACCTACCAGGGCAAGGTCGGCTGCTTCGACCTGCAGACGGGCGTGCCGCGCTGGACCAAGGAGACCTCGTCCGACGTGGGCGTGGCCGTCGACCAGCGCTTCGTCTTCGTCGCCGACGACAAGGGCGCCGTGGCGGCCTACAGCCGCGAAGGCGGCCAGAGCGCGTGGAAGAACGATTCGCTGGCCAACCGCGTGCTGTCGACGCCTCTGTCGTACGGGCGCGTCGTGGCCGTGGGCGACTACCAGGGCTACGTGCACCTGCTGTCGCGCGAGGACGGCGCCTTGCTGGGCCGCGTGGCGGTGGATAGCAGCGCGATCCAGTCGGCGCCCGTGGTATCGGGCTCGAACATGATTTTCCAGACCCAGGCGGGCACCGTGGCCGCCATCGCGGTCGAGTAGGTATCAAGTCGTAAACCGGCCGCAAGACGCGGCCGGTGTGGAATTCCTAAAAACCAAGCAGTAATAATGACCGCCCTGGCGGTTGAGTTGAAATAAAAATGAAGCCGGTTATAGCACTCGTGGGTCGCCCGAACGTCGGGAAATCGACCCTATTCAATCGTCTGACCCGCTCGCGCGATGCGCTGGTGGCGGACTTGCCTGGCCTGACGCGCGATCGTCACTATGGCGAGGGCCGCATTGGCGAACGTCCCTTCCTGGTCATCGATACGGGCGGTTTCGAACCGGTCGCCAAGGAAGGCATCATGTTTCAGATGGCCCTGCAGACCAAGCAGGCCGTGGCCGAGGCGGACGTCGTCGTCTTCCTGGTCGACGGGCGCCAGGGCATGACCCCGCACGACAAGACCATCACGGACTTCCTGCGCAAGAGCGGCCGTCCCGTGCTGCTGGTCGTGAACAAGGCCGAGGGCATGAAGTACACCTCGGCCGTATCCGATTTCTACGAGCTGGGCCTGGGCGATCCGTACGCGATCTCCGGCGCCCACGGCGACGGCGTGCATGACCTGGTGCAGGAGGCGCTGGACAAGGCCTTCGCGTCCCGTCCCGACAATGCCGAGGAACTGCTGCCGGCCGAGCGCGGCATCAAGCTCGCGCTGGTGGGCCGCCCGAACGTGGGCAAGTCCACCCTGATCAACACGCTGCTGGGCGAAGAGCGCGTGATCGCCTTCGACATGCCGGGCACCACGCGCGACTCGATCGAGATTCCGTTCGAACGTGACGGCCGGCACTACACCTTGATCGACACGGCCGGCATCCGCCGCCGCGGCAAGGTGTTCGAAGCCATCGAAAAGTTCTCGGTGGTGAAGACGCTGCAGTCGATCTCGGAAGCGAACGTCGTCGTGCTGATGCTCGATGCCCAGCAGGATATCTCCGAGCAGGATGCCCACATCGCCGGCTTCATCCTGGAAAGCGGCCGCGCCCTGGTGCTGGCCGTGAACAAGTGGGATGGCCTGACGTCCGACCAGCGCGACCAGGTCAAGATGGACATGGACCGCAAGCTGGACTTCCTGGGCTTCGCCAAGACCCACTTCATCTCGGCCCTGAAGGGCACGGGCATCGGCCCGCTGATGAAGTCCGTCGACGCCGCCTACGGCGCGGCCATGGCCAACCTGACGACGCCGAAGCTGACGCGCGCGCTGCAGGAAGCGGTCGAGAAGCAGGAACCGAAGCGCAAGGGCGGCCTGCGGCCGAAGATGCGCTACGCCCACCAGGGCGGCATGAATCCGCCGATCATCGTCATCCACGGCAATTCGCTGGACGCCATCACGGATCCGTACAAGCGCTACCTGGAAAAGCACTTCCGCGACACCTTCCAGCTGGTCGGCACGCCGCTGCGCATCGAGTTGCGCACCGGTAAAAATCCTTTCGACAAGCGCAAGGAGTAACGCCGGCCGGCGTTACTCCGCTGCGCGGCGCCCCTCGATGGGGCGTCGCGCGGTGGGGTCCGTCCCCGTTAAGTGAGGGCCCCAGTGCTTGCCACCAGCGCAACAAGGGGACTGACCCCATTTTTCAGCCAGCGCCCCGATGACACCATTTTTTAGCCAGCGCCTCGATGACACCATTTTTCAGCCAGCGCCTCGATGACGCCAGCAAAAAATGGGGTCAGTCCCCTGGCAAAGCTATCGGCAAGCACGGAAGTCACCACTTAACGGGGACAGACCCCGTAGGGGACAGACCCCGTAGGGGACAGACGCAGGGCACGAACGCCAAAAAAAATCCGCCGACCCGACCCGTTTTCATCCCGAACGCCCCTGCATAATTCGTAAAAACAGGGTACAGTAGCTTCGAAGCATTTCCCGCGAGCGGAAGGGTTTTTTACCTCTGCAATGGGAATGCAATAGCACTACGGCAGCACTTGAAATCAAGCGTTTCGCCTCCAATTCCAACACAACAACATAAACTGGAGCTGTTATGAGCAATAAAGGGCAATTGTTACAAGACCCATTTCTGAATGCGCTGCGCAAAGAGCACGTTCCCGTCTCGATTTATCTGGTCAACGGTATCAAGCTGCAAGGCCATATCGAATCCTTCGACCAGTACGTCGTCCTGCTGCGCAATACCGTGACCCAGATGGTCTACAAGCACGCTATCTCGACCGTGGTGCCGGCCCGCGCCGTCAACCTCAACATCGAATCCGAGGCAGAGTGAACGCGTTGATCGTCCAGACAACGTCGTTCATTGCCCAGTCGCTTCAAACTCGCCTGACCGTCGTATGCGCGCAGCTTTAGTCGGTGTAGATTTCGGTCAGGGCGATTTCGCTGCCAGTATCGAGGAATTGATGCTGCTCGCCCGTTCCGCGGGCGCGGACCCCATCACGACCATTACCGGCAAGCGTTCCAGCCCCGATGCCGCCTATTTCGTCGGCAGCGGCAAGGCCGACGAGATCGGTCATGCCGCGGCGGACCTGAAGCTGGAAATCGTCATCTTCAACCATGCGCTGTCGCCGGCCCAGCAGCGTAACCTCGAAAAACGCCTGAATGTGCGCGTGCTCGATCGCACCAGCCTGATCCTCGACATCTTTGCCCAGCGGGCCCAGAGTCACGAGGGCAAGCTGCAGGTCGAGCTGGCGCAGCTGCAGCATTTGTCGACCCGCCTGATCCGCGGCTGGACCCACCTGGAACGGCAAAAGGGCGGTATCGGCCTGCGCGGTCCCGGTGAAACCCAGCTGGAGACGGACCGCCGGCTGATCGGCGAACGGGTCAAGGCCCTGCGGGCCCGCCTGGCCAAGCTGCGCAAGCAGCATGAGACCCAGCGCCGTGCTCGTGGTCGCAACAAGACCTTCTCCGTCTCGCTGGTCGGCTATACCAATGCCGGCAAGTCGACCCTGTTCAATACCATGACGAAGGCCGGCGTGTACGTCGCCGACCAGCTGTTCGCCACCCTGGACACGACGTCGCGCCGGATGTACATGGGCGAGGACGCGGGCCACGTGGTCATTTCCGATACGGTCGGCTTCGTGCGCGAGCTGCCGCACCAGCTGGTGGCGGCGTTCCGCGCCACCCTGGAGGAAACCATCCACGCCGACCTGCTGCTGCACGTCGTCGACGCGGCCAGCCCCGTCAAGATGGAGCAGATCGAACAGGTCAACATGGTGCTGCGCGAGATCGGCGCCGATCACATTCCACAGATTCTGGTGTGGAACAAGATCGACGCGGCCGGCCAGGAGCCGGCGGTGGAACGTGATGAATATGATAAAATTTCTCGCGTTTTCATCAGCGCGCGCACGGGCGAAGGACTGGGCCTGCTGCGCGACGCCATCACCGAGGCAGCCAGGGACCAGCGGGAAGCGGACGCCCATCCGCGCGACGATGTCGCGCCGGACGCTATTTCCACATTTACCCATGTCGGAACACACTAAGAACATGCCTTTTTCCTCTCTAAAGAAAAGAATAGGCTTGAAGCTGTCGCTCAACGATCCCCGCTGGGGCTCCGACAAGGACGGCAACAAGCAGGCCCAGGAAGGCAAAAAGCCCGGTGAAGGTCCGCCGGACCTTGACCAGCTGTGGCGCGATTTCAACCAGCGCCTGAACGGCCTGTTTGGCAACAAGAACCGCAATAACGGCGGTGGCGGCAACGGCGGTGGCGGTGGCGGCGGCGAGCTCAAAGGCGCCGGCATCACCGTCGGCGCCGTCGCGGCCATTGCCGTCCTGGTGTGGCTGGCCAGCGGCGCCTTCATCGTCCAGGAAGGCCAGAAGGGCATCGTCACCACGTTCGGCCGCTACAGCCACGAAACGCCGGCCGGCTTCAACTGGCGCTGGCCGTATCCGTTCCAGGCCAACGAAACGGTCAACGTGTCGCAGGTGCGCACCGTCGAGGTGGGCTACCGCACCAACGTACGCAACAAGCAGGCGGCCGAGTCGCTGATGCTGACGGACGACGAGAACATCATCGACATCCAGTTCGCCGTGCAGTACCGCCTGTCCGATCCGAAGGCCTGGCTGTACAACAACCGCGATGCCGAGGACACCGTGCGCCAGGTCGCCGAAACGTCGATCCGCGAGATCGTCGGCAAGAGCAAGATGGACTTCGTGCTGTACGAGGGCCGCGAGAAGGTGGCCTACGAAACCCAGCAGCTGATGCAGCAGATCCTGGACCGCTACGCGTCCGGCGCCATGGTCACCAACGTGACGATGCAGGCCGTGCAGCCGCCCGAGCAGGTACAGGCCGCGTTCGACGACGCCGTCAAGGCCGGCCAGGACCGCGAGCGCCAGAAGAACGAAGGCCAGGCCTACGCCAACGACATCATCCCGAAAGCGCGCGGCTATGCCTTCCGCCTGCTGCAGGAAGCCGAGGCGTACCGCTCGATGGTCACCGAGAATGCATCCGGTAACGCCGACCGTTTCAAGTCCGTGCTGGCCGAGTACCAGAAGGCCCCGGGCGTGACGCGCGACCGCATGTACCTGGACACGATGCAGCAGATCTTCACCAACACCAGCAAGGTGATGGTCGATTCCAAGGCCGGCAGCAACCTGCTGTACCTGCCGCTGGACAAGCTGATCGCCCAGGTGGCCGCCGCCGAGGCGACCCGCGGCAATACGACGGCGCCACCGCCTGCCGCCGTGCTGCTGCCGCCGCCCGAGAACACCATGAGCACGACCGATCCGCGCCGCGCGCGCGAAACGTCGCGCGACCGGGAGAGCCGTTAAATGAACCGCATCGTTACCTTCCTCGTCACCGGCTTCATCGCCGTGATGCTGTTGTCCTCGACCGTCTTCGTGGTCGACCAGCGCAAGTTCGCCATCGTGTTCGCACTGGGTGAAGTCAAGCAGGTCATCAGCGAGCCGGGCCTGCACTTCAAGCTGCCGCCGCCGTTCCAGAACATCCTGTACCTGGACAAGCGCATCCTGACGCTCGACTCGCCTGAAGCGGACCGCTTCATCACGGCCGAGAAGATGAACATCCTGGTCGATTCCTTCGTCAAGTGGCGCATCGTCGATCCGAAGCTGTACTTCGTCAGCTTCAGCGGCGACGAAGGCCGCGCGCGCGATCGCATGTCGCAGATCGTCAAGGCGGCGCTGAACGACGAGATCACCAAGCGCACCGTGCGCGAAGTGATCTCCGGCCAGCGCGGCAAGGTGATGGACTCGATCCGCAACAAGGTCGTCGTCGAAGCCAAGCAGATCGGCGTGCAGATCCTGGACGTGCGCCTGAAGCGCGTCGACTACGTCGAGCAGATCAACAACTCGGTCTACGAGCGGATGAAGGCCGAGCGCCTGCGCGTGGCCAACGAGCTGCGTTCGACCGGTTCGGCCGACTCGGAGAAGATCCGCGCCGACGCCGACAAGCAGCGCACCGTGATCCTGGCCGAGGCCTATCGCCAGGCCGAGAAGATCAAGGGCGAGGGCGACGCCAGTGCCAGCGGCATCTACGCCGAGGCGTTCGGCCGCAACCCGGAGTTCTACAAGTTCTACCGCAGCCTGGAAGCCTACCGGGGCTCGTTCAAGACCAAGGCCGACGTCATGCTGATCGACCCGAACTCGGAGTTCTTCAAGTACTTCAAGAGTGCTGGCGGCGGCGGCAAGTAAGCCGGCAACGGCACTCCACGCCAAAGGCCGCCAGTAAAGGCGGCCTTTTTTTTCCTCTTTATCACCACTTTCGCGTAAAATATGCGGTTCGGCCGCCCGTGCCGACGTGCGCCTTTGCGCCCATGACTGTTTTTTAACAAACCGGTTCTCCCATGCCGAATTGGCTTCTGCCTGAACATATCGCCGACGTACTGCCATCGGAAGCGCGCAAGATCGAAGAGCTGCGCCGCCTGATGCTGGATAATTTCCGCCGCTACGGCTACGAGCTCGTGATGCCGCCGCTCCTGGAATACGTCGAATCCCTGCTGGCCGGTGCCGGCCAGGATACCGACCTGCGCACCTTCAAGCTGGTCGACCAGCTGTCCGGACGCATGCTGGGCCTGCGCGCCGACATGACCACGCAGGTCGCCCGCATCGACGCGCACCTGCTCAATCGCGCCACCGTGACGCGCCTGTGCTATGCCGGCCCCGTGCTGCATACGCGTCCGTCCGGCCTGCACGCCACGCGCGAGCCGCTGCAGATCGGCGCCGAGATCTACGGCCATGCCGGCCTGGAGGCCGACGCTGAAATCCAGGAGCTGGCCCTGGCCTCGCTGGAGATGGCCGGCTTCACCGAAGTGCGGCTGGACCTGGCCCACGTGGGCGTGCTGCGCGCGATCCTCGACCTGGACCCGGCCGCCGAGCGCGATCACATGGCCATCGTGCAGCTGCTGCGCGCGAAGGACGTGCCGGGCCTGCGCGAGCTGACCGCCGGCTACGCACCGGCCACGCGCGAAGCGCTGCTGGCCCTGCCGAACCTGTATGGCGACGTCGACGTGCTGAAGGCCGCGCGCACGGCGCTGCCGGACGTGCCGGGCATCGCCAAGGCGCTGGCCGAACTGGCCGCGCTGGCGGCGTCCGCCATCGGCCGCGCCGAAGTGGCGATCGACCTGGCCGACCTGCGCGGCTACCAGTACGAGAGCGGCGCCATGTTCGCGCTGTACGTACCGGGCCTGCCGAACGCGGTGGCGCGCGGTGGTCGCTACGATCACGTGGGCGAGGCCTTCGGGCGTGCCCGCCCGGCCACCGGCTTCTCGATGGACCTGCGCGAACTGGCGCGCCTGTTGCCGACGGCGGACCGCAAGCACGCGATCCGCGCGCCATGGGGCAACGCACCCGAATTGAAAGACAAGATCGCCGAGCTGCGCAAGGCCGGCGAGGTCGTGATCCAGTCCCTGCCGGGTCACAGCAATGAACAGGACGAGTTCGAGTGCGACCGCGCGCTGGTGCTCGACGATAGTGGTAGTAACTGGATTCTTAAAAACTTAGGTTAAGTGTGATGTCAAAGAAAATCACTGCAAAAAACGTGGTCGTCATCGGTACCCAATGGGGCGATGAAGGCAAGGGCAAAATCGTCGACTGGCTGACCGAACACGCGCAAGGCGTGGTGCGCTTCCAGGGCGGCCACAACGCCGGCCATACGCTGGTCATCGGCGGCGTCAAGACTGCGCTGCAGCTGATCCCGTCGGGCATCATGCGTCCGGGCGTGGCCTGCTACATCGGCAACGGCGTCGTCGTGTCGGTACCGGACGTGCTGCGCGAGATCGACAAGCTCGAAGCCGTCGGCGTCGAAGTGGCGTCGCGCCTGAAGGTGTCCGAAGCCTGCCCCGTCATCCTGCCTTACCACAGCGCGCTCGACGCGGCCCGTGAAGCGGCCCGCGGCGCCGCCAAGATCGGCACCACCGGCAAGGGCATCGGCCCGGCCTACGAAGACAAGGTGGCGCGCCGCGCCATCCGCATCGCCGACCTGCTGAACGAAAAGCGTTTCGCCGAGAAGCTGGCCGAAAACCTGGACTACCACAACTTTGTGCTGGAAAACTACCTGAAGGCCCCGAAGGTGGAATACCAGAAGACCCTGGACGACGCGCTGGCCTACGTGCCGCGCCTGCGCCCGATGGTCGCCGACGTCTCCAGCGCCCTGTACGCGGCCCACAAGGCCGGCGCCAACCTGCTGTTCGAAGGCGCCCAGGGCTCGCTGCTGGACGTCGACCACGGCACCTATCCGTTCGTCACCTCGTCGAACTGCGTGGCCGGCAATGCCGCCGCCGGTGCCGGCGTCGGCCCGAACATGCTGCACTACATCCTGGGCATCACCAAGGCCTACACGACGCGCGTGGGTTCCGGCCCGTTCCCGTCCGAACTGCCGACCGATGCCGGCGTGGGCCACCACCTGGCGCAAGTGGGCCACGAGTTCGGCACCGTCACGGGCCGTGCCCGCCGCTGCGGCTGGTTCGATGCCGCGCTGCTGCGCCGCTCCGTGCAGATCAACGGCGTGTCCGGCATGTGCCTGACCAAGCTGGACGTGCTGGACGGCCTGGAAACGCTGAAGCTGTGCACCGGCTACCTGGTTGACGGCGTCAAGGTCGACATCTTCCCGGTCGGTGCCGAGGAAGCGGCACGCTGCGAGCCGATCTACGAAGAGATGCCCGGCTGGACCGACACCACCGTCGGCGCCAAGTCGCTGGCCGCGCTGCCGGCCAATGCACGCGCTTACATCAAGCGCATCGAGGAGCTGGTCGGCGTACCCGTCGACATGGTCTCCACGGGCCCGGACCGCGAGGAAACCATCGTCCTGCGTCACCCGTTCGAATAATAGAAGAAGCAGAAGCAAAGGAATCACATGAACGCCCCTCAATCCAACGAAAAGCACCTGTGGGTGACCTGGGATGAATACAACCGCCTCGTCGAGCGCCTGGCGCTGAAGGTCTACGAGTCGGGCTGGAAGTTCGACATGGTGCTGTGCCTGGCGCGCGGCGGCGTGCGTCCCGGCGACGTCTTCTCGCGCATCTTCGACGTGCCGCTGGCGATCCTGTCCACCAGCTCCTACCGCGCCGAAGCCGGCACGGTGCAGGGCGACCTGGATATCGCCAAGTACATGACGATGACGAAAGGTCCCCTGTCCGGCAAGATCCTGCTGGTCGACGACCTGGCCGATTCGGGCGTGACCCTGACGAAGGTCATCAAGCACCTGCAGGAGAATTTCGAAGGCGTGACGGAAGTGCGTTCGGCCGTGATCTGGACCAAGGGCTGCTCGACGTTCAAGCCGGACTACCAGATGGAAGAACTGCCGCACAACCCGTGGATCCACCAGCCGTTCGAGGACTACGACGGTCTGCGTCCGCACCAGCTGGCGGCGTGGATCAAGAAGGGCGAGCAGTCGCAGTCGTAAGACCGCGCGCGGCTCCCATGATGGCGGAGGGCTTTCGAGTCCTCCGCCATTTTTTTATCGCCCCTGCTACCATGGCAGCGACCCCATAAGAACAACAGAACGAGAAAGCGCCCATGACCGAAAGCTTCTTCCAGACCTTCATCCTGCTGCTGCTGGTGACCGACCCCTTCGGCAACGTGCCCCTGTTCGCCACGGCCCTGGCACCGGTACCGGCGGCCAAGCGCCCCCGCATCGTCGTGCGCGAATGCCTGATCGCCTTCATCGTGCTGCTCACCTTCATGTTCTTCGGCCGCCACTTCCTGGCCGCCCTGAGCCTGTCGGAAGTCTCGCTGCGCATCGCCGGCAGCGTGATCCTGCTCCTGATCGCGATCCGCATGGTATTCCCGCACCCGGACGGGGTGCTGGGCAAGACCGACGGCGGCGAACCGTTCATCGTGCCGCTGGCGATTCCCGCGCTGGCCGGTCCGTCCGCGCTGGCCACGGTGCTGCTGTTCTCGCGCGACAGCACGGGCGAGGTAGTGATGCACGTGGCCGCGCTGGCCGCCGTCGTCGTCGTCTGGCTGGCCGTGTTCCTGGGCGCCGAGCGGCTGCAGAAGGTGCTGGGCACGCAGGTGATGACGGCCTTCGAGCGGCTGATGGGCTTGATCCTGGCGGCGATGTCGGTCGAGATGCTGCTGGGCGGCGTGCGTGAATTCGTCAAGACACTGTGAAGGAGAAGCGATGCGATGGATAACGATGCTTGCCGCCGCGGCCTTCGGCCTGGCGGCACTGGCCCCGGCGTCGGCGCAGGAACCGCGCTGCAAGCGCTCGGGCAGCCAGGCCGAACTCAATGCCTGTGCGGCCGACGATTTCAAGCAGGCCGACAAGGAACTGAACGCCACGTGGCAGGCCTTGCTGCGCAAGGAGGCCGGGGACAAGGTCTTCACCGCCAAGCTGCGCACGGCGCAAAAGGCCTGGCTGGCGTTCCGCGACGCCGAGCTGGAAGCCCACTTTGCCTGCGACAGCGAGAACAGCCGCATGTGCTGGGGGTCGATGGAGGGGATGTCCTACCTGATGCGCAAGAAGGACCTGACGCAGCAGCGCACGAAGATGCTGAAGGATATGCTCGAGCACGGGCATGGGCATTACCAGTAAGGCGGGACGGCATGCCAGCCCCCGACTGGGGCGTGCAGGGTGCCGTCTGTCGCAACCAATCGTCGGTCCCAGCGGGTACACAGGCGTTGCGCTATAGTTGTGGCCCGACAAATCTTCCCCGGGGGCCAGCTTGCCCGGGCGTTCCTGGAGACAGATCGCATGTCACGGACCAAACTGACTGATTTCGCCGACGTGCTGCCGACGTTCTGGAAGTCCAGTGTCGTGGCGCAAGCGGGAAACAGCAATATCAAGATCCTCAAGATGGATGGACAAAGCTTCCCGGCGGAGACACACGACTATACGGAAGCGCTCATCGTGCTCGATGGAAGAATGTTTTTGACCGTGAACGACGAACCGGTCGAGGTGTCCGGAGGAGAGATGTACCTCATGCGTGCTGGTGTCTCGCATGCTGTTGGCCCGGGTAGTCACGGTACCCTGATGATCATCGACCCAGCCGTGACCTGACAATAATTCGGCGCGGTTCCAGCGCTGTCCCGATAAGCTGGGTACAGCGGCAAGCGCGCCTGTCAGATCGCCACCGACCTCCATCTTCCACAGCGCCGCAGCGACCGACAGATTTCCGGCAGCGAGCAGGTCCCCCAGGTGCGAACGGGCCCGCTCGTCCCGCCACCGAACGGCAGCCTTGATTCAGGTGTCTTGATTCAGGTGTCTGACACTGTGATTCAGGTGTCTGACACCGAATCGGCGGCATAAAAAAACCGCCACGGCGCGAGCGGTGGCGGTCGATGGGGCAGGGCAGGGCGCTACTTGCCCGTGATCGAAATCACGTCCGCGCCGGGTGCGCCGAACAGCTGTTCCTTCAGCAGGTGCAACTGGTCGCGGACCTGGGCGGCCTTCTCGAACTCCAGGTTCTTAGCGTGCTCGATCATCAGTTTTTCCAGGCGCTTGATTTCCTTCGACACCTGCTTCTCGTTCATCGTCTCGTACTTGGCCGTCTCCTGCGCCGCCTGCAGCTGCGTGGTCTCCTTGTTCGGATCGTAGACGCCGTCGATCATATCCTTGATGACCTTGTTGACGCCGCGCGCGATGATGCCGTGCTTCTCGTTGTGGGCGATCTGCTTGGCGCGGCGGCGCTCGGTTTCGTCGATGGCCTTCTTCATCGAGTCCGTCATCTGGTCCGCGTACAGCAGGGCGACGCCATTCAGGTTACGGGCGGCGCGGCCGATGGTCTGGATCAGCGACCGCTCGGAACGCAGGAAGCCTTCCTTGTCAGCGTCCAGGATGGCCACCAGCGACACTTCCGGCAAGTCCAGGCCTTCGCGCAGCAGGTTGATGCCGACCACCACGTCGAAGGTGCCGATGCGCAGGTCGCGCAGGATCTCGACCCGTTCCACCGTCTCGATATCGCTGTGCAGGTAGCGCACCTTGATGCCGTGGTCCGTCAGGTATTCCGTCAGCTGCTCGGACATGCGCTTGGTCAGGGTCGTCACCAGCACGCGCTCGTTCTTGGCGACGCGGTCCTGGATCTCCGACATCAGGTCGTCCACCTGCGTGCGGGCCGGGCGCACGATTACCAGCGGGTCGACCAGGCCGGTCGGACGCACCACCTGTTCCACCACCTGGTCGGCGTGCTGGTTCTCGTAGTCGGCCGGCGTGGCCGAGACGAAGATCATCTGGCGCATCTTGTTCTCGAATTCCTCGAATTTCAAGGGGCGGTTGTCCAGCGCGGACGGCAGCCGGAAGCCGTAGTCGACCAGGTTGGTCTTGCGCGAACGGTCGCCGTTGTACATGGCCGACAGCTGGCCGACCAGCACGTGCGACTCGTCCATGAACATCAGCGCGTCCTTCGGCAGGTAGTCGATCAGGGTCGGCGGCGGCTGGCCCGGCATGGCACCGGACAGGTGGCGCGAGTAGTTCTCGATGCCTTTCGTGAAGCCGATCTCGGCCATCATTTCCAGGTCGAAACGGGTGCGCTGCTCGAGCCGCTGCTCTTCGATGAGCTTGCCTTCCTGGCGGAAGAACTCCAGACGGTCGCGCAGCTCGGCCTTGATGCTTTCGATGGCGCGCAGCACGGTCGAGCGGGGCGTCACGTAGTGCGAGCCGGGGTAGACGGTAAAGCGCGGAATCTTCTGGCGCACGCGGCCCGTCAGCGGGTCGAACAGCTGGATCGATTCCAGCTCGTCGTCGAACATTTCCAGCCGCACGGCCAGCTCGGCGTGCTCGGCCGGGAAGATGTCGATGGTGTCGCCCCGCACTCGGAAGGTGCCGCGGCCGAAGTCCACTTCGTTGCGGGTGTACTGCATCTGGATCAGCCGGGCGATGACGTCGCGCTGGCTCAGCTTGTCCTTGGCGCGCAAGGTCAGGATCATCTGGTGGTATTCGTTCGGATTACCGATACCGTAGATGGCCGACACCGTGGCGACGATGACGACGTCGCGCCGCTCCATCAGCGACTTGGTGCACGACAGCCGCATCTGCTCGATATGCTCGTTGATCGACGAGTCCTTCTCGATGAACAGGTCGCGCTGGGGCACGTAGGCTTCCGGCTGGTAGTAATCGTAGTAGGACACGAAGTACTCGACGGCGTTCTGCGGGAAGAACTCGCGGAACTCGCTGTACAGCTGCGCCGCCAGCGTCTTGTTCGGCGCGAAGACAATGGCGGGACGGCCCATGCGGGCGATCACGTTGGCCATCGTGTAGGTTTTGCCCGAGCCCGTCACCCCCAGCAGGGTCTGGAACGACAGGCCGTCGCTGATGCCCTCGCACAGCTGTTCGATCGCCGTCGGCTGGTCGCCGGCGGGCGGGAAGGGCTGGTGCAGCTTGAACGGCGAGTCCGGAAACGTGATGACGGTGGGTTCAGGAATATTGGCAAGTGATAAATCAGCCATGAAGTCAGACCTTTGCTAGAATAGTGAGCTGACATGCAGTTATGCGACCGGTTTTTCCGAACAATCTTCGGTACAGTCGTTTGCTGTTGTCATTGCAGCCGTCAACAATCCGCCGCGAACCGCTTCCAATCGAATCCAATCTTATCATGACGAACCCTTCCGTTTTCAGTGCCATCGAGATGGCTCCGCGCGACCCGATCCTGGGTATCACCGAAGCATTTAACGCAGACACCAATCCCGCCAAGATCAATCTGGGCGTGGGTGTCTATTATGACGACAACGGCAAGGTGCCGCTGTTATCTTGCGTACAGAAGGCCGAGAACATTCTGATTGAGCAGCCGGCTCCCCGTACCTATCTGCCCATCGAGGGCCTGGCGGCGTACGACAAGGCTGTGCAGGAGCTGGTATTTGGTGCCGACAGTGCCGTTGTTCAAGAGCGCCGGGCGATCACCGTGCAGGCCATCGGCGGCACGGGCGCGCTGAAGCTGGGCGCCGACTTCCTGAAGCGTTTCTCGCCGGAGTCGGATGTCTACATCAGCGACCCGAGCTGGGAAAACCACCGCGCGCTGTTCGAAAGCGCCGGCTTCAAGGTGCACAACTACGCCTACTACGATGCCGCCACTCACGGCGTCAATTTCGACGGCATGCTGGCCGCGCTGAAGGCCATGCCGAAGGGCGCTGTCGTCGTGCTGCACGCCTGCTGCCATAACCCGACGGGCGCCGACCTGTCCCAGCAGCAGTGGGACGAGGTCATCGACGTCGTCGTCACCGGCGGCCTGATTCCGTTCCTGGACATGGCCTACCAGGGCTTCGGTGCCGGCATCGCCGAAGACGGTGCCGTCGTGCGCCGCTTCGCCGCCACCGGCGTGCCGCTGCTGGTCTCGAACTCGTTCTCGAAGTCGTTCTCGCTGTACGGCGAGCGCGTCGGCGCCCTGTCCGTCGTCGCCTCCAGCGCGGAAGAAGCGTCGCGCCTGCTGTCGCAACTGAAGCGCGTCGTGCGCACCAACTACTCGAACCCGCCCGTGCACGGCGGCAAGGTGGTCGCCACGGTGCTGTCCACGCCGGAACTGCGCCAGCTGTGGGAAGACGAGCTGGCCGCGATGCGCGTGCGCATCAAGGAAACCCGCGATGCCTTCGTGCGCAAGCTGAAGGAAAAAGCGCCGCAACACGATTTCGACTTCGTGCGCCAGCAGGTCGGCATGTTCTCGTACTCGGGCCTGACGAAGGAACAAGTCAACCTGCTACGCGAGCAATCGATCTATGCCGTCGACACGGGCCGCATCTGCGTGGCCGCGCTGAACTCGCGCAACCTCGACATCGTTGTTGACGCGATCGCCAAAGTCCTCTAAAATCTTGCTTCTTCGTTGACGCGAGTCGATGAAGAAGCAATGCAGTAAATGAGGTAGAAAATGCGGTGGAGAAACGAGTTGTACAAGTTGCTTCCAGCGTATATAATTCGGCCTTCTAATCCCTGATAGCTCAGTCGGTAGAGCGACGGACTGTTAATCCGCAGGTCCCTGGTTCGAGTCCAGGTCGGGGAGCCAGAATTCGAAAAGCCACACTTTGTGTGGCTTTTTTCTTTTCGGGATTTGCTTATCGATATCCGCGTCGACTGAGGCGCGGTCGCACTTGCCGATATGTCCCACGCCGAATCCCAAATCCCAAAACCGAAACCGGAAACCGGAAACCGGAAACCGGAAACCGGAAACCGAAACCGAAACCGGAAACCGAACCCGGAACCCGAAACCCGGAACCCGGAACCCGGAACCGGGGTCGGACCGTCACGGGGCCTGACCCTGGTCTGACCCCGGTTGTTCGTCACAGGCGCTGGGCGGCAATGGGTCGCACGTCGATGGCGCCGTCTTCGCGGGTGTAGACGGCCGTCACGGCCAGCTCCACCGTAGTGATGATTTCCAGCACGCCTGTCGTCAGCGGCACGTGCTCTGCCTGGGCGCCCAGCAGCAATTCCTGCAGCCGGCAGCAGTCGTCCATCGTTGCCGTGTGCGGTGGCAGGGTGATGATGTCCTGGGCGCGGATGGTTGCCACCTTCGGTTCGCGGCCGATGACGGCGCCCGCCAGCACGAGCGGGATGATGCGTTTCAGGACAGGCGCGGCCGTGTCGTGCACGTTGTGGATATTGATTTCCGTCGCATAGCTGCCCGGGCGCATGGGGGCGCAGCCGCAGCAGGCATCCTTCTGCTCGCCGCAGACAAAGGTGATGCTGTAGACGTACAGGCGCCGCTCGGCGGGGCCCACGACGACGGGTGGCCGGCCCGGCTGGCCGATGACGATGCCGGGCGGCTCGCCCGCGCCCAGGTCCCAGCACAGGTCGACGCGGTAGCTGCCGTTGCCGACGTCCGTCACGGGGCTGGACAGCACGGAGCCGGGCCGTGGCGCGATGGCCATGTCCGCCGCGCGGCCGGGGCCGAAGCGGTTGCCGTAGCGGTCGCGGGGCGTGAAGGTCATGCGCTGGCATTGCCTGCCGTCCGGATCGGTACCCAGCGGCGTCGTGCTGACGGTGGTGGCGCCGGCGTCGATGCCGACGTCGACGTGCATCGTCCACACCAGCTCGCGCGAGCCGTCGCAGTGGCCGTAGGTGGCACGGGCGTGGAAGGTGTAGTGGCCTTCCATGCGCAGGTAGTCGGGCAGGGCGATGCCCAGCGAGCCGGCCGCCTCGAAGCTGCCCCGTGTATTGGCCGCGTCTTCCTTCAGGACAAACTGCTCCTCGATATAGTGGATGGCCGCGCCGCCGCCCTCGATGGCCTGCAGTGTTGCCTGGCGCGCCGGGATCACGTCGCCGGCGACGACTTTCTCCGGGCCCAGGCCGTGGTCGCTGAGCAGGTTGCCCAGGCCCGCATCCGGGCGCGATACCGTCAGTGTCATCGCCACCTCGTGGGGCCAGTCGCCGTTGGCCTGGCGCACGCGCAGCAGCGGCGAGATGTCGTCACCCGTATAGACGCGCGCGCCGTTCACTTCACGCTCTTCGGGCTCGCGCAGCAGGCGCGGGCCACCGGACGGGATGATCGATACGAAGTAGCGCAGCGCCGGCGCCGGCGGCGGGAATTCGCCGCCGCCCGGGCGCAGCACTTCGACCTGCCACAGGCCGTCCCGCTCGGCGCCAACGGGCAGCGGCACACGCAGGTAAGTCCAGTTGCGGCCGTTGGCCGTTTCGATGCCGGCACCGCCCGGCAGCACCAGGTTGCCAGCCGGCGTGCGCAGTCGCACGACGAGGAAGGCATCCGTGCGGTCCCAGCCCACCACGGCCGTCAGGCTTTCCTCGCCGCACACGCGGAACGACAGCGGCGGGGCATCCTGGTCGGCCGGCAGGTTCGATTCCGGGTCGAGCAGCACGCCTGCCTCGAAGATATTGCCGAAGGCCTGGGAGAAGAATTTCAGCAGCGCCAGGCCCCCGCTGGCACGGGTGAACAGGCCGTCGTGGTTGGCCGCCAGGGTGCTCAGCAGCGCGCTGTCCAGGTTCGAGTCCGAGCCCAGCCCGATGGCGTGCACGGCGATGCCTTCCAGCGACGGCTCCACGTCGGCGATCCAGGGCGCGCGGTTCTGTAGCCCGTCCGTCAGCAGCAGGATGGCGCGGGGATTGGCGCCGGGCATGGGGAACTGGCCCCGGCCCGCGTCCAGGCCGCCGCCGATGCTGGTGGCGCCGGCCGGCGTCAAGGTGCCGACCAGGCCGCCCGCGTACGGCGCCGGACCGATCAGTGCGTTCTTGTTCGGGTTCGTCACCGCGGCAATCGGGAAGGTGGGGGCGCCAGCTGTCGTGCTGAACGATACCAGGCCGGCGCGGTTGCCCGTATCGGCCTGCACGAGCTGGACGAACAGCGACACGGCATCCTTGGCGGCATCGATCTTGCGGCGGCCCGTGCCATCGGGCTCGTCCATGCTGCCCGAGCGGTCGATGACGAGGACCACGTCGCGCGTCACGGGTGGTGGCGGCGCCGGCGCGATTTCCGTCAGGATCGTCGCTGTGGGGAAGTACAGCAGCTGCGAGCCGGCGCAAGGGGCGCCGTTCGACAGCACGCCGACGATGCGCCCGGCCGCGTCGAACAGGCCGGAACCGGAGCTGCCGCCGGACACGTGGAAGGTGGTGGGCACGCGGATGCCCATCGCATTGCTGGCCGTGACGGTGGCGAACGACGCATGCGGCAGCGAGATCTTCTTCACGGCGCCGTTCGGGTGATGGATGCCGAACACCTGTTCGCCCACGCCCGGCAGGTCGTGGCGCAGCTGGATCGGCGCAATGCCGGGCGGCGCCGTCTTCAGTCGCAGCAGGCTGTAGTCGAAGCCCGAGTCGTAGCGTCGCTCGAGAGCCTCGGCCACCTTGTGGAAGCGGGCGTCGTAGCCCGCCGGGCGGTTGCCCGCGCAGTCGGTGGCGTAATCGAAGGTGACGGAGCTGGTCAGCGCCTCGTCGGGCGAGTGGCAATGGCCGGCCGAGATCACCTTGTCCGTGTCGACCAGGGTCACCGTGCAGGTGGAGACGTATTCGACGGGTGAATAGCTGTCGGGCGGGTGCACCGACACGATCATGCCGACGCTGCGGGCCACCTGGGCGCGCAGGTCCGCGACGGGAATGCAGCCGACGTTTTCCCAGTTCGGCGGCGGCGTGCAGAACCAGAACGGATCGTAGATGGGTTCCGTGTAGACGGGGTCCGGCAGGAAGGGGTCGCTGTTCGACAGCGCCGTCGGGTCGAGGCCGCCGGCGTGGCGTTCGCCCCGGCCGTAGCGGTCGATCTCGGCACCGCCCGCCGGCGCGCCGGCCGCGACGTAGCGCACGGGAATCGTGGCGCCCAGCGCATGCACGTTGACGGGGCGGGTCCAGAAGGCGGCGCCGTCGGCCGCCGTGAACACGTCGGTGTCGTAGCCCAGGTCCACTTCCAGCTGGTTGGCCCCGGGCAGGTTGACGTCCTGGAAATGCAGCATGACGAACTTGGTGCCGTCGGCCGCCGGGGTGTGGGCGAAGGCCACTTCCCACACGCCGGGCGACGTGGGCGGCGCGCCGCTGTCCGGGCCGATGGCGAGCGGTGCGCCCAGTACCTGGACGATGCCTGTGATATGGGACATGGGGCCTCCTGTCAGGCCGGGATGCCGGCGATGGGGACCACGTCGATGGCGCGGTCGGTGGTGTAGATGGCGGTCACGGTGACGTCGCCCGGCACCGTCAATTCCAGCAGGCCGATGGTCAGCGCGGTGGCGGGGGCGCCGAACAGCAGCTCGGCGATGCGGCAGCAGTCGTCCAGGGTTGCCGTGTGCGGCGGCAGCTCGATGCTGTCCTCGGCGCGGCTGGTGCCGAAGCGGGGTTCGCGTCCCAGCGGCGCCCCGCCCAGCACCAGGGGAATCACGCGCTTGCGCACCGTCACGGCCTGCTGCGAATGGTTGTGGATGCTGATCTGCGTGGCGTAGTGGCCCGGCCGGACGGGCGTGCAGCCGCAGGCTTCCGGCTGCACGCCGCACACGAACTTGACGGAGTAGGCGAGCGCCTTGGGCCGGCATGCGGGCACCGTGATGGCCACGCGCTTGGCCGCCACCACGACGCCATCGGCGACCACGTCGAGCGTGCCGGTGATGTGCTGGTCCTCGGCCTTGCAGTCGATGCCGCGCAGGCGCACCGCGAACTTCAGGATGTGTTCCTTGTCGCCGGCCAGCGGGCCGTAGCCGGCCGCCGGCGTGATCGACACGACGAACGGCGCGACGGCGGCCGACGGTACCAGTTTCACATTGGCGATGCCGCCCACCGCGCCCTTGACGAGGTCGATGATGGTGGTGACGATGGTGGTAGGGTCGATGCCGGTGACGAATTTGCCGCCAGTGGCCGTGGCGATGCGCGTGCCCTGGCCGGCCGTGCCGCCGACGGTGCCGCAGGGGCCGGTGTAATCGGCCGAGTGGGGCACGGGATCGTCGTCCAGCCCCGGTTTTGCCGTCGAGATGGCCAGCACGGCGATCTGCTGCGCCACCAGCGCGGCCGTGACGCTCGCTTCCGTGACGGCCGCGCCGAGGCCGGACAGCGCCGTGCAGACGGGGTCATGACCGGGTGCGTCGCCGATCCATACGATGATCCTGCGCGCCCCGGCACGCCAGCCGATGCTGCCGCCGGGCGGCTGGGCCAGCTGCGTCAGCGCGAACAGCTGGGCCTCGGCGACGTCGCCCCCGCCGGACGCCACCCAGGCCGCGAAGGCCGCCGCCACATCCGCCGCCACGGCGGTCGGCGCCAGCTGGTGGGTGAACGCGGCGCCACCTTCGCCGACAAAGTCCTTGTAGTTGCCGACACCAAAAGCGAGGTCCAGCCCGAGGCCGTTCAGGGCTGTCAGCACCGTGTTGCTGCCGGCCTGGACCGCCGACAGGATGGCACTCATGGAGCCGGTGGTATCGGCCAGGAAGTAGATATCGGCCTTGGCCGGACCGGCGTTCTTCGGCACGGTGACGGTGATGGTTTCGTCGACGATGTCGCCGGGATTGAGCGTAAGCACATTCGACGCCGGCTGCACCGTGATGGGCGGCAGGGCGGCCACGTGCACGGGCCGGGACGCCCGCGCCAGCGGCTCCAGCCCGGGCGGGCGCTGGCGCGGCGTGCCGTCCTCGCCCAGAACGATGGACCAGGACGGCCCGTTCGGGTCGTCCTGCGCGACGGCCGTGAATTCGTGCAGGGGCTCGCCGCTGGCCACTTCCAGCGGCGCGGCATGGGTCAGGATGAGTTCCAGCTGCGGCGCCTGCTGCTCGCTCTGCCGCTTCAACAGCGACAGCGCGTGCCGGGCCAGTTCCTCGGGCGTCATGGGGCACCTCGAACAGGGATGAATAAGCAATGTTAAGTCCGCCGAAAGCGGCTTGAACTGCGTCAGATCAAAGCCTGTTAGGATTTGCGTGGACGCAACGCTTGAGCGAACTGATCCGTAGAGCACGGGTTCCATGCCGCCGCAGGCCACCTTCGGTGCGCCGTTTCGCCGTTTCGTCGCGGCCCTGTTGCGGCCATGGCAAGGGCACGGGACAATGGCGTATTCCAATGCCGACACTGCCGACCATGCCCGACCCGCTCACCGCTCCCGCAGCCCTGCCGCCTGCCCGCCGCGGCTTCCCGTGGCGCCGCTTCGGCAGCGACGCCCTGTACATGGTCGCGCTGGGCCTCATCTGCGCGCTGATCATCACCTATGCCTTCGGCAACGGCACCGGCTTCTGGACCAACCTCGTCATCTCCGCGTGCATCGGCACGATTGCCTTCGTCATCATCGACGGCGTGCGGCTGGCCGTGTGGGGCGAGGGCCGGCGCCCGCCATGGCTGCTGTTCGGCGGCCTGATCGCGCTGGGCGTGTCGACCGGGCAGATCCTGGGCGCGCGGCTGGCCGGCATGCTGCTGGGCCTGGAGCTGGCCGAGCTGCATACCTTGGGCACCACGCGCACCACGGGCATGCTGCTGTTCACGTTGCTGGCGACGGGCAGCGTCAGCCTCGTCTTCGCCGGACGCGACCGGGTGATGCGGGCCGAGGCGGCCGCCGCCCAGGAACGGGCGCGGGCCGAAGCGACGGCGCGCCAGGCCGTGCAGGCACAACTGCAACTGCTGCAGGCCCAGATCGAGCCACACATGCTGTTCAATACGCTGGCCAACCTGCAGGGCCTGATCGCCCTCGACCCGGCCCGGGCCCAGAAGATGCTCGACCAGTTGATCCAGTTCCTGCGCGGCACCCTGTCTTCGTCGCGTGCGCAGGCAACCACCCTGGCGCAGGAATTCGCGCTGCTGGACGCCTACCTGGGCCTGATGGCCGTGCGCATGGGCCCGCGCCTCAGCCATGCATTCGACCTGCCGGACGCGCTGCGGAGCGTGGCGCTGCCGCCGATGCTGCTGCAGCCGCTGGTGGAAAATGCCATCGCCCACGGCCTGGAACCCACCATCGACGGCGGCCACGTGGGCGTCTCCGCGCGGCGCGAGGGCGACAGCCTGGTGCTGTGCGTCAGCGACACGGGACGGGGACCCGATGCCGGTCCCGGCAAGCAGGGCACGGGCGTGGGCCTGGCCAATACCCGCGAACGCCTGCACGCCCTGTTCGGCGAACGCGCCGGCGTCACGCTGACGGCGGCCCCCGGCGGCGGCACGCTCGCCTGCATCACCTTGCCAATAGGAGAAAAGCCATGACGACTGCCCTGATCGCCGAAGACGAACCCATCCTCGCCGCTACCCTGGCCGCGACCCTGAACCGCCTGTGGCCGGAGCTGGCCATCGTCGCCACCTGCGCCCATGGCCAGGCTGCCCTGGAGCGGGCGCTGGAGCTGAAGCCGGACGTGCTGTTCCTGGATATCAAGATGCCTGGCAAGACGGGGCTGGAGGCGGCAGAGGAACTGGCCGAGGCGTGGCCGGGGCCGCAGCCGTTTCCCCAGGTCGTCTTCGTCACGGCCTACGACGATTACGCCGTGCAGGCCTTCGACAACGCGGCCGCCGACTATGTGCTCAAGCCCGTCAGCGACGAGCGCCTGGGCCGCACGGTGGCACGGCTGAAGGAGCGGCTGAAAAGCGCCGAAGGGCAGGGCATGGACGCGCTGATGGCACAGCTGCGCGCGCTGGCCCAGCCGGCGCCGGCGGCCGAGCGTCTGAGCGTGATCCGCGCTGCCGTGGGCAATACCGTGCGCATGATTCCCATCGGCGACGTGCTGTACTTCGAGGCGCTGGACAAATACGTCAACGTCGTCACGGCCGACGGCGAGGCCCTGATCCGCACCACCTTGAAGGAACTGCTGCCCCAGCTGGACGACAGGCAGTTCTGGCAGGTGCACCGGGGCACCATCGTCAACGCCGGCAACGTGCTGTCGGCCCACCGCGACGATGCCGGCAAGGTGGCGCTGCAGATTCGCCACCGGCCGGAACGGGTAAGGGTCAGCCCCCTGTATGCCCACCTTTTCCGCCAGATGTAACGATGGATAAAAAATACTATTGTTGACGGCGCCACGGCCGTATATAATGCGGCCTCTTTTCCCTGATAGCTCAGTCGGTAGAGCGACGGACTGTTAATCCGCAGGTCCCTGGTTCGAGTCCAGGTCGGGGAGCCAGAATCTTAAAGCCGCGTTTAAAACGCGGCTTTTTCATATCCGGCGCATTTGAAACTCGCATTACCGAAGCCACAAGAATCGGAGCGTGCGCACCACGAGACATGGGCGACACGGCGCTGCCACGAGCGGCGCGCGGCAAGACCGCACCCGGCACAAGAGCGGAGACGACGTTGAACCCTTTTTCTTTAAACCCAGGAAGGCAATAAATGAAACTCTCCAAGATGCACAAGCGTCTGCTCGCTCTGACGGCCATGGTGCCGATGGCCGCGCTGGCACAGGAAGCCACCCAGGCAATGGCTCAGCCAACTGCGCAAGCGGCCAGCGGCCAGCTGGAAACCGTGACCGTGACGGCCCAGCGCCGCACGGAAAACATCAAGGAAGTGCCGGTGTCGGTATCGACCCTGCAGCACGAAAAGCTGGACGTGATCCTGTCCGGCGGCCAGGACATCCGCGTGTTGTCCGGCAAGGTGCCGAGCCTGAACATCGAATCGTCGACGGGTCGCGTGTTCCCCCGCTTCTACATCCGCGGCTACGGCAATGCCGACTTCTCCATCTTCGCTTCGCAGCCCGTCTCGCTGATCTATGACGACGTCGTGCAGGAAAACCCGATCCTGAAGGGTTTCCCCATGTTCGACCTGGCCAACGTGGAAGTGCTGCGCGGCCCGCAAGGCACGCTGTTCGGCCGTAACACGCCGGCCGGCGTCGTCAAGTTCGAGTCGGCCAAGCCAAGCCTGAAGGGCGTGGAAGGCTACTACAACTTCTCGCAAGCCACGCACGGCACCGTCAACGTCGAAGGCGCGGCCAACATCCCCCTGTCGAACGAATGGGCCATGCGCGTATCGATGCTGCGCCAGCACCGCGACGACTACGTCTCGAACGCCTTCACGAAGGAACCGGATTCGCTGGAAGGCTACAACGAACACGCCGAGCGCGTGCAGTTCCTGTACCAGCCGAACGGCACCTTCAATGCGCTGTTCAATATCCACCAGCGCACCGCCGCCGGCAGCTCGCGCCTGTTCCGTGCCAATATCATCAAGAAGGGCACGAACCAGCTGGTGGACGGCTTCGACGCCGAGAACATCTACACCAACGGCCAGAACTACCAGAACCTGACGACGCGCGGTGCCAACGTGCGCCTGTCGTGGGACCTGGGCGCCGTCAAGCTGTACTCGATCACGGGCTATGAAACCATCGCCAGCTACAACAGCCGCGGCGACATCGACGGCGGCACGCCAGCAAACGGTCCCGGCTTCATTCCGTTCCAGGTCGAGACGGCGTCCGTGCTGCCGGACCTGAAGCAGTACTCGCAGGAGTTCCGCGTCGAATCGAAGAAGGCGGGCCCCGTCAGCTGGCAGGCCGGCGTCTACTACTTCGACGAAGATGCCACCGGCGGCAGCGACAACTACAACGTGCTGGGCGCCCGTACCACCCGCGTCGTCAGCAACCAGCAGAACAAGGCCTGGGCGGCCTTCGGCTCCGTCAACTACACCGTCACCGACGCCTTCACGCTGCGCGGCGGCCTGCGCTACACGAACGACAAGAAGGACTTCGCCACCCTGGAAGCTTCCAACGTGACCCTGATCGGCCCGTCGTCCGTCAGCACCAGCAAGCACAAGGCAAACTGGGACCTGTCCGGCACCTACGCGCTGAACCAGGACGTGTCGCTGTACGCCCGCGTGGCGACCGGCTTCCGCGCCCCGTCCATCGCGGCACCGTCGGCCTCCGTGCCGATCACCGTGGCCGACGCCGAGACCATCACGTCGTATGAAGCGGGCGTCAAGGCCGACCTGCTGAACCGCCGCGCCCGCGCCTCGTTCTCGGTCTACGACTACGACGTCAAGAACCAGCAGCTGACGGTCGTCGGCGGCGATTCCAACGTGACGAAGCTGATCAACGCCGCCAAGACCAAGGGCCGCGGCATCGAAGCGGAAATCGAAGGCTTCGTGACGCCGGACTTCAAGCTGGCTGCCAGCACCAGCTACAACTTCACGGAAATCCGCGACCCGTCGCTGTCCGTGAACAAGTGCGCCCAGTGCACCATCACGGACCCGATCAACGCCGCCGGCCGCGTCGTCATCGACGGCAACGCACTGCCGCAGGCACCGAAGTGGATCGTCAACCTGTCGGCCCGCTACAACTGGCCACTGGCCGACGGCAACCTGTTCGTGCTGACCGACTGGTCCTACCGCAGCAAGGTCAACTTCTTCCTGTACGAAGCCGCCGAATTCACCGGCAAGCCGCTGACGGAAGGCGGCCTGCGCTTGGGCTACAACTGGCAGGGCGGCAAGTACGAAGTGGCCGTCTTCGGCCGCAACATCACCGACCAGCAACGCATCACGGGCGCGATCGACTTCAACAACCTGACGGGCTTTATCAACGAGCCGCGGCAATGGGGTGTGCAGGTCAAGGGCTCGTTCTAACGATCGATGAAAACGGCCCAGGGCGTTGTTGCGGGCCCTTGCCGTGCAGGTGCACTGTCTGCGGGCCCGCGCCTGGCCCTGGGCCGTGAGCATCAATCGTGAAGTGGTGGCCGGGCGGGCAGAAAAAGTTTTGATGCCCCCTGGACAGTTTGAAACGGCCTGCCTATAATACGGCCTCTTTTCCCTGATAGCTCAGTCGGTAGAGCGACGGACTGTTAATCCGCAGGTCCCTGGTTCGAGTCCAGGTCGGGGAGCCAGAATTTGGTAGTATCGGAAAGCCCAGCCTTCACGGTTGGGCTTTTTGCATTTCAACGCCTTTACGTGAACGACAATATGGACAGCATCGATCAGCGCTACCTCGTGCAGCAGAACAAAACCAGCGGTGGCGACCTGGCGCCGCCCGTATTCGCCAAGGTCATGCGCAGCAAGGAGGGCGTATTCGAAGGCGTCTCCTTTATCAAGAACAAGGAAAAGGCCACCGTCATGACGGTGGCCCAGGCGCAGGAAGTGATCGCGTGGGCCGCGAAGAAGAAGGCGGCCCATGAGTACGTGACGAAGATCATCTGCGTGGGGCAGTGAGGCCGGGATCGACGTCGTTCGACCCAGCGGCGAGGCTGCAGCGCCACCTGGTGCCGCCTTGTCGTCTCGGGGGGCGTGTGCTAAGGTGAAATGGGCATATGGCTCGGATCGATCTCCGCGCACTGGCCTCCGGTAGCTGGACGACGCGGTGCTGTATCGATGGGAAGGTGGACGACATGGCTGCCAAGACTTTCGCCGAGATCAAGGAACTGGTCGGGAAAAACACGAAGTCCCTTGAATTTTCCAACGAGTTCATCGTTTGCTTGATCTGGAAGGAGTCGGGATTCGACCCCGATGTCAAGAATGCCAAGTCATCCGCCACCGGTTTGATGCAGGTGACCAAGGCCGCGGTCGCCATGGTGAACAGCAATACCCCGAAAGGTGTCCATTTCGAGCATGCCGATATGACGGACCCGGACAAAAATATCCAGTGCGGCAGCTACTACCTCGATATTGCGAAAACCAAGCTCGCGGGTATCGACAAGAGCTATGGCACGGGCAAGGGATATTCGAAATCCATTGTCGTCTGTGAAGGCTGCCTCAAGAAGGGGGACGAGCATGAAATGGTGTGCCTGCTCAAAATCCACGCCTGATTCCAGGCGGCTGTACCGTTACCTGTTCTCGACCTTGTTGACCTTGCTTCTCGCGGGCCCCTGCCTGGCCGAGGAGAAAGCGTGGAAAGCCGATGTATTCACTGCCTGGATCGGGAAATATCCGACATCGACGGTGAACGGCAAGGATGTCAACATCCTGGCGACAGCGCCGCTTAAGCAGGTGATCGAGCAAACAGTGCCGCTGAAAGAGCGTCAGTTGCTGCGTACTTACGGAGTCGAAACGCCCATCAAGCTGAGCGGCAATTTTTTGCTGATCCAGCAGTGCAAGCCCCATGACTGCCCGTCCGAAATGGCAACGGTTGTCGTCGATCTCAGCAGGAAACGGGTGTGGGTGGGCCTCTTTGCGAGGAAGGACGGCTCCGTTTCGACCAGGTGGTACGGCAACGTGGACGACTACGCCGTCCTGCCGGCCGAGATCAGGGAGGAATTCGTCGCGCGGCACGGCGAGTGACCCGCGCCGCGCCGCCCGAAACCGGCCGGGAGGACGACGCCGGCCCAACCCGAAACACCAGTACGCCGACTGACCAACCGGGCTTTCGCCATCCGCGCACGGCTTTCTCCTGGCCGCTGCGTGTCGCCGCCCATTCCTGCTACGCAGCGCCGCCGAGCAAGCCCGCAATGGCCCGGTTAAACGCGGGAATATCGTCGGGCTTCCGGCTCGTCACGAGCTTGCCGTCCACCACCACTTCCTCGTCGCTCCACTCGGCGCCCGCGTTGCGCAGGTCCGTCGACAGGGTCGGCCAGCTCGTCATGCGCTTGCCCTTGGCGAGGCCGGCGTCGATCAGGGTCCACGGACCGTGGCAGATGGCGGCGATCGGCTTGTCTGCCTTGCCGAAAGCGGCGATGAAGGCGATGGCTTCCTTCGACAGGCGCAGCTGGTCAGGGTTCGATACGCCGCCCGGCAGGACCAGCGCGTCGAAGTCGCCGGGCTTGGCGTCGGCCAGGCCCAGCTCCACGGCGAACTTGTCGCCCGCGTCCATGTGATTGAAGCCCTGCACCTGCTCGCCCTTGTCCTTCGGGGCGATCAAGGTCACCTGCGCGCCTTGGCCTTCCAGGAATTCGCGCGGGCCCGTGTATTCGACCTGCTCGACGCCGTCCGTCATCAGTACCGCCACCTTCTTGCCGTTCAATGCTTGTGCCATGGTTTTCTCCATTCGTTTGTGAGAAGCCCAAGCATGCCAAAATGGCGTGGGGCGCGCCGTGCGCGCACGAACATTGGAGGATCGATGAGGCAGGACGAGAGCGTGAATTTATATGTCGAGACCATCGAGGGCGACCCGGCGCGGCCGGTGCTGGTCTTCCTGCACGAGGGACTGGGCAGCACGACGCAGTGGCGCGACTTTCCCGCGGGGCTGTGCGCGGCCACCGGCTGCGCGGGGCTGGTGTACGACCGGCTCGGGTATGGTCGCTCGCCGGGGCTGCGTCACGCCCGCACGGTGCACTACCTGCACCATTACGCCTTCGACGAGCTGCCGGCCGTGCTGGCGCGGCACGTGGCCGGCCGCGACTACACGCTGGTCGGGCATTCCGACGGCGGCAGCATCGCGCTGCTGCACGCGGCCGAACAGCCGGCGGGACTGCGCGGCATCGTCACCCTGGCGGCCCACGTGATCGTCGAGAAGGAGACCCTGGCCGGCATCCGCGCCGCGCGCGTGGCCTATGCCGAGGGCAAGCTGCGCGGCCTGGCCCGGCACCACGGCGACAAGACGGAGACGATTTTTCATGCCTGGGCCGACACGTGGCTGCGGCCGGCTTTTGCCCATTGGGACATCCGCTACCTGCTGCCGTCGATTGCCTGCCCCGTACTGGCCTTGCAGGGCAGCGCCGACCAGTACGGCACGGTGGCCCAGCTCGATGCCATCGCCGCCGGCGCGCAGCAGGCGCGGGTGCGGATGCTGGAAGGCTGCGGCCATTCGCCCCAGCAGGATCAGCCGGCGCTCGTCACGGAACTGATTCGCGCGTTCATGGGCTAGAAGGGGCGGCAGGCCGCGTCGGCATGGCGGGTGGCGCAGATGCGCACGCGGCACAGGCGGCCTTCCTCGCCGCCCACCTTGCCGCAGCGCTGCAGCAGCGATTCCGTGCTGTCGATCATGCGCGCTTCGACGATATCGCGCGCGGCGGCCAGGCCGTTGGCGTGGGCGACGATGGCCGACAGCAGCGCCACGTCGTTGTCGACCGGCGGGCCCGCCGCCAGCACGGGCGCCGTGGCGGCACGCACGGCCGACTTCACGCGCGCCCGTACGGGGTGGGCGGCATGGCCGATGACGCGGGGGGCGGCCACCGGCGGCTTGACCGGCACCCTGCCCAGGTCCGGTTCGTTGACGATGGCGGCCGGCGTCTCCGCGGGGGCGACCAATGCGGCCGGTGCCGCCAATGCCGCCGATGCCACCGGATCGGCCACCGGCGCGTGCCACACCATCTTCGGTCCCGCCTTCAGCACGGGCGTCGTGCCGCCGAACAGCCACCATCCCATCAGCAGCACCAGCGCGATGGCGACGGCGATGGCGCCAAAGATGCCGCCATTGAGGTTGACGGCGATGCCGCGCGCGACGCCGGCCCTGGCGCCGCCGCCTCGGCCCACCAGGCCGGCCTCCCGGTCCAGGCTCGCCAGGATGCCGTAGCCGCCCACTGTTGCCGTCTGCCGTTTTGAATCCACGTTGTTCTCCCAAAGCTTGATGTAAGCGGCCCGGGCGGGCCCCGCTGCGCATTACGATAGGGCAATGTTGCCGGAGGCCAGTGTGGCGCGGCCGGCCGCGGTTCACTTTGACGGAGCGCATGATGTTTCTCATTTCCATGTTTTTCCTGTTCGCCGCCACCTGCCTGGGTGGCTGGCTGGTCTTTTTCCCGGCCGGGCGCGAGGCCGCGTGCGATGCCACGGTGGGCACGATACGGCGCGTGGCACAGCGGATGGCAGGCGTCCGGCGCGACGGCCTGCGCACGGCGTCGTCGACCGTGCAGCGGGGGCGCGACCGGCTCGCCGGTGGCGTGGCGCTGCTGCGACGCCATCCCGTGCTGACGGCGCTGGTGGCCGGCCTGGTGCTGCTGCCGCCGCTGGCCGTGCTGCTGGCCGAGGACCGGGTGGCGCTGCCCGGCTTCGACGGCACCACCCACGCTGTCAATCACCAGGTGGCCGGGCTGCTGCGCGGCGAACGGCTGGCCGCGCCGCAGCCGCTGCCGCCGGCCGTGTTCACGACGGCGGAGGTGACCCTGGTGCGGCCCATGCTCGCGGGCGCCAACCGCAACTTCGACCTGCTCGACGCCGAGTTCGCCCAGCGCCTGCTGACGGTGTTTCGCGTCATGCGCGAGCAGCACGGCTACGACATGGTGCTGCTGGAGGGCTACCGCAGCCCCGAGCGGCAGAACCAGCTGGCCGACGCCGGCGGCCACGTAACGAACGCGCGGGCCTTCCAGAGCTATCACCAGTTCGGCCTGGCCGGCGACTGCGCCTTCCTGCGCAATGGCCGGCTGGTGATCACGGAAAAAGACCCGTGGGCCATGCGCGGCTACCGGCTGTATGGCGAAGTGGCCGAGGCAGCGGGCCTGACGTGGGGCGGGCGGTGGAAGATGATGGATTTCGGCCACACGGAACTGCGCCGGCCCCGGCGCTGACCGGACAAGGTTGCGACGAATCAATAGTTTCCTGTGGGTATGGTGGCACCATGGCCGGACCTGTTGATCCCCGAGGGCCACTCCATGCTGCGACGAATCTGGTACTTCCTGACTGACACCCGCACCCTGACCGTGGTGTCGCTGCTGGTGATGGCGGGGCTGTTCTACCTGGGAACCGAGCTGTTCGAGCTGGCGCTGATCTGGGCCGTGGCCGGCTTCGCGCTGGCCCTGCTGGTGTGGCTGGGTGTCTGGTGCCTGCGCCGCCACCTGGCCACGCGACGCGCCGCGCGGCTGGAGCAGGCCATCGAAACGGCGACGGTATCGCATGTGGCCGATGCCGCCACGCGCGCCGACGTCGACGTGCTGCGCGAAGGGCTGCTGAAGGCCATCGGCACCATCAAGACGTCCAAGCTGGGCCTGCGCTCCGGGCGCCGCGCACTGTACGAACTGCCGTGGTACATGATCATCGGGAACCCGGCCGCCGGCAAGAGCAGCGCCATCGTCCATTCGGGCCTGCAGTTCCCCCTCGGCGACGGCAAGGTGGTGCAGGGCGTGGGCGGCACCCGCAACTGCGACTGGTTCTTTACCACCGAAGGCATCGTGCTCGACACGGCCGGCCGCTATTCGGTCGAGGACGAGCACCGCGCCGAGTGGGCCGGCTTTCTCGACCTGCTGAAGAAGTACCGCGCCCGCGCGCCAGTCAACGGCATCATCGTCGCCGTCAGCATCGCGGAACTGCGCGGCAGCGATGGCGACACCTGCGTGCGCCTGGCGCGCAGTCTGCGCCAGCGCGTACAGGACCTGATCGAGCGCCTGGAAGTGTTCGCGCCGGTGTACGTGGTGTTCACCAAGGCCGACCTGGTGGCCGGCTTCACGGAGTTCTTCGCCCAGGCCGAGCGCGGCGAACGGGAACGGGTGTGGGGCGCCACGATGCCTTACCAGCGCAAGGCCGGTACGCAGGACATCCTGAGCTTCTTCGACGAGGCCTTCGATGAGTTGCACGAGGGCCTGAAGGAAACCAGCATCGCCAACATGACGCAGCAGCAGCGCCGCGGCATGGCGGCCGGCGTGTTCACCTTCCCGCTGGAATTCTCGTCGCTACGGGTGCCGGTGCGGGCCTTCCTGGCCACGCTGTTCGAAGACAATCCCTTCCAGTTCAAGCCCCTGTTCCGCGGCTTCTACTTCACCAGCGCGCTGCAGGAAGGCCAGCCCGAATGCGCCCAGTCGCGCCGCGTGGCGGGCCGCTTCGAGCTGGCCAGCACGCCTGACCCGGCGCCGCACGGCGACCTCCGCCAGACCGGCTATTTTCTGCTGGAGCTGTTCCGCAGCGTGATCTTCGCCGACCGCCAGCTGGTTTCGCAGTATTCGCGCCGCAGCAAGGTGCGGCTGCAGTACGGCGTGTTCGTGGCGGCCGCCGTGCTGCTGGGTGTGTCGCTGGGCGGCTGGAGCTGGTCCTACCTGGGCAATCGCGAACTGGTGGCGACCGTGCAGGCCGACCTGGACAAGGTGATCCGCCTGCAGGACCGTCGCCTCGACCTGCAATCGCGGCTGCTGGCGCTGGAGGTGCTGCAGGACCGCATCGAGCAGCTCGACCAGTACCGCCACGACCGGCCCTGGGCCATCAGCCTCGGCCTGTACCAGGGCGAACTGCTGGAGCGCAAGCTGCGCGAGGAGTACTTCGCCGGCGTGCGCGAGGTGATGGTCAAGCCCGTCGCCGTCAACCTGGAAGCGCTGCTGTACGAGATGAACGCCAACGCGGGCCAGCTGGTCACGCCCACTGTGGCCGCCGCCGCCGTGCCTGCCACGCCAGTGAGCACGACGGCGCGGGCCTATGCCGATGCGTCGCCCACCAACGTGGAAGACGCTTACAACGCGCTGAAGACCTACCTGATGCTGGCCGACCCCAGTCATGCCGAGGCAGGCCACCTGAACGACCAGCTGACGCGCTTCTGGCGCGGCTGGCTCGAGACCAACCGGGGCGCCATGCCGCGCGAGCAGATGATCCGCAGCGCCGAGCGGCTGATGACGTTCTACCTGGCGCAGGTGCGCGATCCGTCGTGGCCGCGTATCGAGCAGAAGCTGGCGCTGGTCGACACGGCGCGCGAGAACCTGCGCCGCGTGGTGCGCGGCATGCCGGCGCGCGACCGGGTCTACGCCGAGATCAAGGCCCGGGCCTCGACGCGCTTCCCGGCGATGACGGTGGGCCGCATCGTCGGCGACGCCGATGCGGCGCTGGTGCAGGGCAGCCATGCGCTGTCCGGTACCTTCACCCGCGACGCGTGGGAGAAGTACGTCGAGGGGGCGATCCGCGACGCGTCGGCGCACGAGCTGCAAAGCACCGACTGGGTGCTGAAGACGGCCAGCCGCGACGACCTGACCCTGGAAGGCAGCCCGGAACAGATCCAGAAGAACCTGGTCGACATGTACAAGGCCGAGTACACGCGCGAATGGCAGAAGTTCGTGCAGGGCGTCGCCATCGCCGACATGAACGGCTTCAATGGCGCCGTGGTGGCGATGAACCGGCTGGGCGACCCGCAGACCTCGCCCATCGCGAAAATCCTGCGCACCATCCACGAGCAGACCTCGTGGGACAACCCGGCCGAACTGAACGCGCGCATGCAGCAGGCCGAGAAGGGCCTGGCCAACTGGATCAAGAACCATATCCTGCGCCGCACGCCGTCGCCGGTGAATGCGAACGTCAACCTGAATGTCAGCGTGGACGGCCTGCGCCAGGATCGGCAGATCGGCCCGATCGGCCGCGAGTTCGCCTCGGTGGGGCGCATCGTCGGCACGCACGACCAGAACGCCTCGCTGCTGCGCTCCTACCTGGACACCTTGTCGCGCCTGCGCACGCGCCTGAACGCGCTGAAGAACCAGGGCGACCCGGGCCCGGGCGCCAAGCAGTTCATGCAGCAGACGCTGGAGGGAACCGGCTCCGAGCTGGCCGATGCGCTGCGCTTCGTGGACGAGCAGATGCTCAACGGGATCACCGACGCCCAGCGCCAGGCCGTGCGGCCGCTGCTGGTGCGCCCGCTGATGCAGACCTTCGCCGTCATCGTCGGCCCGGCCGAGGCGGAAATCAACAAGACCTGGCTGGCCCAGGTCTACGAACCGTTCAGCCGCTCGCTGGCGAACAAATACCCGTTCGCGCCATCGGCCCGCATCGAGGCCAGCCAGGCCGAGATCGCCCAGTTCTTCGGCCCGGACGGGCTGGTAGCGAAGTTCGTCAATACGTCGATGGGCCCGCTGGTGGTGCGGCGCGGCGACGTGCTGGCGGCGCGTACGTGGGCCGACATGGGCATCACCCTGCAGCCCCAGGCCGTGCAGCGCTTCCCCAGCTGGATCGCCGCGTCCGGGGCCGGGAGTATGGCATCGACGCCAACGGCACAGACGATGTTCCAGATCCTGCCGATTCCCGCCCCCGGCACGGTCGAATACACGGTGGAGATCGACGGCCAGCAGCTGCGCTACCGGAACACGCCGCCGCAGTGGACCAGCATGGTGCACCCGGCCGCGCAAGGCATTCCCGGCGCGCGCATCAGCGCCGTGGCCTTCGACGGGCGCAACGTGGAGCTGTTCAACGAGGCCGGCCAGTTCGGCCTGAAGCGGATGATCGACGCGGCCGCCAAGACGAAGAAGGACGGCGGCGTGCACGAGCTGCGCTGGAGCGCCGGCGGCGTCAGCGTGGCCGTCGACCTGCGCATCGTCAGCAGCGACGACACGCGGCCAGTACGCGGCTACGACGGCATGCGCCTGCCGGAAACCATCGTCGGCGGTACGCATCCGGCCCCGGCACCCGCGCCGTCCGCGCCCGTGCCCGCTCCCACGCCGGCCCCCGTCAACGTCATCGCGACCGTGACGCCGCCGGCGGCGCAGGCGGCGATCGTGCAAGGAGATGTCCGATGAGCACCCGTATCGGCTACTTCGGCAAGCTGGCCACCCGTTCCGATTTCGTCAAGAGCGGCGAGCAGCACGCGCTGGCCGGGCTGCTCGATGTATGGATCGACGACACGCTGGCGCAGCTGATCACCAACACGCGCTGGAAGCTGCACTACGACGCCCTGGCCCCGCTGCATTTCGCCTTCGTCGGGCCGCACAGCCGCCATGTCGTGGCGGGGCATCTGGTGGCCAGCGGCGACTTGTCCGGCCGGCGCTTTCCGTTCATCGCCATGAGCGCGCTGGAAGTGCCGGCGCCGGGCACCTTCCTGCCGGGCAGCCCGATGGCGCTGGCCGCCGCCTGGCGCCAGCTGGCCGACCTGACGGCCGCCGTGCAGGATGCCGCCGATCCGGCCGGCGCGCTGCAGGCGGTGACGGGCGCCGTGCTCGACGCCGATGCGGTACGCGCCAACCATGCGGGCGAGCTCGATGCGTTCGCCGCCGCCCACGACATCGCCGCCCTCGAGGCGCTGCTGGCCGGCGACGGCCACCGCCATGACGTGCGCGGCATCGTGCTGGGCATCGGCCTGCTGCTGCAGCCGTTCGAGTGGACCGGCGGTACGCGGCTCGACCGCAGCCTGGCGCTGCCGCTGCCGCGCGACCCGGCGCTGCGCCCCAGCGTCGCCGCGTTCTGGCTGTCGCTGGTGGCGCCGTTCCTGCGTCGCCAGGAGACCGGTCATCAACACATCGAGCTGGCCCTGTTCATGGCCGAGCTGCGCGGACGCCCCACCTTCGTCATCGGCTTCGCCGGCGCCACGCCGGGCACGCTGCGCGCCGTCATCGACCCGGAATACGGGGCCGGCCATCTGATCGGCTTCGACGACGTGGCCTGGGTCGACGACATGATCGCCGGCGAACACGGCGTGCAGCGCCTGTCGGCATGCCTGGCCCAGGGCAGCCTGTCGCTGCGTGCCGCCCTCGACCTGTTCCGCCAGACCTTTGCCTGAACTTTCCCTGTTCCATCCCTCCGGGAGCTGCCCATGCGCATCGTAAGTATCGTATCCATCCTTCCCCTGGTGCTGGCCGGCGCCGCCCAGGCCCAGGCACCGGCTCCCGTCACGCCGTTGCCGGGCCAGGTCCTCGTCAGCGGCACCGTTCCCGACGAAGCCAGCAAGGCCGCCATGCTGGCCCGCGTGCGTGAGCTGTACGGCGTCGAGCGCGTGGTCGACCAGATCGCCATCGGCAATGTCGTGCTGCCGCCCAACTGGAGCGGCTACGTGCAGAAGCTGATCGGCCCGAACCTGAAGCTGATCACGAAGGGCCAGCTGAAAATCGACGGTAACGACGTCAGCGTGCGCGGCGAAGTGGCCAACGAGGCGCAGCGGCAGCAGATCGCCGGCGACATCGCCGCCAGCCTGAACCCCACCTACACGGTGAAGAATGGCCTGCGGGTCAGCGCGGCCGAACAGGACCTGCTCGACACGACGCTGGGAAAGCGCATCATCGAGTTCGAGAGCGGCCAGGCCGTGATCCGCCCGTCCGGCCTCGTCATCCTCGACGAGATGGCGGCCGCCTTGTTGAAGGTGAGGGGCAAGAAGGTGGAAGTGATCGGCCACACGGACAACACGGGCCTGCGGCAGAGTAACCTGGCCCTGAGCCTGGCGCGGGCCGAGGCGGTGCGCGCCTACCTGGCCGGCAAATCGGTCGACGCGGCCATGATCAACGTGTCCGGCCAGGGTCCCGACCGCCCGGTGGCCGACAACGCCACGGCGGACGGGCGGGCGCGGAACCGCCGCATCGAGTTCCGCGTCGCCGACTGATTCAAGGCAGGGTGATGGTCAGGCTGGCCGGGCGGGGCGCCAGCTTGATCAGGTCCGCATAACCCGCCATCGCATTCTGCGCGCCGTGCTCCAGCGACGTGCGCAATCCCAGGAAGACCCCGGCGCCCAGCAGCGCGAACACGGCCGACAGGGCCCATGCGGGCACGCTGCCGCGCAGCTTGTGCGCCACGTGGTCGGGCCGGCCCGCGCGTGGCGCGAACTCATGCCGCTTGCCCTTGATGTGGGCGATCTCGTCGCCCAGGCGCGCCGTCGTGTAGGCCAGCTTGTCGGCATCGTCCATGTAGCGGCCCTTGAAGCCCAGCAGCAGGCACAGATGGAACACCTGCAGGGCCGGCAGCCGCGCCAGGCCGGCCAGGCGCAGCGATTCGAGCCACTCGAAGAAGCGTTCGCCCGCCAGCTGGCCGCCGAACACGTCCAGCTGCAGCGGGCGACGGGCCCACGAGTCGTAGTCGGGGAAGCCGGCGCTCAGCACCGCTTCGTCGAGCGTGGCGCAGAAGGCGTACTTGGCCGCCTCGATATCCTCGACCTGGGCGCGCAGCTTGTGCGCTTCGCGCTCGAAGCCGTGCAGGTAGGCATTGACCACGTCGCGGAAGTGCTGCGCCGGCGGCGGCTTGGCGCCGGACTTGAGCAGGAACAGCATGTGGAAGCCCTCGTGCAGCAGGTCCACCAGCGAACTGACGTGGGGGCTGTCGGGCGTAGCCGCGCGGCCGCTGAACAGGGTGGGCGCGGCGCGCCGTTCGATCTGGCGCGTCATGGCAGCACCGCGGACAAGAATGGCAGCTGCAGCAGGAACGATAGCGAAAAACGAATGGCCATGCTGGGATCTCCTCGGAACGGTCGGAATGCTTGTCAGGTGCAACGGGCTTCGGTCAGCGGCCGGCCGACCTGCCGCTGGCGCGCCGGCGTGCCTTCGCCGACCGTCATCGCGCAGCCGGACAGGCCGATGGTGATGCCTGCCTTCTCCGCGTCGGCGGCGGGAAAGGCGGCCCGCCAGCGCTGGCCGTCGGGCGCGCGGAACAGGGCGACGACGCCGATGTAGCCCGCCTCGCGGCTTACTTTTTCCTTCACTTCGTACCGCTGGCCGGGAATCAGGAGCACTTCCTTCACCTCCAGCAGGTCCGCGCCCAGTAGCTCGCGTTCCGTGTGGGCGTTGGTGAAGCCGGCATACGACACGCGCTCGAAGGCCTCGGCCTGGCGCAGCGTGTAGATGCGTGCCACCAGCGCCAGTGGCGGGCCCTGTTCGCCGCCGTTCAAGGTGGGCGCCGCATGCAGCCGGATGCTGACGGTGCGGGGCGGCTTCTGCGCGTCCGGCAGTTCCGGCGGGCGCTGGATGCCGGCGATCTGCAACACGGCGCCCGCGATCGAGGCGCCGGTGCCGCAGCCGGAAAGCATGGCGGTGAGCGCCGCCAGCGCCAGGGCGCGGCGCAGGGGCGGGCAGGGGGCAATGCGTCGCATGGACACTCCTTTTTTGATTCCACGGGTCAATAAGTCGGGAAGCTCATTTAACCGAAAGCATCACTTTTCGCCCTTGCGACGCCGCAAAGACGGGGAAACGGTCGTTGCTGCCTCACCCGAATTTTTGTTCCATCGCAACTGCAGAGATCGCTAACGCACCAATAATCGCCATCACCCCGCTTGCTAGGAGATGAATATGGGAAACAAACGCTTTACCGCCACCATGCTGCCGTGCCTGGCCACCGTACTGCTGCTGTCCGCCTGCGCCGGCACGCCCACGACGATGTCGGCCGTGCCGCCGGTCGCCACGCTCGATGCGGCGATGGCCGATGCCGAACGCAGTGTCGCCGCCGGCGACGCCGAGCGCGCCATCGCGATCCTGAAGACGGCCGGCGCCAAGTACCCGGCCGAGAAGGCGCCGTGGGTGCAGATCGCCCAGCTCAAGTTCGACCGCGGCGCCTATGGCGAAGCGATCAACAACGCGCTGGAAGCGCTGCAGCGCGATCCGAAGGACCGCCAGGGAAACAGCATCATTGCCGTCAGCGGCCTGCGGCTGTCGACCCAGGCACTGGCCGACCTGTCGAAGCAGAACAACCTGGGCGGCCCGTTGCGCACGGAAGCGCAGCAGCTGGCCACGCTGCTGCGCAGCAGCCTGGGTGAGGAAATCCTGGTGCCGACAACGCAGAAGTCGGTCCGCGCCAAGCCGCGCAGCGTCACCGTCAACAGCGGCTCGCAAGGCCACAAGCCGACGGCGGCCGTCACCACGCAGTCGAACAGCGCCGACCCCTTCGGCGCCCTCAAATAAGGAGCGGACATGGCAAATGGCGACAGTGTGCAGAAGCGCCTGAACAAGATCCGGCCGCCGCGCGTGCAGATGACGTACGACGTCGAAGTCGGCGACGCGATGGAAAGCAAGGAGCTGCCGTTCGTACTGGGTGTCGTGGGCGATTTTGGCGGCGATGCGGAAAAGGAGCACAAGCGCCTGAAGGACCGCAAGTTCGTCAATATCGACAATGACAACTTCGACGAAGTGCTGGCCGGTGTCGAACCGGTGGCACGCTTCCAGGCGCCGAACCGCTTGTCGGGCGACGGCGACCTGGCCGTCGAACTGCGCTTTCGCTCGATGGACGACTTCCGCCCCGAGGCCATCGTGCGCCAGGTGCCATCGCTGTCACGCCTGCTCGAAGCACGCGGCAAGCTGGCCGACCTGCGCAACAAGCTGGCCGGTAACGACCGGCTGGAGGACATCCTGACCGACGTGCTGTCCAACACCGAGCAGCTGGCCGGCAAGCTTGACGCAGGGGAGCCCTGACATGTCCGCACAACTGCAAGCACTGGCGCCGTCCTATGCCGACGACGCGCTGCTGGACGACATCGTCGAACGCAGCAAGGTCGCCAAGTCCGCCGTCGAACACGCCCGCGCCAAGGACATCATCGGTGAACTGGTCCAGCAGGTACTGGAAGGCACGGTGGTCGTCTCGCACAGCGTGTCGGCCACGCTGGACGAGCGCGTGGCACAACTGGACCGGCTCATTTCCGAGCAGCTGTCGGCCATCATGCACGCCCCCGCCTTCCAGAAGCTGGAGCAGAGCTGGACGGGCCTGCACTACCTGGTGCGCAATACCGCCACCGGTCCTGGTCTGAAGATCCGCATGCTCAACGCCACCCGGCGCGAGCTGGTGCGGGACTTCCGCAGCGCCCTGGAATTCGACCAGAGCACCATGTTCAAGAAGGTCTACGAAGAGGAATTCGGCACCTTCGGCGGTGCCCCGTTCGGCGCGCTGCTGGGTGACTTCGAGATCTCGCGCCAGCCGGAGGACATGTACCTGATCGAGCAGATGTCGCAAGTGGCGGCGGCCGCACACGCCCCGTTCATCACGGCCGCCGCGCCCGAGCTGTTCGGCCTGGAAGGCTTCGCCGACATGGGCAAGCCGCGCGACCTGAGCAAGGTGTTCGACACCGCCGAATACGCCAAATGGAAGGCCTTCCGCGAATCGGACGAGGCGCGCTACGTCGGGCTCACCTTGCCCCGTTTCCTGGGCCGGCTGCCGTTCCATCCCGTCGAGGGCACCGCTGTCGACGGCTTCAACTTCGTCGAGAACGTGGACGGCCTCCAGCACGATAGATACCTGTGGTGTAACGCCGCCTATGCCTTCGGCGTCCGGCTGACCAAGGCCTTCGGGGAATTCGGCTGGTGCGCCGCCATCCGCGGCGTCGAGGGCGGTGGCCTGGTCGACAACCTGCCGACCCACACCTTCAAGACGGACGAAGGCGAGGTCGCACTGAAGTGCCCGACCGAGGTGGCCATCACGGACCGGCGCGAGAAGGAGCTGTCGGACCTGGGCTTCATCTCGCTGGTCCACTGCAAGAACACGGACTATGCCGCCTTCTTCGGCGCGCAGTCGGCCCAGAAGGCGCGCCGCTACAGCTCGGAGGCGGCCAACGCGAATGCCGTGCTGTCGTCGCAGCTGCAGTACATCTTCGCCGTCTCGCGCATCGCCCACTACATGAAGGCCATGATGCGCGACAAGATCGGCAGCTTCGCGTCCGCGTCCGGCGTGGAGGACTTCCTGAACCGCTGGCTGATGAACTACGTGCTGCTGGACGATAACGCCAGCCAGGACCAGAAGGCCCGGTTCCCCCTGCGCGAAGCGTCGGTAAAGGTCACCGAAATGCCGGGCCGCCCCGGCGTGTACCGCGCCGTGTCCTTCCTGCGTCCGCATTACCAGCTCGACGAGCTGACCGTTTCACTCCGACTGGTCGCGGAGCTGCCGCAGACGACCAACAGCTGATCTTTTCCAACCACAACAGGAGCGCGTAATGGCAATCGACGTCTATTTGTATATCGATGGTATCAAGGGCGAATCGGCCGATGACCGGCACAAGGACTGGATCGAGTGTAAGTCCGTCAACTGGGGCGTGGAGCAGCCCAAGTCGGCCACCGCATCGACCGGCGGCGGCCATACGGCCGAACGGTGCGAGCACCAGGACATCGTGCTGCACAAGCTGGCCGACCTGGCCTCGCCGATCCTGCTGCAGACATGCGCCGCCGGCCGCACCATCCCCAAGGCGAAGTTCGAATTCATGCGCGCCGATGCAATGGGCGAGCGCGTCAAGTACTACGAAATCGAGATCGAGAACGTGCTGATCGGCGCCGTCTCGCCGTCCGTGGACGAAGGCGACATCATGACCGAAACGGTGGCACTGAAATTCTCGAAGATCAAATGGCGCTACACGCAGCAGAAGATCACCGGCGGCTCGGGCGGCAACACCTCGGGCGGCTGGGACCTGGCGGCCAACCGCATCGTCTGACAAGAGTCGCCGACGCTTGCCGCGGGCCGTTGCCGCGGCATTTTTTTTAGGAGCAGTCATGTTCGCACCTGTATCGCAGCCGTCCGCGCTGCGCCATCGCATCGGCCGCGGCAACGGAGGCCAGCGATGAACCATCCCACCTTACCGGACGACCTGCACCTGCGGCTGGCCGACCGTCTGCCCGGCCAGCTGCCGGCCATCGCCATCGTCGCCCAAGGCGTGCGCGCAGCCCGGCTTGGCCGGGGCAGGGCCGCCTTCCTGTGCGTCGACGCGGCGGGTTCACGGCCGGCCGTGCTGGCCCGGGCCCTGGCCGGATTGCTGTCGTATGGGGCGCCCATCACGCTCGACATGCGCGCCTACGGCGACGCGACCGGTGGGCAAGCCGCGTGCGAAGGCCTGACCGCCGCGCTGCGGCAGGCGCCGCGCGGCGTCATCGTGCTCGACGCGCTGGAACAGGCGCATCCCGACGTGGCGGCGGCGCTGCAGCAGGTGCTGGAAGGCCATGGCGCGGGCGAGGCCGTCGTCGTCGCCACGTCCCGCGTGCTGGAGCGCATCCAGCCGGCGCTGCTCGACTGCCTGCGGCTGGTGCCGTTCCGGGCCGAAGGCGCCGCCACGCCAATCAGTCATTGAAGGAGACATCATGCTCGACATCGATCAACTGCTCGCGCCCATCAGCGTCACCCAGGTCAGCGGCGAGGACCTGAGCTTTTCCAGCGAGGTCGATCACATCGCCAGCGCCCGCCGCGAGGACGATCCCGCGCTGGACCAGGGCGAATGGAAAGAAGCCCTGAAGGCCGCCGACTGGCCGTTCGTGGCCAGCCATTGCGAGCAGCTGATCCGTTCGCGCAGCAAGGACCTGCGCCTGGCCGTGTGGCTGGCCGAGGCCCATGCCAAGACGCGCCACTTCCGCGGCCTTGGCGACGGCTACACGCTGCTGGCCGGCCTGTGCGAGCGCTTCTGGGACAGCCTGCACCCGGCCCCGGAAGACGGTGACCACGAACTGCGCATCGGTAACCTGTTCTGGCTGCTGTCACGGTCGCCCCGGCTGGTCAAGGAGATTCCCGTGACGGAGGACGGCGGCGTCGCGCTGGCCGACTTCGAAGCGGCCCGCCAGCGCGCCGCCCAGGCCGAACCCGAGGACGACGACAAGCCCTGGAGCCATCCGGCTGGCGCCACCAGTCCCGGCATTGACGAACTCGACGCCCGGCGCCGCCGCAACTCGGCGCCCTTCAATGCGACGCTGCTGGCCGATGCCAAGTACTGCCTGGCGGCGCTGCAGGTGCTGGAGCGTGCCGTCGATGCGCGCCTCGGCGCCGATGGCCCAAGCTTCGGTCCGGCGCGCGAGGCGCTGCAGCATGCGATCGATTTCATTGGCCTGCTCGCGCCGGACGCCGCGCCGGACCATCCGGCCATCGCCGAGGGCATCGCCAGGCCGTGGCGGAACGGCGGCGATGTCGCCGGCGTGAAGCACGACGGCGGCATCGCCTCGCGCCAGCAGGCCATCGAGCAGTTGCGCCGCGTGGCCGAGTACTTCCACCGCGCCGAGCCGCACAGCCCCGTTGGCTACCTGGCCGACAAGGCCGCCGCCTGGGGCGCGATGCCGCTGCACGAGTGGCTGCACAGCGTCGTCAGGGACCGCGCCCAGGTGGCCCTGCTGGACGAACTGCTGGGCATTGACCAACTGCGCGGCCAACTGCGCGGCGTACCGTGCGGGCCGGTGCCGGACCAGGGCTAAGGTCACCGGCGCACGCTTGCATTCCCTCTGCAATACGTTCAGACTGGCCGTACCGGCGGCATGCTGAGGGAGAAATGATGGGCAATCTGCGCAATCTTCGAATTGGGGCACGGCTTGGCATGGGCTTCGGGGTGGTGCTGGCGCTGTTGGCGATCATGACCCTGGCCGGACTGCTGCGCATGCAGCAGGCCAGCCGGATGACGGCAACGCTGGTGGGCGAACATACCCGCAACGAGCGCCTGATGGCCGAGTGGACCAAGATCATCGAAGTCAACGCGGCGCGCGCCAGCGCGGCCTTCCTGGCCGCCGATCCGGCCGAGCAGAAGGCGATCGAGGCGACGATGGCGCAGTCCTCCGGACGCGCCACGGAGATCCAGGACTTCCTTGGCAAGGAACTGACGGACCCCACCAGCCGCAGCGGCCATGCCGCCGTGCTGGCGGCCCGCAAGAACTATGTGGCGATCCGCAAGAAAGTACTGACCTCGAAGGCCACCGACCCGGCCGGCGCCCGCCGGCTCTACACGGCCGACCTGGAAACGAGCCGCATGGCCTACCTGGGCGCGCTCGGCGCGCTGCTGGAGACGGAGCAGAAGGCGCTGGACGGCACCGCGGCGCAGATCCAGCAAACCTATGCGAGCGGGCGCAACCTGCTCCTGACGTTCGGCGTGCTGGCCATCGGCGCCGGCGTGCTGCTGGCCTGGCGCATCACGCGTACCATCACCGAACCGCTGCGCCAGGCCGTCGACATCGCCGAGCGGGTGTCGTCGGGCGACCTGACCAGCACCATCGACACGGCGGGGCGCGACGAGATGGGCCAGCTGATGGCGGCGCTGAAGAAGATGAACGCCAGCCTGGTGAACATCGTCGGCCAGGTCCGCAACGGCACCGAGACCATCACCACGGCATCGACCGAGATCGCGGCGGGGAACATGGACCTGTCCTCGCGCACGGAACAGCAGGCCAGCTCGCTGCAGCAGACGGCATCGTCGATGGACGAGCTGACCTCCACCGTCCGCTTCAACGCCGAGAACGCGCACAAGGCACGCGAGCTGGCCCGCACGGCGGTCGACACGGCGGTGCAGGGCGGCGCCGTGGTGGGCGACGTGGTGCGTACGATGGATGCGATCAGCGCCTCGTCAGGCCGCATCGTCGACATCATCGGCGTCATCGACAGCATCGCCTTCCAGACCAATATCCTGGCCCTGAACGCGGCCGTCGAGGCGGCGCGTGCGGGCGAACAGGGGCGCGGCTTTGCCGTCGTCGCCTCGGAAGTGCGGGCGCTGGCCCAGCGTTCGCACACGGCCGCGAAGGAAATCGCCGCCCTCATCTCCGACTCGGCCCAGCAGGTGCAGGCGGGCAGTGCCCTGGTCGGCCGCGCCGGCGGCACCATGCAGGAAGTGGTGGCGGCAATCCAGCAGGTGACGGACATCATGAACGGCATCGCCGACGCCAGCGCGCAGCAGCAGACCGGCATCGAGCAGGTCAACCAGGCCATCACGCAGATGGACCAGGTGACGCAGCAGAACGCGGCGCTGGTGGAGGAAGCGGCGGCGGCTGCCGAGGCGATGCAGGAACAGTCATCGCGCCTGGCCGACGCCGTGGCCGTATTCCGCGTCGCGCTCGACGGCAGCCAGCCGCACCGCCGGCGCGAGGAGCGTGGCACGCCAGCGGTGGCGCGGCTGACGGCCTGACCTCGCGACTGCTCAAGCAGCGGCGCGCTGCCGCTACAATGCGCGCATGAATGTCAATCGATTCGCTGATCGCCCCGCCAAACGCGTCGCCTGCGCCGCCTGCCTGCGGCCCGCCGCCACGTGCATCTGCCAATGGGTCCATCCCGTCGTAAGCCGCGCATCCGTGTTGTTCCTGCAGCATCCGATGGAAGTCCATAACGCGAAGAACAGCGCCCGCCTGCTGCATCTGTCGCTGCCGGGCAGCGTACTGGCCGTCGGCGAAACCTTCGATCCCGCGGCGCTGGGCGCACTGCTGGCCGGCCCGCGCCGCGCCGTGCTGCTGTATCCCGACACGCCGGGCGACCGTTCGCTCGGCATCGCGCCGCCCCCAGCCTTCGATCCCGCCTTGGCCGCAAGCCCCGGCGAGCTGCTGCTGGTGGTGCTGGACGCCACATGGCGCAAGAGCCGCAAGATGTTGTACCTGAACCCGCCGCTGCAGGCGCTGCCCCGGCTCGCGCTGCACGACACGCCCGCCTCCCACTACCTGATCCGCAAGGCCCACGCACCGGGGCAGCTGTCCACCTTCGAAGCGACAGTGCACGCGCTGGCGCAATTGGAAAACGATGGAGAACGCTATGCGCCGCTGATGACGGCCTTCGACGGCTTCGTCGCGCAGCAACTGGCGCTGGCCGGACGGCCGGCCCCGACCTATGACGTCACCAGCGGTTCGAATTCGGTGTCAGACACCTGATCCTGGAATTCGGTGTCAGGCACCTCATTCCAGACACCTGATTCCATCGCGATGTTGCTTGAAAACCGGTTTCTGACACCGGTTTTCAAGCAACAAAGTACATCAAGTGACATGAATTAGGTGTCTGACACCGAATTGAAGGCCGCCGTACCGGCTCAGCCGATCAGCTTCAACCCCGGCGGCAGGGCTTCGCCGAACATCCGCTGTTCGCTGGCCTGGTCGAGTTCGACGACGTCCCTGACCATGGCGATCCACGTGGCGGGGGCGCCCGTGCCCGTCAGGCGGCGCACGATCTCGTCGCGCAGCGGGTCGCCGATGTCGCGCGAACGGTCGCCCGTCTTGCGGGCCAGGTGGGCGGCGGCGAAGCCGGCCGGTTCGATGCGCTTCCAGTCCAGTTGCAGGAGGGCCGCCAGCCAGCTTTCCACGGCCGCCACCGGCGCCACTTCATGCGCGCTGCCGTGGAAGGGTTGGCGCGCGCCGACCCGGCCCAGGGCCCACAGGTAGCGGCTGAAGCTGGCGGCGGCGCGGGCGTCGAACTTCGGCCCGGCCGCGGGCAGCTTCGTGATCTCGCCCAGCATCCAGTTGCCGATTTCGGCCTTGTAGGCCGACGGGATGCGTTCCAGCGCGGCGCCCAGGCGCAGCATGTCTTCCTCGCTGCCGTCGACCAGGGTGACGGGACGCCGGCCCCGCTCGGCCGCGCTGGCCTGCAGGTTGAACGCGAAGTCGTCCAGCAGGCGCAGTTGCGCGGCCGTGTCCAGGCCACCGGCGACGCGGCGCCACAGGGTCCACCACTCGGCCCGCACCTGGCTGTCCTTCTGGTACTGCACGCCCGTCTCGAACAGGGCCCACAGCCGTTCGATGCGCCAGCCGTCCAGGGCGTCGCCGAAGCCGGGACGCATGCAGTAGCCGGCCAGGTTCAGCCACACGCGCTCGTGCTCGGGCGAGCGGCGGCGGCCCTTGGCGCGTTCCATCAGCGCGTCGAACAGGTGGCGCAGCAGCGGCGTGGCCCACCGGTCGCGGCTGCCCAGAAGGTTCTCCAGGCCGGCGCGCAGCTGGCGCACTTCCTTGGTGTCGACCTGCAAGGTGCGGCCGCCGAAGATGCGGTCGATCCGCTCCACCGCGTCGGCGAAGCGGGGCGGCGGCGGCTCGTCCGGCACGGCGGCGGCGTCATCGTCGATGCCGCGCAACTGGAATTCCAGCAGCCAGCGATGGCCGTCCGGGCGCGACGCTTCCACGCAGTGCACGTCGAGCGTGCCCACTTCCGACAAGGCCACGGCCAGTTGCACCGGCACTTCCTTGCGCGCGTCGCTGCCGGCCAGGCGCAGCACCGTGGCGACAGGCGGCAGCGCGACGAAGTCGGCCGGGTCGAGTTCGACGACATCGCCGGCGCGCTCGCCCAGGTCGCTGACGGTGGACACCAGGTGGAAGCGCACGGGCCGGCCCAGGCGCAGGCCGAACGTCCGGTCGGCCAGCCGGATTTCGCGGCCCGGCTGGGCCCCGCGCGGCAGGATGCAGACGGCGCGGCGCGCCACGCCGGGCGACTTGTCGCCATCGAGCAGCAGGTAATAGGCGCGGGGCGAACCGCCTTCGATGGCAGGCGCGAAGCCCTGCCGCGCCAGCGAATACGCCACGCCCCCACGGGCCACGGCGACATCCGGATTCTCGTTGTGCAGTACGCGCACGGGCGGCAGTTGTTGTGCCGCGCGCCAGCCGGAAATCGTCTGCTCCAGCCGTTGCGCCAGCGCGCCGGCGCGGAACACGCCGCCATTGAGCAGCAGGGTGTCCGGCACGGGCAGGGTGCCGTCGTCCGGCTGGCCCAGCGCCGCGCGGGCGGCGGCGGCATGCTGGCGCAGGAAGGACACCAGGTGGCGCGTCACGGCCGCGTCGGCGGCATACGGCAGGCCGAATTCGACGATGGCGCCACGGCCCCGCCGCGCCTCGTCCTGCGTTTCGTTGAAGGGGAAGAAGCCGTCGACGACGATGCGTTCCACGTCTTCCTTCAGCAAGGTCACGGAGCGGCTGCCGCCGATCAGCTTCGAGCCGCTGCCCAGCAGGGTGACGGTGGCCTGGGCCGGGCCGTCCGCTTCCAGCAACTGCTCCTTGGCGGCGCGGCAGCGTTCCGTCAGCTGCGCCAGGCGCCCGGGGCTCAGGCGTGCCGCCGGAGCATCGGGCTGCGCCAGCCGCGATTCGGCCAGGTGGGCCAGGGCCAGGTCCATATTGTCGCCGCCCAGGATCAGGTGGTTGCCCACGCCGATGCGCGTGAGCACCGGTTCGCCGTCCACCACTTCCACCTGCACCAGCGAGAAGTCGGTGGTGCCGCCGCCGACGTCGGCCACCAGCACGAGGCGGGTGCCGGCCAGGTCGGCGGCCAGCGTGTCGCGGTGGCGGTACAGCCAGTCGTACAGGGCTGCCTGCGGTTCTTCCAGCAGGCGCAGTTTGGGCAGGCCGGCCAGCCGCGCCGCTTCCAGGGTCAGCGCGCGGGCGCCGTCGTCGAAGGAGGCGGGGATCGTCAGCACGATCTGCTGCTTTTCGAGCGGATGGTCGGGGAAGCGGTGGTCCCAGGCGCCGCGCAGGTGGGCCAGGTAGCTGGCGCTGGCGCCCACCGGCGAGACCTTCGGCACGCCCTCGTCGGCGCCCCACGGCAGGATCGGCGCCATGCGGTCGACGCCGGGGTGCGACAGCCAGCTCTTGGCGCTGGCCACGAGCCGGCCCGGTACGGCCGCACCGAGGCGCCGGGCCAGGCGGCCGACGACGACCTGCGCCACGGCCGCTACGTCATGCTGGCGCCACGGCAGTTGCAGTTCGCCTGCGGCCAGCTCGCTGTCGGCGGGGTGGTAACGGGCCGACGGCAGCAGGGTGGCGCTGGCCACTTCGCCCGGCGCCGTCAGCTGCTCGATGTCGAACAGCTGGACGTCGCGCGCGCCGGACGCGGCCGGCGTGGCATACGCGAGCACCGTGTTGGTGGTGCCCAGGTCGATGCTGACCAGGTACTGGCTCATCGCGCGATTACTGGCCGTCGCCCGCGCGGACGTCGAACTCCACCTTCCAGCGCTGGCCGTCGTTCGCTACTGCCAGCAGCTCCAGGGTACCGGCCTCGGTGGCACGGGCATGCAGGCGCACCTGCACCACGTCGCCCGGCTGGCGGCCTTCCGGCGACAGCGTGGCCTGGATCTCGTTCAGCTCGATCAGTTCCTCCGGGCCCCAGAAATCGAGCACGGCGCCGATGGCATCCTGCCTGCGCGTCGACGAACCGAAGAAGCGGAAGTGCACCGGCTCGCCCACCACCAGGCCGAACTCCTGGCCCGGCAGTTCCAGCTCGCTGCCTTCTTCCATGCCGAACGGCGCCACGCACAGGGCCTGGATCGGCGGCTCCATCCCGGGAATGGCCGGCATCGCCGATTCGACCGCGACGTAGTACGAACGTGCCGTGCCGCCGCGGATGCGCACGCCTTCGCCGCGACGCACATAGCTGTAGTACGCGGCGCCGCGCGCCACGGCCAGGTCCAGGTCCGCGCCGCCCAGCATGCGCGCCCCTTCCGCACCCTCCAGGTACAGCCAGTCGTTGAGGGTGTCCATCACGCGCTGGGCCAGGAGGGCCGACTTGAACACGCCGCCGTTGAACAGCACCGCGCTCGGATGCAGGAAGGTGTGCTCCGCATTCTGGCGTTCGGCGAAGCCCGGCACGTCGGCCGTGGCGCCGACCTGGCGGCCCAGGAAGGCGGCCAGGTGGCGCGTGATGGCCGCGTCCTGCGCGTACGGCAGGCCCAGTTGCGTCAGGCCGGCGCGGGTGCGCACGGCCGGGCGCGCGGCCGCGTCCACTTTCGGGAAGAAGCCGTCCGTGATGAAGGCGGTGACTTCGTCGCGCGTCAGTTCGGTACGGATCGAGCCGCCGATCAGTTTCGAGCCGCGGCTCGGCACGACGATGGGCCACGTCTGGGCGCTGGCATCGGCCAGCAGCGCTTCCTTGGCGGCGCGGCAGCCATACGTCAGCGCGCGCAGTTGCCAGGCATCGAGCTGGGTGCCGTTGGCGCCCAGCTTGCGCGCCACCAGGTGGGCCAGCGCCAGGTCCATATTGTCGCCGCCCAGCAGGATATGGTCACCCACCGCCACGCGGTGCGGTTCGAGCTTGCCGTCCCGTTCCGTGATGGCGATCAGCGAGAAGTCGCTGGTGCCGCCGCCCACGTCCACCACCAGGATGATGTCGCCCGGCTTGACGTCCTTGCGCCAGCGGCCTTCGCTGCCCTGGATCCAGCTGTACAGCGCGGCCTGCGGTTCTTCCAGCAGGGTCACGTTGTCGTAGCCGGCATCGCGGGCCGCTTCGGCCGTCAGCTCGCGCGCGCCCGGGTCGAACGAGGCGGGAATCGTCACCGTCACGGCCTGCTCGGTGAAGGGTGCTTCCGGATGGGCCGCATCCCAGGCCTGGCGCAGGTGGGCCAGGTAGCGCGTGGACGCTTCCAGTGGCGACACGCGCGTCACTTCCTCCGGCGCGTCGTTGGGCAGGATGGCGGCGCGGCGATCCACGCCGGGGTGGCATAGCCAGCTCTTCGCGCTCGACACGAGGCGGATCGGCGTGGTCGCGCCACGGGCACGCGCCATCTCACCGGCCACGGGGCCCGCGCCGTCGGCATTCCACGGCAAGGCCAGTTCGCTGGTCGCCATTTCGTCCGGGTGCGGCAGGTACAGGAAGGACGGCAGCAGCGGCAGCTCTTCCACCGTGCCGGGCGCGGTCAGCTGGGGCACGGCCAGCACGCTTTGCGCGGTCTTCTCGCCATCGCTGGCGGACAGGTCGACGTACGACAGCGCACTATGGGTGGTGCCCAGGTCGATGCCGATGGCATAGCGGCTCATGTTTTCACCTTCGCTCACAGTTCCACCTCGGCCGGCGCCAGGATTTTCGCGTCATGCGCTTCGGCCAGTTTCGGCAGGCGCACGCTGGTGGCGCGCCAGCCGCGGTGGCTCAAGGCGCCCTTGAATGGCGGCTTGCCGACGACGTTGCCGGTCAGGCGCACGCTGGCCGCGTCGAAGCCTTCGTCCAGCGTGATGCGGCTGCCTTCGGCTTCGCTGCGCACCGCTTCGATGGTGAAGTGCTCGCGCAGCACCTTGCTGCAACCTTCGTGTACGACACGGGCGGCCGCGCCGATATCGGCATCGGCGTAACCGGCCAGGTTTTCCTGCGTGAAGTCGATCAGGCGCGCTTCGCGCTGCAGCAGTGCCAGCAGTTGCAGCGCGGCGTCCGGCGTGGCCTCGCGCAGCGGCGGCGGTGGCGGTGGCGTGACGACCGGTGCGGGCGGTGGCGCGACGGGCGCGGCGGCAGGTTCAGGGGCGGGGCCGCGCTGGATGCGCGCAGCGAATTCGGCGTCGCCCAGGATCTTGAAGAAGGAGCTGAAGGCGAGGGGAATCCGGCTCCAGAACGACGGCAAGTTGTTTGATGTGCTCATTTTGCTCTTGAAATGGGTTGGATCGCGCGCGACGGTGCCTGCGCCGACCTGCGGAATGCCGAATCATACCAGTTGAACCGGCGTTGGCGGCATGACAAGACCGTGACCGGGCAGTGGCACTTCGGTCACACGGCGGCCCGTCCGCACGCGTGCGCGTTGCAGGCACTGGCGAATGGGTCTAGAATACTGTATATGCATACAGTTATTGGCGGAGGCCTCATGCTTGATGACAATACCAACGACAGCCGGCACCGGGCCATCCCGATGCTGCCGCCGCAATCGCTGCGGGGCCTGGGCGCGCGCCATGGCGTCACGGCGCAAAAAGGGCGGGGCGCGGTCTCGAACCTGCAGGGGCGGTATGAAGTCGACCAGCGCGAGATCTTCGATGACGGCTGGGAGCGCGAAGGTGAAAACGCAGAAGGCGCAATGCTGCGCCGCACCCTGGTGACCGAGGAAACGGCCAAGTCCATCCTCAGCCGCAACCAGTCGCCCGATATTCCCTTCGGCGTGTCGCTGAACCCCTACCGGGGCTGCGAGCACGGCTGCATCTACTGTTTCGCCCGGCCGTCGCACAGCTACCTGGGCCTGTCGCCGGGGCTGGACTTCGAAAGCCGGCTCTATGCCAAGGTCAATGCACCGGAACTGCTGCGCAGCGAACTGTCCAAGCCCGGCTATACGGTCGAACCCATCGCGCTGGGCGTCAACACGGATGCCTACCAGCCCTGCGAGCGGGAATACCGGCTGACGCGCAGAGTGCTGGAGGTGCTGCAGGAGTGCAATCACCCCGTCGGGCTGATCACGAAGTCCTCGCTGATCGAGCGCGATATCGACATCCTGGCCGCGATGGCGAAAAAGGGCCTGGCCGCGGCATCGATCACCCTGACCACCCTGGACCCGAAGATCGCCCGCACCCTGGAACCCCGGGCCGCGGCGCCCGAGCGGCGGCTGCGCACCATCCGCACCCTGACGGAGGCGGGCATTCCCGTCGGCGTGTCGATCGCGCCCATCATCCCGTTCGTGACGGAACCGGAAATCGAGAAGATCATGGAAGCGGCCCGCGACGCCGGCGCCATCGCGGCCAGCCACGTCGTGTTGCGGCTGCCGTGGGAAGTCAATCCCCTGTTCCAGCAATGGCTGGAAGCGCATTTCCCCGACCGCGCCCAGCGCGTGATGAACCGGGTGCGTGAAATGCACGGCGGCAAGGATTACGACGCCTCGTTCGCCACCCGCATGCACGGCAGCGGCATCTGGGCCGACCTGATCAGCCAGCGCATGGAAAAAGGCATCGCCCGCTTCGGCCTGGGCGGCAAGGGCATGCGCTTCAAGCAGCTCGACCGCACCCTGTTCCGGCGCCCGCTGGTCGTGCCGGCCCCCGGCGCGCGCGCGGTGGCGGCGGTGAAGGCCGGGCAGATGGATCTGTTCTAGGCTTGGAGTTCAGCAGGGGTTTTGGTCGTTTGAACGCTGAGCCCGCATCGATCATCGGAAGCGCTGACGGTCGACGAACCGTGCACGACACGCGCGTGCGCGGGACGCATGGCGCAAACGCGTATCGCCCAATTCGCTTTGCTTTGGAAGCCATCGTTAGCCGATGTTGATCCTTGCTGGCGTGGCACCCGCTGGCTGCGGGGCAATTCAACAAGAGACACTTAAAGGGATTACACGGGACCCGAGAAACTATTGATACACGGCAATCTCCGCCAGACGACGTCAGGGTATTGTAACCATTCAATATTTTTGACGGACGCCTTGGCACGCCGGGCGCTTTGCGGAGATTGTCAATGAGGGAAAGTTCAGGGTTTGCGACGGGTGCCGCGCAGTCGGCGTTCAGCGGTGCATCGCAACACAATCGCCTCATGCGGCTCGACTTTCCGTTGAGCGATGGGCCCCAGGCAGTCCTTCTGCCCAACAATCTGCTCGCGCACGAGGAAGTCTCACGCAGTTTCCGCTTCGACGTCGAGGTGCTGTCGGACGATCCGCGCATCCCGCTCAAGACGCTGATGGGGCGGATGGTGACGATCTCCCTGGTCCGGCAAGACGGAAGCCTGCGCTACTTCAACGGCTATATCACCGAGTTCCGCTTCCTGCGCAGCGATGGCGGCTTCGCGTTCTACCGGATGGTTCTTGAGCCTTGGCTTGCGTTCACGCGCCTGCGCAAGGACAGCAGACCCTTCCACAATAAAAGCGTCCTCCAGATCACTGAAGAAACCCTGAAGGATTATCCCCAGGCGGACTGGTACGTGGGTCAGATCGACGAGGCGACGCTGACCGTCGCCAACCAGTACAACGAGACTGACTACAACCACCTACACCGGCGCTGGGAAGCGCTAGGGCTGCACTACTGGTACGAGCACAGATCCGACGGTCATACGCTGATGATCTCGGACAACAGCACCCTGTCCAAGCCGATCGACGAAGAAGCGTATGTGATCCCGTTCCACGACAAGGGCGGCTCGCGCGAGGACGACGGTATTCACCAGTGGTCCGCTGTACGGCGCATCGGTTCGGGCAAGACAACTTTGGCATCGTTCGACTACAAGAATCCCAGAGTGCAAAGAGTTGAGGCGCCTTCGGTCAACCGGCAAGGCGACCTGTTTCCCTTCGAAGTCTATGAGGACACCGGCGCCTATGGCTTCCGCCTGCATGGCGACGGCGAGCAGTTGGCAGCGCGGCGTATGGACGAAGCGGATAAGGAAACGCAGTATTTCGAAGCGACGGGCAATGAACGCTGCGTGCTGCCCGGCCGCACGTTCAAGCTTGGCGGTCACTTCAGCGCCGAGCCGCGCGCACGACAATACGCTGCTGAACCCTATACCAGTATCGAGGACCGCCGCTACCTGATCCTGTCCGCTGACCATGAAGTAGCCAATAACTATCAGGCGGGTGCAGGAACCCCCTCCCGCTATGAAAACCGCTTGACGTGCATCCGCGAGGACATCCGATGGCGCCCCGGCCGCAACTACCATAGCGAGCCAGTCAGCTACACGGGCTTGCATACGGCAATCGTCGTCGGCCCGGCAGGCGCAGAACTCCACACGGACGGCTACGGGCGCATCAAGCTGCAGTTCCACTGGGACCGGCTCGGCAATTTTGACGAAAAGAGCTCACCCTGGATTCGCGTGATGACGCCCGCTGCCGGCAGCGAGTTTGGCCATATCCGCTTGCCCCGCGTTGGCGAGGAGGTGGCGGTTATTTACCCCAATGGGAACATCGACCATCCGCTTGTCCTTGGCGCGCTCTACAACCAGGCGCACATGCCGCCGTGGGCACTGCCCGAGCAGCAGGCCCTCAGTGGCCTGCGCAGCCGGGAACTGGGGGGCGGATTTAGCGGCAACCACCTAGTTCTCGACGATACGAAGGACAAGATCCAGGTTCAGCTGAAAAGCGACCATCAATGCAGCCAGCTGTCGCTTGGCCACATCACCCGCATCGAAGACACTAGCGGACGCAAGGATGCCCGCGGCGAAGGCTGGGAACTGCGTAGCGACGGACACGGCGTAGCGCGCGCGGCCAAGGGGCTGTTGATCACGACGGAAGCGCGCCAGGCCGCACGCGGGCCCATCAAGGATATGGACGAAACGACGAGACGGCTCGTACTGGCTGGCGAACAGCACCAACTGCTGGCGGAAATCGCGCAAAAAAACGGTGCCCAGGAACCTGCCGACAACCAGGAGGCAGTGGCGTCCCTGCTGCAATCGCAAGGCGACGCTGTCAAGGGAAGAGATTCGAAACCGGATAGTTTCCCCGAGCTGGCTAAGCCGCACCTGGTGCTTGCAAGTGCCGCCGGTATCGCCACCACGACCACCGGCGACACCCACATCTCCAGCGACCGGCACACGGCTCTGACGACAGGTAAAAGCCTGTCCGTGGCGGTCGGTACGCACTTCTTTGCCAGCGTTCGCCAGTCCTTGCGACTGTTCGTCCAGAAGGCCGGCATGAAGATGGTGGCGGCAGCTGGCGACATCGACCTGCAGGCACTGTCGAACAACATCAAGCTGTTGGCGAAGCTGGAGATCACGCACACGGCAAACCGCATCACGATCAGTGCCAAGGAGGAGGTTGTCATCAACGGTGGCGGCAGTTATGTGAAATTTGCCGCCGGCGGCATCGAACACGGCACCAACGGCAGTTTCATCGCGCACGCGAAACACCACAGCCTGACCAGTGCAAAGAATGCCGAGATGGCCAGCAACATGCCGCCCGTGACCGAAGTGCTGAACAAGGGTCGCGCCGCGCTGCACATCGGCAGCCACGCCGAGACGGCCGGGCGCGCAAGTGCCGGCTTGCCCTTCAAACTGTTCAAGGACGGGGCCCTGGTCGAGCAAGGACACATTGACGACAAGGGGAACATCCAGTTCGCGCACGAGCTCGAGGCGGCCGCGAAATACAAGGTCGAGCTTCCAACCGGGCAGTCCTTCGATATAGCTGCCAGCGCCTACGAAGAACAGCACGAACAAAACGCCGGCCTGGGATATCACGGCTACGAGAATCCGGGCGGCGCCCTGACCGACGACGAACAATCGCTGAGCCAGGACAGGATCGATGCCAGTCCCTGGTCCAGCGAGCAGGCATGAGCCCCAGCCGCCGGTGGCGGTCCATAGATGAAGGAGAGGCGAATGGGCATGGAAGAAAACGAAGGCTTGTATACACAGGAGCTCTGCTACAACCAGGTCGTGGGTCCGTACGAATGCCTGTCCTTGCCCTGGTGGGTGAGGACGAAGAAGCACAAGACCTACCTGGCGCGGCATCACTGCCAGATCTTGCCCCTTATCTGCGGTGAAGAAGTATTCCAGCGCATCCAAGTCGACCTTCTCGCAGCGCGGCGTAGCGTGGACATCATTACCTGGGGATTCGACCCGGGCATGGTGCTCGTCCGTGGAGGCTCGGCCGAAGACGGCATGCGCTACGGCGACCTGCTCAAGCAGATCGCGACCCGCAAGGAGAATCCGGTCACGGTGCGCTTGCTGCTGTGGCACGACAACGCGGCCTCGTACGCTATCCAGAAGAATAATCCTGGCCTGTACGGAACCCGTGTCCCGACCATCGGCGCCTACGCGGGCTACTACGGCGAGACGCATGACCGGTATAACCGTGAATGGTTCGCTGAAATCTTCGCGAACAAGGTGCCAAACATCGTGCTGCATACCCGTGAGGTCGCCTTGAAGTTCCGGGACTCGGCGCTGGCCGGCGAGAGGTACAAGATCAGTCCAATCGACGGCCGGGCCGGTTCCATCTATCCCACCCATCACCAGAAGATGGTCCTGATCGATTACGAAACCCCCGAGTGTGCCGTCGGCTACGTAATGGGGCATAACTCGACGACCGACTTCTGGGACACCGTCGAGCATCGGTTCCAGGACCGGCGTCGCGAAACGCTGTACAAGAAGAATCCGGCTGAGTGGGACAGCAAGCTCGCGGCTGCCGCGGACGAAGCGCAGGACTGGTACGAGCGGCAGATGCGATCGATGACGGGGCAGCCCGACCAACCGTCGCGGCGAAGGACCCAGCGCCAGATGGAATTCATCAATCAATACGGGTTTACCGCGAAACCGTACCAGGACGTGTCGCTGCGCGTGCGCGGCACCATCCTGTACGACATGAATCACAATTTCTGCACGGGCTGGGCCGAGTCCGAACAGGCCACGTCGACCTTGATGAATGCGATCTGGATGACACCGGCAGGCTTGGCGGTCAAGGCGGCTGCCGCCGCTGCGGCCAAGGCCGCGACGGAGCAGCCGGTGGAAGTGCATCCTCTCGTGCAGGACAGGAGCCGCTTCAAGGCTGCCGATTTTTCCCTGAAGGACTGCCACCACAGCGCGCAGTTGTTGCGCACGTACCCGGCG
>Ga0066798_10000005_pt1 | contig 193209 bp, 170 predicted proteins | sample PersoiDNA2013203_FD_70961 | JGI IMG/M metagenome (GOLD analysis project Ga0066798, IMG submission 70961) | Permafrost soil microbial communities from the Arctic, to analyse light accelerated degradation of dissolved organic matter (DOM) -... | ecosystem: Environmental > Terrestrial > Soil >... | reverse complement strand
ACGGGCAGCCGTTTCGTACTCGACGTGGGCGGTGTTGATGGTGATGCCGCGGGCTTTTTCTTCCGGTGCAGCGTCGATCTGGTCGTAGGCTTTCGCTTCGCCGCCGAATTTCTTCGACAGAACGGTTGCGATTGCAGCGGTCAGGGTGGTCTTGCCATGGTCAACGTGACCGATGGTGCCAACGTTCACGTGCGGCTTAGTCCGCTCGAACTTTTCTTTTGCCATTTTAGACTCCTAACAATTTTAAAATATTGCTGGGCACGCGCCCGACTGTCAGATGATGTATTGCAGAATACAGCGATACTGCGAATTCTGGTGCCCTTGACGTGGATTGAACACGTGGCCTCTCCCTTACCAAGGGAGTGCTCTACCACTGAGCTACAAGGGCTTATTTACTGCGATTGTTACGGCGTACGTATTTACTGCGCATTGCAACGAAAACTGGAGCGGGTGAAGGGAATCGAACCCTCGTCATAAGCTTGGAAGGCTTCAGCTCTACCATTGAGCTACACCCGCGAGGTTCCGTTTCACTACACTATCACTCAGTTTCCTTGCAAAAACTTGGTGGAGGGGACTGGATTCGAACCAGTGTACTCATAAGAGGGCAGATTTACAGTCTGCTGCCTTTAACCACTCGGCCACCCCTCCGCGAGGAACCGCAGAGTATGAAGCATAAAATCTAAACTGTCAACGCTCTAACACAGTCTTGCTCGTGTTGTGCTGCTAACCGTCTGCTTCGGGGCGAGATTGTAGCGGCTACCCCTGAGAATTTGCAAGGGTTGTTTTACGAGTTCATCAAAAATCTTTCAGGCCATTGAATTTGCTGGGCTGACAAGACCTTTTATGTTTTCCCCAGGTTCCTTTTGTTGCATCCCTTGCTATAAAATCGCCCGTTCCCACCTGCCTGTGCCGTGCGTGCCCACGCCGGCGCTGCGCACTTGCCGTCACCACCTGGAGTTTTGGATTGAACACTCGACTGAACAGTTGGCGCACGCTGCTGCTGGCCAATCTGTTACTCGCGCTGGCTTATGCCGCCACCGGTCGCATCGGCCTGCAACTGGCCCTGGGGCCAGGCTCGGCCACGCCGCTGTTCCTGCCGGCCGGTATCGCGCTGGCGGCCCTGGTCAGCGGCGGCGCCCGGCTGCTGCCCGGCGTGGCCGCCGGCTCGCTGCTGATGAACCTGTTGATACTGCCGCTGTTGCATACGGACCTGGGACTGGCGGCACGGCTGGTCGCTTCCGGCACGGCGGCGGCCACGGCGGTCCTCCAGGCTTATGTTTCCATGCATGCCTTCCAGCGCTGGATCGATCCGGGCATCGATTCCGGCCGCGACGTCCTGCGCTTCCTGATGCTGGCCCCCGTGCTGGCATTGACCAGCAGCACCCTGTCGCTGTGCGCCCTGTCGCTGCTGGGCGTGCTGCCCGGCAGCGACCTGCCCGCCAACTGGCTGGCCTGGTGGCTGGGCGATACGCTGGGCATGCTGCTGGCCGCGCCCCTCGTGTGGATCCTGTTCGGCCAGCCGCGGCGGCTGTGGTGGCGCCGCCGCTGGCTGGTGGGCCTGCCGATGCTGCTGCTGATGGCCCTGTTCGTGACGATCTTCCTGAACGTGCGCCGCTGGGAATGGAACCAGCAGATGCAGACGGTGCAATTGAAGTCGCAACAGGTAGGCGACCTGTTGCAGGCGAAGATGTCGGAACACGAACGTTTCGTCTTCGCCATGTCGAGCGCCATCAACGGCCACGGCCGAGCGATGAAGCCGCCGGACTTCCAGCGCGTGGCCCAGGGCTATCTCGCGCGTCACCCGGAAATGATGTCGATGAGCTGGCTGCGCCCCGTCAGCGGCGACGAGCGCGCCGCCTTCGAGCGCTGGGGCCGCGAACATCTCGATCCTGCCTTCGCCATTCGCGCCCCCGATGCGAACGGCAACATGCAACCGGTGCCGCCCAGCGCGGCCCATATGGTGGCCACCTTCATCGAGCCGCGCGGCAACCGCATCTACCTGGGCCTGGACATGCTGGCCGAACCGTCGCGCGCCGCCGCCGTGCGCGCGGCGCTGCAAAGCGACGAGCCGGTCGCCAGCGTCCCCCTGCAACTGATCAGCAAGGGCTTGAAGCCGGGCATCGTGCTGCTGCAGGCGGTGCGCCCGCCCGACGGCGGCGAGCCGGTGGGCATGCTGCTGCTGTCGCTGCGGCTGGAAAGCTACCTGAACAGCGTATTGAAGCAGGTCGGCTTTCCCCACCTGGTGGCCACTGTCGATGACTCCGCCACCGGCGAGCGGCTGGCCACGTCCGACGGTACCGGCTGGGACGGCCCGTCCGCCGTGCTGCGCCAGACCCTGCACTTCGGCGGGCGCGACTATCTGCTGACCCTGTCGCCGACGACGGATTATGTCGCCACCCAGCGCGGCTGGCAGAGCTGGACCGTGCTGGCGGCGGGCCTGCTGCTGACCGGCCTGCTGGGCGGCCTGCTGCTGCTTTCCAGCGGCGAGCGGGCCCAGATCCAGGCCCGCGTCGAGGACAGCACGGCCCGGCTGCAGGAACGGGAGGCGCGCCTGCAGGCCATTCTCGACAAGGCAGCCGACGCCATCCTCACCATCGACAGCTATGGCGTGCTGGTGTCGGCCAACGGCGCGGCCGGCCGGCTGTTCGGCTACGACCCCGAGCAGATGGCCGGCCTGCCGCTGGTGCAGCTGCTGCCGGCGGCCCACAACGAAACGCCGGCCGTGTTGCTGCGCCGCATCGCCAGCGCCGGCAGCCACGCCCACGAGGCCACCGGCTGGCGCCGCGAGGGCGTGTCCTTCCCGCTGGCCGTGTCCGTCAGCGAAGTGGAACTGCCGGGCGAGCACCTGTTCGTTGCCATCCTGCACGACCTGACGGAACGCCAGCGGGCCCAGGACCGCATCTACCGGCTGGCCCACCACGACCCGCTGACGGGGCTGGACAACCGCCTGTCGCTGAACCTGCGGCTGGACCAGCTGCTGGGCCGCACCCGCCGCGCCCAGGGCAACGCGGCCGTGCTGTTCCTCGACCTGGACCACTTCAAGAAGATCAACGACACGCACGGCCACCAGACCGGCGACCAGCTGCTGATCGCCGCCGCCGGGCGCCTGCGCGAACTGCTGCGCGACGTCGACACGATTGCCCGCCTGGGCGGCGACGAATTCATCGTCGTCACGGGCGCAAACGCCACGCCGGACAGCGTCAGCCACCTGGCCGCGGGCATCGTCGAAGTGCTGGCCCGGCCCTACCAGCTGCAGGGCGTGACGGTCCACAGCGGCGCCAGCGTGGGCGTGGCCATGTTCCCCACCGACGGCGAGGACAGCAGCACGCTGCTGCGCCACGCGGACACGGCGATGTACGCGGCCAAGGCGGCCGGGCGCGGCAACTTCCAGTTCTTCTCGGCGGAGATGAACGCGGCCACGCACGAGCGGCTGCTGCTGGAGAGCCGGCTGTGGCAGGCGCTGGACCAGGGCGAATTCGAACTGTTCCTGCAAGCCCAGATCGAGCTGCACAGCGGCCGCGTGATCGGCGCCGAGGCGCTGCTGCGCTGGCACCATCCGGAACTGGGCCTGGTCGGGCCGGACCGCTTCATCCCCATCGCCGAGGAATCCGGGCTGATCCTGCCGCTGGGCGACTGGGTACTGAAGCGGGCCGTGCAACTGCTGGACCGGTGGCGCGGCATGGGACTGGGCCACGTGCGCCTGGCCGTCAATCTGTCGGCACGGCAATGCCACGGCACGGGCCTGCTGGCCCAGCTCGACACCTTGCTGACCAGCACCGGCATCGATCCGGCCCTGCTGGAACTGGAAATCACGGAATCGGCCGCCATGCAGGACCCGGAACGCAGCCGCAGCCTGCTGCAGCAGCTGCGTTCGCGCGGCATCAAGGTCGCCATCGACGACTTCGGTACGGGCTATTCCTCGCTCAGCTACCTGAAACTGTTCGAGCTGGACCGCATCAAGATCGACCGCGGCTTCGTCAAGGACATCGAGACCGACCCGGACGACGCCGTCATCGTCGCCGCCACCATCGGCCTGGCCCATGCACTGGGGCTGGAGGTGATCGCCGAAGGCGTCGAGACGCAGGCCCAGGCCAGCTTCCTGCGCAGCAAGCACTGCGACGAAGCCCAGGGCTACCTGTTCGCCCGCCCGGTCACGCTGGCCGAGTTCGAAGCCCTCGCCGCCGCGCCGACACGCGCCGTGGCATAGCCAGCCCGGCTGGCCTCAGAAAAATCCGGGACAGTCCCGGAAAATTCGGGGACTGTCCCCGAATTTTCCGACCCGGCCGGGGTCAGCCGCCGGCGATGTCTTCCAGCGCCAGCACCACTTCGGGGTCGAACTGGCTGCCGCTGCGCTCGCGCACATAGGCCAGCGCGGCCTCCTGCGGCCACGCCTCGTTGTAGGTGCGGGCGTGCATCAGCGAGTCGTAGACGTCGACCACGGCAACGATCCTGGCCGACAGGGGAATGGCCTGGCCGCGCAATCCGTCCGGGTAGCCATGGCCGTCGAAGTGTTCATGGTGGGCGCCGGCGATCTCGGCGGCGTAGCTCAGGTAACTGACACCGTCGACCATGCTGGCGGCCCGTTCCAGCACGGTGCGCCCCACCTGGGCGTGGGCCTGCATGCGGATGCGTTCCTCGGCCGTGTGGGCGCCCGGCTTGAGCAGGATGTGGTCCGGCGTGGCGACCTTGCCGACGTCATGGAGGATGCTGGCCAGGCCGATCATGTCCAGGAACTGCGGCGTCAGCTGGTCGGGATAGGCGCCCCGCGCCACCATCCGCGCGGCGATCGCGCAGGACAATTGCTGCACCCGGCGCACGTGGCCGCCGATGGCGTCGTCCCGGTATTCGGCCAGATCGGCCAGCGCCACCACGGTGGCCTCCTGGGCCTTGCGCAGCTGGCCGAACATGTACAGGTTGTCGAAGGCGGCGGCGATGCGCTCGCAGAACACTTCCAGCAAGTCGCGCTGGATCTGCGCCAGCGGCCACGGCGGCGTGATGGAAATGGCGACGTCGCGCCCTTCCCTGGTGTGGATGTACAGCACGTTGACGGGGTGGTCGAACTGGCTTTTCTTTTCCGCGAAGGCCTTGGCGATGGTGGCGGCCAGCGCATGGCCGGCCGGCAGGTGTTCGGCCTCGGCCAGGTCGACATAGTCGCCAGTGGCGGCCACTACGGTGGCATGGCCGTCGCCGGCCTGCATCAGGCACAGCACGCCGTCGGCGCCGACGTCGAGGATGGCGGAAACCTGGTTCAGCACGCCCGAAGCGAATTCCCGCAACGAATGGATATGGTAAAGATTGGTGGCGCCGGCCAGGATCTTGCCGAGGCCGGCGCGGCTGCGCTCCAGCATGTTCAGGCTCTCGTAGGCCCGCAGCGCCGAGATCACCGTCGTGAACAGCTTCTGTGTCGTCAGTTCCGTCTTGGCCTTGTAGTCGTTGATGTCATACTCGATGATGACCTTCTGCTCGGGCGCTTGGCCCGGCTGGCCCGTGCGCAGCACGACGCGCACGATGGCGTTGTGCAGCTCCTCGCGGATGCGCCGCGCCAGCCGCAGCCCGGCATCGTCCGTTTCCATCACCACGTCCAGCAGTACCAGGGCGATATCGGGCGTGCCTGCCAGGATGTCGAAGGCCTCGGCGCCGCTGTAGGCGGAAAACAGCTCCAGCTCGCGGCCCTTGAAGACGACGTTGCGCAGCGCCAGCCGCGTCACGGCATGCACGTCCTGGTCGTCGTCGACGATCAGCACGCGCCATTGGCGCTGGTCCGGCGGCGTCGCGGGCGCGTGCCCGTCTTCCTCTTCGTCCAGCAGCCAGTTATCATCGGCGGCAGTCGAATCCGTCATGCGTTCTCCTTCGGGTCCCGTATGGGTTCGTGCCAGCATAAGGCAGAAGCGACGCTGGTGACAATTGAAACTTGCCGCGTCGCAAATAGTGCTGGAGTCTGCTACGCTTTGACAACAACGACCATTGGGGAGAGCACACCATGCAAGACAAGCCAGATCAGCTCGAGGCCGGCGACGGCGCGGGCCGCGAATTCCTCGCCTTTACGCTGGGCCGTGAAGAGTACGGCATCGACATCCTGAAGGTGCAGGAAATCCGCGGCTACGAAGCAGTCACGCGCATTGCCAATGCTCCCGAGTTCATCAAGGGCGTCATCAACCTGCGTGGCATCATCATCCCCGTGGTGGACATGCGCATCAAGTTCCACCTGGGCGAACCGGTCTACGACCAGTTCACGGTCGTCATCATCCTCAACATCAAGGGCCGCGTCGTGGGCATGGTGGTCGACAGCGTGTCGGACGTCATCACCTTGACGACCGACCAGATCAAGCCGGCACCCGAGCTGGGCACCTCGTTCTCGCAGGAATTCATGATCGGCCTGGGCACCATCGGCGAGCGCATGCTGATCCTGATGGATATCGACAAGCTGATGTCCAGCCCGGAAATGGGCTTGAACGATCCGATCAATCCGTAAAGAAGGGCGAGCCGCACGAGGGCGAGCCCAAGCGCGGCAAGCCCGAGGCGGTAAAGCCAATCCCCGTCGTTCCAAAGCCGGCTGAACCCGTGCAGGGCCGCCACCTGGCGGCCCTGCTGCGGCCACATTCGTTCGTCGCCGATGCAAGAAATTCTTATCCTTGCCTATTGAATTACTCGTTTGTCCACCGCCGGTGCCGCGCCCACAATATCACTGACTGCACGATTATTGACCCGACGGCCATGCGGCCATGAGGAGATCGAGACATGTACAGGAAGATCGCAAGTACGGGACGAACCGACTATTTATGGCACCCCACGACCGCCGCACGCCGCAAACCTGTCTCCCGGCGTGACTACTGGAAGGCCGTTCTGCGCCTGTTCGCCGAGTTGAGATGGCGCTGCCCCTGACCGCGGCAGCAATGGCATCCAGGGCTCGCTCGTTGCACAAACTTTCGCGCGCGAAACGCCGTATTTTCCAGGCCAGACGCGTAGGGCGAGCCGTGAAACGGCAAGCCCGCGCAGCAGCACTCAATCTCGGTTGTTCCCAGGCCGGCTAAAACCGTGCAGGGCTAGGCGCGAGGGCGCACACGAAACCGCGAGCCGTCAAACGGCGAGCCGGTGACGTAACACACAATCCCAGTCGCTGCCAGGCCGGCTAAAACCGTGCAGGGCTAGGCGCGAGGGCGCAGACAGTGCTTCAGCACGGCAAGCCCGACGCAACAACGCCATGCGCGGTTTTAGCCGGCCTGGCGCTTGGAGCAGGGGTGTTTGCCGGCCAGATCGATGTTTTGGTAGCGGATTTCATACCGCCCCGTCGACAGCTGGTCCACCACCAGCTTGTCCTGGGCCTGCACGAACACGTAGCGCACGTTCGAGCGGCGGTCCATGTCGAAGATCTTGATGAAGACGGGGAAGGCGTTGTCGCTGTTGTCCAGGGTGAGCTGCATGTCCTGGCCCTTGTTCATGACGGGGAAGCCCGTCACGTAGCCGGACTGGGTCGGCCAGGGTTCACCGTTCGGCGCTACCAGCGCCGGCGTTTCGTTCTCGCAGTCGCCGCTGACACCCGGCAGGATCACCTGCGACAGCGCCACCACCTTGATCGGCGGCGCGTCCGTCGCTTCCGCTTCGGCCGTACGGCTGCGCGCCGGGGCATTGCCCCAGCCATCGTCCGGATCGGCCGGCCGTTCGCCCCGCGGCGCCGGCCGGCTCGCGCTGGCGGTCAGCTCGCCGGGCTTGCCGCCCCAGGCCGCCGCCAGCACGGTCGATACCTCGCGCGGTTCGGTCACGGTCATCACGCCAGCCACCCAGCCGGCGCCCAGGCAGCTGGCCGCCGTCAGCCACCAGCGCCAGTTGCGCAGCAGCTGCTTGCGGCGCAGTGCCGGATGGGGGGTGTCGGCAAAGGCACGGGCCGGCACTTCACTGCCCCGGCTCATATCGTCCTGGCGGGTGCTTTCCAGCCACTCCACTTCGAATTCTTCCTGGGCGATCCAGTCGTCATGCTCCTTGCGGCGCTGCGGGTCGGCCAGGGTGCCGTAGGCCGTATTGACGATGGCCATGATGCGGGCGGCTTTTTCGTCGCCCGGGTTCTTGTCAGGATGATATTTCTGGCTCAGCGCCTTGTAGGCGGCACGTACGACTTCCTGTGGCGCGCCGCGCGCCACTTTCAGGTTGTCATAGTGTGTATGTATCTTTCCCATCGTCTCAGTATTGTCAGCCGCGCGTCACGACGGGGTTTCGCGCCAAGTCAACCATAATAGCCGAACTCAAAACATTGTTTGCAAGCGTGTGGAACGCGCCACGGTGCCCTGCCCTCACAGCCGGTGGGCCCGGTCGCTGGCCGCCAGCGCCGCCGGCAAGTCGACGTCCTTGCCCACCACCAGTACCTTGAACAGTTCGCCCATCTCTGCCGGCGACAGCAGCTTGTGCACGGCGTTCGACTGCGGCAGGTAGCGCTTGGTGTCGGCCGGGTCGGTGCGCAGCAGCAGGTCGCCGATGCCGGCGCCGAGCAGGAAGGCGGCCTGGCTCATATAGGCCAGCACGTCCGCGCCGGCATCCTGGGCGGCCAGCGCCATCGCCGTGAAGTCGACATGGGCCGTGACATCCTGCAGGCCGGGCAGGTAGAACGGGTCGGCGTGGGCATGGTGGCGGTAGTGGCACATCAGGGTGCCCGCCGCGCGGTCCTCCAGGTAGAACTCATGGGCCGGGAAGCCGTAGTCCAGCAGGATGGCGGCGCCGCGCCCCTTGGCCAGCAGCGCCCCCAGGCTGCGCATGAAGCCGCAGGCGATGCCGTGCAGTTCCGTCACATAGCCTTCGGGCAGCTCGTCCGCGTGGGGAATCTGCCGTGCCAGCTGCTCGGACAGCGCCGGGCTCAGGTCCACCGGCTGCCAGGTGAAACGGCCATCGGCGATCGTCACGTGCAGTTCGCGCCAGCCGGCGGCCGTCTTGCTGACCAGGTGCACGGGCATCGCGTCGAGCACTTCGTTGCCGATGACGACGCCGTCGAAGCTGTCCGGGAAGCCGTCCAGCCACGTCACCTGGGGGAAATCGCGCAGCGCTTCCTGCTGGCGCGCGCGCAGTTCGCCCGACAGTTCGACGATGGCATAGCTGTCGACCGTCACGCCGAGATTGGCCAGTTCGGTCAGGATGTCGCGTGCCAGCTTGCCGGTGCCGGCGCCGAATTCGAGGAGCCGGGGCGCACTTTGGGCGATAATGGCGGCCGCGACATGGGCCAGCGCGCCGCCGAACAGGGGCGACAGCTCGGGCGCGGTTGTAAAATCGCCCTCCTGGCCCAGCTTGGCGGCGCCGCCCGTGTAATAGCCCAGGTCCGGCGCGTACAGCGCCTGTTCCATGAAACTGGCGAAGGAAATGGCGCCGCCCTGCCGCGCGATGTCGGCGGCGATGCGGTGCTGCAGGGCGTGGGACGCGGCCAGCGCGTCCGGGGAAGGTGCGGGAAGAGACATCCGCGCATTGTAACAACGTCTTCTGGAGTAATCGAACATGAGCAATCTTGACGCCGCGCCCGTTGCGCTGGTGACGGGCGCCGGCCGGCGCATCGGCCGCGCCATCGCGCTGGGCATGGCGCGGGCCGGCTGGGACGTGGCCGTGCACTACGGCGCCTCGCGCGACGACGCGCTGGAAGTGGCCGGCCAGGTCGAGGCCATGGGCCGGCGCGCCGTCGCGCTGCACGCGGACCTGGCCGACGAGGCGGCCGTGCGCGCCCTGCTGCCGGCCGCCGTGGCCGCGCTGGGCGAGGTGCGTTGTGTCGTCAACAACGCCTCGCTGTTCGACTACGACAGCGCGGCCGACTTCACCCTGGCCCGGCTGGACCGGCACATGCACGCCAACGTGGGCGCGCCCGTGCTGCTGGCGCAGTCGCTGCATGACCACACCCAAACGGGCCGGCAGGCCGTCGTGGTGAACCTGCTGGACCAGAAGCTGTACAATCTCAATCCCGATTTTTTATCGTACACGCTGTCCAAGGCGGCGCTGCATACGGCCACGACGATGCTGGCGCAGGCGCTGGCGCCGAAGGTGCGCGTGGTCGGTGTGGCCCCGGGCATCACGCTCGTCTCGGGCGACCAGGACGCGGCCGGCTTCGCCAAGGCCCATGCACAGACACCGCTGGGCCGCTCCAGCACCCCGGAAGACATCGTGGCCGCCGTGCTGTATGCCGCCACGGCCGGTGCCGTCACCGGCACCACCCTGCTGGTCGACGGCGGCCAGCACCTGATGCCGCTGCCGCGCGACGTGATGTTCCTCGCGACCTAAAGAATATTTGATTTCCCTGGAAGGTTAATTATGCTGTCCGCCCTGACCCACCCCCGCCTGCAGGACTGCCGCCGGCTGTTCCTGCGCAATTACGAAGTGCAGATCAATATCGGTGTGCACGATTTCGAGAAGAAGGGCGAACAGCGCGTCCTGATTAACGTCGACCTGTATATCCCGCTGGCCGTGTCGACGCCGTCGGCCGACGAGCTGCACGAAGTGGTCGACTACGACTTCATGCGCGACACCATCGCGCGCCGCATGGCCCAGGGCCACGTGCACCTGCAGGAAACGCTGTGCGACGACGTGGTCCAGGCCATGCTGGCCCACCCGCGCGTGCGCGCCGCCCGCGTGTCGACGATGAAGCCGGACGTGTATCCGGACTGCGAAGGCGTCGGCGTCGAAGTGTTCCGCATCAAGGACGACGTATGAACGCCGTGATCGACAACGCCATCGTGGCGGACAAAATCGCCGACAAGAGCGCCGAAAAAATCGCCTACGAGAACAACAAGCTGCACAAGCGCCTGTGCCGCCTGGTGGGCCAGGCCATCGGCGACTTCAACATGATCGAGGACGGCGACAAGGTGATGGTGTGCCTGTCCGGCGGCAAGGACAGCTATGCCCTGCTCGACATCCTGATGACCCTGCGCGAACGCGCGCCGATCCATTTCGACATCGTCGCCGTCAACCTGGACCAGAAGCAGCCGAACTTCCCGGCCGATATCCTGCCGGCCTACCTGACCGAACTGGGCGTGGCCTTCCACATCGAGAACCAGGACACGTACAGCATCGTCAAGCGCCTGATCCCGGAAGGGAAGACGACGTGCTCGCTGTGCTCGCGCCTGCGCCGCGGCATCCTGTACCGCGTGGCCGACGAGCTGGGCGCGAACAAGATCGCACTGGGCCACCACCGCGACGACATCCTGGAGACCTTCTTCCTGAATATGTTCTTCGGCGGGAAGCTCAAGGGCATGCCGGCCAAGCTGGTGTCGGACGACGGCAAGCACATGGTGATCCGCCCGCTGGCCTACGTGAAGGAAGAAGACACGACCCGCTATGCGGAAGTCAAAGGCTTCCCCATCATCCCGTGCGACCTGTGCGGCTCGCAGGAAAACCTGCAGCGCAAGCAGATCAAGGCCATGCTGCGCGACTGGGAAAAGAAGCACCCGGGCCGCGTCGAAAGCGTGTTCTCGTCGCTGTCGACGGTGATCCCGTCGCACCTGATGGACCGCAACCTGTTCGGCTTCACCGACCTGAAGACGGACGGCATCGCCAACCCGCTGGGCGATATCGCGTTCGACGAGGAACCCTGTTCGACGCCGGTAAGCGTGCCGGGCATCATTCCCGTCCAGCCCGCGTAAGGAAACAAGCGAAAAATGGGGACAGACCCCATTTTTCGGGCAACTTTCAGAACACCCGCGCCGTCCGGTACACCGGATACAGGTTGAACCGCTCATCCCACGACGAGTGGCGCCGGGCGAAGAATTCCAGGCGGGCGCGCGGGCTCTTGGCGAAGGCGGCGTCGCTCTCCAGCCTTGCCTTGAATGCGGCGGCCACCTGCGGGTCCTTCAGCTGCTCCCGCGCCACTTCCTCGGCGACGTATTCTTCCATGTACTCCTTGCGCTCGAACGCCACGTTGAACAGGCCCCAGGCGCCCAGCGAGTCGGCGCTTTGCGGTTCGAGCATCGTCATCACCAGCCGTGCCTTCGCTTGGGCGATGGGCACGAACAGGGCGCCCTTGCCGACCTCGCGCGACTCGGGCTGCCACTTGCCTTCCAGCGCGATGGTCTGGTGGCCTTCGACCGATCCCGGCGACAGCTTGGTGCCGTCGGCGCGGAAGGTCTCGACGTCGACCTTGCCCGGCGCCGTGCCGAGCACCTTGAAGGCGACGCCGTGCTGCTTGAGCTTCGGCGCCACCAGCGAGGCCTGTGCGGCTGGCACGATATAGCCGCCGCCTGGCGCCGTGACCAGGCGGTCCGGAACGATTTCCTCGCGCAGCGGCACGGTCCACTTCTGCGGCTTGGTTTCGTCATACTTCGTCCACAGGCCGCCCGACACGTCGGACGGCGTGCGCGTGTATTCATAGCCGGCGAAGTCGATCATCGTCGTCTTGTCGGTGGTGCGGTAGCTCAAGGGGAAGTCCTGCCCCGCCAGCGCAGCCGAGCGAGCGTCCGCCGCCAGTGCCAGCTTGCGCCAGTCGGCACCGTGCGCTGCCACCTGGTCCAGCAGCGAGACGATGGTGTTGTAGGTGATCTTCACGCGCGTCGGGTAGTCCTTCCACGAGTGCGTCTCGACCAGCATGCCGAAGCGGTTACGCAGCTGGAAATAGCCCGTCGAGAAGCGTGCCGTCGACATCTCGTCGACGAAACCGGATTGCGGCTCGTCCGTCCTGGCGAAGGAAATATAGAAGTGCTTCGGATCGGAGCCCTGCTTGCGCAGGTCGGCCATCACGTTGTCGCGCAGCGCCGTGCCGGCCGTGCGCAGGCCTTCGTCACCGCCGTGCACCGGTTCGACCTGGATCGACACGTCCGGCTGGAACTTGGCGCCGTCCGTCACGTGCAGGTCGATATAGGCCAGCGGGTCCCAGTCGTTCACCAGCGCCAGCATGGCCTGCATCTCGGGTGCGTCCGCCTTCAGGTAGTCGCGATTGAGGTTGTAGTTCTGCGCGGTCACGCGCCAGCCCATCTCCACCGGGCCGCGCTGGTTCGGGCGGTTCCATTTGCCGAACCGTTCATGGCCGTCGACGTTGAAGACCGGGACGAACAGCAGCACCTGTTTATCCAAGGTGCCGGCGCCGGCCTTGCCTTCCAGCGCGTCACGCAGCGCCAGGAAGCCGGCATCCTTGCCGTCGATCTCGCCGGCGTGGATGCCGCCCTGCACCAGCAGCACGGGCACGTTCTTCTTCTTCGCCTGGGCTGCCGTCAGCGCGCCCGTTTTCGACACGGCCAGCGCCAGCATCGGCCGCCCTTCCGGCGTGCGCCCGAATTCGAAGCAGCGCACCGCCTTCGGGTAAGCCTTCTGGAAGGCCGCGCACAGCTTGACCACTTCATCGTAACGGCCCGTGGCCTCGAAACCGGAGCGCTCGGCCACGGTGCTGAGATCGGGGGCGGCGTGGGACAGGGGGACGGCGGTCAGCAGGGCAAGCGACAGAACGGTACGAATCATTCACGGACTCCGGGATGCGGTCGATAAAAAAGCGGGACCGGCACGGATCGCGTGCCCGTCCCGCCGGGCCGGTGAATTATATTCCCCTTATCGGGAGATCATGACCTCATGAGCCGAAGTGGTAATTCAGCTCGACCCAGCCCACCCGTCCCAGCGGGTTGTAGTTACCGATCGGGTAGTACGGCCAGCCGCCGGTCCGGTCGGATTTGACCTTGTTGAACAGGTTATTGACGATCAGCGATGCGGTCAGACGGTCCGTGAAGCGGTAGACGGCGCTGGCGTTGACCAGGGTGGTCGGCGTGATGTAGCCGGTCTGCGCCGAGTTCGGGATCTTGCCGTAACGGGTGGCGAACAGGGTCGTCGACAGCTTGCCCACGTTCCAGTTGACGCTCGTGCCCAGCTTGTCCGGCCAGTCCGAGCTGTCCAGCGCATGCAACTTGTCAGCCACTGCGTCGCCGGCGAACTGCTGCGAGCGGCGCGTCAGCGTCTTCGTGTAGTTGCCGCGCACCGTGAAGGTGCCGTAGCTGGCCGTGCGCAGCGCGTACTTGGCGCTGATGTCGAAACCGCTGACGCTTTCCTTGGCCGCGTTGATCGGGTTGACGCGGATTTCCTTGATCTCGCCCGCCTTGTCCAGCGCATTGTCGGCGTAGCGCGTGATGCGGCTGATGGTGTCGACGCACAGCGACGAGCCGATATCGAGCCCGCCCAGGCGGCAAGCCGCTTCGTCGCGCAGCAGCTGGTCCGCATCCAGGTTGCGTACCAGGTCGTCGATCTTGATGTTCCAGTAGTCCGCAGACACATCGAAGCTGCTGCTGGGCGACCAGACCACGCCCGCGCCGTACGACTTGCCCTGCTCGGGCTTCAGGTCCCGGCTGCCGTACTGCACGTAGTCGGAACCGGGCGACTTGTCGGCGAACTCGCAGGTGTCGAGCGGCTGGCCGGACCTGGCGCAGCGATAGTAGTCCGTGGTGGACGAGTAGTAGCCAGTGCCGCGCGCCTTGTAGATGTAGTTCATGTCCGGCGCGCGGAAGCTCGTGGCGTAGTTGGCGCGCACCAGCAGGTCCTTGCGCGGCCTGAATTCGAGCCCGCCGTTGTACGTGAACTTGCCGTTGCTGCGTTCGGCGAATTCATAGCGGTCGTAGCGGCCGGCCAAGGTGGCCGTCAGGGTCGTCAGCAGCGGGATATTCAGCTCGGCGCCAGCGGCATAGCGGCTGCGGGTGCCTTCGGTGATATTGCTGCCCGGGGCGAGGTTGAAGTATCCGGCGTTGATGCGCGGATCGGGCGTGTTCGAGAAGCCCTGCCGGCCTGCTTCGATCACGGCCGCCAGTTGCAGCGGGCCGGCCGGCAGGTCATAGAGCTTGCCGTTGGCGCTGGCCGACAGCGTATGCGTCCACGACTCGTCGTCGCTCTCGGTCTGGCCCGTGATGGTATCGAATTCGCCCGGCGTGATGCGGCGGGTCAGGCGGGCCGGGTCGGGTGCGTAGATCGCCACGCCGTCCGGGTCCGTGCCCAGGCGCGGGCCCAGGAAGAAGCTGTCGATATTGGCCAGCGCGCGTGGCGTCCTGGCTTTCGATTCATACCACGAGGCGCTGTAGCCGGCTTCGTACTTCCAGCCGTTGCCCAGGTAGCCGCGCACGCCCAGCGAGGCGGCCAGCGCCTCGTCGTGCCATGTGCGGTCGTAGCGCTTGACGCCGCCCATCTCTTCCGGCGCGACATAGCGCGTCCACACTTCGTAGTTGCCCGTGTTCTGGTTCAGGAAGTAGCTGTTCGACGTCGACGCCGACGTCCACGACGGGCCGCGCGTGTTGTTCGCCGTCTCGTTGCGCCCGACCAGCAGGTCGGCGAAGAAGGTGGTGTCTTCATCGAGCTGGTAGGTGGCGCTGCCGAAGGCATTCTTGCTGAGGTTCTTGGTCTGCACGGTCCAATGGTGCGTGCCCACCTTCGGGCTGGCGCAGTAGCTGCCCGCCTTGGCTGTGTAGCGGATGGTGCTGCCGCCGTAGAAGTCGGCCAGGTCGGAACAGGCCTGGCCCGGGTCGATGAACTTGCCCGTGTCGAGGTTCTTGCGCGACAGGATATTGGTTGGCGTGCCGGAGCGGGCCGACATGAAGTCGCGCTGCAGCGAGGACAGCGGATCGCGCTCGGACAGCTCCAGGCTGAACACCGTGTTCAGCTTGCCGAATGCCTGGCCGCCGGTGAACTGCACGCGCCGGTCGCCGCCGCCGCCGCGCGATGTGGTGCCGGCCTTCACGTTGACGTCGAAGCCTTCGGCCTTGTTCTTCAGGATGATGTTGATGACGCCGGCGATGGCGTCGGAGCCATAGATGGCCGAGGCGCCGCCGGACAGGATCTCGATGCGCTCGACGATGTTCGACGGGATATTGGCCAGGTTGGTGAAGTTCACCGTGCCTTCGTAGGCGATGGGGAAGTCGGCCAGCCGGCGGCCGTTCAACAGGATCAGCGTGTGGTTCGGGCCCAGGCCACGCAGGCTGATGGTGTTGGCGGACGGCGTGAAGGTATTGCCGTAGTCGGCACCCTGCACGAAGCCGCTGTTCTGCACCTGGTTGTTGAGGGCATCGAAAACATTCTTGTAGCCCTGGCGGGTGATGTCTTCACCCGTCAGGACCGTCACGGCGGACGGTCCTTCCAGGCTGGTCCGCGCAATGCGCGACCCGGTGACGACGACTGCGGTCGGGGCGGCTGCTTCGGTAAGCGGCTGCGTAGCCTGTGCCTGCGCCAGCAGGGGTACGCACTGTGCGCCGATAAGTGCTGCTAAAAGATTCGTGGTCTTCATGGTTGGCATGGTTTTCCCGGTTTTTTATTGTTCCCCGCATGGTGCTGCGGGAACCGAACCTTACCAACTTTGCTTCAGCAATGGAACGAACAAGTTTGCGCTTGCTTATGCGGCGGCTCGCCGGAATGCGCGAGCCGCCGTTGCCTGCCCTCCCCTAGGCCGCGTGCGGCGCCGATGCCGCCGGGGGTGCTGCCGTGGATGCTGCCGAAACGACCGGCGCGTGATACGCCGTCAGCAGCGATGCTTCCTTCTGCTTGGCCGCCTTCAGGTGACGCTCCTTGACGTGACCGTAGCCGCGGATGTCCTCGGGGATGCGGGCAATGGCCACGGCCGTGGCCAGGTTGTCGGCCGTCAGTTTCGGCAGCAGTGCCGCCACCGTGTCGCGGTACTCACCGATCAGCGCACGTTCCATCCTGCGTTCCGCCGTGTAGCCGAACATGTCGAGCGCCGTGCCGCGCAGGCCCTTGAACTTGGCCAGCACGCCGAAGGCCTTCATCATCCACGGGCCGAACTCCTGCTTGACGAGGTGACCGTCCTTGTCCTTCTTCGCCAGCAGCGGCGGGGCCAAGTGGAACTTCACCTGGTAGTCGCCTTCGAACATGCCTTCGATCTTCTGGCGGAAGGCCGGGTCGGTGTGCAGGCGGGCCACCTCGTACTCGTCCTTGTACGCCATCAGTTTGTACAGGTAGCGGGCCACGGCCTCGGTCAGGCGCAGCTGCTTGTTGCCAAGCTTCGCTTCGGCTGAACGCACGGTGTCGACGAAGGCGCTGTACTGCTGCGCGTACGCGGCGTTCTGGTAGGCCGTCAGCAGCTCGACGCGGCGCGTCACCACCTCTTCCAACGTTTGCGCGCGCTTGAACTCGATGACCTGCGCAGGCGCCGTCATTTTCGTCACGGCAGCCAGGTCGACGGCGGCGTAGCGGCCCCAGTTGAAGGCCGATTTGTTGAAGCCTACCGACACGCCGTTCAATTCGATCGCCTTCATCAGCGACGCTTCCGACAGCGGCACGTGGCCCTTCTGGAACGAGTAGCCCAGCATGAACATGTTCGTCGCGATCGAGTCGCCCATCAGGGCCGTGGCGATCTGGCCGGCATCGACGAATTCGACATTGCCGGCGCCGCAGGCACGCACGATCTCGCCGCGCGAGGACTCGCCCGGGAACTGCCAGTCCGGGTTCTTCACGAAGGCCGCCGTGGTGGCGCCGGTCGAGTTGATGGCGGCCCAGGTGCGGCCTTCACCCATGCGCGACAAGGCATCGCGGCTGCTGGTGACGATCTGGTCGCAACCGATCACCAGGTCGGCGCTGCCGGTGCCGACACGGGTCGAGTGCAGGTCGGCCTGCTTGTCGGCCAGCCGCACGTGCGACATCACGGGGCCGCCCTTCTGCGCCAGGCCGCTCATGTCCAGCACGACGGCGCCCTTGCCTTCCACGTGCGCGGCCATCGCCAGGATCTGGCCGACAGTGACGACACCGGTGCCGCCGATGCCGGTGACGAGGATGCCATACGGCGTCGCCGTCGATGGCAGCGCAGGTGCCGGCAGGGCCGGGATCTCCGCGCCGGCGCCGCCGGCCGCCTTCTTCGGCTTCTTCAAGGAGCCGCCTTCGACGGTGACGAAGCTGGGGCAGAAACCGTTGACGCAGGAGTAGTCCTTGTTGCAGCTGGACTGGTTGATCTGGCGCTTGCGCCCCAGTTCCGTCTCCAGCGGCTCGACGGACAGGCAGTTCGACTGCACCGAGCAGTCGCCGCAGCCTTCGCAGACGGCTTCGTTGATGACGGCACGCTTGGCCGGGTCCGGGAACTCGTTGCGTTTGCGGCGGCGGCGCTTCTCGGAAGCGCAGGTCTGGTCGTAGATCATGGCCGATACGCCCGGCATTTCGCGCAGTTCCTTCTGCACGTCCATCAGGTCGGCGCGGTGGCGCACCGTCACGCCCGGGGCCCAGGCGTAGTCGTCCGGGTATTTGTCCGGATCGTCGGTGACGACGATGATGGGCGTGACGCCTTCGGCGGCGATCTGGCGCGAGATCATGCCCGGGTCGAGCGGGCCGTCCACTACCTGGCCGCCCGTCATGGCGACGGCGTCGTTGTACAGGATCTTGTAGGTGATGTTGACCTTGGCCGCGACGGCGGCGCGGATGGCCAGGATGCCGGAGTGGAAATAGGTGCCGTCGCCCAGATTGGTGAAGACGTGCTTCTCGTTGGTGAACGGCGCCTGCCCTACCCACGTGACGCCTTCGGCGCCCATGTGCGTGAAGGTGGAGGTCTCGCGGTCCATCCACAGCACCATGTAGTGGCAGCCGATACCGGCCAGCGCGCGCGAGCCTTCCGGCACCTTGGTCGACGTGTTGTGCGGGCAGCCGGAGCAGAAGAACGGCGTGCGGTCCGTCAGCGGGTTCGGTTTCGCCGGCACGTCCTTCAGCACCAGCTCCTTCGCTTCCAGGAAGGCGATGCGCTCCTTGACACGCGCCGCCACCGGGTGGCCATCGCAATAGTGCGTGATGCGGCTGGCGATGGCGCGGGCGATCTGCGCCGGGTTCAGTTCATAGGTGGCCGGCAGCAGCCAGTCGCCGTGACCCATGCGGTGCTTGTTCGACCATTCGCCCGTGTCGTCGAACTTGCCGACCACGCGCGGGCGCTCGCCGTCCGGCAGGTTGTACAGCTCTTCCTTCAGCGCGTATTCGAGGATCTGGCGTTTTTCCTCGACGACGATGATTTCGTCCAGGCCGCGCGCGAATTCGTGCACGCCGTCCGCTTCCAGCGGCCACGTCATGCCGATCTTGTACAGGCGGATACCGATGTCGGCGGCGGCCTGTTCGTCGATGCCCAGGTCGGCCAGCGCCTGGCGCGTGTCGAGGTAGGATTTGCCGGCCGTGATGATGCCGATCTTCGGCTTCGGGCTGTCCCAGATGATGCGGTTGAGCTTATTAGCGCGCACATAGGCCAGCGCCGCGTACCACTTGTAGCTGTTCATCCGCACTTCCTGGTCCAGCACGGCGTCCGGCCAGCGGATATTCAGGCCTCCGGGCGGCAGCTCGAAGTCGTCCGGCATGACGATCTTGACGCGGTCCGGGTCGAAGTCGACGACGGCGCCGGACTCGATGATGTCGGTGACGCACTTCATCGACACCCACAGGCCCGTGTAGCGGCTCATGGCCCAGGCGTGCAGCCCGTAGTCGATGTATTCCTGCACCGAGGACGGGTACAGCACGGGGATGCCGCAGGCGGCCAGGATATGGTCGGACTGGTGTGCCGTGGACGAGGACTTGGCCGCGTGGTCGTCGCCGGCCAGCACCAGCACGCCGCCGTGTTGCGCCGAGCCGGCGTTGTTACCGTGCTTGAAGACGTCGCCGCAGCGGTCGACGCCGGGGCCCTTGCCGTACCACATGGCGAAGACGCCGTCGTATTTGGCGTCCTGGAACAGGTTGGTCTGCTGCGTGCCCCAGACGGCCGTGGCCGCGAGGTCTTCGTTCATGCCGGGGTGGAATTTGACGTGGTGCGCTTCCAGGTGCTTCTTCGCCTTCATCGCCGTCATGTCGACGCTGGTGACGGGCGAACCGCGGTAACCGGTGATGTAGCCGGCCGTGTTCAGGCCGGCCTTGACGTCGCGCTCACGCTGCAGCATCGGCAGGCGGATCAGCGCCTGGGTGCCCGTCATGAAGGCACGGCCGCGTTCGAGCGTCCATTTGTCGTCGAGGGTGATGTCCGGGTGGTTGTCCGGCGTGCCTAGCTCCGTACCCTTTTGAGGTGCGTTCATGGGTTTGTCTCCAATATTCTTCAAAGTGCCAAAGCCGGCGCCCTCTCTAGCGGAGGGCTGCCGGCTTGTTTTCGCTGCCAGGTATCCCTGGCTCTACGTCACGTTCATGCGGTCGTCTTCGACGGATCCTCCAGCACGCCGCGGCGGATCTGATCGAGCTCGATCGACTCGAACAGGGCGCGGAAGTTACCCTCGCCGAAGCCCTGGTCGCCCTTGCGCTGGATGATCTCGAAGAAGATCGGGCCGATCACGTTCTGCGTGAAGATCTGCAGCAGCAGTTCGCGCTGCTGGTCACTGCTGGCCTGGCCATCGATCAGGATGCGCAGGCGGCGCAGCTCGTCCAGGTTCTCGCCGTGGCTCGGCAGGCGGCGGTTCACCAGTTCGTAGTACGTCTCGATGGTATCCTGGAATGCGATACCCTGGTCGCGCATGCCCTGGATCGAACCGTAGATATTGTCCGTGCCCAGCGCGATGTGCTGGATGCCTTCGCCGTGGTACTCATGCAGGTACTCTGCGATCTGCGACTTGTCGTCCGACGATTCGTTGATCGGGATGCGGATCTTGCCGCAAGGGGAAGTCATCGCCTTCGACTTCAGGCCCGTCAGCTTGCCTTCGATATCGAAGTAGCGCACTTCGCGGAAGTTGAACAGGCGCTCGTAGAAGCCGGCCCATTCGCCCATGCGGCCACGGTAGACGTTGTGCGTCAGGTGGTCGATGTAGGTCAGGCCGTGGCCGACCGGATTCGGATCGACGCCGGGAATGGCGACGAAGTCGGCGTCATAGATGCTGATGTCGCCAATGCTGCCCGGGACCACGCCCTTGTCGGCGTTCTTGCCGCGCCAGCGGTCGACCAGGTACAGCAGCGAGTCGCCCACGCCCTTGATGGCGGGGATGTTCAGCTCCATCGGGCCGGTCTTGTTGTCGAAGCCCCAGGCACCCATTTCCAGCGCCTTGTTGTAGACGTAGGCCGCATCGTCGACGCGGATGGCGATGGCGCACACGGACGGGCCATGCTGGCGCGCGAAGCGCTGCGCGAACGAATCCTGCTCGGCATTGATGATGAAGTTGATCTCGCCCTGGCGATACAGGGTGACATCCTTGGTGCGGTGACGGGCGATGGCGGTGAACCCCATGTTCTCGAACAGCGCGCCGAGAGCCTTCGGATCGGGCGCGGCGAACTCGACGAACTCGAAGCCATCGGTTCCCATCGGGTTGTCCCAGGGCGTGAATTGCATGCGTCTCTCCTTATCAGAATAGCGCACAGTATAGACCCCGATTCGAAGAATTAAATTGCAAACAATTCCCCTGACCAAGGATTTTGAGCAATAATATTGCCATAACATGTGCTCAATGAGGAATTTATGACCAAGATCGCGCTGGACAAGACGGACCGCAAAATTCTCGGCATCCTGCAGGCCGACGGCCGGCTGTCCAACCAGGACGTGGCCGAACAGGTCAGCCTGTCGCCGTCGCCCTGCCTGCGCCGCATCAAGCGGCTGGAAGAAGAAGGCGTGATCCGCCAGTACGTGGCGCTGCTGGACCCGGACAAGATCGGCCTGGGCCTGCTGGCCTACGTCAACGTGCGCCTGGAAAAGCACAGCGACGCCGCGGCGCACAGCAATGCCCGCGCACTGGGCGCCCTGCCCGGCACGGCCTCGCCGCGCGAGGACTTCGCCGTCGCCGTCGAGCAGTGGCCGGAAGTGGTGGCCTGCTACGCGATGACGGGGGAAATGGACTACCTGCTGCGCGTGCACGTGGAGGACATGGACCACTTCTCCCGCTTCATGATGGCCACGCTGCTGCGCCACCCCGCCGTGCTCGACGTCAAATCCAGCTTCGCCCTGCAGCGCATCAAGGACACCACGGCGCTGCCGCTGGTGTGATCCCCGCCATTTCGTTGCCTGGAAAATGGGGACGTACCCCATTTTTCGAGCAATGTTTCCCGAAAAATGGGGTCTGTCCCCATTTTTGCGGCAACTATTCCTTGGGTTGGCGGCCGGGCAGCTTGTCGAGCAGCTTGGTGGCGCGGCGGATGTTGGCTTTCAGCGCGTAGTCGAGCGTGGCCAGCTGTTCCTGCATCGCTTCCTGCAGCACGCTGGCCGGGTCGGCCGGGCCCAGCTTCAGGTAGGCGTCCGCTTCGCCGTAGTCGCGGTGGATTTCCATGCCGGCCTTTTTGGCGATGTGCATCATGGTCTGGTTCGACGACAGGCAGTGCATGTACAGGGTGTCGACGTCGTTGTTGCGGCAGACGATATTGGCCCGCTCGAACAGCTTCGAGCCGATGCCCAGGCCGCGCGCGGATTTGAGCACCGACACGCCGAATTCGGCCACGCGGTCCTTTTCCGTGACGCCCTCGCTGGCCGGCTGGCGCGGCGCGAAGGCCAGGTGGCCGACGGCGGCGAGGCGGAACACGCGGTTATAGACGCCGAACACCATGTCGCGGTTGAAGTCGATGCCGTTGACGTACTTCGTCACCTGCTCGTCCGACATGAAGGAGCCGAAGCGCAGGATGCGGTCGGAGCGCTCCAGCGACAGGAAGTGACGCACCATGCGGCGCCGGTCGCGTTCGTGCAGGGCCTTGACGGGCACGGTGGGCCGCGCGCCCTTGTTGAACCAGCGCTGCAGGGGATTGCGGAACAGGTTCAGCCGCGTCATGCCGGTGCTTCCTTGATGCCGCCTTCTTCGTCTTCCGCTTCGTCGCTTTCCTCGTTCCTGCGCAGCGCGTCGCGCACGGCGCGCACGCGGGCGTTCTTGATCATTTCCGGGATGCGCGCCGGGCGGTCGGCCAGCCCTTGCGCGATTTCGCCGGCGTTGACGGCGCGTGCCGCCGCCAGCGCCTCTTCCAGGTACTCGCGCTGCGGGAACGGCCGCTCGCGGAAACTGACACCGCCGCCCTCGCGGCCGCGCGCGTCGCATTCGCAGGCCAGCAGCATCTGGCTGAAGCGGGCCGGCTTGCGGAAGGCGTCGCAGCGCTCGAACAGGGTGACGAGGGTGCGGCAGCGCAGCTCCAGCGCGCGCGCCACGTTACCGTGCTCGCGCGCCGTCATCACGGCCAGGTCGCGGCATTCGGTCGGCACCTTCAGCCGCGCGCAGACTTCCTGCACCAGCTTGACGCCCAGGCCTTCGTGGCCGTGATGCGCCGGCCACGTTTCCGATGGCGTGGCGCCCTTGCCCAGGTCGTGCAGCAGTGCGGCGAAGCGCACCGGCAGCTCGTAGCCCTGGGACGCGGCGTAGTCGACCACCTGTTCCATGTGGATGCCCGTATCGACCTCGGGGTGCCACTGCGCCGGCTGCGGCACGCCCCACAGGCGGTCCAGTTCCGGCACGATGCGCGCCAGTGCACCGCAGCCGCGCAGTACCTGCAGCATGCGCGACGGCTTCTGCTCCATTAGCCCGCGCGACAGCTCCTGCCACACCCGTTCCGGCACCAGCGCGTCGACCTCGCCTGCTTCCACCATCTGGCGCATCAGCGCATTCGTTTCCGGCGCCACCGTGAAGTCGGCGAAGCGCGCGGCGAAGCGGGCCAGGCGCAGGATGCGCACCGGGTCTTCGGCAAACGCTTCGGACACGTGGCGGAACACGCGCGCGCGGATATCGCGCTGGCCGTCGTAGGGGTCGGTCAGCGCGCCGTCCTCGCCGCGGGCGATGGCGTTGATGGTGAGGTCGCGCCGCACCAGGTCTTCTTCCAGCGTGACGTCGGCGGACGTGTGGAACACGAAGCCCTTGTAGCCGGGCGCCGTCTTGCGCTCGGTGCGGGCCAGCGCGTATTCCTCCTGCGTGTGCGGATGGAGGAACACTGGGAAGTCCTTGCCGACGGGGCGGTAGCCGTTCCTGACCATGTCTTCCGGGGTGGCGCCGACCACGACGTGGTCGCGGTCCTTGACGGGTAGTCCCAGCAGCTCGTCGCGCACGGCGCCGCCGACGATATACGTCTTCATCGGAGCGCTCCCGTGCAGCCTTCAGTCCTCATCCGGCATCTCTTCTTCATGCTTGCCAGCGATTTCCGTCTCCGCCAGCGCTTCCTCGATCCAGCGCGCCACGGCCGGATGGTTGCGCATCCGTTCGCAGTAGGCCGACAGGGCCGGCGGCAGCACCACGCCATAGGTATGGAAGCGGCATACCACGGGTGCGAAGAAGGCATCCGCGATGGAGAAGTCGCCGAACAGGAACTGGCTGTGGCCGAAGCGGGACAGGCACTCTTCCCAGATCTCGCTGATGCGGCCGATGTCGGCCTGCGTCTCGGGCGTGCGGCCCTTGCCCGGGTAGCTGGCGCGGATATTCATCGACATCGTCGTGCGCAGGCTGGCGAAGCCGGAGTGCATCTCCGCGCAGACGGAACGGGCCATCGCGCGCGCGGCCACGTCCTGCGGCCACAGGTGCTTGTCCGGGAACTGCTCGGCCAGGTATTCGCAGATGGCCAGGCTGTCCCAGATCGTCATGTCGCCGGCCAGCAGCACGGGCACACGGCCGCCCGCGCTGTAGCGGGCGATATTGTTGGCCGTGTCGGGCTGGTCCAGCAGTACGCGCACTTCGTGGAAGGGAATGGCGAAGGCCGTCATCGCGACCCAGGGCCGCATCGACCACGAGGAGTAGTTCTTGTTGCCGATGATGAGGGTCAGGCCCGGCTCGCGCGCGGCGGCCAGGGTCTGGCTCAGGGTGGGGTCGAGTTCGAAAGTCTGCATGGAGGCGGATCGGTGTTGGAAATCGGCGGTAAGGCCGGACGCGCGGGCGCGCCCGGTCAGCGGCTGCTGAACGTGGCCTGTTGCTGCTCCTGATCGGAGTAGCCCTTCGGTGTGACCACGCCCAGGCGCGCCTTCAGCGACTGCGGGCGGCCCTCGAACAGCGCGGCATACCAGGTGGCGTTGGCCATCACGTTCTTGACGTAGGTGCGCGTCTCGGAATACGGGATCGATTCGATGAAGATGGTCGAATCCATCGGCCGGGTCAGCGCCGAGCGCCAGGAGCGCAGCCGGCCCGGGCCCGCGTTGTAGGCGGCAGTGGCCAGCACCTGCGAGCCATCCATGCTGCCCAGGACCATGTTCATGTAGTTCGTGCCCAGCAGGATATTGGTGCGCACGTCCGTCAGCATCTCCTGCACGAAGTCGGTCAGGCCGATCTTCTTGGCCACCCAGCGTCCGGTGGACGGCATCACCTGCATCAGGCCGGAGGCGCCGGCGGTCGACTGCGCCGTCATGATGAAGCGCGACTCCTGGCGGATCAGGCCATATACCCAGGCTCGGTCCAGGCCCAGGGTGCGGGTCGAGGCCTGCATGATGTCGTCATGCGGGGCGGGGTAGCGGTGGGTGTAGTCGGCCTGCACGCGGGTGCGCTCGGAGGTGTACACCATGCGGTCCAGGATATGGCTCTGGCGCGCGAATTCGGCGGCGGCAAGCAGCTCGCGCTCGCTCAGGCGGCGCATCTCCCAGTTCCATTCGCGCGTGCCTTCGAAGCGCAGCCGCATTTCGAAGAACTTCAGCGCGCGGCGCAGGCCCGGATTGGCCGCGATGGCGGCGATTTCGGCCTGCGTGACGGGCGCGCCCGGCGGCGGAATCGACACGGTGCGGCCCAGCTCCTCGGCGGCCAGCAGGCCGTAGTAATCCTGGCGGTCGGCGATGCTCTGGTACAGGAACTGCGCTTCGGCCGTCAAGGTCGGGCTGCCGGACAAGGCCTGGCTCGCGCGCGCCTGCCAGTACACCCACGTGGGGTCGGCACGCAGCGGCGCCGGCATGGCGGCGATATAGTCGCGCACCAGGGCCCAGTTACCATCGCGCAGGGCGTAGCGGGTGCGCCACTGGTGCTGGTCGATCGACAGGGGCGCGCCGTTGGCGCGGCGCCAGTAGTCCGATGTCTCGGGCGCCACCGCATACGACGCCGGCAGCGCGATATTGGCCCAGCCGATGGCCTGCTCCTGGGGCGTCAGCTTGGGCAGCGCCTTCTGCAGCGCCAGCACGGACAGCTTGACGCTGGTGCGGGCGGCGCGGCCCAGCGCGATCAGGAAGGTTTCGTGGTCGGCGCGGGTGTCGCCAGCGCCCCTGGCCAGCGCGATGGCCGGCAGGTCGATGGCCTGCGCCACCCTGGCATCCGAACCGTTGAGCAGCATGATGAAGCGCCGCGCTGGCCCGGTGGCATTGGTCTCGCCGGCCAGGCGCACCTGGGCCCAGACATCCTCGGCACTGAACTGGCCCGTCTGCGCCAGCGACGCCACCAGCGAGTTGCACGCTTCGCCGTAGTAAGGGGGATAGACCAGCAGCGCACGCGCCTCGGCCGCCACGTTCTGCCCTTTCACGAGGCGCGACAGCAGCGCATAGCACTTGACCTGGGTATCGTCATTCAGCACGAACAGGGGCAGCTGCTGGTCGAACAGGGCCCACTCGCGCTTGCGGCCCAGTTCCAGCAGCCAGTCGTTGCGCAGGCGGTCGGCGATGGCCTGGCCTTCGTAGCGCTGCAGGAAGCCGAGGATCTCGGCCGTGCTGGCGTCACGGAAGCGGGATTTGAGACGATAATAGTCGACGTACGACGGGATCGCATAGTTGGCCAGGCGCGTCGCGTAGAAATCGGTCTTGGCGACATCGTCGCGCCGCACGGAATCGCGCAGCAGCAGGAACGCGTCGTCTTCCTTCCGGCTGTCGCCGTTCTGGTCCTGGGTCCATGCCAACGGGGTGGTGGCACAGCCGATCGCGATCAGGGCGCCGGCAATCCATTTCGACGGGGAAATCAATCTACGACTCTCAATGTTTCGACATCGGCCAGGCTGCCGGATGTTCCTGTAAAAATCCATATGACCAACGACCTTAGAATAGCATGCCCGCCCGCCGGGCTACCACCCTCCAACGCACAGACGGCGGCCGATTTCAAGCTCGCATTGCGCAAGCAATTGCTGGCCGCGCGACGCAATGTCCCCGCCGCGACGCGGGCCGACTGGGACCGGGCGATCTGCCGGCATATCGTGCAGTGGTGGCAGCAGGCGCAAGTGCCGGCGCTGGGCGTGTACTGGCCGCTGCGCGACGAGCCGGACCTGCATGCGGCCTACGCCGAACTGGCGCACCTGGGCGTGCGCCTGCTGCTGCCGGTGGTGCTGGAAAAGCATGCGCCGCTGGTCTTCGCGGCGTGGGAAATCGGCGACACACTGGTCAAGGATGCAATGGGAATCGCCGTGCCGGCGCACGGCCGCACGGAACCGGCGCCGCCGGCCCTCTTGGTACCTTGCCTGGGCTTCAATGCGCAAGGCTACCGCCTGGGCTACGGCGGCGGCTTCTACGACCGCACCCTGGAACACCCGCCGCGCCCGGCCACCATCGGCATCGCCTACGCCTGCCTCGCCGCCGACTTCGGCAACGACAGCCATGACGTGGCGCTGGACCGGATCATTACCGAAGTAGGGTGAAAGTTGCTCAAAAACCGGTGTCTGACACCGGTTTTTAAGCAATGTTTGGGCTTAGCGGGAATTCGGTGTCAGATACCTAATGCCGCATTGTGGAATTAGGTGTCTGACACCGAATTACGCCGCGCCCGGCCACCATCGGCATCGCCTACGCCTGCCTCGCCGCCGACTTCGGCAACGACAGCCATAACGTGGCGCTGGACCGGTTCATTACCGAAGTAAGGTGAAGAGTTGCTCAAAAACCGGTGTCAGACACCGGTTTTTGAGCAATTTTTGGGCTTAGCGGGAATTCGGTGTCGGGAATTCGGTGTCAGACACCTAATGCCGCATTGTGGAATTAGGTGTCTGACACCGAATTACGCCGCGCCCGGCCACCATCGGCATCGCCTACGCCTGCCTCGCCGCCGACTTCGGCAGCGACAGCCATGACGTGGCGCTGGACCGGATCATTACCGAAGTGGGGTGAAGTTGCTCAAAAACCGGTGTCTGACACCGGTTTTTGAGCAATGTTTGGGCTTAGCGGGAATTCGGTGTCAGACACCTATCGGATGCGACCTACTTCACCAGCCGCTGCCAGAGGGCCGTCGTGGCGGCGGCCTGGTTCATGCTGTAGAAGTGCAGTCCGGGGGCGCCGCCCGCCAGCAGGCGTTCGCACAGGGCCGTGACGACGTCCAGGCCGAAGGCCTTGATCGAGGCGGTATCGTCGCCGAAGCTGGACAGCTTCAGGCGTACCCAGCGGGGAATCTCGGCGCCGCACATGTCGGAGAAACGCATCAGTTGCGTGGTGTTGGTGATCGGCATGATGCCGGCCACGATGGGCACCGTCACGCCGGCCTTGTGGGCCTGCTCGACGAACTGGAAATACGCGTCCGCGTTGTAGAAGTACTGCGTGATGGCGGCATTCGCACCGGCATTGACCTTGCGCACGAAGGCGTCCAGGTCGGACTGGGGCGACTTGGCCTGCGGGTGCACCTCCGGGTAGGCCGCCACTTCGATATGGAACCAGTCGCCCGTTTCGGCGCGGATGAATTCCACCAGCTCGTTGGCGTAGCGGAATTCACCGCCCGCGCCGTAGCCGCTGGGCAGGTCGCCCCGCAGGGCCACCAGCCGCTTGATGCCGTGCGACTTGTATTGCTGCAGGATGGCGCGGATCGATTCGCGGGTACCGCCCACACAGGACAGGTGGGGCGCGGCGTCCTCGCCGGCGGCCAGGATTTCCAGCACCGTGTCCAGCGTGCCCTGCTGCGTGGTGCCGCCAGCGCCGAACGTCACGGAGAAATACTTCGGGTGCAACTCGGACAGCTTGGCGCGCGTAACGCGCAGCTTTTCCGCGCCTTCCGCCGTCTTCGGCGGAAAAAATTCGATACTAAAATTATGGTCAGTCATCGGCGTCTTTCAACAGTAATGCAGAAAGGGCCCAGGAAATCACGCTGTACAGCAAGGCGCCACCGACGGCCGACCAGAAACTGTCGACATGGAAGCCGCTGACGAATTGTGCGACCAGCCAGAACATGAAGCCGTTGACGATGAAAATGAACAGGCCCAGCGACAGCACGGTCACGGGCAACGTCAACAGCAGCAGCAGCGGGCGGATCAGCGTATTTACCAGGCCCAGGACGAGCGCCGCAATCAGGGCTGCGCCGATGCTCGTGACATCGACGGAATGCATCAGGTAAGGCACTGCGAACAGGGCCGCGGCATTGATGAACCAGGTCAGAACCAAACGCATAACGGAAACCTCGGAGGGGAGCAAAAAAAGGCCGGCTCGCGCCGGCCTTCTGGGTGATTAATAGCGGTAGTGTTCCGGTTTGTACGGACCTTCGACCTTGACGTTGATGTAGGCGGCCTGCTCGGCCGTCAGTTCCGTCAGCTGCGCGTTCAGCTTTTTCAGCTGCAGGCGGGCCACTTTCTCATCCAGGTGCTTCGGCAGCGTGTAGACGCCGACCGGGTACTGCTTGGTGTTCACGAACAGCTCGATCTGGGCGATGGTCTGGTTGGCGAACGACGAGCTCATCACGTACGACGGGTGACCCGTGCCGCAGCCCAGGTTGACCAGGCGGCCTTCGGCCAGCAGGATGATGCGCTTGCCATCAGGGAAGATGACGTGATCGACCTGTGGCTTGATATTGTCCCACTCGTATTTCTTCAGCGACGCGACGTCGATCTCGTTGTCGAAGTGACCGATATTGCAGACGATGGCCTGGTCCTTCATCTTAAGCATGTGCGCTTCGGTGAGGATATGGTAGTTGCCGGTGCAGGTAACGAAGATGTCGCCATGTTCGGCGGCGTAGTCCATCGTCACGACGCGGTAGCCTTCCATTGCCGCCTGCAGCGCGCAGATCGGGTCGATTTCCGTGACCCACACCTGGGCCGACAGGGCACGCATGGCCTGGGCCGAGCCCTTGCCCACGTCGCCATAACCGGCGATGACGGCGATCTTGCCGGCGATCATGACGTCGGTGGCACGCTTGATGCCGTCCACCAGCGACTCGCGGCAGCCGTACAGGTTGTCGAACTTCGACTTCGTGACGGAATCGTTGACGTTAATCGCCGGGAAGGCCAGCTTGCCTTCCTTGTGCATCTGGTACAGGCGGTGCACGCCGGTGGTGGTTTCTTCCGTCACGCCCAGGATTTCCGGCAGGCGCTTCGAATACCAAGTGGCATCCTTGGCCAGGCGGGCCTTGATGGCGTTGAACAGGCAGATTTCTTCTTCCGAACCTGGGTTGTCCAGTACGGAGATATCCTTCTCGGCGCGGGCGCCCAGGTGCAGCAGCAGGGTAGCATCGCCGCCGTCATCCAGGATCATGTTCGAGTAGACGCCTTCGCCGGGCCATTCGAAGATGCGGTGGGTGTAGTCCCAGTATTCGTCCAGGGTTTCGCCCTTGATGGCGAAGACCGGGGTGCCGGCCGCGGCGATGGCGGCAGCAGCGTGGTCCTGCGTCGAGTAGATATTGCACGATGCCCAGCGCACTTGTGCGCCCAGGGCTTCCAGCGTGCGGATCAGCACGGCGGTCTGGATCGTCATGTGCAGCGAGCCGGTGATGCGGGCACCCTTCAGGGGTTGCGCGGCGGCGAACTCTTCCTGGATGGCCATCAGGCCGGGCATTTCCGTTTCGGCGATCTTGATTTCTTTTTCGCCCCAGGCAGCCAGGCCAATGTCGGCAATGATGTAATCTTGGGAGTTTTTCAATACGGCGTTCATCACGCCTCCTTTCAGTGAGAAAAAAGTGACGTGAGCGCAGTTGCAGAAGTTCGCAGAAATTCGCGTAACCACCCGAGCCTGGCGGGTCGGTGAAACCCGTCGCAACGCTCCTCGGAGAACGGGCATTCTAGCACGATGTGACGCCAAAAGCGCAGCCTGCTGATCGGCCTATGTATTGCATTTTCATTAACTTCGTTCTACTGTTGCCGATCCTGATAATAAAATTGGAGATCGCATGGACCAGCAACTCGTCGCCGAACTGAAACGCCAGAACCGCCTGCTCAAGGGTGGCCTCGCCATCGCCGGTGTCGGACTCCTGGCGGTGTTGACGATGGCGGCGAAATCGCCGAACGAACGGGCCCGTTTCAGCCAGATCGACGTGGAACGCATCAATATCGTCAACCCGGATGGCAAGCCGGCCATCGTCCTGGCCAATAACCGCAACCTGCCGGACCCGATTGGCGACGGCAAAGCCATCAAGAGCGGCCGGGGCCAGATGCCGGGCCTGATCTTCTTCAATTCGCTGGGCGACGAGGTCGGCGGCCTGATCTTCGACGGCAAGCTCGACGACAAGGGCCGGCCAAAGGCGGGCATGCATTTCTCGATGGACCGCTTCGGTGGCGACCAGCAGGTGGCGCTGAGCCATTACGAGGCCGGCGGCGCCATGGAGACGGGCCTGAACGTCTTCGACCGGGGCTTGCACAAGGATTACGGGGCCCTGTGGGACGCCTACCAGGCGGCCGCGCCCGGTCCAGAAAAAGAGGCGCTGAAACTGAAATGGCAGCAGGCCGGCGGCGAGCAGGTCACGCGCCTGTTCGTCGGCCGCACGCGGGGCCAGTCGTCCGCCGTGATCCTGGCGGACGCCAAGGGCAAGGCGAAGATCATGATGCTGGTCACGCCCGAGGGCAAGCCGCAGCTGAACTTCCTCGACGACAAGGGTGCCATCATCCAGAGCCTGCCGGCGGCCCAATAAAAAATTGCCGGAATACGGGGACAGTCCCGCATTCCGGCAATCGATGTTGCTGCAAAAATGGGGTCTGTCCCCATTTTTGCAGCAATTTGTTGGCTTAGGACAGGCCGGCGGCGGCGCGCAGGGCGGCGGCCTTGTCGGTGCGCTCCCACGTGAACTCGGGCTCTTCGCGGCCGAAGTGGCCGTAAGCTGCCGTCTTCTGGTAGATCGGGCGCAGCAGGTCCAGCATCAGCACGATGCCTTTCGGACGCAGGTCGAAGTACTCATGCACCAGCTCGGCGATTTTCTCGTCCGAGATGACGCCCGTGCCTTCCGTATAGACGGTGATGTTGATCGGACGTGCCACGCCGATCGCGTACGACACCTGTACCTGGCACTGGCGGGCCAGGCCGGCCGCGACGATGTTCTTGGCGACATAGCGGGCCGCGTAGGCGGCCGAGCGGTCGACCTTGCTCGGGTCCTTGCCCGAGAAGGCACCGCCGCCGTGGGGGGCCGCGCCGCCGTAGGTGTCGACGATGATCTTGCGGCCCGTCAGGCCGCAGTCGCCTTGCGGACCGCCGATGACGAAGCGGCCGGTCGGGTTGACGAGGAACTTGGTGCCGTTCAGCCATTCCTTCGGCAGCACGGGACGGATGATTTCCTCGATGACGGCTTCCTCGATCTGCTTGTGCAGCATTTCGGGCGCGTGCTGGGTCGACAGCACGACGGTGTCGACGGCGACGGGCTTGCCGTCGACGTAGCGCAAGGTGACCTGGGATTTCGCATCCGGACGCAGCCATGGCAGGCGGCCGTCCTTGCGCAGCTGCGACTGGCGCTCGACCAGGCGGTGCGAGTAATAAATAGCGGCCGGCATCAGTTCCGGCGTTTCGTCGCAGGCGTAGCCGAACATCAGGCCCTGGTCACCGGCGCCCTGGTCCAGGTCCAGGCCGGCGCCTTCGTCGACGCCCTGGGCGATATCGGGCGACTGCTTGTCGTAGGCCACCAGCACGGCGCAGCCCTTGTAGTCGATGCCGTATTCGGTGTTGTCGTAGCCGATGCGCTTGATGGTTTCGCGCGCCACCTGGATATAGTCGACGTTGGCGTGGGTGGTGATCTCACCCGCCAGCACGACCAGGCCCGTGTTGCACAGCGTTTCGGCGGCAACGCGGGCTTTCGGGTCCTGCGTCAGGATCGCATCCAGGATGGCGTCGGAGATCTGGTCCGCGACTTTGTCGGGGTGCCCCTCCGACACGGACTCAGAGGTGAAAAGGTAATCGTTCGAGGACATCGCAAGCTCCTGGGTGTGGTTGAAGTTTAAATACTGTCGCAACAACCAGAACGGCTTGCGACGCTTTAGCGATATTTTTATCCCGCTTCGCAAGTTGTCTGTTAACTCAGCGGTTACTACTACGTGGTATTTTACGCTTCTTCAAAAATTTTTGGGTGGAGCAACGCACGTGTTGCTCCTCGAGAGCTTGATGTTGTTAAGAATTTTTCGCTTTTTTTCCGTCTTCCCCCTGCCCGTCCTGCATGCGCTGGGGTCCGCGCTGGGCTGGCTGGTCTACCTGCTGGCGCCGTCGTACCGCCGCCGCATGCGCGAGAACATGACGCGGGCTGGCTACCAGGCGCAGCTGCCGCAAGCCGTGGCGGAAGCGGGCAAGGCCATCGCGGAACTGCCCTTCATCTGGTGTGCCCGGCCGGAACGGGTGGCGCGCTGTGCCGTCATTGCCGACTACAGCCCCGTCCAGCAGGCGCTGGACGCCGGCCGCGGCATCGTGTTCCTGACGCCCCACCTGGGCTGCTTTGAAATCGTGGCGCAGACGGTGGCGCTGCGTACCGAACTGATGGTGATGTACCGGCCGCCCAAGCAGGCCGCGATGAAGCCCCTGATCGAAGGTGCGCGCGCGCGTCCGAATCTGCTGCTGGCACCGGCCAATATGGGCGGCGTGCGCATGCTGGCCAAATTTTTGCGCCAGGGCAAGCCGATCGGCATCCTGCCCGATCAGGTGCCGCAGGAAGGCGAAGGCGTCTGGGCGGATTTCTTCGGCCGGCCGGCCTACACGATGACCTTGCCGGCCAAGCTGGCCCAGCTGGGCGACGCCGTCGTCATCGTCACCTATGCCGAGCGCCTGCCCCACGGGCGTGGCTACCGGCTGCACTTCTTCCCGCTGGACCAAGCCCTCGATGGCGACAACGCGGCCCAGGCCCGCACCATCAACGCCGCCATGGAACAGCTGATTGCCCGCAACCCCAGCCAGTATTACTGGAGCTACAACCGCTACAAGGTGCCGAAAGGCGTTGCCGCCCCCGCCGCCGCGCAGGAGGCCGCATGAAAGTGCTGCTGGGATTCATGTGGCTGCTGCACTGGCTGCCGCTGCCGCTGCTGGGCCGCTTCGGCGATGCCGTCGGCAGCCTGCTCTTCATTATCATGGGACCGCGCCGCGACATCGCGCTGACCAACCTGCGGCTGTGCCTGCCGGAGCTGACCGAGCCGGAACGGCGGGCGCTGGCCAAGCGCCATTTCCAGGCCTACTCGCGCAGCGTGTTCGAACGGGCCGTGCTGTGGTGGGCCTCGGAAGCGCGGCTGCGGCGCCTGATCGTCATCGAGACGAGCGCGGGCATGCCGCCCGGCCAGATTCCCGTGGCCACGATGACGGACAAGCCGACCATCCTGCTGTGCCCGCACTTCGTGTGCCTGGACGTGGCCGGCGCATCGATTGCGATGGAAGCGTCCGCTTCGTCGATGTACGTGCAGCAGAAGAATGCCCACTTCGACGCCGTGCTGCGCGCGGGCCGGGCCCGCTTCAAGCCCGTCAAGCTGTTCACCCGGCAGGACGGCATCAAGCCGATCCTGCGGGCCCTGCGCGACCGCCTGCCCTACTTCATGCTGCCGGACATGGACTTCGGCGAGAAGGATGCCGAATTTGTGCCCTTCTTCGGCGTTCCCGCCGCGACCTTGACGGCAACGGCGCGCATCGCGGCCACCACGGGCGCCCAGGTGATGCCCGTCATCGCCACTTTCCTGCCCGGCTATCGCGGTTGGCGCGTCAAGTTCTACCCGGTGTGGGACAATTACCCTGGCGACGACATGGTTGCCGCCACGCGCAGGATGAACGCCTTTATCGAGGAGCGCGTGCGCGAAGCTCCAGAGCAATATTTCTGGACCCATAAGCGCTTCAAGACGCGGCCGAACGGCGCGCCGTCCTTCTACTCAAACAAACGATGAAACTGAAATTCACCAAGATGCACGGCGCCGGCAACGACTTCGTTGTGATCGACGCCATCAACCAGCAGATCGACTTCAGCGCCGCCCAATGGCAGGCGCTGGCGGACCGCCGCTTCGGCGTGGGCGCCGACCAGATGCTGGTCGTGGAGAAATCGACGCAGCCCGGCTGCGACTTCCGCTACCGCATCTTCAATAACGACGGTGGCGAAGTGGAACAATGCGGCAACGGCGCCCGCGCTTTCGCCAAGTTCGTCGCGGAAAAAGGCCTGACGGACCGGCGCAGCATTGCCGTCGAAACCAAGGCCGGCATCATTTCGCCCCGCCTGGAAGACGATGGTAGCGTGACGGTGGACATGGGCCCGCCCGTACTGGAGCCAGGCCAGGTGCCGTTCGACACGGAAGGCCTGCAGGGCCAGCCGGAAGGGCGCGATACCCTGTGGCCATTGAAACTGGAACTGGCGGGCGAAAAGGAAACGGTGCTGGTATCGGTGCTGTCGATGGGCAATCCGCATGCGGTGCAAGTGGTGGCCGATGCCGACACGGCGCCCGTGGAACTGACCGGCCCGCTGATCGAGCTCCATGCCCACTTCCCGAACCGGGTCAATGCCGGCTTCATGCAGGTGGTCGACCGCCGCCATATCCGGCTGCGCGTGTTCGAACGGGGTGCCGGAGAAACGCTGGCCTGCGGTACGGGCGCCTGCGCGGCGGTCGTGGCCGGCATCCGCCGCGGCCTGCTCGATTCGCCCGTGCGGGTCGATGCGCGCGGTGGCCAGCTGTCGATCGCGTGGGCCGGCGAAGGCCAGCCCGTCTACCTGACAGGCCCTGCCGTCACGGTGTTCGAAGGCGAGATCAGTCTATGAGGCGCAGCCTGTAGGAGCCGGCTTCCCGAGGCTCAGGCGGCCAGCAGCTCGGCCGCCCCGGCCAGCGGCTGCAGCCACGTCTTGAAACGGTACAGCCGGCGGCGGTAATTGCCTTCCGTGCCGACCGGGCTGGAATCGAAGGGCTCGAACAGGCGGGCCGCCCGGTCCAGGGCCTGGCGCTGCCGGGCCGTGCGTACCAGGATCAGACGTCGTCGGCTGCGGCCATAAGCCGCCCTGATATCGACCACCAGGCAGTGGCCCTGATCGGCCGCCTTGACGTCCAGCAGCAACGCCTCGGCCCGGGTCAGGTGGAACAAATGGGCCAGTTCCAGCCGGGCCGCCAGCAGGGGCTGGCCGGCCGCCTGTTCCCGCGTCAGCAGGGGCAGCAGCGACGTGGCCCAGCTTGCCTCGCGAGGCGGCGGCGCGATCTTGTCCAACAGCGCCTGAGCCTGCCGGCAATCCTGGGCTGCCGCCTTCTGCAGCCAATACGCCGCGCGGACGTCATTGCCTGCATCGTCGCGGCGCTGGCGCCAGGCCTGCATGCCGCATTCAAGCTGCGCGGCGTCATGGCCCAGCTCGGCGGCCCGTTCCAGGCAGGCCTGGGCCGTCACGGCACAGCGTAAGGAAAATTCCGCCTTCAGATACAGCCGCGCCAGCGCAAACCACGCCTCGGCCAGGCCCTGCTCGCCCGCCAGCGTCAGCCAGCGCACGGCGTGCTTGAAACTGACGGCGCCGGCGCCGGGCGCGACCCGGCCGCCCAGCCGGTCCATCCGCGCCAGTTGCAGGCCCAGTGCCAGCTGCGCGTCGCGATCGCCTGCGGCGGCCAGCTCGTGCAGCCGGTGGGCCGGCTCGTCCGCCGCCAACTTGCTGCCGCGGTCCCTGGCCGGCTGGGTGGGCGCCGCCGTCAGCACCACGGGTGCCGCCGGCACCAGCCGGTTCACCAGCGAGGCCGCCTGCACATGACCCGTGGCGGCGACCGCCTCCACGGCGCGCAACGCCTGCTCGCGCAAGGCCGGCTCCGTCAACGGCGGCTCCTGCAGCACCAGCTCTGCCAACGTGACGGCGGCGTGGGCGTCTCCAGCCTGGCTCGCCTTGACATAGGCAGCCAGCACGCTGCTGCGGCAGGGCGCCGCCACTGCGTGGGGAATGGCATGCCCGATCGCCAGCCACGCTTCCGCCTGACCCTGCCCGGCCGCGCGCGCCAGCCAGTGCAGCGCCGTCGGCAGGCTTTGCGGCAAACCGGCACCGCCCGATATATACAGTTTTCCCAATGCCAGCTGGCACGCGGCGTCTCCCGACCGCGCCTTGCGAATAATCGCCAGCTCTTCACGATTGGCCATATTGGTCCTCGTCGTTGGCGAGCTTTCCACCCGTCCTGGTGGGCGGACTCTCTGTTTTTATCTGTCTGAAAATCGAAACCGCTCAGCCGGCAATCAATACCGCTCAATTCACGCGCAACGGCCCGGCATTTACTTGCAAACTGCTCCCATCTTCTGGTGTTGTTTTGCTAAGACAAACTGGACGGTGCCGACGCCGCGATTGATTTTCCGCAAACCCATTTGCTCGGTGAAGCGATTACGCTAACTCATGGCACCACGTGGCTACCTTACCAATGAAAGGAAATCCATACAGCCAGACTGGCGAATGAACAGTATTACTACCGTTTCATAAATACAACAACCTGTTGTGTTTTCTTCTCTTTCGGCCAATATTCGTGTTCATACTCGACCAAAGCAACGGAATCGACGCGACTACGCATTAAGGTTCCAGACAAGTCGAGTGTTCGAGACACACTCCCCGACCCTGGATACCTGGACCAATTATTTAATAAGGACAATCAAATGAAGAAATCCTTGGTGGCGATGGCCCTGATGGGTGCATTCGGCAGCGCAGCAGCCCAATCGTCCGTGACGATTTACGGCACCGTTGATGCCGGTGTTTCTCGCACCACCCACACGGCCAATGATTCGACCCAGATCGGTAAGCGCGACAACAACAAGCTGGGCTTCCGCGGCGTGGAAGACCTGGGCAACGGCCTGAAGGCCCTGTTCCAGCTGGAGATCCGCTACGAGCCCGACACGGGCACGCTGGAGAACGTCAGCCGTCCCCTGTTCCAGGGCCAGAGCCGCGTCGGCCTGCAAGGCGGCTTCGGTACCGTGCGCCTGGGCCGGGGCCTGTCGGCCTTCCAGGAATCGATCATTGCCTTCGAACCATGGAACGGCCTGCCTGCCGTGGCCGGCTACCAGACCAACCTGCAGGTTGCCGGCTATACCAGCGACCCGCTGAGCGCAGCAGGCAACTCGGCCAACCGCTTCTCGAACGCGCTGTTCTACAACACGCCCGTGTGGAACGGCTTCCAGGTCAATGCCACCGTCGGCACCAAGGAAGCGAACGGCAACCCCGTCATCATCGGCCGCGGCACGGCGGCGGCGCCGCAATACCCGGCCAACTCGCAGGCGTCGGCGAATCCTTACTCGGTGAGCGCGACCTACACGGTGGGCAAGTTCGCCGCCATGGCCGCCGTCGAGCGCAACGGCGTGGAAACGAAGCTGTGGTCCGTCGCGGCCTCGTTCAAGCCGACCACGGCGCTGAAACTGATGGCCTCGTACCAGGAGCAGGACCAGGAACATACCGTCTTCGTCAATCCGGAAACGGACGCCTGGGTGATCGGTGCCAACTACACGGTCGGCCCGGGCAAGTGGCTGTTCGGCTATGGCCAGAAAAGCCCGGATGGCGTACTGAAGACGAAGCAGGTCTCGGTGGGCTACGAATACAGCCTGTCGCCGCGCACCTACCTGTATGTGGACCTGGCGCAGAAGAAGACGCCGTTCACCGTCGCGGCGCGCAGCACCGTGGACCAGAACCACTACGCACTGGGTATCCACCACAACTTCTGAGCGTGTGACCGCGCTTGCACATCGAGACGCCTTCGGGCGTCTTTTTTGTTGCCTGTCGGGTAAAATGTGGATTGGCTTTATTTGATGTGACAACAATGACCGCTTCCCTGGATTCCGCCGCCGTCGCCCAATACCTGGCCGACCACCCCCATTTCTTCGAAGAGCACGCTGGCCTGCTGGGCGACGTTCGGCTGTCCAGCCCGCTGATGGGCCGTGCCGTCTCGCTGCAGGAACGCCAGATGGAAGTGATGCGGGAAAAGTACAAAGCCCTGGAACTACGCTTGTCGGACCTGAACCGCCTGGCCCAGGAAAACCAGGCCATCGCCAACCGCTTCCATGGCTGGACCCAGGCCCTGTTGCGCGAGCGCACGCCAGCCGGCATGCCCCGTGCCCTGACCGAGGGGCTGAAGACGAACTTCCAGGTACCGGCCGCGACCGTGCGCCTGTTCAACGTGGCGCCCCAGTATGCGGACGAATGGTTTGCCGCCGGCGTGTCCGACGATGCCCGCCTGTTCGCCAACAGCCTGGTCGCCCCTTACTGCGGCAGCAACAACGACTTCGAAGCCGTGCGCTGGCTGGACGACGCGGGCGCCATCAAGTCCGTCGTCATCGCCGCACTGCGCCAGGGTGGTACCGGCCCGGCCTTCGGCCTGTTGATCATGGGCTCGCCCGATCCGGAACGCTTCACGTCGCTGATGGCCACGGATTTCCTCGTGCATATCGGCGAGACGGCCAGCGTGGCGTTGGCGCCCCTGGTGGAATGACATGACGGGCGCGCACGGCACGCCCGACAACCCGGCCGGGGCCTGGCTGGTCCACTTGGCCACGCAGCGCAAGCTGTCGGCCAACACGGTGGCCGCCTACGGCCGCGACATCGCCGAACTGGCCCGGCTGACGGGCGGGAGCGACTGGACCCAGGTGGGCACCGACGACATCCGCCGTCATGCCGCCCGCCTGCACGCCGCCGGCCAGGACGGCCGCACGATCGCCCGCAAGCTGTCCGCCTGGCGCGGCTTCTTCGACTGGCTGGCCGACCATGCGGCCCTGGCCGTCAATCCGGTCGCCGGCGTGCGCGCCCCGCGCCGTGCCAGGACGTTGCCGAAAGCGCTGGCCGTCGACGATGCCGTGCAACTGGTCGCCACGCCAGCGCGCAAGGCCGCCGCCGCGCCCACCCCCGCTGAATTGTGCAGCACCGCCATGTTCGAACTGCTGTATTCCAGCGGCCTGCGCGTGTCGGAACTGTGCAGCCTGGACATGCACTACCGCAAGGCCGACGGCAAAACGCCCGCCTCCGTCAGCTGGCTGGAGCGGGACAACGGCGAAGTGGTCGTCACCGGCAAGGGCAACAAGATGCGCCGCGTGCCGGTCGGCAAGGCCGCGCTGGCCGCCGTGACCGCCTGGCTGGCGGTGCGCCCCGCCGCCGCCGACGGCAGCCTGGCCCTGTTCCTGTCCGAACGGGGCAGCCGGGTGTCGCCCCGCGTCGTGCAATTGCGGCTGAAGGCCCATGCGCTGGCCACGGGCGCGCCCATGCACGTGCATCCGCATATGCTGCGGCACTCGTTTGCGTCGCATGTGCTGCAGTCGTCCGGCGACCTGCGCGCGGTGCAGGAAATGCTGGGCCACGCCAGCATCACGTCGACCCAGGTGTACACGGCCCTGGACTTCCAGCACCTGGCCCAGGTCTACGACCGGGCCCATCCGCGCGCGAAAATCGACTAGGCGAGATCGCCGCCCCTGGCCTGATCCAGATCAATTGTCCTCATTGGACAGCGTTGTTGAAATTCCGGCATAATCGTTCGATTCTTTTACCGGCAAGCGCGCTGACACACACGCTGACACACACTACATGGCACTGATTCCAACCACCATCCTGACGGGCTTCCTGGGCGCCGGCAAAACCACCCTGCTGAACCGCATCCTGCGTGAACAGCACGGCATGCGGATTGCCGTCATCGAGAATGAATTCGGCCAGGAAAACATCGACAACGAAATCCTCGTCCAGGAAAGCCGCGAGCAGATCGTCGAGATGAACAACGGCTGCATCTGCTGCACCGTGCGCGGTGACCTGATCATCGGCCTGACGGACCTGGCGAAGAAACGGGCGGCCGGCGAGATCGCGTTCGACCGCGTCGTCATCGAAACAACGGGCCTGGCCAATCCGGGCCCGGTGGCGCAGACCTTCTTCATCGACGACGAAGTGGGCAGCCACTACCTGCTCGACGCCATCGTCACCGTGGTGGATGCCCGCCACGCCATGGCCCAGCTGGACGACAACGAGGAAGCACAGCGCCAGGTCGGTTTCGCCGACAAGATCCTGCTGTCGAAGACGGACCTGGTCGACGACGAAGCAGTCGCCACCCTGACGGCGCGCCTGAAACGCATCAATCCGCGCGCCCCCATCGGCCGTTCGGACTTCGGCAACGCCGCCATCACGGAAGTGCTGGACCTGAAAGGCTTCAACCTGAACGAGAAGCTGGAAATCGATCCGGACTTCCTGGCGGCGGACGAGCACGAGCACCACGACCATGACCACGAGCACGGCGAACACTGCGACCATCCCAGCCATGCCCACGATCATTCCCACGACCACCATCACGGCCATCACACCGACGAGATCGCCGCTTTCGTGTTCAAGAGCGAGCGGCCCTTCGATTCGGCCAAGCTCGATGAATTCCTCGGCGGCCTGGTGAATGTGTACGGGCCTCGCATGTTGCGCTACAAAGGGGTATTGTGGATGCAGGGCGCCGAGCGCAAGGTCGTGTTCCAGGGTGTGCACCAGTTGATGGGTAGCGATCTGGGCGCAAAATGGGCCGAAAACGACGTCCGCGGCAGCAAAATGGTGTTTATTGGTAAAAATCTGCCGAAAGATATCTTTGTTCGCGGTCTGGAACAATGTTTGGTATAAACTAACCCGGTTTTTGTGGGGCCGAGCCAGGTCCCGGCCCTGCGCGGCCGACCGGCTGGATTTGAAAACTCTGTCGTATCGAAGGTAAGCGAAGTCATGACCAAAACAAATAAATCGTCCCCCGCGGCTGCAGAAGCTCCATTGCTCACCGAAGAAGAAATTCTGGCGATGAGCGAAAAGGACTACATGAACCCCGCTCAGATGGCATTCTTCAAGGCCAAGTTGCAGGCCCTGGAAAAAGAATTGCTGAAAAACGCCGGCGAAACCACGGAACACCTGCGCGAAACCGTGCTGGTCCCCGACCCCGCCGACCGTGCCACCATCGAGGAAGAGCACGCGCTGGAACTGCGCACGCGCGACCGCGAACGCAAGCTGCTGAAAAAAGTCCAGCAATCGATTGCCGCCATCGACAACAACGACTACGGCTGGTGCGAGGAAACGGGCGAGCCGATCGGCATTCCCCGCCTGATCGCGCGCCCGACCGCCACCTTGTCGCTGGAGGCGCAACAGCGCCGCGAGCTGAAACAAAAGCTGTACGGCGACTAAGCCCCATCGGCCACACAGGAAAAGCATGCCACGGCATGCTTTTTTTGTGGCTGCCTGCCGGACCGCGTCCGTCTCGAAGCCTTACGCTACACTAGCGCAATGGGACTGTTTACGCGTTTCAAGAAAGCCAGGCCGATTGACATCGTCGACGAAGACGAGGTGCTGGCCCGCCTGTCCGCCAACAGCGAGCTGCAACGCCAGCGCGCCCACACCGACCAGCAGCGCGATATTGCCCGCGCCACCGTGCTGAAGATCGACGCCATCGAGGCCGCCATGGCTGCCGACATCTTCAACGAACCCGAGCCGGCCTTCCGGCGTCCGCCCCGCCCCGCCCTACCGACTCCGCCGCCGGAAAGTTCCGGCCAGACCCTCCCGCTGGCGGCCGACCCCGTCACGGAGCTGATGGACGAGGACGAGTTGCCGGCCGAGGCCGCCGCCGCCGAGAACGCCCCTGTCGTCGAGGAAGTGGCGCTCTTGTACGCCAGCGGCGACGTCGATGCCGCCGGCGAGCTGCTGCGCGCCGCCGTGGCCGACCCGGCCCTGCCGCCCGGCACGCGCGACCGCACCGTGTGGTGGATGCTGTTCGACCTGTACCAGGTGCTGGGCCGGCAGGAAGCGTTCGACGATTTGTCGATCGACTACGCCAGCACCTTCGAAACGTCGCCGCCACCGTGGAATCCGCCCCCGGCGGGCCCGGCCGGCGATCGCGGCGGCGTCACGCCGACGGTGCAGTTCACGGGCCTGCTCGATGCGTCGGCGGCGCTGCCGGTGGTGCAGTTGCGCAATGCCACGGCGGCCGCGCTGCGCATCGACTTCAGCCGCGTCCATGCGGTCGCGCCGGAAGGCTGCGCGCTGCTGCTGGACGCGCTGCTGGCCGTGCCGGCCGGGCGCGAGCTGATCCTGTCCGGCGCCGATGAACTGCTGGAGCAGATCCGCGCCATCATCGACGTCGGCCGGCGCGACGAAGGCGAAGCGCCCTGGCTGCTGCTGCTCGAACTGCTGCGGTTATTGAACCGCGAGAAGGAATTCGAAGAAAGCAGCATGGATTACTGCGTGACCTTCGAGTTGTCGCCGCCCTCCTTCGTCGCGCCCGGCAACGTCGTCAGCACGCCGCGCCAGGCCAGCGCGCCGGCGGCCGACCGCTTCATGCTGCCGCACAGCATCGAAGGCGATATCGCTCCCCTGCTTGAGGCCGTGCGCGCCCATGCCGACGAGGCCGGCGTACTGGTGCTGGACTGTTCGCACCTGGCGCGCAGCGACATGGCGGCGGCGGGTCAGTTGCTGGCGGCCTTGCGGGCCCTGCCGCCGCTGGAGGAAGGCAAGCGCCGGCAGATCGAATTGCGCGAACTGAACCACCTGGTGGCGGCGTTGCTGCGCCTGCTGGGTGCGGGCGACGCAGCCCGCCTGCTGCCACACCGCTACTGATTCCGGCCACGCCGTCAGGCTTGCAAACTTTGCAGCCGGCCCCAATGTGGTGTGTTCGTCAGCACATCATTTACTTGAGGCAACTATGGAACAATTTCACGGCACGACCATCCTGAGCGTGCGGCGCGGCAAGCAAGTCGCGCTGGGCGGCGATGGTCAGGTTACGCTGGGCAATATCGTCATGAAGGGCTCCGCACGCAAGGTGCGCAAGCTGTACCAGGGCAAGGTCCTGTGCGGTTTTGCCGGCGGTACCGCCGATGCCTTCACCCTGCTCGACCGCTTCGAAGGCAAGCTGGAAAAGCACCAGGGCAACCTGCTGCGCGCCTCTGTCGAGATGGCCAAGGACTGGCGCACCGACCGCGTGCTGCGCCGCCTGGAAGCGATGCTGCTGGTGGCTGACGCCGAAACGACCCTGATCATCACGGGCAACGGCGACGTACTGGAACCGGAAGACGGCATCGGCGCCATCGGTTCGGGCGGCGTATACGCCCAGTCCGCCGCCAAGGCCCTGTTCGAGAACACGGAACTGGCCCCGGCTGACATCGTCAAGAAATCGCTGACCATCGCCGGCGAGCTGTGCATCTACACCAACCTTTCCCACATCATCGAAACCCTGGACTGATCCCATGAACCATATGAACATGACGCCGCAGGAAATCGTCGGTGAACTCGACAAGCACGTGGTCGGCCAGGGCAAGGCCAAGCGCGCCGTTGCCATCGCCTTGCGCAACCGCTGGCGCCGCCAGCAGGTGGAGGAACCGCTGCGCCACGAAATCACGCCGAAGAACATCCTGATGATCGGCCCGACGGGCGTGGGCAAGACGGAAATCGCGCGCCGCCTGGCCAAGCTGGCCGATGCGCCCTTCATCAAGATCGAAGCGACCAAGTTCACCGAGGTGGGCTATGTCGGCCGCGACGTCGACACCATCATCCGCGACCTGATCGATATCGGCGTCAAGCAGACCCGGCAGGCCGAGATGGCCAAGGTGCGCACCCGCGCCGAGGATGCGGCCGAAGACCGCGTGCTCGACATCCTGGTGCCGCCACCGCGCGACTTCGGCTTCCGCGACGCCCAGTCCGAGCCGGCGGCGTCCGACGGCACCCGCCAGACCTTCCGCAAGCGCCTGCGCATGGGCGAGCTGGACGACAAGGAAATCGAGATCGAGCTGGCCGAGCCGAGCCCGCAGATGGAAATCATGGCACCGCCCGGCATGGAAGAAATGACGGAGCAGATCAAGTCGATGTTCTCCGGCGTCAGCGGCGGGCGCAAGAAGGCGCGCAAGGTCAAGATCCGCGAGGCGATGAAGTTCCTCGTCGACGAGGAAGCGGCCAAATTGGTCAACGAAGACGAGATGAAGCAGAAGGCCATCCAGAACGTCGAGCAGAACGGCATCGTGTTCCTCGACGAGATCGACAAGATCGCCTCGCGCCAGGAAGCGGGCAATGCCGACGTGTCGCGCGCCGGCGTGCAGCGCGACCTGCTGCCGCTGGTGGAAGGCACCACCGTCAATACCAAGTACGGCATGATCAAGACGGACCATATCCTGTTCATCGCCTCCGGTGCCTTCCACCTGGCCAAGCCGTCCGACCTGATCCCCGAGCTGCAGGGCCGCTTCCCCATCCGCGTGGAACTGGAGTCGCTGTCGATCGCCGATTTCGAACGCATCCTGACCAGCACGGACGCCTGCCTGACGCGCCAGTACGAAGCGCTGCTGGCGACGGAAGGCCTGACCCTGCAGTTCGACCAGAGCGGCATCACGCGCCTGGCCGAGATCGCGCACCAGGTCAATGAACGCACCGAGAACATCGGCGCGCGCCGGCTGTACACGGTGATGGAAAAGCTGCTGGAGGAGATTTCCTTCGACGCGGCCGACCGCACCGAGAAGACCATCGTGCTCGATGCGGCCTACGTCAATCAACGTCTGGATGCGCTGGCGGTCAACGAAGACCTGTCGCGCTACGTGCTGTAAGGGAGGCGGGCATGGCGAACAAGGGCCTGGCCACACGGCAGAAGATGCGCCTGCGGGTCGAGCCGTCGGCCAAGCCGCGCAATCCCTTTGCGGCGCTCGCCAAGGCCCGCGCCGCCGGCCCGCACGAAAAGAGCAAGTCGGCCGAGCGGCAAGCCGCCCGGCGCGCCATCGCCAAGGCCAAGCTGAAGCCCGAAGACTGACGGCAAAATGGGGACAGACCCCATTTTTCGAGCAACTATTGCCTGGAAAATGGGGTCTGTCCCCATTTTCTGAGCAACTATTGCGTGGTGGTGCGCTGTGCCGGGGCGGTCTGCACCGGCGCCGGCTGGCCGGGTTGGCCGATGGGCGTGCCGGGTGGCGGCGTGACCAGTGGCGTGGCCGATGGCGGCGGTGTGGGCGACTGCGGTGGCAGTTGCTGCGACATTTGCTGCGACATCTGCGGGGCCGCGCCGCGATTGACGTCCGGCAGCGCGGCAGCCGTCGTCGTCGAGGCGCCCGCGTCGGACGGCAGGTCCAGCCGTTTCTGCACGCCTCCTTCGAGCAGCAGCACGAAGCGCGGCTGCACTTCCTTCACCGTCACGCCGGCGGCCACCTCGGCGCCTACCGGATACGCCTTCGGTGCGTCGCCATTGGCGGCGACGATCGCCACACTGTCGCGGCCATTGCGCGAAGCGACCACGCCCACCAGCTTGTACGAGCTGACGGCGGCGACGGCCGTTTCGCCGCCGAACAGGCCGCGCGCTGCATCGACCGGAGCGGGCGGCGTGTCCTGCACGGCCACGGCGGCAATCGGACGCTGCTCCGGTTTATACAGCTGCAGGGCCCAGTAGGCCGTCGACGCCGTCAGCGCCACGACGGCGGCGACGGTACTCATGAAGGGCAAGCGGTTCATCTCGGTTCCAGTTCAACGGCGCTCAACGCACCAGCTGATTAATTTCGATAATCGGCATCAGCACCGCCAGCACGATCAGCAGCACCACCACGCCCATCGCCAGGATCAGCGCCGGTTCCAGCAGGCCCGCGATGGTCAGCGTGCGGCGCTCCAGGTCCGCCTCCTGCGCGCTAGCGGCCCGCTCCAGCATGGCCGGCAGCTCGCCCGTGATTTCGCCGGCACGGATCATATGGATCAGCATCGGCGGGAAGTGCTTCTGCGCCGACAGCGCCCGCGCCAGGCTGACGCCTTCGCGCACAGCGTCGCTGGCCTCTTCCACCAGTTGGCGCATGGCCACGTTCGACAGCGTATCCCTGCTCGTCTCCAGCGCGCGCAGGATCGGCACGCCCGAGCCGGTCGTGATGGCCAGCGTGCTGGCGAAGCGCGACGTGTTCAGGCTGCGTTCGAACTTGCCGTACAGGGGCGCCGTCAGCAGCCAGGTATGCCAGCGCGTCTTCAGCGCGATATTCTGCAGCGCCTTGCGCCACATGACCCAGGCGCCGATCAGCAGCACCAGCACGACGATGCCGTAGTGGCGTACGAAGTCCGACACGGCCAGCATGATGACGGTCAGCGCCGGGAGCTTCTGCTTGGTGTTGGCGAACACCGAGACGATCTGCGGCACCACGTACGTCAGCAGGAAGATCACGATGGAGAATGCGACCACCGTGACGATGGCCGGATAGGTGAAGGCCAGCTTCACCTTCTGCACCAGCGCGTTGCGCCGCTCGATGTAGTCGGCCAGGCGCGACAGCACGCGCGAGAGCTGGCCGATCTGCTCGCCCGAAGCCACCAGCGCGCGGTAGATTTCGGCGAAGTCGCGCGGATGGCGCCCCAGCACGTCGGACAAGGCCGCGCCGCCGATCACCTCGGACCGGATCGACGCGATCAGGTCGCGCACATACGGGCGTTCGGCCTGCTCCAGCAGCGCCGTGAAGGCCTGTTCCAGCGGCAGGCCCGCTTCCAGCAGGCTGGCCAGCTGGCGCGTGAACAGCGCCAGCTCCGTCGTCGACAGGCGTTCGCCGAAGCCGCGCCGGGTGCTCTTGCCGCTGGCGTCCACCTGGGCCGCGATGGCATCGACCTTCAGCGGCACCAGCCCCTTGCCGCGCAAATCGGCCCGGGCCGAGCGGGCGCTGTCGGCATTGACGACGCCCTTCCTGGTGGCGCCGCCCGCATCGACCGCCTCGTAACGAAACGCCGGCATTTATGCGACTCCCATATCAGTCCTTCGCCACGCGCAGCAGCTCGGCCAGCGTGGTGGTGCCGTCCGCCAGCCAGCGCTCGCCGTCGTCGCGCATCGTCAGCATGCCGTCGCCCAGCGCCGTGTTGCGGATTTCCGCTTCCGAGGCCCGTTCGTGGATCTGCGCGCGGATGCGGTCCGTCGTCTGCAGCAGCTCGTAGATGCCGACCCGGCCCTGGTAGCCCGTGTGGCCGCACTGCTCGCAGCCCACCGCCTGCCACGCGTGGCCGTCATGGGTCTTGCAGACGGGGCACAGCTTGCGCACCAGCCGCTGCGCCAGCACGCCCAACAGCGAAGACGACAGCAGGAAGGGCTCGATGCCCATGTCCAGCAGGCGCGTGACGGCCGATGCGGAGTCGTTGGTGTGCAGCGTCGCAAGCACCAGGTGGCCCGTCAGCGAAGCCTGCACGGCGATCTGCGCCGTCTCCAGGTCGCGGATCTCGCCGATCATGATGACGTCCGGGTCCTGCCGCAGGATGGCCCGCAGCGCCTTTGCGAACGTCATGTCGATGCGGGCGTTGACCTGGGTCTGGCCGACGCCGGCCAGGTCGTACTCGATCGGGTCTTCCACCGTCAGGATATTCGTGGTGGTGGAGTTCAGCAGCGACAACGCCGCGTACAGCGTGGTGGTCTTGCCCGAGCCGGTCGGCCCCGTCACCAGCACGATGCCGTGGGGCTGGGCCAGCAGGCCGTTCATCGACGCCAGCATCGGCCCGCTCATGCCCAGGTGCTGCAGGTCGAGGCGGCCCGCTTCCTTGTCCAGCAAACGCAGCACCGCGCGCTCGCCGTGGCCCGTCGGCAGCGTCGACACGCGCACGTCGACCGGCTTGCCGCCCACGCGCAGGGTGATGCGGCCATCCTGGGGCAGGCGCTTCTCGGCGATGTCCAGCTGGGCCATGATCTTGATCCGCGAGATCAGCGAACCGTGGATGGCCTTTCTCGGCTTGACGATGTCGCGCAGCGCGCCGTCGATGCGAAAGCGCACCACGGAGATCTGCTCGAAGGGCTCGATGTGGATGTCGGACGCGCCGTCGCGCAGCGCCTGCGTCAAGAGCGCGTTGATCATGCGGATCACGGGCGCATCGTCGGACGATTCCAGCAGGTCCTCGATGGCCGGCACGTCCTGCAGCAGCTTGGTCAGGTCCAGGTCAGCATCGAATTCATCGGCCACCTGCGACGCATCGCCGCCGCTGCCGGCATAGGCCGACGCGATGGCCGCTTCCAGTTCCGCGCGCGGCATGGCCGTCAACTGGATGCGCCCGAAACGGCGCGACACCTCGGCGATGGCGGCCGGCGTGGTGGCGTTCGACACCATCACGCGTATGGTGTCGTCACGCTCGCCGGTGCCGGCCAGCACCAGGTGGTCGCGCGCGAAGGCATAAGGCAACAGGTTGTTCATTTACTGCTTTCCATCCCGTGGCATCGGCACCGGTTCTGCCGCGCCGGGCGAACGCAGTGGCACGGGTGCCGGCGGCACCGGCCGCGCCAGCGTGCCATCCTCGTTGGCCGGCACGCCGTTCACCAGCGGCGGCAGCATCGGGTTGCCCAGCTGCTTGACGAGGATGGCCTCGTTCGGCGTCAGGGTGGCGCCGGCCGAGCGCATGTAGTCGTAGCGGTCCGTCGCCAGGCTGATGCTCTGCTCCATGTTGCGGATGACGACGGGGCGCAGGAACACCATCAAGTTCGTTTTCGTGCGGCTGCGCTTGTTGTACTTGAACAGGTTGCCCAGCACCGGCAAGGACGCCAGGCCCGGCACGCGTTCGACGCTGTCGCTGGCCTTGTCCTCGATCAGGCCACCGAGCACGATGATCTGGCCGTCGTCGGCGATCACGTTGTTCTCGATGACGCGCGTGTTCAGGGTGATGCCCGCCGTCGTATCGACGGACGTCGCGGCCACGCTGGAAGACTCGTTGTAGATCGCCAGCTTGATGGTGCCGCCTTCGGAAATCTGCGGCTTGACCTTCAGGGTCAGGCCCACGTCCTTGCGGTCGATGGTCTGGAACGGGTTGGTGTTGGTGCCGGACGTGGTGGTGAACTGGCCCGTCAGGATCGGCACGTTCTGGCCGACGCGAATCGTCGCCACCTCGTTGTCCAGGGTGATCATGTTCGGCGTCGACAGCACGTTGCCGTTGGCGTTCGTCTCCAGCACGTGCGCCAGGGCGCCCAGGCCCAGCTTGCCGCCGGCCAGCTGCTTGAAGATGCCTATCGACAGGCCGTTGCTGGGCGCCGTGCCGTTGTAGATATTGACCAGGTTATTGCCGCCATTGGAGAAGGACTGCAGGCCGCCGACGCGATAGGTGCTGTTGCTGTCGCCCGAGGCGCCGACCCACTGCACGCCGAATTCGGCCGCCTTGTCGGCGCTGATCTCGACGATCAGCGCCTCGATATACACCTGGGCGCGGCGCACGTCGAGCTGGTCGATGACGGCGCGCAGGTTGCGGTAGATCGCTTCCGGCGCCGTGATGATCAGCGTGTTGGTGGAGGCATCGGCCTGGATGTAGCCGCCGCCGCTGGTACCGGTCTGCGTACCGGTGCGGTTGCCGCTCAGGGCCGGGTTGGTCGGACCGGCATTGGCCGACATGCCGCTCTGGCCGATGGTGTTGTTGGCGCCCGTCTGCATCGTCGCCTGGTTGTTGCCCAGTGCATTGCCGCTGTTGGCGCCCTGGCTGGGCGGCGCCTCGCCCGACATCACGGCGCGCAGGGTTTCGGCCAGCTTGGTCGCCTCGGCGTTCTTCAGGTAGACCACGTGGACATTGCCCAGTTCCGTGGTCGGCTGGTCCAGCTTCGCGATCAGCGACTTGGCCAGGTTGGCGCGCGCCAGCGACGGCGCGCGCAGCACCAGCGCATTGGTACGGGGATCGGCCAGCACGCTGACCTTGCCGCCGCCGTCGCCGCCGCTGCCCGGCTCCATCAGCTTGTTGATCATCGACGCCAGGTCGCTGGCGATGGCATAGCGCACGGGAATCACGTCCATGTCCGTGGTGGCCGGCGCGTCCAGCGCGGCGACGATCTTGGCCAGCCGCTTCAGGTTGTCCGCATAATCCGTGATGACGAGCGTGTTGTTGCCCGGATTGGCGTTGATGGTGTTGTTGGTCGAGATCAGCGGGCGCAGCACCGTCACCAGGTTGGCGGCCGATTCATGCGCCAGGTGGAATACCTGGGTGGCGACCTGGTCGCCCTTCGGCGCCGTCTGCCGCCCGATCACGGTGGGCGTGGCCTGCAGCTTCGCCTCGGCTTCCGGCACCACCTTGGCGAAGCCGTCGCCACTGACGATGGCGTAGCCCTGCAGCCGCAAGGCCGACGTCAGCAGCGCGAAGGCCTGCGACTTGCTGATCGACTGCTCCGACACCAGGGTGATGGTGCCCTTCACGCGCGGGTCGATCAGGAAGGTGATGTTGGTGTAGTGGCCGACCGCCTTGATGACGGCCTCGATGTCGGCACCGACGAAGTTCAGCGCCGCCACGTCGCCTTCGGTCCGGGGCGCGGACCAGGCCGGCAGGACTGGAAACGCGGCGGAAGACAGCATGCAGCACAGCAGCGCGGCAGCACTGAGGCGCTTGTGCGCCGGAAGGTGGGTCTTGCTTGCAAACTGTTTTTTCATTATCTGAACTCTAAAGCGATGATGTTTTTACCGCCGACCATGCGGCGCTGGCCCAGCAGGTTGAGCAGATTGCCCAGCGTATCCTGGTATCCCGTTGCTGCCTCGGCCTGCCCGGAAAATTGCAGGCGGCCTCCTTGCAGCTGGCCCGTGCCCGACAGCAGCAGGGGCCCTTTCGTCGTGCTCAAATTCACGCCGGCCTGCTGGCCGCGCCAGTCCAGAGCCAGCTGGTAGCTGCCCAGCGGGCGGATCGGCGTCAGGCGCGACGACACGTCCTGCATCTGCAAGGTCGTCACGCCTTCGACGGCGACGTTGCGTTCGACCAGCGCCAGCTGCAGCGACGTCCACGACAGCTGCAAGCGACCGGACAAGGCCAGCGTATTCAGGGGCGCGCCCAGGCCGGACAAACCGTCGGCCGGCAGCATCAGCGCGGCGGGACTGAGCTGCCACTGGCGCCAGGACCCCGTGAACTGCACCGGCTGCGTCAGCGCCTGCGGATTGGACAATTCCATGCGCACACTGCCCAGCAGCGACAGCGGCGACAGCTTCCACGTGAAGCGCCCCGGCAGCAGCGGCGTGACGGCGTCGCTGCGCCCGGCCGCGCCGCCGATGAAGGCCGAGCCGCGCCACAGGGTGCCCTGCGGGTCGCCCAACGTGATGCGGCCGGCCGTCTGGCGTTCCACCAGCGCGGCCACCCAGGCTGCGGGGAAGAACACCAGCACCGTCACGACGGCCGTGACGACGATGGCCAGCAGCCATGCGAGCGCGCGCTTCATCGGCCGCCCGCCGTCTGGCGCAGGGTCAGCGCCGCGTCCACCGTGCCGGCCGCGCTTTGGGCGCTGACGGTACCTTCCTGGACGACGACACGGTTCTCGCGCCGCGCCGCGTCCAGCCACGTCACCAGCGCGGCAAAGGGCACGCCCTTGAATTCGAGCTTGATGTATTCGCCCGTCATGACGAGGTTCTGCGGCGTCAGGCCTTCCTTCGTCAGCGCCGCATTGAGCGCGTCGCGCGACAGCGGTGCGCTGGGCGCGGGCGGCTGGGCCGACAGTTGCGCGACCTGGCTGGCCAGCGCCTGCAGTTCGGCCGCTTCCTGGCGCAGCAGCGGCAGCTCCTTGCGCAGCTGGTCGCGCCCCGTCAGGGCCGGGTCGACCAGCAGGCCGTAGACCAGGCCGAGCGCGACGACGATGCCGCCCACGGCGAGGAAGCGCCGTTCCTGCTCGGTGCGTTCGCCCCAGAAGGCGGCCGCGGTGGCGCGGCTGTCCTTGATGATGTCGTTCAGTTTGCTCATGAGGCGCCTCCCGCACGCAGTTCCCACGTACCGGCGCCGGTTTCCTTCAAGGTCAGCTTGCGCGGTGCCAGTTGCGCCTGCACCTGCGCCAGCGCGGCCGCATCGACGCTGCCCGGCTTCACCGTGACGGTCAGCACGCGCTCGCGGTATGCCAGGGCCGTCACGACGTCGCGGCGCGGCAGCGTTTGCAGCGCCTCGCCCAGCGCGGCGGCCAGCGCGGTGAATTCGTCGCCGGCCTGGTCGCCACCGGCCACCTTGGCCGCGGCGATATTGCGGCGCATCTGCGCGGCCGGGTCGAGGATTACCTTCTCGTTCGGGTAGGCGGCGCGGAAGATCTGCACCATCGACTGGCGCACGGCGTCCGCCTCGCGCTTCATGCGCAGCCATTCGATATTGAGGCCGGCGATATTGACCAGCACCGCCAGCAGGGCGATGCGCAGTGGCCAGCGCCAGCGGCGCCATTCGCGCGCCTGGGCACCGCTGGCGGCGCCCAGGCCGGCGGCCAGGTCCAGCTGCACGGCGCGCGCGGCGGCGATGCGGTGCACCCAGTTCTCTTCTTCCAGCACGATGCCGGGCATGGCCGTCACCAGCGCTTCGTACTGCGCGCGCTGCGCCGGCGGCAGGTACAAGGTGACGGGCGCTTCGCCGGCCAGCGCGCGCAGGGTGTGCAGTGCGCTGTCCGCCTGCGGCGGCAGGGTCAGGCCCATGCCTTCGTACTGGCCGGCACGCAGGGTCAGTTCCAGCCCCGCTTCGTCATGCACCAGCGCGGCCGAGACGCCGCCGGGAGCCAGCGGCAGACACAGTTGGCCCGGCAGCGCCGACACGGACCGCGCGCCTTGCGCCACCAGGGCCCGCACCAGCACTTCCAGCCACGCGCGCTGCACGACGGCGACGGTGCGTTCCGGCGTGCCCGCCTGGACCGGGCCGATCGCCATGACGCACTCGGACGGGTCGCCCAGCACCTGTTCTTCCACCAGGTTCGGCAAGGCCGCCTTCAGCCGCGCGCCCGACAGGGGCGGCACGGCCACGCGCAGCAGGGTCACGTCGGCCGCCGACAGCAGCAGCACGACCTTGCGCGCGGAAGCGACCAGGTCGGCCATCCGCGCCAGTGCGCCGGCGCCCTGCTGCATGACGTTGCCGCCGTCGCCCACCAGCGCGAAGCCGCAGCTTTGCGCGGCGCCGTCGACGCTGGCCGCGCGTGCCGGATAGCTTATGTAAAGAGTGGTCAAGACTGTTCGCTTTCTTTCACTAGATTTCCCGTATCCACAACGGCGTCGTCACGAAATTGTTCTGTGGCTTGTTATCGCGCTTGATCAGCGACCACGTCACCAGCGCGGCCCGCTCCAGCCGCACCTGGCTCTGCACCAGGAAGTAGTCGCTGCGGTACCCGAACGTCACGCTGGGCGAGCTCGAAGGGTACTTCAGCGTATTGTTATCACCCCACGGCGCCCGCTTGCGCTGCGCGATCAAGGTCTGCGCATCGGCCAGCGACACGTTTGGCGCCAGCGACGCCAGCACTTCCGCGCTGGCCGTGTTGACATTGACCGGCACGCCCGGCCGCAGCACGATGACGAAGTCGCGCAACCGCTCCACGGTCTGCTGGGTCACGCCGGCCACGGCCAGCAGGTCCTCCACCCGCATCAGCTCCAGCGGCGCGCTGGCCGACGACGCCCCGGACGACTTGCCCGACCCGCTGCCGCTCTGCCCCTGGTTGCTCCTGGCCTGCTGCGCCGTGCGCGCCTGCACCACCACGTCGGCCACCCGCTGGGCCAGTCCCGCGTCCAGCTGCACCAGGGTCAGCAGTCGCTTGAACACTTCCAGCTGGTCCATGTCCACGGCACCCTTTACATCGGCCAAATTGCCCAGATTGTAACGTGCCTGGGCATCGAAAATCTGGCCGGAAATGGTGGCGTCATACGTTTCATTGTTCTGTCGCTCCCGTTCCAGGTAATCGTCCAGCCGCGTATCGGCCAGCGGCGTGGCCCAGACGCCGTCGGCGCGGGTGAACTGCGGGTTATCGCGGCCGTCCTGCTGCAGGATCAGGCGGGCCCAGTCCAGCGCCCCGCGCAGGATCCAGCGCGTCTGCAGGTGCAGGCGTTGGTTTTCCATCGAACGCACCTGCACCTGCTGCTGCCAGAACAGGCTGGCCACGATCGTCACGGCCAGGGTCGTCAGCAGCAGGGCCGTGACGACGGCGACGCCGCGCTGGCGCACGTGGAAGTGGACGCGAAAGCGGGACGGCCTCACACGGCCCCCAGCAGCAGGATCTTCACCAGCGGATTGGGCTGGTCGCGCAATTGCAGCGACATCTCCAGGCCGGTCGGCACCGCCTGCGCCGCCGGCTGGACGGCGTTGTTCGGTGCGGCCCAGGCGCCGTTGGTCCACAGGCGCACGTCCATGCCCGTCACGCCGGATACCAGCGGCACGCCCTCCTCGGTATCGGTGTCGCCCATGGCGACCTGCCACAGCGCGTCGAGCTGGGTCAGGTCGCGCGTGTTGACCGATTCGCGGCGCGACAGCACGCCCTCGCGCACGCGGTAGCTGACTACCTGCAGCTGCGAGGCGGCATTTTCGGGGAAAACCAGGCGCACGAAGATCAGGCGGGCGTTGTCCGCGACCAGGTACTGGCGCGCGCCCAGCACGTCGAGGCCGGCCAGCTGTTCCAGGTCGCTCTGCATCTGTGCGAAGGCCAGCTGGATGCCGCGCGTGTGCTCCATTTGCTGCGTCAGCGCGGCACGCGAGCGGACGATGCTGTCCAGGCCGCGCCAGCCCAGTACGGCGACGATGGCCAGCACCGTGATCGCCACCAGCAGCTCGACCAGGGTGAAGCCTGCGCGCCGCGCAAGGTGTCCAGATTGACCCGATTGCCGGCGCCTCATTCGCGCAGCACCAGTTGCACCAGCTTGATGATGCGCCGCTCCGGACGGCTTGCCTCGAACACGCTGACCTCGACGCGGCGCAGGCGCGGGTTGGGCGACATCACAACGTTCTCTTCGCAGATCAGCTCCATTTCGCCCTGCGGACAGGCAAACGAGGTCTTGCCGACAGCGGGGAAGACCTTCGCCAGCCGGATTTGCACCAGGCGGTTCTCGGCCGACCACGTCGCCATCATCGTGCTTTTCAGGCCGTCGCTGTTCTGCGTCAGGCTGCCGATGGCGCGCAGCGAGGCGCCCAGCGCCGTGCCGACGATGACGAGGGCCACCAGCACTTCGAGGAGAGTGAAGCCGCGTGCGGCGTCGTGCAAGGTAACTCCGCGCGCGGCGCGACGGTTCGGCGTGGCCAGGCGCATCGCTATTCCACCGTGAAGTGGCCGATGCCGTCGGCGCGGATGGCCGCGCTGACGTCGCCGCTGGCCAGGGTCAGCACGAAGGGCTTGTCGACCGGTTCGCGGCCGAACACGATGCGCAGGTTGGCGCCGGGGATATTCGTGGGGGGATCGAGCAGCAGGGTCACGGGACTGCGCTTGAATTCGCGTTCGCGCAGCATGTCGTCTTCCGGCAGGGCTTCCCATACGCGGCCATTGCGGACCAGGAAGCGGTAGCTCTGGGTACTGGCCTCGAAGGCGACGGGCCGGTTGCGCACGATGGCTTCATCGCGCGCCAGCTGCAGCAGCAGCGCGATGCGCTGCGCTTCCTGCTGCATGGCCTGGCGTCCGCTGGGCGCCGCGTTCATCGTCACGAGGCCAAGGGTCAGGCCGATGATGACCAGCACCACCAGCAGCTCGATCAGGGTAAAGCCGCGCTGGCGCATGGCCGGCAACCGGGTCAGTTTTCCCAGGAACCGATGTCGGCATCCTCGCCGGTGCCGCCGGGCTGGCCGTCCGCACCCAGCGAGAACACGTCGACTTCACCCTTCACGCCGGGGGAGAGGAACTGGTAGGGCGCGCCCCACGGGTCCTTCGGCATCTTTTCCAGGTAGCCGCCTTCCTTCCAGCCCGTCGCGGCGGGGCCGGAGGTGGGCCGCGTCAGCAGGGCCTGCAGGCCCTGTTCCGTGGTGGGGTAGCGCGTGTTATCGAGCTTGTAGAGCTTGAGCGACTGCATGATGGTGGCGATGTCGACGCGGGCGGCGGCCATTTTCGATTCGCCGGTGCGCGACAGCAGCTTGGGCACGACCAATGCCGCCAGCACGCCCATGATGACCACCACGACCATGATTTCGATCAGCGTGAAGCCGCGCGCGCGGCGCATACGGGTTGAGACGTTTTGCATAGTTCGGGACTGTTGGACGGAAGGTTATGGGGCAAAAAGCGAGTGCAGCAGTATAAGCCGGAAATATAACAGCACGGTGAATTTGCGCCGTGCCCTGTCATGAATTGTTACCGGTGCAGACGGGGCAGGCGTCGTTGCGGCCGATGCGGATGCTGGTCCACTCCATGCGCAGGCCATCGAGCAGCAGCAGCCGCCCGGCCAGCGAGGTGCCGACGCCCATCACCAGCTTGAGCGCCTCGGCCGCCTGGGTGGCGCCGACGATGCCCACCAGCGGCGCGAACACGCCCATGGTGGAACAGGCCACGTCCTCGAACGCCTGGTCTTCGGGGAACAGGCACGAATAACAGGGCTCGCCCGCGCGCGGGTCGAACACGCTGACCTGGCCGTCGAAGCGGATCACGGCGCCCGAGACCAGCGGCACCTTGTGCGCGACGCAGGCGCGGTTGACGGCGTGGCGGGTGGCGAAGTTGTCCGTGCAGTCCAGCACCACGTCGGCCTGGGCCACCAGTTCGGCCAGGCGCGCCGCGTCGGCCCGCTCGGCCAGCGCGACCACTTCGACGTCGGGATTGATGGCCGCAATGGCCGTGCGCGCCGATTCCACCTTGGGCTGCCCCACCCGCGCCACCGTGTGGGCGATCTGGCGCTGCAGGTTGGTCAGGTCGACCGTGTCGTGATCGACCAGCGTCAGGCGGCCGACGCCAGCCGCAGCCAGGTACAGCGCGGCGGGCGAGCCCAGGCCGCCGGCACCGATCACCAGCACGCGCGCGGCCAGCACCTTCTGCTGGCCCTCGATGCCGATTTCATCGAGCAGGATATGGCGCGAGTAGCGCAGCAGGCGCTCGTCGTTCAGCTCCGAAGTCACGGCGCCATCCTTCATTTGACCTTCGACACCGGCGCCTTCTTGTCCTCGGGCTTGATGTCGCTCTTCGTTTCAGGCTTTACCAGGATGTCTTCGGCGCGCTTTTCCTCCGGCGTGTCGACCCGCGCCATTTTCACGGGCACGCCCTTGAAGTGGTTCAGGGCCTGGGCCAGCTGGAAGTCGTCCTTGCTGCCGAATTCGACGGGCTTCTGCTTCTTCGCCAGCGACAGGATGCGCTGTTCTTCTTCCAGCTCGTCGTGGCGTACCGGCTTTGCGTCCTTCTCGTCGCCATTGGTCAGGTGCTTGACCAGGTCCGCCTCGCGCAGGCGCAGGCTGTTCAGGCCATCGCCGTCGGCCGTTTCGTCCACCGCCAGGTCCGGCACGATGCCCTTGGCCTGGATCTCGCGGCCCTTGGGCGTGTAGTAGCGCGCCGTGGTCAGCTTCACCGCCGTATCGGGCGTCAGCTGGCGCAGGGTCTGCACCGAGCCCTTGCCGAAGGTCTGGCTGCCCATGACGATGGCGCGCTTGTAGTCCTGCAGCGCGCCGGCGACGATCTCGGAAGCGGAGGCCGAACCGGCATTGACCAGCACCACCATCGGCACCGTCTTGATGGCGGCCGGCAGCTTGGCCAGCGGATCGCCGCCGTTGCGGCCGGCGTAGAACGCGGGCTGGGCGTAGAAGGTCTGCTTCGAGTCGGCCAGCTGGCCGTTGGTGGAGACCACCACGGAATCCTTCGGCAGGAAGGCGGCCGACACGCCGATGGCGCCCGGCACCAGGCCGCCCGGATCGTTGCGCAGGTCCAGCACGATGCCCTTGATGGCGGGATTCTGGGCGTACAGGGCCGTCAGCTTCTTGACCATGTCGTCCACCGTCGGTTCCTGGAACTGGGCGATACGCAGCCACACGTAGCCCGGCTCGACCAGCTTGGCCTTGACGCTCTGCACGCGGATTTCCTCGCGCACGATGGGCACGATGATGGGTTTGTCCTCGCCCTTGCGAGACAGGGTCAGCACCACCTTCGTGCGCGGCTCGCCCCGCATCTTCTTGATCGAATCGTCCAGCGACAGGCCCTTCAAGGGCGCGCCGTCGAGGCGGGTGATCAGGTCGCCGGTCTTGATGCCGGCCTTGTAGGCAGGCGAATCCTCGATCGGGGAGACCACTTTCACGTAGCCGTCCTCCATCGAGACCTCGATGCCGATGCCGACGAACTTGCCCTGCACGGACTCGCGCATCTCGCGAAAGGCCTTCTTGTCCAGGTAGACGGAATGCGGGTCGAGCGACGACACCATGCCGGCGATGGCATCCTGCACCAGCTTCTTGTCGTCCACGCTTTCAACGTAATCGGTCTTGATGAGGCCAAATACATCGGACAACTGGCGCAGTTCTTCCAGCGGCAGCGGCCCGTCGGCGCGCTGCGCCAGGGCCGAAAACTGGAAGGAGGCGGCCACGCCGGCCACCATGCCCAGGCCCACCAGGCCCATACTCTTGACTGTAATGCCCATTTTCTTCCCGCTTGAGGGAACGGCGGGAACCCGCAGTTCCCGAGGTTCCTAGAACTTCACCCACCCGGCCGGATCGAAGGCCCGGCCCTTGTGGCGCAACTCAAAGTATAAACCCGATTGTTCGTTGCCACCGCTGTTTCCGGCTGCCGCAATGACGTCGCCGGCCTTGACGATTTCGCCGGCACGCCTGAGCAGCGACTGGTTGTTACCGTAGATGCTCATGTACTGGCCGCCGTGGTCGACGATGATCAGGTTGCCGAAACCGCGCAGCCAGTCGGCGAACACCACCCGACCGCCCGCCACGGCGTGCACCTCGGTGCCTTCGCCGGCCAGGATGAAGACACCCTTCCAGCTGGGGCCATCCCCCCGCTTGCTGCCGAACTTGGCGCCGATGCGGCCCGACACGGGCGCGCGCAGCTGCCCTTTCAGGCTGGCGAAGGCCCCATCGGGCGCCGCCGGGGCCAGCGCCACGTCGGCCGGCTTGGCGGCGCCTTCGTCGCGCGGTTCCGGCTTGGCCGGCTCGCGCTGGGCGATCTGCGCCGGCGGTTTCGACTCGGGCTTCGCTTCCGGCCGCAGTTCGGGCCTGACTTCGGGCCTGACTTCGGGCTTGTTCGGTTCCGGCTTCTGCGCCAGCTGCGGCTCGGGTTTTTGCGTGCCCTTCGGTTCCTTGGCACGGTTCTCGCGCGCCAGGCGTTCCCGTTCCGCCCTGGCCTTGGCCTGGGCCAGCCTTTCCTGCTCGGCCTTGGCCGCCTTGGCCTTGGCCAGCGCCTCGGCTTCGGCCTTGGCCTTGGCGCGCGCGGCGGCCAGCAGTTCCTTGCGGCGTGCCTCGGCGGCAGCGGCCCGGGCCTGCTCCTCGATCAATTTGTTCAGGCGGTCGACCAGGGCGCCCATGCGCTGCTCGTCGCGTTCGACCTTGCCCACTTCCTTGCGCTGGTCTTCCAGTTTTTTCGACAGGTTCGCCACCAGGGCGGCGTGTTTCGCCTTTTCCCGTTCCAGCAGTTCCTTCTGCTGGCGTTCTTCCTCGGCGATTTCTTCCAGTTCGTCGCGCGCGTTCTGGGCCTCGGCCTGGTTGGCCTCGACGGCCGCCAGGTTGGCACGCAGCGACTCGATCAGGCGCGCCTGCGCCTGCGACACATAGGACATCAGTTGCAGGTCGCGGTTGATGCGGTTCGGGTTGTCGCCCGACAGCAGGAGCTTGATGCGGTCCTCGTTGCCGGCCACGTACTGCTCGCGCAGCAGTTTCGCCAGTTGCCCCTTTTGGGTGGCGATGGTGGCGGCCAGGCGTTCGCGCTGGCCCGACAGCTGGCCGATCTTGTCGTTGGTCTGGGCCTGTTCCTCGGCCAGTTCGCGCAACTGCCGGTTCGCCTTCGAGATGGCGTCTTCCGACTCGGCCAGAGTGTCGGCCGCGTCTTCCTTGGCACTTTCGGTCTGGCCGATATCGCGCTTCAGGGCATTGAGTTTTTGCTGCAGGGCCGCGCGCTGGGCTTCCGCGCTGGCCTTCTGCTTGCTGCGTTCGGTGGGCTTGGCCTGGGCGCCGACGCAAAGCGCCAGCGCCAGGGCCGCGAACGCCGCGGCGAGCCGGGCGCCGCGGCGAGTGGTGTCTACTGCCATCGAGTGCTTACTTGGCCTTGCCCTGGTTGGCGACCGCGGCCTGGGCAGCGGCGATCGCGTCGGCATCGCCCAGGTAGTAGTGGCGGATCGGTTTCAGGTCGGCGTCCAACTCATACACGAGCGGCTGGCCGTTCGGGATGTTCAGGCCGACGATTTCCTCGTCGCTGATGCCGTCCAGCATCTTAATCAGGGCGCGCAGGCTGTTGCCGTGGGCCGAGATGAGGATTTTCTTGCCGGCCTTGATGGCGGGGGCGATTTCCTCGTCCCAGGCCGGCATCACGCGCGCCACGGTGTCCTTCAGGCATTCCGTCAGGGGAATCTGCGCCTTCGGCAGGCCGGCATAGCGGGGGTCGTTGAACGAGGTGCGGTCGTCGCCCTCTTCCAGGGCCGGCGGTGGCGTGTCGTAGCTGCGGCGCCATACCAGCACCTGGGCGTCGCCGTACTTGGCGGCCGTTTCGCCCTTGTCCAGGCCCTGCAGCGCGCCGTAGTGGCGCTCGTTCAGGCGCCAGTCGTGCTTGATCGGCAGGTACATCAGGTCCATCTCGTCCAGGGTCAGCCACAGGGTGCGGATGGCCCGCTTCAGTACGGACGTGTAGGCCAGGTCGAAGGTATAGCCTTCCTGTTTCAGCACCGCGCCGGCGCTTTTTGCTTCCTTGACGCCTTTTTCCGTCAGGTCCACATCGGTCCAGCCGGTGAAACGATTTTCGAGATTCCAGGTGGACTCGCCGTGACGCATGAATACGATTTTGTACATAGAGCTATCGAAGTAGGGTTAAGAAGCGGGAATGCAGGGCGGCGCACGACGTCTATTCAGCGCAAACACAGCGCAAAAACGGCACCGGGGCCACGAATCAGCATCTATTTTATAATGCGCGGATTCAGTTCAACCATTGGAAGCACAGTGAAATTCATTCTTGACCATATCTTTCTTGTCGGCATCGCCGTGTTGTCCGGTGGTGCACTGCTGTGGCCGGTCCTGGTCCAGCGCGGTAAAAAAGCGTCGCCGCTGCAAGTGACCCAGTTGATAAATCGCGGCAAGGCCACCATTGTGGATATTCGTGACGCCGATGTGTTCGCCGCCGGTCACCTGCGCGACGCCCGCAATCTGCCGCTGAAGGACTTGAAGGGCCGCACCGGCGAGCTGGAAAAATTCAAGAGCAGGACGGCCGTGGTCGTTTGCCAAAAGGGAACGCGTGCCTTTGGCGCCGCGAAAATTCTGGAACAGGCTGGCTTCACGGATGTCGTCGTCCTCGACGGTGGCATCGACGCGTGGCAGACCCAAGGGCTGCCGACCACCAAATAACGCAAGGAAGGAATCGCCATGAGCGCCAACGTCACGATGTACACCACCGCCGTCTGCCCGTACTGCATTCGCGCCGAACGCCTGCTGGAAAGCAAGGGCATCAAGAACATCGACAAGATCCGCGTCGACCTCGATCCCACCCAGCGCCAGCTGATGATGCAAAAGACGGGCCGTCGTACCGTGCCGCAGATTTACGTCGGCGACACCCACGTCGGTGGTTTCGATGACCTGTACGCGCTGGACCAGGCCGGCGGCCTGGACCCCTTGCTGAAGGGCTGACCCGGACGGTGGATTCGGCCCGGACGGGCGCGGGGAACAAAAAGGGTCGCAATCATATTTCTTTTGCTACAATTGCCTCGCGTTTGATTTGGGCTGTAGTCCAGCCTTGGCCAAGCACCCGATAATAATTTGTCCAAAATTCATTGAAAGCGTTCCATGTCCGACGAAAACCTGCAACCCGTATTCCAAATCCAGCGCGTCTACCTGAAAGACATGTCGCTGGAACAGCCGAACTCCCCGGCGATCTTCCTGGAACAGGAAGCACCGACCATCGAAGTGGCCCTGGACGTGGGCGCCGCGCCGCTGGCTGAAGGCATCTTCGAATCGACCGTGACGATCACCGTGACCGCCAAGGTCAAGGACAAGGTCGCTTTCCTGGTCGAAGGCAAGCAAGCCGGTATCTTCGAAGCGCGCAACATCCCGAACGACCAGCTCGATCCACTGCTGGGCATCGGTTGCCCGAACATCGTCTACCCTTACCTGCGCGCCAACATCGCCGACCTGATCACCCGCGCCGGCTTCCCGCCAGTGCACCTGGCCGAGATCAACTTCGAAGTGTTCTACCAGCAGCGCCTGCAGGCCATCGCCGAGCAGCAAGCTGCCGCCGGCGGTTCGACGCCAGCCGAAGGTACCAACACCGTCCAGTAATCTCACCGGACGCGCTGGGGACCGCGCCCTGGGTTTTCCCAGGATGCCGGTCCCGCAATCAAAGGCCCTTGTGGCCTTTGATCATTTTGAGAGAAAGTTTTTTGCAATGACTGTTACCCGTTTGATAATCGGAGCCGTGTTGTCGCTGGCCGCTGTCGCCGGCCACGCGGCAGATTTCAAGACGGTCGGCACGGCGCCCGCCGTGCTGTATGACGCGCCCTCGACCAAGGGCACCAAGCTGTACATCGTGCCTCGTGGGGCCCCGCTGGAAATCGTGCTGGCCTATGGCGACTGGGTCAAGGTGCGCGACGCCGGCGGCGATACGGCCTGGACCCCGCTGCGGGGCCTGTCGGCCAAGCGCAACGTGGTCGCGCGCAGCAATAACGTCAAGGTGCGCAGCAGCGAGGACGATTCCGCCACCGTCGTCTTCACGGCCGACAAGGGCGTGCTGCTGGAACTGCTCGAACCGGGCGCGAACGGCTGGACCCGGGTGCGCCACCGCGACGGCCTGACCGGCTACGTGCGCTCCACCGATATTTGGGGTATCTGACATGGCCGAAACGACCACCCGCCGCCGCCGTATCGGCGTGCTGGGCGCCGGCGCCTGGGGCACGGCCGTTGCCATCGCCGTCGCGGCCCGCCATGACGTGCTGCTGTGGGGCCGCAATACGGCCGCGATGGACGAGATGGCCGCCGCGCGCGAGAACAGCCACTACCTGCCCGGCTACCCCTTCCCCGACGGCTTGCAGGTGTGCACCGGCTTCGACGCGGCCGTCGAGCACACTTATGCCGATGCGGAAGGCGAGGCGGGCCTGCTGATCGCCGCCTGCCCCGTGGCCGGCCTGCGCCCCCTGCTGGAAAGCCTGAAGGGGCGGCCGATTCCCAACCTGGTATGGCTGTGCAAGGGCTTCGAGTACGACACGGGCCTGCTGCCGCACCAGATCTTCCTCGAAGTATTGGGCCAGGCGATCCCTTGCGGCGCCCTGTCCGGCCCGTCGTTCGCCCAGGAAGTGGCGCGCGGCCTGCCGTGCGCGCTGACGATCGCATCGTCCCATAGCAGCCTGCGCGACTGCGTCGTGTCGACCGTTCACGGTGGCAATATGCGGGTGTATTCCAGCGACGACGTGGTGGGCGTGGAAGTGGGTGGCGCCGTGAAAAACGTGATGGCGATCGCCACCGGCGTGGCCGACGGCCTGGGCCTGGGCCTGAACGCCCGCGCCGCGCTGATCACGCGCGGCCTGGCCGAAGTGACGCGCCTGGGCACGACCCTGGGCGGCAATATCGAAACCTTCATGGGCCTGACGGGCATGGGCGACCTGATCCTGACCTGCACGGGCGATTTGTCGCGCAACCGGCGGGTCGGCCTGGGCCTGGCACAGGGCAAGGCGCTGGACACCATCGTCGCCGAGCTGGGCCACGTGGCCGAAGGCGTGCCGTGCGCGAAAGCGGTGCGGGAACTGGCCGCGCGCCTTGGTGTCGAAATGCCAATCAGCAATGCCGTGGCGGCCGTGCTGTTCGACGGCGCGCAGCCGCAGGCCATGGTGGCGAGCATGCTGGCACGCGATCCGCGCGACGAATCGATGTCCGCCATGGCGGCAAGCGCCGCCGCGCCCGCGGCAAAGTAAGCGGCAAAGTAAGCGGCAAACCAAGCGGCACAGCGAGCCGCGCGGCGCTTCTTTCTCAGTCCTTCAGCACGATCGTCAGCAGGGCGATCGAATCGTGCTCGGCCCGCAGCGAATGGACCGCGCCACCTTCCAGGTACAGCATGTCGCCGTCGCGCAGGATCGCCGTGTGGCCGTGGGCCTCGACGGCAATCGCGCCGGACAGGCAGACCAGGGTGACCTGGCCCCGCACGGAATGCTCGGGCATGCTTTTGCCGGCCGGCAGCACGAGCCGGATCAGTTCCAGCTGCTCCGTCTTGGCGATCGCAATCGACGAAAACTGCGACACATCTTCATTGGCCGGCCGCAGCGCGACCACTTGCCCGGACGTGGCGTGTTGTAAAGCCATCTGACGCTCCTGTTGGTTGATTGATAACCAATGGTAGCAGTACGGCGCGATGGATGACGCGCCGCTGCCCGGCGCCACTGTCCGTCCGGCCGCTCAGGGCGTCCCCTCCCTTCCCCGCCAGCGCATCAACACGACGCTCAGGCCCGCCAGCAGCAGCAGCCACGTCCCGGGCTCCGGTACCGCGGCAACACCGATGGCGTACTGGAAGCCGAAGCCGCCGGGTGCGGCCAAGGTAAAGCCGGCCGAGATCAGCAGGTCCTGGCTGCCCGCCGCCAGCAGGCCCAAATCCAGGGCCTGGTCGTCGAAGAACGACTGGGCGTCGGCCACGCTGGTGAAGATGTGCGAGAACACTTCGGCACCATGGCTGCGCACGATCAGTTCCAGTTCCGTGAAGCCGGCGCCTTCCGACAGCGAGCCGAGCAGCCCCATGGTGAGCTTGCCCTCCGTCGGCGTGGTGAAGAGGAAGTTGGCCGCCGTCAGGTAGGTATAGCCGGTGCCCTCGACCGCCCCGGCCGCATAGGCACCGGCCATGGTACCGATGCCCATCGCCTGCCCGCCGTCGAATGCGGCCGCCACCACCGGCGTGCCGGCCAGCACCTGGTCGACCGTGGCCGCCGTGGGCGCGCCGGTGGCATACGACAGCGCCTGGTATCCGGCGCCCGGCCCGATCAGTCCATAGGTTTCGCCACCGACATTGGCCGAGGTGGCGCTGCGCGTCATCCCGGCGGCCGGCGCGCCGGCACGGGTGTCGACCGCGACGCCGCCGGGGCCGGTGGACGTGCTGAACGACGACGCCGCGCCGGACTCGCCGTTTGCCGTCGCCAAGGCATGGTTGCTGGCTGCCCCCTGGGCCCAGGACCGGGCCGCGGCGTCGGCTTGCAGGCCGACGGCCGTGGCGCTGGCATCGCTGCTGCCGCTGCCGGCCCGCGCTTCGGCCAGTGCCGACGCCGAACCCAGCCGGGAGCCCGTGCCGCCCAGCGCTTCCGTCTCGGCCCGGGCCGCGCCCGCCGACGTGACGCGGCTTGCCGCATCGGCGCGCCCCCCGTCGGCCAGGCCGAGATAGCCGGCGCCGCCCTGTGCCTGCGCATTGGCGTGGCCGCTGCCCAGCGCCTCGACGGTGCTGCGCGCGCGGGCATCGCCACCTTGCCCGTGACCGCCGGCAGCGCTGTCGCCGCCGGCGCCGCCGACAGCGACGACGCCACCATAGACGGGGGCTGCGACGACCGTCGACCCCACCTCCAGCAGCGTATCGGCATTGCCGCCCCAGCCGGCCGCGCTGCTGCCGCTGCCCTGGCCGCCGGCGCCGCCATAGGCACCGATGCTGGCGGACAGGGTGGTGGCGCGGGTATCGGTAACGCGCAAGTGGGAGCTGGCCAGGCCACCGGGCGCCGCAAACCCGTCCTCGCTGCCGCCGCCACTGCCGCCGAAGGCCAGTTGCGACAAGGTCAGGCGGCCGCCGGTACTGCCGCTGGCCGCGTCGACCAGCACGGCCGCGCCGCCGCTGCCACCGGCGGCGCCCTGCTGGCCATACCCGCCGGTGCCGCCCGTGGCATTGGCGCCGACCGTAACGGACTCGCTTGTTGCGATGCCGCTCGCCACGGCCGTACCGGTCCCGCCCGCGCCGGCCTGCTTGCCCCCGCCGCTGGCGCTACCGCCGGCACCGCCGAAGCCGGCCGCATGGCTGAAGATCGACGACGTGCCGCGGCCGCTGCTGCTGGCCTGGCCCGCGCCGCCCTGGGCGCCGTTGCCCGACAGGTGGCTGCCGCCGCTGCCGCCATAGGCATCGGCCATCAAGGACAGCGCGCCGCTGGCGGTGCCGCTGAGCGTCGCCTTGCCCAAGGCCCCCGCGGCCGCCGTTCCTGTGCCCAGGGGCCCGCCACCGCCGCCCGAGTTGCCGCCGGCACCGCCCAGCGCCGTGGCGACCAGGGTCAGCGACGCCGCGCGGTGGTCGGCCGCCGTCAGCGTCACGTCGGCCCGGCCGCCGGCGCCGCCCAGCGTATCGAGCCCCGCGCCACCACGACCGCCGACGGCGGTCTGGCTGAGCGACAGGTTGCCGCTGGTGCTGCCGCCGACGGCATTGACCAGCGTGACGCCGCGGCCGGCGCCCCCGTTCGCACCGTTGAGTCCGGTACCGCCATCCCCACCGGTGGCCGTGGCCTCGAGCGTCACGTGCCCACCCGTCGCGCTACCGGTGGCGTTGACCGCCGCCGCCCCGCCGATGCCGCCGCTGTTGCCGCGGCCCGAACCGTCGGCGCCGTTCCCGCCCCGTGCGCTGGCCTTCAACGTCAAGGGGGAGGCAGCCCCGCCGTAGCCGATGGCCGTGGCCGTGGCCGCGCCGCCGGCGGCACCGCCACCGACATTCCAGCCGGTACCGCCGTTGCCGCCCCGCGCGCTGGCGCTGCCGGTGACGATGCCGGACCCGGCGATCGTCAGCACGGCATTGGCCGCGCCGCCACTGCGCAGCAGGGCCGGGCTGCCCGCAGCGTTGGCCCCCGCGTGGCCGCCGTTCGCCACGCTGGCGCCCTGCACCCGGTAGCCGCTGCCGGACAAGGTCAGCACGCTGCCGGCGGTGCCCCCCGCACCGGCCTTGCCGCCGGAGGTGGCGCCGCCATTGCCGCCGGTGGCTTGAATGGTCGTGTTGAACTCCGTGGCGGTGGAAGTGGTCGTCTGCACGGCCAGCGCGTTGCCACCGTTGCCCGCGGTGCCGGTGGTCGATGCGCCGCCGTGGCCGCCCGTCGCGCCAAGCGTGACCTGCACCGTGACCGCATCGCCCGTTGCGGGCAAGGCCAGCAGCGACGTGGCCTGCCCGCCGGCGCCGGCCGTGCCGGCATCGGTGCCGCCGCCATGGCCGCCGAAGGCCGACTGGTCCAGGTACAGGGGGCCGCTGGTGCTGCCGCTGACCGCGTTCGCGGCGCTGGCCGCGGCGCCGGCGCCGCCCTGGACGCCATGCCCGCCCGCGCCCCCATACTGGCGTGCCTCCACCACGACCAGGCCGGTGCCCGAGCTGCCGGTCGCGGTGGCGCTGGCCAGCCCGCCCGCGCCGCCCGGCACGCCGCTGCCGTTGCCGCCCGCGCCACCGGTGGCCACGGCGGTGACCCGCACGTCACCGCCGCCCTGGGCAGTGCCGGCGGCGTTCGCATTCGCCTTGCCGCCATTGCCGCCTGCCGCACCAGCGCCAGCCAGGGCGCCGCTGCCGGGCGCCCCGGGGATACCGGCGTGGCCGCCCTGTCCGCCATGGGCATCGGCAATGGCGGACAGGGCGCCGGCCAGCGGGTGGGAAGCGGCCTGGGCGTTGGCGGCGCCCCCCGCGCCGCCGGCACCGGCCGCGCCGCCGTTTTGGCCGGCATTTCCCGCCGCGCCGTTGCCACCGGCACCACCGGCGCCACCGATGGCGGTGGCCTCGTTGTCATTGGCCGTATTCGGGCCCGACTGCGCCGTTGCCGCGCCACCGGCGCCGCCGGCCGTACCGGGGGCGCCGGGCACGGCGCCATGCTGCCCCGGCGTGCCCGGCGCCCCTGCCTGCGTCACCGCGAAGGCCTGGCCGACGGCCAGCGACAGCAGCAGGGGTGCCAGCCGCACCCCGGATTTTCTGCCAAAAACGTACTCGGACGGTAAGCGCATGGTCCTTCCCCTTTGTTGTCGAGGCGGCCGCCAAGCCCATGTGGCCCCACCGCCACATGGGCTTGGCGGCCGCGCAAACGCCGGCACCTGGCCGATTGCGCCGGCCTTGCAAATATGCTATCCACTGAAGAAGCCGGCGACTGTCCCCGTGTCCCGGCCACTGGTCAGAAATTATCGGATCGATATGCCTGAAAATCCTTTAGCGGACCTGAATCGCGGCTTAATCGTCCCTGAACGACGCGCCTTGCGCACGCCGCTGCAGCTGGGTACGTTCGAACTGTGGCCGGCCGCGCGCCGCCTGCGCCAGCACGGCAAGCCCGTCGCCATCACGGCCCGCGCCTTCGACGTGCTGGCGGCCCTGGCGGCGCGGCATCCGGACCTGGTCGGCAAAAGCGAACTGATGAATGCGGTGTGGCCGGGCCTGGTGGTGGAGGAAAACAATTTGCAGGTGCAGGTCTCGCTGCTGCGCAAGATTCTTGGGCGCGAAGCCATCGCGACCGTGCCCGGTTTCGGCTACCGCCTGACGCTTCCCGTGGCGCCCGCCGGGGGCGGCATGGCCGCCCTGCACGCCACCGCGCGCGACGCCTTGCTGGGCCGCGCCGCCGACCTGGCCGAACTGGCCGAGCTGATGCAGCAGCACCGGCTGGTCAGCCTGCTCGGCGTGACGGGTGCCGGCAAGAGCACGCTGGCGCGCCATGCCGCCGCCGCCGCGCCGTCCACCCTGGCATGGGCCGACCTGGCCGCGTGTGCCGACGCCGAGGCCATGCTGCGGGCCATTGCCGCCAGTGTCGACCTGGACGCTGCCCTGCCTGGCGCGGAAGTCCTGGCACGCCATATCGGCCGCCGGCCCGGCCTGCTGGTGCTGGACAATGCCGACCGGGTGGCCGGCGCGCTGGCGCCGCTGGTCGACCTGCTGCTGGCCCGTTCGGCCACGCGCGTGCTGGTGACGACCCAGGTGCGCCTGCATCTGCCGCTGGAGCAGGTCTATCGCCTGACGCCGCTGGCGGTGCCGCCGCCCGGCAGCGCCTTGCCGGACGCGCTGGGGCATGGCGCGCTGGAGCTGCTGGCGGCGCGGGCACGCGGGCATGACCACCGCTTCTCGCTGGCGGGCCCGGTGCTGGCCGATGCGATCGAGTTGTGCCGCCAGCTCGACGGCCTGCCGCTGGCGCTGGAACTGGCGGCGGCGCGCATCCCGGCCCTGGGCGTCGCCGGCCTGTTGCGGCGGCTGGACGAGCGCCTCACCGTGCTGGCGACGGTCCACTCGGGCGTGCCGGCACGCCAGCGCAGCCTGTACGACGCGATCGCGTGGAGTTATGCCCTGCTGGCACCGGACGAGCAGGCCCTGTGGTGCCGGACCGCGCGCATGCCGGTCCCGTTCACGCTGGAAGACCTGATGGGGCGGGGCGCCGGGCACGGGATCGGCCGCACGCTGGACCTGCTGGGTACCCTGGTGGAACGCTGTCTGCTGCGCTTCGAGGCGGCGCCCACGCCATGCTACACGCTGAGCGCATCGCACCGGCAGTTCGCGTTGCGGCAGCGATGCCCGCCACCGGCAACATGCCGGCTCACCGCCCCAGCATCTCCCCGATCGCCGCATCCAGCCGGTTGAAATCGATGGGCTTGGTGAAGTGGGCGTCGAAGCCGGCCTGGGCTGCTGCCTGCTTGTCCGTTTCCTGGCCCCAGCCCGTGACGGCGATCATGGCGATGCCCGTGCTCCATGGCGCGGCGCGGGTGCGGCGTGCCAGCTCGTAACCGTCGATATCCGGCAGGCCGATGTCGACCAGCGCGCAGTCCGGCCGGAACTGCTCCATTGCCGCCAGCCCCGCGCTGCCCGTGTGGGCACTGCGCACCGTATGGCCCAGCAGCTCGAGCGCCATCACGAGCGTCTCGGCGGCGTCGACGTTGTCGTCGATCACCAGCAAGCGCCAGCCCTGTCGCCGTGGCGCGGCCACCTGTCCGGCCGGCTCGGCGGGGCTGGCGGCGGCGCCGGCCGGTTCCGCCAGCGGCAGCCGCACCTGGAACACGCTGCCGTGGCCCAGCCCGGCGCTGCGGGCCGAGACGGCGCCGCCGTGCAGTTCGGTCAGGCCCTTGACCAGCGCCAGCCCGATGCCCAGGCCGCCGGTGGAGCGCTCCAGGGGCGGCGTCAGCTGGGAGAACATGTCGAAGATGCGTTCCAGGTGCTCGGGCGGTATGCCGGCGCCCGTGTCGGCCACTTCGATCACGGCACAGCCGGCATCGACCTTGGCCGACAGGGTCACGGCGCCGCCCTCGGGCGTGAACTTGCTGGCGTTGGTGAGGAGGTTGCATACGATCTGCGTCAGCCGGGTGCGGTCGCCATCCACCAGCAGCGTGCGCTCGGGCAGCACGGTCGACAGGGTCTGGCCGGCCGCCGCCGTGGCCGGCGTGACGGATTCGGCCACGTTGGTCAGCAGGGGGGCCAGGTCGAGCACCTCGCGCCGCAGTTCCAGCTTGCCTTGCGAAATGCGCGACACTTCCAGCAAGTCGTCGACCAGGTGGGTCAGCTGGTCGAGCTGGCGCTGCAGCACATCCTGGCCCCAGTGCCACAGCGCGGCATCGTCGGGGCGCTGGCGCAGCACTTCCAGCACGTTGGCGAACGGCGCCAGGGGATTGCGCAATTCATGCGCCAGGGTGGCGATGAATTCGTCCTTGCGGCGGTCCTCGCGGGCCAGTGCCTCGTTCAGCCCGCGCTGGCCCGCCTCGGCCGTTTCGGCGCGCTGGCGGGCGTTGATCAGTTCGCGTTCATATTTCTTGCGGTCCGTCGCCACCATCGCGCCGATCTCGTCGGTGAAGCTGCCGTCCGCCTCGCGTCGCAGCGCATTGAGCAGCATCGGCACCCGGTGGCCGTCGCGGTGCACCAGGTCCAGCTGCACTTCGGCGATCGAGCCCTGCATCTGCAGCAGGGGCAGCCAGTGGGTCAGGTGGAACAGGCGCGCGCCCATCGGCATCAGGTCGACGAAACGCTCGCGCCCTTCCAGCTCGTCGCGCCGGTAGCCCAGCCAGTTGCAGAAGGTGTCGTTGACGCGCTCGATCAGGCCGCTGCTGCTGGCGATCAGGAGGCCGCACGGTGCCCGCAGCCAGGCCGCATCGGGCGCGGGTACGGCGTGCTGATCCATGGTCAGGCGCGCCCGCCCACGAAACGGCGGATCGCGTTTACGCTGGCATCCGGGGCGCTCAGGTGCGGGCAATGGCCGGTGTTTTCGATCAGCACGTACTCGCTACCGGGAATGGCCCGGTGAATATATTCGCCCACTTCGACGGGCGCGACGAAATCGTCCGTGCACTGCAGGATCAGCGTGGGCAGCCGGCTCTGCGCCAGGTCGGCCCGGTGGTCGGACAGGAAGGTCACGCGGGCGAAGTGCTTGGCGATTTCCGGGTCGGTGCGGCAGAAGCTGTTGGTCAGCTCCTCGCGTAGGTCGGGCCGGTCGGGCGCTCCCATGATCTGCGGCGCCATGGCGCTTGACCAGCCCAGGTAATTGCTTTCCATCGTATCGAGCAGGTCTTCGATGTCGGCGCGGGTGAAGCCGCCCCGGTAGCCGTCCTCGGGATCGTTGATATAGCAGGCCGACGGGCCCACCATCACCTGCGACGAGAACAGCTCCGGCGCCCGGTTCGTCGCCAGCAGGGCGATCGTCGCGCTGACCGAGTGGCCCACCACTGTGACGGGCCCCTGGGCAACCTCGCGGACGATCTGGAGCAGGTCGTCCGCATGGCCGTGCAAGGTGCCGTAGCGGCTGCGGTCGTAGGCCGACAGGTCGGACTTGCCGCTGCCCAGCAGGTCATACAGGATCACCGTGTGCGAGCCCGTGAAGGCCGGCACCATGTAGCGCCACATGTTCTGGTCGCAACCGAAGCCGTGGGCGAAGATGATGGCCGGGCCGGCTCCGAGCACGGTGATATTGTGTTTTTGCTGCAGTGTCATGGGCGCGCCGCTGTGACGAAAGAGGATGACATTTTAACAGTGAGTGCGCGCCCCGCGCGCAAGCGTGCGCGCCCCGCTGCGGCATCTTCAGTGCAGCTTGATAGCCGCCACCGTCACGCCCTCGCCCACGTCGATGGCGGCCGCGTCGAAGCCGGGCGGGCCGAACTTGCCGGCCGCGTCGCGGCTGAAACCGTAGTTTTCGCTGGGGATGCCCAGCAGGTTGCGATCGAGCTTGCCGTTGCCGTTTTCATCCTGGTAGGCCAGCACGGCCCACGTCCCGGGCGGCACGTTCTCCACCGTGACGGTGGTGGTGCCGGCCTTGGCGGGCACCGAGGCGCTGTATGCGCAGTCCTTCAGGAAGCGCTCCTTGTCGCACACGGCCACATTGACCTTGCCGGTCGTGCCCTCGACGGCCGAGACGCGCACTTCGACGGTGGCGGCGCCGGCCTGCGTCGCCAGCATGACCGAGAAAATACCGCAGCATAGAGTGAAAACACTTCGTGAAAACATGAAACTCCTTTCGTATGGTCGGGGTGAGGCAGGCCCACCGGCACGGTGGACAAAATCGTTCATGACCCGCTGCCGGACAGTGCGCGGCCCGTGCCTATGTTACGCTGTGACGGTCCCCAATCGAACCTGTCATCCATGCTCGCCAATGCCGTCATCGTCGTGGTCACCGTCGTGCTGATGGAGTTGTTTTCCATCGTCGCCCACAAGTATGTCATGCATGGCTTCGGGTGGGGCTGGCACCGCTCGCACCACGAGCCGCGCACCGGCTGGTTCGAGAAGAACGACCTGTATGCCATCGTCTTCGCCGGCATCGCCATCGCGCTGATCTGGTACGGCACGCGTGGCTACCACCCGCTCGAATGGATCGGTGCCGGCATGACGGCCTACGGCATGCTGTACTTCATTGCCCACGACGGCCTGGTGCACCGCCGCTGGCCATTCACCTATGTGCCCCGGCGCGGCTACCTGAAGCGGCTGTACCAGGCCCACCGCATGCACCACGCCGTGGCCGGCAAGGACGGCGCCGTGTCGTTCGGCTTCCTGTACGCGCCGCCAGTGGCCACGCTCAAGCGCCAGCTGCATGCACTGCACCAGGGTCCGCCGCGCCAGAATGGCCGGGACGGCGCCACAAGGTCGCCGGACGGTGCGGCATCGTCCGCAGACGCGACGTAAATACCGTCCCGCTGGCCTTCGCCAGCAACCACAGTTTCGCCGCCTTCGACGTGCCGACCCGCTCGTCCCACGCGTGCGCGCCGCGCCGCTTCACTTCGATGCCGATCTGCCGGTAGACATTGCGCGCCGTGGCGATGGCCCAGGCCGAACGGGGCGGCAGGTCGGCGATGCCGGCAAGGGCCGAGTCGTAATACGGCTCCGCATGGTCGACCAGGCGCGCCGCCACCGTGGCCAGCGCGGCGCGGTGGCGGGGATGCGCCACTTCATCCGGTGGTATGCCGGCCTCGCGCAGCCACCGGGCCGGCAGGTAGCAGCGCCCCATCTGCGCATCCTCGACGATGTCGCGAGCGATATTGGTCAGCTGGAAGGCCAGGCCGAGGTCGCAGGCCCTGTCCAGCACGTCCGCGCGCGTCACGCCCATGATCGACGCCATCATCAGCCCCACCACGCCGGCCACGTGGTAGCAGTAACGCAAGGTGTCGTCGATGGTTTCGTAGTGGGTCGCGTTGACGTCCATCGCGAAGCCGGCCAGGTGGTCGAAGGCGAAACCGCGCGGGATGCCATGGCGCAGCGCCACTTCCTGGAAGGCGGCGAAGGCCGGGTCGCTCATCGGCTCGCCCGTGTAGGCGCGGCGCGTCTGCGCTTCCAGGCCGGCCAGCGCACGCGCCGCCTCGGCGCTGTCCTGCGCCACCGCATGCATGCCCAGGTCCTGGCCGTCGACGACGTCGTCGCAATGGCGGCACCAGGCATACAGCATCAACACGCTGCGCCGGGTCGCCGGCGGGAACAGCCGGGCGGCGGCGGCGAAGCTTTTCGAGCCCACTTCGATGGTGCGGGTAGCGTGCTCCATCAGCGCTTCGCTCATGCCAGCGCTCCTTCCAGCATCAGGCCCGCAGTGGCCTTGGCAGAACCGATCACGCCAGGCACGCCGGCGCCCGGGTGGGTGCCCGCCCCCACCAGGTACAGGTTGGCCAGTTCGGCATCGCGGTTGTGGGGACGGAACCAGGCGCTCTGCGTCAGGATCGGTTCGAGCGAGAAGGCCGAGCCGACGTGGGCATTGAGCTGGTCGCGGAAATCATGCGGCGTGAAGATTCGGCTAGTGACGAGCTGGCTGCGCAGGCCCGGCATGTAGCGTTCCTCCAGGTAGGCGAAGATGCGGTCGCGGTAGCGCGGCCCTTCCACGTCCCAGTCGATCGGCGCATTGCCCAGGTGGGGCACGGGCGCCAGCACGTAATGGCTGCCGCAGCCGGGCGGCGCCAGCGACGGGTCGGTCACGCAGGGCGCGTGCAGGTAGAGCGAGAAATCGTCGGCCAACGTGTCGCCCTTGAAGATGTCGTCGATCAGGCCCTGGTAGCGCGGCCCGAAGCACACCGTGTGGTGCTGCAGCTGGCTGTGGTGGCGATCCAGGCCGAAGTACAGCACGAACAGCGAATTGGAGAAGCGCTTCTTCGTCAGCGCCTTGCCTTCGGCCACCCCGCGCGGGTGCTGGCCCAGCAGCGCGGCATAGGTGTGCACCACGTCGGCATTCGAGGCCACGGCGTCGGCGGCGAAGCGGCGGCCGTCTTCCAGCAGCACGCCGCTCACCCGCGCGCCGCTGGCCTCGATGCGGGCCACGGGCGCGTTCAGCTCGATGCGCCCGCCGATATCCTGGAACAGCCGCACCAGCGCATCGACCAGCGCGCCGGTGCCACCGCGCGGGAACCACACGCCCCAGCGCCGCTCCAGCGCGTGGATCAAGGTGTAGATCGACGAGGTGGCAAACGGATTGCCGCCCACCAGCAACGAGTGGAACGAGAAGGCCTGGCGCAGGTGTTCGTTCTGGATGAACTTCGATACCAGCTTGTACACGCTTTGCCAGGCCTGCAGCCGCGCCAGTTGCGGGCCGGCCTGGATCATGTCGCGGAAGGACAGGAAAGGCACGGCGCCCAGCTTCAGGTAGCCTTCCTCGAACACGGCCTTCGAATACGACAGGAAGCGCTGGTAGCCGGCCACGTCGGCCGGGTTCAGCGCGTGGATCTGGCGGTCCAGTGCCTCCTGGTCGTTGGCGTAGTCGAAGTGGCTGCCGTCTTCCCAGCACAGGCGGTAGAACGGTGCCACCGGCAGCATCTCGACATAGTCGCTCATGCGCTTGCCGGCCACGGCGAACAGTTCTTCCAGCGCGGACGGGTCGGTGATGACGGTGGGGCCGGCGTCGAACACGAAGCCCTGGTCTTCATAGACATAGGCGCGCCCGCCCGGCTTGTCGCGCTTTTCCAGCAGCGTGGTCTGCACCCCGCCGGCCTGCAGGCGGATCGCCAGCGCCAGGCCGCCGAATCCGGCGCCCACGACCACGGCAGTTTTTGCTTCACTCATTCGGGTTTTTCCTGATTTGACGAGGGTGGATCTTGCATGCGGCGGCAATGGCCTGCCGCACGGGAACGGGGGGCTTGCCGGCCACCAGCCGGGCCATGTCGCCCAGTTGCAGGCGGCCCGCATAGAAGCGGGCGATCAGCGGCGGCGGCAGCCGGTAGAAGCGCTGCATCACACGCCAGCGGTCGTCCGGCAGGCCGGCCAGGAACAGCATGCGGTTCAGCAGCCGGAAGAAGCGCTGCGAGCGCCACGCTTCGGCCGCCTCGGCGTGGATGGCCTGGCGCAGCGCCGGGGCGCGCAGGTCCGTCAAGGTGGCGATGCGGTCGGCCAGGCGCACGGCATGGGGCAGCGAATAGCCTGTCGTCGGGTGGAACAGGCCGGCGCGCAGGCCGGCGCAGGGCTGCTCGCCGAGGTCGGCCCAGTAGCGCTCGAAATCGCCGGCCAGCACGATCGGCAGCGAGCCGTGTTCCTCGCGCAGCACGGCCTCGATGCGCCAGCCGCGCGACGCGGCATAGGCGGCGATATTGGCGCGCAGCCGGTCCGGCTCCCATGCGGCGCTGTCGACGTAATGGGTGTCCTCGATCAGCACGCGGTCCGGCCCGAACGGCAGCAGGTAGACGAAGCGGTAGCCGCCCTGCTGGGCCACGCTCGCATCCATGATGACGGGCGCCGACAGGCCATGGGGCGCGGCCAGCCGCACTTCCTGGCCGAGGAAGGTCTGGTAGCCCAGCGCCAGCTGCGTGCTGGCGCCCATGCCGGTGCCGTCGATGACGGCGCCCGCTTCCAGCACGGTGCCACCGGCCAGCCGCACCGACGTCGGCGTGATCGCTTCGATCCGGGTACCCAGCAGCACGGCGCCATCGAGGTCGCGTTCGATGACGCGGGCGAAGTCGTCGGACGCGATGCTGGCGTAGCCCCCTTCCAGGCTGCGGGACAATTCGGGGAAGACGACGTCGTAGCGGGGCCACCGCGCCGTCACCAGTTGCGCGGTCCAGGCGCGCTGGCGGGCAGTCAGGTCGCTGTCGTGGAAGGACCAGGTATGGTTGCCGCCGATGCGGTCCGACGCCTCGACCAGCAGGATGCTCAGGGCCGGCCGCAGGGCGCGCAGGCGCCAGGCAATCAGGCTGTTGGCCAGGCCGCCGCCCGCCAGGATCACGTCATACGCCGCGCCGCTCATGCTGCCCTCATGCGCTGGCGCTGACGGTGCCGGCACCCTGCGACCGCAGCGCCTTCTCGACGATATCGGCGGCGCGCGGCGTGCCGCCGGCGTGAAGCACGGAGCCGGCCATCGTGTCGAGCCGGTGGCCGAAGGTGGGCTCGTCCAGCAGCCGGCGCAGGTGCGCGGCCAGCTGGCGCGCGCCGGTCAGGCGGGGCGAGGCGCGCAGGCCGATGCCGGCATGGCTGATGCGCGCGGCCACGCCGGGCTGGTCGAACGCGATCGGCAAGGCCAGGATGGGCGTTCTGCCGGCAATCGCGTCCATGGCCGTGTTCAGGCCCGCGTGCGACACCACCGCATCGGCGCAGGCCAGCACTTCCTGCTGCGGCGCGAAGGCGCAGACCCAGTCCGCGCCCGCCTTGACGATGGCTTCGGACTGGCGCGCATCCAGGCCGCCGCAGTGCGCCACCAGCAGCTGCACGTCGAGCATGCGGCAGGCCTGGGCGATGCGGCGGAACAGGCCGAAGCGCTGGCCTTGCAAGGTGCCGAGCGACGCGAACACGAAGGGCCGGTTGCCCGTGATCGGCGGCATGGGGCTGCTGGACACGGTCTTGGCCGCGCCATGCCGCAGCGGGCCGACATGGTGGAAGTGGGCCGGCAGGTGGCGGCGCGGGAAGTCGAAGGCGGCCACCGTCTGGCTGATCTGCGCCAGCGGCGACAGGCACTCGTGCAGCATGCCGCGCACGGGGATGCCGAAGGCGCGCGAGCGGGCCTCGATGACGCGGCGGTGCGGCGCCATCAGCCAGTCGTACACGCGCGTGCTGCCTTCGACCATCTTCAGGCTGCGCTCGTCCTGGCCCCAGGCGAACGGCATCACGGGCAGCGGCATGCCGGCCTCGCGGTTGACGGGCAGCGCGCAGGCGACGGAGACGAAGGGCAGTTCCAGCGCCTCGGCCACCAGGCCGGCGGCCGCTTCCATCTGGTCGCCCAGGATGGCGTCGATGCCGAGCGAATCGATGGCGGCGGGCAGCTCGCGGCACAGCATGTCGGTCGATTGCGCCATGTCGGCGATGACGCGGCGCAGGCCCAGCGGGCTGCCGGGATTGGCGGCGCGGCGCAGCGACGCCGCCAGCGAGCCGGGCGGATGGGTGCCGGCGCCGACGGCATGAAAGCAGAGGCGCGCATCGGGCACGTAGGCGGCGGCGTCGGGACGGTGCAGGAAGGTGACGCGGTGACCGCGCTCGACCAGGGCCAGCCCGAGGGCAGCCAGCGCACTGAAATGGCTGTGGAATGCGGGTGCCACCACGCCGAAATGCGCCATGCGATGCTTTCCGGGGCTCAGCCGATACGCGCGTCGAGGCGGGCCGCCGGCCGCGCCACGATACCGCCGACAAAACGCGCTTCCGGGGCCGCCTGCGGGAACAGCCGCTCGACGAAGCGGCGCGTGCGCGAGCGGGCGCCGACGGCATCGTGCAGGTGGCGTTCGGCCTCCTGCAGGTAGCCGGCCAGCCGGCGCGCCGCTTCGGCCGAACCGAGGGTGGAGATGAAGGTGGCCTTGCCGGCATCCTTGCCCGTGTCCTTGCCGGTGATGGCGCTGTCGCTGCCGTCGGCGAAGTCGTCGCGGATCTGGAAGGCATGGCCGGCGGCCAGCGCGAAGGCCCGCAGCGAGCCGGCGACCTGGTCGTCGGCCTGGGCCACGATGGCGGCCATCTCGACGGTCACGCCCAGCAGCACGCCCGTCTTCAGTTCATTGGTGGTGGCGATGTCGGCCGCCGAGCGCTTGCCGCCGCCATGCAGGTCCTGGAACTGACCCCGTGCCAGTCCCTGGGCACCGACCGTTTCGGCCAGCGTGCACACGAGGCGCGAACGCACGGCCGGGGCGATGTCCTGGGCCGCCGACAGGATGCAGAAGGCGCGGCTGAGCAGCGCGATCGAGGCCAGGATGGCGACATCCTCGCCGAACTGAACATGCACGGCCGGCCGCCCGCGCCGCAGCCGGGCATTGTCCATGCACGGCATATCGTCCAGCACGAGCGACGAAGCATGCACCAGCTCGACGGCGCAAGCCACGTCGAGCAGCGCCGGTGACGTGCAACCCAGGTCGCGCGCGACCAGCATCAGCAGCAAGGGCCGCATGCGCTTGCCGCTGCCGAGGGCGGCGGCGCGCATGGCCCCGGTCAAGGCATCGCCCTGCTCGCTTTCGGGCAGCAACTGCCCGATACGCGCATCGACGGCCTGCCGCACGAGCTGCACCTCATCCTCCGAAGGCTCGGCCCGCTCAATAATCCCGCTGAACCGCCGCGTCTCTGTCGCCATGCCTATCCTTCCGCCGAGCCGGTTATGATGAGTTTGATAAGTCTTCAGTTCATCATACCCCATCGATTTTGATGAATGGTTACCCATTCAAGCGTGCGACGGCTGTTTTTTCCGATTGGCGGTGCAGTGCGGGATGGAAGGCGGGGCAATGGCGGGTCAGGTATGACTGAGCTACCGTCGAGACTGTTTGTGACGGGAAGTTTCATGGTGGCTGGGGCTGGCAGGTGGCGGTCGGGATGCCCCTCGACATGCCCATGACGTTCGGCGAAACCCGACCGGACCGACGCAAGGCGTCCAGGCAGCAAAAAGCCCAGCCATGAAGGCTGGGCTTTTTCGGCGCAACTGGTGCCGGCTGCCGGTTTCGAACTGGCCACCTGATGATTACAAATCAGAATCGGCACCCCCGCCCCGTTGCGTTACCGACGCCCCGCGCGAGCGGGGCTGGTGTTGCCTTTGGTTTGGTTTGGTGTTGCTTTACGACCTTCATACGGTAACACAAATGCGTTGGTTTTACGCCACGCTCTGCAAGCGGTTTTTCCGCTTTTCAAGTTATCCACAGGGCGCCCTCGCGGTCCAGCCGGTCTCGACTATCCAATTTTCCACTTCATGAGCTCTCCAGCGTAGTAGAGCTGACCCGGGAACATGCATTTTTGGCGGCACTGCACTTGGATTTCGTACCATGTCGCATTTGATGCTGCGGCTGCTTCTTCCCAGCAGTGTTGCTAGTTCATCAACATCTAAGTATTTTGTCATCTTTCGGCCTACTTAGCACGTCGTAATCAGACGGATGCCCGACTCAACAGACCGTGTAGCGTCAGAATTTATATGCGTCCCCGGAATTTTCGTGCAGGCAAAAATAGCTATGTCGCTGAGGAAACAGTTAAGGAGTTTCGACGTCGGTGAAGCGCGTTGGCGAAACAGTGAGAAACGCCTTGTTGAAGCCATGACCGGCTTGAGACAAAGCCCTCCCTAATTATGCGGCTGAGGTTGGATGGCTGCCTTCAAAAGGTCAGAATTGGTTGCCGGTGCGCCTCAACTTGAGTTGTTTCCCATTCGGAGTTGCCAAACTTTTGAAAAAGGCGCCCCTGACGCATGCGGCTCCCAAGGGCAAAGTTGCAATCTATGAATCTCTATCCAAATGGATTAGAGTCGCAGGCACTATGCTTAGCCTTGCCATAGTTATAAATATTTTGTAAATTATTCAGAGAAACCATTGTACTCAACGTCCTAATATTTTAAAGCCTTCAGACTAATGCTGCGCATCTGCTCTACAGTAAAATTTGACGCAATTTGCCGCTCGAACGAATTGACCATATGCAAACGTTCTGTCAACAAATCGTTTGCAATTTCACAAATCTCTTTTTTAATAATACTTGTCGGTGCTATAAAACCCTTGCCTATACTGAAGTCACAATAGAGCGACTTCATTTTCACCTCATCTTGTAGATTGGCATAATCTTTATACAATGAACGCTCTGGAAACTCAGAAGCGATTCCACAGACAAAATCGTGCAGACTTTCCAAAATTAGCAAAGCGTGTGTCTTCGCTTTATGAGACCGGAAGTTCTTCCAAAATACGCTCCATTTAATTTCGCCTTGTGCAAGAAGGCACGACGCATTTACCATCAGTGCATATTTCCCTAGCTCTTCAGTTGCTATATTTGCAATAAAGAACGAAGTTGAATATCGATTTCTTGCCAACAGCAAAGCCGCGTCGGCGTGTAGGGTAGTAGCGCTCTCGAGTGCTCGCAACCTACCTTCATACAAAACGGATAAATCCAACTCTTCATTTGCCATAGATATAATAGTCATTTGCGCCTACCAACTGTGTCAAACACACCTGTGCCAGGTAACATTGCTTACGTACGTATAGGTCAGCCGCTCATGAGTTTGCCAAGCAGTTTGACATCACCTGTCTTGACGGCCCTTGGACAACCAAGGAGCAGGTTGCGGTTGCTTCATCTTTTCCGACGAGGCTAATGCAAATGACGGATGAAAATTTCGACATTCTTGAGCAGAGTGGGTACGAGGCTGCAGCTGTTGGAACGATAGTATTTCAGTTCGTTTGAATCATCTCAGCCGAAGCTACACTACCGCAGGCGAAAAGCTCTTCGCCCGAGATTGTGTCTATTCAGACTTCGATGCAGCAGATGCAATCAAAGCAGTAGTTTTCGGAAGCGTAAACTCAAGCACCGTGATTAAAGCTTCGGCCTCCTTGTGGGTCAGCGGCGGAATGGGCGAGCGATAAGTCTTCTCATTTCTACGGTCGTGTGCGTCCATTACGACCTTGCGCATTGCCAAGTCCAGTTCAAGCACGTCACAGAACTTACTGAACGCTGTAGAGCGATGTCCAGGCACATCACCAGGACGTACAGAAAAGTGAAGTAGGGTCGCTGTCGCTAAGCTGTGCAGACCCTCATAAGCGAGCATGTAGCGGCTATGTGCATTGATGCTCGCATTTTTCGAATCTTTAAGTGTGCTCATGGCGACGGCCAAATACTGCTGCAGTTCAGCCTCGTCGCGGTCTGCTTCTTTGAACGTTCGATTCTTCAGCAGATTGATAAATTCGTCCGGACGTTCAATCATTGGAAATCACCATAATCTTGTTTCCCTCTAATATCTTCTGCAAGAAAGGCTGTTGTTTTGCGGTCTCCCACTCTTCAATCCCGTACTGTAGAAGATGAATCGGGCGAGATAGCTCTTGTTCCACTTTCGCAAAAATTCCGTTCAACACTAGCCCATCGGTATCGCTGACAAGTAGCAAATCGATATCACTGTTAGCGTGGTCTGTCTTGTTCGCGACAGAGCCAAAGATGAATGCTAACGATACCGTATCCGCGACAGGGAGGAGCGCGTCGCTCAATCGCTCCTTCAACCCGAAAGTCTTGAAGCATATGGAACGGAGTTCCTCGTAAAGGGGGAAGTCAGGGTTGATGCTTACCTGGCGTAGGTTGCTGACACGTTCATCCTTGGCTACGCCAGCGTCAATCAATCGGTTGAGCTCGCGCTGTCCTGAGCCACGGCCGGCACCTGACTTACGTAGCAGGTCATTAAACGAGTACGCCTGGTCAGGGTGGAGAAGCAGAGTAGTTAGCAGTTGCTGCTGCTTGGGGCCGAACATGAAGTCAGCGATTCCCATGCAAGAATCCTTTCACAAATTGGAACCAATTTAGTTCCAATCGTATCACATTTGGTTCCGTTTCCGCAAAATCTTAGTGCAGGTATTGCCAGTTTCACACGTCAGAGATTGAGCAAGTACTACGTTAGTGGTTCTGTACAGTGAACCAATACTAGGCTTAGCATCTTGGGGGCGACGTATCGGCCGCTAAGAACGTAATGATGACAAGAGTTCAAGATGATGTGGTCGCAACCGAAGTTGCTAGCCAACGCTTCGGTCCACGGTATAAGGCGTTCCGGTGATTTTGGGCGCCGAAGCAACGGTCCGAGCGGCCGCCGTAGAACAGTGTCCTCTCGGCCAACACCACTAACAATTCTCCTGAAATTTACCTAACATGAACCCGGCAATGGTACCGACCAATTCGATGGCCGCAATAGCTTCAGTCTTTGTTAGCGTCGGGAGCCACGGGCGGCCGTGACCTGTACCTTCCTTGTTGCGAAGCTTGTTCACCGCGCATGCTGCTTGGAACATTGAGCGTTCCAGTGCTTTGGTCGGTGGTTCTCCCGGCGCCGGCTGCTGCTCAGGTACCGTCAGCCCGATTGCCATGTAGGCCTGGCCTAGCAGAGCCTGAAAGTTGACATTGGTTGGATACTGTCCCCACCGGCTTTGGATGATGTGGGCTGCTGTTGCCTCCAGCAGGTCTTTACCAGTTCCTGACAAAAGGGCCGCGTCTTCCACTCCCTTCTGAGCCCGACGCGCGTACGCCATCAAGGCCTTCGTGAGTTCTCTTCCGGACAAGCTCTCGAGGACTTTAGCCCGTAGGTCACCATCAGAAGATAAGGTGAAGCCCTCGGCATCGAACGCAGCAACCGCGTTATGAATCGCTTCTTGTCCCACATAGTTCGGAGATTGCTCTCGGAAGCCGCCGCTTGCCTTCACCTTCGCAATAAGCTCCGAGACAAATTTAGACCCGCTACTGACGTTATTGTCTATGGCCCAGTAGAGGATGGCGCGAACCCGTTTAGCTTTTCCGACCGTTTGGCCTTGCGCCTTAGGGTCTCCAGGCGTCAAGCTGTTTCGTTGGACGAAGAACTCGATATCGGAGTGACTGGGCACTCTACGCTCATCACCAGGTTTCGAGTCGTCTACGAGTTGAGCTAGTGCAGCGATTGTTGCGTCTGTTAAGGGAGCTGTCATGGGTTCGTTCTCGCGTATGGTCGTGTTCTTCAGCTGCGGGCTGAAATGTCGCACGTGTTACCGGAGAGCTTAGACGCTACTGTTCGCTGCTGTCTAGTTCGGCGGAGAACTCGTTCTCACAGCACGCAGAGAGTTTGCTCGGCGGCGTACAGCTCTAGTATTGATATCGCCGGCCTAAGGGTCAGCTTGCTGCCCTTATCTTGTAGTGCTTTGCTTAGCCGAGGGAAGTCAAGTTTGTTTACGCGTAATCAGAGTGTTTGTGTACAGCTTTGGCTTTTAGTTAAGATGTCGAGATTGACCTGGCCCGGCCGAGTCCCGCCTGAGCCGTCCTTCACGGTTACACAAGTACTCAGCCGCTGAGTCGGCCAGGAGCCGTGACGTCGTGCTATCTTGATAGTTTTAGAATGTCGCGCGCTACCGGAACGTATGTCTCAATCAGGCGTATTAACGTTTCAGTTCCATAAACAAGGGCCGACGAATCTGGGTATTGATAGGATGTTTGGCTGCGCCGCTCCTGCATCGTACGAACAAAAGACCTGTCAGAGTCGTTCATTCCAAGTTCCCTGCAAACAACCTGCATCGCGCTATTAGTTCCCACTTGTACGTCGTAATGCTCATATAGAGCATGACAAAGTTGGGAGAAACCCTCATATGCTGCGGAGAAGGCAGGCATTGGGAAGCAGGGCTGTAACAGCTTGCACGCAGCCAGGTAGCCCTGTGAGTTTTTCAGCAACGCATCTTGCACCACAGCCTTTTCAGGTATCGCCTTGAAAGACGTCGTGTCGAGGACCGTTTCATGTTCTTGAGAAGATTGCATCTTTATACCTAGAATTTTTGTTGGACGATTTTTTTGCGGATACCGTAACCTGTGTCTGCTCTTGAGGTAGGAACGGCTCACTTATGTAGCCACACGAGTTATATGTGGCAGCGTCGCCTGTTCGTTTTCTAGCAAGCATGCTGAACACTGTCCACAGTAGGCTCGGCCTGCTCCGAATCTCATCTAGTGGCTGAGGACTTCAGCCGCACGACACGACTCGACCCAATCTCGACTCAGGCCAGCAGGGGCTATCTGCGCTCGATTGGGCTAGCTAGCGCCCGCCTCAAATTTCGCAAATTCTTGGGCACGGCCGTATGAGTAGAACGGTATTCCTCTATACTTCTCGGTCTAAATTCACAGTTTTGTCAAAGGTACCGATAGCATGGGGTTGCCTATAGTTCCGGCACACACATTCCTGGCGAACGGCGGGGATATGGGAGCCATGATGCGAGACCACGACTGGTCAAATTCGCCTCTCGGCGGCCCGGAGTCTTGGCCACAGTCGTTGCGCGCTATCGTCAGCATGATGCTGAACTCAAAATTTCCCATGTTCGTTGCTTGGGGGGCAGAGCTGGGCTTCCTCTACAACGATGCCTACGCACATATCCTCGGGAACAAGCATCCCTCAGCGCTGGGTGGTCGTTTCCAAGAAATCTGGTCTGAGATTTGGGCTGACATCCTGCCAATCATTGAGCAGGCTCTTGAGGGACACGCCGTTTTCTATGAGAACCTGCCGTTCACCATGAACCGCAACGGGCACGACGAGAAGACTTGGTTCACCTTCTCCTACTCTCCAGTACGCGACGAAGACGGTCAAGTAGGCGGTATGTTTTGTGCCTGCACGGAGACAACAGAGCAAGTGCTGGCGGAGCGGCATCGTGCTCAAGAACTCACGCGTCTGCAACAGCTGTTTCAACAAGCCCCAGGCATTATTGCTGTCTTGCGAGGGCCCAACCACATCTTCGACATTGCGAATGAGGCTTACCAGCTACTCATCGGTCATCGGACTATCCTCGGCAAGCCGATTCGTGAGGCGCTACCTGAACTGAGCGGACAAGGTTTTTTTGAGCTCCTCGATGGAGTCTATGCTACGGGACAGCCTTATTTTGGCAATGAGGTCCCAGTGATGCTGCAGAGGCATTCCGGTAGTGAGCTCGAGGAACGTTTCGTCAACTTCATCTACCAGCCGACCTATGACCACCGCGGAAACATCACTGGAATTTTCGTAGAAGGCAGTGACGTTACAGAGTCGGTAAAGGTTCACCGAGCGCTGCAGAAGAGCGAGAGTGAGCTACGAGCCGCTAACCGTCGAAAGGACGAGTTCCTAGCGATGCTGGCGCACGAGTTGCGTAATCCACTTGCGCCCATTGCTACTGCATCTGCGTTGCTCAGAATCAGCCCTAAGAATGAGGCGATAGTTCGCAAGAGTAGTGAGGTCATAACTCGTCAAGTTGAGCACATGACTGAGCTTGTGGATGACTTGCTGGACGTGTCGCGTGTGACACGAGGTTTGGTCACTCTACAGCTGGAAACGCTCAGCCTGGGCAATGTGCTAGAAGTCGCTGTCGAGCAGGTTCGCCCGCTCGTTGAGGCGAAGGAGCATAAGCTCCTGGTGCAATTAGCGGATGTCGATTTGTTGGTGATGGGAGACCGAACCCGTCTGATTCAGGTCTTTTCGAACATTCTCAACAATGCTTCGAAGTACACACCCCGGTACGGTCGAATCGCGTTACGCGTTGTCGCCGACAAGGAGCAGGTAGGGGTAGTTATAGAAGACAACGGGATTGGCATTACACCGAGTTTGCTGCCTGATATCTTCACCCTGTTCACCCAAGCAGAGAGGTCGTCAGACCGCGCTCAAGGCGGACTGGGACTTGGTTTAGCACTTGTGAAAAGCTTAGTCGAAATGCAGGGCGGCAGAGTCGCTGCGCATAGCGATGGGCCTGAGCAAGGCAGCCGATTTACTGTCTGGCTTCCTCGCGTCTTAAGCAGTGAGATACCTAGCGGCCCGAGTAGAGAAAACTGCGTCCGGCCAGGCACTGCAGGAACGACAGTGCTAGTCGTTGACGATAACAAGGACGCCGCTGAAACGTTGCATCTGCTACTTGAAGCAATCGGTCACGACGTCTTCGTCGCTCATAGTCCAGAAGAAGCGTTGAAGCTTGCACGCGAAGTATCGCCTGCGGTTCTTTTCCTCGATATCGGGCTGCCAGGTATGGATGGGTACGAGCTAGCTCGTCGCCTTCGGGCTCATCCAGCGACTGAGCTCTCAACATTCATTGCGCTAACAGGATATGGTCAGGAAGACGATAGTCAGAATGCGAGTAACGCCGGCTTCGACCGGTTCCTGGTGAAGCCTGTCATGCTAAATGACGTGCTCGATTCGATGGGCGCAGCGAATCTCTAGCGTAGATACAACCGGTAAACTCCTACCTTCCACGTGAGCAGCGCGACAATTTAAGCTCTCTACTGCTCAGTGCATATTTGGGTGCTAACCCACTCTAAGCACCCATATCTGAGTACTTACGGCGCATTTCCATGTGAAATCGCCGCAGTCTGGAAACGGATAAGTTGCAGTGGGGAACGACAAATTTGGCGTTCAACCTCCTGTCTAATGTATCCAGTCGCTTTATGTGCGATGACCGATATCGATACGATAGCCTACTAGTCGTCAGCAAAGGTTGGACCGGTTGCTCAAGGGAGCTAGCTCTAACCGACGACACGTCTTAATAATGCTACAACGTGCCAGCTACCTGCCCTGGATGTTGAAGGCTGGAACGAGCTGCGTGAGTACCATTTTAAAGAGTCCGCTCCAGGTATGTACTTCAGCGAGGACGAACCCATGGCACGTGCGTTTCGGAAGCTGCTCGAGAAGTGGATGAAAGAACAGACCGCGCTGACTGGGGCAGAGGCCTAAGATAGGCCAAGATGAAGAGGTCGCCTCAATCTCCGGTTATGTTGGAGGAAAGCTCCTCTCGCTAGCGGCGCTGCGCTGGGCAACGGTAACGTAAAAGTGGCGGCGTACTCAACTCATCCGTGAGGGTTCGGCCGTTACGTGACAGGCGGAACTGAGCTGCATGCACGCGGGTCTCTCCTTCTCCAGATAGCTCTGCTATAAGTGCAAGCTCACGACCACGTTTAACAACTGCACGCACTGGGCCTGAGCTCTCGTAGTAGGAGATTTTGTTGCTCCGCAGCTGCAGTACCGAGTCGTTTAGAGCGTTACCGCAGGCAGAACGCTCCATGTTCCATTCGCCCTGAAACTCACGTGGTACCGACTTTAACGTCTGCGCAAGAGCCCCTGTAGTCGAGGTGATAGTCAACAGTAAGGTCAATGCTAGTTTCATTAGAGGTCCATCTTGTCGTCAGCAGACTGGAGAGCCGCTAGGCTATCGCATCTCATGTGTGACCTGCGCACGTTTTGCTTTCTGAAACTATCACCGCAATGACATATTGCCAGCTCAGCACCGCAGAAAGTTGCGTCATGGAACCAATTTGTGCAAGAATGCTCACACCCTTTTACTGCTGCCTGTATGCCGTATATCGCCCTGAATTCGGATAACGAAGAAGTAACCGCATCTCACTGCCGCGACGAGTATCTTCGCACCGGGTCAGTTATTTCAGGCTTCAGGTGTGCTTTCTGCCTGTGTACCTACTTTGCGCGAAACATCTACACCGACGGCAAGATAGGTAAAGCCCCCCATTTTTTCGTCACTAGAAATGATGGTCATAAGGGCATGTGCGACGGGACGCCCCTCAACGTTGTTTCGGAGTCAGCGAGCGGCAAGCCAGGTACGCGGATTCCAGACCAAGATTTTCGCTTCCCAGAAAAATTTGTGGCCAGGCCAAAACCGCGCATTGTTGCAGCTCCTGCTGATGGTGACGGCGCAGTCCTTGGTGACGAAGAGATACGAGTACGCCGGCATCGTGCTGGAGAGGAGTACGGGTCTGCAACCTTTACCTCCAGTGTGCTCGAAGTAATTGTTGAGTCGAAAAACAAGATTAGTAAGTGGTGCTTCGACGAAGGGAAAAAGCGGAATCTTGATAAAGTCGCGCTTGGCAAGCTTCTTAAGGAGACCGCAAGTAGCTATCCCTTACAGTTGTTTGACCAGAAGGGCTTGACGTACGAGAGCGCGTTCTGGAGTGCCCACTACGAGCGTTCCAAGTTAGACAAACGCATCTTCCATGCGAAGAATGGCGTAGCCAAAGTTACCTCGACGGGCTTCGTAATACGCTCGGAGGCTCCAGCCATGCGGGAGAGTCTTCAAGCAAAAAAAACGGGCCCACGTCCTGTCGAGGTGCTCTACCGCGGAGAGAGCTACGATTCGAAGACTCCCCCTCGGGCGCATCTCAGGACTCTTTCAGACCTAGCGAATCTGGGCGCCGACGAGACCATCCAATGGTATGCCTATGGCGAAATGACGTTGGATGGGGACACGCTTGTCCTCCAACTCGAGACTTTGGACCATCTTTACTTTCGAAAAGAGAGCAAGTTCAAGGCTCGCACGGCTTCATAGAGCTGAGTGATGTCGCCGAGTATGGCATCACCCCATCTATGCTCAGGGAGCTCGAGCGTGTCAGGCATTCGATAGGCGGTATCGTTGTCCGGTCCATTCCAGGTGACTGACGATAGGAGACGCGCGCCATCGAAAAACTGTAGCACATAGAAGTCATCGACTTGCTCGAGCGCGCAAGAAAAATCAGCATTATTCACCGGCCAGCGGCGCCTAAGCGCCTCGAGCCAAAGCTGCACATCGACCGTCGATGGGAAAAAATCGCCAGCTTGTAGGTTGGCAGTGACCGATGCTTCAACCAGCCCCCATCGTCCTCCATCATAGTATCGCAGCCCGACACTGAAAACTTCCACCTGGAAAGCATCATCAGGTGAGACATCGAACTCATCGATTGTGACGATGCGAAAGGCCCCAGGAGTGACTCGCCAAGACGGGTGCTGCAAGATGAGTCGGACTGCTTCAGCGCGCGTTCGTGGCGCAGCAGAAATGAGAGTAGCTTCGCCGCTTGGCGCAACAAGGTAGGTCTGCATGCAAGGTCTCCGCAATTGACAAAACCTTGTGTAGCCACCTTTTTTAACTATGCGGATAGGGTATCGACTTAATGATAGGCGCATTTGGGATGACCTAAACGTCATTGTCAATACTAACGTGCTAGACCAAGCTTAATTTTTTGATGGGAAGCTAAGCGGCAGGTCACCGAAAAGAATAGTTAGGCGCCATATACAGTGCTAAAATTGCCTACCCTTAACTTTTGGTTTCCTTGCGCATGAAAGTCTTTATCTCGCACCAGCAGGCAGACGCTCTGAAGGCTGGAGAAGTCGCGCGACATTTAAATTATTATCACGGCATATCGACCTATCTTGATGTCGTCGACCCACTGATTGGAACACACCAAGGTCCTGAACTTGCCGAGCACGTTCGTAGGGAGATGGACAATTGCGACAGTTTGCTGGCAGTTGTATCGCCTTACACTGCTAACTCCCAGTGGGTGCCGTGGGAAGTCGGCATTGCAACGGAAAAGGACTTCCCACTCGCGACTTTTGCCAGTGGAGTGGTTGCGCTTCCGGAGTTTCTTCAGAAGTGGCCTTACATCAAATCAATGCTTGAATTAGATAAGTACGCGAATGCGGTAAAGCAGATGGCTGGTCGGTCTCGAGCAACGATTGTACGAAAGAACTATTCAACTGAATCGTTTAATCAGTCGATGCGAACAACAACTAACGAATTTTACCGTAAATTACGTGCCGACTTGGGCCGCTGAAATCGACAAGAAATGTTTGGGGAATTAGATGCCAAGGAAACGAATATTTATTAGTTTTGATTATGACCACGACAGTGGTGCGAAGCATATGCTTGCTGGCCAGGCAAAGCTTCCAGACAGTCCGTTTGATTTCGTCGACGCCTCTGTCAAAGAGCACTTGACAGGAGATTGGAAGGAAAAGGTCCGTAGACGAATGAATAATGTAGATATCGTCCTTGTCCTTTGCGGCCAATACACGAATCGAGCAATAGGCGTTACGGAAGAGGTCAAAATCGCTAAGGAATCCGGGAAGCGGTTGATTTTTATTGGGGCGTATCGCGATAGGCAATGTGTCCTGCCCGAAGGGGCGGGTTGGTTCGCCACTATGCATAGCTGGACTTGGGATAATCTCAAGAGTCAAATTGGGTAAGGAGTAAAAAGTGAGACAGCGCCGCGCACTTATTGTTGGCATTGATTATTACGAACATCAGTCGAAGTTAGCAGGCTGCGTGAACGACGCCGTTAATGTTGACCGTGTGCTTAGCCGTGATGAATATGGAAATGCCAAGAACTTTGACTGCCTGGTAAAAACAGCGAGCAATAAGGACTCAGCGCTTTCCTGCAAGAGCTTGAGGAAATCTGTCGAAGAACTTTTTAATTATGATGGCGAAGCAGTGTTGTTCTATTTCGCTGGTCATGGTTATGCTGATGCTTCAGACGCCTATCTAATCCCGAGCGACTCTGAGGCTGGCAGTGATGGCCTCGCCTTGTCGGCGGTATTGAATCTGGCTCATAAATGTAAGGCACGTAATAAAATAATTGTCTTAGATAGTTGCTTCTCCGGAGCTGCAGGGGCCGACTCCCTGAAGCCTGACACTTCTCTAATTAGCGAAGGGATGACGTTGCTTACCGCGTCAACTGCAGACCAATATGCTAGCGAGACCGGTAGCGGAGGCTTGTTTACCCATCTTTTTGTCGATGCCTTAGAAGGCGCCGCATCAGATTTAATCGGGCGTATTACACCGGGTGCTGTATATGCGCATATCGACCAAAGCTTAGGCGATTGGGAGCAGCGACCAGTTTTTAAAACAAACATCAAGCGATTTTTCTCGTTCCGCTCGGTCAAGCCGAAATTAAATATTGAACAGCTCTTGCGCATCACTGAATTTTTCCCTGAGCCAAAGAGCCGCTTCGCTCTTGACCCAACATATGAGCCTGAAATGAAAGGTCGTGACGAAGGCATGCCGGGTCCAATTGCTGAGCATACTGAGATGTTCTCGCTTTTACAAAAATTCACTCGGCATGGCCTGGTGGTTCCAGTCGGTGTCGACCATATGTGGAATGCTGCAATGGAGAGTCGCAGTTGTGAACTGACTGCGCTGGGTCAGCACTATCATCGACTCGTGCACAAAAAACTTATCTAGCTGAGCTTGCTATTTGGTGTTCGTACACACTACCCAATAAGGTGCTGGCGTGAATTCAAGCTAGCGACGACCTGTGCGTGTACGGACTCTCAGTTGTATGCTCGGTGACTAGCCGAGCACGTCGGTGGCCTTGGCACGGCAACGACCTTTTGAAGCAAGCTAATCCGTCCTTGACGTTAAAAGTAGAAAAACAAAATTTATCATGAGCGATACTGCTAACGAATTGCAACTCTCGCAGCAATGGGCAGATTTAGATGTGCTTGAGCGTGTCCTGGAAACTGACGATTTTATTGTTTTTATTAACAAGTCCGAATGTTGTGATTACAAAACGTCAGATAAATATGACGCCAAACCTCCAACTGACAAGGCAAAGTACGCCCGGCTCATTTCGGAAGCCTCGAACGTCGAAAACTCGCCGCATATTTTCCTTTCGCGGCACGACAAAATTGGATTCAAGCGTTTAATTTGCGAGGGCATAGCTCGCACACTTGAAAACGAGTACTCTGCAGCGAAGGCTGCGTACGAGGCAGCCAAGGCCTACCTTGAGCGACGCCAGAATGAGCAGTCGCGCGAGTGGTATTTATCCGCCGCTGCTATCACTACCGGCGCTCTGTTGCTGGTACTAGCCGTTGTTGCGCTCGTTTGCAATCTCAATCAGGTAGAGCTGATGGCAGGTCTGGGCGCTTACTTGGTGTACGTTGAGCTGGGATTTGTTGGGGCTTTGCTTTCTATCGTTTTCCGAATGGGAAAGACGTCTTTTGATTTTGGGGCGAAGCAGCGTCTTCATTACTGGGAGGCGTGCATGCGCGTCATCGTTGGCGGAATTGCTGCGATGGTTGCCGTGTTTGCTGTCAAAGCTAAGTTGTTGTTCGGGGGACTGGTCAATCCTGATAACGAGGTGATGTTTTTGATGTTTCTAAGTGTGGCAGCAGGGGCTTTGGAAAAGTGGATTCCGTCGCTCATCGCCTCAGTTGGGAAGCATAAGATATCGGCATCCTCCGGAGAAGAAAAGAAATGAAACGTTACGCGTTAATCATAGGATATGCTGGGGAGGCCGATTCTGAAGGTTTCCTTCCTGGTGTTGAAAGCGACATCGTAGGATGGCAAAGCTTTTTGTCTAGCCCGCTTGGCGGGAACTGGCTTTCGCACGAAGTGAAGGTAATGATTGGCCCTCGCTTGAGCGAGGTAACAGCGGAATTGGCGAGGGTCAAGGGTACAGTCGATTACGCCTTAATTGCTTTCTCTGGTCATGGAGCATATTCGGAGACTAAAGGCGACACGTTACTTCAGTTAAATGAATCCGAATGCTTGGAATCCAAGAAGCTCGATGCTGCTAAAAAACAAACTATAGTCTTAGATTGCTGCAGAGAAGTCGTAGAACAAAAAATGCAGAAATCTCAGGCTACCTTCGAGTCAGTTACTGAGGCTCCAGCATTTCCCCATCCGCGTCAAGCACGCGCCGCGTTTGATGCGGCAGTTAAAAGGTGCGCAGAGGGTATAATCATTATCCATGCTTGCAACATCGGTGAGTATTCCTATGATGACGAATTCGGCCGCGGAGGAAGATATACTTTTGCTTTTCTTGATGCTGCGAGAAAATGGAGTTATGACAAGCCGCTTGCAGAAAATAGATACGCGGCGCACTCAGTCTCTGCGGTTCATATCCAAGCAACGAAGACCTTAATGCAGGATACGCGTTTCGAGCAAAACCCTAAAATCATGAAGATGCGTACGCCTCCTTACTTTCCTCTCTGCGTTTGGATTTGACTAAATGTATTATTGGATTGCAATCAACGGTCCTGCTGACTACGCACAACTCGACGGGCTTGGCGACAATTATAAAGCTGCGCATGTCGTCGGGGTGCTTGCACAAGGGCTGACCGCTGCGGTCAAAGGCATCGTGGTTGAGGAAAAGTACGTCGATAAGGACTATCGAAGCACTTACTACAATTTTTACGCGCGCCAGGGCGCTCGCTATGAACGTGAATGCGTGCGCCTACATTTTTTCTCGCAGGACCCAGGATTTATAAGTGCTGGACTCGGATTCTCGTTCAGTGAAGCTGAGCTCCAGGAGTGCTATCTCGGGTTTATGGTGGTTCGGCCGATTGACCTGGAAGACTCGACGATTGGTCGTACTGTGCTTGCACCAAAGGCGCGGCGTGCAAGCCCTGGACAAATGGTTTACTCTGAGTTTGTAACTCACGTGATGGGCTATAAGCTCAAGGTGTGTGGCTTCCCGTGGATGAACCAGCATACGGACATCTCGGTATGTGCCCATACCGCGTGTTGGTCCATTCTTCGACACAACAGCAATCGATACCGAAAATATGCTGAGTTCCTGACGCATGACGTCACGCGAATGGCAAACATCCAAGACACTGGCGGTCTCTTTCCTTCTTCTGGCCTAACTGTGGCAGATGCGGAGATGGTTTTCAGAAACGCCGGCATGTTTCCCTGGACTTTGGCTCGGGATGTTACTGACCCGTTAGAGACTGAACACTTTTTCCGCCAGGTCCACGCTTACCTGGAGTCCGGGTTCCCGTTGTACGCACATATGGCCTCCCAAGAGCATGCAGTGGTGTTGATGGGGCAAGAAGCCTTGACGTCAATCTCGTCTACAGCGGAAGTTTCGTACGCATGGGACAATGTAAGCGCCTTTCTTGCCGTCGATGACAACTGGCTACCTTACGTCGCGGTCGGGAAGGGTAGTCCTACGGATGGCCTGGCTTACTGCATTGACGACATAGACACCGTTGTTGTACCTCTACCGGACAAGGTCTTCTATCCTGCAAACTCAGTCCAGCGCTTTGCCGAGGACCTGCCTGGCATGGCAGGTGTCTTCGACTTCCCTGAAGAGAGTGATTGCGTAATTCGTTACTTTTTAACAACTTCGGCATCGCTCTCATCTTTCATGCGAAGCCGGGCGTCAGAATTCGATGCTAACTTGGTCGAAGGAGTGATGAGCCTACCTATGGCTCAGTTCGTTTGGATAGTAGAGTACGCTACACGGGCACAGTGGGCGAACAAGCAAGTGCAGGTACGCGCTGTCCTTGACGCAACCGCAGGAGTGTATGATAATCGACCGATGTGGGTAATTTTTGACTCACAAACGGCGTGGTTTGTAGACCGAAATGACTCTGGTTTCTTGAACGGCGTTTTGACTTTGTCGCCGGCACCTCTTCCTTACTCCAGGATGAGCACAAACTTGAGAGATTTTTAACTCAGTCGCTATACATGCTATTTGAAGGAGGAATATATGCCACAGAACCAAGGCCTACAACTAGGCAAAGTGAAGATGAGGGCGATTGATGATGCTCAATTGACTCACTTTTCAAGGACAATGCAGGTGGAAACGTTTACGAAGGTAAGAGAGGACACTAAGCGCTCTCAGCGAAACGTTGAAGCTGCAAGAAAATTTGTAGCCCGTTAAGAAAAGCCTGCGAAAGCAGGCTTTTTGTTTGGGCGCTTATAACGTAACGTGCGGTGTCTATTTGCGTGACTGACTAGCGCAACGTTCAAATACCATTTCAAAAGTCCTTTGGCAAAAGTCAGCGGACTTTTTTGCGTAGAAGGTGATGCGTATGCAGTAGCGGGCACGTCATTTCTCGAGCTTATGGCTCCACGCTACATGTAGGATGCACATGCGCATATAATCATTATCAAGTTCAGGATGATGCCATCACCATCGCGCCTGCATACTGTATGCTCGACGGTCAGTTCTATGCAAATGGGGTTGTTCGATTGTCGAAGAGCTCAAGAGCGGAATATTTTAATTATATTTCCTCGACATACCTTGAAAAAGCGATTCTGACGCACAATAGAATACATTGCTCTTTGATGGGAATCCCAATTGAGCATGATACGTTCGATGTCGAGAAAGTTAGCTTCATCAGTCTTGAGCTTTCGCTGGTAAAGCTATCGTGAAGTAAATCTCATGAGGCGAAATTGTCAAGATGGTAACAGTGGGGTAAGATTCATGGCGGCAACGGGGCCACCAGTTCTGGCGGAGTCGCTGCATGAGCTTGCGACTCTGGGGAGCGGACTTAGGTTTGGCCAATGACGAGTTAGCTCTTCACAAAGGAATGGTATGTCAGGTAGTGGTGGTGGAGGTTCTTGGACTCCCGATAACGATGTTTCATGCAGTCGGCTACGCTTCAGTACACAGATTGCAACTCCCCAACCAGGGGTAATTCAGACCGTGCGGCAAGGCGATGTCCTTGATGTTAGCGTTGTGAACATAAACGGTGCGCAGGCGGTGGCGGTTTCCAAAAATGGAACCCTGGTTGGTGGTTTGGCAGGAGGCCTGGTGAACAAACTTCGTGAGTGTCTCTTGGGCGGCACTCTTTTCAAGGCGACTGTTGTGTCCATCAATGGCGCCCAAATTATGGTCGAGATTGAAGCAACATGACGATTCATGTGGTGGGAGGCGTGTACGGCGAGTATTGTGTGCGTCCGAATTGGAATGAGCTTTTTGGTTCGGCTGGCCGCGCGGCCGTTGCCTTGGCTAAGATGGATGCTGACGTAACGTTGCATTCATACTTCACCGAGGAGAGCGGCGCGCAGTTTAAGGCGGACGTCGTCTGGTACGACAACCTCCAAGTGGTGGAAAAGCGTGCCGAGACCCTCACACGCTTCCGGTACATGCACGACTCGGCTCAGCCAAGCATCCACGGGCGGCCAGCAACCCCAGAACCAGCCATTATCGTCAACGAAGCTAAGGTAGTCCGGTTTGGGATTTTGGACGGAGATGCGGTTGTCAACGCCGACTGGGCTGTCTACGACCCTCAGAATATGGGAACAGCGATACCGTTTGGCGCAAACGGTTCGACCGCAAATCATCTTGCCTTGGTGTTAAATGCCTACGAAGCCCAGGCGATGTCGAATGCATTTGGTCAACCCTTGGAAGACTGCGCCCGGATGCTAGCGCAGCAGCAAGGTGCCGAAGTCGTCATCATCAAAATGGGGCCGGCCGGCGCCCTCGTATGGGCAAATAACGAAGTTCAGACAGTGCCAGCATACCGGACCGGTAACGTCTGGAAGATTGGTTCAGGCGACTGTTTTGTCGCACATTTTGCTCTCGCTTGGATGAACGATGGCTGTACGCCATTGGCTGCGGCCGAGCGCGCCTCGCGCGCGACCGCTTACTATTGCGAACGAATGAGCCTACCGCCGCGTGATGCGTTGAACGGCTACGCACCGCCACCAGTTCAGCCGTCAGCGGCTTTCTTGGGAGGCGTGAAACGCCAGGTGTACCTAGCTGGTCCGTTTTTCGACCTGCCCCAAGTGTGGATGGTCGAAGAAGCGCGGCGTAACCTGCTCGAGAGTGGCCTGAAAGTGTTCTCACCAGTTCACGACATTGGCTATGGAAATGCGCAGCAGGTTGTGCAGCAGGACCTTGATGCCATCAAAAACTCGGATATTGTCTTTGCTATCGTAGACGGCCTGGATGCGGGCACGTTATACGAAATTGGCTACGCCCGTGCTTTGGGTAAGCCGGTTGTGGTCTACAGCGAACGCGAAAGCACGGAAAGCTTGAAAATGGCAGAAGGGTCAGACTGCATCATTTGCAAGAACTACACTACTGCGCTCTATGCGACCCTATGGAAAGCGGCTGAGATTTGAAGACCGCGCTTCTCCTTTCCGGTGGCATGGACTCCATCTCGATTGCATGGTGGAAGCGTCCACAGATTGCCATCACGGTCGACTATGGGCAGAAGGCAGCTGAGGCCGAGAAAAAGGCGTCGGCTGCGGTGTGCGCGCAGCTTGGAATCGAACACCATATTGTGACCGTGGACTGTCGCTCGCTCGGCTCTGGCGACATGGCAGGTTCCAAGCCCGATGCGGCAGCGCCGGCAAGCGACTGGTGGCCGTACAGGAACCAGTTACTTGTCACCCTGGCTGCCATGAAGGCGATTGGCTTGGGCGCTACAACGCTTCTTATCGGAAGCGTGAGTTCAGACGAAGGACACCGAGATGGCACAACAGAGTTCGTTCGTCTAATGGACGACCTTCTGAGCTACCAGGAAGGCACTTTACGCGTCGAGGCACCGGCAATTGGCATGACTACGCAAGAGCTGGTCAGGACGGCCGAGGTGCCTGCTGCAATCCTTGCTTGGGCGCATAGCTGCCATAAGGCTAATCTGCCATGTGGGAATTGTCGAGGCTGCAACAAGTACAATCAGTCCATGTATGACCTCGAATATGCAGGAAAGCTTTTGTGAGCCGAAACCCCGCGCTACACCGGGCTACTATGAGCCTTTCAAGTGGCCGCGTGGGGCAGTAACCCGGCTTGAGCCCGCGGCTGCCCGGCCCAACGTCGACATTGCGCAAGTGCTTCAGGAACGCCAGTCTCGACGCTTGCTGGATGCAATTCCGTTGTCTGAGCTCGGAGCGCTTTTATGGCTCACTTGTCGAACCCATAGTCTTCGCTCATCCGAATTCGGGTTTGACCAGGAGTTTCGCCCTTACCCCTCAGCTGGAGCAATGCATCCCATCCATGTGGTATGCCAACGTTCAGCCGGGATGCCTTGGGAGCGGTACGAGCCACTTGAACACGTCCTCGTTGGCGTACCAGATACGGAAGAACTTGCACAGAGCGCTCGTGAAAAGGCCGCAAACATCCTTCCAACAAGCGAAGCAGTTCTAGTGGGACTGGTCGCAGAGCCGGGAAAAACCGCAGCCAAGTATGAGGGTGCAGAAAGTCTCGTATGGCGAGATGCAGGAGTGCTCCTAGGTTACCTGTCGCTGGTTACAGAGACGCTGGGACTTGGTTTCTGTCCGCTTGGTATGACCGGAAATCTGTACTTGGCACCTATCTCTCCTGCTGGGCAACTTCATGGAGTTGGGCTAGCGGTCGTCGGTGCTCAAGTCCGCTAGTGCTAGACCAGTATGAGCTGCTGGTCAGCCTGTGTTGCACGTCGTGCTGGGCGAGCTTTAGCAGGTACGCCGTTGAGTTCGCTCATCAGTTTCTTGACCGTCAATGGAGATGTTGCCATCTCGTGCCACACTACTGCATCGAGCTCAGATGGACGCACATCGATGCAGCAGCAAAGATTCAAGAACAGTCTCTCCAACTCCAGATAGTGGCGCTCGACCGTGAGGGTCGAGGAGAACAGTCCAACGGCCTGACCGAAACGGAGAATGTGCACATCCAAGATAGCTACGTCATCAGCGTCCAACCAGTTTCTTGCCACCCACGACGCAGTTTTATAGCCAATACCTGGCAGCTCTCGCAGCCACTCTCGGAGGGCACGTCCGGATTGCGCTGCAGGAGCTCCGCGGATAGCAGCCAACGCTTCCGCGAGGTATCTGGATTTTTGGTTTGCGAATCGGTAGCGAACCTCTTTGCCGCCGACCATGATTGGCTGGGCAAGCCACTCCAATAGTTGGGCATGTGACGGTGCATGCTCAGCAAATGCACCATGCGCGCGCAGCTTCTCAAACGCGGCTAATCCGACCGCTGCAGGGATGCCGTGCCCGCCCAGCAGGCAGGCGCCTACTTCCTCCGCAAGAGTGCGTCCAAGCCGGTACTTCGGCGGCCCTCCAGACACGCGTCGATGCACAACTTGATAGACCCAATAGGCAGGAGTAGGAAAGGCGTCGATAGCGCCCCACCGGACACCTGGCATAACCTCGCTGTTTGGAGATGGCAACTCAACGCACAACGAGCCAACCTTGGAATAAATTGTCGCTGTTTGTGTCATGGTGTGGCTCCGTGTTGAGGGTAGGCTTCGTGTAGCCATGATGCAAACGCAGCTCGTTCGCACGGGTCCATTGCGTCCACTTTACTCTTTAAGCGCGCTAGGCGCCGCTTGCTGTCTTGACGCTCGCGAAAGGTGGTACCTAAGTACCGGTTGTCGTGGAGGACTGCTGGACTAGCGTAGTTAAACCAAAGGGTTTCGGTACGCACGTCGACATGCGTCTTAGCCTGGAACGTATGTTTGCTCCACCCTGGGAGGAGTTCGTCGTACAAAGAATTGTCGTAGCCTGATATCAGGACCATGCAAGGCAGGCTGGCCAAAATGCGTAGCAGACGCTCATGGTCCGCGACACCATAGTCGCAGCGGTACACCTTCGCGCGGCGCCGGGTCTCTGGCAAGTAGGGAGGGTCCACATACAGAAGCTCGCGTCCAGTAAAGGGGTACTGCGCGAGGAAGTCTTCGGCTTGAGCATGTACCAGCTGGACATCTTGGTCCAGCATCTTTGGCCACGCCGCAAGTACTGAAGCATCTGCTTCGATTCCGATGTTTACTCGAGCTGGTTTTTTGTGACGCATGACAGCGCCCCCACCAAGGTGAGTCTCGATATAGACATCATGAACCGGCATCAAATTGATGACGTGTTGGAAGGTCTTGCCTTTGCCGCCTGGGTATCGCATGCGTACATCATCGTCAAAAATGCCGATGATGTCAAGTTGCGAAGCCGTTCGACGGCTCCCGCATTTTCAGCCGTGAATTCGTCGATTCACACCACGTCTTCAGTAGCGTCCGTAGAGGCGTTACTCTGGCGCAGGAGGAGGCATTACAGGTGCAACCGAACTACGTTATCGAGCCTGTAGTCCGCCGGCACCGACGTAGCCGCAGCTAGGGCGGTCTCCTCGACCGAGACAGGTGGAGTAGGCAGGTCAACCAGGTAACCTTCTGCGGAGAAGTTCTGGTTAGTCGAGATGACGAACTGATTCTTGCCTAGCTTTTTTGCTCTATACATCAATTGGTCAGCAGCCTTGCACGCAAATCGAGACGTTATCGCGCAAGCCGGCTCGAGATAGTAGACCCCAATACTCGCGCCAAGGGGACTCTCAACAAGCTCGCCTACAGCTTCTGCGCGCTTAAGGAATCGTGTAAGGGCTGCCTCTAAATTCTTGCGAGCAAATCGCTTGCTGACGATGACGGCAAATTCGTCGCCGCCGAACCGTGCAGGAGTACCTAGAGGCCCTAGCTCCACGTTCAGCCAATGGGCTACGTGTTTGAGTACGAGGTCCCCGCCGTCGTGTCCCTGCACATCGTTAATCTTCTTGAAACCGTCCAAATCAATGAAGACAACAGCACGTTCGTGCTCTGCAGAGATAGCACCCTCACAAATCTCGTCGAGCAGTTCGTCGAAGCCAATTCGGTTTCGTAACTGGGTCAGCGAGTCAGTACGCATTTCCAGTCCAAGCGCATCCGTTAAGCGGAAGAGATACAGCGGAAGCACAATAGTGGCAACGGCCAACCCAAGGCGGATAGTGGGGTATTGTTCCCAGTAGGGAGAGTACATCAGTGCAGCGCACGTCAACACTGAGCTGATTGTTGAGGAGAAAACAGCATAGGTTCTGCCGTATCGGAGCCCGCTTCCAAACGTCAGCAATACGGGCATCAGAACGAACGGCGCTGCTATCTCGCCCGTGAGGTAGAGCGTGGTTGCAAACAGCGCTTGGTCTACTGTCATAGTGAGAAAGCGTAGGGGAGCACCCCCAACCTTTGTTCTTATGAGAAGCCAAGCCGAGACAGCGAAGACAAAGTGGATTACCGCAAGCGTACACGCTGCTGAATACTGCGGAGTTCCTCTAAATTGCTGACTGAAGTATAGGTAGGCTGCGAAGACTAAAGTCCAGCACATGCGTGCAATAGCTTGGCCGAGTTCTGTAGCCAAGCCAGGTATCACGAAAAATGGCGCGGGCTTCAGCCTCCGTAAGTGGTTGGACGAAATCATAGCAAGGGAGGAAGTTTCTCTGAGGATATTGTCTCACGGCGATGGTTGTCGTTGTTGTGAATTCAAACAAAGCATTGTTCGCCGTGTTGTTGCATGACTCGGCGTCCGATTTTCAGGACCGATGAAAGCGAGAAGGCCGACCACTAAGACAAAGAGCAGCGCGTGAGAGCATTTCGGTACCGGAGTGTCATGCTGCACTGCGCTCGACCTAGCGCCGGTAGGACGGCGCATCAGCCGGCATATGAACGTCACAAGAACAAAGCCCCCTAGGCTGCTGCTTAAGGGGCTTGAATCACTTTTTTGCTAGTTCACTGTCGCACTCGGACTGGATGTAGCTACGTTCATACAATGCTCTTCTCTCATGGCGGAGCATGGTTTCGTTCGCTCGTCTACGCAACTCAAGCTCGTCCGGGGGCGGAAGAGGTTCGCTAACTCTTGAGAAGTCTCCTTTATAAATGCCGAATGCTATGACTGCGACCATAGGCGAGCAGATGATGATGACCGCCGCTAAGTCGATTAAAAAGTCTTGCATGTCTGTCCCTGTATTGTTGACCTGACATGTATAGCGACACACGATAAATTCGCTGGCCAACGAGCACAGTTTCTTACCTAGGCCGGGAATGGGCGAGGAATGCGTTGGCTTTTGACGTCCCAGTTGCCCGGGCTACAGGACCTGCGTCCAAAGCCAAGAGGTACCGTTAGCCGCTGACCGGTAGCCATTTGCTTGTCGCTGGCAGTTGGGCAGGAAGGGTGTAAGCCAGAACTGGACAGTAAATATGCTTCGCCGCCAGGCTGCTCCTCCTGTCGAACATGTCTAGGCAGTTGAATGGTAGGGGACCAGTAAAAGATTCGAAGGCGGGGGCTACCTTTCTGCCATGCTGCTCAGCAGGCGCCCTTTATATTCGAGGCTCATGCCTTCCTTTCCTCTTTCACGAACTGCACAAACGCATCTGAGCCCTCCAGGTTGAAGCCCATTGATGCAGCTTCCTCAAGCGTGCGCTTGGCAGTCCAACCGTGTTGTTTGGCTCGACTAAGAGCAAGCAAAAGAGCGCCTCTTGCGCCGGTAGCGCAGTGAACGAGGTGTGGTCCTTCGGTCTGAGCAATGGCTTGCTCAAGAGCAGCAATTGGGCCTGTAGACAGAGCTACTTTGTCGACTGGCACGTTCACGTAATTGAGCTCGTGCATTCGCACCAGGTTCGCATTCGGCATTGCCGTCTCAGATGGCAAACGTAGGTCAATCACTGTCGCGATTCCTTGTCGCTTGGCCTCTGCCAAGTCACCTTCGCTCGGCTGAGGGCCTAAGAATATACCGTCTTCAATTTGCTTGAAATTTTCCATGTCGTTCTCCGCGGTTGTAGTTCGCTTAGCCTTGAGGGCTAGCTGACATCTGCTGGCAATACTGGGCGAGGTTCTCGGGTAAGTTGGGTGGGCAAACACCGCATTGACGGTTGCCTGGCACGGCATAGTCAATGAACTTGGGGTAAGGTAGGTTCAAGCTCGCCATGATGGTCTTGAATTCATCAAGAGTCCTGTCTCCTCCCAGCCTTGGGTTACGCGCCTTTTCTTGAGCGATGGATGAGACAAAGCGCTCTTTGTAGTCATGTGCCGGATAGACCAAGGTTTCGTCCGGAAGGGAGAACAATTTCTCACGCACGCTCTTGTATAAAGCGTCGGCGCTACCGTTCTGGAAGTCTGTTCTGCCGCAGCCGTCGATGAGCAGCGCGTCACCTGTAAAGACCCTGCCTGCAGAGAGAAATGCAAAGTGGCCATCAGTATGACCTGGGGTGTGTAGAGGGTGCAGGTTGATGCCGCCAACTTGAAAAGGCGCTCCCTCTTCGATGCCGAAGTCCACGCAAGGCAACCTGTCCCAAGCGGGAGCAGCGATTTTGCTGCCGACGGTCCGTTTCATTTCAAGCGCCGCGGTAACGTGGTCAGCATGTATGTGGGTATCGACGGTATAGGCCAAGGTCAAGCCGAGCCGACGCACTTCTGCCAAATCACGATGCATTGTTGCGATGACCGGGTCAATGAGGATGGCTTGGCCAGTGTCTTCGTCACCAAGAAGATAAGTGTAGGTGCTCGACAGCGGCTCATAGAGTTGTCTGAATATCATGATGGCTCCTTGGGTGGATGGTCAACTGAAGGACAGTCAACATCAATATATCACACAATATATTATATTGTGATATAGTTTGTTCTGAAGCTTATCTCGAATGGACTCAAACATGGCGACACCAACGATTGACCTGGTCCAACTCCGCGCTGCAGCTGGGGCAGCGTGCAACCTGCTTAAGGTTCTGTCCAACCCAGACCGCCTGCTCTTGCTGTGCCAGATGACACAGGGCGAGTTCGCTGTAAGCGAACTAGAAGCCATGACTGGCATACGCCAACCAACGCTCTCGCAGCAATTAACAGTGCTGCGTGCTGAGGAGTTGGTGTGTACCCGCCGCGAAGGTAAGCAAATCTTCTACAGCATCGCGAGTGCCGAGGCGTTGGCTGTGCTGCAGGTGCTGTATCAACTGTACTGTCCCAAGACGGGAGACGAAAAATGACAATCGACTGGACTCACTTTACGCCGTGGACGTCGCTTGCCGGAGGCATCGTAATTGGACTTGCGAGCGCGCTATTGTTGATGCTAAACGGACGAATTGCCGGTATTAGCGGCATCGTTGGGGGACTCTTGCGTCCACAGCGAGGCGACATTTCTTGGCGCTTTGCCTTCGTTGCAGGATTGGTGATTTCGCCGCTCATATTCGCTCTCGTAGCGCGGCTGCCTGCGGTGCAAATCGATGCAGGCTACTGGACTCTTATCATTGCCGGCCTGCTCGTGGGCGTGGGGACCCGGTATGGCTCAGGTTGTACAAGTGGACACGGCATCTGCGGCCTTTCTCGACGCTCACCTCGGTCGTTAGCGGCCACTGTCGCGTTCATGTTCGCTGGTTTCGCTACCGTTTATATCGTTCGCCATTTGCTGGGATGAGGAGCCCAAAATGAAATCAGTAAGCGCGTTGTTCGCCGGTTTGCTGTTTGGATTAGGCCTAATTGCATCAGGCATGACGGACCCTTCTAAGGTCCTCGGTTTTTTAGACCTGGCGGGAGCATGGGACCCCTCACTCGCTTTCGTTATGGGTGGGGCGTTACTGGTCGGTGCGCTGGCCTTCCCCTTCATACTGAAACGACCGAAGTCAGTCCTGGGCAATGCCATTTCGCTCCCGACCTCTACCAAGATTGACCGCCGGCTAGTAGTTGGTGGCCTAACCTTCGGTGTGGGCTGGGGCCTGGCGGGATTTTGTCCGGGGCCTGCCTTGGTTTCGCTTGCGTATGGAGGAGCCAAGCCTGTTGTGTTCTGCATCGCAATGCTTGCTGGCATGGCCGCATTTGAAATCCTAGAGCGAGCTAAATCCAAGGTTGCAGTGCAGGCCGGGCTGGAGCGCGGCTGATGCTACTAACGGTCGCACTGGGGCTTCTCGTTGGCATCATCATGGGGCTAACCGGCGCTGGGGGAGGCATTCTGGCTGTCCCGATGCTGGTATTCGGTCTTCATCTAACAGTGAGCCAAGCAGGGCCTGTTGGGTTGCTTGCTGTGGGAACCGCGGCGGCCGTTGGCGCCATCGTTGGGCTGCGGGCGAAGATTGTTCGCTACAGGGCCGCCATGCTGATTGCCGTTAGCGGCATCGTGCTGACGCCCCTTGGGGTATGGTTAGCGCACCGGCTAGATACAAAAGTGCTGAGCATCATATTTGCTGGGGTTCTGGTGTGGGTTGCCTATAACAGCCTCAAAGGCCTTGGACAAAATTCTTCCCGAGTGGATGTAGAGAACACACAGCGTCCTTGCATCCGGAGCACCGAGAGCGGCCGATTCATCTGGACTTCTAAATGTGCCCGTGCGCTTGTACTGTTCGGTGGTATCGCTGGGGTTCTCTCCGGACTACTTGGAGTAGGAGGCGGTTTTGTGATGGTGCCGGCATTGCAGCGCTACACCGACCTTGAGGCCCGGTCTGTTGTTGCTACTACTCTGGCAGTGATTGCTCTCATCTCCCTTGCAGGCGTGGCCACCAGTGTATCGGCCGGGAAGTTCAACTTGGGTGTGGGTCTGCCTTTTACTGGGGGAGCCGTGCTGGGAATGGGGATGGGCACGCTACTTTCATCACGATTGGCGCCGTCTCACCTGAGAGTTGCTTTTGCTTTTGTCTGCCTTGCCGTCGCCATGGGTATGGTTGCAAAGTCAATATAGACGTTCAAGTGAACCAATTGCTCCCGAGTCCCCGCCGGGCGCATTGGTTTCAGTTCACCACAACCTCAGCACAACCACAAACGTCCGTTCACTTAGCAGTGCGATGGGCACCGAGGCTCGCCAGGTCACTCTTCATCGACTTGCGTTGGCCCACCGAGGAGATGATATACCTCACACTGAAGAGCGTTGGCTAAACGCCTCAAGCTATCGATTGAGACGTTCTTCTGTTGCCTCTCGATTTGACTTACAAAAGTGCGATTCACGCCGGCGACGGTTGCGAGGTCTTCCTGCGACAGTTTTCTAAGCGCCCTGTGCCGCTTGAGAGACTCTGAAAGTGTCGCGCGTACTTCCGCTTCGGTTTTAGGAATGAACATATGGGCGTGAGGTTCTCTCAACAGTTCGCAGATGTCCACGCCCTATGAGGTCACAGCTTTTGAGGTCACATACTTTACGGTCACATGATTTGAGTCTATACTCAGGAATGTGCCGTCAGCAGGGCGCTTCCAACTTGGTCGTCAGCATCAAGTATTACCGATAGCTGCGGTTTGTATAGCACCTGCTTCCAGGTCTTTCTAGCCTTCCGCTTTTAGGGACAGACGTATGTCATCGCCGCTCTTTTTGTCCTCGTACGTTCTGTATAAGTCGGCCCTGACTGCCTTCCTCGATACTCCTGAAAGCGAGCGTTCAGAGCTGTCTGAGCGCGACGTCATGCGGGCCTACACTCGGGCTACCGCTGAGTTGACGAAGAGGGACGAAAACGAATTTATTGAGTTTGCCCAGCGGGTGCTTCTCCTTCCAAGAAAGGCTCGCACCGCGGCGGCTGAGCGTGCACATCATCAGTGGAAGCTTGACCGTGCGATTGTCACTGCTGGGGGGCGGCTCATCGACAGTGGGACTCTTATCCGTGACGACGAGTTCCTCAGGAGGACCGGCATGAGCAAAGAAGCTCTGGTCGAAAAGCTGGCTAGTCGTGAAATTTTCGAGATGCCCCAAGAGGTTCATTACCTGGGCGGAGACTCATACATACCTTCCTTCTTTGCCGACCCTCGATTCGATACTAAGACCCTGTACGCAGTGTCAGGTTCTCTTGGCGCATGCAATGGTGTGCAAAAGTTCAGGTTCTTTACGACAGCGGCCGAGACGCTCGGCAATCGAACCCCTCTTGAGCTAATTGAGCAGCACGATTTGGAACCGCTTCCGCATGCAGTGAAGGCGTTCCGCTCGAGTCTGCGGAAGCGGTAGTTCGTTAGGCTGCCGGTATCGAAGGCGACAATACGAATCTTCTTCATCAATTGCCAAGTGCAAACATCAACCCCTTGAAGGTGCGTCATTGACCAGTCCAGACTACTCGATACCCGACGACTTCCCTCGGCCGCAGATACATAGCTCAGTAGCGGGATACCAAGCGAAGCTGCCTCTGGTTGCCTCTGGAGGTCGTTTCTATCTTCCCGGGTGTACGCCGCAGGAGTTGTACCGGAGGTGGGATATTTGCGAAGACCTGGCCCAGCAATTCGTGGCCAAGTCGAGAGAATGTAAGCTGGGCAAGAGGTCACACATGTCGGAAGAAGCAATCCTTGACCAGTACTGCGTTCGCGCGATGAAGACTGGATGGGGCTCAGACGACGAGATGAAATGGGTTATTCGCCGAGCCGCAGCAATTTTGGGCTGGCCGGTACCTGCCTCGGCAGCCCAGGACAACAATGCATGTAATCGGAATGAAGATAGCCCGACATGACCAAAATTTGCTACCTAGATTTCGATGGTGTTCTGCACTCAGACCAGGTCTACCTTAGCCGCGACTTTGGAATCCATATGCAAGCAGAGGGGCGTGGGCTCTTCGAATGGATTCCAATCCTTGAGGAATTGCTGGCTCCCCATCGCGATGTCTCCATTGTCTTGAGCACACCATGGGTGGCAGAATTTGGATTAGACGTTACCCGACAGGTGCTTCCTGAAACCCTCCAGGAGCGCGTCATTGGTGCGACCTACAATCCTGAGAACTTGGGCTACTTCGGCGCCTGGCCTCGTGGAAAACAAGTTGCATCGGACGTCCAAATTCGAAAGCCTGACCGTTGGTTCGCATTGGATGATGACCCCTCTGGCTGGCCAGATTCGTCCCGCGGTCACGTTATCCAAACTAACGGCGCCACCGGTATCAGTACATCAGAAGTACAGGAGGAGATTCGCCGCCTCCTGAACTCCTGGTGACCTCACGCGGTCTGCCTTGGGCGTTGTGCCCGTAGCGGTACTGTACAAGCTGACGCGCCGTCACCGCGACCACGCTCTACCGGTCAGTAGTCGCCTTGGGTGACCGATATCAAAGCTGGGGCGGTCAAGCGTTGCAATGACTCTGCCCGAATGACTCCTGACAGGCGCCACCAAGCAATTAGACCCTCATCTAACCTTATCGCGGCAAGTTCCATCCGAATCATCGATGCTCGACATTTCGGGCGCAGGGTGCTTAACAGCTCCATCTGCTTCCAGCATCATGTTTTCAGTGGCGTGTCCATGCTTGGCCTGCACGAATCGCTGTGAATGGTAGATGCTGGTTTGGCCTGAGAACAGATAGCTTACAACGCAGGCGACGCCTGCATACACGCCGGCTTCGGCACCAAAGAGTTCCATCGCCATCAGTGTCGAGGCCACGGGAGTATTGGTCGCGCCCGCAAACACGGCAACGAAGCCTATCCCCGCAATTAAGGGGTAGGGCATGTGGAGTACGGGAGCTAGAGCGTTTCCCAAAGTCGCACCGATGTAGAAAAGTGGAGTGACTTCCCCGCCTTTGAAGCCGCTACCAACAGAAGCGATTGTAAAAAGCATCTTGGCTGCAAAATCGTATGAGGGTAACGGCTTCTCGAAGGCTTCGACAATGGTGGGAACTCCCAGGCCAATGTATCGGTCAGCTCCAAAAAACATCACCGTTCCCGCAACAAAAAGTCCGCCGATGAAAGGGCGAAGGGGCGCGTATGGGATGGACTTTTTCATCTGCCTACTTACGGCATGGGTGGCCTCAGCGAACAGCTTACCGGTCAGGCCGAAGACGCCGCCGGCAAGTATCATCGCGACCGTTCCCCAAATGGAAAGTTGAGGTATGGTTGGGATGAGATAGACAGTGTGATGAGCGCCTAGCATAGTGCCAACTTGGTCAGCAACAGTTGCCGACACCATGCAGGGAAGGAGAGCGTTATAGCGCAGACGCCCGATGGCTAATACTTCAAGACTCCAGATGGCGCCAGCTAGTGGAGTGCCAAATACAGAAGCGAACCCCGCACTTATGCCGACCATCAGGACAATGCGGCGGCTTTCCTGTCCTAGCCTGAGCAACTTAGTGACCTGGTCAGCTAGTGCCCCACCAATCTGGACCGCCGTTCCCTCACGTCCCACTGAGGCGCCGAACAAATGTGACACAACAGTGCTGCCCAAGGCCAGTGGAGCCATACGTAATGGGACGAACGTCTTCGGGTCATAAATTTCGTCGATGAGAAGATTGATACCGGAGTCGACGTGTCTCCCGAACTGCAGGTAGAGCCAACCGACCAAGAATCCGGCCCCAGGAAGCATCCAGATAAGCCAGCGATAACTGTCACGTGAATTCGTCGCCCAGTCCAGGGCAAACAGGAAGAAGGTCGTAGTAGCGCCTACTATCACCGCGACTACAGTCGACAACGATGTCCACTTCCCTACGTAGAGAAGCAATTCAGTTTGCTCGAAGAGCTTTATGGATTTCATGCCTGCCCAGAAAGATTGTCAGTCAAATCTGAACACGCAAGAGGCTAAGGGACATGCCTACATCTTCCCACGCGTTCAAGGAATATGTAGGCATCATCAGCCCTAAGGGCGGTTAAAGGAGGTATGCCATCTCCATGCGAATGATTCTAGCAGCATAGGGCTTTATTGCTGAGAAAATTATCCGCCTGTAGAAGTGCGGCGTGGAATTGCAAGCAGGGCAAGTGTGAGCAGGCTAAACAATGCACCTAAGTAAAATGTTGCAGAGGCACCGAGTCTTTCCCATATCACGCCTGCGACAGTACTGGCGGCCAACATCGCGACGCCGCTCACAAGGTAGAAGAAACCGAATGCAGTCCCCCTCAACTCGACCGGAGCCGTATCAGCCACCATGGTCGCAAGCAAGCCCTGTGTTAGCCCCATATGCAGTCCCCATAAAGTCGCCCCGGCCAGCACCGTCGTCCAGTGGTCTCCATATGCCAACACCAAGTCCGCCGCAATCAAGACGGCCACTCCAATCATCAGAAGTGTCCGATGTTCCATCCTGTCGGCGAGCTTCCCGGCCGGGTAAGCAGAAACTGCATAGACGAGGTTCATAGCAACCATGACCAGCGGAATAAGAGCAACCGACAGTCCCCCCTGCATTGCTAGAAGAACGAGAAATGCTTCACTGAAGCGCGCCAGTGTGAAGACTGCACCAATGCCTACTACCCACCAATAAGGAGAGGTAAGTTTCCGCAGATTTTCCGCAGAAATCGGGTTCTTTCTCCGGCCAGAAGAGGGCTTGATAGGCTCAGTTACCCCAATCGCAAGAAGCAACACAGCCATCACGCCTGGAATCACCGCAATCCAGAACACGCGCCGAAAATCGTTTGCCCATAGCAGCATCAGACCGACGGCGAGTAGGGGGCCGGCGAAGGCCCCAATCGTGTCTAGTGACTGGCGTAGCCCGAATGCTGCGCCGCGTAAGTGAGGGGGCGCAATGTCGGCTACCAGGGCGTCCCGTGGCGCCCCCCGAATGCCTTTCCCAACCCGGTCCGCAAACCGAGCGGCTATGACCACCCCAACCGATGGTGCAAGAGCAAAAAACGGCTTGCTGAGCGCCCCGACGGCATATCCGGTAAAGGCAAACCATTTTCGATTTCTGAAATAGTCGCTAAGAACTCCGGAAAAAATCTTTACTATCAACGCGGTGGCCTCAGCAATCCCTTCGATTAGCCCAACAGTTGCCACGCTTGCGCCAAGCGACAGAACCAGGAACATTGGCAGGAGACTATGAATCAACTCCGAGGAGATGTCCATGAGCATACTGACGAACCCCAGTACCCAAACGGATGGAGGAATCTGTCGCAGGACACTAAAACGTTTGTTTTTCATCGTTGCTCCCGCCAAGCAGATACGTCACACGAATTTAGTTGGAAAGGCTAAAAACGGGTACTACACGTCGTTGACTTCGAGCTCGACAGCCTGTCTCACTCTTCGGAGCATTAAACGCGAGAACATAATGGAAGACATCTTAGACATTGACCAGCTCGCTGTGCTCATGGGCGACAGTGTGGACATCATCGAACGCAACATGAAGCAGAATCCGATACAGGTGCCACCGCTGATGTATGTGCGTGGAAATCCAGCTTTGAAAAGATGGCGCCTAGACACCGTGGAAGCTTGGGTACGCGGGAGGGAGGCCGGCGCAGTTCAACAAAGCGGCGACGTCGAGGCGTTGAGTCCTGACCTAGGCTTGACGCGGTATAGCTGGCAAAACGGGTGCCGGGACGAGCACGTTCTGCACAAGTAGGTTTGTGTACACCGCGGCGGGGGAAGGGACTGAGCGTTAGCCGCGATGGTAGTCACTTCATGTCAATTACGGGAGCGTCAAAACTGCCATTGAGGGGATTAATCCGAGATGACGATAAAGAGCATCGCCACTACGGATACCACGACAATACCTCCGAGAAGAACGAGGAGTTTGGCAAATTTCGATTCGTCACCCGAGACCTCCAGCATCCAACGCAACATTTCCATGCCCTTTTGATAGTAAGGTCCTAGTCTAGCACCTGCGCTTAGTGGCGGGACGACTTGCGCACCTTGTTTGCGTACTTGACTAGGACGCGGAGTCGAGGAACATGCTTCAGTCAGGTCTGCCCAGACTTTTCACCCACACAATAAGTGTGAAAGCTCCCTTAATCTGCGTGCAGGAAGGCCGGTCAGCCATGCCCCTTGGCGGCCAAAAGATGTTGCTGAGCCGCGAATGGGCTGAGTCAACCTCGGGCTTGACTAAATGTCACATTACTTCCGCCCACCATAAGACTACTCATCTGCTGCGGCAACGAGCACGTTGCCTAATCCTCGAACTCTACACAGTGACCGCATACTGTCGCTTCCCACGAACGCTCACCACCTCTCCCTAAATCTGCGTGCACAACGCAAGCTATTGGACTCGCATCCGGCAAGTAGCGGTGCCGGCAACCAGGTATTCGCCCAAGTCACATTCCAGTAGGCTCCCTAAATCTGCGTGCTCGTGTGAAGTCCTTCAGGTACCCTGCAGTAAGTCAGTCGAGCGACCGCCTAATCCAAACCCGTGGGAATCAGGTCCTACCTTGCCCCTAAGGTCGAACACACTGCGTATCGGCCACGTCGCGAAATCTCAGGAAAAAATGTGGCGCAAACCTCCTGCACTAACACTAGACCTATCTTGGTCAACATGCCCTAGCCAGCTAGCTGGAGGGCGTGGACGCCCAGCATCCCGTTGCCATCTCGCACTGTGAGGGTCGGTTGCCACTGTCGAACTGTGTCCATCAAGCAAATTTATGCATCGACGTTGTGGTGAGTAAAGCGCTCATCTAGTATCCTTCCGCGGAGCGACCGATATTGGTGCGTCGCTAGGTGCTAGCGACGAGCGACCACGAGGCGCCCTAGATGAACGCCATGTCTTAGGACACACCGTGCCAGTGACGCATACAGAGCTCGTACGGATACGAACATGATTGCACGGCACTACGGTAAGTATGTGCAAGCGGCAGTCAGGTAGGCATGTGTGCAATGAGCGTGTTAGTCATCAGCCTCTGACGTCATCAGCGTAATTGCATGTGCAGAAAATTTGAGTAGTCTAATTCGCAACAAGGAATATCGATGGCAAACGAATCAAGAGCAGATGCCCTAATTAGTGGACGCCAGGCTGTTACGGTCGCAAGGCTGACACGCTGGATGGGGCCATATGCCACCCTCTTACAGATGTTAGTACTTGGGCTGCTTGCGCTTTCGATTTCCCGTATCGGATTACTTCTTTGGCAGTGGGACCGGGTAGAGGCTACCGGGATACTTGGTCGTATCCTCGTTCAGGGCGTTCGAGCAGATTTAATTTTGCTCGGGTATTTGCTCGCTATTCCCCTCGTCCTCGCTCCTCTATTTGCACACCAAAAAACCGCCACGTTTTGGAAATTGTTTACAACCGTTTGGGCGACAATCTCCCTGGTTTTTATTGTTTTCATGGAGCTGTCTACTCCCCAATTCGTCATGCAATTCGACGTGAGGCCCAACCGTTTGTTTGTCGAATACTTGTCGTATCCGACAGAAGTAATAGCAACTTTATGGAACGGCTTCCGTGTCGCAGTGATACTGGGCCTATCCGGCACGGCGCTGATTAGCATTGTCCTTTTCAAAGTGTTGTACTCAGCTTCTAAACGTACAGTGATGTGGCCCTCGACCAGGATGCTGTTGGCATGGCCTTTGTTAGTCCTTATAGTGTTCGTTCAAATTAGGTCGACTACTGCCCATAGGCCTGCAAACACGGCTCTCTTCGCCATCACTGGCGACTCAATGGTCAACTCACTGGTCATAAATTCTCCGTGGTCCGTTATTGAAGCTATTCACTCGATGGGCAAAGAAGCCAACTCTTCCGAAATCTACGGCGCGCTTCCCAGAGAAACCGTAATCTCATCAGTGAAATCGGCCCCATGGCTAAAAGACCTTAAGTTCACCTCAACAGACTTGCCGACGTTGCATCATCAGCAAGCCTCTACAACGCGTAGCCGGCCATACAATCTAGTCATCGTCCTCGAAGAAAGCTTAGGTGCGACTTTCGTCAAGTCGTTGGGAGGCCTGCCTGTGACTCCGGAGCTCGAGAAACTCAAGCACGAGGGCTGGTGGTTCGAGCAGCTGTACGCTACGGGTACCAGGTCAGTACGCGGAATTGAAGCGGTCGTTGCAGGCTTCCCGCCTACCCCAGCGCGAAGCGTCGTCAAGCTATCCTTAGCTCAACAGAACTTCTATACACTTGCCTTGGGACTTGGTAAGCAAGGATTTCATACTGAATTCGTCTACGGTGGAGAGGCGCACTTCGACAATATGCGCGGCTTCTTTACCGGTAACGGTTTCCAAAACGTAGTGGACCGTCGGGATATGAAACCGGTTTTTGAAGGAAGCTGGGGCGCGTCGGACGAAGACTTATTCAACAAGTCCTTAGAGCGCTTGAGTACCCTTCATGCACAAGGCAAACCATTCTTCAGCCTGATATTTAGTTCGTCTAATCACGAGCCATTCGAATTTCCTGACGGCAGGATTAAGCTGCATGACCCGACAAAGCAAACAGTCAATAACGCAGTAAAGTACGCAGACTTTGCGCTAGGTAAATTTATAGCCGAAGCCAAAAAGCAGCCCTACTGGAAGGATACGATATTTCTTATCGTGGCAGACCACGACAATAGGGTTTACGGGAACAGTCTGGTTCCAATCAAAAAATTCCATATACCCGGCTTAATTATTGGCGCCGATATAACACCGAAGCGTATAAAGTCAATTGCAAGCCAAGTTGACTTAGGACCAACACTGCTATCACTGCTTGGAGTATCAAGTGAACATCCTATGATAGGACGAGACTTCGCGAAGGACAGTAATACACCTGGGCGTGCGCTTATCCAGTTTGACAACTACTTTGCATGGCTGGAAGGCAGCTCGGCAACCATCTTGCGTCCCGGTGGCCGCCCATTACTAGGGGAGTATGATGCCGCGACTGGCGGTTTAGCTATTGGTACTCAACAACCTAGCCCGGAGCAAGTCCAAACCGCGATGGCACATGTCATTTTGCCTTCGCTTCTATACCGCGAGCAGCGCTATCGCTTGCAGAAATAAATAAGCTAGGTGCGTATCACGCAACTCGACGAAGATAGGACTGTTGACTCATCTCTTCACCTAGCGCGTTAGGAGCGGCCTTCGAAGTAATCCTTCTAGTTTGATGCGCCACTAGAAGCATAAAATGAGCGTCTTTAGACGGTTTGACACGTAACCCAATCAATGGGTTCGCGGCAATCTACATCTGCCTTTTTTGCTTCCCACAGTGGCGTACTTTCGACTCGGCACTGCACTCCTGACGCATTTGTTGTCGAGCGCTCTTCGCTAATTCTCGTTACGATAGCGCGCTGCATCGAGTGAAGTATATTGATTGCCGAGCTCCGGCCGTCAAACGTACTCATTCGACTTATATCGTTGAAGTCACCGTGCGCAAGCAGGGCCTCGCCTTGTCCTCCATCATTTAATATTTTGATTGCCCAGTTCGATTTCTTAGAGCGCCATCGACGCTCACAGTTGCCGCCTTGATTCGATGTTCTGGTTTCCTCCGCCTGAGTTTCAACCTCGACAAACAGCGTACTCTCCGCTTTGCCGTCGCCAGCTTCCGCAAAGCCTATAAAAGCATAAACTGAACAGCGTTTTGTCTCGTTGCATACCGTGAATAGATGAAGATTTACAATTGAGTTTTTAATTTTTTGCGTTTCAATAAAGCTTTTAATGTCAACAGGTGACACTGCCTTTTTGATTGAATCCAATAGCTGTTTATCCATCGCATCTGAACTCATTTCCAACGGGCGAGTAAAATATAGGATGCTTGCGATTGCCACAAGAACCACGAAGACAAAGGTGGCTAATATAAATTCGGGGCGCTTAAAGTTCATCCAACTCATTGCCAAGTCCCTAAATACGTTCGATATAATTAACAGTATCGATACGCCGTCGAGTTATCGGCTGGCAATGTATCGATTCAACTCCATGTGATTTCGAAATGCGATTGTCATCAGCGCAATCCACACTGTAGACAAAGCCCATCCGGCAATTACGTCTGACGGGTAATGTACGCCCAAGTACATTCTCGAAAGGCCAATGAGAACGACGTAGAAGAACAATGCAACAGCAATTTTAGTCCGGGCCTTGGATTGCCAAGTAAGAGCTAATAGTGCACCAGCAGCCGCCAGTGAATTCATGGCATGTCCACTAGGAAAGCTGAAACTGAATTCTGGCGTAATTGATAACCATAGGTCAGGCCTGGTACGAGCAAATAAATGTTTTGCCACATAGTTGCAAAGACTTGCGCCACCGACACTCGCAGTCCAGAAAGTCGCACTACCAAAGTGTCGTCGACTCACAAGATAACCCAGTACTACCAGGTCAAATATAACAAGAAGCTGGCCGCCGCCTCCTTTTGTCAGAAGCACAGCAATAGTATCAAACACTGGTGTTGAGTACGAGTGAATAGCTCGAAGAATTATGATGTCTTCTGGAATGAACTTATAGCTCGAAATCTCGAACGCAAGAAAAGCGAACACTATTACCGATAAGCACGATAACAATATTAATGCTCTCTCTCGCTCGATTAAGGCCGCTGACCATCGTAAAGAATTTCTCACGGCCCCTCCTATTTAATGCGGCGTAGCGGCCGACCGTTGCTTGAAAACCAAAATAGCGCCGATAACGAAAACTAACAGTGCAGCAGACGCGCTATACCGACTAAGCGCAAGTCCACCGGCACTCACCGGCTTGTCTAGGAAATCTCCAACAACTGCACCCAACGGACGCGTAAGAATAAAAGCAGCCCAGAACAAGCCAGTGCGCGAAACATTGCTCCACAGGTACAGCGCAAGAATGACTAGCAGCGCCGCGCCAAAAATCATCGCTCCTCCGGCGTATCCGAGCCCAGCTGTATCAGCGGTCCAATCGCCCAGGGCTGTACCCAACGTCTGGGAAAACATAATCGTGACCCAGTAGAATGTCTCAGCTCTTGGATTACTGACGGAGTCGATTGAAATCGTCCCCATTTTACGGTACCAAATATAGATTGAGGCGCCGAGGAGAGTGCTCAATAACACCACTCCACCTGGGTATCCAATACCAAGCGAGCGGTCAACGAAGTCCGCGAGGGTTGTTCCCACGGTTGTCGTAGCGATTATTGTCGCCCAGTATACGAAAGGGTGAAACCGTTTAGTACTGATTTGAGCGCTAACCGCAATTGCAAAGACTACAGAAAAGATTATTGTGCCGGTAAGGTAGCCTAGATTCATAGACATCGACACCGCATCGCCTCCTGTTTCTCCAAGCGTGGTGGCTGCGATTTTGATAAGCCAGAAAACTAAGGTCGCTTCCGGAACTTTGCTTAAAGAGGGGGCTGCTGTGGACATGCTTGCTCCTGTTCTGTCAGACCACGATAGGTTTGTGCAACTGCCAGGTCAATGCAGACCCTGGCAGCTATCAACGCTTACTTGTCTTCGTCTTCATCTTCTTCGGCGTCACTGACATCTTCCGCGACTTTGCCGACCTTACCGGTCATTCCGTCGACTTCGATATCGAACACCTTGGAACCCGCAACCACTTCTACGTCATAAAACTGTTTCGTTCCGCTTTTTTCAAACTCAGCACTGGCGGCTCGGCCTTTTACATGTTGTTCGGCTATGGAAATCGCTTGAGTCAAAGAAAGCTTCGCTCCCAATACTGCCTTAGCGTCATTCTCTATTTTGTTTGTAGCAAGCGCGGTGCCGGCGATGGCGGCGACAACAATAATCGCACACGAGATAATTCGGTTTCTGTTCATGATTTTGCCTAATATTTAGTTTCGGTAGATACCAGCTATGCAGAAAATATCCAATGACATAAATTAGAGGTTCTCCTTTCCTTTGTTGTGAAAAAACAGTCGGTAGAAGTATGCAATCACAATGACAGCCACGATGGCTTTTGCAGCGGGGTCGACGTACCCAGCCACCTCAGAATAATTTTTCTGTAGCATGAACCCGGCCCCAACAAGAACACCTGACCAGATAAGCGAACCAGCGGTGGTAAAACCGAGGAACGTCAGCAGCGGCATCTCAGCTATGCCCGCAGGAACCGAGATTAGTGTCCTTATGGCTGGGATGAGCCGTCCCAACAGGACAGTGGTCTTCCCATGCTTTTCAAATGTGCTAATCGACTTGTCGACTTCTTGCGGGCTGATTGTCAGCCAGCGGCCGTACTTCTCAGCAGCGCGCTTCAGTCGCTCGCGGCCCAACAATTTCCCAGCGTAGTACCAGGGTAGCGCCCCGGCGACGGAACCTGCTGTGCCAGCAAGCAACACTCCAATAACATTCAACTCGCCTTTCGAAGCTACGAAGCCAGCAAATGGCATTATCATTTCTGATGGAATAGGCGGGAATATGTTCTCAAGCGCCATTAGCAAGAAGACGCCGATATATCCTGTGCTCGAGAGGAACTCAACGATAAAGTCAACCATGTTGTCCTTTTGTTAGATTTGCTTGATTCACTGCGGGTTGACGTTCCGGCCATCTATCCAGTGCCAATACAATAATCGTCAATGTCACAAGGGATATCCACATTGACCACAATGTGTGGGTCATGAAGTGAGCTCCACGCAGCTGCTGCATCCAGCCGACAACTAACCCAAGCGTCATAAAGATGACCAGACTACTAACTGCCGATTTGACGCGATAGGGCACGAAGAAAATAGAGAGCGAGATTAACCATAGTGCGCTCGAGGCATGACCCGCCGGCATGCACTGACCAGCTGATACTTCAGCGGGTAGGCTCTCAAAAAGCCGTACATACGGTTCTGTTCCTCCATAACGCTGGAGGTCCCACGGGCAATGCGAGTCACTTTGCAGCTTAATGAGGCTGATTGCCGCAGGGATGGAAATGGCGGACAATGCAACGACTCGAAATTGAAACCTGCGAATCCATGACCACTTTCGCGGCGAGATGAAGTCCCAAATCACCAGTAGCAAAAATCCAACCGCGGCTACGGTAAGTACTCGCTTCAAAATGACGTGGTTGAATTCTTCTGTAAGCCAAGCGTGACGCAGAGGAAAGGTATTAGTCGTGAAGTTAAATGCACTGTCAGCAAGTTGCAGGTCCCAGTCGGTCACCAATGCGATTAGACTCAGCAAAAACGGGGTGATTAACAACGTTAAAGCGATGCCAGTACACGTTTGACGCCATTGTTCCTGGGCAGCTAGGGATAAGCCTGCCTTCGAGGACAACTTAGACGACCATCTGTGCTTACTGCTCATGTTTGCACGCATTGAAAATATCCAACTTCGGGTTGTACACAGCAGTATTTATGGCTAGCATCCCCAACGCCGAATGAAATACGTTGTCATGCGAAAATTCTTGGTCTCTACGTGCAGCAAGGCAGCGTGTATCGATACGGAATCTGGTTTGGAAACTGTCAGAGAGCCACAGCATGAGAGGAACATGTCGTTGTTCGTCCGGCGATATAACGTACGGCGCACCATGCAGATACATATTTTTTTCGCCAAGTGACTCTCCGTGGTCCGAAAAATACATGAGCGCCGTATCTACACCATCCTCAGTATTACTTTGCTCGAGAATGGAAATCGCCTTGCTAATGATGAAGTCGGTGTAGAGGATGGTGTTGTCATATGCCGCTACAATTGATTCGGTAGAGCATTTGGCGAGCTCGCTCGTTTCGCACACGGGCGCGAATTTCGCAAATTCTTTGGGATATCGCTTCGAGTAAGCCGGCCCATGGCTACCCTTCTGATGGAGCACAATGACCAAGTCTTTAGTGGCGCTCCGTATGAGTTCCGGTAAATCTCTCAATAGCTTTTCGTCATAGCACTCCTCAGTGTTACAGAGAGGGTCTCCTGGAGCAGGCTTGGAAAGGTCCTCGAACTGGATACGGTCACATACGCCCTTGCATCCGGAGTTGTTATCGCGCCACCGAACATCGAAGCCCGCATGTTTGAACACATCGAGTAAGCCTTCCTGGCCTTGGGCTTTCGCACTGGAGTACTGATGACGTCCCAATGCGGAAAAGACACAAGGGACCGATACGGCGGTCGCAGTTCCGCAGGACTGCACTTGGGTAAAGTTGAGCAACCCTTGCTGATTTGCGAGCAGTGGATTGGTTTGGCGAGAATATCCGTTGAGTGAGAAATTCATCGAACGGGCGGTTTCGCCAACGATGATGACGGTTACTGTTCTCCGGGAGCTCTTAGCCCATAGAACTCCTTTATTAGCATCGGTTCCTAACGGGGAGACGACAACTGGAGACGCCCACTTCCGTTTGAAATATCCATTAACCGCTTGTATATAATTTGTTGGCGTAAGGAGAAATCGCAGTTCGCGATGCTCACGCAACGGCGAGGCCAGTCCTTTGTATAGCAGGAAGAGAAGTACTCCTGCTAAAACGAGTGAAGCGAGGACGCTACCGAGAATCTGAGCTAGATGACCTTTAATAGGCGGATACTGGACCTTGCTGTAACCCAAAACAACTGAGGGTAGAATCCCAAGTAAGGTAACCGTGAATGTCATTTTCCATGTAAGGAGCTCCATCCCTTCACGCGCATCTGTTTCTGCGACGTTTTGGACCATTGACCAGTCAATGGCAGTGCCATACTGGTTCATGAAGTAACTCGCAGCCGAAGTGGCAACGAACAGGAATATTAGGACGGGCTTGAATACGTACTTGAAGTTGACGAGAGCTAGGCAGGCCGTAAAGACAAATGCGATAAGAAAAAACATTCCTATCTGCAGCGGGAGCTGCGACCACCCGAGGCCTCCGGTGGCACGAACGAACGAATTCCAAAACGCGGAATTGTAGGCGATTAGGAGGAAAAACGCCGCTAAGGGCGGCAATATAACGCTCGGGAGGTTACGGCTTAAACTTAACTTCACTTTGTAGTCCGAAAGTAGTCCTGTGCAGGAGCTCTGCACTGCTGCTACAGGATGTGCAGCAAGCTAAGACTACGTTTTGGTCAGTGAAGACTGTGTTACTGAGATGTTAGGATTTTGTGAGGGCCGTACTCTGGGCAGTTGAGCAGTCGATTTCGATGACCGAGCCCTGGTCTGACTTTGATACAACGCGGAGTGTGGCCCCTATGTATTCGCAAATGCGTTTGACTAGTGCAAGCCCTAATCCTGTACCTTCAGAGCCCACATAGCTTCCAGTTTGTTCGTCTAGCAGCATTGCCATAACGGCATCTGGCAGACCAGCGCCTGTGTCGTGGACTTGAATTTTATATCCGGTGATTTCGACAGCTACGGTGCCGCGGTCGGTGTACAAGCACGCGTTTCGGATGAGGTTGCCCAAGGCCGACTCGAGGAGCTTAGCCGGGACTTTGAGTCTAAAGTCATCTCCCGCAAACGTCAGTTTGACCGGTTTGTCACGCACCAAAAATTGGTACTGTTCAACTTGAGCTTGAGCTAGAGCACCGACAGAAATCTCAGATGATTCGATGAGATTCGGCGCGCGCGCAAGCATCAGCAAAACGTTGACGCTCTGCGACGCGTCTTCAATCGCTCTATTGATTCTTTCGACTGGCGCCTGCATTGCCGGGTGTTTTATCGTTTCTAAAGAAAGAATTTCTACAGCGCCGCGAATAATCGTAAGCGGTGTTCGGAGTTCATGGCTGACATCGCCAGTAAAGAATCGCTCGCGGTCGAGGTAGTGCTTCATCTCCTTGGCATAAGCATCGAAAGCTCTCGCGAGCGCGCCGAGCTCGTTATTTTCTTGTAAAAGGGGAAGATGAGGTTGCTTTTCGGCAACTGCCAGAGACAGGCTAGTAATTGGCGAAACAAATCGGCGTGCCATATAGCGGCCTAATAGCAACGAAAATCCAAGGAAGCCGATGAAGGAGGTCAGGATTAATGAGTAGACGGCTTTCTCGACATTTTCGTAGTCTGATGCATGGTCGATTACGACGAATGGTCCAGCCGATGTGTGCCCTCCGAATACGTGCAGCTCAATGCCGTCGACAATAGCTTCTTGAATGCCCTCTGGAAGAGCTCGCAGTGAAGTGGGGATGCCTTCGCCATGATGGAAGCTTAATCCCGATGGCATTTCGACAGGCAAGCCACCAGCATACCTAGGGGCAGCCCATGCGGCGACTTCTTTCAAACGGTCGTCAACAAGCCTGACTTCAATGCCCTCAATGACAAATGCTCCAATAGTAATGAAAAGCAAACAACAGGCTGCAGTAAAAAGAAGGTACGCGCCGATAATTTGCCGGCCAATAGACTTAAAGGGTTTCATTATTTACTATTAATTTAAAGCCGATACCAGATACCGTCTGCAACATCGGTGCTGTTTCCGATTTATCGAGAGTCTGCCGCAATGCATGAATATGGGTGCGCAACGCGTCACTCTGCGGCCGATTGTCGCCCCAGATTGCGTACTCAAGCTCTTCGCGTGAGACCACGGCGGGAGAAGCGCGCATCAAACACCCTAGTATGATGAATCCGGTTTTTGTCAGGCTAAGTGGTCTACCTGCCCTAGTAGCATGAAAACTCTTACAATCAAAGTGAAGGTCCCCAACTACCAAGGTCGACGTTTCAGTGAGACCCTTAGCGCGCCGTACCAGAGCCTGAAGGCGTACCTCTAGTTCTACAAGGGAGAACGGCTTTACCAAATAATCATCGGCGCCGCTTGTGAAACCGTTGACCTTGTCTTCAAGCGTATCACGTGCTGTCAACATCAGCACAGGCGTCGCGTTGTTCATTTCGGTTCGCAGTCGACGACATAGGTCGACGCCGTTTAGCCCAGGCAGCATGACGTCCAGAACGATGGCGTCGTACGTACCCTCTGCTGCGAATGACAGGCCAGCAAAGCCATTAGTTGCGCAGTCGAGCGTGTGGCCTCGAGGCTCGAGGAACCCGAACAGGTTTGCAAGAATGTCCGGGTTGTCTTCAATGATGAGGATTCTCATGCTTTCCTTGGATTTTCTAAAGTCTACAGCAACGTTCTAAGGTCACATGTAAATGCGCGAGTCGAACGGCTCAGCTGTTTGATATTCGACGAAGGCACAGCAAATGCACGTCATTCTACTGTTTGAGCTATTCCCTAGAGGGAAACCGGGTGCCGCAGCTCAGTGCAGCAGCCCCGGCTGTGGTGCGATTACTGTGCAGTCACCTCAGTAGTCAGTGTCGTTTTGTCAGCAAAAGTGACTTGCACTTGGGCGCGATTTCCCTTTGCGAGTTTCTTCAATCCATCTGACGTCATTGTATTGTTTGAGGCAGGGACAAGCGGATATGACGCTTTGCTCTTCGTACCCAACAACGTTAGGGTGCCTGAGGCGCCCGCTGTCGACACGGGTTCGGTCCCTTTAGTGAAGTGGACCTTCGTATTTTTCCCGCTGCCAGAGACTCCAGCCTTCACTTCAGCGTGCTGGACCTTTGGAGTAGGTTCGTCGTGCTCAGGATGAGCCATCGACAATCCATGCACAGCTGCGGACGAAGCAATTGCCAACGAAATGACTAACTTGTTAAATTTCTTCACAATTTACCTTTGAAATTTGGATGCCAGTTAGCGGGCCTGGCGTCCGGTGCCCGGTTGCTGCTATTTCTTGTAGATGTCAGAGTAAAACCCGCTTGCGCGAAGTACCACTGTCACAGGCGCTGCACTCTTGTTTTTCCAGTACCAACCATGCACTCCAGTGAACGGTGCGATGAGCGTGCCACGTGACTCACTAACCGCTTTCTCAAGGATGAAGCTTTCGAATTCGTTTTCCTTGGCGTTGACGGGCTCCCCGTGGAAGTCGTGATTCACCTTCTCCGAATTCTTCGTTTTCCACGTGTAGATTAGGGTGCTTCCCTTCGCCAAGTGCGTCTTCACCTCGACACCTTTGCCTGGAGCAAGCGTAACCTCCATGTCGTCGGCGCGATACGGTAGGGAAGGGCTAGACGAAATCGTCAGCGCGCGCTCCTCTCCAGGAGCGGAAACTGTTGAGCCTGGCACTGCCGCAATCGTTGCTGCTGAAACGCCCTGGCTTGTAGTCTGGACAACCGGCGCCTCTGGAGCTGCATGCAATTTCGTGAGGCCCATGGCCTTACCCAAGCCTGTTACGTCAATGCCGTACTCGGCCGGCAGCACGGCAACTGTGAGAAGAACTGCAGCGACTACGGCGGCGATGAGCGTTGCCCGCAGTAGTTCTCGTTTTGGCACCACGTGGGTGTCGGTCAAAGCTGAATGCATCATGAGAAATGTCCTTACGTACGAAGAAAACCTGTGAATTGAAATCCTGCCAGCATGAAGCCAGCGGTCATGAGGACGAAATTGCTCAGTGACGCGTGGCGAGCGAAGCTGACGGTTGAGCGCCAGTAGCGCATACCAATCAAAATTAGACTCAGCGCTAGCAGCTGCCCTATCTCGACGCCGATATTGAATGCAACCATATTCGGAATCAGTCCATCGGGTGACAGTGCGAAGTCCTGTAGCTTGGTTGCGAGGCCGAGGCCATGGAAAAATCCGAAAATTAGGACCGCCGCTTTTTTGTTAGGTTGAACTCCAAAAACCGTCTGGAACCCTCCGAGGTTGTCAAATGCTCGATATACGATTGAGAGTCCGATTATCGCGTCGACGAAGTAAGCATTGATATGCCATCCGTTCAAGACGCCCATCAGCAATGTGGTGCTGTGCCCAACGGCGAACAAGGTCACATACAAGCCGATATCCTTCATCCTGTACAGGAAGAAAATAACCCCACAAAGGAACAAAAGATGGTCGTACCCGGTCACCATGTGCTTAGCGCCCAAGTACATGAACGGCAGGAATTGGACACCGGTGCTCCCTTGCAGGAAGCTCTTATCCGACTCCGATACCCCGTGAGCGAAAGCGCTCGCACTCAGCAGCATCATCAAGGTGCCTACTACCCACCACCGACTGTTGCCATATAAATGTCTGCGAATGAATGTCATTGTGAGTCCCTATTAATCATGGTCCATATCCCATACCAGGTGAGCGTCGACAAGCAGGGAATAGTACGCACGGGCCGCCGCTACCTTCGTTGTCAGAGCGCTTTGCGCCGCGGTTGCCGCTTGCCGACGCGAGGTCAGGAGCGCCTGCAAGTCCGCCTCACCAAGCGTGTAAGCGCGCTGCAGGAGTTGACTGTTTTCGCGCATGGCTTCGGCACTGCTTTCAGCGATTTGCCAGCTTTCGTAGGCACCGTTCGCTGACGCCAGAGTCGCACTGATGATGGCGTCGAGCTCTCGTTTCTTCAGCTCGTGCTCTTGGTACGATACTTCCGCTGCGTGTACCGACCGGTCTGCGCGGCCTCTGCGGATAGTTCCAGGAATAGGGATGCTCAACATTACGCCAGTCAATCGCTCCCGTCCCCCAACTTCAGAAGCAGTGAACACCCCTACTGTTGGGTCGGGAATTCTGTCAGCGCGAGCGCGAGCGGTATTGGCCTTGGCCTTGGATAGCAAAGCCTCGCTAATTTTTAGCTCATCGCTCTGGTCGATAATTCGTGCGCGAAGTTGTCCAGGTTCAGTGTCAAGCGGCACTGCCTCAGGTACTGCTGAGAAGCGCCGTGGCATGTCAGGAAAGCGGGAATTTAGGCGTGCCCAAGCGACGTTCGCAGCAGTCTTTGCGTCGCTCGCAGCTCGCTGTTGCTCGCCAAGTTCGGCGCGTGCAATTCCCGCATCGAGCTTTGCCGCATCACCTGCTTTGACCCGTTTTTCGACAGCGTTGAAGTTGTCCGTCGCCGCTTTGACCTGGCTTGTTGCAAGCAACGCGTTTTGCTCAGCCTCGGTCCAGTTCAACCACAGGTCGAGCAGTGTGCGTGCTGTTTCGTGCAGGGCTTCGCCATATCTCGCTTCGCCCTCGTCGAGGGTGGCAGCAGCGATGTCACGGTCGGCCCGCGCTTTTTGAGGTAGGCGAAGTGTGCGTTCAAGCCCGACGTTCCATTCGTTGTAGCGAACACTAGGTTCGACGCGACGCCGCTGCGTAGTCGCTTTCGCAGTCCATTCATACGGCGAAGCACGCGTAAGCAGGGCGTCTTGTTGTGCGACCTGGCGGGTACCACGGGCAGCAGCAACTTCTGGGTCCCGGTCAATCAACGGTCTGACGATTTCAGTGGGCAATAAGCCTGGCGTAGGCGGCTGGGCTGCGTTGACGCTGCCGGCGACCAACGCTAGAAATAACCAATATTTCATCGAAATTCTCCTGCTTCGGTCACTGGCGACATCCAATATTTCAAACCGGTTCCGGCAAGTGCGCTGTTCAACTGAGCGACTACTTCGGCGCGCGTTGCGTGCAAGAGCAGTGCCTCGATTCGAGTCATTCGCGCCATGCCAAGAACTTGTTCGGTCGCGTTCAGCGCCGAGTGCTCAAGTCCGTGCGCGGAAGCTGCACTGCTCGTAAAGAATAAAATTTCAGGCATCGTCAGTAAGGTGTCGAGCACCTGCTCTGCGAGTGGGGGAGGGCAAAGTATCGTCAGGCAAAGTTCAGCCATGAGTAGTCTCCGGCTTCGCAACTGCAAAGCGCAAGTAAAGGATTGGTAGCAACATGAGCGTTAGAGCTGTAGCTGTAATCAGGCCTCCGATAACAACGATGGCCAAGGGGCGTTGAATTTCAGAGCCTGGACCCGTTGCGAACAGAAGCGGAATAAGACCGAACGCAGTGATGGAGGCAGTCATCATGACCGGGCGCAGACGTCGACGAGCCCCTTGGACAACGACATCCGCAAGTGCCATTCCGGTGCTCTGTAGCTGGTTGAAATAGCTCACCAGGACAATTCCGTTCAGGACGGTAATGCCCAACAGCGCAATGAATCCTACTGACGCAGGCACAGACAGGTACTCTCCAGTCACCCAAAGGGCGATGATTCCGCCCACGAGCGCGAACGGGATGATGCTCAGGATGAGAAGGGCTTGTCTAACTGAGCGGAAGGTTGAAAACAGCACGATGAAAATCAGCCCTAATGCGACTGGAATCACAATCGCGAGTCGGCTAGCGGCGCGCTGTTGGTTCTCGAACTGGCCACCCCAGGTAATCCTGTAGCCCGTTGGGAGGGGCAGCTTTTTAGCGACGCCAGCTTTGGCTTCCTCTACAAAGCCAACTAGGTCACGTCCACTAACGTTCGCAATCACGACGCTATATCTGCTTCCCATCTCGCGGTCGATTTTCACTGGGCCAGCAGCGCGTTCGAGTGTGGCTATGGCGGAGAGCGGGACTGTACTTCCGTCTTTGCCTGTGATGCGGATGGCGCCGAACTGAGTCGGTGACAGACGTACCGATTCGTCAGCACGGACGATAATTGGAGTGCGCCTGTTGCCTTCGATTGCACTGCCGGCTTGCTGCCCCTCGATTTGTACTCGGAGGCTGTCCTGGATTTCCTCAACGGACAAGCCCAGGCGGCCGGCCTGTAATCGGTCGACGACGACGCGCAAATATTGCACGCCATCGTTCTGAACGGTGTAGACGTCCTGGTTGCCGCGCACTGTCTTAAGCACCTCTTCGACTTGGCTTGCGTAGCGATTCAGTTGGTTGAGGTCAGGGCCGAAAACCTTCACAGCGATATCGCCGCGAACGCCAATAATCATCTCTGACACACGCATTTCGATGGGTTGTGTGAAGCTGTACTTGACACCCGGCAGCTCATCCAACACCTTGCGTACTTCATCCATCAGCGCTTCCTTACTCTTCATCCGCCACTGGTCGCGAGGTTTGAGTAGTAAGTACGTATCGGTCTGATTTAGCCCCATCGGGTCCAATCCAATCTCGTCAGAACCCGCGCGGGCGTTGATACCGATAATTTCCGGTATGGCTTTCATCAAGGCCTGATGGATTTTCAAGTCGAGCGCTGCACTTTGCTCGAGGCTCACTGAGGGAAGCTTCTCGATGCCGACGATGAGGTCACCTTCGTCCATGGTAGGCATGAAGGTTTTGCCTACCTGTGTGTAGACCCCTGCTGCCACGAGCAACATCACTACTGCACCTATCGCAACGATGCGCTGACGGCGCATCGTCCACTCAAGTACTGGACCGTAAGCTGCAAGGAGCTTGCGTGGGAGCCAAGGTTCGTTATGAGCGACGTTTTTCAGAAGGTACGAAGCAAGCACCGGGATGATGGTGAACGACAGGAGCAACGAGCCGGCGAGGGCAAACACAATGGCCAGTGCAACCGGAGAGAAGAACTTTCCTTCCAGGTCCTGGAGAGTCAGCAGAGGTAAGAACACAGTGATGATGATGAGGATGCCAGACGTTACTGGCACAGCGACTTCGCTCACTGCTCGGTAGATGATGTGTAAGCGTGGGAGCTTACCTTTGGATGGGTCATCAGCCATGCGCTGAACAATATTCTCGACGACGACAACAGCAGCATCGACCAACATACCAATGGCAATCGCGAGTCCGCCCAAGCTCATCAAGTTCGCGGACATGTTAAACATGCGCATCAAGATAAATGTGACCAACGCAGCCATTGGCAGAACCATGGCGACGGTAAATGCGGCCCTTGCGTTCCCTAAAAATAAGACTAACAAAACGATGACGATGATGGTCGCTTCCAAAAGCGCGGATGAGACTGCACCGACTGCGTTGGACACCAGGTTGGCTCGGTCATAGAACACGTTGATTGCCACACCTTTTGGTAACGTCGGCTTGAGTTCCTCTAGCTTTTTACGTACACCTTCGACAACCTGCTGCGCGTTAGCGCCCGCTAACCCTAAAACGAGGCCTTGGACCGCTTCGCTCTTGCCACTTTGTGTGACAACGCCGTAGCGGGTCATGGTGCCAATCCGTACCTCCGCCACAGCGCCAATCCTTACTGGAACTCCGTCCTTCACAGTCACCACGACCGAGCGCAAGTCATCAAGGCTTGTGATGCTGCCTTCGCTGCGCACCAGGAGGACTTCATCTCCCTCACCGAGACGCCCGGCACCATCATTGCGATTGTTCGAGGATATGGCTTCCTTCAGCTGCGTGAGAGTGATGCCGCTAGCAGCCATCGCTGGCTCATTGGGCACTACTTCGAAGGCGCGAACTACACCACCCAAGGAGTTGACATCCGCAACCCCGGGAACCGTGCGTAACGCAGGGCGTATCACCCAGTCGAGTAAGCTGCGGCGCTCAGCCAGCGACATGCTCTCGCTCTCAACTGTGAACATGTACATCTCGCCCAGTGGCGTCGTGATAGGCGCCATGCCGCCGCTGATACCTGCGGGTAGACTTTCCGAAATGCCCGCAAGGCGCTCGCTTACCTGCTGCCGTGCCCAGTAGCGGTCGGTCCCATCCTGGAAATCGATAGTCACATCGGCTAAACCGTACTTGGTCACCGAGCGCAAAATCTTGGTGTTTGGTATGCCGAGCATTTCTACTTCAATAGGCACGGCAATGCGATTTTCGACCTCTTCCGGTGTCATACCGGGTGCCTTCATAATGACCTTGACCTGTGTGCTCGAAACGTCCGGGAACGCGTCAATAGGCAGCTGCGTGAAGGCATACCAGCCGGCACCGGCGACCATCAAAGTGGCCAGAAGCACGAACAGGCGCTGCGAGAGGCAGGCCTGAATCAGACGGGATAGCATCAATCGCCTCCCTTTTCGCCAAGCCAGGAGCCTTTGAGCGCGATGACTCCGGACACTGCAATTTTTTCGCCCGCGCGAAGGCTCCCGCTAACGCGCACCCGCTGACCGGCGCTGCTGAGTACTTTTACCGGACGGGCCTCGAAAGCTGCTCCATTACGAACAAACACATAGGCGTCTTGGTTGTCATGGGCTACAGCGGAGAGAGGGATATCCCAAGAGCCACTCGTTGCTGGCAAAGGAAATTGGACGGTAACCAGCTCACCCGGACGAAGACCGCTCGTACCCGCGTCGATAGAAGCCCGGATAACGACCGTCTGGCTGCCCGTCGCCACGATTGGGCTGATGCTTGTCACAGTAGCAGTGCCCGGGCGGCCTTGGAGTGTCAATTTGCTGCCAGTTCGCCATGCGGCGGCTTGGGCTGTCGGCGCCTGGATTTCCAACGCCAAGCGGTCTACTTGGGCTACGTGAATTAGGGCGACAGACGGTTCAACTCGCTGGCCTGGCTTGACATCAACACTCACCACGGTACCCGCACTCTGAGCCGACAGCGTGATGGCATCTTCCAGTTTGCCAGTAGCAATGACGCGCTCAATTTGTGGGCCTGCCATACCGCTAAAGCGAAGCGCCGCTTTGGCCTGGCGCAGCGCCGCTTCATTTTCCGAGAAGCTCGCCTGTGCCTCTTCGAGACGCCGGCGCGCAATAATGCCTTCATCAAACAGCGCTTTCTCGCGCAGGGAAGCTTTTCGAGCGAGATTTGTGCGGCTTGCGGCCTGGAGCAGTTGCAACTGAAGAGGCCCAAGTTCTGGACTGCTAATGCGAACCAAAGCGGTTCCTTGGCGGACCGTCTGGTTCGGCTGTACGAGTACTTGAGTCGCCAATCCCGATAGTGGCGTGCTGACTATCTGCTCTCGGTTGGGAGGTACGCTCACTTGCGCAGGAAGCGACAACATGACTGGTTGAGCCCCCGATTGAAGAGGAGCAGTTTCAATACTCAAGGCCTTCATCTGCTGGTCAGTAACCGTAAACTTGGCCTGTCGCTCTGCCGCGTAAGAGTTAGCGTGAAACGCCAATGCAACTGGCAACAACCGCAGTAGGAGCGTGACTTTTGGTCTCATAAATTTCTCGATATGACGAATTGGACATGCGGACGCAACGCGGCGTCAGCCGTCAAGGTAGATGCTAGAAAAGGGAAGGGCGCAACCAAGCGATGGGACGATGTAATCGTCCACAAACGCCTTATTCAGACTGTTCTACAGAGAGGACTACTTAAGAGCTCTCGGAAAAACGGACGGATTTAGGCTGCAAGTACGGTGAGGCGAGGTGGCTTAAACGGCTGGTCTAACGCTGGACGCGGAAGCGCCTGCGGAGGGAAGTGCAGGGAGATAGAGCTAACTTCAATTTCAACGCGAAGCGCGTTGCCTGGAACGCCGGTAATGAACTGAATGTGTTCCGCGGCGTGAAGTGCGTTGTGTTGAACCGACGTCAGACTGTCATCGTCGGTGGTGTCGTTAGACACCAGTTCATGATGGTCGTGGTCCGCAGCTAACTGGACAACATCGTCATGCATCAAGCCATGAGTCACTGACTTGTTAGTGAGGCTCCATAGGCCCATGTTCGCCAGAAATATGACGAGCAAGATGAGCGCGAGCGGATTGCGGAACTTCAACATGGTGCGACTCTACCACGAAGGTTCGCGTTCGGGAAGATGATGCAAAGTGCTCTTGTGGTTTCGGTGCTTAGGCACATCGCCCACGTCCTAGAGCCCAAGGTAAGTGACGATTTCAGCCCACCTGCAGCTAAGCGTGTGGAGTCCCGTGCCATCCTGCCGCGCGTATGCGCGAAGCTACTTGCTTTGTGGCTGGGTCGCATGGTCGTGCCGATGATGGATGTCCGGATAGTGCTCATGAGAGTGCGTAAGGGGCTCGTGAACATGGTGATGCGAGTGCGGCGCATTTATGTCGACGTCTGCATCGTGTTCGTGCTCATGATGGGTGTCGTGGTCATGAACGTGCTTGTGTTCGAACATCGTATGTTCATGTGCATGCCCATGCGACTCTGTCAGATGCAGCCAGAGGCCAATACCCATGAGCACAGCTGCAGTCCAAAAAGCGATGCCTGGACGTTCCCCAAACATGACCAAGGAAATCAAGGCGCCAGCAAAAGGTGCTGCGGAAAAATATGCGCCGGCTCGCGCGGTGCCAAGATGGCGAAGGGCCAAGACGAAGAGCACCAGGCTAATCCCATAGCCACATAATCCGACCGTTGCTGCGGTCAAAACAGTTGTCAGCTCAGGCAGTTGCTGGCCAAGCGAGAACGCAATGACCAGGTTGACGGTACCCGCAGTTAGTCCTTTAAGGCATGCAATTTGGACGGGGTCGCTAGCGGAAACTTTACGAGTCAAGTTGTTATCAATCGCCCAGCACAGGCAGGCCGCTACGATAGCTAGTGGCCCCCATGGAATACCGAATTCTGGTCGCTCGCTCCAAGAGAGCAGTGCCCCGGCCGCGACTATGAACACCATGCCGACGAAAATTCGCCGGTCAAAATTTTCTTTGAATACGAACCACGCTAGCATCGCTGTCAACACGCCTTCAAGGTTGAGGAGGAGTGAAGCTGATGATGCTGGTGTATTGACCAGCCCGACCATTAGGAGAACCGGTCCCGCTATGCCGCCGGACAAAATTGCGCCTGCGAGCCAGGGAATGTCACCTTTTGGGACGAGAGCCGGAGTGCTGTCGCGCACCAACACAGGTCTTAGTGCGAACCAGGTCGCCAAGCCTAGACCGCTACCCAAGTAAAGCAATCCGGCGAGCATTACCGGGTCGACTCTCCCAGTTAGCTGCTTGGAAAACGGGGTGCTTGCACCAAAAAGCGCTGCAGCAAGCAGAGCATAAAGCACTCCTTTGTGCATAGTTTCCTTGTTAGATAGACATCTTCGTGATGGGCTCTCATCTCGGCACCATTCGTCTCTCAGATGGTACTCAATACCCTACCCCCCTATAGTATATCGAATCTGAGGAAGTAGCTCGCACTATCCAAAATGTGAGGAAGTTGCGTATAGGCACCCACAGCAGTCTAAGTTAAGTGAGTTGTTAACAAAGTCTTGACACTGAAAATGGTGTAATGAAATTGCGCTCCACATGCTTGCTACTTACTGTGTCATCCACGTCGCCATGTCGGAGCTTACTTATGCCTCTGGTCAAAAGGTGACTTTGTTGAAATACTGCGTTTGATGAGCACCCACGGCGCATTCACGGTCCGGTGCAAGGCGTATGGACTCCAAGCGAGGGCAGTGCTAGCTAACCTTGTGTACGAATCGCCGCGTCTAAAGTCATCGGCCTATCAGCAGCGAAGAGCAGTAACTCAGAAAGGTGTTTTATGACGTCTCAAGATACAACAAGCGAGAATTCGGACAGGTACGGTAGTCCAGCCATCTTTTTTCATTGGACACTTGCAGTTTTAATTGTCGGGCTTATCGGTTTGGGCTGGTATATGATGTCGGTCGAAGAAGAGCCAGGTAGTGAATGGCTTTTCGGCCTTCATATATCGCTCGGTCTTACAGCGGCAGCGCTCATTGTAATGCGACTCTTCTGGCGTCTAAGACATGTGCCCGCTGCTTTACCGTCATCGCTGCCAGTCTGGCAAATCAAAGCTTCACGTTACACTCATAAAATGCTGTATCTTTTATTGATATTGATGCCAACCACCGGCTATCTTGGTGCTTCGTTCAGTGGGGATGGCGTAGCGTATTTCGGCGTCCCAACACTGGGTTGGGCCTCCAAGAACGAAATTCTGAAAGAGCAGCTTTTCACTATTCATTCTTGGATTGCTTGGATTCTAGTGGCAGCTATTGTGCTACATGTGCTGGCAGCACTGAAGCATCTGCTTCTTGACCGAGATGGAGTCTTCGAGCGGATGTGGCCACGCTTATAAAAGCCAAACATTTCTTTAGCCACTGTACAGGCCTTAAAGCGAAAGCAGCATGCCTGCAAGATAAATATTTTCATATATTTTATATCTATGGACCAGCCACCAATAAGTCACTTTAAAAGCAAGGCTGGCTATCGCCGCATTTTCGCCGCCTTTGTCAACTCGATGGAGGGTTTTCGAGATGCTTGGCGATACGAGCACGCTTTCCGACAAGAACTCATGGGTGCTTCAATTGCCACCGTTGTCGCCATGATGCTTCCGGTCCCAATGCTTCAGAAAGCATTTCTTGTCGCTGTCTTGCTGCTGGTTCTGCTGGTGGAAATCATCAATTCTGCAATCGAAGCAGTAGTAGACCGCATTGGACTTGAGCGCCATCCATTGTCTAAGCGGGCTAAGGATTTAGGCAGTGCTGCTGTAACCTTATCCCTAGCTATTGCTGCCTTAGCATGGATTTCGGTGTTGTCAAGCCATTACCTATAGCAGTTTCAGCTGACAGTTGCTCGATATTGATGTGCTCACTCATTACGGCACTTAGCACTGCGGCGCCAACTTTTGGAACGGAATAAATGAGAATACGCCATACCGAAGGGCACCGGATTGACGCAATTGGATGGCTACGCGCCGCGGTGCTTGGAGCCAATGATGGAATTGTGTCGACTGCAAGTCTTATCTTAGGTGTCGCTTCAGCAAGTGCGGCGCACGAGAATATCCTGACCGCCGGTGTCGCAGGTCTTGTTGCTGGCGCCATGTCTATGGCCACAGGTGAATACGTATCGGTGTCGTCCCAAGCCGATACGGAGAGGGCTGCCATGGCAGAAGAAAGAACAGAACTTCACGAGAACTACTCTGGAGAACACGCGGAGCTGACGGCAATATACGTACGACGAGGGCTCGACCATTCCCTTGCAACACAGGTGGCCCAAAAGTTGATGGACCATGATGCAATCGGTGCTCATGCCAGGGATGAGCTAGGCATTTCTGAAACAACCACGGCGCGGCCTTTGCAGGCTGCTGTCTATTCAGCTGCAAGTTTCGCCGTCGGTGCCGCGTTACCTCTTGGGGTTGCTGTGGTCACACCCACAGCGATTTTGATTCCATCCGTAGCGGTAGCTGCGCTTGTATCGCTGGCAATCCTTGGCGGACTCGCGTCGAAGACAGGAGGCGCACGTATCTTACCCGGCGTCGTGCGGGTTACATTCTGGAGCGCCCTTGCCATGGGTGTGACCGCAGGCATTGGTGCGCTCTTCGGCGCCGTCGGTTAATACGCGTGCTGCGAATGCGGCAGACTGTCACAACTGTCACTCCCTTGCGGCGAGGGCGTCACTAGATTGTAGGCAAGGCAGCGCCCGGTCTCGTGCGGGGGCGCCTAAGCAAAGGACAACGCGCCGCTTCCTAGGAGGAGCGGACCATTTCTAAAGGAAAAATGGTGTGAACATTGGACAAGCTGCTGACGCCTCAGGAGTGACCGCAAAAATGGTCCGGTACTATGAAAGTATAGGCTTGATTACTGCTGCAAATCGCACTGATTCAGGCTATCGTCAATACAACGAGGGTGATGTCCAAACGTTGCGCTTCATTAAACGCTCTCGTGACCTGGGCTTCTCGCTCGAGCGTATTAAGACCTTACTGAGCCTATGGCAGGACCGTAGCCGACAAAGTGCCGACGTGAAGGAACTAGCTCAGCGATATATCGCCGAGCTCGATGATGACATCGCGAAGCTGCAGTCAATTCGTGACCAGCTGCAGCACGTGGCTAAGAACTGCCATGGCGACTCCCACCCTGACTGTCCGATTCTTGATGAGCTGGCACAACCGCGTGTGCGAGCTGAGCCCAGGGCCTAGATAGAGCGCATCTGTCAGGTGTTTTACCTTGGGAAGACAGTTGCGATGCATGTTCTTCCCAGAAAGGTAGCAAGCGGATGAACAGAAAAGAATAAAACCATTGCGTATACCACTTCGTCGGAGGAGAGGGCTCGAAACCCCGCGGTCGACGAGGAACAAGAGCGTCAAGCGGGATACCATGGGCGCACACTGGGCAGCAGCTAGAGGTGAGGTAGGAGCGAGCAAATTCGCTTGAAGTCTGGCTGGAGTACCGGCGCATTTGCGCGAACCGGTATGCCCGGGCGATTCACGCACCGCCGGGCAGAGATGCGAGCTTGCTGTCGTTAGCAAGCAGGGGGCATCTTTGCCCGGGATGTAACTTCTATAAGAAGTAAACAGACAGTATCAAGGCCTGCCGCGTGTTTACAATTACTTGCTACGGTAGTGTCCGCGAACGTACGTTCCATCACGACGTGTGTACCCGCTAACGTGTGTCGTCTTGGGCCTTCGTGTTGCTGAGCTGATGTCGCCATAGCAGGACCCATTCTCAGCGCAAGACGGCCCGGCTGCGACTGGTAACACGACTGTTTCGACTGCGTCAGGGCCCAGGGCAGTTGGCGCCTTAGGTTTAGTTGGCGCGCTCTTCGCCGTTTCAAAAGAAGCCTGTTGGCCATCTGTAATGTAGGTGTCGCGAGTGCGGGCGTGGGGCGAGCTTGAACTACGTCCTGGCGCAGACGATAGTGACTCCGAAGTCCTGACTGTATGGATACAGCTGCTGTACCCCTTCTGGCAGTTGTACGCATTTCGGCGTGATGCGGATTCCGTGACGGTCGTACGTTGGACGTCAGTGAGGATGCTCGCATCGCATCCAGAGTATCCGCTGTTGCAGCTGTGGAAATTGCGGGTACGACCTGACGCATCGACTTGTGCGCGCTGTGCTGCAGTCAAAAGCGCCGTATCGCACCCTGAGTACCCCCTATCGCAGTTGGCGAAATTTCGAGCCAGGGCTGAGAGTTTAACTTTGTCATGCTGCTGCTGTGTGAGCAATGTTAGGTCGCAGGATGAATATCCGTTATCGCAGCTCCGAAAGTTTCGGCTGTGCTGGGATTTGAGGACTTGTGCCTGCTGTGCTGTCGTTAGTAAGGATTCGTCACAGCTGCTGTAACCGCTATCGCAGCTGCGAAAGTTCCTTACCAAGGCAGAGCTGTGAACCTGTGTTCGCTGAGGTTCAGTCAGCAGAGCCAAGTCACAGCTTGAGTATCCACTGTCGCAAGAACGGAAGTTTCGTGCGAGGGTTGATTGACGAACCCGTTCAAGTTGAGACGCGTTCAATAAAGATATGTCGCAGCTTGAATACCCGGCCTCGCATGAGCGAAGGTTCTGGCTGACTTGTGACTCTTGAGCACCAGCTTGCGTCGATACAAGCAGAAGCAGGGAAAACCAGAGTCGGATGAGGGTCATCATGTAAATACCGTAATGTTGTGGTAGCGCAAAATCATCTATTTTCGTAGCGTATTGATATTGCCTCTTTTTTGTAAATCTGACAATGCCACGGAGCCGGGGCGCGGCAGACGCAACTATTTGTTAAGTTCAGCGCGATTTCGCTTGACCTTCCTGTTGTGGGAAGGTGTATCTTGGATTTGTGTCACCCTGACGGTGAAAGAGCTCGTGCTACACTTTCGACCAATGAATCGAACCCTGAAAACCTACGTACTATGGCTGCTAATCGCCGTGATGCCTTTCCAGGCATTCGCAGCGAATGTGCTGCGGGCGTGCGGTTCAAGTCATCAGAGTATGAGCATGGTCGCCAGCGCAATGGACCACGGTAACGTATCAGATATTTCTGACGGTGCAGGCATGGACCAACCGTCCGGCCAGGATGACCATTGCCCAGAGATGGCGTCGTCTAGCAAACAGAGCAGCGAGACGTCCACAAGCATCAAGCATGGGTCGTGCAGTGCTTGTGCTGCTTGCTCTGTTGGGGCCTTCGCTCCCCCTCAGCTGTTGACCTTCAAACCTTCCTTCAGTAACGCTGAGGTCTATGAGACCTTCGGCTCTACATTTGTCGGCGGATTCATCCCCGACAGTCTCGAACGTCCCCCCCGGCCCTTCGCCGTTTAATCGTTTTCGGTAGCAACGACGCGCGTACTCGCTCGTATTTCGTTGTGCTTTTGTCGCGCAATACTACTGCGCGCCTACTTTCGATTTTGGGAAAACTATGTTTTCAAAGCGTTTTGTTGCCGCTACCGCGGCAGCCGTAACTTCGCTCGTGTCCTTTGCGAGCGAGCCTCCAGTTTCTCTTAAGGTCGCTGACCCAGCTGCCCAAGTTCCGCAAACGTCGTACACCTCGGTTTTGTCGACATACACCCCAGTGAGGGAAAGTAACGTCTCACCTGACAAAGTTTGGCGAGAGGCTAACGCTACAGTTGCAAGCGAGGGCATGCATGGGGAAGCTCATGGGGCCGAATCTCCGGCGCCGCAAGATGCTAGCGGCCACGCTGGGCACACGATGCCGGCCCAAGGTGCAAATCCAAGCGCTAGCCCGAGCCGCGCAACACCAGCTGCACCCGCTGGCCAGGCGTCCCATGCCGGTCATCAAATGCCAGCTCCAACAGCCTCTCCAGCGACGTCTAATGGCCAACCTGCCGCTGCAGTGCATACCGGTCATCAAATGGCGCCAACTCCAAAGCCAGACCCACACGCAGGTCATCAGATGGCACCAGCTCCAAAGCCCGACCCGCATGCGGGTCATCAGATGGCACCAGCTCCAAAGCCCGGCTCGCATGCTGGGCACCAGATGGGCCAGCCGAAGAAGCCAGCCAATGCGGCTAGCGCAGCACCTGCGAGTGGAGCAATGAATGACGCTGCGCATGGGCAGCATCAGCAACCTCAAGAAAAAGGAACCAGGAAATGAGGCCTCTGAATATCACACCTGCTTTGAAGACTTCTGGCCTCCTTCTAGCGATATCAGTTTTGGCCGGGTGCTCGACGCTATCTAGCGACGGCGGAGCAACTGACGTCTCAAAGTTGACGAAACCGCGGACCGGCTTCGGAGTCTCGGCAGAGCGCAACGACAAAGATGCGCAGACTAGCACTACTGAAGTCTCGAAGTTGTTGTCGTCGCCGCTGACACCGGACAGCGCTGTACAGATTGCCCTGCTCAACAATCGCGGCTTCCAGGCGTCACTGGCGGAGCTGGGCGTATCGGAAGCCGACTTCGTTCAAGCCGGCCGGCTGCGTAACCCTGGTTTCTCGTTTAGCAAGATGCGGGGCGTCGACACTACTGAAATCGGACGTAGCGTCATGTTCGATTTGATTGGCCTCCTGACTCTTCCAGTTCGAAGCACTATCGAACGCGGTCGGTTTGAACAAGCGAAGCTGGTTGCAGCGTCAGAAGCCGTCCGCTTAGCTAGCGAAACTCGCCGGGCTTACTTCAACGCTGTAGCGGCTGCTCAGGCAGAGAAATTCATGAGCCAAGTAGTAATTTCAGCCGAGGCTGGAGCTCAACTGGCGCAAGAGCAGGCGAAGGTTGGTAACTCTAGCAAACTGGACAAGGCACGCCAGCAGGCGTTTTATGCCGAAGCAACGACGCAGTACGCCCGTACCCGCCACGCTGCGACGGCTGCACGTGAACAACTCGTGCGGTTACTCGGCCTCTGGGGTTCAAACATCAACTTCAAAATTCCTGACCGCTTGCCGGACCTGCCGCAAAAGCCGAATGAGCCTGATGCGCTTGAGGCAATGGCGATGGAGCAGAGGCTCGACATTCAGTTTGCCAAACGAGATGTCGAAGCTACTGCTCGGTCGCTGGGCCTGACCAACGCGACGGGCTTCATCAATGTCCTTGACGCTGGATATGCCAATAAGAGTACGACGGGCGCACCTCGCGAAAACGGCTACGACATATCACTGGAGCTGCCCATTTTTGACTGGGGCGGGGCACGACGGGCTCGTGCCAAGGCTACCTACATGATGTCTCTCAACCGCACCGCTGACACTGCCATTCGAGCGCGCTCGGAAGTGCGCGAAGCGTATTCGGCGTACCGGACTACTTACGACGTCGCCAAGCACTATCGCGACGAAGTCGTCCCGTTGAGAAAGCAAATTTCGGACGAAGTTCTTCTCCGCTACAACGGCATGCTTGCCAGCGTGTTCGAGCTTCTGGCCGATGCACGCGACCAGGTGATGAGCGTGAACGGCGCCATTGAAGCGCAGCGCAATTTTTGGATTGCAGAGACCGACATGCAAGCAGCTATCAATGGCGGCGGCGGGGCTGTTTCGCAAGCAGTGACGGCAAGTTCAAGTTCTGCGCCAGCAGCACAACATTAATTGGGAGAGTTGAAATGGTTTCACGTAGAGATTTATTCACCGGTGCAGCAGCCTTGGTCGGGGCCGGGGTAGTTAGCCGCGTTGGCGCAGCATCCCTCCCAGAAGCAGTAATCATGCAGAGTGCTTCAACACAGGTGCCACCGCCACCACCGAATGGGCGTCCATACAACCCAGTGGTGACGCTCAACGGTTGGTCGCTCCCTTGGCGTATGAACAACGGGGTAAAGGAATTTCACTTGGTTGCTGAGCCCGTCGTACGTGAATTTGCGCCGGGCATGAAAGCGAATCTCTGGGGTTACAACGGTGCTTCACCGGGGCCAACCATTGAAGTTGTTGAAGGCGACCGTGTTCGGATTTTTGTGACGAATAGGCTCCCGGAGCATACCAGTGTGCACTGGCACGGTCAGCGTTTGCCCAACGGCATGGATGGCGTAGCTGGCCTAACGCAAAAACCTATCCAGCCCGGTAAGACGATGGTCTATGAATTTGAGGCAAAGCGCCCGGGCACCTTCATGTATCACCCGCATGCGGACGAAATGGTCCAGATGGCCATGGGAATGATGGGGTTCTGGGTGACCCACCCGAAGAATCCCAACTTCATGAAAGTCGACCGCGACTACGTATTCCTCCTCGGTAGCTATGACATCGAGCCTGGTAGCTTTGTGCCAAAGACATCGACGATGTTGAACTTCAATTTATTTACGTTTAACAGCCGAGTGTTTCCAGGAATTGATTCAATGGTCGCGCGCCAGGGCGAGCGCGTACGCATTCGTTTTGGCAACTTGACGATGACCAATCACCCGATTCACCTGCACGGCCACGAATTCGAAGTAACTGGCACGGACGGCGGCTGGACTCGACCGGAATCGCGTTGGCCAGAAGTGACTGTCGACGTCGGCGTGGGTCAGATGCGCGCTATCGAGTTTGTCGCAAGTGACCTAGGCGACTGGGCATTCCACTGCCATAAATCTCACCACACCATGAATGCAATGGGACATGACGTTCCCAACATGATTGGCGTATCTCAGAGCGACGTCGCGAAGAAGATTAGCTCAATTATTCCGGACTACATGGCCATGGGCTCGACAGGTGGAGCGATGGGTGAGATGGAAATGCCACTGCCAGAGAACACTTTGCCGATGATGGGTGGACAAGGGCCATTCGGTGGGGTTGAGATGGGCGGGATGTTCACCGTGATGAAGGTTCGTAAGGAACAGAAGCGCGGCGATTACAGCGACCCGGGTTGGTACAAGCACCCTGCTGGAACTCTGGCGTATGAATGGAATGGTGCCCCGCCGGAAGCCACCAGGAACACCTCAGCCGGCGGGCAGTCTATGCCTGCAGGTAAGCCTGCTCAGAATGTGGAATTTAACGTCCGTAAGCCATCGGGCCATTCTGGGCATTGACCTCGAGCGAAGTGGCTGAGTTTGAGCGCAGTGAATAGCGTTGTAACTGGCAGTTCGAAATGGGGCTGCTAAACCTAAATTAAAGAAGAGATATCGAATGAAAATCGCAAAAATCATTGCTAATGTCGCCGCCATAGTTGCTCTCCTCGCTTTCAATAATGCGATGGCGCAGTCTCACGACCGTGAAAATCACGCTCCCGCACCCGCGGCAGTCGCAGGTCAAGAACTGGCACTGTCGGAAGGCGAAGTCAAGAAAGTCGATAAAGATACCGGGCGTTTGACTATCAAACACGGTCCACTAGAGAACCTTGGTATGTCCGGCATGACCATGGTATTCGGTGTAAAGGACGTTTCAGCACTCGATACGCTCAAGGCCGGCGACAAGATTAAGTTCGTCGCTGAAAGGCTTGATGGGCGCTTGGTGGTGACCCAGTTGGTGCTTCAAAAATAAGTAAGGGAGGTAGGAGGCGTCTGTGTCTGAATCAGCATCGGCGCTAGGTGTATGTAATCGGATGAGTACTTTTGCAACCAACCAAGGAGTAAATATGAAAATCTCGAAAATCGCACTAGCCGCAATCGCCGTGATTGCGCTGTCTGCTAACGCGGCACCTCAGCATCAAAGCGGCGCACACGGTGCCGCTGGGCATGACATGACAAACATGCAGTCGATGCACAAGAGCTCGCCGAACGCGGCTAAGGCGCCGTATGAACTGCAGTTCCTGGACACCATGGCGATGCACCATCAGATGGCTATGCACATGGCCAGCCTGGTCGAAACTCGTTCTGCCAGCGAACACCTCAAGGGTATGGCCAAGAAGATGATGGCCGAGCAGGAGAAAGAGATTGCGCAGCTCAAGGGTTGGAAAGAGCAGTGGTATGCCGGCAAACCAGATGCAGTAAACATGAAGATGCCAGGCATGTCCGAGTCGATGAAGGGAATGACAGGCGACAAGCTAACGTCGGCGAAGGGCGAGCAGTTTGACCGCATGTTTGTGGACATGATGAGTCAGCACCACAAAGGCGCAATCAAGATGGCGCAGACCGCGGCACCAAAGCTCGAGCACGCCGAAGTTAAAGAGTTCGCAAACAAGCTCGTCGAGATGCAGAAGAAAGAAGTGGCACACATGGCAGAAATGAAGAAATCTTCGGCGAAGAAATAAGACGCTGCAGCTGAGCGAAGAGCCGACAAGCCTGTCAGCGATGAATAGCTTGTCGGGTCGTCCCCTACAACTACCAACCTATAAATCTATGCGTAAAACACTGTTTGCCATTGCTATCTCGGCCGCATCGCTTCAGGCATTCGCAGCAACGCCGCTTGAAACGTTAACTGCGTTTCATGCGGCACTGTCCGCCGGAAAGGCTGACGCAGCAACCGTTTTCCTCTCCCCAACCATCAACATTTTCGAGTCCGGTTACGTCGAGCGCTCCCGCGATGAGTACGCTGGTCACCATCTTCCTGGCGACATCGCGTTTGCCAAGGCCACAAGTCAAACGGTCGTGCGACAGAACGAAAGAGTTGAGGGAAATATCGCCATCGTCACACGTGAAACGGAAACAAAAGGCAAGTTCAAAGGGACCGATGTTCACTCGTTTGGCACCGAGACTGCCGTATTGGAAAAGCAGGGTGACAAGTGGGTCATCACGCACGTTCACTGGTCTTCCCGTAAAGCCAAGTAACCAATCACCTACATAGAGGCAATATGAAAACCCTTCAAAAAATCGTAGCAGCCTGCGTTTTTACAGCAGCCACCATTGCGGCCCCATTTGTCATGGCGCACGCGAAACTCAGTACCTCGAACCCGACGCCAGGGGCGGTCTTAGAGACAGCTCCTGCCGAAATCACCCTGACCTTCAACGAAAAGGTCGAGCAGGCGTTTAGCACCGTGACGTTGACTTATACGGACGGTAAGGTCATCGCAACCGACAAGGCCAAGGTCGACGTCGGTAACCCGAAAATCGTGCGCCTCCAAACCAAGGGACTGTCCACCGGCACTTACACCGTTAAGTGGGCCGTCGCCGGCAACGATGGTCACCGCCGTACGGGAACCTTCTCATTCTCGGTGAAATAAATGGATAGTGTCCTGGGTCTGCAGGTTGGGTCAGCCATTTTCTTGAACGTTGCGTTTGCTTGGCTTGTAGGTTCATGGTTGGCGCGCCGCTGGATGTCCGCTGTGGGCGCCTCGAAAACGGACACCGAACACCTGTTAGGTTCAGCTGACATCTTTGCTGGAGCACTAGGAGTGTTGGCAGGCTGCGCGGGCCTATGGGCTTCCGCTGCAGTCATGGGTGGTGTAAGCCTGGCCGAAGCTAAGGACCTCGTGTGGCAGATGTTGACCATGACGAGTATTGGACGAGCTGGCTATATTTCGCTTGGTGCTCTAGCGCTCGCACTCGCGATTCGCGCCTATCGTTCAACGGCCGCATGGCGTGAGTGGGCAGTGCTTGCGGCATTAGGCGTCTTTGCGTTTGTACGCGCATCGATGGGCCACGCAGGAGAGAACGGTTACTGGACTATTCCTTTTGCAGCTGAGGTTGTTCATCTAACTGCTATGGGAGCATGGACCGGCCTGGTGTTTGTCTCAGCTTGGAAGGCGATGGGAGCCGACGCGCTCCAAGACGATTCGAATCGGATGGGTGGATATCTCGAGGCGATGTCGGTAGCGGCCACTGTTGCAGTCATCGCGATTTTTGCCACGGGATTATTTAACTCATGGCACAGGGTTGGCACCGTAGACAACCTTCTTGGCGGCACCCTCTACACGACGGCGCTTTTGGTAAAGGTCGCTCTAGTTGCAGTGGCGTTGCTACTGGGCGGGTACAACAAATTTTTCGGACTAGCCCTTGCGCGGAACTCAGCGCAAGGTATCGCGCGCGTGAAGTTTGCGCTAAAGGTAGAAAGCATTGTCTTACTTGCTGTGTTGTTTGCAGCGGCTGTTCTGACTGCGCAACAGCCGCCAGCTGCCATGTGAGTGTGTTAACTGTCCGGATACCGCAAATTTCTGCGATATCCGGCAGCGTAAACGTGCTTGACCTTCCTATTATTGGAAGGCCTAAAGTGAACTGTGAATGAGCTTTCACGCGTAGATACGCAACTCTGCCGCACATTTTGTAAGTAGTGCTGCAGCTTCGGACGACATCACGAACATTGAGAGGCGACCATGGCTGAGAGTAAAGCTACACACGACCGTATGGCGGGACACGGCCATCATCATTCGCACGGCGAAGAATCCACGCGCCTTCCCGACCAACCGGCAGACCCGAAGCCGTTCACTGACCCAGTGTGTGGCATGAAAGTTGGTTCTAACCCTGAGCGCGAGATTTCGTTTAAGGGCGAGGTATATCACTTCTGCAGCGCAAAATGCATGGTTAAGTTCAGGGCCGCTCCAGAGAGCTATTTAGCCCCAGATAACTCAGCCGAGGTGCGCCTACAGGAAGCACCGGCAGGGACAATTTTTATCTGTCCGATGCATCCTGAGATTCGACAGCCTGCGCCGGGAAATTGCCCGATTTGCGGTATGGCGTTAGAGCCTGAGCTCCCGTCGTTGGAAGATGAAGAAAATCCAGAGCTGGTCGACTTTCGCCGGCGCTTCTGGTGGACGCTACCACTGACAGCAGTTGTCTTTGCACTGGCAATGTTCGGCCATATGCTTTTCCCGGCAGGCGTAGCGGGACAGAACTGGATTGAGTTAGCGCTAAGCACACCGGTCGTTCTCTGGGCAGGCTGGCCATTCTTTGTGCGATGGTTCCAATCCCTCATACGCATGAGCCCGAATATGTGGACGCTCATTGGCTCAGGGGTCATGGCTGCGTATGGCTACAGCGTCGTTGCTACTTTGGCGCCAAGCGCTTTCCCAATTAGTTTCGCGAGCCACGGTCGCATTGGTGTGTACTTCGAGGCGGCGGCAGTAATCGTTTCGCTGACGCTGCTCGGCCAAATCCTCGAACTGCGCGCGCGCTCGCAGACGTCTGCTGCCATCAAATCATTGCTGGGCTTGGCTCCCAAGACTGCAAGGCGAATCGCTTCGGACGGAAGCGAGAAAGATGTACCACTCACTCATGTGCACGTTGGGGATTCCCTTAGGGTTCGTCCAGGCGAGAAGGTGCCGGTAGACGGAGTCGTGTTGGAAGGGGAGAGCGCGGTTGACGAGTCGATGCTGACAGGCGAACCCGTGCCCGTAACGAAAAGACCTGGCGACCGGCTGATAGGCGCAACTATCAACACAAGCGGAAGCCTTGTTATGACCGCGGAGAAGGTCGGGTCAGAAACGATGCTGTCGCAGATTGTCCAGATGGTTTCGCAGGCTCAGCGTTCACGCGCACCAATGCAGCGCCTGGCTGACTCGGTAGCTGGATATTTCGTTGTCGTCGTGGCCGCAATCGCGGTTTTGACCTTTGTGGTCTGGGGGCTGTTTGGTCCCGAACCAAGCTGGGTTTTTGGATTCGTCAATGCGGTAGCAGTGCTCATTATTGCCTGCCCATGCGCGCTCGGCTTGGCCAACCCGATGTCCATCATGGCTGCGACCGGCCGTGCGGCAACGCAGGGAGTTCTCTTCCGCGATGCTGCGGCTATCGAAGACCTTCGAAAAGTGGATACCCTCATTGTAGACAAGACGGGAACGCTAACGGAAGGGAAGCCGACGTTTAACACCGTTGTCGCAGCCCCAGGAAATGACGATGAGTACGTCCTGCAGCTTGCCGCCAGCCTCGACCAAGGCAGCGAACATCCGCTAGCCCACGCTATCGTAGCTGAGGCGAAGAGCAGAGGGATTTCGCTCTCGAAGCCTGAGTCCTTTGAGTCTGCAAGTGGTATCGGGGTGACAGGTGTCGTAGACGGAAAACGTGTTGCTCTCGGAAATACGGCACTGATGGAGTCTTTGGGCGTAGCTTGGGCCGGCCTCACAGGACATGCCGAGAGTTTAAGAGCCGAGGGCGCCAGCGTAATGTATTTGGCCGAGGGCGGCACGCTCGTGGGAATCCTGGCGGTATCCGACCCTATCAAGGCAACAACGATGGAGGCACTGACAAGTCTTCGTAACGATGGGATTACTGTCGTGATGGCTACTGGCGATGGAATCACGACGGCGCGCTCGGTTGCCGCAAAACTCGGGATAGACGAGTTCCATGGCGAAGTAAAGCCTCAAGACAAGCTAGCTTTGGTAGATAAGTTGCAGAAGGCGGGGCGGGTTGTCGCAATGGCTGGCGACGGCATCAATGATGCGCCGGCGCTCGCCAAAGCAAATGTCGGTGTAGCCATGGGTACGGGGACGGATGTGGCTATCAACAGTGCCCACATCACCCTCGTGAAGGGAGACCTACGCGGCATTGCAGTGGCTCGCTCCATCTCTGTACAGGCAGTGCGAAACATGTGGCAAAACCTCGGCTTTGCCTTTGTCTACAACGCGCTCGGAGTTCCACTGGCAGCTGGGGTGCTCTATCCCTTCACTGGACAGCTGCTGTCGCCCATGATTGCCGCTCTCGCCATGAGTCTTAGCTCGGTCTCAGTAATCACCAATGCACTGCGTCTTCGAGGACAGGTGGCACCGGCGAGCACCCGTGCCATGAACTCACATTAAGGAAAGGACGCACATGCCACACTCAGACATCGTTAGCGAGAACCAAGTGAGCGCCTCTTGCTCGTCCAAGTTGCAAGCAGAGCAGCTCAACAGTTCCTGCTTCTGCAGCAGCCTGGACAAGTCTGTCTTGAAGGCGGCATTGTCTGGTGAAGTGCACGACGACACGCTTTTTGAGTTGATAGAGGAACGATGTCCGTTCCTGTTCTCAGCACGGCCAGTGTTTATTTCACAGACCCAAGCAGACAGAATCAAGGAGGTAGTTGAGGCGCTTGAGTCAGTCATCAGGCTTCCCGCATACAGGGAGCTCATACTGGCCGATGCGCCAGACATCGCCAAGATAGGGACCCGCGGTGTACAGGGCGTATTTTTCGGATACGACTTCCACCCTGACGGCGCGAACCTCGGCCTCATTGAAATCAACACGAACGCCGGAGGCGCATTGCTTAACGCCGTTATGGCGATAGCGCATCGAACCTGCTGCCTGGACGATACGCAACTGGCACAGGCGGTTTTTTCGGGCGCTATGTTCGAGGACCAGATAGTTCAGATGTTCAAGTCGGAATGGGCCGCTGCAAGACCAGCCGCGCCTCTGCGAACCATTGCGATAGTAGACACGCAACCTCATCAACAATACCTCTATCCGGAGTTTCTTCTCTTTCAACGACTGTTCGCCAGGAACGACATCAATGCCGTTATCGCAGACCCTGGTGAACTTGTCTTTACAAACGGCGCACTGTGGTGTGGTGAGCTGAAGATTGACTTGGTCTACAACCGACTTACTGACTTCATGCTCGAGGCGCCGGAGTCGCGCCCTTTGCATGACGCCTACTGCGAGGACGCCGTAGTACTCACCCCGCATCCTCAAGCTCACGCTCTCTACGCAAACAAGCGAAATCTCACCATTCTGAGCGATGCCACAGCACTGGAAGCTCTCGGTGTGCCCCAAGCGACGATTGAGATATTGGTTGCTAACGTGCCGTCCACGGAGAGCGTATCGACAAGTAACGCTGAACGATTGTGGAACGAGCGCCGCAACTTGTTTTTCAAGCCTGTTGCCGGGTATGGAGGAAAAGCTGCTTACCGGGGCGACAAGGTTACAAAGCGGGTTTGGCAGGAAATATTGGTAGGCGAGTATATCGCCCAGCGCGTTGTTGCTCCGGGCATGCGAGTCTCCGGCACGGGACATAGTCCCGAAACGTTGAAGTTCGACTTACGCAGTTACGTGTACGACAGCAAGGTTCAGTGGACCGCAGCGCGCGTCTACCAAGGCCAAACTACAAACTTCAGAACCCCGGGCGGCGGCTTTGCGCCTGTCTATACTCTGGCTGACAAAGACTTGGCTGCGGAGTTGTCCGAAATTAGAGCAGCTATAAGTAAGAGCTGCTGCGCTAGTGAATGTGAGTGACCAGGCGCAGCGCTGATGAGCAGTGGGCGAATAGCTGACCCAGACGTCATTAAAGCAAGGCAGAGGTCTTACCTTTCGCTTTAAAAGCACATGAGTTCACACGTGCCCCATTGCAAATCTACACGAGCGCGGGTTACTTCACTTGATAAGGAATTCTTCCTTATTTCTGCCGCTGAGCCAACGAGGCGCGCGGCCACGGCCTGTCCAGGTTGCTCCAGAATCTGGGTCGCGGTACTTGGCTTGAACCGTTCCCTTTTTATCGGCCGACTTTGTCTTCTTGTTTGATTCGGCGAAGTCTAAGGGCGAAAGTTTATGTGCATCCATGAGCTCACGAACTTTGCGACGAGCTTCAACGAGTTCATCTTGGCGTGCTTGCTCGGCGAGCGCCTGCAACTTTGTAATTTGTTCCTGATATTCTTGATAGGTAGGCATAGAGGACCTTTGGTGGTATGTAATAGTCAGCAATTTACCACGCCGGCGCTTGAGTCGAGTAAACCCACTGCCGTCGTCGCTAGCCGCAGCACTTGCTAAGCCGAGTGTTTCTCATCGTCCTCAGGCTTCGAAAAAGCCTACGCGCCAGTTCAACTAGCACGAGGTGCTTTGGCACCGGCAAAGTCCTGCTTATGAACGATAGTTCAACTCAATTGTCGAGTGAACTATCTCCTCGTGTATCGAAAGCTGCTCGCGCACTCTTTCCGCAGTAAGGGTTGGGTCACGCGTGACCACGCTCAATGCGCAAGAGTAGCCTTGCCGGCCGACTCGCCACACGTGAAGGTCGACAATCCTAGTATCGCTATTTCCTGCGTTCGCTTCGACTACCTCACGAATCTCTTCGACCACTGGGGCGTCCATCTCGCGGTCGAGCAGAACCTTACCAGACTCTTTCATGAGGTTCTTGGCCCAAATCGCAACCAGTACAGCGCCCACGATACCCATTGCTGGGTCCAGCCAGGCCCATCCAAAAATCCAACCGCCCGCGAGCGCGGCAATCGCCAGCACTGACGTTGCGGCGTCAGCGACAACGTGGATATACGCTGATTTCAGATTCAAGTCGTGGTGATTGCCATGGTCGGGAGCGTCATGGTGGTCGCCGTCGTGATGGTGGTGATGTTCCCCATGATGGTGGTGTGCACCTCCCAAGATTACGGCGCAGATGACATTCACCACAAGTCCAATGACCGCAATGATGATTGCTTCGCGATAGTGAATTGGCGCCGGCGAAAAAATTCGCTCGACTGAGCTGACCGCCATCAAGACTGCGATGCCAATCAGAGAGACCGCGCTCGTGTACCCAGCCAAGATTTCAATCTTCCAGGTCCCGAACGCAAATCGCGGGTCATTTGCGTATTTCCGAGCAGCTGAGTACGCGAAAGCACTAAGTCCGATTGCGAGGGCATGCGAGCTCATGTGCCACCCGTCGGCAAGAAGTGCCATGGAATTTAGCCACCAGCCAGCGACGATTTCGATAACCATCATCACTGCAGTAATCCACATGACAATTCGGGTTCCACGCTCCCCCGCCTGGCTCCCCTTATCGAAATTATGTGAGTGAACCCATGGGGAGAGGTCGTCATTGTGCAGGCTAATCTTCATGGCGTTTGTGTGCTGACCAGTCATTTCCCTGTCAGCTTTTTCTCGCGTCTTCCGCGCTCATTGATAATTTGATGACGGGTGTGGTCCGTCATCTTTTTCCAGCCCTGCGCCTCAGGTCGCGTCCGTAGGCAGCCTGTACAGTAGCCTGTACGACCGTCGAACTTGCACAGGTCAACGCATGGTGATTTGACAGCCATTGCTCGCTCACTTCAGGTATGAGCGGACAACATCGATGAGCTCATCTGCACCTTTAGCGCGCTCCTCGTCACTCTGAATTGATGGGCTAGCTACATGTTCGCGGATGTGGTCTTCAATGACCTCGGCCATTAAACCGTTCATCGCTCCCCGGGCGCCCGCTAACAGGTGCAGGACTTCTGTGCAACCGCTCTCAGATTCTAGCGCTCGCTCGACGGCCTCAAGCTGGCCACGAATGCGACGGACCCGGTTCACCAATTTTTCTTTCTGACGACTTGTATGTGACATTTCTCCCCCTAAGTCCGCATCATAGCATAGGGGGGTAGGGTATGTCGCCGCATCTTGGCGCGAGGTCTTCGGCGCCTAGACTAATGCGTATGTCCGGCATGCGGGTCGTTAGATAGCTTGTCTGAGAAGTGAAACTGTTCGTCTATTTGATGACACGGCGTCAACTCACACTGTACGGTGATATGCGCAATACCGAATTTCTCGAACATGACTTGCCTTACCGCATGTTGGATTGTTGCCGGTAATACTTCATCGCGGTGTACCAGATGAACAGTCATGCTAATTTTCCCGCTACTGATGGCCCAGACGTGCAAGTCATGGAAGCTAATCACGCCTGGAATTACACTCAAGGCAATGCCCAAATCGTCGATATCGATTTCTTCAGGCACACCCTCCAGCAAGATGTTCACGCTCGACCGCAGGAGGGCCCATGTGCGGGGTAAAACCCATATTCCGATAGCAACCGCGACCGCAGAGTCAACCCAAGTCCAGCCTGTGTACCGGATGACCAGTGCGCCGCCGATGACGCCAGCCGACCCTAATAGGTCACTCCAAACCTCTAGGTACGCTCCTTTCATGTTGAGGTTTATATCCTTGCCGGACTTCAAAATGCTGATACTTATAATGTTTGCGACCAGGCCTACCGCTGCATACGCTAGCATGCTGATGGATTGAATTTCAGGAGGATTACCTAAGCGCTGATAGGCCTCGTAAAGGATATAGATGGCCACCCCAAACAGCATCAACGCGTTGAACGCTGCCGCCAGAATTTCAAACCGGTAGTAGCCGAAGCTGCGTTTTCGGTCGGCGGCCCGCTGGCCTATGCGAATTGCAACAAGCGCAATTGCGAGCGCCGCAGCATCAGTCAACATGTGGGCTGCATCAGATATAAGCGCCAGACTCCCCGTGACGATACCTCCAACTGTTTCAGCAACCAAAACGCTACTCGTTAAACCAAGGGCTATCCACAATGCCCGTTCACTACTACCGGACGCGTGGTCGTGTTCAGCACTCATAAAGCCTCCAATGTTCGTGAAGAGGGGCTCACAGCCACAATGAGCCCCTTTGATTTTTTAGGTTGTTACCAAGTGCTCGTTGCCTTTTGACGCCGCGATGTCGACATCTTCTGCTTTTCGATACGCGAAGCGGTACAGCAGAGGTAGGACAAGTAGCGTCAACGCAGTCGAGGAAAGAATTCCACCTATAACAACTGTCGCTAAGGGGCGTTGTACCTCGGCGCCTGTACCTGTGGCGATAGCCATCGGTACGAAACCAAGTGATGCAACCATCGCTGTCATAAGGACAGGGCGGAGCCGCGTAAGAGCGCCGAGCCCAATTGCTTCGTCCAGAGACATGCCTTCTTCACGAAGGCTGCGAATGAACGAAATCATGACCAGGCCATTAAGCACTGCAACGCCTGACAAAGCGATGAAGCCGACTGCTGCGGAAATTGAGAAGGGGATTCCCCGAAGCCAGAGTGCAAGTACCCCCCCGGTTAGCGCAAAGGGAATGCCTGAAAACACAATCAGTCCGTCACGGAGATTGCCGAACATGGCGAAGAGCAGAGTGAACACTAGAAGCAGAGCTAGTGGGACCACCACCTTCAAACGGCCGGCAGCCGACTCCAGTTGCTCGAATTGCCCGCCCCATACCGTCCAGTACCCGGCCGGTATTGACACGGACTTTTCAATCGACGCTTGAGCTTCGGTAACGAACGAGCCAATGTCTCGTCCGCGAACGTTCGCAGACACGACAACGCGCCGCTTTCCGCTTTCTCGACTAATCTGGTTAGGTCCAGGGCCAACCTCCAGAGTTGCAACCTCACTTAATGGAATAAAACGTGGACCAGAGGTCGATTGCTCCGAGCCGGGTAGCGCTATTGGCAGACGTCTCATCGTCTCAAGGTCGTTTCTCGTACCCTCTGGGAGGCGCACTACAATATCGAACTGACGGTCGCCTTCAAAGACGGTCCCTGCTTCAGTTCCGCCGACGGCAGTGGCTACCGCGTTCTGGACATCACTGATGTCTAGGCCATAGCGGGATGCTTTGCCTCGGTCGATATTGACCGTTAACGTAGGCAAGCCGCTAGCTTGCTCAACCTTTACATCAGTAGCGCCAGGAACCTTCGACAGGGCAGTGGACAGCCGAGCTCCGGTCGCGGTAAGCACCTCCATATCGTCACCGAACACTTTGACCGCTACATCGCTTCGCACCCCCGAAATCAGTTCGTTAAACCGGAGCTGGATAGGCTGAGAAAATTCGTACGCATTACCAGGCAGAGTCGCTGCCGTTGCTTGAATCGCCTCGAGCAACTCGTCACGGGACTTCTTCGGTTTAGGCCACTGTGACTCCGGCTTGAGCATCACGTATCCGTCGGACATGGTTGGTGGCATAGGGTCGGACGCCACCTCAGATGTTCCAGTACGGGCAAACACGCGCTCAATTTCCGGATGCTTGGCTTTAAGTTCCCGTTCTAGCTGAGCTTGCATAGTGACTGTTTGGGACAAGCTAGTGCCTGGGATGCGGTTTGCGTTGATGGCAAAGTCGCCCTCGTTCAGGCTTGGCGCAAACTCGCTGCCAAGACGCGTCGCTAGGAGGCCCGAGAGTACGATGCTGACTACTGCGAACGTAATGACAACGGCACCGTTAGCCATGACCTTGCGAAGGAGCGGCTCGTAGAGTCGCGTGGCTTGGTGCATCAACCTGCTTTCCTTTTCCGCCACCGACTTACCAATGAACAGCGCTACCGCCGCGGGAACGAAAGTAATTGAAAGAATCATCGCCCCAAGCAGTGCGATGACGACAGTTATCGCCATCGGATGGAACATCCTGCCCTCGACACCGGAAAGCGCAAAGATAGGCAGGTAGACCACCATGATGATGAGCTGGCCGAAGAGTAGCGGCCGGCGCGCTTCGCGCGACGCAGCGAAAACCTCTTCGAAGCGTTCGGCTCGAGTCAGAGGGCGGCCGAGCCGTCCCTGTGCTTCTGCAAGCTTTCGCACACAGTTTTCGACGATAACCACCGCCCCGTCGATGATGATGCCGAAGTCTAGGGCGCCCAAGCTGAGCAGATTAGCGCTGACCTTGTACGTGACCATGCCTGTAAAGGTGAAGAGCATCGAAAGAGGTATGACCATCGCAGCGATGATTGCAGCGCGGATGTTTCCCAGGAAAAGAAACAGCACTGCGACGACGAGCAACGCGCCTTCTATCAAGTTCTTCTTGACGGTATTAATGGCCTTATCGACCAGCACCGTTCGGTCATAGACCGTTATTGCATTCACGCCCTTTGGAAGTGTTCGGTTAATTTCCTTCATCTTCAGGTCGACCGCCTGGGAAACGGCGCGGCTGTTCTGACCGATAAGCATGAAGACCGTTCCAAGCACCACCTCGCGCCCGTTGTCGGTCGCGGCACCAGTACGGAGCTCTTGGCCAATACTTACTTCAGCCACATCCCGGACGCGAATTGGGATTCCCTGAGCGGTTCCCAAGGTGATGCTCGCAATCTCATCAAGCGACCGTACCTGTCCCGGTGCGCGAACCAGAAGCTGTTCGCCCCGGCGCTCGATATACCCGGCTCCCGCAGTGGTGTTGTTACGGTCAATCGCCTCTACGATGTCTTTCATCGTGAAGCCATATGCTGCTAGGCGTTGCGGATTTGGGGCGACGTGGTACTCCTTCACGTATCCACCAATGGAATTGACCTCAGTGACACCAGGCACAACGCGAAGCTGCGGCTTGATAATCCAGTCTTGAACTTCGCGCAGGTCTGTTGGCGTGTACGGTGTCCCATCGGGCTTGCGTGCGTTCTCGTCGGCCTCTACTGTCCAGAGGTAGATTTCTCCGAGCCCCGTCGAAATGGGGCCCATTTCCGGGGTGACGCCTGCTGGTAGGCGCTCCTTTGCCTCCTGCAGCTTTTCGTTCACGAGCTGCCGGGCAAAGTAGATGTCGGTCCCGTCTTTGAACGTCACCGTCACTTGCGAAAGTCCGTAACGAGAAATGGACCTTGTCTGCTCAAGATTCGGCAGACCAGCCATTACGTTCTCGATAGGATACGTTACCCGTTGCTCCGACTCGAGCGGCGAGAACCCAGGCGCCGCAGTGTTAATTTGGACCTGAACATTCGTGATGTCCGGGACGGCGTCGATGGGAAGACGTTGATAGTTGTAGACTCCAATCGCCGCCATACCGGCGACGATTAGAAGGACCAGCCATCGGCGCGCGATGGCAAAGCGGATTAGACGTTCGAACATGAGTGTGCTCCGCCTTAGTGAGAATCTTCGTCGCTGGATTTACCCAGCTCCGCTTTGATTACAAAGCTGTTGGCGGCAGCGTACTCGGTGCCTGGGGCGAGACCCTTCGTGACCTCGACCGTCGCAGTATCTCTACGGCCAAGAGTCACGTGCTCCGCTCGGAAGCCTCCAGGCATACGGACAAATACCGTTGGCTTCTCTTCAACAGTTTGAAGCGCGGCCGCTGCAACCGTAACCGGCGCTTCCCGCTGATTTGACTGGAGCTGTACCTCGACGTTGACGAACAGTCCTGGACGCCAGGATAGGGCGGGATTGGGAAGGATAACGCGGGCAGTGGCAGTACGAGTTTCAGCACCGAGCAGCGAGCCGACGTACGCAATTATCCCAACGGCCTCAGTTTCAAGCGCGCTCGCTCTGACTGTGACTTGCTCCCCAACACGCACGTTAACGAGGTCACTGGCCGGCACCGCGACATCTGCCCAGACGGTGGAAAGGTCGGCAATGGTAAAGAGGGATAAGTTCTCCTTGACAGACTGACCCAAGGAGACGGCCTTTTCTACGACTGCACCGTTGAAGGGAGCCCGGAGCTCGTAGCTGTTCAACCCGCCTTTGGAATAGGCGCTGGAGCCGAGAGCGCGAAGCTTTTGCTCCGCGTTGCGATAGTCAATTTCTGCTTCCTGCATCGCTTGGCGGGCCTGCAGATAGTCCTGCTCTGGCGAGATTTTTTCTTCCCACAGTTTCTTCTCACGCGCGAGGGTCGTTTTGGCAAGCGATAGCCGCTTTTCGGCAGTGAGCAGTTGGCTACGCAGGTCCGAGAGTTCCACGCTTGCGATAACGGCCAGCACTTGCCCTTTTTTGACTGATTGGCCGATGTCCGCGTGTACAGCCTGTACGGTCCCCTCAAGGAGTGGGACAACCTGTGCCGTCCTGTCCTGGTTGAACTTAATCTCTCCCGGAAGAGAAAGCGTAGAACGTATAGTAGCTGGCCCGGCCTTCAATACCTTGATTCCTGATGCCGAGATTTGAGCGTCCGTGAGTTTGACGCTGTCGGAATGCGCCTCTTCGGCTTCATGGGAGTCTTCGCCTGCCTCGCCTTCCGCCTTGCTCGCCATCTGATTCTCTGCGTGCTCTGCCTCACCTGCCTCGGCGGCTGGAGCCCCTGGCTTGGTCAACATGATAAGGAGCGCCAGGACGACGCCTACGGCTAGGATGCCGACGATATACGCCAGCTGTTTCTTTGAAATTTTGCTGTCCATTTTCGTCTCTTAGTGTTCGATGTTCGGCATGTCTACGCCGGTAATACGTGTGATGTCCGCGGAGGCACGATGCGATTCAGAGAACGCACGCAGGTAATCCGCTTTCGATTGGATAAGAGTGCGCTGGGCATCTAGCACATCGAAATACGCGAACTTGCCGAACTCAAATCCTTTAACGGCTGCGTCATATGCGCTTTGGGCACCTGGAAGAATGTCGGAGGCGAGTGCCTGAGCCTCATGACGAGACACGCGCAGCCGTTCATACGCTTGGGCAAGGTCGGTGTAGGTCTTGGTCTCGGCAGCTTCGAACTCATCCTTTGCAACATCTGTTCGACGCAGTGCTTCAAGGACGTTTCCACGGTTCCTATCGAATAGCGGTAGAGGTACCGAGAGGCCAAAGACTGCCTGATTTCGACCCGGCTCAGCTGACCGCTTTACGCCAGCCGTAATGGCGACGTCAGGAATACGCCGACTCTGTTCAACTGCGACGAGGGCCTCGCGGCGGGCCACCTCGACACGAGCGCGGACTACTCTAGGCAAGGACGAGAACTTAGCAGCTAGAACGTCCCAGCTTGGAAGCTCGGGGAGATTGGATACCGTGCCAACGGCATGCTGGAATTGCGGAGAGCGGTTTTTCCAAGTAGAGGCCAAGGCAAGCCGCGCGTTGTTTAGTTCACTCTGCGCTTTAGAGACCTCGAGACGAACATACGATTGCGCGACACGGGCCCGGGTTTCCTCTACCGGTGAGGCTTTACCTGCTTGCACGCGTTTAGAGACCGCAGTCGTCACTTTGTCGGCAACGTCTTGCGATTCTTGGGAAAGTCGCAAACGCTCCTGGGCCGCTACCGTGTTCATGAATGCCGTGATGACGTCGGCCTGCACTGCAGCGCGCCTGACGCGAAGGTCAGCCAGTGCCGCGTCCTGGACCCGTTCAGCTGCGTTCATACGACTAGCACGTCTTCCGCCCAGTTCAAGCGGTTGGCTGAGCTGAACAGTAGTTTCTCTGGTTTCGCGCCTGGTATCCTCGACTCTAATCTCAAGAGTTGGGTTGGGCAGGGTTCGGGCCTGCATGGTCGCCGCCTCTACGGCCAGGACCTCATGTTCGGCTGCGCGAAGTTCAGGGTTCGCCTGGAGTGCCAAGCGAAGCGCGGCTTGTAGAGATAACGGGGCAGAGGCTTCACGCGTTTGGCTGGCAACACTTGAAGGCATCGTATGCCCGAGCTGCGCAGCCGGGTGCGCCGTTATTTGGGCAAGAGCTGGACAGCTCAATGCCACCGCAAGAAGCGGAATGATTGGTCGATACATCGAATTCTCCGAAATTTGGACGAAATTCGACGGGACCCCTTGTTAGGGACTAACGGAGGGAGTCTCGTCGCTGCTAGGCGACGAGATGCCAATCGGGCTTTGAGGGGCCCTCTGGGATATGTGATGAGTAGTTCAGCGTTCTGAGTGCTGCATGACGGCGCGCCTCAGGATTGGGAGGTTCGTCAGGGGTACTTGTGAAAAAGGCATGCGAGAAGAGGTGGCAATACTCGCAGTCTGCGTGTGCTTTCTCCATCTCTCCGTCGTCGTCGGCCGCGCCGAGCCTCTCCTCATGCTCGTGCGCATGGTGCCCAAAATGCAGAGTAGCTCCGGTCTCATGCTGGCAATACGCGGCAGCGGCTGACCAGGAATACTGGGCAGGCAGTACGAGCATCAACAGTATGAGGAGAAGTCTTTTCACGGTGCGGACGATAGCATAAGTATGGTTAAGACGAAGTGTGGGCTCACAACATCGGCGTGGTCTATGACGGTGCTCTGCTAGATTTCAGCAGGCGCAGTCCGTTGAAAACGACCAATAAGCTTGCCCCGACATCAGCGAACACGGCCATCCACAAAGTCGCAGAACCAGTTAGCGCAAGAGCAAAAAAGACGCTTTTGATACCGAGGGCAAGCACTATGTTCTGAATCAGAATCGCATGGGTTGAGCGGCTGAGGGAAACAAACGAAACGAGTTTTGTGAGGTCGTCGTTCATGAGCGCAACGTCAGCGGTTTCGATGGCGGTGTCGCTGCCAGCAGCACCCATGGCAAACCCGATGTCCGCCTTGGCCAACGCTGGAGCATCGTTGATGCCGTCACCAAGCATACCGACCATGCCAAATTGCCTTTGAAGTTCTTCGACTTCTTGTAGCTTCCGCTCTGGTAGAAGCTGCGAGAGAACCGCGCTAATTCCCGTAAGTTTTGCGACATGCTGCGCCGTTAGGTCGTTGTCGCCAGTGAGCATCACAGTGGTAATGCCCATTTCCTTCAACCGGCCGATGGCCGCAGCGGCTTCTGGGCGAACCGTATCCGCAACTGCAATCACACCTAAAACTGTCACGGCATCGGCCAGAATGACCGTTGTCTTCCCTTGTTCTTCGAGTGTCACGAGAACTTGCTCTACCGCGGGGGTAATAAGGCCCATCTCCCTTATCAAGCGATGGTTACCTAGGTGGTATGCAACGCCACCAATGGCGCCCCGGACTCCACGTCCTGGCAGCGATTCGAAGGAAGTTACAGGCATAGGTCGACCACTCGACACGGAGGCAGCAACAATCGCACTCGCCAAAGGATGCGACGAATTCATGTCCAGACTACCGGCGATATGCAGAACATCTTCACTTGAAAGGGACGACGTCGTAGCTACTTCGGTGACTTTGGGCCGGCCGGTCGTTAGGGTACCGGTTTTGTCTACAGCAATAGCCCGAAGCCTGTAGCCGGTTTCAAGGAACTGGCCACCTTTCACCAAGATTCCCATCCTCGTTGCAGCAGTGAGGCCGCTCACGATAGTCACCGGCGTGGAGATGACCAGGGCACAAGGACAGGCGATGACCAAGAGGACTAGGGCTTTGTAAAGCCATGGAGCAAATTCTCCCCCAAATACCAGAGGCGGAACTAGCGCGACCGACAACGCCAGGAGGACCACCGCAGGAGTGTAGTAACGGGCGAAGACATCGACAAAACGCTGGGTCGGCGCCTGATTACTCTGCGTTTCCTCGATTACTCGAACAATTTTGGCGAGAGTGCTGTTTTGGCTGTCCGATGTCGCCTTGACTTCCAGGACCCCTCGCTCATTGATGGTGCCGGCAAAAACCTGGTCACCGACTGCTTTGTCGACAGGTACGCTTTCGCCTGTAATAGGTGCCTGATTTACCGAGGACTCGCCAGCTTGGACGATGCCATCGAGCGGAATGCGGTCACCGGGCTTCACCAGAAGGACATCACCGGCTTGTACCGCTGCGACCGGTACTTCGCGCAGTTCACCGTTAGGAGACCGAAGGTTGGCCACGTCAGGTGCGAGCTTGAGGAGACTGTGGACGGCGTTCCTCGCCCTGGTAAGTGATAGACCTTCGATTAGCTCGGCGACAGCGAAGAGGAAGACGACCATCGCGGCCTCTGGCCACTGACCGATTACAACTGCGCCGATGACCGCGAGGCTCATCAGGAAATTGATATCAAGAGTGAGGGTTCGCAGCGCGATTAGCCCTTTCCTCAAAGTTGGAATGCCACCTGTGACGATAGAAATAAGCGCCAGGGCTATCACGAGGGGGGAGGAGTCCGTGTGTGTTGTCCAAGCGAACGCTTCCGCAGCGGCTGCGGTAATTCCCGACACTGCTAACAGGGATTTTTGACTCGTCGTGAGACCCGCCGACGCGCCCACGTCACGCTGATTCGCTGCAGTTTCGTCTACTAGCTCCGCATTCATTCCGACAGACCGGAGGGCTGCAGCAATGGTGTCTGGACTCATGAGCTCATGGTGGACCGTAAGCATTCTACTCATGAGGTTAAAGTCGAGTCGAAGAACGCCTTTTATCGGCTCGACCTTGTTACGGATGAGTCGCTCTTCGGTAGGGCAGTCCATGTTGGAAATGCGATATCGCGTTACGCTTTTGCCTGCCTGCGCCGAGGGCGCTTCCTCGGCAGTCGTTGCTACGCGCCCCTTTGCAGCGCAGCATGAGGTTGCAGGGATAACTGAACGGTTTTTGGTTGTGTCGTCTAAGCTCGAGCTCGACGAAAAGCGGCTTAGCGCTTGCGGGACTGCACTGTCGTCTGAGCAGCAGCTAGTCGCCGGCTTATCTATCGAGTCAACCTCTGCCACAGATTGCTCAAGTGGTCTTGAAGTTAGCCCGTGAGGAGCATCAGGCGGAACTGGTGCACAGCAATCCTTGCTACTTTCGGGAATCATGTGAGCACTTTCGAATTCGCGTATGCTTACATTAAAGACCCCGTAGTGGCTACAGGGTCAAGGCTTTTTGGAGGATTTATGCGTATTGGAGAAATGGCAAGGCAGTCAGGCTGCGACGTTGAGACAGTTCGCTACTATGAGAAGGTAGGGCTACTGCCGAACCCGTCACGTAACGACTCTGGGTATCGGCAGTACCTTCCGACTCACCTAGAGCGGCTTCAGTTCATCCGTCACTGCAGGTCGTTACAGATGAGGATACCTGACATCCGCGCGCTCTTAGAACTCCAGGCACAGCCGACCAGCGGATGCCAGAGAGTCGACGAACTGCTGGACCATCACATTGAACTCATCCAAGTGCAAATGCAGAAGCTCCAGAGCTTAGAGCAGCAGCTGTTGAGGTTGCGTCACCAATGCGAAAAACCGCATCTGGTGCAAGAGTGCGGCATCTTGCAGAACCTGAGCGAGACCGCTTCAAGCAATGAGTAGTAATGGATTCAAGGAGATTTAGTCAGCACCAAGCCCCTGCTGACGCCCAGGTCCCGAAGCAGACTTGGATAGGGGCCTCCCGACTACCAACGTTGCTTTCAGCGTGCGGAAACGCGGTACCATCGTAGGGAACGGCTGTTACGCACTGAAGTGCATGACCACTTTAATATGGTATGTCACTCAGTTAAGTGAAATGAGTTTCCTAATGAGCATCTTTGCTGACCGGCTAGCCGACAAAAGCGCGCCGCGGGTATCACGCCACAGGAATTAGCGACGAAGTCAGGCATATCGCGCGTGACAGTACAGTGCTCGGAAGCCGAGACCATCGACCTACGAGTTGACATGCTGCTTGCGATGACTTGTGTTCTTTGCCTCAAGCCATTTTGGTGCCGGCCTGGTTGCAGTCTGGTCTGGGCGATGCCTTTGTCCATAGTTGAAAGACTACGAGTAAGTCGACTGCGTTAGAGAAATTTGGCAGCAAGTACGACTGCGCTGAGTATCACGCCTCCAACAAGGGTGAACGTGCCCAAAACGTCGATGATTTTGTTACGACCCTCCGTTGTCTCTATGTAGCGAAGTAGCTTTTTCATCTGTCCCTCCCTTTAACAGCCAGGCTCGATAGTACCTGACGCGCCAAGCACAGTTCCCAAGTCTGTCTCGTGGACAACAGGGTTACTTATGTCGCTGAAACACGAAGATACGTGCCTGCAATATGTGTACAAGAGAATAAATCGCCATCTCGACACCGTAATAGCGTCAACTTCAAGTGTTAAAGTTACTTCTACAAGTAGTAGTGGCCTTGCACTTTAGTTGCTCGGGCGCACTGTCAGCATGACGTCAATGCTGTCCTCTATGGTTATTCCTGCAAAACCGTCCAAACAAGACCAGCTCTGGAAGCGTTGCCGTAAAGATACAAGTGTCCTCTATAATGGATTATATTTTCTTTTATAAGTTATAGTAGGAGACATAATTTCTTATAGGCGAGGTGCAATAATGACAACATCAGCGACTCCATTCAACTACACCAGGCCAACTTTGGCTGACCAATATTGTGACGCATTACAAGGCGTCAGCATCCTAGACGTACGCTCAGGGCTCTTCTTGGCAGCACCGCGCCGTACAGGTAAGAGTACCTTCTTACGGGCAGATTTGCTGCCTGCTTTCAAGGCACGCGGTTGGGTAAGCGTCTACGTCGACTTGTGGACCGATAAATCAGCAGACCCAGGTCGTCTCATTGCAGGTGCCGTGAAGAGCGTGCTTGCTGACTACGCAGGGGTAATCGCAAAGTTGGCGAAGAATTCAGGTTTAGAGAAGGTGAATGTTTTTGGAGCGCTAAGTGTGAACGTAAACGCGCTCGACCTTCCTGCAAATGTGACCTTGGCTGATGCGCTTGAAGCACTCTACCTCGCGGCGAAAAAGCCAGTAGCGATAGTGGTCGACGAAGCTCAGCATGCTATCTCAACACAGCAAGGCATCGACGCGATGTTTGCTTTGAAAGCCGCGCGCGACCATCTGAATCAAGGAGGCAACGAGCCGCAAAAGCTGTTCTTGGTATTTACGGGTTCGAACCAGGACAAGCTTTCACGCCTAGTTCAAAAAAAGACGCAGCCATTTTACGGTTGTGATATCACAAAGTTTCCGCTGTTAGGCCGAGGCTTTTCAGATGCTTACACAGACCACACCAATGCCCGCCTGGCACCAGACAATCAGTTTGCCAAAGATGCTATGTGGGAGGCTTTTCAACTGGTTGGTCAGCGCCCGGAAAAGCTGCGAGCGCTGATTGGTAAGGTCGCGTTGGATGAAGGAGCGGGAAGTTTTTCAGAACGTCTCCGTTCTGGAGCAGAAGACCTGCGCAAGGAGATTTGGCAAGAGATGGAAAGTGAGTTCAATGCACTGACTACTAACCAGCGCGCAGTCTTGATTCGAATTATCAAGCAGGGGGAGAAATATGAACCCTTCACGGCAGATTCACTGGCAGCGTATTCGTTAACGGCTGGCAAGACCATCAAGACGACAGATGCACAAGCTGCACTCGATGCACTGCGAAAGGCGAACCTGGTCTGGAAGGCTGTACAAGGCGACTATGCGTTAGAAGATGAGAGCATGGCGACTTGGTACATCACCCAGGTAGAACCGCATCTCACGAGTCTACCAGCGCCTCCAGTACAGGCTGCCCCAACGAGCCCTCCAAAACCGCGGAAAAAGCGAGGCAAGCGATAAGTACTCGACACGATTATGCGAATCGTTCTGTCGAGTACTTTTGCTCATTGCTGAGGTATATCCGGCGTTGCAGGTAGTGCGCGTGAAATTTTGAGGAGACCTACGAGGTACTGAGGCCCACTAAGCATAAGACTCATCGTAGCGGGCCGGTTGTAGCCATCGTCGTCGTAGAATTACCGTTGTAGTGGCTCGATAAACAGTCCCCAGTAGTACTCGGATGCGCCTTGTTCAGATAGCTGAGCTTCGAGCTGGCCGCGGAATGACTGCATCCCCAGAGGCTTGAAGAAAATGGCCTGACTGTCGAAGGCAACACTCAGCATTTCGTTTGACGTGCCAGGGGCGGCGTTCGCTTGGTAAGAAAAAGTTAGCATTGAGTCACGTCCACCGTAGCCGGCAATGCTGACGGAGCATTCGGCAACCGTCTTACCTCCGCGGTATGCGATAGCCGAAAAACGTTGAGCATTAATCTGTTGGTATCGCGTCTGGATGCCGGGGTTGCGTGCGGCGAGCTCGTCGAGAGATTCATGGAAGAACTTGCCCATGTAGACAAACGCGTCCTGGAGGAACTTGTCCTTGTCGAAGTCGGTGAACTCCTTCGTAATGCGTAGGTTGCTCGACCGAGGCCGTGGAGCTGCTGTGTTCAAGCCGTGAGGAAATTCAGCGCCCCCTACGCTAGCAGGGCTGCCTGGCGGGGCTGCCCGTCGTTCTGGCATGGCTGTATGCGCAGTCTGCTCAACAACCGTCCGAATCTGCCTAGTAACGTCGGTCCACGCCTCGGCTTCGTTCGCCCAGGACGTGACTGGCTTGCCGTCTTTCGGCACAACAAGGGACTTGGAGAAAGGGGCGCTTTGCCAATCACAATGCTCGAGAATGACCGCGATGACACGGGCAGTGCCTTCGCGTTGGCGTTCAAGCGCTCTCTTCATTTCCTTAGAGAAGCAATATTTCGAGGCGAGGAAGTCCGCAGTAACTAGAAGCAGAATGATGTCAGAGGTTTCAAGGTTGGCGTCGATTGATGCGTCGAGGTCGTCGCCGGCCATGATGCCGCGGTCATGCCATGTCTCGATTAGTCCCTGGTTCTTCATCATCGACAAGTGCTTTTCGAGACGGTCGCGTAGTGCTTCGTCCACGTGGCAGTAGGAAAAGAAGAGTTTCGCCATCGGAGGGCATCCTTGTTTCGGTTGCAGAGCATTGTCCAGCATGCATTCAACGCAGCGGTGGCGTTGTTGAGGCATCTAGGATACAGCACTCCTGCACCAGGGCCAGTCACGCGGTCGTTAAGGAAGAGAAGGCCATTGCCAGTGACCGAACCAGACTGGAGTCCATTGTCAACGCGGTGAGAGTAGAGCAGATGTGCTGCACGGGCTTTCCCAGTAGCTAGCTAGTGCTCGATTTGTGCAACAGGTTGTTGCACAATTGCCGAGGTACAAGGCTGCAGTGACCTGCCTTCTCAACGTGAGACCTCTTATGAGCTGAAATGGGTGCCTCAAACCAGCGAGCGCGCCTATGTAACGGTTATGGTGAATGTAAAAGCAAGTAACTCCGATTCGACTCAAACAGGCTTTGGCCTTCGAAACGGCCGGATGTACGCGCCGGCCGACGTCGACGCCGGTCTTGCTTGTGGATGCAATTGCGTGGGTTGCGGCGCCATCCTGGTGGCAAAGAAGGGAACGAAGAAGCGTTGGCACTTTGCACACCACAACGTCGAAATCGGTGACTCTTGTACAGAGTCCGCCATTCACGCAGCCGCTAAACAAGTCCTGCTTGAGCAAAACTGGCTGCGCTTGCCAGGTGCGTACGTTGTTGTGTCCAGCCAGACGATTTCTGGTTTGACACTACAAGAGTCGGGCACGCTCTCGGAAGAACGTGCTGTTCGATTCGAGCGTACTAGTGCTGAAGTATGGACAGACGGTATCCGTCCCGATGTCATCGGATACAGAGGTCGCCGTAAGCTTCTGGTTGAAATGTACTTCCGTCATCAAGTCGACGATGACAAGCGGCGTAAGCTTGCGCAGCTTAAGTTACCTGCCATCGAGGTAGACCTCTCAGACTTGGACGTCTCGACGGGATTCAACGCTGTTGAAGAGCGAGTGCTCCGCGAAACAGCCTATAAATCGTGGCTGTATCTTCCCGGTGAGGAAGAGGAGCGGCAGCGTTTGGGGGCACTCCTGGCCTCTCGAATAGCACAAGCCAACAGCGAACATCGTGCGAAACAAGCTGCTGAGCAGGAGCGACAAGCAGCCCGACAGCGAAAGCTTGACGATGACCGTCGCCGTCGCGAAGCCGCTACCCGTCGCTATCGCGAGACGTCGCTTGAGGACAAGGAACGTGATTTGCGCAAACGTTTGGGAATTGTAGGGCGCTGGCCCTACTACCTACGCAAAGAGAGCGACGGCGCCAGTCCAATCGCTGAGCCAGCGATGATTTGGCAGGCGGCGCTCTTTAGCCGCTTCATTTTTCGGAAAGCGAACAATGGTTTCGAGCTCAAGCAGACTTCTGTTGTGCAGTGGGTATGCGAACGATTTGACATCGGCAACAACTCCGCCGCTGTTGTACACGCTGAGGTCCGCCGCTACCTCGGCTACCTCAGTGCCTGTGGCTTTCTGAAAAAGCTTCCGTACAACCCATACGAAAGCCAAGGCTATAACGTCGTTCATGGCGAACTGGAGCCACCTGCACGGGCGGAGCGCCCAGCAGTGGGGTTGAAAAATCACCCCGTTGTATCAGCTACTGCGACGAGACTGACGTCACCCCGCGCGACAGCTATAGAGCGACCGCTCGCGGAACGCTGGATATGGCGGGCAAGCTGGCCGAAATGGGACGAGGTTGCTGATGAAACAGCGACTATCCTGGCAGAGTCGGCACATGCTCCATATTTGAGCGCGCTACTCAGTAGCATTTCTCAGGTCAGTCGACCAGACAATCCGCTTGAATGCGGCGAAATCCTGGAGGAGTGGGGTGTACCTAGGGACGAAGTGATGTCAATGCTACAGAAGCTTGGCTTAGTATTAAAAGTTAAAGCTCCGTCTTGGCGGTAAGGCAGCGACCTGCGCGATTGCCTAGCCCCCGAAAATTTACGCTAATTGCGCGAATCAAGTGCTCTAAAATCCCTGCAGAGGTGACGGTCTGGACCTGGTCCGGACAGCTAAAATTTTTCGACTGGTTTTTTTGCTTTGTAAGTGACTGAAAACAATCATGTTTTCTCTGGGCATGACGAAAATGACGGGGCAAGGGTAGTAAGATTAATGAATTACGCAGCGTGACATCATGACGACCATTACAAGTTTCCTGGAACGCCACGGCCCGTCGCGTTCTTCAGTAGTCGCACAGTGGCTAGTTGATGAGCTCAAACTCAAGCCTGAGGCAGCGCGCAAGCGCCTGTCGAGACTGCGCGCGCCTTTGCACCGTTTCCCGATACATTTGCTTCCCAAAGGCGAGAGCTTCATCTATCACGTCGACGACCGGAAGACCGAGCGGTTCTGGACGCGATTTTTGGATGCAATGCGAGCAAGCAAATCGGGATTTGGGGCAACGCTGGACGCCCTGACAGCGCGTGGTGGATTGGTACTAGCCAGCGAATTTGCAGTCATCGGCGGCACCTCCGGAATGGGTACTCGTGGGCAGCTGATGGCCAATAGCATGGCTGAGCGCCTCATCAAGGCAGGAGCTATTGCTCAGTTCGCAGGAAGCGCTAACGAAACGTTTTATGGCTTCGCCCAACAAGCCCTGGGTTCATCCGACCGCAACGGCCACCATTCACGACAGCTTACAGAAACCATTGTTCTCAATGCCCTGCGTGAGTGGATTCGAAAACTAGGGCTTGCGTCGTACAACTCCATCGCAATTAGAACCGAGGAAACCAGACAGCCGGTATGCGGCTTCTTGTTCGACCTGGCGGGTCCTAGCTACCTGCTACCCATTCGCTCAGGAGGGAAGCAACCTGGATTTGTTGTTGCGGATGTGTTTTCTGCAGCTATCTTGGATGAATATCAAATCCAATATTTCCTGCGGAAAGTCGCCCTAGTGAACGCAATGCTCAAGCGTAGCGGAAGTGGGGTGTTCGCATTCCTGATAGCGGACGGCTTTACCGGCGCTGCGTACACAGCAGGCCATGCGGCTGGTGTGTCGCTTGCCACGCCGAAGGAATTGTTCGGCCTGCGTGCTGGCAATGCCTTGCAAACGCTCGCGCAAACGCTCAGGAACACTGCTGCGTTTGCCGCCAGTGCGCCTCCAGAGCGCATTGCGAAACTAATTGACGACCTGAGCGATATTGAAGGCACGGCCGGCAACCTGCGAGGTGTATTGTTCGAGCTCCTCTGTGCCTACCTCGTACGACGGGACGCCCAGTCCATCAATATGGGCGTAAAGGCTACAGACATAGGTACAGGAAAAGTAGCTGACATCGACATCCTGAAATTCACCAATCAACACTCTGACTGCGTTGCTATCGAGTGCAAAGGCAAAGAGCCTGGTGGCACGCTGTCGCTCGAGGAAGCGCAAGAGTGGATTCGCCGGCTGCCAACGTTCCTCTCGCACATCAGGGCGGGAAACCGCGAAGCTGCAGTATCGTTCGAGCTGTGGACGTCAGGTGAAATTGAGCCCGATGCATTGGCCTATCTGACACGCGAGCGGACGAATCGAACAAAAACGCCAATTGGCTGGCGCGCTGGCAAAGATATTCTCACACTCGCTACTAAGGGGAGGGAGAAGGCCATCGCTGATGCGCTGAAGCAGCACTTCTTTCATCATCCTCTGGCGAAGGTGCCTCCGCCTCCGCCTTTCGCGCCTTCATCTCCGGCGCCATGAGCTGCGCTCAGGGAAGCATTCAGTTGCGGTACGCGTACGGGACTGCGATAAGGGTGTTGCTGTCCAGAACAGGACATCAAGTGACAGCAGCCTGTACGCCAACACATGGGCAATGAGCAAAGTGTTCGCAGAACCTGAACAGAGCAACTTACACTTAGTTGAACAGAGAATGCACTCAACAATTCACGCAGATACGCCAGCGGTAGGCTGGTATCAGTCGATTATTGCCGCAGGGTGATTTGGCGTGAAGAAAAACATGGTGCCGAGTGTCTGGATTGAACAGACGACCTACCGCTTACCTTACCACTACGGCTTTCGCCGCCTTTCGTTTGTGGTCTGGACTATCCCTTAGCCATAGCAACACCTTAGGCCCCCTCCGTCTAGTCTCTACACCTTCTTGCATAAGCAAGCTTGGCTCGGGATTGGCATAGCCGAAAAGGCTTTAGCGTTCCCCGAATTTGAAGGGTTCTACTCCTGCCGTTTCCAGCAGGGCACTCGTATGTTCAAGGCGGTTGCTCTACCACTGAGCTAACCCGGCACTGCCTTCTAGTATACTCTATTGTCCACAACAACAGGAAGCACTTGGGCTTGGCGTGTGCATCATTCACCGTTCTTGTTGGGCGAGCGCTGCCTGGACGTCTTCAGGTGAATCACCTCTGCTCCCTCGGATGGCATAGCGGCAGGACGTACGGCCTCACCAATCGCTTTGTAGTCATGCCAGAAGCGCTCGAGCGCGTTCAGCCCGCCAGCCGTCATTACTGCCTGAATGCACGCTGCGTGTGACGCTATCAACGCTTTGACCTGGATGCCGAGCATGTCGTTGGCGTCCTTCGCTTGACCCAGCTTGTCGCTCAGAGACTTCGACTGCTCGAAGTGTGGGTTCAGCGCACTGCGAAGCTGTTTTTGGCGAGCCTGGGCGTTCGTTATCATCTCCATACGCACAGGATTTCTGGTGAAGGCCGACGCGTTGCGCAGGCTAGCATGATGGCGAGAAACCTCTCGTGCGGTGATATCAATGTCCGCAGCTAACAAAGCGTCTAACACCCTCGACAGTTCGAGGTTCGACGAGTCAAGTTTTGGCTTCATTTGAATAGGTCCTTTGCAGGCATTGAGTAGTCAGGGCCATCGTTGAACAAGGGTACGCTTGGCTGCGCAGCCAGGGCCAAGTCAATGCCTGAAATCAAGCGCTCAGCATGTGCAACTTGGTTCTTGCGCCCTGTTGAAGTAAGAGGCTTCGCTGCTGCAGTGTCCCGCATCACTCGAAGGTTGGCTCGGAGTGATTCCAAAGAGATTCGATGTTCCTTCATGCCGCTCGGAAGGTAGTGACGACAGTTGTCAAAACACTTGAGGTGCCGAACACATGGGTTCACCGCGAAGCTCGTAATACAAAAGCCATAGGGTGTTGCGTGAAATCCGTCACTATTTTGCGCCAAATACATAAAAGCGGCCTCATCACCACTCTCGCTTTGTATCTTCTTGAACGCCACAGCTATGGGACTTCCACCAAACAAATCAGACAAAACCATCTTCGCAACGGTCTCTTGCGGCGTCCCCGGCAGGATGAGCTTGGCAGCTTTTTCCGGAATTTCAACATCTTTCAAACGTTCAGCCAGACTCCGGTGGTCGTACACGTAACTCTGTGCTACCGACTGCCGGCCGAAATGCTGAGTGATAACGGTGTCCGGTACGCCTTGTCGGAAAAGCTCAGTATTCATCAAGTGACGTAACGAATGCGACAGAATGAACAGGTCGGATTTATTCGGAAGAGTACTGTATTTAGTGAAAATTGTGTCCTTCCCTTTGTCGGTACTCAAGAAAGCTGCAAAAGAAGATTGTGCGGCGATTTCAATTGTTACAGTTTCAGGAATAACGCCTGGCAGCTCACCCCGACCGCCGTGAATTACCAGGAACAGGAAATCAGCTAAAGAAAGCTCCTCTCCCGAAGCAGTTTTGAATATTCGCTTTGAACCTGAGCGGGCCTTCAGCGCATCCCTAAGTGGCTGCGTTGCTTCAAGAATTTCCGATACAGTTGACGCGACGAGCTCCTCGAAGCGCGCGGGGACCCATTGAAAATCCTCAACTAGGACTTTAGAGCCCTTCTTTCGCCTTTTTTCTCCAAAATATTTGAGTCTCAGAGAACGGCTGATGCCTCCAACCTCCCCGGCCGGTTTCCCGGTAACGATATCAACGTGATGCTCCCATTGTAAGCAGTCGGCAGGAAGCAAAATTATCTCGTTTAACCTCAAGCCAGTAAGGGTCAAGAGGCGAATAATCCCAAATCGAATTTTATGCTGATGTCCAATTGGCGCCTCTTGAAACACGATTCGCACCATTTCGTGTAACGCGTCGACATCCGGAAGCTTTTCCTCGCCTTTTCTTGCGCCTAGCATCGTGCTCAAAAAAGCGCTGACCTCTTTTTTGTCTCGATAAACGAGAGGCACATGTGGAGAAAGCAAATTTGAGTTAATGACGTTAGCAAGTACTGCGATGCTGGCGCTAACCTTTTCGTTTTTTGGAACTAATTCTAAATATCTGTTTAAGTCTTCAGAATTGAGTTGCCATGGAAATTTGTTCGTACTTGAAAAAAAACTCCTCAGCAAAGAGAACTCATTGCGAACATTTCTCGGAATTATGCCTTCTGAAGCCCGATGTGCCGCTAGTGCTTTCAAAAAATCTTGAATTGCTTCGCTTAGAACCAAGCTAGTCGGTAGCAAAACCTCCGGCCATCCGGCTGCGAGCGCTTTCTGGCGCACTTCATTGTTGAGAGCAAAACTGTTCAGGCAAGCGGCATGGCGCTCGTTGTTGGATGTAAAATCTCGCAGGTCCCAACTATCAGCGGCATTGACGTCGCCATTCTCATCATGAATAATTTCCCATGACAAACCTTTTTCCGCGACAATTTTTCGTCCTTGCTCGATAAATCGTTGATAACTCGCCGGAGCTCGCGAGTTAATAGTTTGACTTGAAGCTTTTCTCATGCTGGAGTTGCAGTCTGTTGTGAAATGACGAGTGCCTTTTGGGCCCCGGCTATAGCAGTATTTAACTGCAAGTAAGCCGGGTTTTCCTTGTTGCCACCAGCTTTGATAAAGACGATTACCTGCTCTCTCATTCCTGCAATTGCCTCTCTATGCACGTTAGGGTCGAGCACAGGCATATATTTCTTGCAGTTGTAACAGGACATAACGGGGTCGTAGACACACGAACCTTGTCCGTTGGCGCATAATCCAATTCCAGAAATTAACCTGTCGCCAACAATTCCAGCAATCTGCTTGTCTTCATGTGCTGCTTCCAGCTCTTCTCTTGTGACGTATTTTCCTGTCGCAATCGACTCAAGTGTAGAGTAAAGTTTGGACGTCCCTAAAGCCTTGTTGATAAAATGGGCTTGTTTTCTACTTGAACGAATGTAGGGCGTCGCAGAGTTAGGATGTGATTGACCCAAGTAATTACTGATATCGTGGCGGCCGTGACCGGCGTCGGCCAAAGTCTGCCCTCCAGTATGTCGCAATTTGTAGTAGTTGTAATTGATTGAAATGCCAAATTGCTTACTTACTTTCTTTGTGTATCTCCAAAGTTTTTCACTCTCTGTCGTTTCAAACAATCGTGTGCGACCAGCAGCCGCCGCCGCGTCTAGTAATTTGATAACTAATGGAGCCCATTCTGGCTTCAGCTGCCGAGAAATTTCTTTGATTTCTCCCGTGTTCTTCTTTTTTGCCTCATGGAATGAGATAATGCAAGCAATTTGTCCCTCGCTCTCTTCAAGGAGCTGGACGTGATTCGTCATGAGAGTCAAGATTTGGACCGGACGAATTCCATGTTGAAATCCTAAAGCTAAAGCTGCTAACCCTTCGATTTGCCATTCGAGCAGGTCATCGGCGCCGCATTTTTCGTCCAATAAGCGTACGATGTCAGCCTGGCTAGAAGGCTCTAACAGCTTTGAACGTTTTGCAAGCTTGTCCTTTTGAGCAGCGACAGTACCGTTCGCCCTAGTGCTAAGTCCTTTTACTAAATTTCTATGCGTGGCGTCCCAGGGACCAAGCGAATTTTTCGCTGCCAGCTTCAAGATGGATTTTCCAGCTTTAGCAAGGTCAATAGTGAGTATTTTTGCGTCCCAGAATAATTTGATGTCTGCCGGGTCCGTCTGCAGCATTTCAACATACACTTTCCAGTGCCGCAGCAGGGTGGAGGCGAACTTGTAGAACGAGGACGGCGCAGCCTGTACTTGCGTTAAGAGGACAAGTTTCTGCTGAAATATACCAAGTTCGCCGGACAAGAAATTAAATTTTCTTTTCACTCCTTGAACGGATACTGTCCACGTAGGCTCACCCAATACGACGGTCCATGATGCAAGCGTATCTTCGTCAGCCGGAATGGACTCACCAGATGAGATTTTAGCTGCCCCGTTCTTGTATTTATCATGGAGTGTGAACGTTCGCGGCACGTTAGGCCAATCCCAATGCAATGGATTGGTGTTTAGTGTACTGCCGTCGCTAAATAAATTATCAAGACTCATTTCATTCCCCGGAAATTCTCAAGCATCGCGTCGAACGTCTTAGCTACTGAATTCTTGACGTCATCCTGGATGGCGGCGCGTGCATAGGTATCGGGCATATTTGAATTTACATCCCAGCCAAAGAAAACCCTCATCCTGGCCAACGTTCTATCCTTATCTACGTCCGACAAGAACATTACATACCTCACGCACGCACAGGTATGCCTGAGGTCGTGTGAAGATATGACCTTTTTGTTTGTTCGTTGGCGAAATTGTTTCAGGGCTTCAGGATTCATTTCAAGGGAAAATTTGCGCAACACTTTGCCAACCGACTCGGCAGAAAGCGGATTGCTAGTGTTCGAAGTAATCAAAAAACGATGCTGGCCGCCATCCACTCGATACTCTGAAATATAGCGTTCTATTAACAGCGCTAACTCTCCTGAAATTGGCACGTGTCGGTGTGATGCATTTGTCTTGATACTAGGTCGCGTAGCACGGGTATCGACATAAGTATCATCCTCTTCAGGGGTATCGGTAACATTGAGCCAATACTGAATTTCAGCCGTCTCCATGTTCAGTTCTTGCTTGAGTGAGTCGAGAGTAAGTAACAATGTTTCGCCCCTTCGTAGGCCACAGAGCAACATGAGAAGAACGAGCAGCCAATTTCTGACCTGAACGGCAGGCGTTGCATATGGGTTTCTCTCGGCGCCAGGCTCGGCTATTGCGAGGAATTCCCTGAGAGAGGCGTCAGGTAGTGCCCGGGTAAACTTCACCCGACCTTTGGTGGGGACGCGAATAGCGCCTGGGTGTGGGATTGCCTTTTGAAGGGAACGCCATTGCTGGTCACCTACGGCCCAGTGCTTGGCGAAGAAATGGAAGAAGCTGCTTACGGAGTCCCAGCACCCAACGTCTGTAGTGGTTTTGGGGACCTTTGTCGTGAGCGCGACGAAGAAGTCATCGAGAATGCTGCGTAGTCGGTTCGCATCTTTGTCGCCAAATGCATTGTCCACGGCGTGCTGACCGAACTTTTTATCACAGTAGAGGTAGAAGCGGTCGAGGTGGCGAAGGCGCTGGGTCAAAGTGTTTTCAGCCCAATTCTGGCCTTCGTATATCGACCAAACGGTCGACCAATACCGCGGTCGAGGAAGGGGCGACGACTCTGTGATTACATGACCAGGCAGCGCGTCTGTGCGGACTATTGGCATAGGGCTAGGCAACCAAGACGGAGTTGGCCAAGCGATGGCATGCATTGCCCGGGTAAGAGAGGGGTTTGAAGCTCGCCAAGGGAAAAAGCACTCGTTTCGACGCTTGGAGCTGCTTGCTACTCAAGCAAGACCTGCAAGATGCGGCTCGCTCAAAGGCTTTAACAGTTGCGCGAGGCACTGACGTGAAGCAGCAAGCTACCAGGAGCCTAGGGCCACAGACGCTTAATCGGTTGAGGAGGGGGAGATGAGAAGCGATGGCAGGCCATCGCAACGAGGAAGAGTCGAGCTCTTGATTTGAACAGCACTTCGGCGTACCCATACCCGCATCCTCGCTAGATGAGTCCCATGAGGTGTTCTCATAGGACAACTAGCACGATGCTAGCCCAGGCCTGAAGCAAACGCAACAGGCTTGAGAGGTACGTATTCAAATCAACTGCTCTACCAAATGAGCTAAGCCGGCGTGACTTTTCGGGGACGCTGCGGTGCGGCGGCAGGTCCCTCACGGTCGAGGATTATAGCCTATTTGATGCGCGTCAGGGTGGGGCGGCCGGCCTTTTTGGGGGCGTCGCCACCGTCGTCCGGGCCGTTGTCGTCGTCGCTGCGCGGGGCCGGCACGGCTGCCGGGGCAGCGGCGGGCGATGGGACGGACGACAGGATCGGGGCGGACGGTTCTTCCGCGGCGCTCGGCGCGGGGGCAGGGGCCGAGGCGCCCAGCTGCGGCTCGAAGGCCATGCCCTGGCCGTTTTCGTTGGCGTAGATCGCCATCACGTTGTTGACGGGGATGTAGATTTCGCGCGAGACGCCGCCGAAGCGGGCGTGGAAGCGGATGCTGTCGTTGTCCATCTTCAGGCCCGAGGTGGCGCCGTAGCTGATGTTCAGGACGATCTCGCCCTTCTTGACGTATTCCATCGGCACGGTGGTGGCGGCATCGACCTTCACGGCCAGGTAGGGCGTGTAGCCGCTGTCGGTGCACCATTCATAGATGGCGCGCAGCATATAGGGCTTGGTGGAGATTTCGGACATATGGTGGCGGTAGAAAAACAGTGTCGGGCGCAGCGGTATCAGGCGGGCAGAACCACGCCGCGGGGCGGCGTGGCTGGTACTTCGAAAGCTTACGCGAAAGCGCCGATCAGCGGCGCATCACTTTCTCGGACGGGGTCAGCGCTTCGATATAGGCCGGACGCGAGAAGATGCGTTCGGCGTATTTCATCAGCGGCGCGGCCGTCTTCGACAGTTCGATGCCGTAGTGATCCAGGCGCCACAGCAGCGGGGCGACGGCCACGTCCAGCATCGAGAACTCGTCGCCCAGCATGTACTTGTTCTTCAGGAACAGCGGTGCGAGGGTCGTCAGGCGGTCGCGGATTTCGGCGCGTGCCTTGTCGTGGCTCTTGTCGTTCGTCTTGTTGCGTTCGCTTTCCAGCGTATGCACGTGAACGAACAGCTCCTTTTCGAAGTTGAACAGCATCAGGCGGGCACGGGCGCGCATCAGCGGGTCGGCCGGCATCAGTTGCGGATGCGGGAAGCGTTCGTCGATGTACTCGTTGATGATGTTCGATTCGTACAGGATCAGTTCACGTTCGACGAGGATCGGCACCTGGCCGTAAGGATTCATCGTCGAGATATCTTCCGGCTTGTTGAACAGGTCGACGTCGCGCACTTCGAAATCCATACCTTTTTCAAACAGGACCAGGCGGCAGCGCTGCGAGAATGGGCAGGTGGTGCCCGAGTAGAGAACCATCATTTTGCTAGTTCCTTAGAAACAAAGCGGGGCGAGACCGCGAAAACGGTTCACCCCAGTTGGGCCGCCCGCTTGCGGCGGGCAGCGCAAAAATCCGTGCCGGCCCACCTTGCGGCTTGCCGGCACACGCTAATTATTTGACTTCTTTCCAGTACGAGGCGTTCAGGCGCCAGGCCAGGAATGCGAAGACGGTCAGGAACAGCACGACCCCGACGCCCAGCCGCTTGCGCAGGTGCTGGGCCGGTTCGGCCATCCATTCCATATAGCCCACCAGATCCGCCACCGCGGTGTCGAATTCCAGTTTGCTCATGGTGCCGGGGGTGAGCTGCTCGAAGCCGGCGAACTTGTGGATCGTCTTGCTGGCATCGTGCGGATCTTTCTCCGTCACCATTTTTGCACCTTGTATCCCTTGCAACTGCCACAGCACGTGTGGCATGGCCACGTTCGGCAAGACCAGGTTGTTGAACCCGGTCGGGCGCGTATCGTCCTTGTAGAAGGTGCGCAGGTACGTGTACAGATAGTCGCCGCCCGTTCCGCCCGGGCCCGCCTTGGCGCGCGCGATCACGGATAAATCCGGCGGCACCACGCCAAACCAGGCCTTGGCATCCTTGGCCGGCATCGACGTGGTCATCATTTCGCCCACTTTTTCGCCCGTGAACAGCAGATTGTTCTTGATCTGCTCTTCCGTCAGGCCGAGGTCGCGCAGGCGGTTATAACGCATCGAAGACGCATTATGACAGTTCAGGCAGTAATTGACGAACAACTTGGCGCCATTTTGCAAGGCAGCCATGTCGTGCGAGCGGTCCGGCGCCCGGTCCAGCGGGTGGCCGCCCTCGCTCGCGAAGGCCAGCGCGGGCAGCAGGGCCAGCAGTGCAAGAATTTTCTTGTGGAAATTCATTCTACGTATCCTTTGCGTTTATCGGCTCAATGGGCGTGGAAGGTGACGCGGTCCGGCACTTTCTTGAACGTCCCCATGGCACTCCACCACGGCATCAGCAGGAAGAACGCGAAGTAATACAGCGTGCACACCTGCGACACGATGGTGCCGATCACGCTGGGCGGCTGCGTGCCCAGGTAACCCAGGGCCAGGAAGGCCAGCGCCAGCAGGATGTACAGGTATTTGTGCCACTGCGGGCGATAACGGATCGATTTCACCGGCGAATGGTCCAGCCATGGCAGGAAGGCCAGGATGACGACGGAACTGCCGAAGAACACGACACCCCAGAATTTCGCATCCAGCACCTGCGGCAGCATGCCGATGATGGCCACGATGGCCACGGCGGCGATGACGGCCTTGGCCACGAAGGACAGGCGCGATTTCAGCCACAGGAAGGCGACGTAAGCGGCCGTGGCGAACATCAGCACCCACATGAAGTCGGCGGTGGTGGCGCGCAGCACCGAGTAGAACGGCGTGAAATACCACGTCGGGGCGATGTGCAACGGCGTCTTCAGCGAGTCGGCCGGGACGAAGTTGTTGTATTCCAGGAAATATCCACCCATTTCCGGCGCGAAGAACACGACGGTGGAGAAGATCAGCAGGAAGACCGAGACGCCGAACAGGTCGTGCACCGTGTAGTAAGGATGCGACGGAATCGAATCGACGGGGTGGCCGTCCGGGCCCAGGTTTTCCTTCACTTCGATGCCGTCCGGGTTGGACGAGCCCACTTCGTGCAGGGCGATCAGGTGGGCAGCGACCAGGCCCAGCAGCACCAGCGGAATGGCGATGACGTGGAAGGCGAAGAAGCGGTTCAGGGTGGCGTCGGAGACGACGTAGTCGCCGCGAATCCACAGCGACAGGTCCGGCCCGATCAGCGGAATGGCGCCGAACAGGTTGACGATCACCTGCGCGCCCCAGTACGACATCTGGCCCCATGGCAGCAGGTAGCCGAAGAAGGCCTCGGCCATCAGGCACAGGAAGATGGCGAAACCGAACAGCCAGATCAGTTCACGGGGCTTGCGGTAGGAACCGTACAGCAGGGCCCGCGTCATGTGCAGGTAGATGACGATGAAGAAGGCGGAAGCGCCGGTGGAGTGCATGTAGCGCACCAGCCAGCCCCACGGCACTTCGCGCATGATGTATTCGACGGAGCCGAAGGCCAGGTTGGCGTCCGGCTTGTAGTGCATCGTCAGGAAGATGCCGGTGACGATCTGCAGCACCAGCACCAGCATGGCCAGCGAGCCGAAGATGTACCAGAAATTGAAGTTTTTCGGGGCGTAGTAGCGGCCCCATTGGTCGTTCCACAGCTTGGTCAGTGGAAAGCGGTCATCGACCCAGCCCAGCGCTTTCTGTGCCGCCGGTGCATCGGCCGGAAATTTCGTCTCCTTGAATGCCGCCATGTTATGCCTCGCCTTTCTCGTCTTTGCCGATCAGGATCTTGTTGTCGCTCAGGTACATATGGCGCGGCACCACCAGGTTGTCCGGCGCCGGCTTGTTCTTGAAGACGCGCCCGGCGATATCGAAGGTGGAGCCGTGGCAGGGGCACAGGAAGCCGCCGGCCCAGTCGTCCGGCAGCGAAGGCTGCGGGCCGGGCACGAACTTGGTCGACGGCGAGCAGCCCAGGTGGGTGCAGATGCCGACGGCGACGAGGATTTCCGGTTTGCGGGAACGGTGTTCGTTGATGCAGTATTCAGGCGTGAATTCGTCCGGATTGCGCTCGGACTTCGGATCGGCCACCTGGCCGTCCAGTTTCGGCAGCGATGCGAGCATGTCCGGCGTGCGCTTCAGGATCCAGACCGGCTTGCCGCGCCATTCGACGGTGCGCATTTCCCCGGGCTGCAAGGTGGAGATGTCTACCTCGACCGGTGCACCGGCCGCCTTGGCACGCTCGGACGGCTGGAAAGTGCTGACCAGTGTGCCTGCTGTACCCAAACCCACGACGCCACCCGCCGCACATGTTGCGACCAACAAGCCTCGCCGGCTGGGATCGACCTGCTTCTCGATGCTCATACAAACCCCAATCTTTATAAAATTCGAATCTTTGATAAGCGACAACAGACCATCTTGCAACATTAAATTATAAGTGAACAGCATCACTTATTAAAGCGAAACGTTGCAAAGTGCTCAAGCCTGTCGGATGCTGCACTGCACGGTAAAACACCCCGTTTTCTGCTCGCCACGGGTCAAAATACAGAGTGCTATGGCGTTTCGCAACTGGCCAAAATGTCCCATGTTCCCCCAACCATGTCCCGCCTCTCCACCACGGCCCGCTTGGGGCAAGATTGAAAAAACAGTATCATCGCTGCATCCCTTACTGATGGAGAGTTACATGGCTATGCTGCACGAGTTCAAACAGTTCGCGATGAAAGGCAATGTCATCGACCTGGCCGTCGGCGTCATCATCGGTGCCGCCTTTGCCAAGATCGTCGATTCGCTCGTGCAGGACATCATCATGCCGCCCATCGGCAAGCTGATCGGCGGACTCGATTTCGCCAATTACTACCTGCCACTGAACAACCAGGACCCGAACCTGAGCCTGGTCGAAGCGAAAAAACTGGGCGCCGTGCTGGCTTACGGGAACTTCCTGACGATCCTGCTGAACTTTATTATCCTGGCCTTTATCATCTTCCAGATGGTGCGCCTGGTGCACAAAGCACGCAACCGGCTCGAAGCGAACGCCAAACCGGCCGAGGAAGCACCGCCGGCAGAGGATATCGTGCTGCTGCGCGAAATTCGCGACGCCCTGCGAAAATAGCCATCCGGGGCCACACCGGCCCTCCCCTTAGTTGAACCAACTTGCAAGCTGAAACAAACTCATGCGACGACTCTGGTTATTGTTTGCGCAAGCGGTGACCATCGTCCTGGCACTGTATTTCGTCTATTCCGCCGTCGGCCGGGACCTGCCCAGCGCCCGTCCCGGCACCGTGCAGCAGCTGGGCACGGCCGCGCAGCCGGCCGTCGCCACGGTGGCGGCGCCGGCGCCCACGCCCGGCTCGTTCCGCTCGGCCGCCAGCCGGGCCATGCCGGCGGTGGTCAACATCCTCACCTCGAAGGCGGTGCAGCGCAAGCATCCGCTGCTGCGCGACCCGTATTTCAAGCGCTTCTTCGGCGACCGCGAGGGTGACGAGGAAGAGGACGACCAGAACAGCCTGGGCTCCGGTGTCATCGTCAGCACGGACGGCTATATCCTGACCAATTACCACGTGGTCGAAGGCGCCGACGAGATCGAGGTGGTGCTGGCCGACGGCCGCAAGGGCCCCGCCAAGCTGGTCGGCACGGACCCGGAAACGGACCTGGCCGTCATCAAGATCGACCTGGACAAGCTGCCCGCCATCGTGCTGGGCCACGCCGACCAGGCCAAGGTGGGCGACGTCGTGCTGGCCATCGGCAACCCCTTCGGTGTCGGCCAGACCGTCACGATGGGCATCATTTCCGCGCTGGGCCGCAACAACCTGCACATCAACCATTTCGAGAATTTCATCCAGACGGATGCGGCCATCAACTTCGGCAACTCGGGCGGCGCGCTGATCGACACCAATGGCAACCTGCTGGGCATTAACTCGGCCATCTATTCGCAGACTGGCGGATCGGTCGGCATCGGCTTCGCCATTCCCGTGACGACGGCGAAAACCGTGATGGAATCGATCATCAAGAGCGGCCACGTGGTGCGCGGCTGGATCGGCGTGGAATCGCAGGAGATCACGCCGGAACTGGCGCAAAGCTTCGGCCTGCAGCGCGACAGCGGCGCGATCATCGCCGGCGTGGTGCGCAATGGCCCGGCCGACAAGGCCGGCATGAAGCCGGGCGACATCCTGCTCGACGTCGACGGCAAGCCCGTGCGCGACACGACGGAGATGCTGAACCTGATCGCCCAGCTCGAGCCGGGCGGCCAATCGACGATGCGCGTGCTGCGCAAGAACCGCGAGGCCCAGCTGGCCATCACCGTGGGCAAGCGCCCGCTTCCAAAAAAATAAACAATAACGAACAACGCTGCAAACAATAGGCAATCACATGCATCTGCGCGACCTGAACGGCTACCTGCAGGAACTGGCCGAGAACAACAACCGCCCGTGGTTCATCATGAACAAGCCCCGCTACGACATCCTGCGCGAGGAATTCCTCGAACTGGTGACGGCGGTGATCGTCGAGCTGGGCAAGTTCGACCCGGCCGTGAAGTTCTGCAATCCGAAAAAGGCGATGTTCCGCATCAACCGCGACGTACGCTTCGCCCATGACAAGCGGCCCTACAAGACCAACTTCTCGGCCGCGGTGGCACCGAACGACATGCGCCGCCCCAGCATGGCGGGCGGCCCGACCTACTACTTCCAGCTCAATGGCGCCGGCCAGCTGCAGTTCGGCGCCGGCGAATACATGCCGCCGCCGCACCGGCTGCGTGCGCTGCGGCGCCACATGGTCGAGGACGCGGCGGGCTTTCGCAAGGTGCTGAACCACAAGGGCCTGAAGGCGCGCTACGGCACCATCCAGAACGAAGGCAAGCTGCAGCGCCCGCCCAAGGGCTTCGACCCGGAGCACGAGCACATCGAATTCATCAAGCTCAAGAGCTTCTTCATCTGGACCGACATCGACCTGGACCTGAACGACCCGGACGCCCTGCTGCCCCTGCTGGCTGCCGGCTTCAAGGATGCGTATCCGCTGGTGCAGTGGATGCGCGCCGCCAAGGTGGACGAGGAGCAGGACGCCGCGTGATCCTGGGCCGATAAACGGGTCAGCCGCGCAGCCAGCCTTCGATGAATTCCACGCACACGCGCAGTTTCGCCGACGTCGACAGCCGCGACGGATAGATGGCCCACACGTCCGCCGGCTGCTCGTAGGCCGGCAAGACCCGCACCAGCGTGCCCTGCTTGAGCGCTGTGGCGACATCCCACACCGAGCGCAGGATGATGCCGTGGCCGTCCAGCGCCCAGCCGTGCACCACTTCGCCGTTGCTGGCCGACAGCGGCCCGCCCACCTTGACGCTTTCCACCCCGTTCGGCCCATGCAGCACCCAGCGGCCGAAGTCCTCGTTGCGCTCGCGGATGACGATGCAGCGGTGGGTGGCAAGGTCGGCCAGCTCGGCCAGCGTCGCGGGGCTGCCGTGACGGTCCAGATAAGCCGGCGCCGCGCACAGCACGCGGGCGTTGGCGGCGATGCGGCGCGAGATCAGGTGCGGCTCGTGGGCCTGGCCCACACGGATATCGAGGTGGAACTCTTCGCCGATGACGTCGACGGCGCGGTCCAGCAGCTCCAGCTGGATTTCCAGCTTCGGATAGCGCAGCGCCAGTGCGGACAGGGCCGGCGCCACGCGGTTGCGCCCGAAGCCGGAACTGGTGCAGATGCGCAGCAGGCCGGCCGGTGCGTGCTTTTCCGTCGACACCGCCTCGCCCAGCTGCTCGACGTCTTCCAGGATGCGCAGGGCCCACGCGTGGACCGCCCCGCCCTGCTCCGTCAGCGCCACGCTGCGCGTCGTGCGGTGCAGCAAACGGGCGCCCAGGCTCTGCTCGAGTGTGGCAATCCGTTTGCTGACATAGGCGTTCGAGACCCCCAAGGTGCGGGCCGTGGCCGTGAAACTCTTGTGGCGCACGACGGCGCAGAACAGGTCGAGGTCTTCCAGCAGGGGGCGATTATTCACGAAGTGTGCATGTAGAAGTAGCGAATCGGTCGATTATATCCACCCCGTAAAGCGCTATGCTGGACGCATCACCCACAGGAGACCCCACGATGAAGACCCAACGCATTGCCGTCATCCCCGGCGACGGCATCGGCAAGGAAGTCATGCCCGAAGGCCTGCGCGCGCTGCAGGCGGCGGCCACCCGCTTCGGCCTGCCCCTCGAATTCACCAGCTTCGACTGGGCCAGCTGCGACTATTACCTGGCGCACGGCAAAATGATGCCGGACGACTGGTTCGCCCAGCTGCGTGAGTTCGACGCCATCTACTTCGGCGCCGTCGGCATGCCGGACCTGGTGCCGGACCACGTGTCGCTGTGGGGTTCGCTGCTGCAGTTCCGCCGCCGCTTCGACCAGTACGTCAACCTGCGGCCCGTGCGCCTGATGCCGGGCGTGCCCTGCCCGCTGGCGAACAAGCAGCCGGGCGATATCGACTTCTACGTGGTGCGCGAGAACACCGAAGGCGAATACTCGTCCGTCGGCGGGCGCCTGTTCGAAGGCACCGAGCGCGAAACGGTGCTGCAGGAATCGGTGTTCACCCGCATCGGCACCGACCGCATCCTGAACTATGCCTTCGCGCTGGCCCAGTCGCGTCCGAAGAAGCACCTGACCTCGGCCACCAAGTCGAACGGCATTTCGATCAGCATGCCGTATTGGGACGAGCGGGTCGAAGCCATCGCCCCCGACTATGCCGACGTGAAGTGGGACAAGTACCACATCGACATCCTGTGCGCCCGTTTCGTGCTGAGTCCCGAACGCTTCGACGTGGTGGTGGCCTCGAACCTGTTCGGCGACATCCTGTCCGACCTGGGCCCGGCCTGCACGGGCACGATCGGCATCGCCCCGTCGGGCAACCTCAATCCCGAGCGCACCTTCCCGTCGCTGTTCGAACCCGTGCACGGCTCGGCGCCGGACATCTACGGCAAGAACATCGCCAACCCCGTGGCGATGATCTGGAGCGGCGCGATGATGCTGGACTTCCTCGGCAACGGCGACACGCGCTACCGCCAGGCCCACGACGCCATCATGGCCGCGATCGAAGGCGTGCTGGTGGACGGTCCGCGCACGCCGGACATGCAAGGGACGGCCGACACCACGCAGATGGGCCAGGCCATCGCGGCACGCATCGGCTGATCCACCGCGAAGGTAATACGATGCGGGGCCTGGGCGGCCCTGCGCGCAGTTCATGTCGCCGAATCGGCAGTTCATCGCACGCCGGTAGTGCCGGGCGGGCTTGCTCCCTATAGTTCAACCATCGAAACGAACTAACCCAAGGAGCACATCATGAACATCGCCAAGAACATGGAAGCCATCTTCCTCTCCGCCGTCGTCATCATCGGCGCCACCAGCCTGGCCACCGCCGCCGTGCCGAAGCTGCAGCGCGCCGCAGCAGCGGCACCGGTCGCAACGGCTGCAACGGCTGCAACGAGCGTCACCGTGAAACAGGACGGCGCCATGCCGGTCGTGGTGGTGGCGGCCAAGCGCCTCTCCGCCGCCGAAAAAGCCGCCCTGTAAGCACCTTCATCTTCCGGAGACCCTGATGAACAACTTCGTCAACGCCACGATGATGGCCGTGGCCCTCTACACCAGCGCGGCCGGCAGCGCGCAGGCCGGCGATATCGCCAGCCAGGCGCGCGCCGTCGATGCGCGCACGGTCAAGGTGGTGCTGGACGGCGTGATCGACCTGACGTTGAAGCAGGGCCCCAGCGCGGCCCTGGTGATCTCTGGCGATCCGCGTTACCTGGCGAAGGTGATCGTCACCCAGCGCGGCGACACGCTGCGCATCGGTACCGATTTGAAGGGCATCCACCTGGGCCGGCCGAGCCTGCGCGCCGAACTGGTGCTGCCGAACCTGAACGAGCTGGTGTCGGCCGGCGTCGGCAGCGCCGACGTGCAGGGCTTCACGGGCGAGAAGGTACGCGTGGCGCTGGACGGCGCCGGCGCGATCCGCGTGAACGCCCAGTACCGCAGCATCGACGCGCACCTGAACGGCGCCGGCAGCATGACCGTCAATACGGGCCAGGCCGATAACGTCGACCTGAACCTGCGCGGCGCCGGCCAGATGGTGGTCAGTGGCCAGAGCCGCAACCTGCGGGCCCGGTTGGGCGGCGTCGGCAGCCTCGATGCGCAGCAGCTGCGCTCGGACAGCGTCGACGTCGACATGACGGGCCTGGGCGGCGCCACCGTCTACGCGAAAAGCTCGGCCAGCCTGCGCCTGACGGGCCTGGGCTCGGCCAATGTGTACGGCCAGCCGGCCAGCCGCAACGCCAGCGCGCGCGGCCTGGGCAACGTTACCTGGCACTGAGCCAGCCGGTCTCGCTTTCGGTGGCCACCACGCCGTAGTCTTGCCCAGCCTGGTCGCCGGTCGCCCGCCGGAAGCCTTGTCCCGGCACGGGTGCCGGGGTGGCAGGCAAGGCTTGCGGTGGCGGGGCCCTCCTGGCCCGCGGCACGGGCGCCTGCACCTCAGGGCGCGGTGGCGCCACGGTCCGTACTTCGACCATGGCCGGACCGGTGACGACGATTTCCGTACGGGGCAGGTCGGCCGGCCACGGGTTCTCGCCCTCGGCGGCGGGCGCCGGTGCCGGTGCCGGTGCGGGGCCCGTGCCGGTCAGCGCGTAGTCGTTGTCCAGGTCATGCTCGCGCAAGCTGCGGGCCTGTCTCAGCAAGGGCTCGGCATCGGATTTCTGGCCCAGCGTTTCCAGCACGACCGCCAGGTGCTCCCACGGCAGGGGTTGCGACGGGTCGAGCTGGCAGGCCATCTTCAGCGCCGCCAGCGCCTGGTGCTGGTCGCCGCCCAGGTACAGCGCATAGCCCACGTTCGCCAGCAGGAAGGCCTGTTCGGACGCGGGCAGCGTCTTGCTCTCCATGAGCAGGCCGCGCCACACCGTGATCGCCGCGGCGTATTGGCCCTGTTCGGCCAGCAGCACGGCCATGCCGTTGCGCGCGCCCCGGTGCCTGGGGTCGAGCTGCAGCGCCAGCATGTAGGCACGCCGTGCCCGCGCCGGATGCAGCGTGGCGTGTTCGACGCGGCCCTGGGCATAGTAGCCGTCGGCGCTGCCGAATGGCGCCGGCGGCGGTGTCGTGATGAAAGGCGGTGCGGTGACCCCGCGCGGCCAGTCCATGGACGTGCGGGCTGGGGGCACGCTGCTGCAGGCCAGCAGCAGGGAGCCCAGGCAGGCGGCGCCGGCGATTCGTGCTGTCGTTTTCATGGTCGTTCTCCACTGGCGCATCGGCCATTTCGATTCATCGTTTCAGTTGGTGCCCGACATCATCGGCAGGACCTCGGACAGCTTCAGCGCAGCGGGACCCACCAGCACCAGCAGCAAGGTGGGAAAGATGCAGAAGATCAGCGGGAACATCAGTTTCAGCGACACCTTGGCCGCCTCCTCTTCCGCCAGCAGGCTGCGCTTGCTGCGCAGGTTGTCCGAGTGGACGCGCAGCGACTCACCCATGCCCGTGCCGAAGCGCTCCGACTGGATCAGCATCGCCACCAGCGTGTCAACGTCGTCGACGCCGGTGCGCAGGGCGAAATTGCGCAGTGCCTTTTCCTTCGTGAAGCCGGCCCGCATCTCGATCAGCACCAGTTGCAGTTCCTGGGCCAGCACCACGCTCTTGACGTGCACCTCGGCCGCGACCTTGGCCAGTGCCCGCTCCATCGACAGCCCGGCCTCGACGCACACCGTCAGCAGGTCCAGCGCGTCCGGCAGGTTTTCGAAGATGTCGCGCTGGCGCCGCGTCGCGGTGCGGCTCAGCACCAGGTTGGGCAGGTAGTAGCCGATGGCGGCACCGGTGAACAGCACCATCAGGAAGCCGCTCTGCATCCCGTTGCCCTGTACCCCGGCCATCGCGATCGCCAGCGGCGCCGGAATGGCCAGCGACAGCACGGTCTTGGCCGCGAAGTACAGGGTCGGCGCGGAGGCCTGGCGCCAGCCGGCGTTGATGAACTTGGTGCGCAGCGGCGAGCGCTCCCAGCCCTCCTCCGGCAGCGACAGCTTGGTAAGCGGCTGGGCCACCCGTGCAACCTTCTCGACCCATTGGCTGCCCTCGCCGGGCAAGGGCTCCTGCGGCGCGGCGCGGAAACCGCGCAGGCGCTCGCGCAGCGCCGCGGGGGCGAACAGCGCCACGCCAGCCAGGGCGACGCCGGCGACGACGACGAAGACGACCAGCAGGAAAATCAGTTGGGAACTAGTCATGTACGTATCCTGATCACGGTGCGCATCCAGACGATGCCGACAGCGGAAGAACCGACGGCGAACCACAGCAACCTGATGCCGGACGGCGTGGTCCACAGCACGCTGATGTATTCGTAGTTACTGACCGACATAATCGCCATCATCACCACCGGCAGCAGACCGAGGATCCACGCGGACATGCGCCCTTCGGCCGACAGCACGCGGATCTGCGCCAGCAGTTTCAGGCGCGCGCGCGTCAGCCGGGCGATATTGCCCAGCAGCTCGGCCAGGTTGCCACCCGACTCGCGCTGGATCAGCACGGCCAGCACCAGGTAGCGCAGGTCGGTCAGCGGAATGCGCGTGGCCAGGTTGTGCAAGGCCTCGTTCATCGGCACGCCGTAGTTGATTTCCTCGTAGGTCACCTTGAACTCGCCGCCGATGGGGTCGGGCAGTTCGTCGCCCACCATCTTCAGCACGTTGGCGAACGAATGCCCCGCGCGCAGCGCCCGCGCCAGGAAGTCCGCCGCCTCCGGCAGCTGCTGCTCGGCCTTCTTCAGGCGTTCGCCACGGGCCCGCAGCACCAGCAGATAGGGCGCGGCGACAATGCCGGCAAAGGCCAGGCAGGCCGGCAGCAGGGGCATTCCCAGCAGCGGCAGCACCAGGCAGGCCGAGGCCAGCGCCACCAGGGTGCTGCCGATGAAGCGGGCCACCAGCCAGCGCAGGCCGGACTGCTGCAACAGCCGGTCCAGCGCATCGAGCTGCGGGATCGCGCGCAGCCAGCGCTCCAGCAGCGGCGAGACGGCGTAGCGGCGCTGCTTCAGGATGCTGATGCGCTCCGAGCCCTCGTTGCGGGAGGCCATCATGTCGAGGCGGCGCGCGATGCGGCGCGCACCCTTGCCGTGATTGGTGCTCCACCACAGCCACGCGCCTTCGACCATGAAGATCACGGCGGCGAACAGCAGGACCGCGAACGCGGAAAAGACCATGTCCATGGCAGTGTCCTATTCGAACACGCGGTCCGGATCGAACACGCTGTCCGGCACCGGCACGCCGAACATCTTCAGGCGCTCGGCGAAGCGGGGTCGCACACCGGTGGCGAAGAAATGGCCCTGCACCTTGCCGTTCGCATCGACACCGGTCTGCTCGAAGCGGAAGATCTCCTGCATCGCGATGATGTCGCCCTCCATCCCCGTCACTTCCTGCAGGCTGACCAGCTTGCGCGCGCCGTCGGTCAGGCGCGACACCTGCAGCACCACCGTGACGGCCGAGGCGATCTGCTGGCGGGTGGCGCGCGGCGTCAGGTTCACGCCGGACATGCCGACCATGTTCTCCAGGCGCGACAGCGCATCGCGCGGGGTGTTCGAGTGGATCGTGGCCAGCGAGCCTTCGTGGCCCGTGTTCATCGCCTGCAGCATGTCGACCGCCTCGGCGCCGCGCACCTCGCCCAGGATGATGCGGTCGGGCCGCATCCGCAGCGCGTTGCGCACCAGCGCGCGCTGGTTGACTTCGCCCTTGCCTTCGATATTGGGCGGGCGCGTCTCCAGCCGCACCACGTGGGGCTGGCGCATCTGCAGCTCGGCCGCGTCCTCGATCGTGACGATGCGCTCGCTGGCCGGAATGAAGCCGGACAGCACGTTGAGCATCGTCGTCTTGCCGCTGCCGGTGCCGCCCGAGATCAGGATATTGATCTTGGCGTGGCCCAGCGCCTGCAGCACCTGCATCATCGGCGGCGTCAGGCTTTTGTACTCGATCATATTGGCCACCGTCAGGGGCTGGGCCGAGAAGCGCCGGATCGACAGGATCGGACCGTCCACCGCCAGCGGCGGGATGATGGCGTTGACGCGCGAACCGTCCGGCAGGCGGGCATCGACCATCGGGCTCGATTCGTCGACCCGCCGGCCCACGCGCGAGACGATCTTCTCGATGATCTTCATCAGGTGGGCGTTGTCGTGGAAGGTGACGTCGGTCAGCTCGAGCCGGCCGCCCCGCTCCACGTACACCATCGCATGCGTGTTGACGAGAATGTCGGACACGCCGGCGTCGGCCAGCAGCGGTTCGAGTGGACCGAAGCCCAGCATCTCGTGCTGGATGTCGAGCACCAGGTGATGGCGCTCGCTCTGGTTCAGGACGATGCGCTCGTCCTCGATAATGCGCTGCACCAGCAGGGCCAGTTCGTGCTTGAACTGTTCCGGTGTCAGGCGCTTCAGGCGCTCCAGGTCGATGCGGTCCAGGATCAGCTGGTGCATCGTGCGCTTGAGCTCCTGGTATGCCACGTTCGATTGCCCCGGCAGCGTAATGGTGCCGCCGCGGCCTTCCTCCGCCTGTGCCAGCCGTTCACGTAAGCTCATCGTGTGCTCCTCCAAGGTGTCAGCGGCAGGTGGTCACAGTTCGGCGTCGCTGCGGCCGAACAGGCGGTCGAACAGGCCCTTGCTTTCCGAGACCCGGCGTTCCGTCACCAGTTCGACCAGGTCGGCCAGGCTACGCGCCACCGGGCTGCTGCGCGACAGCTGCAGGGCCGGGATGCCCTGGTTGACCGAATCGGTGGCAGCCATGTAGTCGTTCGGCACCGTGTGCACCACGTCGGCACCCAGCGCGTGCTCCAGGTCCGCCAGGCGCAGCTTGCCGCCCTTTTCGTAGCGGTTCACGATCAGGCGGGTACGCTCGGTCGGATAACCCAGCGAGCGGAAGATGTCGAGCAGCCGCCGGCCGTCGCGGATATCGGGCAGCGCCAGCTGCAGCACCGGGTAGATCGTGTCGGCGCTGTCCAGCGCCCGCAGCGACAGCGCATCGATCTGGCGGCCCACGTCCAGCACGATGAAGTCGTAATGCTGGCGCGCCACGCGCAGGATGGTGTCCATGTGCTCGGGCTTCATGTCCACCGTCTGGGCCGGGTCGTCCGCCGCGGCCAGCACGCCGAAGTTGGCCGAGACGTGCACCAGGCACGATTCCAGGAAGGCCCCGTCCATCCGTCCGATCTGGCCGCAGATGTCGGACAGCGTCATCGTCGGCTTCTGGTCCGAGACGTACAGCGTGGCATCGCCGAACTGGCCGTGCAGGTCGATCAGCAGTACCTTCTTCTCGGCCAGCGCGGCCAGCGCATAGCCGAAATTGGTGGCCAGGAAGGTGGCGCCGCTGCCGCCCTTGCAGGCGATGAAGGCGAGCACCTTGCCGTCGCGCATGCGCGTGATGCCGGCCTCGATCTCGATGCGGTCCATCGCCTCGTGGAAGGCACGGTGCACCAGCGGCAGCTGCAGCACCTCGCGCATGCCGGCACGCATGGCGCGGATCAGGAGCTCCTGCTGGGCATCGCGCGTGAGCAGCATGAACGACGCGGTAGGGTACTGGCGGGCCAGCCGGTCGACCAGCTCCCATTCGCCCGGCTCGACGTCGCTGGCATCGAAGATCACCAGTTCGGGTGCATCGGCCAGCAGGCGGTCGGCCGCGTCGCGCAGGCCCTGGCGCGATGCCACCAGTTGCACGGCCGGCATGCGCGCCGAGCCCTGCGCGGCGATTTCCGCGTGCAGCATGCTGTCTTTGCTGATTATCAGTGCTTTCATGATTTTTCCTTTTGCAGTCAGGGGCAGGCAATCTCGCCGGCCCCGAGGCCGAGCGATTCCGATTTGACGATGGCGGTGGAGATGGGCACCACCAGGCTGGCAGGGACGGGCAGCAGGCCCGTCATGGTCGTAAACGGCAGGGCCTTGCAGGGATCGCTTCCGGCGACGCAGATCCGCACGCGCACGGCGCGAATGCACGAGGCCCCGTAGGGGTCGGTGGCGCAGTTGAGCAGATTCTGCTGCGGGCACGTAGGCATTGGCGTCGCCGGCGCCAGCACCCCGGCCTGCGATATCGACAGGTACTCGATCTTCAAGGTGTTCGTGTTCAGCTCCGGCATCAGCACCAGCCCCCCATCGGTGGTGCGGAACAGGGCGGTACGCTTCAGGCTGGCGATGCCCCCGGCCGAGCGCCAGTCCGTCATCGCGGCAGCGCGCGCGGCCCGCGTCGTAACGAACTGGGCGGTATTGAGGACGAACAGCAGCCTGGCCGCCTCGACGATCAGGAACACGGCCGCCATGAACCAGGCCAGCAGTAGCGCCATCTCGACCGTGACGATGCCACGTGGCCGGCAGCCGTCTCCATGCCGGCGCCGGCGTTCATTCGCGCACATACGGCACCACGGCAATGGCATTGATGACGATTGCCGGCTTCAGCCCGGTGACCCGGATCAGGTCCCCACCGAACAGGGCATCCTTGAATGTCAGCCGTACGGAGACCTGCACCCGCTGGGGAACCCCGTTGTCGCAGGCGGCCTGATCGCACAAGATCATGATGCGGTCCGCCGTGGGCACCATTTCGAGTCCCGCCTCCGTGGCCACGTCCATGAAAACCCGCCTTGCCACCTCGGGTATGACGGTTGCCGCATTGTTGTTCCGGAATACCTCTTCCGGCAGGGCGGCGGCGATCCGCGCCGCCTGGTGGGCGGCCTTGTGCAGGACGGCGGCATGCCAGAGCCCCCGCAACAGGAAGGAAACGCCGAGCATGAGGAACACCGTAAATGCCATGATCAGGGCCAGTTCGACCAGGGCAATGCCCCGCTGGGTCCGCAAGGTCCTGTTCATCGCACCAGCTCCACGGAAGTCGCTACGGCGTCCTCGCCCACGAGCCCGGCGAATTCGCCCGGCACCTCCGTCGCCGTGGCGGGCGCCGTCATGAAGAACTGGGCAACGGCCAGCACCTTGGCGGTCGGCGTCGTCGGCTTGGAGCAGTCCAGCAGCGGGATGGCAAGCAGCCGCCGGTTGGCGCGCCCCAGCCTGGACGGCCCCTGCGTCAAGGTCAGGTAGGGCGTCTGGTTGGCTGAAGTCCCATAGACGAAACTGGCCGCCGGAACGCCCGGGTACAGTATCGCGACCTTGCTGCTGGGAACTGACGACCCATCCTGCGCCCTGGCCGGCCCATACGCCCACAGGGGGCCATAGTCGGCCCATGGCGACACCGGCAACGGTGATACGCCATCGGCGATCGTTTGCAACGCCCCGCCGTTAGGCATCTGCTGCCGCATCGCGCTGCTGCGCGTGGCTGGTCCCGCCCCCGAGCTCGTGTTCACCCAGTTTGCCCCGGCGCCCGCGTAGGAACGCACATTCGTGTCCGGTGGTGCCGTGACGGGCGTGCAAAGCGGGTTGCCCGCATACACGTCGAAACGGGAATTGAGCTGCTGCCACAGCTTGAACTGGTTGGCTTCCCGCACGCGCACGCCCGACGTGACGATCTTTCCATAGCCCAGGGTGCCGGAACACATGAACGGGGCGACGGTCGCCTCGTCGATGAGGCCCCCTTCCGTGCCGGGCCCATGGATTGGATCGACCAGGAAATACCTGCCGGCGGTGCCGGCCGGGTTCAGGTCCAGCAGGTTGTAGGCGACGCCATAGCGGAAGCCATGCCGGATGGTTTCCCGCAGCGGCGGCGTGGCCACATTGACGCGCACGTCGGTGGCGGCCGGCTGCAAGGCGCAGACGGCCAGCGGCGTCACCTGCAGCTTGCGCTTGCCGGCGATCGCCACTGCGCCCACGTTCACCGCCGCCTTCGAGGCGCCCATGACGCCCATCAGGAAGGGCTTCATCGCAGGGATGCCGCCCAGCTGGCGCGTATCGACCCGCGCGAAGCGCACGCCGCTGACATCTTCCGAACCGCCGAAGCTGCGCCAGTCGCCGGTCGGGGCGTTCTCTTCGCGCGCGAACGTCAGCGCGGCGGCATTCCACTCCAGCCTGTCCTCCATGAATGGCCAGAACGACGAATCCGTCACGAGGAGGCGCGCCGTCTTGACGGCGTTCGTCATTCCCGCATTGGTACCGTTCAGGGAGCCGGCGGCCATCACGGCGATGCGGTCGGCCAGCTGCTGGACCTGCAGCCCGCGCAGGTAGTACAGGGCGGCGTCCAGGGTCAGGGCGACGATGCCCAGCACCGTCGGCAGCAGCAGCGCGTAGGCGATCGTGAAGGCGCCTTGCTGGCGCTTGCGTGGCGTGCTCATTTGCTGCCGCTCATGCCGATGGTGAACGCGGCGGCGGGTGGCGGCGGCTCCGTGAACGATTTGCGGTAGCGCTCCTGCGCCGCCGCCGCGCTGGCGCCGTCGATGCCGTCGACGCTGCGGTTGGCGCGGCCCGCTTCGGGGTGCAGCACCTGCTGGGCGAACGCGGCACGGGTGGCGTCGCCGAAGCGGCTGTCCCATTGCGGCGTGGTGGCGGAAATGGTGCCGCAACCGGTGCAGCAGGCCAGCAACATGGCCACGGGCGTGAAGAGTTTCATGACGACTCCTTACTTCAGCTGGAAACCTGAGGCCTGTGCCGCGGGCGGCGCGGCGCGGCGGACCGGGGTGGGAGCGGCTTCGAGCTTGCCGCCCAACATCAACTCGGCCCGGTCGGGCGCATGCACGGCATCGGTCGGCAGCGCATAGCCGGGCGCCAGCGGCTTGACCAGGCGGGGCGTCACGATGAACAGCAGCTCGGTGCGCTCGCGCTGGAAATCCGTGCTGCGGAACAGCGCCCCCAGGATCGGCAGCTCGCCCAGCACGGGCATGGCATTCAGGTTGCCGACCTGGTTGTCGCGGATCAGGCCGCCGATGGCGAAGCTCTGGCCGTCATGCAGCTGGACGGTGGTGGTGGCGCGGCGCGTCGTAATCAGGGGCATGATGGCGCGTCCGCTGACACCGCCGGAGCTGATGCCGATGCCGTCGCGCGACAGCTCGGACACTTCCGGCGCCACTTTCAGATGGATGCGCCCGCCCGCCAGCACGGTGGGCGTGAAGCGCAGGCCGACGCCGAATTCCTTTTCTTCCAGCTGGATGCGGTTGTTGTCCTGGGCGACGGGAATGAATATCTTGCCGCCGGCCAGGAAGCTGCCCTCCTGTCCGCTGATGGCCATCACGGTAGGCTCGGCCAGGATGCGCACCAGGGCGTCCTGGCGTTCGCCGGCCAGTTCGATCGAGGTATTACCCCTCAGTAGCGCCAGGCCCGCCTTGGCCGTACCGCTGAGGAAATTGCTGGCCAGCGTGGCGGCCCATTCGCCCGTGCGCCGCAGCGTGGTGGACACCTCCAGGCGGTCCAGCAGGGTCTTCGACACCTCGGCGATCTGCACTTCCAGCATCACCTGCTGCGGCGCGCTGACGCCCAGCATATTGACGATGCGGGGCCCCGTCCCCGTCCCCGCGTCAGCGCCCGCCGTAGCGCCTTCCCCACCTGGCTGGGCCAGCGCCTTGGCGGGACGACGCACGAAGGCCTGCGCCAGTTCCAGCACCCGGGTCAACACGGTGGCATCGGCAACCGTGCCGGACAGCACCAGCGCGTCCGCCGCGGCGCTGACGTGGATCTCTTTTTCGTCCGGCAGCAGCGCGGCCAGCGCGGCCTGCAGGCCCGACACGTCCATGCCGACTACGATATCGATGACGCTGCAGGCCCCGCTGCGGCCCTGCACGATCAGGTTGGTGGAGCCGACATCGACCCCGACCAGGTATAGCGTTTCCGGCGACACCAGCATGGCCTGCAGCACGGCCGGATTGCCGACGCTGCGGCCTTGCACGGGCTCGGGCAGCCGCATCAGCGTGGACTTGCCCAGCTGGAGAGCCATCCGGGCCGGCGCGGCGGGCGCGCCGGTGCAGCGGGGCCCGTCGACCCGGACCACGGGCGGCGACACGGGCTTGGCCGGGGCCGGGGCGGCTGGCGCCACAGCCGGGGGAATGGCTGCCAGCGGCGCCGGGGCAGCGGCCTTGGCCGGCTCGGCCGCCGCGGCGGTATCCGGGGCTGCCAGGGCAAGCACCGCCAGCGCGGCAAGGGTGCAGGCAAAAGGTGGTTTCATGACGGTTCTCACGGGCATTTCCTCACAGGCATTCCCGGCGGCTGCGTAAGCCGTCGATGGCGCCGATGCAGTGGCGCGGCGCTTCGCTGCGGGCGGCCTGCCGCACCACGGCGCGCTGCACGACCGGCGCCGGGGCCGGTTCGGGCTGGGGCGCGGCAATGCCGAGCAGGCTGTTCTTGGTGGCGCCGGCCGTCGTGGCCGGTTCGGGATCGATCTGGTTGCGTAGTACCAGCGACAGGCTGCCCACGCTGCGTGCCAGGTCGAGCTTCTCGGCCTGTTCCGGCGCCACTTCCAAGGTGACGGCATTGACCACGCGCGGCTTGGTGTCGTCGCGGCTTACTTCCTGGGCCACGGCCAGCACGAGGATGCGCTCCAGCACGATCTTCGAGATCGCCTGTTCGCCCTGCGCCGCGCCATTGCCGCCGGACTGCGTGCTGACGAGGATGTCGACGAAATTGCCGGGCAACGCGAAGCCGGCCACGCCGACCACGTCGTTGACCC